>Ga0082212_10000084_pt1 | contig 134593 bp, 116 predicted proteins | sample TergutNt197P3_FD_71548 | JGI IMG/M metagenome (GOLD analysis project Ga0082212, IMG submission 71548) | Neocapritermes taracua P3 segment gut microbial communities from Petit-Saut dam, French Guiana - Nt197 P3 | ecosystem: Host-associated > Arthropoda: Insects > Digestive system > Gut ... | reverse complement strand
CCCTCTTGTGTCCAGTTCTTCCAACCCTCAAAAGCGACATGGGCTTGATATTCGATTGAATACCCTGCTGCCGTCGGGCTTATCTCGATAGCATCTTCGTCGGTTGCTTCGTCGGTTTCGTCAGCGAAAATGTCTTCGTCATTGCGGACTTGATCCGCAATCTTTCCCCCTTCGTCGCCTTGTGTGTCGCCGGCAATACCGTCCCCCCCAAGCGCACCTTCCCCTTCATCGCCAAGGCCTTCGTCATTGAAGGCACTTTCGGCGCCGCCGATTTGATTCGCGACTGTATCGCCTTCGTCTGCCCAAGCGGCTACCCCGACCGCGGGCACCAACGAAAGACACAAAACTAAACTAACGATAACCCTACCCAATTTTGAAAACATAAGCCATCTACCTGCCCTCTTCAATCGCGAAAAAGACCCTTCTAACTTTTCCCGTATTCTAGCATAATTCTTCTGCACAAAATTTGTTACGGGCTCGTTTTCCAGCCTGAAACGTTAAAATGAATACCAGACGAGCAACGCTGCATCCTTTAAGATTGCAGATCTTGATCCGCAAGGACGAAGATGACACATTACACGTCCTTAAGAAAGGAACAATCTTGAACTTAGAAATCGGCACGACCACCTGCGGTTTTACGGTTGAGCGCATTGAAGAAATCGCGGAATTTGAGGGCACGGCATACCTCATGCGTCACGCACAAAGCGGTGCCCGCTTGATGTATCTTGCCTGCGACGACGAAAACAAAGCCTTCGCCATCACTTTTAAGACCCCACCTGCCGATTCAACTGGCGTGTTCCACATCCTCGAACACTCTGTTTTGTGCGGCTCGAAGAAATTCCCCGTGAAAGAACCGTTTGTCAACCTGCTTAAAAGCTCGATGCAAACCTTCTTAAATGCCATGACCTTCCCCGATAAAACCATGTATCCCGTTGCCAGCACCAACGAACAAGACCTGATAAACCTCATGGATGTCTACATGGATGCGGTCATGAACCCCCAAATTTATGAAAAGGAAGCCATCTTTTCGCAAGAAGGCTGGCACTTTGAAATGGAATCGCCCACTGATGACTTGCGCCTCAATGGTGTTGTGTTCAACGAAATGAAAGGCGCCTTGTCAGACCCCGATTCCGTACTCTACAACACCCTGTGCACCGCGCTTTTCCCCAACAGCGCCTATTCCTTTGAGTCGGGCGGCGACCCCCAAGAAATTCCCCATTTGACCTACGAACACTATCTTGACACCCACCGCCGCCACTATCGTTTCGACAATAGCTATCTTTTCCTCTACGGTGATATAGAAGTAGAACGTGAGCTTGCGTTCTTGGATGAAAATTACCTTTCAGCGACGCCGCAAGGCACGATGCAAGTCGCCCCGCAAGATACAGAAACTGCAGAAGTCGCCCCGCAAGGTCAACCACGCGAGACAGAATGCGAACCCTCCAACAACGCGTCCAACAGCGCGTCCAACAGCGCGCCCAACCCCCTTGTTTTGCAAGAACCCCTCATTGCCGCAGACCTTGTTCACGAAATGCAAACTGCTCCCGAAAACGCCTGTTTGGGCATAGCCTATGTCGTTGGAACCGTCTACGAACGCGAAAAAATCATCGCGCTCGACATCCTTATGGACGCGCTCATGGGCAGCAACGAGGCACCGCTCAAGCGCGCCTTGCTCGATAGCAATATTGCCGACGATGTCCACGCCTATCTTGTTGAAGAACAGCTGCAGCCTATCGTGGTTCTCCAGGCGAAAGGAACCGCACCGCACTCCCTTGAAACCTTCCAAACCGTAATCGATACCACTATCGCAAAGCTGTGCGCAGACGGCATCCCTAAAGACCGCCTTAAAGCTTCACTTTCGCGCGCTGAATTCGTCATCCGCGAACGAGATTTCGGCATGGCAGACGGCGTGGTATTAGGGGTTCAGGCTATGACTGGATGGCTCTACGATGATGATCTGGCCTGCGCCTATCTGCGCTACGAAGATGCGTTTGCCACCTTGCGCGCAGGGCTTGACTCAGGCTATTTCGAACAGCTGCTCACCGAAGTCATTGTGCAATCCGTCCACAAAGCACGCGTGGAAATAAAGCCGATTGACGTGCGCGAAAGCCAATGGGACGCTAAAAACCTCGCCGCGCTGCAGGCTTCCCTCGATGATGCCCGCGTGGCCGAAATCGTCCAAAACACTCAAACCCTGCACCTCGCACAAGAACAACCCGATTCACCCGCCGCACTCGCTACCCTTCCGAAGCTTACGCTTGAAGACATACACGACATGCGCCCTGACCCCGCTTACGAACTTTTGGACACCACCCCGCTGCCGTGCCTATACCACGACATTCCCACGCGCGACATCAATTACGTCTACCATTACTTCAATCTTGGGCATCTGGAATTTGAAGATTTGCCCTATGTGGGCGTGTTGGTGCGCTTGCTCGGTGCGCTTGACACCGCCGAACACACAGCCGAAGAACTCGACACGCTCATCACCACCTATTTGGGTTCGCTTCGTTTCTTCACCGAAATCTACGGGGATGAAACCGACCCTTCGATTCTCGTGCCAAAGTTCACCGTCAGCGCAAGTTCGCTTGCAAAAAACACCGAATATCTTGCAACCCTGCCCGCTGAAATTTGGTCGAGCACCTCATTTGATGACACCGACAAAATAAAAGATATCCTTCAGCAAACGCGTATTGCCCTTGAGCAGGGGTTTGTGAATTCGGGGCACAGCATAGCGCTTTCGCGAGCGGCATCGTATTACAGCAAAGCGGCACTTTTGCGCGAACAGATAGGCGGCATCGATTTTTACTACTTCCTCAAAACCTTACTTGACGATTTCGATGAGCGCGCCCAAGACCTGAAAGTGCGCCTGCAATCAATATGCACCCGTCTCTTCGTTGTTGATGGAACCGTTGTCAGCTTCACGGGAAGTGCGGCTCAGCGCGACAATTTTTGGGAAATTGGGAAAACCTTGCGCCTGGCACCCACAGGCGCACCTACGAGCGCCCCCACAAGTGCACCTACGAGCGCACCTACGAGCGCACCTGCACCTGCGCCCTCAGATAGCCGTCTCGTGGTGCCTGACCCATCCCCGCGCAATGAGGCCTTCATTGTTCCCAGCGATATTTGCTTTGTCGCAAAAAGCTACGATCGACGCCTCTTCGGCATTCCCTATTCAGGAATTTGGCAGCTTGCAAGCCGTGTTCTTTCTCTCGATTACCTTTGGAACGAATGCCGCGTAAAAGGAGGCGCCTACGGAGCGGGCTTCAAGGCAGACCGCAGCGGCGCCCTGCAGTTTTATTCATATCGCGACCCCAATCTTGACGCAACGCTTGCGCGCTTCGACGCAACGGCAAGCTGGCTTTCTACCCAAGACATCGATGCAGAAGAAATGCTTGGCTACATCATTTCTTCTGTTGCCGGATACGACACACCAAAAAAGCCCCGCGAAATAGCACGCCGCCAAGACGCGGAATTTTTCGGAAAGCTTGATGCGGACTGGATGAAAAAAGCACGGAGCGAAGTTTTGCAAGCAAGGCCCGAAGACATCAAGAATCTCGCAGAAATCTTTGAGCGCCTTGCCGCCCAAGACGTGCGCTGCGTGTTCGGCAACCGAACCATCATTGAGGAGGCTTCGACAGCCTTCGAAATCATCGACCTGTTGGGATGATGGGCATGGTGCCTGTGAGCGCAAGGGCTAACGTGATAGCATGGTTTCACCACACGTTTACCGAGAGGTGCTTGACAGTATGCGCGCCTTAATGTTAGCAATAGAGTGACACATAAACGAGAATCGGAGACAAACATGTTAGAGCTAAGAAATGTTTCCTTTGAAGTTGCTCGCGAAGAGGGCTCAAAAGAAACAAAACGCATCATAGATAATCTGTCCTTGACCATTGAAGACGACAAGTTCACCGTCATCACTGGACCTAACGGCGGCGGTAAATCGACGCTGGCAAAACTCATCATGGGTGTTGAACAGCCCACTTCAGGGCAGATTTTCTTCGACGGAGTTGACATTACGCATCAATCTATTGCCGAACGTGCAAAACTGGGCATCGGCTACGGCTTTCAACAACCCGCCCGCTTCAAAGGCATGAAGGTCAAAAAGCTCCTCGACCTTTCCGCAGGCAAAAAACTTCCCATGCTCGCCTGCAACGAATACCTTACCAAAGTCGGTCTGTGCTCGGCGACTTATCTCACCCGCGAGGTCGACAAGAGCCTTTCGGGCGGCGAAATGAAGCGCATCGAAATCGCGACCATTCTTGCGCGCGACCCCAAACTTGCCATATACGACGAACCTGAAGCAGGTATCGATTTGTGGAGTTTCGACCGTTTGACCGAAACCTTCCGTGACATCCATTCGGCACGCAACGGGCGCTCCATCGTGATAATCTCGCATCAAGAACGCATTATCCAGCTGGCTGATGACATCATCTGGCTCAAAGACGGGCGCGTTGAAGCTGAAGGTTCGGCAGAAACCATCATGCCGCGCCTTGGATTGCTCGCAAAAGACAATCCTTTCTGCACCTTAACGCATCCGACCGAACTGCACCTTACCGAAATCCCCACGACCTGTTAGGCCTGGCAAGACACAAGGCGAACCGCGGCGCGAAATGAGCCGCCGACCAACAACCAGCAATCAGCCGAAAACCAGCCCAACACGTACGTGAATGACCAAACGAGTGACCTATGAAAGTGAGAAAGCCATGAGCGTTGATTTATCCCCCATCGACCAAAGCCTGCTTGAAGAAATCGCGAGCATCCACGGCATGCCAAAAGGCGCCTACAACATCCGCAAAGACGGGCAGTTGCTCGAACGCAATTCTTCGGCAAATATCGAAATTTCTACCAAAACCGATAACCCTGGAATCGACATCCATATCAAGCCTGGAACCAAAGGTGAAACGGTTTATATCCCCGTCATTTTGACGGCATCAGGCTTGAAAGACGTGGTCTATAACAGCTTTTACGTTGGCGAAAATTGCGACGTCAACATCATCGCTGGCTGCGGAATACATAATTCTTGCGACCAAGATTCCGAACACGACGGCATCCATAGTTTTTATTGCGGCGAAAATTCGCGCGTGCGCTATATCGAAAAGCACTATGGCGAGGGCGAGGGTGCGGGCATGCGTATCCTTAATCCCGTGACCAATGTTTATCTGGAAAAGAATTCGTACTGTGAAATGGAATTGACGCAGATACGCGGCGTGTCTTCAACCGTGCGCGATACGAATGCTGAAGTGGGCGAAGGGGCAAAACTTGTCCTCAACGAAAAACTGCTCACCCATGACGAACAAACCGCGGTCTCAAACATGAAAGTTGAGCTGAAGGGCGACGATTCAAGCGTACAGGTCATTTCGCGTTCGGTCGCGCAAGGCAATTCGTCGCAGACTTTCAATCCGCTCGTCATCGGGCAAGCGGCCTGTCGCGGACACGTCCAGTGCGATGCCATCATCATGGATAAAGCGCGGGTCACTGCAATTCCTGGTATCGAAGCCGCCAGCGAAGAAGCCGTGCTCGTGCACGAAGCTGCCATCGGCAAAATAGCAGGCGACCAGATTGTCAAACTTATGACCTTGGGGCTTTCTGAGGAAGAAGCAGAAGCCGAAATCCTCGAGGACTTCTTAAGCTAGCGAATCCGCGCCTAAAGCCTTTAGCTGCAAAACCCTTTAGGCGCTTAAGCGCGCTCTTTTTTGCTGTGCGCATCTGAAAGTTCGGACACGTTCACCGATATCGTGTGCGAGATAGGCTTCCATTCGCCCTTCTTGACAAGCGCAATCAAAGCAATCGGCACATAAGTCAACATGAAAAGCGGAAAGGTAAACATGTAGAAAACCTTCTTGCCCGCCGCCGCGCGCATGTTGTCCCATTCAGTAAACGTGGTGAGCGCCCCAAAAACGAACATGAACACCAAATAATTGAAAATACAAAAGAAAATCGACGAGAGCGACGAAGTTATCATGATACCCGTCGACATCAAACCAGCGGCTCCTAAAACTAAGATTATTGCGTTGAAAGTGACTGCCACGATGGTTAAAAGCATACCGGGAGAAATGGTCATCAACATGTCATAACACGCAAAACGCTTGCCTTTCGGATTGGTGAAAATACCCACAACAAGGTTCCCCGCATAGCGCAAAAACACCTGATAAAACCCTTTTGCCCAGCGGAAACGCTGGTTCCAGGAATCCCTGAAAGTGATGGGTTGTTCGTCGTAGAGCACCGCTGTGGGGGTATAGCTGATGCGCACCCCATCAAGAATATTTTGCGCCGAAAATTCGATGTCCTCGGTCAAAAGATGCCACTTCCATCCACCGTGCTTTTCTAAAATGTCGGCAGAAATAAAGAAGCCTGTGCCCGAAATCGCACAGCTGGTATTCAGGGTCATACGTGCCTGGTTGAGATATTTCGCTTCGCGCAAAAACCAAACGGCATATCCTGCTGAAATCCAATTCGAGTCATAATTCTTTGAGTTGCGATAGCTTGTTGAAACCTTTGCACCGCTGTCAAACGTAGCGTTCATTTCACGGAAATAGTTTACGTCAAGCACGTTGTCGGCATCAAAAACAAAAAAGGCATCGTAGTTCTTTTCGCGATAGCGCTCCTTGATGCAGGTATAGCCATAGTCAAGCGCGTATCCCTTCCCTATTTCCTTGTCGTTTTTACGCGTGAATACGCTCGCTCCAGCGAGACGGGCAATTTCAGCAGTATTATCCGTGCAGTTATCAGCAATGACGAACACGTCGATCAGTTCTTGCGGATAATTCTGCACCTTGATGCTGTGAATGAGATCGCCAATGACCGCGCTTTCGTTGCGTGCCGAAATCATAACGGCATAGCGATGATTCGCCTGCGCGTGGCGCTCGGGTGCGCGCTTTGTCAAAACGACAAACACGTAGAATATCTGATAGGTATAGCAAATGCTAAAGGTTACGAAAACGCAGAAATTAAAAACATCGACAAAAGATATCTGCGAAAAGAACTCGTTAAACACGGTGCCAAACTCCTTTTATTACGCGCATCATTTTATTTCGTTACGCGTCCCGTTACGCTTTGTTGCACTACAAGCCACGGCACAAGAGCACATTAAAAGCGCCTCAGCGCTCACGTTTCGTAGCCTATAATCGATTTTCCGACAAGTGCCTAGTAGGTTTACTCTGCATTTGGTGATTTTAACAATCCGTAGCATTATATATATTTAGAAGCGTTTAGGCTATTCAGAAACTAAATTGTTGCCAATTTTTCATCTTTTTTGAAAAAAAGCAGCCCTTCCACGCGGAAAAGCTGCATACCACCTTCACATACTGCCTTCACATACTTCTCTTTTTTCACCACATTTCCCCAGACATTTTTCCGTCATCTCGCACATCCTTGCGGTATAATGCTTTCTTTGCAAGCCAGTGTGGCGCAACGGCAGCGCAACAGTTTTGTAAACTGTGGGTTGTAGGTTCGAATCCTATCACTGGCTCCAGAATAGCCAGGTCATCGCGTTGTGCGGTGACCTTTTTTGTTTTCCCTGAAACCGGATGTGGAGCAAAATGTGCCATCTCTTGTGTTGTCGCCTGCATTAGTTTCTTGACAACGAACGAATGTTTGTTTATTCTATATACGAACATTTATTCGTTTTAAGGAGACCGCATGGATTTGGTCGAGAAGCTTGAGATTCTTACCGACGCGGCGAAATACGACGTTGCCTGCACTTCTTCGGGCATCGACCGCGCCGCGCAAAAAGGAAAGCTTGGCTCAACCATCGCTGCAGGTATTTGCCACAGTTTCGCTGCCGACGGGCGCTGCATCACCTTGCTCAAAGTTCTTCAAACCAATGTCTGTGTATATGACTGCGTCTATTGCGTCAACCGCTGCTCAAACGAAATCGCGCGCGCCGCCTTCAAGCCCCGTGAATTGGCCGATTTGACCATTGGCTTTTATCGCCGCAATTACATCGAAGGACTGTTTTTGAGCTCAGGGGTAATCGTAAGCCCCGACTACACCACCGAACTCATGGTAGAAACGCTGCGCATCTTGCGGGTCGAATACCAATTCCGCGGCTATATCCACGCGAAAGCGGTGCCAGGAACCAGCCCCGAACTCCTTGATACGCTGGGGCATCTCGCCGACCGCATGAGCGTTAATCTGGAACTGCCCTCGCAAAAAAGCCTTCAATACCTCGCACCCGAAAAAAACAAGCACAGCATCATTGCCCCCATGAAACAGATAAAACACGGTATTGCCGAAGATAAGGACACCCGCGCCCTTATGAAGCGGGGCAACCACTACCTCTACGAAAAACGTCCGCCAAAAAAAGACCGCGCTTTTGTGCCTGCAGGACAAAGTACGCAGATTATTATTGGCGCAAGCCCTGAAAGTGATTATCACATCTTGCAGCTGTCTGCTTCACTTTATCAAAACCTTGCCCTAAAGCGCGTCTTTTTTAGCGCCTATCTGCCCGTGAATGATGACGCTAAGCTCCCTTTGACCGACGCGGTTCAACTCAACCGTGAACACCGTCTCTATCAGGCAGATTGGCTGCTGCGCTTCTATGAATTTGACGTGAACGAAATCATTACACCCGAACACCCCTTTCTCGACCCTGACCTCGACCCGAAAGCAAACTGGGCGCTTAACAACTTGGGCTGCTTTCCTATTGAAGTCAACACCGCCCCCCTTGAAATGCTCATCCGCGTGCCTGGCATAGGGGTGCGCGGCGCGAAACTCATTATGCGCGCGCGGCGCACTACCACTCTGCGCGAAGCTGAACTCCGCAAATTAGGTATCGCCTATAAACGGGCGCGGTTTTTTATCACCTGCAACGGAAGTTATACGGGTTCAGGGGCAGATTTTTCTCGGGAAGGCTTGCGGGCACACCTTGCAGCCCCCATCGAAGGGGGCAAGCACGGACGCCGTGCCGACCGCGCCCTACCTGGTCAAATGAGCCTTTTCGAAAGCTCGGGAACGCAAACGTCGCGCCTGTTCAAAAACGCGCAAACGCCCTTGTTTGGCGCACGGGAGCCCCTGTTTGCCGCACGGGAAAAAGAAGCGGTTTTACCTCAGCCTCCACAAAAGTTGCCCGCTCCCTTAAATGGCGCAAAACCGCTCAAAGAACCTGCGGGCATGGCGCTGGCAGGGTGGTAGAAAAGCCATGGTGTCGCCAAGCTTCACAGATGAACGAAACACCCTGATGGATACGCCTGTTGAACAAGACAGCGCTCTGGTGGATACCCCTGTTGGACAAGACAGCGCTCTGGTGTTTGACGGCTCACTCGAAGGTCTTTTGAGCGCCATTTTCTTCGCTTATGCAAAACACCTGCACCCCAGCGATGTGGTAGCGCAAGCAAACCTTCAACCGCGACTCGGGCAAACCATACACGAAGTCCCCACCAACCTTGAACACGCCCTGCGCGTTCAAAAGGGCATCTGCAAAACCTGCGGCGCTTCCGTGTTCGAAGCAGTCAAATATGCGTCGGTTTCCGACGACCCTGCCATCGGAAGCATCATCTATCGATTCGTCCGCTACGCCCTGAAGAAAAACCGACCGCACGACTGTTCCAACTGTCGGCGCAAACCCTACTGCAACGGGCTTTGCACGCGCAAACACACAAAAACTGCCCTCGACGACATCGCTCATAGCGCCGTTGCCCCATTTATCGCAGCGCATCGGTCAGTCAGCAACGAACAGCGCTACATCATGCAATTTCTCCGCTTTGAAAAGGTTGAAGGCAATCTTTGGTTTGCCCGATGCAACCCTAAGGCTTCAGTTATTCCCCTTGTCATGGATTGGTTCACCGCACGCTTCAACACTCAAGCCTTCATGATTTATGACGAAGTTCACCATCTTGCGGGAGTCTACGAAGGGAAAGATTGGTATCTGGTCAAAACAGACCAACTGAGTGTGCCGAAACGTACCGATGATGAATTGCTCATGCAAGAAGCCTGGAAGCGTTTCTACAAAACCATTGCGGTAGAATCGCGCTACAATCCTGAACTCAGGCAACAGTTCATGCCCAAGCGTTTATGGAAAAACATCACCGAAATGCAGGAAAGCCTTGGTTGTCCCCCAACCCCCAACGCAAAAACAGAACTTGCTGAAATCACGCTTCCCCTCTTAGCACCTTAAGCTATATACCCCATAATGCACTCAAGAAAGCTTAGTTCGACGAATAAGCGCCGAAGCCACCTGGAAAATCACCTCGAAGGGGGTGTTCGTCGCAATCTTGCCCATCGTACATTTCTTCAGCATAGCTTTGCTCGGCTTGAGTCCAATCAAGCCCGTGCTTTGCACAGAGCGCTTCTTCGGCATACACCAGGCTCAGCGCTGCGGGATTTAAGTCTTTCCCACCGATTAAGGCAAGCAGTTCAAGAAGATGCATGCAGGCTTCAGCACCAGGCAAAATCAAGTCGATATCGTCAGCCGCCATGAGCGCCGCGCTTATTTCTGCCATACACATTGCTGTAGTATAGCTTCCTTCAAACCGCTCGGCTTTGAGCGCCTGTAAGAGAAAAGCAGCCCTTTCAACAAGCACCCCTTGTACTGAAAGAAAATCTCCCAGCGACACCGAGGGGTTCGAGGACAGGCGACAAAGAGCTTCCGCTTCCATGCAAGAAACAAGCTGTGCGGCCATTTGAATGGTATAAGATGCGCGCAGCGCTTGCGCAGACCCGCAAGCCCCCACGACTTCAACCGCGCCCACAAAAGACGCGATTAAAGGCTCAACGAATTCAAGTTCGGCTTTTTCTCCTGCTAAAAAGCAACCAAGATTGGATGGATCCGAAAACGCATCAACACGCGTCACGTCAATGACATACAAAGGAGCCTCTACCGAATGTAAGTCATTGACCAGCGCAATCGCATTTAGTTCGCGAGCAAAACTCGGGGTTGACGCACTCAGGACAACCAGATGCGCGCCCTTGCGAGCAACCTGGATCAAACCCTTGTCCTCGAAGAACACATCTTCTAATTCGCTTTGTGATTCGCTGTAAACAAACACGACATCGCACGCGCCTATATCACTTTGGGCAGAATAGCCCGCCTTCGCAAGACTTTTGCCTATCGCTTCTCCCACAGCAGCGTTTCCCCGATAAGAAAATGATATGCCCATAACAGCCGCCCTTTGCTCTAGCCTTGCCCTCGCCTTGTGCGTTCGTAGTTCGCCTTGCGCCCTCGGCATGCGCGCTCGTGTTTCCTCTAGCCTCGTGTTCTCGTGTTTCCTCTAGCCTAGTGTTCGCCTTTGACTTTCCGCGCAATTTTATCAGCCACCGAAAGATCTTCCCTGCGGTCAGGCCCCCAGAACACCACCGCAAGCATATCAGGACCAACATGGCTTCCGACAACGGGACCAATATAAGAATCTATCAAAAGTATGTCTTTGTCTATCTTCATGACTTCTTCCCGCAAGCGTTCCATGTCCTTGGGGCAATCGGAATGTCCCACCATAACGCATTGACCAGGTTCGTTTTTCACCACACGCTTTTCATAGAAAGATGCCAGATGCTTAATGCCCTTCTTGCGTCCCCGCGCTACACCCACCAAGAAAAGCTTCCCTTCAAGGTCGATGCTCAAAAGCGGTTTTACATCAAGTTTTGACCCCGCATAAGCAACGGAAGCAGGGATGCGCCCGCCGCGGCGCAGCGACTCTAAATCGTCGACCATGAACTGGCAGTTAATATAATTGCCCGCTTCAGCCGCCCATTCAGCAAGTTCTGCCGCACTCAAACCCTTGTCCCGCTGACGGATTGCCTCATAGACCAACAAGCCTTCCGCAAGAGATGCCAACTTGGTATCAACCACATACAGCTCGGCATCGGGATGCTCTTTCATTATCTGCGTGTGCACCATCAGCGCCGTTTCAAAAGCACCAGAAAGCCCGCTTGAAAACGCCAGGTATACCGTCGGAATCTTGCTTTTTACCCCAGCCATAAAGGCATCATGAATGCGCTGCATCGTAAGCTGTGCTGTCTTGGGTTCAGCGCCTTGCCGCATTGCTTCAAAGAATTCTTGACCTGAAAGCGATTGATACAAGTTATCAATATGTTCGCCGTCTTCTAAAATAAAAGAAAACTCAACCAGTTCGATGCCTTCCCGATTGACAATCTCAAAAGGCAGGTCACAGCATGAGTCAATAATCAGATTACACTTGGGCTTCACCACAAAGCTCTCCTATCTGTCTTGGTACCAAACACTATCAAAGAAGGGCACAAAGAAACGCTCGAGACCACACACAGCCCCTCATCACCTCTTATTTTATTATTAGCTTGCTGGCAAAATCTTTTGTCTACGAAAACCCTACGAAAAGACGGGCGGCTCTCCATGAATGAACTTATACGGCATAGCCTGTTGACATTCATAGGCAATTCCCACCGCAGGTCCTACATGAAGCCCCACAACAGGGCTTACGGGCAACACGCGCACAGCCCTGCCAACATAAGGTTCTACGGTGTTTTTTGCCCACTCAACCGCAGGGGTCTTGTCCCCGATATAGTGAACGACAACGTTTTTCAAGCCAAAAGCATCAACATCGCTTTTGAATTCTTGCAATATTCGCTCAAGCGCCTTTTTTCTCTGGCGGATTTTTGCAAGCGTTGCTGCTTTGCCATCCACCACCGTGAGCACCGGCACCAAGCTGATAATGTTGCCCAAGAGCGCTGACGCATTCCCGATGCGCCCCCCTTTTTGCAAAAAGTGGAGTGACTCGGGAGTGAACAAAAACCGTGTTGCTTTCAAGCTCGTAGTAACGGCATCAACGCATTTTGCCAAGTCAAATCCCTTGCGAACCGCTTCGGTTGCCTCAAATATTGACCACGCCTCGTCAAAAGAACACGAATACGAATCGATGAGCGCAAACTTGAATTCAGGGATGCGGCTCTTCACTGCTTGTGCGGCGCGAATCACGCCGTTGTAGGTTCCCGAAAGCCCTGACGACATAAAAATGCCCAGAAGTTCGTCGCCCGCGTGAGCAATGCGCGAAAATACATCTTCGAGCACTTGTTGTGAAGGCTGGCTTGTCGTGGGGATATTGTCAAACATGTCGTGTATTTCGGTATAGAACGCTTCGATATCCATTTCGGATTCGACATGGCTTACTCCGTCGCGGTTGACAAACAGGCTGACCACATCAACTGGCTTGCCCTCCAACATATCGGCAGGAATAGATGCCGCTGAATCAGTGACTATTCGAATCATTTAATTTCTCCCTTTGCAGTGCGGGTGCATTTACCCTACCCCTACCAAACTACTGAATCCCGCGCAATTGCACAACCAAATTATGTCTCCGTTCAAAAAGACCACATTCCAGCCCCACTGGATAACTATGCGGATTAAGCATCCTTTTTTGACTTTCATCCAAAGTCTCCAGCCCTGCTCTCGTCCGTTTTTGTGCAGAAAGTGCGCTGCGCTGTTCAGGCGAAAGCACGGTTTTGCCCAAACGAGCAAGCGGGTGCATCAGCGTTTCAAAGCGCTTTTGCGCAAGCCGCTTTTGTCGCAAAGCGTCCCCTGGATCAATTATCAATTCCCGCGCGTCAATTTCCGCGTTGATATCAAACACCATATCTCCCGCAATGCGCCCATCCGCATGGAAATAACGCCTGGTGTCTAAAAGACCTGGAACGGTCATCTTGACAAGCTGCTCTGAAACCTTCAAACGGTCTTGCCACACATCACTTCCCTGAAGGCGCATAGCCGAAAGTTTATAGACCCCGCCCAAACTCGGCTGGTCAAAGGCGGTTGCCAGCTTTGTCCCGACACCATAAGAACTTGCCTGCACCCCCTGGTTGCGCAAGGACTGAATCGTATATTCGTCCAAATCATTTGAAAGGACGATGGCGCAATCTTGGAGGCCCGCTTCATCTAGGCGTGCCCGTGCCATCTTTGAAAGCCAAGCTAAATCCCCCGAATCAATCCGAATGCCCGCCAGTTTTTCTCCGCGCGCGCGCATCTCAAGACCCACCGTTATAGCGTTGCTGACTCCTTGATAGGTGTCGTAGGTATCGACCAAGAGAATGCAGTTATTCGGCATCACCTGCGCATACTTTCGAAACGCCTCAAGTTCATCATCGAAAGACATAATCCATGAATGAGCATGGGTTCCCGACACTGGTATGTCGAAAAGCTTCCCTGCCAGCACGTTAGACGTAGTCGCACACCCGCCAACAACCGCCGCACGTGACGCCCAAATCCCGCCGCCTGCACCTTGTGCGCGGCGAAGCCCAAATTCAGCCACAGGAACCTGTGCCGCAAGGCAGACCCGAGCCGCCTTGGTTGCAATAAGAGTTTGGAAGTTGACGCAGTTCAAAAGCGCAGTTTCTAAAAGTTGACAATGCATGATGGGACCGGTAACCCTCACCAAGGGTTCATTCGGGAAAACAACCGTCCCCTCCAAAACCGCATCAATATCAACCTCTAGAGTGAGATTGGCAAGGTAGTCTAGAAAAGCTTTGTCGAAGAGTTTCCCACCACCTGGCGCGTCCAGCGAAGCTAGATAGGCACAATCGTCTTCGGAAAAATGAAACTGCTCAACCATGTCTGCCACTTGCGCCATCCCGCACGCAATCGCAAAACCACCCTTGAAAGGCGCTTCACGAAAATACATATAAAAGCATGCTTCGTCATCAATCTTTTTGCTTGCCCAATAGCTTTGAGCCATCGTTAATTGGTACAGATCGGTCAGAAGCGATACGTCAAACTTCATTCGGTTTCACCCGACTTTTCCCCACCCGATGTGTGGGTGCGCCGTCTTGAGCGGCGGTATTCGCCTGAATCTTGCGCTTCACCGCTATCTTTGCGTGTGCGCGTGGGAGCTTTTCGTGGTTCAGTGAACGAACGCTGTTCTCCCGTGCGCAGACCTGAAGATTTCTGCCCAGGGCGCGGTCCTGTTGACCGTGTTCCTGCACCAGCTTCTGAAGTATTCGCGCCTTGACCTTGACGAGAAGGCCTTCCCCGCTTTTGTCCCTGGCTCCCATTTTTGCTCGAAGCGTCTTCGCTGTTCTTTCCCCTGCGCCGCTTCGCCTGTCCTTGGTCTTTTGCGTTTTTGCCCTGATTCTTTTGGTTCGCGCTCTTCTTTGCTTGGTTGTTGCTGCGGGTGGTTCCTTGAGCTCTGCTCTCTCCTTGGGCATCTGGTGCCTCTTGTGCCTTACCCGACCTCGTACGACGGCGCGGTTTGCGAGAGCTCAGCGTGTCTTGTTCCTTGCGCGCCGAACCTGCCCCGCCGTCTTCGCCCAAGCGTTCTTTTTTCAACGGTCCGTCGGCTAAAGACTTATCGCCAAACGGAGAAAAGGTCGGCGAACCGAATGAATCGAGTATCGTCTGGTTGGCGTATTCGTCAAAGACCTTTTTCCCTATTTTGTTGGGGCGCGTACCTTTTTCGTCGGCTTCCATTTTCGCCAGCGGAATCTTCACGGTTTTGTCGCTGGACAGCTTGATGGTCACGATTTCAAGCGGAATGTTCAAGTCGACAACGCGCGCAGCTCCTTCAGGAGTGTCGATAGTGGCGTTGATTTTGGGTGCTCTTTCCTTGAATTCCTTGTAGGCGTCAAATTCGTAACGCAGACAACACATCAAACGACCACAGACTCCCGATATTTTTTGCGGGTTCAGCGAAAGGTCTTGTTCCTTTGCCATACGGATAGAAACAGGACAAAATTCCCCGCCGAGTCGCTTGCAGCACAGTTCCTGACCGCAATGGCCAAGCCCACCCACCATACGCGCTTCATCGCGCACACCGATTTGGCGCATGTCGATACGCACCCGAAAGTGCGCAGCAAGTTTTCTCACTAATTCACGAAAGTCGACGCGCTCTTCTGCTTCAAAATAGAAAACTGCTTTGTCGCCATCGAGCAAAAATTCAACCGAAACAGGGCGCATATCCGCGCTTATTTCTGCTGCCATTTCTTTGAACACAGGGAGTGCTTCTTTGGATTTTTCCTGCATCCGAACAGCATCTTCTTCATCTTTTTCATCGGCAAGTCTTTTGACGGGCTTCAATTCGGTCTTGAGTTTTTTGATTTCAGATTCTTCCACTTCAATAATATCGTCAGAAGCGTGTCCGAATTCAAGACCGCGCGCCGTTGTTACAACAACAGCGTCTCCCTTATGTATTTCGAGATCCCCTGGTTCGAACCAGAGAACTTTCGAATTATATTGCAGCTTTATTGGTGCAATGCGTACCATATAAAACCTCTCTTATCTCAAACAACAATGCGTCAATGCATGTTTCTGGTGAAACATTATACGTTATGGCGCTGTCTGCGCGGCGGCAGGCTTCCAAAGCCACCACAACCCGCGCCACATCGGTATTGCGTGCTGCTTGTTCAAGAGCGCTCATGACGTCACTATTGATAACAAGGTCAGCCGACCCGCTGCAAACCATCATCACATCACGCAGCCACGAACGAATGATAGCCGTCATGTGCCGAAGGGACTCAAGCGCGACAGCAGAAAGCAGGCGTTTGTTGCGTGCTTCAATTTGGCGAAGGGCAGATTTCGCCAGGAAATCAGCCGATTCAACAAATTCTTCCTCGAGTGTCCCGCGCACGACATCAAGCGGCGCTTGCGACTTCACCACCAAATCTTGCGCGTAGGTAAGCACATCCCAATCGTCTGACAAAGCGAGTGAATCCAACACTTCAAGCACCTGCGTGCGAAAAACCATGCGTTCGCTCGACTTGAGGAAATCAATCCCCTTGGTTATAGAACCCCCGCACGCCTGAATGGCAATATGGGCTTGTTGGGTGGTGGCTCCCGTGTGCTGCGACAAGATACCCGCCGCTTCACGTGCAGGAATATGGCGAAACGGTACCACTTGGCAGCGTGATACAATCGTGGGCAATACACTTTCCCGCGTGCGTCCCAACAAAATGAGAACCACGTCTAAGGGCGGCTCTTCCAAGGTTTTCAAGAAAGCATTCGCCGCATGGGTAGTCAGCAAATCGACACGGTCGAGGATATAGACCTTCTTGCGCGCCTGAATCGGCGCAAGCGCGGTGTCAGCAACAATTTCCCTGACCTGCTCAACTAAATACCCGCTCACTCCTTCAGGAGCAAAATAGCGCACATCGGGATGCTTGCGGCGCATGATGCGCTGACAGCTGTCACAAGCACTACAGCCCTTCTTTTCGCACAGAATTGCCTGCGCAAAGGCGTATGCCGCCAAAGTCTTGTTCGAACCCGCAGGTCCTGTGAACAGGTAGGCGTGGCTTACGCGGTCGTGTGCCACCGTTGCTCTGAGAAATTCACGAACCTTCGCCTGTCCCAATATGTTCTCAAAAATATCGGACACGAACGCTACCCTTCGTCGCAATGCTTGTTTCCATAACGACCGGTATCAACCCGTGCAAAGAAATCCTTATCGTCCAAAAGGGGGCTTATCCAAGTAAAAAGGTCTTTGAGCGCCGCAAAAACGGCACACGCAGTCTGGGATTTCAAATCCTGCGATTCAACCACGCGAATACGTTCGGGGTAATCTTTGGCAAGTTCGAGAAACGCTTCGTTTACCCGTGTGTGGAAATCCTCACCCGCACTTTCCAGGCGGTCGGTAACGCCATGCTTTGTTGCGCGCTCAAGCCCGCAGCGGGCGGCGCGCCCACAACTCAGCACGATTGTCCTTTGAGGAATAGCACCCTGAACAGCGAAATCGTTCACTTGTTTGACAAAGGTGGCATCAAGCCCTCTGCCGTATACCTGGTATGCCAGCGTGGAATCGAAGAAGCGGTCGCACAGCACAACGGCTCCCCGCTCTAGTGCAGGCTTAATGACTTCAGCAACAATCTGGGCGCGCGCGGCTTCGTAGATAAGCAGTTCTGCTTCGTGACTCATTTCCTGATGAGCAGCATCAAGCACGATTTCGCGCAGCTTTTCGCCAATGACGGTGCCCCCTGGTTCGCGCAGGCGCAAAACTTCGTAGCCATGTTCTTCGAGCACTTCTGCCAAGAAGTTGATATGGGTCGATTTGCCCGCCCCTTCGCCGCCTTCAAAGGTGATGAAGATACCGCGCGAAGCGTTCGTCTCTGCGCAAGCCGCACCCGTGGTGTTCGTTTCTGCGCAAGCCGCACCCGCAGCGTTCGCAGCGTTCGCAGCCGCAGCGTTGTCTTGGTCTTGTGTAGTTCCAAAAGTCATGGGGCTTTTTAATCCTTATTTTTAATCCTTATTGCACGCGCAAGAGCAAGCAAGAGCAATCTAGTCGCGCGCGTACACGTCGTTTCCGAGTACGTCGATTCCCACGAAAACAGGGAAATCGACAACCTCAATCCTGCGGAGTGCTTCCGTTCCCAAATCATCATACGCCAAGGTCGCAGAAGTTTCTACGCACTTCGCGAGAAATGCAGCAGCCCCTCCTGTCGCAATAAAATATACCGAAGAAGTTTCTCGGCACGCATCAACCACTTCTTTGCTGCGCTGACCCTTGCCCAAAGTTGCCACGATGCCTGCTCGGTAAAGCTCAGGTGCGGCAAAATCCATGCGGGATGCCGTGGTGGGCCCGATTGCTCCGAAAGGACGCCCTGCCGCTTCGGGGGTAGGGCCTGCATAAAAAAGCGTTTGCCCAACCAGCCCATAGGGAAGGTTCCCCCTTTCTTCTAATTCGGCAAGAAGACGTATATGCCCCGCATCGCGCAGGGCGTAAAGTGTGCCCGTAAGCATGCAGGCATCCCCCGCCCGCAGCGTTGCAAGGATTTCTTTTGAGAGCGGCAAGGTGAGATTATATGAGTTCAATGCTTGCCCTCCGCATCGCTGAACAGCCCATATTGATGGCAAGCGGCAGTGCGGCAATATGGCAAGGTGCCGTGTTGACCTTCACCGCAAGGGCAGTGGTCACGCCGCCTAAGCCTCCCGCGCCAATAGCGGTAGCGTTCACCGCACTCAAAAGCTCAGCTTCGAGCGCAGCAGTTTGTTCATCGGGAGCTGCTTCGTCAAGCGGGCGCATCAAGGCGTGTTTCGCAAGGGCGGCAACCTTGTCAAAGGTAGACCCGATGCCCACGCCAATAATCACAGGCGCGCACGCATTCACCGCTTTAGCCCGCACACAATTCACTACTTCATCTATAACGCCTTGGTGCCCCGCACTTGGAGTGAGCATCACCACTCGACTCGCGTTGTCAGAGCCGCCACCTTTTAACATCAGGTGCAACCGCGCTCCGCAACGCTTCGGCGTAGTGCGAATTTCACAAAAAGCAGGGGTGTTGTTGCCCGTATTCGAACGGTCAAAGGCTGCATCACGCACGAGCGAGGTGCGCAAACGAGCCTCATCAAAAGCACGCGCAACCGCTGCGTCCACCTCAGAAAAAATGTCTCCGCCTACTGCCACGTCAGACCCTAATTCCAAACAAACCCAAACCACGCCTGTGTCTTGACACAAAGGAACACGGTCGCACTCAGCTAGGGCGAAGTTTTCAACCAGATGGTCTAACACCACGTGTGCACGCGGATGAGTTTCTTCGGCGCGCGCAGACACCAGGGCAGCTCTCACATCATCGGGCAGTACTTGGGCAAGCGTGGGTATCGCGCGATACACCGCATCTGCCACCATGCTTGCTGTTAGACGCTTTTCGCTCACACGATACCAGCTATCCCTCGTGCGACATGTTCAGCCGAAATGTGCAAGTCAGAAAGTTCTTTTTCATTTAAGTCGAACTCGACAATTTCTTCCACCCCGTTTTTCCCCAAGCGCACAGGGACGTTCATATACAAATCGTGGATGCCGTATTGCCCGTCGATATAGGCACAAACACTCATGGTTTTCCCACTATCGGTCAGTATTACTTCGACCATCTGCGCAATAGCGGCACCTGGGGCATAATACGCTGAGCCAGTTTTTAGGTGCGCAACCACCTCTGCCCCACCTTGCACGGTGCGCAAAACCACCTCGGCAATTTCTTGTTCGCTCAAAAGTTCGGGCAAGGGCTTACCAGCAACCGTTGTGTGGCGCGGCCAGCAAACCATGCCTTCCCCATGAGCACCTAAAGCCCACGCTTCAACATCTTCAGGTTTACACCCCAGTTTTTCGCAAATCGCAAAAGAAAAACGAGCGGAATCAAGTACGCCACCCATTCCCATCAAGCGATTAGGGGGAAGTTTCGATTTTTTGTAAGCGAGATAGGTCATCACATCAAGCGGATTGGTGACACAGATATAAAGTGCATCAGGAGACGCGATGAGCGCTTCTTTGATAACTGACGACATAATAGAAGCGTTCACTTCGAGCAAATCTTCGCGGGTCATTCCTGGTTTGCGCGCAATTCCTGCGGTAATGACCACCACGTCTGAATCAGCCGTCAAGGCGTAATCGTTTGTGCCCACAATGCTTGTGGTGAAGTTTTCGATAGAACGCAAATGCATCAAATCGAGGGCTTTTCCTTGAGGCAAACCCTCGGCAACATCAATTAAGACGATGTCGGCAAGGTTTTTGCTTGCCAAGATATGGGCAGCACTTGCGCCGACGTTGCCCGCGCCAACAATAGTCACTTTTGCCATACTAGCTCCTCTTCGTCTTTGGGGCAGCGGCTTTGGCGCTCTTGGCACCTGCAGCGCTCTTGGCACTCTTGGCACCTGCAGCGGCTTTGGCACTCTTGGCAGTCGCTTTTGCCTTGCCCGCGCTCTTGGCACCTGCTTTGCTACTCGCCACACCCTTGGAACCCTTGGCACCCGCTTTAGTTTTGCCCGTTTTTGCCTTCGCGTCGTCCGCCTTGCTGGGACACTCAAAATTCGGACACAACTTCCACGGCCCGCGGTTGGTGGTAACAATCACCATCGGTGCCCCGCAGTGCTCGCACACCTCTTCGGTTGCCGTGAGCGCGCCGTATTGCGGCAAGGGATAGCCCGTATTGCATTCTTCATAGTTCTCGCACCGAATAAAACGCTTCAAGGTGCGGGGATTCTTTTGCGCGATAAGCTGCGCATTTTTGTTCGTCTGAGCGCACACGGGACACTGCCCCACCACTACATTGGGTTCTTGGTTCGTCTCGCAGTTCGGGTCAATGCACAAAACGCGTGGCTTTGCCCGAAAAGCACTGACTTTCACCTGGGGCATTCCGCACGTCGAACAAAGTTCGGCTTGTGATTCAATCTTGCCTTTCGGAAGCGGGAAGGTCACATCGCAATCGGGCCATCCTGCACACCCAATGAACATGGAACGAGTCTTAGACGATGCCCGCATCTGTAAATCCTTGCCGCATTTCTTGCACGTACCCACATACGCATCAGCGGCAACGGCATCGGAAAGCGCTTCTTTCACTTCATCGGAATGAGGCAACAAATTGCTCAATTCTTCTGCAAGAAGGTTACGCGAATTGGTGACCACCTCTTCTTTGGAAACGCTGCCCGCAGCGATACTGTCCATCCGCGCTTCAAGTTCCGCCGTCATTTCTGGATGCGTAATGTGGGGCGCGAACTTGTCGAGCGCATCGCACACAGCAATGCCTAACTGGGAAGGTTCGATGGGGTCGTTTTGGACATACTTCACTTCGTAGAGGCGCTCAATGATAGAATGGCGGGTTGATTTTGTTCCCAACCCAAGTTTTTCCATTTCCTGGATAAGCCTTCCTTGCGAATAACGCGCAGGTGGCTCTGTTTGCTTTTGTGTGCAGGTGGCTCCCTCAAAAGCAATTATTTGCCCTTCGCTTAAGGCAGGCAATTCTTCGTCTTTTTTCAACCCATAGGGATAAATTGCGCGAAAGCCCTGCTTTACTAACACGTCGCCTTGCCCGATGAAGGTTTCGCCATCAACGCGCAAAGCAACTTTCGTTCCCTCAACCACGGCTGCTTCTGAAAGGGTTGCCAAAAATCGGCGTGCAACCAAGTTGTAGAGCTTGAATTCAGCAGGTGGCAAAGTATCAGGGGTCGCCACATTCGTGGGATGAATAGGCGGATGGTCGGTCGTTTCCTTCTTGCCCCGCGTTGGTGTCAACGTTCCTTTGCTCAAAAGTTCCTTGCAATGCGGCGCATACGCAGGGTTTTCCCTCAACTTAGAAACGATGCCTTTAAGGTCGAGGGACGCAGGATAAACCGTATTGTCAACGCGCGGATAGCTGATATAGCCATCCATGTAGAGGCTCTCAGCAATGCGCATGGTGCGCGCAGGCGACAAGCCTTCGGAAGCAGCGGCTGCCATCAAGGACGTGGTGTTAAAGGGAACGGGTGCACCCACACTGCGTTTCTTCTTTTCGATGGAAGAAACGGTGGCGCTTTTTTCGCCTTCTACGTGTTCCATAACCGCCTGTGCTTGGGCTTCCACCTTAAAGCGCGCGGTTTCGTGCGGCGCTTCAAAGGCAGAACCTTCTGCAGTGAAAGCAGCTTTTATCACCCAGTAATCTTCAGGAACAAAAGCCATGCGCTCGCGTTCTTTTGCCACGATGAGTGCCAAGGTCGGCGTCTGCACGCGCCCTGAGGAACGCACATTTCCATACCCAGCGAACTTCACTATGGTGAGGTAGCGCGTAAGTACCGCGCCCCAAATAAGGTCGATATCCTGGCGAGACGCACCTGCGCTGGCAAGGTTGGTGTCCAAATCAACCAGGTTGGTAAAGGCGTTCTCGATTTCTCCTTTCGTGATTGCTGAATAGCGTGCACGAAAAACGGGGGCAGTGTCGTTGACTTCTTTGATGCACGACAAGGCATCGGAACCGATTAATTCGCCTTCGCGGTCGAAGTCGGTTGCGATAATTATTTCGTCCGCTTTTTTCGCAAGGGTTTTCAAGGAACGGATTATCTCTTTTTCCTTCGGCAGTTTTTCTATGGGCGCATACACCAAATACGGCAGCGCTTCCATTTTCCATGCACCCAATTCAACCCCGTCCACCGTGAAAGGTTTCTTCTTCTTAAACGGGGGTTTTTCCAAGGTATTTGGAACATTAACTGAAACACTTGCACCTTCAGAAGTGACGCCTTGCCATCCTTTTGTTTTCTTGTAGGTGAGATTTGCCATGAAATCGGGTTCAAGAATGTGTCCGCGAAGCCCGATGGCTACCCATTCTTCGCCGTTGCGGGTAAATCGATACACGGGCGTTGAATACACTTTTTCGTTTTGGGGTTTTCCGACTCCCAAAAGGTCGGCAATTTTTTGAGCCGCGAGGTTCTTTTCGGTAACAACCAGCTTCACGCGGTGCCTCCTTCATCGTTGGGCTGCATACACAGCCGCCAATTCACACGGTGCCCCTCATTTATTAACGTGTGCGGGGATTGCGCATTATCTTACGATAACAGCTTGTAAGGATACACGATTTTCACAAAAAGCAACGATAGAATTGCTATCGAACCATATTTACAAATTAGCTTCAGAATTTGTACCCTATGCGCAAAAGAGAGAACCAAGGCGCAGAAAACCTGAGAAAGCACCACGTTGCCCTGAAAATTTTAACCCTTCAAGACGTAGTCTATGATGAGATAGTGGCACGCTGAAATGAAAGCGTTAGAAACAAGCACCCCCACCAAGAACAGCTTCATTTTCGGGGGCAAGGCCGAAGGGTGCAGCAGCTTTCCCTCGCTCCAAACATAGGTCACCACATGCGTAGTAACCACCACAAGGACAAAGCCGAAAAGTCCGATTAGCAACACATCGGTTGAAAGCAGAGGTCGGGCAAGAAATGCATACCACGGCGAAACGACACAGGCTCCCGTAAACACCAGCGCACCCGCAAGATGTACACCTAACGACACAAATGATTTCTTGACGGTGGACGCGTTGTTGCGAATCCACCGTTTCGCTCGATTGTCCATACCACAGCCATTTCCAAAAATTCCCTTGTTTGGTCTGCAAACAGACCTTGCTTCACCCCGAAAAAGCACGCAATCTTGCGCGTGCAACATCCTCAAACATACTAGTCAACGCGCAGTTCGTGGTACTTGGCAAGTACGCGTTCCCCTTCGCTACCTTCTAAGATTCTTGGGCGGTAATCGTTATAGTCTTCTCGCGAAGAAGTTGAGCACGGGATGATTTGATAATCGTCGTAGGTTTTAATCTGCCCTGCATCAAGGGTGAAGGTCTGCTGATAGATGATGGCATCCATGTCATAGGGGTTGCGGTTGCCCCCAAAGCAGAAATTTCCCAAAGAATAGATAATCTGTTTCCCCTGATAGGTTTCTTGCCCCTGGAATACATGAGGATGATGCCCCACCACTAAATCGGCTCCTTCGTCGATTGCAAGGTGGGCAAGGCTTACCTGGGAAGACGAAGGATAATAGTGCTTTTCTTCGCCCCAATGAACGGTCACGATAATCACTTGAGCGCCTTGTTGTTTCACCTGTTCTATCCCCTCGCTCAGGATTTCTGCCGCATACCATTCCCCCGCAAGAGCGTACGACCCGACAAAGCCCACCTTCACGCCGTTGACCTCAAGTACTTGTGTGCGTTCATAGCCAAAACTGCGAATGCCCGCGCCTTCGAGGGCGTCGATGGTGTCGTGATAGCTTTGCTGCCCGTAGTCACTGCTGTGGTTGTTGGCGAGATTGGCAAGTTCCACCGAAGAGCCCGAAAGGATAGAAGCGTATTCGGGCGGTGCCTTGAAGGCAAATTCCTTGTATTCGCGCGCGCTTTCGTGGGTGAAGGTGCCCTCCATGTTGACGATGGTTAAATCATCCGCTTCGAAAAGAGGGCGCACGCCTTCAAGGAAGTAGTCGGGACCTTCTTCGTCGTAGTAGGCAGGCAAGCCCGTTGCATAGCCGAAGGCTTCATCGGTGCCCAGTGTGCAGTCCCCTACAAAGGTCAGGGTTAGTGAATATGATGCGGGAGACGTGGGCGCGCTTCCCTGCGCAAAAAACGGGGAATCACCTGTTGAAAAAGATGTTTTGGGCGCGTATGAAGAAGTGCGCTGAGCGACTGAGAGAGCATCGTTTTGCGCATACTTAATAAAGGCAAACGAGCCTGCCGCCAAAAGCATCAAAGCAGCAGCCAGCACGAATGCTATCAGTTTTGTTGACGCCCCTTCTGGGGCTTGCGCTTGCGGATGTCTTTTAGTCGGAGACATTGCGGTATCTGCCCCTACCCTCCCTTATCCTGCTGCTGGTTCAAGAATCGAAAACGTGCTTTCTTGAGCCTTTTGAGCTTCTGCCTCTTCGCGCTTGAGCACCTCTTGCAGGGCTACAATAGCGCATTCAATTTGCCCGTCATCGGGTTCGTTGGTTGTTAAGTATTGCAGTTGCATACCTGGCCACAAAATGATTTTCACCAACGGGTTATTGGGACGGTTGCCCGCCCACTTCACCGTGATTTCATACGAAAGACCCGCGATAACAGGCAGGAACAAAATACGCACCGCAATAACTAACAGCAGCTTTAACATACCATCGGGAACACCCCACGCAACAAACAGCGCCTTGAGGGGAATCGCCGTAAACACGATGATGGCGATAATCATTACCATGATAAGGAATGCCGTGCCACAACGCACGTGTAAGCGCGGGAAATTACGGGCGTTATCAGGGGTAAGTTCCAACCCGTGTTCGTAACAGTGGATGGCTTTGTGTTCCGCGCCGTGATACCCAAACATGCGCTTGATGTCTTTCATGCGACCAATAAGCCACAGATAACCGACGAATACTCCCACACGCAAAAGCCCGTCTACCACATTCCACAAAACGATGTTGGAATCGTATTCGCCCACCATAAGATTCGTCAAAAACGCGGGCGCCACGACAAAAAGACCAATGCCCAAAACAAGCCCGAGCACCATGGCGGTCACCATGGCACCTTTGCCCAAAAGCGGCTCTTCGTCTGTGTCGTCTGAGTCGTCTTTGTCGTACGCGGCGGCTGTGTTGGCTGTGTTGGCTGAGTCTAAGCCTGCTTCGGTCGAGTCCTTGAGGGCGGTTGGGGCAGGTATCTGCCTATTCTTTGCTTTTTGAGCCACTATTTTGTTGACAATTTCTTCTGCCTGCTTTTCGGCTTCTTTAGCTTTCACGAGCAGCAATTCATCTTCAGGAGTGGCTTTTCCAAGTTCGGTGCGTATTTCTGCCCAGTTAACCTCAAAAGGGTTGAGATTTTGGTCTGCCAGTATCCTTTGGGCTATGTTTTTGACAAGCTCATCCTTGCCGACAAGAGTTTGTTCGGTGTTGCCTTCGGCATCGGGCTGTCCAATGTCAAAGACAATCCCTTCTTCTGCGCCTTCTTCAACAAAAGCGTGTTCAGCGGCTATTTCGAGCGCCTTATACCCCAGCGTCAAGGATTCAACCAAAGCGCGACACCCGCGGATGAGGGGCCAATACATCCACTTGTTTTTCTTTTCTCCTGAAGCAAGGTCGTGCGTAGCTACATAAATGCCGCCCGTGGGTTCGCGTATGGCAGCCGCCCAGTTATGCTTGCCGCGCATCATGATGCCCTCAAGCAAGGCCTGTCCCCCTACATGGGTTTTTAAGGCGCCGTCCTCGCCAAAAGCGCGAGAAAGTTGGGTTTTTTGCCTTGCACTGTCCGCGCCGCCGACCGTGGCTTCGGGCAAAGTTGAGCCAGCGCCGTCTGCTTCAGGCGCAACTTCAGGCGCAACTTCAGGCGCGGGTTGGCTTTCATCTATCTGCATGCTCTGTTCGTCCGTCATCTTATAATCCTCTACCTAAAATCTACCTAAGTTCGTGATACCGAGGGAAACGGATTTCCGCACGTCATCTTCCCCTCCGAGCACGCGCCCCGTATACAAGCAGCGCCTGCATCCATGAACACATACGCAGCACTCGGACGCGCCAATTCAAGCATTCTATCGGCAAGTTCGTGAATTTCCCATTGAGCGCGATTGCAACAGCGCAGTTCAAAGAAGTGCAGCAATTCACGAATGTTCATCGTGATAACGATTTTTGTTTCTGCGGCATTGGGCAAAAGGTAGCGCGCGTCTTCGGCAGGCACCCCTGCATCGAGCAGTTTTTCGTAAGCCACCAGTGCGAAATCGATTGCTTCGTCGAAAACGGCGTCGGTTGCTGTGTTGGATGAAACCGTTTCGGGCTTTACCACATTCAGCCCATCGGTAAACGCAACGTAGCGCTGAGACTGCTGATTGAAACTTGCTATGCGATGGCGCACCAGCTGGTGAGTGAGTGCGCGGGAAACCCCATCGACCGCAAAGGTGTAACTTGCGTGTTCAAGTGCTGAATAGTGCCCGCTTTTCATAATGGTGGCAAGCACCTTGCGCGCCTGTTCTTCAGACATCGATTCCAAAAGTTCAGCCGCACCAACAGGGGCATAGCAAAGGCGAGCCGCCGTAGCAATCGCACGCTCGGGATCGGGTGTATGATAAAGAAGTTCAACTTGCACGAGATGAACACACTCCTTGGTTTTTGAATCTCTCATGTTTGCCGATAATAATCTAGCTATATAATACTCTATCTAGGTGATACAAAACAGTCCTAAAGCGCGTAGCGGCTTTACGGGGAAGGGTTTCTGTGGCCAAAAATTTCACACCATTGCTTTCTAACACCGACTGGAACGAAGAATGGATGCGCTTGCAACAGGTGCGCCAAAAAGCCGATGATGCCCGCCACTGGGACGCGCGCGCGAAAAGTTTCGGACAAAAAGATGCCCCGACCCCCTATGTTAAGGCTTTCATTGAACGCGCAGGCTTGCAACCTTTTGAAAGCGTACTTGATATGGGATGCGGAACAGGCGCGCTTGCAATTCCTTTGGCGCGACTTGACCACCCTGTTATTGCGGCCGATTTTTCTTCGGGAATGTTGGAAGTCTTGCAGAAACGCGTTGATGCAGCGGGCTTGTGCAATCTTGCAATAAAGCTAATGAGCTGGGAAGATGATTGGCTTGAACATGGTCTTAGCGCGGGGTCAGTGGATGTGGCGCTAGCTTCTCGCTCAATCGCTACCGCTAACTTGAAAGAATCTTTGCTGCGTCTCGACAAGGTTGCCCGCAGGCGTGTTTGCGTCACGATTGCTCTTGGCGCTTCCCCGCGGATAGATGAGCGCATCATAAAAGCCGTCGGGCTTCAGCGGTGCTTGGGCAACGATTCCCAATATGCGTTTAATATCTTAGTCAACGAAGGAATTACGCCTGAGGTGTCCTACATAAAAAGTGTGCGCAAAGAAAGTTTCGCCACGTGCGATGAGGCACACGAATATTACTCCCGCATGATTTTTGATAGTGCTCAGGGTTTGAGCAAGGTTGATGCGGCTCAGGTTTCGTCGCCTTTGGCGGCGTGGCTTGACGATAATCTCGTTGCAAACCCACTAGCGGGCAAGGTGAGTGAAGATGGCATCTGCGAAAAGGCGTTATGCCTTGAAACTCCGCAGATAACCACCTGGGCATTCATCGCATGGGATAAGTGAGAAAAGCGTCTTACTATTCGGCAGCAGCCTCTTCAGCAGGGGATTCTTCTGCTGGGGCTTCAGCAGGGGATTCTTCCACAGCAACTTCTGCTTCAGCTGGGGCGGCAGCTTCTTCCACAACGGTTTCAACAGCAGCGTCCGTAGCAGCTTCAAGAACAGCATCGAGTTCAGCATCAGCAGCTTCTGACACAACAACTTCCGTATCGGTCGCAGCGGCAGCCGCGCCTTCTACCTCTGCTTTGCGAGCAGCTTTTTCTGCCTTTGCGGCAAACGAAGCAGCACGACTTGCCTTTTCAGCAGCCTTGTTTTCACGCTCGGTTTGTCTTTTTGCCTCAGCGGCTTCAACCTCTGCGGCACGCTCTGCCTTACGCGCAGCTTCACGCGCGGCAACAGTGTCCTTGGCAGACCCGAAACGGTCAGCAAAACGCTGGACACGTCCGCCTGTATCAATAAACTTCTGCTGACCCGTAAAGAAGGGGTGGCAGACGTTGCAGATGTCGAGTTTCATTTCAGATTTGGTTGAATGGGTTTGGAAGGTATTTCCACAACTGCACTTAACCGTGCAATCCAGATAATCTGGATGGATTCCTTGTTTCATTATCTCTCCATTTCGTGCCTTGGTTTCCGACCAAAGCGAAGACAGCCTGCCTATGATAGCACACTACATCCCCTTTTTTCCCAAAAATTTTCCGCACGCCCATACGCGCGACACAAGCCGCGCGCGCTTACCCTCAACCGCTCAAATACAGCTCTATGCCCCGATGTGACTAGCTACCCAAAAATTACGGCAGGAGATTAAAGCATTGGTCCTATAATCGGCAAAATGATGACCGCCGCTAAAATTATGCACGACAGCACAAAACAAACGAGGTTAAAAACAAGCATGTTTTTCTCAACACTCGTATTGGAGTGTCGCGCGGCGGTTAGTTTTCTCAAGGTAAGCCATCCGCATATGAGAATAACTAATCCCAGCGGCAAAACAATAAGCGGCCCAGGATAGGTTGTCTCATCCGCAAACATAATAAAAGATGAAAGCGTCAAAATAACCCCCACAATAATGTTTACAATCGAAAAGCCTTTTTGTCCCTTAGTTTTCATGACTCTCACACGCCCTTTCAAAACACTCATTCACCTTTAGCAACATACCAAACTCAGGTCTTCTTGTCGACCATAGTTCTTCTTTTGCAAAATCACCAATTCATCAGGTAATTTTGCTCATAATACCCCCCCCCTAGCTTTGTCAACTTTCATAGCATAATACTCGATGCTTTTTCTGCATCGGTCTGCTCCGCGCAGACAATTAAGCAAACAGCCTTATAATGAGATTGCGCAAACAGAAGTTGCGAACAAACGGCGAACAAAGGGTTCTTTTATGAAAAAAGTGGGAATCATCGGCGGAATTGGTCCAGTTTCAACGCTAGACTATTACGAAGGCATCGTCAATGCCGCATACGAACAGGCAGATACGGGAGATTACCCAGAACTTGTTATCTCAAGTATCAATATGACCAAGATGCTCGGCTTAGCAGAAGCTAATGACTGGAAAGCGGTTACAAATTTGCTCGTCAACGCGATTGGTGACCTTACCGCAGCTGGTGCAGAATTGGGAGCCCTAGCTTCCAACACGCCACACATTGTTTTTGACGAAATCCAGAAGCGCGTTGCGCTACCCCTGGTGAGCATCGTTGATGAAACCTGCAAATACGCTCAGGCTCAAGGCTACAAAAAAGTACTGGTTTTAGGTACGCGTTTCACCATGGGCAGTAGTTTATATAGCAAAGCATTTCAAGAATATGGCATTGCCGCAGTTGTGCCCTCAAAAAGCGAGCAAGAACTTATCCATAGCTTTATTGTTCCCCATCTTGAAAACGGTATCGTTGTTCCTGAAGATAAACAAAAAATGCTTGAACTTACTAATCGTTTACTTCTCGAACAGGGGGCTGATGCGCTTGTTCTTGGCTGCACCGAACTACCCCTTATGATACAAGAGGGCGATTTAGACACTTTGCTTCTTAACACAACTCAACTGCACATTGCCGCTATTGTCCGAGAACTTTTATAGCCCCATAATGCTACCCCTGTTTGCTCCTGATAAGTTCGTGTTATAGCTGACAATAAGAAGAAAATCGGATATAGTCACTTGTGCGAGATAACTCGACAATACCGTTTTTACAAAGAAGCTTGAGGTTGATATGTCACAGACTGATATCAAGTGCCCCCGATGCGGGGCGGGTCAATACAATCTAACCGATTCAAAGACTGGTGAGGTTATTTGTCAGTTTTGTCGTAATAAATGGATTGTGCAGGAACTTATAGAAAAAACGGCGACTGAAAAATTCTTAGAAGAAGCAGCGAAACAACCGAAAATAATGGTTGATAATACCACCGAAACCGATAAACAACTCATGGACATGATAGGCAAGATAGCAAGTGGAGGCTTCCTCAATGGGGTGCGGCGCATTGGACGAGGGATACGCACGATTATTATTGTCGTTATCGTTATAGTGGTAGCTGCTTTTATTATCAACAGCCTCGGGGGACTGAGCGTTATCCTCGAAAAGCTTGGCAGCTTCCTCGGCTAAGACTCAAGCCCGCAATGATGAAAAAAGCGTACAGATGTTTCACGTGAAACATTTCTGGAAGAGCGATATGAAGATTGCAGGTCATCGACTAGGTTGCTTCGTCGTTCTCTAGCGCTCACTCCTCGCAATGACAAAAGGTTCTTAGGTTCGCATTAAGTCAGCGAGAGGCACCCCGATGCCCGAGATTGCCCCGCCGCACGACCGAGCGTACTTCGTACGTGAGGGAAAGTGCATAAGGGGCAAGATTGGGTATCCGGGTGTCTCGCAGCGACAGTTACGTTGGCTGTTAAGCCAACGTAACCCACAAGCCGTGCAGGTCGCAATACTCGTACACCTTTACCGCAGCGTCTCCTGCTGCAAGGGCAAATTCCGCTTTCGGTTCATCATCGGCAGACAGTTCTACCACCTGATATCCCTTTTCCGTCACGAGGCAGATAAAAGCAATGCGATGCTCGGGAGTCATCGGATGAGCAACGCTGCCTACCTCAACCTTTACCGCAGCGCCATCAACGGCAACTACGGGAACATGCTTTTCGGTGGCGGCATCAGTTGAATTCGCCGACATATCAGCCATGCGCTCGCCGCAACATATCATTGCAGGACCCTTATCAAAAGGCTTAATAGCAACATTTCCGCAATTCGGACAACGATAAAACTTCACATCCATAGTGTTTCCTTTCCGTAGTAGTTTTTTTGTTCCTTGAACATGTTACTCCGTTGGCGCGACCTCAGGAAGACCTTGCTGGGGCAATTTCTTGCGAAGAGCATATATCACAACCCCCACGCCCACCACCACCATAGGCAGCGAAAGCAGCATCCCCATGGTGAACCATCCGCCCCAAAGATACCCCAGTTGAACATCGGGTTCACGGACAAATTCGATGGCGAAACGGAATATCCCATACAGTATCAAGAAAAAGCCAATAAACGTGCCCCGTGGCAGCGGCGGCTTTTTTCTCGCAAGAATAAACAAAATGCAAAAAAGGACAAGTCCTTCGAGAAACGCTTCGTAAAGTTGAGTGGGATGCCGCGGCATAGAGCCTGCCATTCCCCCGAACACCACGCCCCAGGACGCATCGGTTGGAGCCCCCCACAATTCCCCATTTATGAAATTCGCACAGCGTCCAAAAAACAGACCGAGAGGAGCACCTATTGCCCCAAAATCGGCAATCGTCGAAAAGGGTATGCGTGTGATTTTTGCCGCAACAAGACCGCCTATGAGCACCCCTATCAAACCGCCGTGGAAAGACATGCCCGAAAATGCCAGTATCATTTCGGGATGCTCAAGGTAGTATCCCTTTCCGTAGAAGAAAATATAGCCAACGCGCGCGCCTATGACGATTCCTGCTATTACGCAAATCACCAAAATGAGGATTGCGTCAACGTTGATTTTAATCTGCCAGCGTTTTGCGAGCCGATAGGTCAAAAACGCAAAGCAGAGGAAGCCTACGCTATACGCCAGCCCGTACCAGCGGATATCAAGAGGTCCGATTGAAAAAATGATCGGGTCAAGATGGTTATAGATTTCGTTTAGCATTCATCGCTCCGATTGGCTCCATAAAAAATGCCGAGAAACTCGGCAGCACTATTGCTTCTTAACGCAGTTTCCTTCTTAGATTTTATCAAATGTCGCACCCCATGCCGGCATCAAGTTTGAGGGCAGCACAAAGAACCTCATCGATTAATTCAGGGGGAATAGGCTGCATCGAAGAAACACGCTTCAAGCACTTCGGACACTGAAGGGTAAAAAGAGCGGTGTCGGCTTTGATCACCATCATGGAATCGTATTGGCGAATATCTAAGTCAGTTTTGCCACATGAAGGACAGGTAAGCAGGCTTGCAACCATCTTTTACCTCCTTCACAACGCATTCTCAGACATACTCGCTCGGTGTTTTCATTATAACAGAAAGCGGTTGGGATTCCCTATGCGCTCAGCATCTGCCTTTCTGTCTGCTAAAAGCGGGCCGTTCACCAAAAAGAAGCTGCAGAATCGACACACCTGTTTGACTGCCGCTTCGTAATCGCGTTCGGGATTGAGCAAGATGTCGAAGTCGTGTTCGATTTGATGCGTTTCGCGAGAACACGCCGCATAAAAACAATCGGCAGGGCACGGCTCACCAGGAGTATTGTGCGGGCAGCGCGATTGCAGTTCTTCATCGCACCCCCGTGTTTCCCAGCATAGTGCCATAGCCCTACCGATCCTTGATTAGTTTTGCTGCAATTAATTTTGCTGCAATTAGTTTTGCTGCAATTAGTCTTGGGCGCGAACAACCTTGGTTACGCCAGGAACTCTGTCCTTCAAGATTTTTTCTACCCCATTAGCCAAGGTCATCTGCGACATAGGGCAACCTTTACAAGCGCCTTGCAATTCAACGGTAACCACACCTTCATCATCAACATCAACCAAAGCCACATCGCCGCCATCTGCTTGCAGACTGGGACGAATCAGTTCAAGTACTGCCGCAACATCTTCTTTGTTAATCATGTTCATCTCCTGATTCTTAGATTCGCATCAGCGACGCGAATCTCATCTATTTGGTTTTCCGTGATTGTAACACAGCAATGCGCAATCGCAGGGAAGTGTCGTGTTTGTTAGCAAACCATCAATTAAGCGGTTTGGGTCGAGGGCAGCTTCCCTTCGTTTGAGCACCTTAGTTGAGCGGCTTCCCGTCCTTCACGCCGCTTAGTTAAGCGGTTTCCAGTCTTTGCCGATAACCACCAACACGTCGGTATCAAAAGCATAAAAGCCATACGACACTATCGCGCGCCCGATTCCTAAGTTGCGCACGACGGATTCGGCAGCATGCGCGTATTCACTGCTGTGGTAAACGATAAGGGTTTCTTCATACACATATAAGTCGGCATTTCCGATTTCTTCTACCTGAAATCCCCGCTCACCTAACAAATTTGCCACCTGACTTGCACTACCCGTAACACCTGAGCCGTTTCTGACCGTAATCGTAAAGGTGGTGGGGTCAACCACCACAGGTCCCACATCAACCACGGCGGCTTCTTCCCCCGTCTCAAAACTTTCTTGCAGCTTACCCCATGCGGTTTTGGCAACGATAAAGTATCTGATTCCGCTAAAGGTGCTCGTTTCAAAATAGCCAGGAACCTGAACATTTTGGATGCTTTCGGCTTCTATGCCGCGCAAGGCATCGGCGATGCGCATCAGTTCGGTAAGCGAAAAATCGGTTGCTATATTTTTTGCCACCTTATTAAAGGTAAGGGCAAGCCCAAAACTATTCTTTTCCAGAAGTTTTTGCCCGAGGGCTATGGTGATTTGTCCTTGATTTTGGAAGCGCACTTCATCCCCATTGATAAAGTTTGTCGCACGGGCAAGAATCAAAGCCTCTTCCCCGCTCAAAACTTGTTGACCTGCAGGAATATAGATTGCACCAGCTTGCGGGTCATCAACTTCTTGGGCGACATCGATTTCCAGGCCTCCGAGGGCATCAATCAACTCTACGAAACTTTCGCGGTCGGTTTTTACGAAATGCGAAATGGGAGCGCCGATGAATTCTGAAACCAAATCGATAAGTTCGGCATCGCCCCCCAAAAGCTGCGCTTCTGAAAGGCGGCGATATTCCCCGTCGCTTAAGAGAACCTGAAGACTCGGCGGAATTGCCAGCAGGGAAACGCGCTTTTCGGCTTCGTCTATCCGCGCAAGCATCAGCAGGCTCGGACCGACATATTCTTGCCCTGGTTCGAAGAATTCCGCAGCAAATAAAATGTAGTACGGCTCCCCTTTTTCCACCGACTCCAAGGCTTCGTGCGCGTTGGAGTCATCCAGCGCCATTTTGTCATTGATTGACCCAGCATAGGCAAAGGCGCCGATGCCTGCGGCAATAACGATGACTGCCGTCAAAATGGACACCGTGATGGTAACGGCACGCGCCCGCGCATGACGCTGCCGCGTTTCTGCATACGTGGGTTTGTTGACTCGTTTTTCCGCTTCGGACGTGGTTTCGCCCGTTTCCGTGTCGGGTGTTATGTGGTCAAGAATGCCCTTGCGTGCTCGTTCGGCTTTGCGTACGTTTGAAAAGGTGTCCTGCGGCATCGCCGAAACGCCAGGCAACCGTGCAGTATCATCAGGGACTTCGCCACCCACACCCATCAGCGGACTGTCCTCTTCACGCAGACGAGGGACATGCGTGCCGACCGTCACCGAATTGACATGAGGAAGTTTGCGTCTCGAACGTGCGTGTGAAAAACCTTTTGTGCGACGAACCATATACTGACCGTTTGTCCTTATCTAAACTTACTAAACTAACGCGTAGTGGACATCTGCCCCCAGTGAACAGAGTTTTCCCACGTAGTCCTCGTATCCGCGACTAATATGTTCAACCTCATGAATCTGCGTTTGCCCCTCTGCCGCAATGCCCGCAAGTACCAAGGCGGCACCCGCGCGCAAATCGGTGCAAGAAACGGGGGCACCTTGCAGGCTTTTCACCCCGCGAACCAAGGCGTGATGCCCTTCAATGGTGATATCAGCGCCCATGCGTGCCAATTCTGAGGCGAACATGAAACGATTTTCGAAAATGTTTTCGGTAATGATGGTATTGCCCTCAGCCAAAGCAGCCAACAACATGAACTGCGCCTGAAGGTCGGTCGGAAAACCAGGGTGCGGAAGGGTTTGTATGTCGGTTGCGGTGAGCGGTTTTTCTCTACTGACGGTGATGCCCGCTTCGTCAATGACAACCGTGGCACCCATGGCTTCGAGTTTCATGATTGCCATGCGCAAGAAAGCGGGGTCTATGCCTTTGACCGTGACAGGGCCAGTCAAAAGTGCCGCGCCCGCAAGGAAGGTTCCTGCTTCAATGCGATCCCCCACCGTAGTGTGTTCGCACGGGTGAAGCGCATCAAGGGTCACGCCTTCAATTTCGATGTCAGCGTTGCCCGCGCCGCTAATGCGTGCACCCATGCTGTTGAGCATATTCGCCAAATCAACGATTTCAGGTTCTCGCGCAGCATTTTCGACGATGGTCGTACCTTCGGCAACCACCGCTGCCATAAGAAGGTTTTCCGTAGCGCCAACGCTGGGAAACTCTAACAAGACGGGCTTTCCAACAAGCCCCTTAGGCGCACTCGCTTCAAGGAATCCGTGGTCGATGGTGAAAGTGACTCCAAGCCTTTCCAGCCCAACCAGATGCATGTCGATTTTTCGAGCACCTAGTTGACAACCGCCTGGCATGGCAACCCGCGCGTGCCCGAAGCGCCCGATTAGAGGGCCGAGCACCGCAATCGAAGCGCGCATCTTCGAGACCAGCTCATACGGGGTTTCAAGGGAATTGAGCGCTGTGGTATCAATGCTCATGTCATGCCCATCGCGCTCAACCGTGGCACCGAGATATTGGATGACATCGCCCATAACGTCAATGTCTGAAATGTGAGGGACGTTGTGCAGCAGGGTTTTCCCTTGTCCAAGAATTGATGCCGCCATCAGTTTGAGGGCAGAATTTTTCGCCCCCGAAACCGTAACGCTGCCTTTGAGCGTTTTGTTCCCCTGTACAACGATGATTTTTTCAGAACGTCTTTCGGGTCTTAAATTTTCAGTAGTTTCGCTTTCCTGCACGTCAATGATTTCCTCAGACATGTACATCTCCTCTCTAAAGAGGGTCCTCCACCCTTATACGAACATCCTTTCATAAGAAACAAAGCTTTCCTCTGAAAGCCACCCCATCTTTTCTATACTTTATATGAAGCATTTGCAATCGAAGTGAAGTCCACAACGAAAGCAGAACCAAAGCTATGGCAGAACTAAAACTACGGTAGAGCCAAAACTACGGTAGAGCCAAAAACGGCGCCCGCTACGAAATAACGAGGCGCCGTTCCTTTAATTTCTCAACGACTATTCGCCCAACACAAAACGAGTGAAGGCAACAATCTCAATGGTAGAGCCGAGTTCTTTTGCAACAGCGGCACTGTACTGAGCAACTGTTTGGTCAGGGTTTTTCACGAATTCTTGCTCGGTCAGGCAGTTTTCCTTGTAGTATTTTTCCATACGGCCAAGCGCCATTTTCTCTTGGATGTTTTCAGGCTTGCCCGATTCGGCAGCTTGCGCCTTATAAATTGACATTTCATGTGCTACCACTTCAGCGTCCACCGCTTCACGGTTCACAGCAACAGGCTGAGCAGCAGCAACTTGCATGGCGATATCGCGACCATAGCGCTTGAAATCTTCATTTTTCGCCAGAGCACCATCGCCCAGTTGGAATTCGACGAGAACGCCGATTTTTCCGCCACCGTGGATATAGTTGGCAATCGCACCACCCTCTTGGCGGGCATAGGCAAAACGCGCCACCTGGATGTTTTCACCCAGAGTGTGGATGGCTTCAGTCACAATCGCGTCAACGCTTGCACCTTCAATTTCAGAAGCCATAAGCGCATCCGTGTCAACAGGTTTGTTGGCGAGCGCCGCTTGAGCGATTTTGTCGGCACATGCCTTGAACTTTTCGTTCATGCCCACAAAGTCAGTTTCACAGTTCAGTTCGACGAGCGCGCCCGACATACCGCAATCTGCAACAACGGCAGCAACCGTACCCTCGTTCGTTGCGCGACCCGCCTTTTTTGCAACCGCTGCCAAGCCTGCGGTACGCAGCACGTCAACAGCCTTGTCGATGTCGCCTTCAGTTTCAACGAGTGCCTTTTTGCATTCCATCATGCCAGCACCAGTCATTTCGCGTAATTCTTTTACCAAAGAAGCAGTTACTTCTGCCATGGAGATTCCTTTCTCTATTTTCCGCAGGTACCTCAACCGTGCGGAACTATCGTGTATCTCGCGGGTATCTTTACCCGATTCTCGTTCAGCCTATTCGGCGTCTTTTGCTTCGGTGTCTTTTGCCTTTACGTCTTTTGCTTTGTCAGCCTTTGGTTTGTCGGCAGCAGCTTTAGGGGCTGCTTTTGCCTTGGGGGCTTTTGCTTTGTCAGCGTCTGCAGCAGGAGCTTTAGGAGCTTTTTTCGCTGCTTGTTCAACGGGGGCTTCCTCGACTGCAACTGCGGCGGCTTCCTCGACTGCAACTGCGGCGGCTTCCTCGACTGCAACTGCGGCGGCTTCCTCAGCGGGAGCGGCTTCTTCGACCGCTTCTGCAACCTCTTTAACAGGAGCAACTTCTGCTGCAGGAGCCTCAGCTACGGGAGCCTGTGCCGCATCGGCGGCAGGCTTTGCCGCTTTTTCAGCAGGCTTGGGAGCTTTTTCGACAGGTTTCGCAGCTTGGTCAGCTGGTTTTCCGCTCATGTCAGCTTCAGTGATAAACGCCGTGCTTCCTGCGACAACCGCATCAGCAATAAAGTCAGCTAACAGCGCAACCGAACGGATTGCGTCATCATTTGCAGGAATTCCAATCTCGACATCATCGGGATCAGAGTTGGTATCAAGCATTCCCAAGATAGGTAGGCTCAAGCGACGCGCTTCATGAATAGCAATTATCTCGCGGTTGGTGTCGATAACAAAAATCGCATCAGGAACCTTCTTCATGTTGCGAATACCATTGAGGTTGGTTTGGAGCTTGGCAAGCTCTTTGCGCAACAGGATTTGCTCCTTTTTCGGCAGCAATTCCATGCGACCATCGGTCTCCATGGCTTCAAGCCCTTCCATGTGGGTCACGCGTGAACGAATCGTGACGAAGTTCGTCAGCATACCACCCAACCAGCGCGCATTCACGTAAGGCATTCCGCAGCGATTCGCCGCATTGGCAACCGCTTCTTGGGCTTGCTTTTTGGTTCCCACGAACAGAATTGTGCCGCCTTTGCGTGCAAGGTCGGAAACAAAAGTGTAGGCCTGATCCATGCCAACAAGGGTCTTTTTCAAATCGATAATATAGATGTCCCCACGACTACCAAAGATATAAGGTTTCATTTTGGGGTTCCAGCGACGGGTCTGATGCCCGAAGTGGCTGCCAGCATCAAGCAAAGCAGCAATGTTGACTTTAGTCATGTTTTCTCCATTCGTTAATCCTCTGTCTGTGGTCTTCCCCAAAGTCGCAGCCTTTTTCGGTGGCCACTGGCGATTTGGGTCGCACAAACATGCGTATTCTCAAAACCTTGTAATTGTACCATCGATTTTTTCAATTACAAGCGGGTATTTTTACCCTTTTGTTCCCAAGTCATTGCGGGCTTGACCCGCAATCTTAATCGTGCAATCAAGGAAGAGCAACAACCTGCACATCGGCGACTAGCTTGCTTCGTCGCGATGCTCCTCGCAATGACGAGAGGGAGCTGTACGTCCAACGATAAAGTGAAAGTTGGGAGCCGCTGTCCTTCATCATTGCGGCGTTTTTGCAGACGCAATGATGAATTTACTTAAGCTGGCTGGGATGTTTCGTGAAAAAGTCAGTGCGTGGAGGCAATTCCCGAACAAGATGGCGCCCCTCATCAATGGCGGTAGCCGAACAAAGTTCTTCCATGTTCTCGAAATCGTAATTCCAACTAAAGAATTCTTCATACTCAAACCCAAGATAATTGCAAATCTTCTCGGTTCCCTCAGGCACTATCGGATGCATCATGAGCGTACAAACACGAAGCAGGTAGAAACAGTCAACGAGCACTTGCCGCCGCATTTCTTCGTTCCCGCTTTGCTCAACAATACTAATTTTTTCCGTCCAATATTTGTTTGACCAGCGAATAAATTCGTCCATGAGCGACATGACGGAATGCAGTTCCACCTTGTACATAAGCGCATCATACTTTAAGAGAGCAACGTGGGCTTCTTTTCGTATCTCGGGCGAAATCTTTCCTATCGGCATATAGCCGTCGAAGTTTCGCTGCGCCTCATAAAAGCAACTTCTCGCAAGGCGATTGAAGATGTTGGTGAGCAACGCGCTTTCTTTGAGAACCGGATCGGCATAACGTGGGTCATTGCGCTTGTCTTCGTCAACCTCAAAGGCTTTCGGCTTGAAGCCAACCGACTTTTGATTAAGTCCCAAAGCAAGGAAATGGGCACGAAGCTGTTCAAAGGTGTAGTGCTTGAGCAATTCATCGGCACTCGGCGGCTTTATCTCGCTGGATGAAGAAGCCTTCTTATCACCGAAAAGGATGTGATGATTCGCAATGAGGCGCGTTTGGCGAATTGGTTCATCGAACATGAAGGGCTTTCCATCTTTCTTTTCCCTAACCGCCTCGAACAGCGCCGGTTGAGCCACACCATAAAAGTAGAGGTTGTCTTGTCCAATGAATTGGTAGACAATCGCATCATCCGAACACCAAAAATCCTTCCAGGTGTTACGTGGCAGCCCCTTTTTATCGTTAAGGGCAAGGGTAAACGAAATGGGCGCCCAAAGGCTTTCCGGCCAGCACCACACCGTAAGATTTTCGACCCCGTCAATGACTGGTGCAGCAACCCCCCATGTAATATTCCCCGAAATACGAAACGGCACCAGAGTCTTTCCTGTACGGAAACGAAGACCTGCCGAAGTGAGCACGTCGCGCGCAATATCGCGATCGTCAATTGAAGCAAATTCAATCTCGAAACTCTGCTTTCCTTTTTCAGCCTCTCGATATTCGTGGCGAGGAAGTTTGTCTGCAACGCTTTGATAGGCGGCTGCATCGTCGTTTTTCACGTAGATAACTGGTGGTGCCAAAAATTCTTTTATCGTCGTTGAGACAATAGGACGCATTTCGGAATCTGCCTCAAGAACGCTGGCGTGTTCTTTCAAATATTCGGAAAACGCTGGTAAATCAAAATACCAGTTCTCAACAGGAAGCATCGCAGGAATCGTGGAGGTAATCGAAGATTTCGGAGCAATCAGATCCTCCGGAGCATACTGATGTCCCAAATCACATTCGTCAGCATAGGCATGCTCACTTTTGCAACCCTGAACCGGGCAGCGCCCTGTTACCTGGCGCCCATTAAGGTAGGTTTTGGCTTGCGCATCATAGAACTGCAGCGTGGAAGATTTCTTCAGATACCCCTCTTCATGAAGGCGCTTGATGAACGTATCGGTAACCATTTGATGAACTTCGGCGCTATACCCCAGCCCGCTTCCTTCATAAATCGACAGACTGATTCCGTATGCTGCAAGCGTTGCTCGTTGCGCTTCGTGGTTTTCCTGCACGTAATCGGCTATGGTTCCCTGAAACTCACCTGCTTCAACTAGCTTGCGGTATCCCTCGTCAATGGGCGAACCAAAGCAATCTGTTCCCGAAATGAAGCGGACGTTCTTTGAACCGATGCGGTCGCGCAAAAAGCGGGCGAAACAGTCAGCCGGCACAAAAACCCCGCCGATATGACCAAAATGAAGTCCTTTGTTGCCATAGGGCATCCCTGCAGTAACGGTCGCCCTTTTCGGCCAGACCGTTCTATTGGGTGAAGGTGTCATAGGTTTGCTGTTCTCTCAAATGTGCCAGCAGTTCGCGCTCAGAAGCGGTCATGCTCAAGAGGTCAAGTAAGGTCAACATGTCAAGGTTTAAACCCCGCTGGCGCAAATAAACCGTCTCATAATCTGAGATGCCTGCCAATTCGGCAGCCTTGTCACACGCGTCTTCTAAGGTTCCCACCCTATCTGCTAAGCCATTCTCAACTCCGGTTATTCCCGTAAAAGTAAGACCTGTGGCCAGTTCGCGCACCGCTTCAATATCCATATTGCGCCCTTCGGCCACGGTTTCGATAAACGATTCATTAATCTCATCAATCATAGCCTGATAGTATTCGCGCTCTTCTTCGGTCAAAGGACGGTTGCCATAACTGGAATCCTTACTTTCGGCAGACGTAATGTCCTCAATGTGGATTCCTAGTTTTTCATATAAGCCGGAAAGATCGGTGAAACTCATTGCCGTTCCGATTGAGCCGATGGCGGTCGTTTTTGCCGTGAAGATATAATCGGCCTGCGAAGAAAACTCATAGGCAGCAGAAGCATTGATAGAAGCACTCGATATCACAACGGGCTTCGGGAAGTCTTTGACGTAGAGCGCCATTTCTTCCCCGGCAGTTGCCACCCCTCCCCCTGAATTCACGCGCAACACAACAGCTTTGATGTAGTCGTTTTCGGCGGCGCGATCAAGTTGGGTTTTCAGACCTTCCGGGCTTGCGGTGCTTCCATCGTATTGGATGGTGCCGGAAATGGTGATGATGGCGATGCTATCCTTGTTAAGAAGTGCAACTTCATCGGTTGGTGCATTTCCCAAGCTGCCAAACATCGACGCACATGAAACCATACCAACAGTAAGCAAAGCAAGAATCGCGAGAATAGCAACGATACCAACAATCCAGCCTTTCCCCTTTGTCTGAGCGGGCTGAGATGGTGGATAAGCACTCACGTATGCCGGCTGCATAACAGGTGCTATGGGAGGTGTGGTCGCTTGCGACACGGGTGGTATATGCGAAGCAGGTGGTACGTGAGACACTTGTGGCGCACCCGGTTGCCAAGCATTCGATTGCGCGCTTGGGTCTTGCCAATTTTGCTGATTACTCATAGAAAAATCTTTCGTTCCTAGAATTCGAAGTTTTCATTCGACTTGCTTTGCTGCGCCTTTTTTGCAGTCTTGATGAGGAATTCTTGATTGTTGTTCGTCTGCTTGAGCGATTTGATGAGCATATCCATCGCGCGTTCCGGATTATTGAGATTCGCAAGAATACGACGTACCGCCCAGATAAGCGGCGCTTCTTGCGGATCAAGCAGCAAGTCTTCACGACGCGTGCCCGATGCAACCGGGTCGATTGCCGGGAATATCCTGCGGTCAGAAAGGTTACGGTCAAGTTTGAGTTCCATGTTGCCCGTTCCCTTGAATTCTTCGAAGATGACCTCATCCATCTTAGAACCAGTATCAATGAGCGCTGACGCCAAGATGGTCAAGGAACCGCCTCCTTCGATATTGCGCGCAGCACCTAAGAAGCGCTTCGGAGGATACAGAGCAGTTGAATCAACGCCGCCCGAAAGGATACGACCCGATGCCGGTTGTGCCAGATTGTAGGCACGCGCAAGACGCGTGAGTGAGTCGAGCAAAATAACAACATCTCTACCGCTCTCAACAAGGCGCTTTGCCCTTTCAATCACCAGTTCTGCAACCGCAATATGGTTTTCGCTGGGCATATCGAAGGTTGAAGAAATGACTTCGCCCTTGATGGAGCGTTCCATGTCGGTAACTTCTTCGGGACGCTCATCCACCAGCAGGCACATGAGGTGCACTTCGGGGTTGTTTGCCGAGATAGAAGCTGCAATATCTTTTAAAATAGTGGTCTTACCAGCTTTTGGAGGCGACACAATCAGCCCGCGCTGCCCTTTGCCGATAGGAGCAGAAAGATCGATAACGCGTGCGGTGATGGTGTTTTTGCCATGCTCCATCCACAGACGCTCGTCGGGATAGACTGGGGTTAAGTCTGCAAAACGAACGCGCTTCTCAAGTTCTTCTGCCTTGATGTCGTTTACCGCAAGGACTTTTTGGACCGCCGCATATTTTTCGTTTTCGCGGGGAGGTCTTACCTGCCCAACAACGTAATCGCCTTTACGCAAACCGTTGCGCCTAATGGTCGACAAGCCCACATAGGCATCCGTTTCGCTGGGAAGATAGCCCTGCGTACGCAAGAACCCATAACCGTCAGCGAGGATGTCGAGAATGCCCTCGACGTCAACGAAGCCTTCCGCTTTTACGCTTGCTTCAAATACCCGTTCGGCGAGTTCTGCCTTCTTAAGGCCAGTTGCGTCAATGCCCAACTCATCGGCTTTCGCGCGCAGTTCGGCAACTTTGAGTAAGGCGAGATCTTCCAGATTAGTCTGAGGAACAACGGCTTCGTTGCGGTTTTGCCCCGCATGCTGACGGCGCTGACGGCGATGTCCACCATTATTGTTGCTGCCATTGTTGCTGCCATTGTTGTTATTGTTGCTGCCATTGTTGTTAGAGCCATTATTGCTGCCGCCGTTATTGTTGCTGGCATTGTTGTTTGCTTTGTTATTGGCGTTGCTTGCCTTGTTAGGCTGAGCAGGCTTATTGGACTGAACAGGCTTGTTCTGCTGCTTTCCATTGGTTTTTTGAGCAGCCTTTTTGTTTTGCCCTTTGTTGTTTTGAGCTACCTCGCCTGTCAATTCAGGTGCAGCAGCTGCAGCTGTTTGCCTTGCGCGCGGTTTGCGACTTGGACGCGCTGGCTCGGTTGATTGTGCGGCGGCTTCGCCTGCGGGTGAGCCTGCTGGCTCGATGTTTTCGTTTTCAATCATGCGTTTTGTACTTTCTCCCAATCTTTCATAAAGGACTCTAGCCCGCGGTCAGTGAGCGGGTGAGATACCATCTTTTTCAATACATCAAAAGGAATTGTTGCAATATCGGCGCCCATCAAGGCAGCCTGAGTAACGTGATTCGCGCTCCTGATGGAAGCGGCGATAATCTCAATTTGTTCGCCACGCACCGTGTTTTGCGTAAAATCATAATTGTTGATTGCAATGACGACATCCTCAAGTTGACCGATTCCGTCTTCTGAAATATCGTCGAAGCGACCCACGAAGGGGCTAATGTAGCGAGCGCCTGCGCGTGCCGCCATAATAGCCTGGGGCACCGTAAAACACAAGGTCATGTTGACGGCAATGCCTTCTTTCGCCAAAGCATGAGTTGCCGCAAGGCCTTCAACCATCGTCGGAATCTTCACCACAACATTCGGAGCCAAAGCAGCAAGTTCGCGTCCGTCGCGGATGATTTCATCGCGAGTCATAGCCACGCTTTCCGCCGAAACAGGACCGTCAACCAGTGCGCAAATCCGCTTGATATGAGCGTGAAAGTCGGAAAGCTTACCGCCAATGCGCGCGTACAACGTGGGGTTTGTGGTAACGCCCGCCAAGGCTCCCCAGCTTGCAGCTTCTTCGATTTCGTTCAAATCAGCAGTGTCTAAAAAGAATTTCACTTAATCCTCCTCATAAGGCTCGTCGAGATATATACGCTTCTATACATGAATGCATGTTTTGGGATTTCTTTGAACATTCTTTCGTAGGAAATTAAAGGAACGGGCACCATAGTAGCGTATGTTTCTTATGCTTTCAAGTAAGTATTTTGGCATATGCCCGCTCACGGGCGGTAAACATCATTTAAGGGGCAAAAATCCACAACTATGGTAGGTTTTATGCGGCATCTTCGTCATTGCGGGCTCGACCCGCAATCCTAGCCTTTCGTCCTTGCGAGTCACCCGCAAGGACTTACCTGCATTCTTGTCACGATAAGGTGCGGAAAAAGCAGCTGACCTCGCCTGTGTGACACGCAGGGCCTTGAGGCTTCACGAGAGCGAGCAGGGTGTCTGCGTCGCAATCGTAGCGCAACTCGACTAATTCTTGCGTGTTTTTGCTCGTGGCACCTTTGTGCCAAAGTTCGTTTCTGCTGCGTGACCAAAACCACATACTGCGCTGCTCAAGCGTCAGCCGAAGCGCCTCTTCGTTCATCCATGCCATCATCAGCACCGCGCAGCTATCAACATCCTGCACAATGCAGGCAATGAGCCCCTGTTCGTTGTATTTCAGCTCGATAGCTTGCATATAATTTCTCCTTAAAGTAGCACTTCAATCCCTTGGGCACGTAAGTATTCCTTCACTTCGCGAACAGTGAATTCCCCGAAATGGAAAACGGATGCTGCCAAAACCGCCGACGCTTCACCTTCTAAAATCCCTTGGGCAAAGTGTTCGATTGCACCGACTCCCCCTGAAGCCGTGACGGGAAGGTTCACCGCACGAGCAACCGCACGGGTGAGAGCGCAGTCGTAGCCGTCCTTCGTTCCATCACGATCCATGCTGGTCAGCAATATTTCGCCTGCGCCCAGGCGTTCAACTTCTTGCGCCCAAGCAACCACATCCATTCCCGTTGCCTTTTGCCCACCGCTTACATAGACTTCCCACTTGTTGGGGTTTCCCGCAACTTGTTTCGCGTCAATCGCGCACACGATTGCCGAGGCTCCAAAGGTTTGAGCTGCTTGCGTGAGCAAAGACGGTGTTGCTACCGCCGCCGAATTGATGGATACCTTATCGGCACCGGCTGACATCATCGCGGAAATATCTTCGATGCTGCCAAAGCCACCGCCGACACAATAGGGCACACTTAGTTCCTTGCTCGCCCGACCCGCCATTTCTACGGTGGTTTTGCGCCCTTCAACCGTGGCGGTTATGTCCAAGAACACCACTTCATCGGCACCTTGTTCTGCATAGCGCTGCGCAAACTCAATCGGGTCACCCGCATCGCGCAAGCCAACAAAGTTGATGCCTTTAACGACACGTCCGTCTTTTACATCCATACACGGTATTACTTTTTTTGCTAACATGAACAACCTCCACAAGGATTTTCGGCAATACGCCTGAGTTCTGATGTCTTTTCCGCCACCCGACACGCAACAACCGCGCGAGCTACATCTAATTGTTTTTCATAAATCGCACGTCCAGCGATAACACCTTCTATTGAATCGGCAACCTTTCCCAGCGCGATAATATCATCGATAGTCGCGACACCACCCGAAGCAATGACGGGGTTTTTGAAGATTTCCGCCATGCGCACATAGGTGTTCGCGTCGATTCCTGTTTGCATCCCGTCGCGTGCGATATCGGTGTAGACCAAGTGCTTAAATCCGATGTCGGCAACATGAGCCACCAATTCTTCGGCGGACACTCCTGCGCCCTCGCGCCACCCCGCAACTGCCACTTCCCCGCCTTTTGCATCAATGCCTGCTACGAGCATATCACGGTAGTGCGACAGCGCTTCTTCGGCAAACGCAGGGTCGGCAACAAGGCTGGTGCCGAGTACCACGCGCGACACGCCCGCGTCATAGAGTCGCTGTATGGTTCCGAGGCTGCGGATGCCGCCGCCCACTTCGACTTTCAGCAAAGTCTTTGCCAAAATTGCTTCGATGATTGCCATGTTTTCAGGCGTTCCTGAACGAGCGCCATCCAAGTCGACCACATGAAGCCACGTGGCTCCCGCCTCTTCAAAGGTGAGCGCCTGGGCAACAGGATCATCGTTATAGACAGTTACCTGAGCATAATCGCCTTTGGCAAGCCTCACAGCCTTGCCCCCCAAAATATCGATTGCCGGAAGTAGATACATACGATTAAAACCCTTTCACGTTTGAAAGCATATTTTCTGACATACTTACCCTTATATTTGCCATCACGAAAGACTCCCCTTTGTTGAAGGAAGCACGCCTGCAATGCGTGGATTGAGGGCAACCGCTGCCATAAGAGCACGCGCCACCGCCTTGAATGCCGCCTCGATTATGTGGTGAGAGTTCTCACCAACAAGACTTCTTATGTGCAAGGTAACGCCCGCATTGTTCGCAAAGGCAATAAAGAATTCTTTTGCCAGCGTTGTATCGAAGGTTCCGATAATTTCTATCGGTAGCTTCACGTCATAGTGTAGCTGCCCGCGCCCCGAAAGGTCACACGCCGCCAACACCAAAGCTTCATCCATGGGAATAAGGCTCGAGCCAAAGCGCGTAATACCTTGCTTGTTTTCAAGTGCCGCAGCAAACGCTTGCCCTAAAACGATGCCCACATCTTCAACAGTGTGGTGCGCGTCAACCTCTAAATCGCCTTTCGCTGCAATGTCAAGATCGAACAAGCCGTGGCGCCCAAACGCTTCCAACATGTGGTCGAAAAAGGCGATGCCTGTTGCGATATTTGTTTCGCCCGTGCCGTCAAGATTGAGAGTAAGGACGATGTCGGTTTCACTCGTAGTTCGAGTGCGGGTGCACACTCTTCCACCGCCCGATGAAACGCTGCTCACATCCTTGGCGGGGCTTGGTTGTTGTTCGTTTGTTTCGTTTCTATCGCTCATAGATTTCCTCTCTTCGCCAGGCTTTTTTCTAAAGCCTCAAGAAAGCGTTGGTTGTCTTGAGGTGTACCAATAGTCACGCGCAGACAATTTTTAAGTCCTTCTTCTTCGGAGGGGTCGCGTATCAATATCCCTTGTTCGCAAAGATCGTTCCAAATTTCAAAAGCCTCCTTTACCTTGAACAAGATGAAGTTTGCACTACTCGGATACGGCTCGACTCCCTTAAGTTCTTTGAGTTTTTCAAACACGAAATCGCGCTGCGCAACAATCTCGGCAAGAGGTGCCTCAAACAATGCCCGTTGCTCGAAAACACATTCCCCAATCGCCTGACTTATTGCATCGACCGAATAGGGTTGGCGCACTTTGATAAGCTCATTGATAACTTCTTCGTGAGCAAAAATATAGCCCAAGCGCACACCAGCAAGGCTGTACGCCTTTGATAGGGTACGCACAATAATTAAGTTCTTGTGCTGTTCCAAGTACGGCAAAAAAGAAACGCCCGCAAATTCAAAATACGCCTCATCAACCAGAACCATTGCATCAGTTGAATCCAAAAGCTGCAATACAAAGGATTCGTCGACACAGTTTCCCGTTGGATTATTGGGAGTTGTTATAATCATGAAATCGATATCGTTTTTAGCAAGGCGGGCAAACACCGCTTCTTCATCAATCGCAAAATTCGCCAAAAGGGGAATGTTTACTATCTGCGTATCCGTGATGCGAGCGTTGTGCTCATAGACTGAGAATGTCGGAGGAAAATTGAGAAAGGTTCGCCCAACCCCACCCCACGCAAGGGTGAAGTTGAACAGCAATTCATCTCCCCCATTACCCACCAGAATCTGTTCGCGCTTAAGCCCATAATCTTTCGCAATCAAATCGCGCAAGGTATTTGCCAGTGGATCGGGATAGCGATTAAAATTGACTTTTTCGATACGCTCCCGCACAGCACTTTTTAATTCCTGTGGCACATCATAGGGACTTTCGTTCGCCGACAACACGGTGTCTAGAACCCTAAACTTGGGGTCGTAGGGAAGAATATCTGCAAGTTTTTGTGCGGGCAATCTATACCTATTCATCTGCTGCCTTCGCCTTCTCCAAACGGTATTCCACGCTGCGAGCGTGCGCCCAAAGCCCTTCGTAATCGGCAAGGGCGATAACTGCCTCGCCATCGTTTTTCAAAGCTTGGGCGCCATAGCGAATGACGCTTGTTTTCTTCACGAAATCGTCCACCGAAAGCGGGGATGAAAAACGTGCAGTGCCTCCCGTAGGCAAGGTGTGATTGGGACCAGCAACGTAGTCCCCCACAGCTTCGGGCGTCCAGGCTCCCAAAAATATTGCCCCAGCATTGGATATGCTTCCGAGCAAATCCATGGCTTGGTCAAGATAGAGTTCAAGGTGTTCAGGTGCAATCGCGTTGACCGCATTGAGCGCGGTTTCCAAATCGGGACACACGATAATAAGCCCTTGATTGGTAAGGGACGCGCGTGTTATTTCGGCGCGCGGAGACGCGGCAAGTTCTCCTTCGATAGCCGCTTCAACCGCATCAGCAAAGGCGCTTTCAAACGTGACCAGATAGCAACTTGCAAGCGGGTCGTGTTCGGCTTGTGCCATTAAATCGATAGCGACCAACCGCGCGTCTGCCGTTGCGTCTGCCACCACACACACCTCGGAAGGCCCAGCTACCATGTCGATACCTACATCGCCCGAAACGATTTTCTTTGCCGCGGCAACGTAGGCATTACCAGGCCCAGTAATCTTTGCAACTGGAGCAATACTTTGCGTGCCGTAAGCTAGCGCCGCGATTGCTTGCGCACCGCCAACTGAATAGATTTCACTGACGCCTGCAATACGGCATGCAAAAAGAATTGCCGCATCAAGTGAGCCATCTTTGGTCGGCGGAGTCACGCACACAATGCGCTTGACACCCGCAACCTGTGCGGGAATGGCATTCATCAAAACTGACGAAGGATAAAGCGCCCGTCCCCCGGGAACATAGATGCCCACCGATTCAAGAGGCTCAACTTTGCTGCCAACTAAGGCACCATCCTCGCGTGTATAAAACCAACTTTGCTGAAGCTGACGCGTATGGAAATCACGTATTTGTGTTGCCGCACGCTCCAAAGCTGCGGCAACTTTTCCATCCAGGGTTTCAAGAGCGGCATCGACTGCTTCATCGGACACGCGAAACGTATTCAAACGAGCAGCGTCTACCCCATCAAACTTTTCGGTATATTCGTGTAGCGCTTCATCCCCCCGCTCACGCACGTCCGCAACAATCGCAGTAGCTGCCGTGAGCGCATCCGCGTTAAAGGCACCGAGACGGTTGAGATATTCGGTCTTGAAAACTTGTCCAGGTGCAACATTGATTCGTCTCATCACAGACATATCAAGCCTCTTTCTTTTCTTGCAAAATTTCTGCAAGTTCTTTGATGCGTGGATCGGTTCTGAAAACACTAACGTTGGCAAAGAAGCGCGCAGTTGAAGCAAGAATTTCATCCACAATAACCAAATTGTTTTCACGCAGGGTTGTTCCTGTCGCGGTAATGTCCACAACCCTTTCTGCCATGCCCGTAAGTGGGGCGAGCTCAATGTTGCCATGCAGCTTCACGATTTCAACCTGCATACCAACTTTGGCATAATAGGCAGTGGTGATGTTGGGATATTTCGTGGCAATGCGAATCGAACCCAACTTGCGATAGTGTTCGTTGACCGCTTCGGTTGCGCCTTTAGGTTCTGCCACCACAAAGCGACAACCACCGAAATCCAGGTCAACCAATTCCACCACTTCAGGGGCAGCTTCAACGAGTGAATCCTTGCCACAGATGCCGCAATCAGCCGCGCCGAGCGCAACAAACGCAGGGGCATCCGTCGGGCGCACAATCACGTATTCGACGCCAGGATTTCTGATGATAAGCTGTCTGCCAGGGTCTTCAAGCCCGCTTGTGTCCAAGCCTGCCGAAGCAAGCACGGCTACCGCTTCGCGATACAACGCGCCCTTCGGCACAGCAATACGCAACGGACGTTCAAGGGCTGCTTCGCGCGCAGATTCCTGAAAAGCACACGCCGCCATAACTGATTCAAGGTAGAACGCAAAGCCTGCCGCTGGACGTTCTTTCCCGTAAGCCCCGAGCATTGAATCGTAGCGCCCGCCCGAACCTAAAGAATCGCCAAGCCCTGAAGCATAGGCTTCCACCACAATGCCCGTATAGTAATCAAAGGAACTCATGACCGAAAAATCGATGAGAATTTTATCGGCAAGACCTTTGTCGACCAACAACTGATAAGTTGCTTCGAAGGCATCAAGCCCATCCGAACAACCGAGCGGCTCTACGATTTCACGCAGTACGCCGATGGCTTCAACGCCACCGCGTATCCGAGGAAGCGCCTTAATGGCACGCGCGAAATCTTCTTTTATCTGTGCATCCTTAACCAAGGAATCAAGTTCGACAAAATTTGAACGGTGGTAGGCTTCAAGCACCTGTTCTTTCCAAGAATCTCCTGCCCCACCCACTTCAAGCAAAGCACGCAACACGCCTACCGTGCCCAGCGCAAGCTTGAAATCTTGCAAGCCACATTCTTCTAAGGCTTCGGCGAAAAGTTCGACAATTTCAGCATCTGCTGCAGAACCACCCTCGCCAATCGATTCGATGCCGAACTGCGTTAGTTCACGAGCCGATGCCTGCATTTCAGGTTCGGTTTCGCGAAAAACCCGTTGCATATAGCGGAATTTGAACGGTCCTGGTTCGTCTTTTAGGCGTGTCGCACACATCCGAGCTATCTGCATGGTCACGTCGGGGCGCATGGCCAAAAGGGAACCTTGCGAATCGAAAAACTTAAAGGGAGCACCAGGGATACGCCCCCCTGCACGCAGCACGTCCATAATCTCAAGCGTGGGTGTTTCAAGCGGCGCGTAGCCACGACGAGCAAAGCAACTCTGCACGCGCGTCGCGATTTCCTCACGGAAGCGCGCTTCTTCGCCAAGCACGTCTCTAAAACCTGAAGGGGTAACAAAATTCATAGCTGCTCTTTCTTAAAAAATTGCCATTCTTAAAAGTTGCCGCACTAGCGAACCATGGCTATATTGCCGTGATACTTTATCACAGTATAGTACTAAAGCAAAGACAATTTTCATAAAACTTTGAAAAACTTACATCGAAACTTATCGTAAAGCCTATACCAGGCCCAGCCTTTGGGCATTAACCCACATCATCCCAGCAATGCTCAGAAGAACTAAGATGGTAGCGAGCAGCTTCCCCGTCAGAGGCCAGCCACTTCTCCAGCAAAGAACGATACCGACTGGCCAAAAAACCAGCAAGAAGATGACTATCCAGAAACTTTGCTGATACCAAGGCTTTTGCCCGACATCTTCAACTAGGTCATTGGCATTTTTCCGCAAATCCTTGTGTTGCCAATCGCCAATGCGACGACCATCGTCGTCTTTCCAGTCAACCATGGCTTGCGTCCTTTCCTGTAGTCTTAGCCTTTTTATCCCAGGTCAGCACTGCGGTCGTGATAAGACGTATGCAGCATCCTTTCCGCACGTTCACTCAAGGGCTTTTCGTAATAGTTCTCATAGACCGCCTTGATGTCAGGATTGTCGTGGCTAAAGCGAAGCGCCATGCTGCTGTCTTTTTGATATAGAGCGGCAATGCGCGACGCGCGAATTTCATTATTCATCGGGATTGCCGTTTTCGGCTGTCCACCGCCGCCAATGCAGCCGCCCCAGCACGTCATAACCTCCACAAAATCATAGTCACATTTGCCAGCAACCAATTCATCAAGCACCTGTTTCGCATTACTGATACCGTGAACAACCGCCACGCGAACAGGAGTTCCCGCGATGTCGACCTCGGCGCTGCGGATGCCATCCATCCCGCGCACAGGTTCGAGATTCAAAAAGCCCTCCCCAGGGTTTTCGCCTGCCACATAAAAGTACGCCGTGCGGGCAGCAGCTTCCATCACACCACCAGTATTGCCGAATATCACGCCTGCGCCTGAAGCAGCACCCATTAAATCGTCGTAGCTACCTTCTTCCAGTTCATCGAAGTTGATGCCTTCTTCTTTGAGCCAAAGAGCCAATTCCCTAGTCGTAATCACGTGATCCATGTCGCGCATGGCGTCAATGTCCAGTTCTTTGGAAGCGTCGCACATTTCTTCGCGGCGAATTTCGAACTTCTTCGCCGTGCAAGGGGTGAGCGCCACATTCACGATGCTTTCAGGGTTGATGCCGTGTTGAGCGGCAAAATAAGTCTTGATGGTCGGACCTTGCATACCGATAGGACTTTTCGAGGTAGAAATATGAGCCAGCATATTCGGGTAGAACGTTTCAACGAACTTCACCCACGCAGGACAACAGCTGGTAAACTGCGGAAGCGGCTTCGTTTTGTTGACGATACGGTCAACCAATTCCGATGCTTCTTCGGTAATAGTAAGGTCAGCAGCAAAGTTGGTGTCGAGCACGTAATCTGCTCCGAGTGCACGCAGCGATGCCACCATTTTCCCCTCCACGAACGTGCCAGGAGCGTACCCGAATTCTTCGCCCAAACCGACTCTTACCGAAGGAGAGGTGGAAAATATGACAATTTTTTCAGGATCGAGAATGGCTTCTTTCACATCAGCGTATTCATAGCGCTCAGTAATTGAACTGGGAGGACACACATTAGCGCACTGCCCGCAGTGGATGCAAATCGGACAATCTCCCGTACTTTCTAAATCATAGAGCCCGCCAACCGCAACGTCACCTTCGCACATGCGTCGGCATTCGCCGCACTTGATGCAGAGCTCTTCGTGGCGCACGATAGCGGGATTGTTTTGATCGATGGGGATGCGAATATCGCTAAACTGATGAACACTCATAACTAAAGTCCTCCTTTGATTGAGCCTGCAAGAACAACGCTTGACTTATGGCTTACCAAACCCATTTTAGTAACTGGTTTGATTATAGGGTATTGTTGTGTATAAGAAACAAGGAAAGCTATCAACCACAATTACTCTCATATACAATAGGCGCTATGCACAACCCGTTTTACGTGCGTGTGCTCGTGCATGCTTGTGTGCTCGTGCATGCTTTGTGTACCGCGCGACATGCGTAAACCATTTCGAGGAGCGTTATGAAGATAAGAACTGCCTGCACCTGTCGGGGCGACGGCAAAGCATATATTGAAATCTTTGTCACAAAGTTTTCCCCTTTAAGCAGGCTTTTTCTCACGGGTACCACCTTCGCGGGAAATAAAGTGCCAACCCAACTGCACGTCCTTGACGAAACCGACAAAACCAAACACGCGGTGTTGGTCTTTCCTATTGCCACGTGCCCCCTTACGTTGAGCATACAGGAAATGCCTGTTGACGGGCGCGAGTGTCCTTCTGTCCCCATCACTGTTCGTCCCCACGTCCTCAAATGGATGTCGCGTTTCAACTACCGCTTCAAAAGTGAAACCTGCGCTCTCATTCGCGACATTGACCAAGACGATTTTTTCAGCCACGCTACTATCAAGCTTGATACGTGCATCCCTTCAAAAACTACCAATATCTTAAGAGGCCTTCTTTTCCTCCCTTGGGCAGAAGAAAAGCCTTATTCTCTTAAACTCTTGAATGGGGCGCTTGAAGAAATTCCCTGCGAAATAATAACCATGACCGACATAAAAATACCTCAGAAGCCCACGACTCCTGTTGACCTTCAGCGAATCGTGTTTTCCTGCCGTATTCCCCAAGAAATAGCACCCTACACCCTCTATTTCGAAAACCCAACTGGTGACTTGAGGTCAAATTTTGCTGTTTTGGAAGCGGCGGCCTACGCACAGCGTCTTGATGATTTTCGCCAAGTCACGCTCAACGCCGCTCAAGATCCTGCCTATCCCCTCTGGTTTGCGAAAAAACGCGTGAGTCAATCTGAAAAAAACGTGCAACGAAAGGTGCGTTTTTCCTGGGCACCCCTTATCAGCATTGTTGTTCCTCTCTACAAGACTCCCCTGCCTTATTTTCGCGCTATGGTAGAAAGCGTACTTGACCAAACCTATCAGAACTTTGAACTTTTGCTGGTCAACGCAGACCCCGAAAACGAAGCATTGGGCAAGGCCGTTGCTGCTTATACGCATTCTGAACCACGCATTCGTGAAATCAAACTTTCCTCAAACGGGGGTATTTCAAAAAATACCTATGCAGGCATCAAAGAAGCGCAGGGTGAATATGTCGCCTTCCTTGACCATGACGATACCCTTGAAGCCGATGCCTTGTTCGAATATGTTTATGCACTTAACAACAACGCGACGATTGATCTTTTGTATTGCGATGAAGACAAATTGCTTCCCGACGGGCAATACGCAACCCCCTACTTCAAGCCCGATTTCAGCCCGTTTCTCTTAAGAGAAATCAACTATATATGTCATTTCCTTATGGTGCGGAAATCCACCCTTGAAAAACTTACGCTTGATGATTCTCGATTTGATGGTGCCCAAGATCACCACCTGATATTACAAGCTGTTGATTGCGGGGCACGCGTACACCATGTTGCCCGCGTTCTCTATCACTGGCGCGTGGCCGAAAGCTCTACGGCAGCCGCAACGGACAATAAGCCCTATGCCGATGCTGCTGCAAAACGGGCTATTGGAGAACATCTTTCGCGGCGTTCAATTAAAGCCGCCATACTGCCCTCAGCCGACCCATGCAGATTCCGCCTTATCTACGAAGCGCCTACCAAACCTTTGGTTTCCCTTATCATCCCCAACAAAGACAGCCAAGATATTCTTGACACGTGTCTCATGTCCGTACTCGAAAAAAGCACCTACCAGAATTTTGAAATCATCCTGGTGGAAAACAACAGCACCGACCCCAATACGTTTTCTTATTATGATGACCTGCTCAAACGCGATAAAAGAATCCGCTTGATTACGTGGGAACACGAATTCAACTTTTCGAAATTGATGAATTTTGGTGCCCAGCATGCTCAAGGCGAATACTTCATTCTTCTTAACAACGATACCGAAATTATTACTCCCAACTGGATTGAAGTTATGCTTGGAATTTGTTGTCAAGAAGAAGTAGGCGTGGTCGGTGCCAAACTATACTACCCCGACGGAACCATCCAACATGCAGGGGTTTATGTCGAAGGCGAAGCTGCAGGACACATTAACCTTAATCTCGACAAAAGCAACCCAGGATACTTTAATACAACTATGACAACTCATGAACTCAGCGCGGTTACCGCAGCCTGCATAATGACGAAGCGAGAAGTTTTTGCCTGTGTTGGTGGCTTTGATGAAGAACTTGCTATTGCCTTTAATGACATCGATTACTGTCTAAAAGTGCGCGAACGGGGTCTTTCGGTAATATTCTCTCCCAATGTCGAACTTTTTCACTACGAATCGCTTTCTCGTGGATACGAGGTCACCCTCGAAAAACAAACACGCTTCAAAAAAGAATTATCGCTCCTTGGCAGCAAGTGGCCACAATACATGGTTATTGGCGACCCTTTCAGAAATCCCAATCTTGACCCTGATAATTGTTACTATCATCTTGAAACCAGTCCAAAAGCAAGGTGGTACGGGGCTTAAAGTTGCCTTCCCGCCACTGCAACAACCCCTCCCGTCGTCATGCAAAAAACCCGACAAACGTGAGATTTTGCTTCAGTTTCACCTGAGCTTCTTTCGCTGTGCTATGATTTTCCGCACACAAAACTACTCGTTCGTTTTTATCAAGACAAAAACGAACAAAAGGACGACTGCTTGGCTGGCCAAAAAATCAAGTAGCCGTCTCAGATAAAAGCAACATTAAAGGCAAGGCAACCATGGCACCAACTACGCTAAAACATAGTAGAGCACAACGAAATTGGTTCATCATCACCTCTTTGGTGTCCAAAGATTTCAAGCTGAAATATCGCCGCAGCGTGCTTGGCATGTTTTGGTCGGTGCTTAATCCCCTGCTCATGATGATTGTTCTTTCAGCAGTCTTTAGCACTATGTTCGCAAAATTTCCGATTGAAAACTTTCCGCTTTACCTTATTTTAGGCTTGACGCTCTATACCTTAATGAGCGAAGCCACCCAAGGGGCAATGACCTCTATCATTCAATCCGCGCCCCTCATAAAGAAGATTCGCATCGAAAAGATGCTTTTCCCTGTTTCAAAGGTGCTCTTCAGCCTGTTGAATTTTGTTATATCGCTTGTCGCAATCATAGCCGTTATGCTGTTTTTTCAAGTTGCGCCTACGGTCAGTCTGCTTTTCTTACCTTTGCTCCTTGTGTATGTCTTTGTATTCAGTCTTGGTCTTGGCTTGCTCCTTGCTGCTCTTTCGGTCTTTTTCAGGGACGTTATTCATATTTGGACGGTTTTCCTTTTAGCTTGGATGTATGCTACCCCTTTGTTTTACCCTGTTGAGGCGCTCAAACCCTGGATGATGCAAGCGATGGCCTTCAACCCTATGTATCACTACGTCACGTACTTTCGTGAAATTGCTCTTTGGGGCACTACGCCCGGTCTTGCTGAAAATCTCATTTGCCTTGCGTTTGCCCTTGGTGCCCTTCTTTTAGGCGTAGTGGTGTTTCGTGCCAACGCAAAACGATTCATTCTCTTCGTATAGCTTCAATTCATGAAACCGAGAAACTAACCATGTCAAACACCGCCCTTATATCCCAAGAAGCAACGAACGAAATCGTGCATCAAGACGATATCATGATTAAAGTCGAGAATGTTTCGATGGTGTTTAATATGGCATCCGAACAGCTCAACAGCATCAAAGAATATGTTATCAAGTTTGCAAAGCGACAGCTGTTCTTTTCGGCATTCAAAGCCCTTGATGATGTTTCCTTCGAAGTAAAACGCGGGGATGTGTTCGGGATTATCGGGTCAAACGGTTCTGGTAAATCCACCATGCTCAAAATCATTGCTGGCGTACTCGAACCCAGCGAAGGCACCTGCACCATAAATGGAAGCATTGCACCCTTGATTGAATTGGGGGCAGGCTTTGACCTTGAACTCACCGCACGAGAAAATATCTTCTTAAATGGAGCCCTCTTGGGCTATCCCAAAAAATTCATCGAGGAAAACTTTGCCGATATCGTTGCCTTTGCAGAAATTGAACATTTCTTAGACATGCCCATGAAGAATTTTTCTTCGGGCATGGTGGCGCGGGTTGCTTTTTCGGTCGCAACCGTCATTGTCCCTGATATCCTCATCGTCGATGAGGTACTTTCTGTTGGCGACTTTATGTTCCAGAAGAAATGTGAAAATCGCATCAGCGAATTGATTGAAACCCATGGCGTAACGGTTCTCATTGTTTCGCACAGCAACGAACAAATAGAGCGCCTGTGCAACAAGGTTATTTGGATTGACAAAGGCCGCACAAAAAAACTCGGGGACACCGCAGAAATTTGCAAAACCTACCGCGCTTTGGGGGGTCGGTCTGGGACACCCAAATCGGAAGCCCGTGTCATAGCTGCCATTGAAAAGACAACTACCCCTGTGCCGAGCGACTCTTATTCTATGATTACGGGAGAAAATAGTTACGAAACCGCTGTACAAGCAGCCTCAATTATTTGGAAAGACGAAGCCTTCGATACTGTTGCCATCGTATGCGGAGGAACCCACATCAACACCGTTCTTGCCAATGGCCTTGCGGGTGCCTATAACGCACCAGTATTCCCCACAAGAATCAATCGAATTTCTGAATCGCTGCATGATTTGCTATCCACTCATAAACCAAAAAGAATCCTTTTCTTTGACTGTGGTTCCAGTGCCACAAGCGCGCTTAATCACCTCAAAGAACTCAAATGGAAGCCTGAAATTGTTGATTTTTCTAATAAGGGTTCTGTGTTCGACTTGTCAAAAGAAATATTTGCTTACGGTGAAAAACAAAAGCTCTGGGGTTCAACGGCAGTTGTTGTTGATTTTGCCGACAACCCCGAATCACTTGCTGGAGCCCCCTACCTATATCGTGAAAAGTGCCCCGTATTTTCTTCATCTGATACCGACCCCATGAAACCCCATGACCTTCTCAACGTGCTGAAGACTTCAGAAATAAAGAACCTGGTAATCTTTGGAAAAACTGCACATCACGGAATCGAAAATCTCTGCCACAAACACGGTGTTGAAGCTGTTCGCATAGCTTCAAAATCAGTGCATCAAGCCTGTGTTGATATTTGTAATTGGCAGTTTGAACAAAACAGTGCCCCACACAAAGAACTCTGCATTGCATCCCTTGAGGGAAGCCAGTGGCCCGACGTTCTTATGTGTGGCGCATACTGTGCCCACACAAATGGCGCGCTGCTTTTTGAGGATTCAACCGATCTTGACAGTATCGCTCTGTGCCTCGATTTTGTTTCCCGCAATAAAGCTGCGATAAGTAAACTTGTTTTCTTTGGTGGCGAGGCAAACCTCAGCGAACTCGACAGAGAGCTTCTTTTCAGAGAGCTCCTCTAAATTACTAGTATGTAGCTTTACGAGATTTGAAAGGGTGTTAATGTCTTTAGAAAAGCTCCGCCAGTGGGCAAACAAGAATAGAGCTATCTGCTATTCCCTAGCTGCTGCCTGCTTGCTGTTGCTTCATGGGGTGTTTTTGTTTGCTGCTGTCAGCTATGCAAAAAGTACTCTTTTTCTTACCGTAATTGTTGTCATCGTCTGGAGCGCCCTTTGTTTTCTCTTTTTCCTTCAAAAAAAGAGAGAGAACCGAATTCATCGCGTCTTTATAGTAAGCCTCTTGACTTTGGGGGTACTGTACTCTGCCGTTTTTTTGCCTGGTAGTGCACCAGATGAAACACATCATTTTGAATCCTCGTACAAGTACTCGAACTTTCTTATGTTCAAAAACTCTCAGGCTGATTCTATTCCCGTAAGAACAGACGATAAAACCTTAATCCAAGACTCAGGGCGCTTTCTTTCCTATTCTCGCTATATTAGCCTCCTTGATAATTTTGAGTTATTCTCAAGCAATCCTCGGGAAACCTCAATAAAGCCCGTCTCAAGTTTTCCGCTGGAATCAAACCCGCCCCAACTCAAGCTTGCTTCAGCTCTTGGCATAACTATCGCACGCCTCTTAGGGCTTGGCAGTTATCCTCTCTACTACCTAGGACGTTTTTTTAATTTTCTCCTCTTTGCCATTCTCTGCTTTTTTGCGGTAAAGATAACCCCTCTTGGCAAAAATACCTTCATGGCAATCTCGCTTCTTCCTATGACCCTTCATATTACAAGCTCATATTCCTATGATGCCGGTATTCTTGGACTTTCGTTTTTGTTCATAGCTCTGTGCTTAAAAGCTATTTACACAACCGAGAGTATTTCTCGAAAGGATTTTATTGCAATAGCTCTTGTCGCCTTTCTTTTGGCCCCCTGCAAGGTGCTCTATGCCCTTCTTATCTTTATGGTAGTTCTTATCCCCATAAAAGCTTTTTCATCAAAGAGAAGTGCTGTCCTTTTCAAGACGGGGGTTCCTTTACTATCGATGCTTTCAATTCTCCTGATGAGGCTGCCTGGCATGTTTTCGCCTGCAAACGTAGGCGAAGCAGCAACAAGTGCCCTTCTCCTGCGCGGGACAGATCAAGGATACACGCATTCCCTTTCTGAACTGTTTTCCGACCCCTTAGGCACGGGATTGATTTTTATGAGAACGCTTGATTCCTTGGGTGACTGGTACCTTTCAACCACTATCGGTGGCAGTCTTGGATGGTTTCAGGGCGACATTAAGTCTCCTTGGTTTATCGTCATACTGTTCGCAATCCCTCTTGTTCTATCCTTCTTGAAAACACCTAGCGACGAACTTTCCATTCCCTTTAAGCACAAAATTCTCTACCTTGTTATTTTTTGTTGCGGGCTTTTTGCTGTTATGCTTTCGATGTTTGTCGGACACACTTTTGACTATGAGAATATTATTCTGGGAGTTCAAGGGAGATATCTGTTGCCCTTTATCCCTCTTATTGCGCTACTGTTTCGCAACAACACCATTGTGTCAAAACGAAACTTGCTCACCCTGACTATGTTTAGCTTGCTTGCACTTAACCTTGCCTACCTTGTAAGAATTGTTGCCTATGCATCGCTTGTCTAGCTTTTCTCTCGTCCGCTAAGGAGCCGCAATAAAAGACGAAGTCAAAAAGAATCTTTTCTTTCAATCCGTGGGTCAATTTGGGAATGTAATTCTCACTTTGTTGATTCATATTATTCTTTCAAGGTTGCTGACGCCCGAAGATTTTGGAATTGTCGGAATGGTTCAAGTTTTAGTACTGTTCTTTTCATTGATAACTGTGCAAGGAACCGTTCCTGCCATTATTCAAAACAAAGAATTGAATGAAAAAGATTACGGCGTACTCTTCAACTATTCTATTCTTCTTGGTGTGTTCTTGGCTCTTGTGTTTGGAGCCAGCGGCTTTCTTCTTGCAATAATCCTCGGTAATCAGATTTATATACCTATAAGCTGGGCTATGTCTATTCTCATTATCGCCGATGCGGCTAACAGTGTTCCAAGAGGAATTTTGTCAAAAGAAAAAAGATTCAAAGACATCAATATTCGTTTTCTTCTAGCTTTAGCACTCGGTGCAATTGTAGGCATTGCTTCAACTTTTTTTGGGGCGGGCATATATGCTCTCATTATTGTGGTAACCGTTCCTGCAATCACTTCTTTGTTTTTGAATTTATCAATTGCAAACATCAAACACACGAAGTCGATGAGCCTGGAGCCGGTCAAAAAAATCTTCTTCTTTGCACGCTACCAAACAGGATTTTCAATAATCAATTATCTGTACAGAAATCTTGACAATTTGCTTGTTGGTAAATTTTTGGGCGCATCAGCGCTTGGGAATTATACTAAAAGCTATCAGTTGATATCCTTCCCCATTACGGTGATTCTCAGTATCGTTTCCCCTGTTATACAGCCAACCCTATCGGTTCACGAGCAAAATACAGAACTCATCCGAAACACGTATCTCAAAGCTTGCCAAATGCTTGCTCTCCTTGCAGTCCCGGTTTCGGTATTTTTTTGTTTGAACGCAGAACAAATTGTCTACCTTCTTTTTGGTAGTCAGTGGACAGAAGCAATTGTTCCTTTTGCAATACTAAGCCTCAGTATTTGGGCTCAAATGTTGGCCCAAATTATTATTGTATTTTGGCAGTCAAGAAATCTACCCCATATACTTCATAGAAACGGTTGGATTTCTCTTGTCATAATCGGTGTCTCAATTGTTATTGGTATCCTGTCAGGAACGCTCGTTGGTGTGGCAACAGCAGTAGCGATTTCTTATATTGTGAATTTTTTTGTTTCTTCGTCTTTGTTAATGAAGCTTGGTTTGAACGGGAAAATCACTGACCCGTTAATCGTGTTGCTTAAACCCCTTGTTCTCGGCGTATTTCTTTTTGTTGCTCTCACACTTATTCAACCTCACCTTCTGCTTTCAAACTTATTTTTGACCGTACTTGTTCGTGGTCTTGTATGGCTGTTGCTTATTTCCGTTTATTTGTTGATATCAAAAGACTATAGAGTAATAGTGTCGTTTATGAAAAAGGAGCAGAAAGAGACATGAAGGAAACACCGAAAATGAAGCTATCGGTGATAGTAGGTGTGTATAATCCTCCTTTGGAAAAATTTACGCAATGCCTTGAAACCATAATCAACCAGACCTATTCAAATTTAGAGATTATCTTACTCGACGATGGCTCAAGTAATGGTGCCGAAAAAATGTGTGATGAGTACCAAAAGCGTGATGAAAGAATCAGGGTAATACATCAAGAAAACTATGGAACCCATGCGAAGTTTCATATTGGCTATACTCTTGCTACTGGTGACTACATAACGAATGCCGACCACGATGACTATTTAGAGCTTGATTGTTACGAACGTTTGATGGAAATAGCAAACGAACGAGAAGTGGATGTGGTTGATTCCGGATATTACCATCACGACTGGAGAACCAAAAAGGTTAGTCAAAAATTCGTTGACGCCTATTTTGAAATAGAGGGTCAAAAAGAAATCGTCATTTCAGCGACCAATGGAAAAATCAGCACAGAAACCTGGTGTAAAGTTTTCAAAAAAGATTTAGCAAAACAGGATGAGCAGTGGATTCTTGCAGACCCACTAACTTTTATCGGCGCCCAGACCTTTGTCCATATTCCCTATGCTGGCTACCATTTTGTGAATGTGGAGGGTTCGATAAGTAGTGGCAGGTTAAGCAGTTGGCATATTGAACAGTTGGAAAGACAAACCAAGAAAGAGTCGATAGCTGCCACTCTGGAGGTGTTCCCGTATTTGCTCGACTATATGAACAGCAACAGAATTGCTTGGCTTGAACGCTGCTATTACTATTTGACAAGAACGACCAAACCCATTTCAGAAGAAGAAAAAATTTTTATAGCGCAATTGGAAAAACACCTTGAATACAAAAAAGAAGCGAGCGAAATCTTACCCTTTGGTTTGAAGTTTCGTTATTTTGCGGTAACCCATCGACTGGTGTATCTCCCCTACAAATTCGTCTCTTGGTATAGGAATAGACGCAAGTCTTAATCTTTAGAGACGAGATTTCAAAAAACTACAAACTTCCGAAATCACTTGATCCACCTCGTACGTTTCAAGATAGGGGTGAATCGGCAAGCTCAGTACCGTTTCGCAAAGCGCGCTGGAAACCTCGTTGTCGCCGAAACGGCGCGCGATGTCTTTCAGGGCGGGTTGCTGATGCAGCGGTTTGGGATAGTAGACCATCGTCGGAATGCCCTGCCCTTTAAGATATTCTTGCATCGCATTGCGGTCGGTGCCTTGAGGGAGGCGAATCGTATACTGCGCCCAAGAACTGTAATAACTCGCCGGCACAACCGGCAATTCACAGCCACTATCTTTAAGACCAACGTCATAATAATCGGCGGTTTTATTGATTGCATCAAGTTCATAGTCTTTGAATGCTGCAAACTTCACGCGCAAAATTGCGGCCTGGATAGCATCAAGGCGGCTATTGACCCCTACCCGTACATTGTCGTACTTCATGGATCCTTTGCCGTGAACCGCATAGCTTCGTATAAGGGAAGCCCATTCGTCGTTGTCGGTGAAAATCGCGCCCCCATCGCCATAACACCCCAAAGGCTTTGCCGGGAAGAAGCTCGTCGTGGAAATGTCCCCAAAGCTGCAAGCCTTCTGCCCCTTATATGACCCTCCAAAAGCCTGTGCCGCATCCTCAAGAATCAAAAGCCCATAGGTGTTGCAAATACGTCGAATTTCAGAATAATCGGCGGGCAGACCAAACAAATCAACAGTAACCACGACCTTTGGAGTCAGGCTGCCCTCTTTATGTACTGCTCGAATTGCTTCTTCAAGTTTTTGGGGATCGATATTATAGGTTTGGGCATCCACGTCAACCAAAATAGGCGTTGCCCCGATGTGGGCGGGTGCTTCCGCACTTGCAAAGAAGGTGAAATCTGGAACAAAGACCGCGTCCCCCGCTTTAATCCCCCAAGCCATCAGGGCAAGGCTTAAAGCATCGGTGCCGTTTGCGCAGCTGATGCAATGGGTCGTTCCCACAAAATCGGCCAGTTCGCTTTCGAGAGAAGAAACTTCACTTCCTCCAATGAAATGGGTGGACGTAAAGACGCCCGCGACCGCTTCATCAACAGCGGGCTTCAGTGCAGCGTATTGCTTTTGCAGGTCTCTAAACTGAATCATTAAACTTCAACCAGCCCTTTTTCTACTTCCCGATATGCCCGCCCGCAAGCATCACAGCGCAACGAAGCTGGCAGCGTTTCACCACATTCGCAGACCCAGCCACATTTTTTTGCGGGCACGCCAAGCATCAAAGCATGCGCGGGAACATCTTTCACCACCACTGCTCCCGCACCAATAATCGCCCAATTCCCAATTTCCGTGCCACAAACGATAGTCGCATTTGCACCAATTGAAGCTCCTGTGCGAACAAGGGTTTTTAGGTAAGCTTGATTTCCTTTTGGATATTTCGCTCGGGGGGTAAGGTCATTCGTAAAAACGCACGACGGCCCACAGAAAACATAGTCCTCAAGCACAACGCCTTCATAGATTGACACATTATTTTGAATCTTTGTGCCTTTACCGATTATCGCGCTGCTCCCAACGTAGACATTTTGCCCAAGACTACAACTTTCTCCTATTACCGCCCCTGATTGCACGTGGCAGAAATGCCATATTGAAGTACCGTCACCAATGGTAACCCCTTCATCAACAAAGGCACTTTCATGTATGAAATGCTCGCTCATGAAAACTCTCCTTGCATTTCTTCACTTGAGAAATCCTCTAAGGGCAAGCGCACTGGTAAGCCTGTTTTTTGACTCTTGTACATAGCAAGCACAACTTCGAGCGCTCCGCGGCCAGCTACTGCGTCAACGTAAGGCTTTCTTCCCTCGACAATTGCCTGTTTCATGTCTGCGTAAAGAAGGGTGTGTCCATTGCCGTATATATTCAAGACCTGCTCACTGAAGCCTTCTTGCTGCTTATCTTCTTCAGTACTGTCAATAAACTTCCAAACCTCTACTGCGTTAACCGATTTGCCCCCAATTTTCACCGTTCCGTCTTGCCCGAAAAGACAGAGAGCCTCTTCAAGGTTTTCTGGATAGACGTTGGTGGTTCCCTCGATGGTCGCAATAGAGCCGTTAGCAAAGGTCAGAACAGCCATACCGATATCTTCGGCTTCAATATAGTCATGAAAACGCTTTCTTGTTTGTGCGTAAACAGATTCAACAGGACTTTCCATCATCCAGCAAAGAAGGTCGATTCCGTGAATACACTGGTTCATAAGGCAGCCGCCGTCTTGTTCCCAAGTTCCGCGCCAAGGAGCCTGTGTATAGTAGTCTTGCCTTCGATTCCAGCGCACGTGGATACTACCGTGAGAAATCTTTCCGAAACGCCCTGATTCCACCGCGTGGCGAAGTTTTTGGATAGCATCATTGAACCTATTTTGATGGCACGCAGCAACCAGAACTCCTGCTCGCTTTGCTTCTTCGACAATTTCGTTAGCGTCGTTGATTGACATCGCAATGGGCTTTTCGATTATTAGGTGCTTGTGCGCCTTAATACAATCAAGCGCAATGCGGGCATGAATACCGCTTTCTGTTGCTATGGCAATCAGTTCAATACTGGACTCTTCAGCAAGCATTTGTTGATAATCGGTATACCGCTTGATGGAAGAATCTTTTTCAAGGCCGTGCTTTGCCAGCAGGCTTTCCATAGATGCCGCATCAACATCGCAGAGCGCAACAATTTCGAAATCGTTATCGCGAGCAGCCGTGATATGGTTCGTCGCTATTCTGCCACATCCGATAAGTGCGTATTTCAATTGTGCCCCTTTCCTGTGTGGTGGTTCTCAACGACCCTTACAAAACCTCGACATTGCCGCGGTTCGCAATGTTTTTCATAGCATTTTTTGCATCAAAGATATACGAAGCATGCTGCTGCACCAATTCATAGTCAACATTGGAATGAGATGCACAAATTACCACCAAATCAAACGCAGCCAACGTATCAGCATCTAAACTTGGAAGGGAAGAATAGTCCTGCTCCCGATAGCGAAATGCGGGAATCCACGGGTCATAATAGGAGACCTTTGCCCCCCGCGCTTTCAGTTCATCAATAACCTTTAGCGCAGGTGATTCGCGATAATCGTCAATATCTTGCTTGTAGGCAACCCCTAAAATCAAGACCGAAGACCCATTCATGGGTTTTGAAAAACGATTAAGTATTTTTGCAGCGCGGTCAACGCAATAGATAGGCATGCGGTCGTTCACCGCCATAGACGCCTCAATCATCGAAGTATGGAAGCCGAACTCACGCGCTTTCCAGGAAAGGTAATACGGGTCAAGGGGAATGCAGTGACCACCAAGCCCAGGACCTGGGTAAAATGCAGCGAATCCATAGGGCTTTGTTTTTGCCGCATCAATAACTTCCCAAATGTTGATATCCATTTGCTCGCAAAGCATGGCGAGTTCGTTAACAAGCCCAATATTGACATTTCGATAGGTGTTCTCAAGTATCTTTTCCATTTCTGCAATTCGCGGTGTTGAGACTTGGGTAATTTCGCCTTCGAGAACAGCCTTGTACACGGCAGAGATAACTTCGGTAGCGTCTTGTCCAATCGCCCCCACCACTTTTGGCGTGTTCTTTGTCTTGTAGACAGCATTGCCTGGGTCAACTCTTTCGGGTGAAAATCCCAGATAGAAGTCAGTACCGCAGCGAAGTCCCGACCCTTCCTCAAGTAGCGGCTTTACCAGTTCTTCGGTGGTGCCTGGGTAGGTGGTTGATTCTAAAACCACAATTGTTGAAGGTTTCAGATGCTTTGCAATTTCTTTGGTGGACTGTTCAATATAGGAAGTGTCGGGCTGCTGGTGTGAATCAAGCGGAGTTGGAACGCAAATAGCAACAAAATCGCAACTCGCCACTGTCTTGAAATCCGTTGTTGCCGATAGCGTTCCTGCCCTGACAAGTGAGGCAAGATCATCGTCGATTACATCGCCAATATAGTTTTTCCCAGAATTTACCAGGTCAACTTTTTCATCCTGCACATCAAAACCAATGGTTTTGAAACCCGCCTTCGCCTTTTCAACGGCAAGCGGAAGCCCCACATAGCCCAAGCCGACCACGCCGACAACAAGCGTACGGTTTTCAATTTTTTCAAGCAAGAATTCTTTCATATTTTTCATTTTCACCATGTTTTCACTTATCGACATTCATGATACTCATACTTTTATCAAGCAATAGCGCAGACAACCACAATCACAGAGTATTACTATTCTGCGATTGAGCATAAACGATATTGATAAGCTTTGCTATCGGTCGCGGCCAGAACCGCAAAAACAACGATTCGTCTTCTGCGTTTCGTGTCTTATCTTCAATGAGTTTAGTGGTCGTTGATTCTTCGTGGATGCGGTGATACATAAGAATATTTGAATCGTACACAAAGGAGCCTTTGAGAAGGGACAACCTTTCCCATGCGTCCCAATCAAGATTCGTCTTAAAGCCCTCGCGAAAAAGAGGATTTGGAAGAGCTTGCTTGACCATTGTTACCGAAGGACAACAAATAGCCGCCCCCAACGAAAGTACCCTTCGTCTCCAAAAAATGCTATTTTGCCTTGATTTTACTTCAAGGGGTTTTAATAATGCTCTCTTAATAGTTAATAGCCTATTTTTCTCAACTCGCTCATTATTGCGCAGTTCTCCGTAATTTGTGAAAAAGATCAAGGGGTTCATTGCCTCGTTTATACGCGTCAGTACCGAAGAGGTATAGTTGCAATGATAAATATCGTCTTGATGCGCAATGGTAACAAGCTTGCTTTTTGCTTGGTCATACGCAAAATTCCAGTCCGACGCTATTCCCGCTGATGCCTGATTAACATACAGAGGAATTTTATATCTTTGCGCTAGTTCCTCAAGATAAGTATTCGGAGTCGATGTCGCCATAATGATATTGCTGGTAATGCTTTGAGCAACAAGCGATTCGATGCACTCTTGCAAGTAGGGAGATTCCCCATAAGCGCAGATAGCGAATGTATGGTCTCTAGCTTCAAACATGGGATACTATCAGCTTTCTCCTTTTAAGGCTACCCTATCTGCGACCTTTTGAAGTGGCGATACGAGAAATTTCTTTCGAATATATTATAATCATTTTAGTTGTTCTCTAGGATGTAGTTGGTGACCTTTTGCATAGCCTGATTCATGCCAATGTGGGCTTCGGCAAATGCACGCATGCGCTTTATGAGGCTTTCCTGCGACTCAGAAGCATAGAGGCTATCATGAAATTCAAGAAGCTTGTCGATATCAACCGAAGTCTCATCGCTTGGTATTTGTAGAAAAAAGTCGACAGGCTTGTCGGGAAAAAGATCTATTTCATTAGCGCTGATGAATGGAATACCTTTTGCCAGATACTCTCGACTTTTTAGCGATGCTGAAACAGTCAATCCTGCCCTACGATGGAACCCGAGAGACTCAACGGCAAGAGAGCACTGGTCATAAAGAGAATCAAGTTCGGCAGAATTGCAGTATCCATGAAAAAGAACAGAGCTTTCCAATCCAGCATTCTTAATCCACTTAACAAGTGGTTTAAGTACGCCTCCCGTCCCAACAACATGAAGAACAATTCTTCTCTGCGAAGAGCCTTTCTGATAATAATCAAGCATACCTGAAACAAGTCGATCAATTCCGTGCCATCGCTCAAAGCGTGCTACAGAGATTATGTGTACCTCATCAAGATTCGGCACTGGAGCTTTCGGCACAATATGAGAAAGATCTATTCCGTTTGTAATCTTGATGGTCTCTATTCCGAATACCTCTTCTTCATCCACAAGAACCGCAATGCGATTAAGATACTTTCGAAGATGCTTTCGATTCATCCTATCCTTGATAAACGCTGGATAAAAAATGGGCGTTCTCATTTCCCCGTCGTAGGGATACGTTGGTATTTCATAGATAATTTGTACATGGGGGTTTTCCTTCTTCGTATTCCGCAGGAATTGAAGAAGTTCTTTGCTGGCAAAGCGAGGGCGTCGGATATAAACATAGGAATACTCGGCCATTTTGCTGGGATCCGGCCACTTGATTCCATCAGAAAAAAACGGCAAGCATGAAAGAACCTTCGAAACAGTAGTTTCTGGTTGTTCGCAAAGAATAAAATCACAAGCCAGTCCCGCATCGTTGAAGGCCTTTATCTGCGCCGCGACTTTTTTTTCTATTCCACCTGGCATTTTATTGTGCAAAACATCGCGATAGTGCAAATAGCATCCTTTTATTTGTGTCATAAAGCCCCTCTGTTACTAAGCTTTTTATCAACTATCCTTACGCTTTAGCATGAATTTTATCACGCAACACGCGCAAATTGAGATATGTAGGATTGCAAACCCGCATATCGAACATAACAAGCTCTCAGTAGTCCTATCTCTCGACATGCAATAGAATACATAGTATCGTTGAATATCTTCAAGCGATGGCGGTAGAAAAGAGGTATCGGTGCAAGCAATCATTCTTGCGGCTGGCATGGGAAAAAGACTCGGGGCGCTTACCAGCAATAATACAAAGTGTATGGTTGAGGTCAACGGGACAACACTTATTAAGCGCATGCTTAAGCAGCTTGACAATCTGCGACCCCACCTGTCTCGTATCGTTATTGCCATTGGATATGAAGGCGAAAAGCTCAAAGACTATATCTCAACACTCGATATCGCTACTGAAATACACTACGTGGTAAATAAGGATTTTGCCACGACTAACAATATTGTTTCTCTGGCTCTAACGAAAGATTGGCTTGTTCAAGAAGACACTCTTCTTCTTGAATCTGATCTGATTTTTGAGGACAGCGTTCTTGAAGAACTTGTTAGAGACTGTCGCCCAACGCTTGCCCTTGTTGATAAATATACAAGCGGGATGGACGGCACCGTCGTAAAGATTGATGAAGACGACAACATTCTTGCGTGCGTCCCGGGCAAGAAATTTGTGTTCAAAGACATTCCCAACTACTACAAAACAGTCAATATTTACAAATTTAGTAAAGAATTTTCCGGATCATACTACGTTCCTTTTTTGGAGGCATATTGCAAAGCCTACGGCAACAACGAATATCATGAACAGGTGCTTCGTGTCCTCATTATGATTGATGATTCTGGAATAAAGGCAAAAAGGCTTAATGGTCAGCTCTGGTATGAAATAGACGATATCCAAGACCTTGATATTGCGTCATCCCTTTTCACCACTAATCCAAAAGAACAATTGGAAAAATTTCAAGAACGCTACGGTGGCTATTGGCGCTACCCAAATCTTTTAGATTTTTGCTATCTCGTAAACCCTTATTATCCTCCACCGCGCCTTTGCAATGAAATGAAAGCAAATTTCAACAAGCTTATTGCGCAATACCCTTCAGGCGCAAAAGTCAATTCTTTGTTGGCTGCAAAGAATTTTTCTGTGAGCGAAGATTATGTCGTGGTAGGAAATGGGGCAGCCGAGATTATTGCTTCCCTTCTTCGTTTTGTTGATACACCAATTGGGCTGATAAAGCCCACCTTTGAAGAATATGTTCAAAGAGCAATTACCAAAGATACCAAAGTGTTCGTTCCCAGCACCAAAGATTTTAGCTATGGAGCCACCGACATAATCGAGCACTTTGACAAAAAAAATATTGCCAGTCTGGTTTTGATAAATCCCGACAATCCCAGCGGCAATTACCTTCCAAGAAAAGAACTTGACCAAGTTCTAGACTGGGCAAAATCAAAATCTATCACCCTCATTCTGGATGAATCATTTGCAGATTTTTCAGACGAACTCAACAATTCTTGCATAGACGACCGTTTGCTGAAATCTTACCCGAACCTGATTGTAATAAAATCTATCTCCAAATCCTACGGGGTGCCAGGAGTCAGGCTTGGCATCATGGTCACTGCCAACTTAGAGATACTGGCCTTAGTGAAAAAAGATGTAGCAATTTGGAATATTAATTCCTTTGGTGAATTCTATCTACAAATTGCTGAGAAATATAAAAACGATTATGTACAAGGGCTTAACCTTTTTCGTGCCGAAAGAAAGCGCTTCTTCGACCTGCTTTCAGCAATCAAGGGTCTTGAGGTGATGCCTTCCCAAGCAAACTATTTTATGGTCGAGCTCACCAATAATATGAGTGTGCAAAGCGTGGCAGAAACCCTTCTTAAAGATTGGAACATTCTTGTCAAAGATTTGACGAAAAAACTTGGCTCCACCCGTCAAGTTATGAGAATTGCCATACGCAACAGCACCGATAACAATACCCTTGTTGAAGCACTCAAGAACATTATCAAATAAGAAAGTCAAAAATATAACGTATATGTTGAAGCTCTTTAGCTTTGGCGCACACGATTAACTTCATAGCTTGAAATGGGCTATAATCAAAATATGTCAACGAAAGAGGGCTATGAAAGTATTGATAATAATACCGGCACACAACGAAGAAGGCAGTATTGTCACTACTGTTAATTCGTTGAAAAGACTAACACCTTCTATTGACTATGTTGTTGTCAACGACGGCTCATCGGATAGAACGAAAGAACTTTGCGAGCAAAATGCTTTTAATATTGTTAACCTACCCATTAATGTAGGACTTGCAGGCGGGTTCCAAGCCGGAATGAAATATGCCTATCGCAATGGCTATGATGCAGCTCTTCAGTTTGACGCTGACGGACAGCACAAACCGGATTATATCCAGCCTATGGTTGACGCAATGCGAGAAACTAATGCCGATATCGTAATTGGATCGCGATTTATAACGCAAAAAAAGAAATTCTCGAGCCGCACAATCGGATCTTCCATAATTTCAGGACTTATTAAGCTGACAACGGGAAAATCAATCAAGGATCCTACTTCAGGTATGCGACTCTATAATGCGAAAATGATTGAACTTTTCGTGACCAAACACGATATTGCCCCGGAACCCGACACCATTGCCTATTGTTTGCGCAAGGGAGCAAAAGTTATTGAAGTCCCTGTTGAAATGCAGGAACGACTAACCGGAGAAAGCTATCTTAGTGTTTCAAAATCAATATCTTATATGCTAAGAACTTGTATATCCATCCTGATACTACAATGGTTTAGGTGATACTCATGAACGGATTACTCAGAATACTTCTTGTTGTTTGCGCACTTTTGGTTTTTGTATTTATAATAAGGCGAATTAAAAAAGCTGAAATCCACGCAACAGATACAATTTTTTGGTTTTTGTTTGCAGCATGCTTTGTCCTTCTTGCCGCAATTCCCCAAATAGCATATTTTTTCTCTGATCTTATCGGCTTCGTATCTCCCGCAAACTTCATTTTTTTATTCGTAATTGCAGTTCTTTTTGTGCGTGAGTTTATATCCACTATTGAAATAGCCCAACTACGGGAAAAACTTCATACGCTCACCCAAGAAATTGCCCTAGCCGAGCATAAAAGCGATAAGGAAGATTAGAGTTCAAGAACCGCATGACACAATTGCCCCTTAAAGAAAGTAGCGCTGTGCAGGTAGCACAGGCGACACCCACCATCAGTGTGGTGGTGCCAGTGTATAACACCCAAAAATATCTTTGCCGCTGCCTTGATTCTTTGCTCGGACAAACCTTTGCTGATTTTGAAGTTATCTTAGTTAACGATGGCTCAACCGATGAATCGTCTCCGCTCTTGGAATCTTATACCGCCAAATTTGCCGCATGCACTTTGATTCATCAGGAAAATCAGGGGTTGTCAGTCGCGCGCAACACGGGAATAGCGGCGGCACAAGGCTCGTTTATCGCATTCGTAGATTCTGATGATTGGGTTGCTCCCACCTATCTTGAAACCCTCTATCGCGCTATCAGTGAAACAGAAAGCGACATCTCTCAAGTTTCCTATGTTTCCTGTTCAAAACCTGAAAAGGTAACACAACCTAAAAAAGAACTGCGCCTCTTGTCCTCTACTGAGGCTTTAACTGAAATGTTTTTAACCGAACAATACGCTGTTTGGATACGCCTTTACGCACGCCACCTTTTTGAAGAAGATGAAACCTTCCCTTCAGGGCTTACCTGCGAAGACCGGGTGGCAAACTTTACGCTGTTGAGCAAAGCAAAGCGCATTGCTGTTTCAAATCAAGTTGAATATTTCTACTTCCTCAACTTGGGAAGTATTTCCTTTGATGGATTGAATCGCCGCGGATTCGACCTTTTGGTTGCTGATTCTCTCGTTGTTGATAGAGCAAAAAAGCTTGGAAGCGCCCAGATTCTTCACTTAGCTGAAGATCGTGCCGCGAAAGGCGCGTATTCGCTTTTAGTGAAGCATGCACGCTTCGGCATCACCGATGCCACGTTAGACGAAAAAACGACGCTTACCCAACTTACGAAGCGATTCGAGCAAGACTATGCACGCCTCATGGCTTCCCCCCTATCCTTCCCAAAAAAGCTTGTTGCCTGGCAGCTGCGCTATACTCCTTGGCTTTTGCAGGCAGAATTTTGGTTTTTTAACGTGCTGACCAACACGAAGCCTCGAAAAAAGGCTTCGCTATGACAAGAATTCTTACTATTGCAATGCCTTGTTACAACGTTGAGGCATACCTTGAACGAGGATTAACCTCCCTTGCTGATGAACGCTTCGAAGGCAAACTGGAAGTCCTCATCATCAACGATGGTTCAACTGATACAACTGAACACATCGCAGCACGCTTCGTTGCTTCCCATCCGTCAATATTTCGCCTTATCAACAAGGAAAACGGAGGGCACGGCTCTGCCATTAATGCAGGTATCGCCCATGCAAGCGGCACCTACTTTCGCATAGTTGATGGGGATGATTGGGTTGCCACCGACAATCTCGCTGCCCTTCTCGACCAGCTTGCTTCAGCCACCTGTGACATAGTCATCGACATGAAACGAGAAGTCGATATGCAAACCGAAGATTCCCAGCTTATTGCTCTTCCTTCGTATGTTGAAACTGGGCGCTGCTTAAATTTCTCTGAAGTTTGCAACCAGCAAGACACGGAATCTTTTATCAGCATTCATACCTTAAACATAAAAACCAGCCTTCTTAAAAAGCACGGCATTCGCATTCTTGAAGGAATCTTCTACGTTGATTATGAATACATCGTGAAATCGACCTGCCTTGCTGAAACGGTCAAATTTGTGCCTTTGGAAATCTATCAATACCTGGTGGGCAACGCAAATCAAAGTGTTGCCGCAGAAAACTTTGTGAAGCGCTTCAGGCAGCACGAAACCATGGTGAAGGAAATGCTTCGTTTTGCTGAAAATTCCCCTTTCGAAAACAGCATCCAGCAATATCTTGAACGAAAAGTGCAGCTGGTCATTCATACCCACTATAATATTTTGCTTATTTTTGACACCGACCGCAAGCGCGGTGCACGGCGCGCAAAAGAGTTTCGTTCATGGCTGCAAAGCCAATATCCGCGCTTTGCCGCAATAACCAATAGGCGCTATTATCAGGCGCTTGTTTTACATAAACTCGGGTTTGATTACAAAAGGCTCAACCGTTTTATGGGAAGGACGCTGGGGACCTAACGCCCCAACACCCCTCCTGGCACGTTTTCAACGCTTTTCTAGCGCCTTTTCGCGCGCGCGAATGCTTTCCTAAAAGTTTTTGAAAATCCATCTCTATCAAAGCTGCGAAACAAGGACTCCAAATGCGCCCACAGGCTTTGTCGTAGCCTTTTGCCTTGCCGCCCACGTTCTAAAATACGGTAGTAACCCATCCCTAAATCGCTCAAAGAATAATAGCTAATATCATGGGCATCCATTTCAAGTGCGCTTAGTTTTCCTTGGAAGAATTTATCTATGAGCGCTTCCCTCTCTTCCCCCCGAGGAAGGCTTGAAATATTCCAACAGGTATAATCAAACGCCCAGTTCAAAAAGCCCCATTCAAGCTTTTGGTAACTCGGCATATCTTTTTGTAACTCGGCTTTAAGCATTTCGATACCCTCGTAAAACGCAAGGGGCGCTACAACACGGGAATTTTCAATAGAGCCCGATCGGTTTATGCGATGGTAAATAAGCTCTTCCTCAACAACACTAATGCCTTGCGCCTTGACTAGCGCCAAGTAAACAAAAAGCAAGTCTTCAGAATTTGTTATCAGCGGAAACTTCAAATCGTGGTCGCGTAAAAATTGCGTTCGGTAGAGCTTGTCCCAGGGCCAACCCGTAAAGGCATAAAAGACACAGCCCTTCATGTCTAACGCCGAAAACACTTCTTTTTGGGGCACGAAATCCATCTTAATTGCCCAATCAAGCGGCGAAGAAATGCCTGAATGGTGATCAAGGGTGCGAGATTGGCACACAACAACATCTGCCTGCGTGTGCTGCGCGCGTACCACCATCGTTTCAAACAAGGTCGGCTCGAACACATCGTCTGAATCAAGCAGCATGACATATGTTCCTGCTGCTTTTTCAAGCCCCACATTGCGCGCGTGTGCTGCCCCTTGGTTTTCCTGAAAGCGTAGGCTTAAGCGCGTATCGTTTGCGGCGTAGGATTCAAGTATTTCCCGCGATCCATCAGATGACCCATCGTCAACACAGATGAGCTCATAATCGCGATAGGTTTGGTTACGCAACGATTCCAAACACGGCACAAGGCAAGCCTCCATATTAAAGACCGTAAGCACAATCGACAGGGTTGGTTGCGTCATAAACTCTCCCTTTTGTCGTGAGTTACCCGTTCCCACCTCACCAGATTTTTGTTGGTCATCATCGCTTTTCCCCCTGTTCACGGGGTCGAAGACTTTTCACAATTTTCCTTTTAACGAAGCGCAGCGCATTCATAACCGCATCCCCAAAATAGTAGGCAGGTGGACGCAAGATATCTTCCTTTATGCGCCTTGTCTCTTCTCCGCGATAAACAACATCGGCAAAAAAATCGATCCGTTCTTCCTTGGAAAGTGAAGCCACATACGCCGCTTTTGCTTGCTCGTCTTCATTGTCACACCAATCATACGACGCGGTTCGCGCATATATATCAAGCTGGCGCATCATCGCTTCAATAAAGGCATCATCAAGGGTGTGCGCGTGTTCCCTCATCCATCGTTTCATTTCGCGCACGCAGATAAAATGCCCCTCCACCGTAGCAATCGTTCTCACCCGCGAAGCCATGGTCGAATTGGGGCGTACGCGGCGCATATAGAGCACTTCTGAAAGGAATGAAGATCTTTTAGAGGCAACCATAGTTTGGAAGGTAAACAACGTATCCTCATGAATAATGCCCTCGTAAAATCGAATATTGTTTTCCTCAATAAGGGAACGCTTCACCATACGCAAAGCAGCATGAGGGAAAAATTCGTTCTTACTATCAAAAGCTACGAAAAGCTCTTTGCCATCAGCCACCTCATCGAAAGGGGCGCGTGTATCAAGTTCTTCCCAGAAAAGTTCTTGGGCTTCTTTTGAATCATAGAACGAACGGGCAGAAAAATACAGATCGTCCAAATCTTGTTTCTTTGCCCTGTTTATCAGCTTTTCAAGCGCATCGACAACAAGATAATCATCGGCGTCAAGCAACACAACGTATTCACCTTGAGCCACGTCCAGCGCAACGTTACGCGCCGCACTTTGCCCGCGGTTTTCTTGCATTTCCCTTATTTTGAAGCGCTCATCAGTACCAATACATACTCGAGCGTTTTCAAGGGTTTTGTCAGTCGAAGCGTCATCAACGCAGATTGCTTCGAAGTTCGTGAGCGTTTGGTTTTTGAGCGATTCCAAACACGCTCCAATATAGGCTTCACAGTTATACATCGGCACCACAACCGAGATTTTGGGTAGTTGCGGCGTTTCCATATTAAAACTTCTCCGGGTAGCTTGCCACGAAAACATCAACCCCTTTGTCGAGAAGAAACATCACCTGACCCCAATCATGCTCTGAAAAACACGTTTGCTCCAATTCCCCTGCTTCATACGCACGTTGATATTCCTCAAGCATCCGCGTGGCAAAGGGGGTGTGGGCATCGGGAGATATCCTTTCATAGTTCCAGCGATACTTCTGCCATTTGTCCATATGAAACCACGGAAGAAACACCTTGCTTCGGTCGTGCCCAGCTCGCAAAAAACGTTCGCTTTCGGCAAGTTCGTCACAAACCACAAACATCTTGTCCAGAGTTTTCACCGAGGAATTCGGGTTATCAACACGATAGTGCAGCAAAGGTTTTCGAATAAGCACGCAGCGCCTTGACGCAAACCAAGCCTTCAAAACAAATGAAGTGTCTTGAAAGGCAGCACCGGGAGTTTCTCTGAAATTGATTTGGTTGTCAAGCAGCATGCGACGGCTGTATAGAGCGCTCCAAATAGCGGGTATGGTGGTGATGATATCGGGCCGCTCGAGGGGATCAAAAGATTTTTTGTAAGGAAAGCCCTTCAAATTTGCCCGAAGGGAATCATGCCCATCTTGATGCTCGTAATAATTTGATTTCACTAAATCAGCGCTGTGTTTTAGTGCCGCGTCGTACAGAATTTCAAACATGTTTCGAGAAGGAAAATCATCCGATTCCACGATGCCGATATATTCACCCCGCGCAGCCGCAAGCCCCTTGTTCATGGACGCACCATAGCCAGAATTTTGTTTGTCGATAATAGTTATTCGAGCATCACGAGCGGCATAGTCTTGCAAAATGGCAAGAGAGGAATCGGTTGAACCATCGTTGATGCAGATAATCTCAAGATTGCGCAACGTTTGCTTGCACAAAGCATCCATACATTGGCAAAGATACTTTTCCATATTATAGACAGGCACCAATACCGAAACACGGGGCTTAAACGATGTATCAACAGGCATACCGTAATCCTTTTACTCGTGAGAAATAAATTATAGCCGAACCGCGTGAACGATTTAAGATTTCTTCCATATCCGCACAGCAAGGTACTCTATTCGATACCCATGCATTTGGCTTTAGTCTTTTTTGACCCTTTTATGATTGATAGCCCAACGAAGCTTCCCAAATTCTTCGCGGAAACCTTCTTGCTGCAAACCGTAAGAATGGCGTAGCACCTTTCCCCGTAGTCCCTTAAAGCTTTCAGGGTGCAGGAGCGCCGCCTTAATCATTCTTTTTGTTGCCCAAGGTAATTTCAAGGCAAGGATTTCCTTTTCAGAAAAATAAGTGAGCCACACGTTTCGAAGATTTGACAGCAACTTGCTTCGCAGCGGGTCGTCTTGTTCAGCAATCCAGATGAGCGCAAAATCATGAGACCAGATAAGCATCTCGGCTGGGTATTGCCTGAGAAAACCCCCCGCTGCCCAATCGGTAAAGATATGCTCTACAATGTTAACGTGTTCAGCTGCCACACTCGCCGTGTCACGAGCAAAACGATACATCAAAGAACCTTCACGCGCTATACGATAATCGTAGAGCTTATTGGACATAAGAACAGTCTTTTGAGCGCGAGGATAGAGCGCAAAATGAAAGATTTGATCTTCCCCAAAAGCTACGTCCTCTCGGAAAAAAAGATTGTTGTCAACAAGGAAGTCTCTCTTACAAGCAGTGCGCCATGCATAAGGAAGTGACATTTCCTTAAAAAGCAGGTCGGGAGCGAAGCCATCGTATTCAACATCACGAGGGCTTAGGCGCTCAGCAAGCCAGGGCTCTCCCGCCGATTCTGGGTAACAGTGCGCACCGAAGGTAACAACGTCTGCGTTTGATTTTTCAAAAGCGGCAACGATTTTTTCGCAAGCATCAAGCGTCATGCGGTCGTCTGAATCCACAAAACAAACGAGGGGTGCCGTTGCAGCATAAATGCCTGCGTTTCGCGCAGATGACAATCCCCCATTTACCTTGTCTATCAGCACAACGCGCGGATCCCGTTGAGCATAGCGAAGCGCAATATCACGCGAGGCATCGGTTGAGCCGTCGTTGACACACACTATTTCGATATTAGCGAAGGTTTGCGCCACCAAAGAATCGAGGCACCACTCAAGGTATTCCTCCACGTTGTAAATAGGCACTATGATTGAAATGGCAGGCCTTGATGCCTTGTCAACAGCCATACGACAGTCCTCTTTTCAGCACCAACTCGAAATTAAATTGTATCTGAACCTGTTCGTCATTGCGGGCTTGACCCGCAATCTTTCCGTCGCTGCCTGGATTGCTTCGCTTCGCTCGCGATGACGAAGGTGCTCGTAATGATCAGGGTGACGCAACGATAAGCCTATCTCTGGTAGAAATAGTTTGCATTAAGCCCAGGTGCAACACCGCCCTTAGGAACAATGACTATCTGCATGGCTTCCATGCGGTAGCCATATCCTGCGCTCCCGCAGGATTGCCCAGGTTGCCCGGGTTGCCCACTTTTCGCCCAACCGGTCCAACCGATGCTTTGGATATGCGTGCGATAATACACGTCATATTGCGTTGCCAAATTACCAGTAAGGCTAATCTGCAAAGCCTCCAAGCGATACGACATCCCTCGCGTTCCGGCAAAGCCACCTTCTCCCACTTTCGGTAACCATCCGATATTCTGGACATGCACCGAATACTCAATCCCACCTGTTGTAGGCTTATTGGGAAGGGAAAGCGTCATCGCTTCCACGCGAAGCGCTCTTCCAGTTGTCCCTAAAATGTTCGAACCGTTGGAACCATTGAAATTAGTGTCGCCTATGCTTTGTATATGCATCATAGCGTTGTAAGAAACAGCTCCTCGAAGCCCTGCTGCGGGGTCTATCATGCGCGGTGTTCCTGCAACCGTTGCAACACTTTTGTAATTGTTTGCAGGTGCTGCTCCTCCCCCTTTGGCAACAAGTACGATCTGAAGTGCTTCCAAACGGAAGGAATGCCCTGCCGTACCCGCTTCTTCAGCAGAAGCGATACTATCTTTGCCGCCCTTCGCCCACCCCATCCAGCCGACGTTTTGAGCATGGACGCGATAATAAATATCATAGTAATTCGCAAGTTGCCCCGTTAAGCTCATTTTTATGGCTTCTAACCTTAAGGCGCGCCCTTCAGTACCCGAAAGACTTCCCTTCGCTTCGGCTCCTGAGACACCCGTAGTAGTTACGGTTGCTGGTGCTTGCCACCCGATACTTTGAATGTGGGTCGAATAGCTGATACCCCCTGCATAACCAGTGGTATTGATAAGATTAATCTTAAGTCCTTCTAAGCGAAGTCCCCGACCACTTGTGCCCGATACCTCTCCATCTTTCGCAGCCGATTGCCATCCAACCGTTTGCACATGAGTTGAATAGCTAAGCTCTAAGGCTTTCGGGATAACGATGTCCTTTTCCACGTATACGGTGGAGTCTCCTGTGTAAGTCGCACGCACTCGAATAATGCTGTCGTCCTTGGTTGGCGTGAGTACCCCCGCTGAAGTTATCGTGCCTGGCCCGCTCACCACAGACCACTGCCACGTGGTCGCCATCGGCAAGGTTGAGGTGACCGCACATGTTATGGGTTTCCCCATGCCTGCAGAAGCAGTGTTGGCAATCGTGGTCACCGCAACATATTTAGCTGCCTCATAGGGGTTTACCTCTCCCCAGCCATAATATTGATCCCAGCCCTTAGTGCCTAAATCAACTGCTGTTTTTTCAAGTGCGTCGCGCACCTGTGCAGGGGTGACGGAAGGATTAGCGGCAAAAACCAACGCAGCAACCCCTGAAACAATAGGAGCCGCAAAGGAAGTTCCGTAGCCGAGACCAGAATAGCTTGAAGCAGAACCTCTGGTTGTCGTCCAAATATAAGTACCCGGTGCGGATAAGTTCACCGTGGAGCCATAATTGGAATAGTATGCATCAAATACATCGTTTAAGACACCCGTGCCCTGCTTCAGCGCAGAAACATTGATGCATTTGTCAAACGACCCGGGATATATGGGATCCGTTTGCTTATAGCCAGGGTCAATCCCCCCATTGCCAGCTGCACTCACCGTAAGAACACCGGCATTGTAGGCTGTATCAATCCAAGCTTTAAGGCTTGGGTCAGCAGCAGTCGAACCCGAACTGATATTAATAACCTTCACATTATATTCTACGGCGCGCGTTTTACCGGTGCTTCCGACAGAGAACAAATAGCTATAAGCTTTGGATAATTCTGCCGTACTGCTTGCATAGCCGCCCGCCGATTGATAATACACACAAATAGGAACAATACGCGCATTATAGGAAACACCCGCGATGCCTTTACCGTTATTCGCTTCCGCTGCCACAATACCGGCAACCTGTGTGCCGTGTCCGTGGGTGTCGGTCGTTTGCCCTCTTCCTGTTGTGTCATAATAAGAACCGGGAATGATAACATTCTGCAAATCTTCGTGGTCGGTGCGCACGCCTGTGTCAATTACCGCCACACCAATCGATGGGGTACGACCGTTGGCACGCGTCAACGACCAAGCATCATAAGCCCTTATCGTACTAAGGTGCCACTGTGAGCTTCGATAGGTATCATTAATGGTGGTTGCAAGGGGAAACACGCCTTCTTGTACATCAAGAATACTCGGCTCTGCTTGGGATTCATAGGATCCTTCTAAGAGTCGATAGAGGTAATTCGGCTGCGCATAAGCGATGTCGGGATTATTGTTAAGTTCAACAAGAGCATCATAAATACTTGTCTCGTCTTCCAACTCAACCACCACAGCGTCTTCGCCAATAAGGCTTTCTTCGGTAAGGGACTCTTCGTCAACCGCTTCAACTTCTTGGAGCACGTCAAAGACTTCCTCGATTTCAATGGCGTCCTTAAAGACTACAATAACCTCACCTTCAACATATTCGACATCTAGGTTTTCCTCAAAAACAGAAAGTACCTGAAGTTTTGCTTCTTCCCAATCTTCTTCCGTAGGGCTTGGAGTTCCTTCTTCGATGCCTTCTTCCGCATCTCCCAAGATGCCATCAGTGCTCTCGGGGAAAGAGCCCGCGCCTGCGTCAAACTCTTCTTCGCCTGACGCACCACCAACATCGCCCCCATCTGAGTCAACTGTCAAAAGGATTTCGTCTTCAGCCGCTTGGGCTTGCGGTATCCCTTGTGCAAAGGGAATCATTCCTGCAACAAGCGCGCAGGTTAACAAAGAAGCAAGAGTCTTTTTTCTCATAGAATGCATAGCGTTTTGCCCCCAATAGGTTTTCAATAGGCTTTCTTTCGGGTGTTTCTTACCCTAGCTACGCCTTATTATAGTGTTTTTTGCTGCGTTACAACAAGATGCCATGCACAATCTATAGGTATGCGCCCTATCTTAGTAGCAAGGCGTTGAAGTGCGCAATTAAAATTGAGAGGCAAACCTGCAATGACGCAAACTAGCGTTTCTTCTGATAGAAATAGCTTGCGTTCATTCCTGGTGCCGTAGAGCCCTTCTTTACAATAACCACCTGCATGGCTTCCATGCGGTAGCCATACCCAGCGCTGCCGCAACTCTGCCCATTTTTCGCCCAACCCGTCCAGCCGATGCTTTGGATGTGCGTGCGATAATACACGTCATATTGTTTCGCCAAATCGCCCGTAAGGTTAATTCGCAGGGCTTCTAGGCGAAGGCCTCTGCCACTCGTACCTGCAATTCCATTTTCACCCACAGCTTTTTGCCAGCCAATACTTTGAACATGAACCGAATACGAAAGCCCTCCGGACACCGGCTTGTCAACCAGCGCAAGTTTCAAAGCCTCTAAGCGAAGTGCTTTTCCGCTGGTTCCCAGCGTCTTTGTTCCGTTGACACGGGAATATTTGGTGTCACCCTGGCTTTGAATATGCAGGGTTGCATTATAAGAAACAGCTCCTGTTCGCCCTGCCGCCGTAGCATCAATGGCACACGGTGCTCCTGGCGCACTGGTAATTCCCTTGAAAGAATCTCCTGGCTTTGCCGAACTTTTTGGTTTCAGGTATATCTGCATTGCTTCCATGCGCAATCCAAGCCCCACACTGCCAGCAGCTTCTTCACCGTTTTTCGCCCAGCCCATCCAGCCTACGTTTTGGACGTGAACGCGATAATAAACATCGTAGTTCTTCGCTAAATCACCCGTGAGGCGAATGCGCAAAGTTTCGAGCCGCAAAGCCTGACCCGATGTCCCCGAAAGACTACCTGTCACGAATTTATCTGACTTCCCATCTGTCTTGGCAGACTTCCACCCCTGCCAGCCGATGTTTTGGATTTGGGTCTGATATTCGATATTGCCGCTTAAGCCCGTGTTGTTCACCATATTGATGCGCAGCGCCTCAACCCGCAAGCCCCGACCTGAAGTCCCGCTCATGGCGCCATTGGCAACCGCAGCCTGATTCCCGACATTTTGCACATGCGTAAAATAGGTGATGTTCACGCCTTTGACACTAAAATTCTTCGTTACCGTCCCCGAAAAATTCCCGGTTCCCGTAATAGTCGCCTTTGCTCCGGAATTCGACACCTGAGTGTTGCCACTATAAGTCACGGTATAGTCAGTCCCTGCTTTGAGGGTCTGTACCTGCTTTTTGCCGTTGGTGAACTTGACACTGGGAGCCGGCTTTACTGCCGAACCCGTAAACGTAGCATTCGCTACCGTAATCGTTGTAGAAGAGAGCGGCGCTTTTTTAATGGTGAAGGTACGCTCTTCCGTACCCTTCCACGCCCCTTTGCCCGTGATAATCGCTTTTGCCGTACCCGCATTGACATTCTTTTGATAGGCAACCGTAAAATCAGTTGATGCCTTCAAGGTCTTGCCTTCATACATTATCGAATAGGTAGGTGTTTTCGCGGTGCCATCGTAGGTAAACGAAGTTGCCGAAGCAGTGATTATCGGCACGCTTTTCGGAATGACGATATTCTTTTCAACATAAACCGAACTGTCTTGCGTATAGGTAGCGCGAATCTTAACCGTACTGTTTCCCTTGGTTGGCAGGAGTACGCCCGATGAACTTATCGTGCCCGAGCCGCTGACAATAGACCATTTCCAGGTGGTTGCCATCGGCAAGGTAGAGGTCACCTTGCAGTTTATCTTCATACCTGCACTGATGGGCTTATCGTTTGTTATCGTGTTCTTAGCGATATACTTAACTGCCTCATAGGGGTTCACCTGCCCGGCGCCGTAATAATTTTTCCAGTTCGTTCCCGTTCGGGGAACAGCCGTCTTTTCAAGAGCGGTGCGCACTTGAGCCGGTGTTGCGGAAGGATTTGACGCAAACACCAAGGCTGCAACACCTGCAACATAAGGGGATGCCATGGAAGTACCGTCTTTATCGTCATAGCTTGTGTTTGAGTAGTTGATTGTTGAATAGATATTGGTACCAGGAGCAGAAAGATTCACCGTACTACCATAGCTAGAATAGGATGAATCGAATACGTCCTTTAAGGTGCCGCTCCCTTGCTTCAACGCAGAAACGTTAATGCATCTATTATATGAGCCGGGATAGACGGGAACGTCAGGCCTATAGTTGGTATACGGATCCGCACCATTCCCCGCCGCACACACCGTAAGAATACCCGCACTGTACGCCTTGTTGATTTCGTTCTCAAGCGCAGGTATGGGCACAGGGGCGCCCAGGCTCATATTGACTACTTTTACGTTCCATTCTTGGGCGCGTGTTTTACCATTGGGTAGCTTTCCCAAAAGATAGGTATAAGCGGCAATGAGCGAGGTTGACATAATATCACGCTTTGAGTCTTGCACACGAATAGGAACGATGCGCGCATTGTAGGAAACGCCGGCAACCCCTTTACCATTATTCGCTTCTGCCGCAATGATGCCGGCAACGTGCGTACCGTGCCCATCGGCATCACCCGTCTGCTTTGTTTTTGTTGCATCATAATAAGAGCCTGGAACAATAACGTTTTTCAAATCTTCGTGCTCGATACGCACCCCGGTATCGATTACCGCAACCGCAACTTTTTTGTTGGTGCGCGCAAGCGTCCAGGTATTATAAAGGTTTGTGGTCTTGAGCGCCCATTGTCTGCTTGCAAACGCATCGTTTAAGGTGGTGGCTGCAAGGAGAGAAATATCTTCTTCGCCGTATTCGCCTTCGGATGCTTCACAAAGATGGAGAAGATAATTAGGATGGGCATACGCCACATTAGGCTGAGCAGCAAGTTCGAGAATCGCGTCAAAAACATCGGTTCCCTCGCTGAGCTCAACAACAACGATATCTTCTGAAACAAGGCTTTGGGGCGTTAAGGATTGTTCGTCAATTCCCTCAAGTTCTTCGAAGGTCTTACCTGCCTCGTTTAAGGAAGTGCTGTCCTTGAAAGCAACGATTACTTCATTTTCTACGTATTCGGCATCAGGATATTCCTCGAGAGCAGCAAGAACTTGCAGTTGTATGTCACTGAGTTCAGCAGCGCTCAGCGGGGCTAACTCACCCTCTTCTTCTGTGGAAGGATTTTCTTCAGTAGAAAGATCTGCTTCTTCGTCTTGGATATCTTCTCCTTCGACGCTAAGGTCACCTTCTGTTGCGAAGCCATCTGCGTTGTCGGGATTGTTCGGCAGGGATTCTTGAGCTTCCCCACCAGAAGAATCAGCCTCAAAAACGCTAATAGCAGGTGTGCCTCCTTCGAGAGCTTGAGCCTGGGGTAAGGCTTGGGTAAAGGGAATCATTCCCACAACAAGGGTTGTGCTTACCAGAAAAGCAAGGAGTTTCCTTTTAAATTGCATTGCGTATCACCTCGACCGACTAGGGGTATTATTTCATTCTATGGTCAAAGCGTACCACCAACAATACAGAGGGCATCTACAAGCCGGTGTTCACAAGACGCACACAAAAAAGCAGCGCGACACTGCTCTTGACGCGCGGAAAAAGACCAAAAGTCGAGCTCATACGACCAAGGAAAGATTGAAGACTAGAGCCCCAATGGCGAACGAGGGTTTTGCATTCTATCCAAATTGTTTTGATTTATTCATATTGATACATAATCAGCGCAAGTTTAGTCAAAAAGATACCGGCACGGTGAGAATCAAAGGTTTTTCCGAGTCCTGCTCCTTAGGGTGTCAGCGTGCCGGTACCTTTGTATACTACCAAGAGACCAAGAAAAAGCAAGGTCTATTTTTCACCATTCATCAGGCAGTATATTAGATTTTTCTTAATTTCTTATGGCTTTGCAAGACGCGCATACCCCTCAATTATCCTTTGTTTTAGCTGAGGTAGTTCATCGTGTGTGAAATGATACCTCACAAGAGGAATGCCTAGAGAATCTTCGCCCTTCCCTTCCTCAGATGCGCTTATGGGCAGATGCTCAACGCGGACGAACTGCAATTCAACCTCGGGGTAGCCTTGGGTAAGAACCGCATACGCATAACACGTTGCTTGAAGAAGGTGTTTCTCAAACAGCTCCTCGGGCGTTTCGTGGGGGGTGCCCCCCGTCTTGTAGTCGATAACAAGAGCTTTCTCATGAAGCCCCCTGCTGCAAAACGCGTCTATTTCCCCCTCGAGCCAAGCCTTGTCAACGCTAACAAAGAAACTCAACTCCGCGCGAACAAGCGCATAGTCGGCAAAGTGAGCATATACATCACTTGCAAACCAAGCAGCCAAAGCACGCGTAAGGCGTAGCCTTTGTTCCTCGCTCAAGTTGTGAGCGCGGGCGATTTGCTCAACGTGTTTTGGGGAGGGTATGCCCTTCGTGTCAAGCGCGTATTGTGCAAGTTGGTGAAAAGCGCTTCCTAAATCGCTTGCTTTGTCAAAGTCAGAATTCATGCGGAAAACAGGCACCTCTTCAAGGGCAGCCTCTTCAAGATCTATTCCCTGAGTAGCGCCCCGAACAACACCAGCAGCCGCGCCACCAGCATCATCACCACCAACGCCGCCGCCAAGCCCCGCCTGCCTGTGCGCATGCTGAGAAGCAGAACCGTCCTTGGTGCCCGAAGTATCAAAATCGTGCTTTTTCTGCGCAAGAGCAGAATAGGAAAACACCCCTTCCCGCTCTCGACGATACCTCACCAGTGAAGGCTTGCGCCTTTCCGTTTCATCGGGAACAAAGAAACTCATCTGCGAGACGTTCGAAACCCCCGAAAGCGGGCGGGCATCTTGTTCGTCAAGGTGAACCGCTTCATCGAGCACGATGCGCTTAAATGCAGCAGGCTGGCTGCCCCCATATTCCAAGACAGCCTTTCCATAGGGAAAATCTTGCGTCCCGCACAAAGCGCTTCGCATATCAGCGATAACATCCCTATAGGCTAGTTCAGGCTCTTTTGCAGATAAACGCACTGACGCGGCAATAACCAAGGCTTCGCTTGCCCGCGTAAGCCCCACGTAGAACTTCCTGCGCACCTCTTCCAATTCTTCAGCGTGAGCAAAAGATTTCAGGGCGGCTCTAAATTCCGCTTGGTCAGTTGCTGTTTTCAAAAAATGAGCATAAACGTGAGCAGATTCCCCTTCTTCAAAGGGCTCAAAGCCTGCGAGGCGTTTTTGAAGAGTGGGATAGCGATTGAAAGTTTCCCTCAAACCCAAGGAAACATACGCCGAACCGTCACACGTTTCTACTAAAAGTGCGTTGCGAAAAGGAGGAATCCCCGAAAAATCAGCGAGAGCAACTAAGGGAAACTCCAGCCCCTTTGAAGCGTGAATGCTCATGATTTTCACGACCCCTGTGTCCGCCCCACTCAAGGCTCCAGGTGCCTCCTTCAAACCGAGATCAAGTTCGCTGCGAAACTCTTGAGCCAAACGAGAAATTCCCAGCTTGCGTTTATGCTCGAGTTCTTTGAGGTGGCGCACGGCCTTCAAGATATTGGCGGCTTGCGCCATACCTTGCGCACCAGCGCCCTCAAGTCTCGTTATCCAGCCAGAATCGACGAGGGCTTCTTCGACAATATGGGCAACCGATTCGCTACCAAGAGAGTTTTTTGCTCGATCAAGAATGCGAGCCGCGTTGCGCAAGCGGGCAGGAAGGGCTTGGGTGTCGTGTGGTGACGGTGGCTTTGATGTTTCCTTCGATAACAAAGTAACCTGGTAAAGCCCCCGCTCTAAGCTACGCCGAACAAGCCCGCCTCGAGCACTATCGTAGGTGGTCGTGAGTTGAAGGAAATCATCGGCGCAAAGTCGAAACATATCACCAGCGAGCACCTCGAAAAGAGCGCGGGTGTTCGCAGGATTTGCAAGCACTTCGACAAAGCGCGCAACAACCTGCACTTCTGCGGCTTTGTCGAAAAGCGACCCACCCGCAATAACGCATTCAAAGCCCTCGTCACGAATTGCCTGAGCAAACACTTCTGCCCGCGTTAGTTTCCCCAAAAGCACGACCATATCTTTCGCATCATGTCCAGCTGCGCGAAAAGCCGCAAATCGCGAAGCTATGGCTTGTGCTTCTTTTCGTCTCGCATCGTCTACCGTTATTCCCGAACCGCTTGCCCCTGGTCTCGTGGTAAGCAGCACGTCAACACGCGGTGTTGTTGCGTGATAGCTTGAAGCGCGCTCTTCGTGAGGCTCCAGCGACATGAATCGTTCCCCGAAAACCTGCGGCTGCTCAAAAACGCGGTCAACAAAACGCAGTATATCCCCATGGCTGCGAAAATTTTTCCGTAATTCAACATACCTTGCACCAATAGCGGGTGCGCGCATCTTGTTTTTGTGTTCTTCGTAAACATTGACATCGGCACCGCGGAAACGATAAATAGATTGCTGCGAATCGCCCACGGTACACAACTTACCGCTATTTTGTCCTGCCAGCTTTTCGATGATGTCAATCTGAATCTGACTAGTGTCTTGGAATTCGTCGACCATAACCAACTTGAACTGTTCTTGGTAGTGATCGACCAAAGGGGGGTGCGCCTCAAACGCCCGCAACGTTTCAATGAGTAAATCATCATTGTCGAACACAAAGGCTTTGCGCTTTGCGTCAACATAGCATTCCTCCACCTCACGAACAAGCGCCATCAAATCATCAAGAGCAGGTCGGGCAAGGGCACACACCACTTCATGAACGATGCGCAGATATACTTGCTTCCATTCCCCAACCGCTTCCTTTACCTCTGCAGAACCGAAGTTTCTCCCGATTAAGAGACATCCTTCAAGCGTGTCTGCAAAAACAGAGAGGCGCTCTGAAGCATCCTCTTCAGCAGGTGCAAAAGTGCCTGTCGAAGCGTCTACCCCTCTTGCTACTACCTGCGCATCTGCTTTTTTCCAGTCTTTGAGAAGGCCTTCCAACACTTCAACAACGCGGATTGCGTCCACGCGGGCATCAATCGCGCTTTTGGAATTTTGCGCTTGTTCAAGGAAAGGTAGCACTTCATGGTAGGCACGAACTAAATCACGTGCAAGTATTTCCAGTTTTGTCGGGGCAGGACCGAAAACGAAATCATCGTATCCCCCGCCTAAGTTTGCTGCTTTGTCGAGAAGCGTTTCAAGCATAGACACGACCGAACTTTGCGTAGGGAAAACTGAACGGGGAACGAATTCGTTGAAAAGTGCCGCATAGCGCACGCGCATTGCGTCGCCGCGCAAAGCACCTGTGCGGGAAATGCCACCGCCGACAAGGCTCTGAAGGGCAATGTCTTCACGTGATTTTTCCAAAACCTCGTTGATGGCTTGCGCAATCATTTCTTTGCGCACCGTATCTTCGATAACGCCAAAACCTGGGTCTATTCCCAGTTCAAGAGCGTGCGTTCGCAATATGCGGGCGCACATACCGTGAATGGTTGATATCCACGCCGCATCCACTTTATGCGCCTGTTCGCTTAATCCTTCACGGTGCAAGGTGGAGCGCACTCGTGCCTTGATTTCCCCCGCCGCTTTTTCGGTGAAGGTTATCGCAAGGATACCGTCAATATCATCAACAACGCTACCCTGCAAAAGAGCGTGAGCAATGCGCTGCGTCAACGTAAAAGTCTTGCCCGAGCCTGCCCCTGCTGAAATGAGCAAAGGACCCTCAAGGTGCAAGACACCCGTGCGCTGATCGTTTGTTAAGCCGTCAAGATTCATGGCTACACCCGCAATCCACAAGCACTAACAGGGCAAAATCCACAGGGGTCGGATCCACGTGGATCAGGGGCGATATGCCCTTCAAGCAAGCAGGCAAGCGCAGGAGCAATCATTTCCTCGACCGCATCTAAAAGCGCACCGAAGTTAGATGCCCCCACCTCTTGAACGCTGCAGGTTTTTACCTCGATTCCAGAAATGTCGGCAGGGCCTAAGACCAAACTATCGATAGCTCCAGCAATAGTTCCCGAAGCACCCAACGAAACATAGAGAGCACCCACCACGTCAAGCCCGAGAAGTTTTCGTGCTGCCTGAGCATAGATGAGGGCTTGAATTTTATGGGGTAAAAGCAAGGATTTTGGTGTGCCCCTCGTGCCATCGCCTTCATCGTTGTCGCTTGTGCCATCAGCGCCATCCGTGCCGTCGTTTTCACCTGCAACGCGCTCTCCGTCCGCAGCAGCCGCAAGCCACACCAAATCAGAGCCTTGTGCAAGGGCGTAGTCTTTTGAAAGTGAAGTTTTGTAATCGATGACGACCGCTTGTCCTTTATCGTTCACGTCAATGCGGTCAATACTGCCGCAAAAACGCTGAGCCGCATATACAAAACTTTCGCTTCGTCCAAAACTTGTCTCAAAATAACGGGGAGTGAAGCCTGACAAGAACGTCGCCTCACGGGCAAGATAGGCGAGCAGCTGTCGTTTAAGCACGTCAATCTCTGCTTTTTCAAGTTCCGACAGAGCAATCAAGGGATTTTCGTTGCGCTTCAGCGTACTTTGAGCCTCAAGGCGCTCATCGAATAGCTTAACAAGCAGACCCCGTGCCGTTTCAATGTTTTCAGCACTCACCTTCTCAAATCCCTCGCGCTGAAATTCTTCATAAAACAATTTCAACACGTTATGAGAAAAACTTCCTTTTTCCAATGCCCCAAAACCACCGTCAAGCCCCTCAAGACGCAGGCGGCGCAGCGAAAACCACTTGTACGGACATTCCAAATAGCTTTCTATCGCCGAAGGAGAAAAAACGGGTTGCGCGACTTCTTGCGCAGGAGCTCCTTCTTTAGGTAGCGCAGGAAGCACAATCATCTCTCGCGCAGCGTCGCTCACTGCACCTGTCTCTAACAGGTGCTCAACCGTTCCTTGTTGCGGGCAAGCACCTTGTGCAAAAAGATTCTCATACAACCGATCCTCGCCCGAAAAAGCGGCATAGGCAAGAAGCGAATCTGGAAGAGCCGTTCGCTTATCGACCCCTTCATACGAAGAAAGATTGCTGCGATAGCAATCAGCCAGTTCATCGAGAACAACCGCGGGATAAGCAGGCTCAGCATCAGCGGTATTGAGCACCCGTTCGCACACGAGCAGGTGTTTCGGAGTACTCAGCGCGCGGAAAAATTGCCGCCTCATTCGCGTCAAGGCATCGAGGGGCGCTTCGATGCCCAGCTTATCAAAAAGCAGGGTCTTTGCGGTGGCACTGTCGCGTACGGGATAAGAAAAACTCTCCAAATCGCACAGTATCAAAACATCGCACGAACAGGCGTCTTGGGCAGAAACTTCGTCTAAGGACATAAGGTCTACAACCGCAACAGGCGCGCCATCGGCTTCGGGCAACACTTCAGACGCACCATCAACAACACCCGCCCCCTCAGCCCCGAACAAAGCAGTTTTTACGCTTAAGCTGCGACAGCGGTAAGTAACGCGCCGCTCCGAAAGCAAATTGAGTACCTCAAAAGGTTTAAGCTTCACGTAAGAAACCGTTTCGAAAAAACTCCGCGCCAGCGCTATTGCCGATAATTGTTCGCTCTGAAAGACTTCCTCTTTGAAGAGGTCGCGCCGTGTTCCCTCTTCAAAGATATCAAGCACCCCTTCGATATCTTTTTTGCTAAGCGCATCAACAAGCGCTTTTAGCCGCGGGCTTTCCCGAGCAATATCATCCAAACAGCGTTTTTTATCACACAGGCGATTTGCGCGCCACTGCGCATCAAGTTCATATGCCTTTTGTCGCGAAATCCCCGAAAAAGAACTTAAGGTGAAATCGCTCATCAAAAAAGTTGAATAGTAAGGCGCATAGCAAAACTCCAGCAAGGCTAAAAACGCCTTGCCAAATGCCGTTGAAGAAAACGGTTGTTGCGCCGATACGCGCACTTCTATGCCTTCTGCCGTCAAAAATCCCGCGAGCCTTTTGAAAAGGTCTGCGGGGTCAGAAGCACTCACGATAAAGCGGCACGCCGCATCGCCCCCATCCGTTTTTCGAGAGGAGGCGGGCAGCGCTTTCGTATGCTCAGTGATGGTTTGAGCAAGCAAACGAGCCTTGGCATAATACCCCGTAGGAAAGAGAAAGCGAACTGCGCCCCCAGGCACAAGCGGGCTAGCGGGAGTCGGATTGAAAATCCTTTGTTGGAGTTCAAGTAACTCTGTCGCACGCCCGCACGCTTCGGCGGCCCCTGTTGCTTCATCTAAGATTACGTGAACTGTCGTTTTTTCTGAAAGCGCATCGATGAAGCGCTGCTGAGCATCACTAAAACAATCGAAGCCCTCAAAGAAAAGCATCGGCAAGGGCATGTTCGACGCAGCCAAACAATCAAAAGCTTGCGCAAGTTCACACCATCCTGCAGCGTTAAGTGTCTGAACATAGCGCTCTAACACAAAGCACGCTTCTTTTTCCGCTTCGGTAAGAAGAAATCCCTGATGCGGCATTTGGTGAAACACCGCCTGTTCACCCGTGAGAGCGCTGAGCGCTTCTTGAGCCATTGATGCAAGCATCTTTGCCGTTCCAGGGGTCGCTCCCAGATGCTTGAGTTCGCCTTGTGCAACAAGGTCGCTCATGAGTTTATGCAGTATCAATTCTCGTTCAAGGGATGAAACTATTCTTCGCCCATCACCAAAAAGGCTCCAACGCTCAGACACCCACGAAACAAGGGTAGTAACGCTGAGTCCAAACATAAAGGGGCGACAAGCAAAGTGCTTTTTGAAACGAATCGCGCGATCGTGGGTCGTGGTGATGAGCACTGCCCCGCCATCAGCGCCATCCGCTGCCGCGCCGCCAGCCGCACCATCCGCTGCCGCAACCACGCTACCCGCTTCGCCCAGCTGCAAAAGCAAGGCTTCGAGCTGAGCCTGGCTTTGCTGTGAATTCGTTGCTCTGTGAATAATTTTCACCATGCCTTCATTGTACTGTATCGCCTTGTTGTGTTGCGTTTCAAACTTAAACGAGCATTACTCAAGCGCAATGCGGAAAGAATATGTTTTCACCGCCGTTGTGCCATAATAAACAAAGACAAAAATGCGCAAACGCGAAAACGAACAAGGAGCAAGACTATATGTCTGGAATCTGTGGCTTTATCGGAACAACCAATTCCCCCCAACAAACCCTTACGGCAATGTGTGGTGCCATAGCGCACCGCGGACCTGATGGTGAAGGGCACTACGTTGATGAAGGCATAGCACTCGGACACCGCTTCTGCGCCCACATTGACCCCGAAAAAGGCGCGCAACCCCTGGTTCGCGCGACGGGAGCGCCGCAATCAAGCCTTTTCTCAAGCACCGCCGACACGTTTGAAACGGGAGATTTCGCCATCACTTTTAACGGCGCAATCTATAATTACCAAGACCTACGAAGCGAACTTGTTGCCTTAGGTTATTCTTTCTCCACGAACTCCGACGCAGAAGTGTTGCTCGTTTCTTATATCGCATGGAACACTAAACTCCTCGAAAAGCTGCGCGGCATGTTTGCCTTTGCCATCTGGGACAGAGCACAACAAGAACTCTTCTGCGCGCGTGACTTTTTCGGTATCAAGCCTTTCTACTACACCCAAACGGACGAAAATTTCATTTTTGCATCCGAAATAAAGGCGATTCTCGAACATCCCGCCGCCGCAACGCGCGCAGTGAACCTGACTGCGCTTGAACTCTACCTCAATTTCCAGTATTCCGTGCTTCCCGAAACTTTCTTCAAGGGAATCTTTAAGCTTGCCCCTGCTCACTATATGATTGTCAAGCCTGGTCACGCGCCGCGCATCGAACGTTATGGGCGCATGACCTATGCCATTGATGAAACAATAAGCATCCAAGAAGCATCTGAGCGCATCCATTGCGCCGTTCAAAATTCTGTCGCGTATCACAAAATTGCCGATGTTGAAGTAGCGAGCTTCCTTTCAAGCGGGGTCGATTCGAACTACATAACCGCCAGCGCAAGCACATTAATCGACCAACTCAAGACCTTTACCGTTGGCTTTGCGACGGGCGAAACAGAAAAATACAACGAAATATCCTACGCAAAGCAGGCAAGCGATTATTTGGGTATTGAAAATTTCAGCCACGTCATCACCGAAGATGAGTTTTGGGGTTCGCTGGAAACCATCCAGTGGCATCTGGACGAACCCGCCGCTGACCCCGCCGCAGTTGCTCTTTACTTTACTGACAAAGAAGCTGCCAAACACGTGAAAACTGTGCTTTCGGGCGAAGGTTCGGATGAATTTTTCGCTGGCTACACTGTGTATCAAACGCCTCTGGAAAACAAGCGGCTGTCCTGGTGTCCGAAGCCACTTTTACGGGGCTGTGCTGCCCTTTTGCGCGCGCTTCATCTTCGCGGGGCAAACTACCTCACGCGTGCCGCTACCGCAATCGAAGAACAATTCATCGGCAACGCCAACATATTCACCACTGAAGAGCGCAATCGCCTTCTCAAACACCAACCGAGCAGCATCACCCCGCAAGACATTACTGCACCCTACTACGAAGAAGTTGCGCACCTAGATGATGTTTCGAAAATGCAGCATATCGACTTGAACCTGTGGCAAGTCGGCGACATTTTGTGTGCCACTGACAAAATGGGCATGGCGCACGGCATTGAGACGCGCACCCCCTTCCTTGACGAAGAAGTATGGGCGGTGGCGCGCACCTTGCCGACATCATGTAAGGTGTCATACGAAACATCGAAGGTCGCGCTGCGAGAAGCAGCAAAAAACCTGCTGCCACCTGAGTTTTGCGAAAAACGCAAACTGGGCTTTCCCGTTCCCACGCGTGTGTGGTTGAAAGAAGAAAAGTACTACAATCTGGTGAAAGAAGCCTTCACAAGTCCCTCCGCTGAGAAATACTTTCACACCGATGAACTGGTTAAACTCCTAGACGACCATCGCTTTGGTAACGTTGATAAGAGTCGCAAGATTTGGACGGTTTACACCTTCCTTACCTGGCATCGAGTTTATTTTGAATAGGTGAAGCTCTTCGGCGATTCAAAGATTCAAAGATTCAACGATTCAGCACTGTCTTAGGTGAATTTAGCCCTATCAACCGAAAGAATATGCCCTGCGGCATCGCGATACAAACAAAGGGTGCCGTCTTGGCTCACGTAGAGTTGTTCGAATTCAAGGTCATCTTCAGATTCTTGAGCGCCCGTTGATCCAAAAGCACCCAACGAAGCGGCGTTGTCTTGTCCGTAACCCGCTTGTCCAAACTGCCCATAGCCTGCCTGCCCAAAGCCAACTTCTCCAAAGCCTACCTGTCCGTGTTTCCCATAGTTCGTTGGTACATAGCCTCTTTGCGCGTAAACTTCTTCAGGGTCAGCGAAAAACGGCGAAGCAGCACTCGAACCAAAGCGCGTGTCGGATGCAAGAGAAGTGCTCGAAGGATCTACCCCAAAGGCACGAGCGATTGCTTCCTCTTGTTGGCGTTGAATAATGAAATCTTGGATATAGCGCCCGTCTTCGGTATTCATATCAAGGACAGAAACCCTCACATCGCCCATGGTCACTTCGGGCATCCCCTGAGCAGAAGTCGAGGCGCGCGCGGAACCAGCCGCATGTGCGGGTGATTTTTCAGCCCAAAAATCTGCTTTCTCATCATCAGATGCGCGTGTAGAATCAGACTTCCTGCTAAAAGCCTGCCGTGCATCGCCCTTGGTTGCTGCTGTGATGACGGGTTCGAAAATCGCCTTAAAGCGTGATTTTGCGCGGGTCGCTGTTTCAAGCAACACATCGGGGAAGCTGTCTTCAATATCAACCGTGCGCGCACCTTGAACCGCAGGTGTTCGCAAAACTGCATTGGTTGCCCCTGATACAAAGCCCGTGCCATCCCCTCGAGGAATAACGGGAATATCTTCACGAGAGGGCACGTACGGATCATCGCGCAAAATTTGCTCTTGAAAAAAAGTTGTTTGGTCGGTGCCGAGATTCGGCATAAGATGAGGTGTTCCTTGAGGGAAAAGGGCGGGATTTCGCGGAGCAGCACCACTTGCTACCCCTCCATAAGGTTGCGGAATAGGAGAAGCACTCAGCTGATTCGGTATCTGCACTCCCCCTGCAGCGTAGCCGCCTGTTGGCATAGGCACTCGTTCATTGTCAGATTCGTACCCATAACCTGCTGCATAGTTTTTCGTTGATTGCCCCACAAGCATTTCAACACCAGAAGGCATAAATACGCCCGACAAAGCATCATTGTTCACGCCCAGTTTGCCGAGCAAAGACGTGTTCGCCTGAGCGATAGTCACCAGCTCTCGTGCAAGTTCATCATATTCGTCCTGAGGAACTTCGCCTTGCATGACCTTCCCAATTTTGGAAACACGTTCCCAAGAGAGTGCGTCAAGACTCTCTTTCATAGAAGCGATTTTATCTGCTTCTACCACAATTGCTTGTTCGGGCGTTTTTCTAAACACATCATGCCTTTCTACCATGCGTATTATAGCGGTTTAGTAAAAAACTTGCCAAAGAATCAAGCCTTTCGCAGGTGCTGTTTGCCCCGCAGCACTGCGCTGCCGCGCGTCCAAAACCTGCTCGACCCATTCTGGCGGGTATTTTCCCAGACCAACAGCAACAAGGGTTCCAACAATGGTGCGCACCATCGAATGGAGAAAGGAAGAGCCCACCACCTTTATCACCACAACTTCTTCTGCAAGAAATTCTTCTTTTTCTAAAGAAAGTTCGATAAGCTTTCGGCGCGTCGGCTTGCCCTCAGCTGACGCACTCACACAAAAACTCTTGAAATCATGTTCTCCCAACAAATACGCCCCGCCTTTTCGCATGGCATCAATATCAAGAGGTTTGCCCAGATGCCATACCCAATCATTCAGCAAGATAGGGCGGCTTTCGCTTAAGGAAAGGAAATAGCGGTACTCGCGTGCCTTGGCATCAAAGCGCGCCGAAAAACCCGCCTGCCTTTCTTCGATGTTGGTAACAACAGCTTTATCATCAATCAGGGCGTTTAAGGAACGCTTCAGCGAAACCATATCACGCACAAGAAATTCCTCAGCGCTGAGATTCATGCTTACCACTTGGCGCCGCGCATGAACGCCCGCGTCAGTTCGCCCAGCACACACGGTTTCGATTGCGCGCTTGTACAGCAGTTCCAAAGCATCGTTGAGACTGCCCTGTACCGTGTGCTGCCCTGGTTGTACGGCAAAGCCCGAAAAGCCTGAGCCATCGTATGACATTTCCAAAGCAAGGCTATGTTGGCAAAAATCTTCCATCTTTAAACCTCAAAGACCTACGATGCTTTCCAAACCCGATGCCCGAACAAATCTTGTAGTTCCGACAAAAGACGCGCATTGCGAGAATCGATGGTCAACGGCAGTTCGGCACGAAACTTTCTGCCGTCGCTTTGCTCCACGAACAGAGCAACGCTGTCACTGCCTGGATAGGCCTTAAGGATGCGATTCAAGTGCACGGACGTGTTCTGGTCAAACTGAGCCGAAGTAAGCTTCAGTTCCAAATGAAACGGCCCGTTGTCTTTTTCGGAAAGTTCAAGAATATCAGCGGCAAAAACCATCAACTGATTCCCTCGGTCAGACGGTTCAAACTTGGCTCGCACCTTAACGATGGCATCTTCAAAAAGCGCTTCTTTGTTTTTGTCGTATTCGAAACAAACACATTCAATATAGCCTGTCGTATCCTCAAGCGTAAAGTTTGCCATCTTCTTTCCCCGCTTGGTAAGGCGCTCACTTACTCCTGAAATCATGCCTACAAACGTGGCAGAAGGGATTTCTTTTTCGTGTTCTGCCAAATCCCCCAAGCTGAATTTCGTCATACGCGAAATTGCCTCTTCAAAAGGTTGAAGCGGATGTTCGGAAACGTAAATCTTAAGTATTTCCTTTTCGTAGCGCAAGAGAAGTTTTTTGTCCCATTCGACCCCATCGGGGGCAGGAATTTCTTCACTGAAACCTGAATCAGGCGCCTCGGCAAACAAATCAAAAAAGCTGGTTTGCCCCATGTCTTTGTCCTTTTGCCGCTTTGACGCACTTTCCAAAAGCGGCGTTTCATCAACGAAATACATCAACTGCTTGCGCGTGTATCCCGTTGAATCAAAAGCACCCGCCTTAATAAGCGAGTCAAGAGTTTTGCGGTTGTAACACTTCGAATCGAGTCGATTGACGAAATCGTGCAGGGACGTAAATGCGCCTGAACGTTTCCGCTCTTCGATTATTTCACTTGCAACCTTTTCGCCAACACCACGCACCCCTGCCAAGCCGAAACGAATACCCTCAGAGGTGGGTGTAAATTCAAGGTTTGAAGAATTGACATCGGGCGGCAGAACAGGAATCCCGCTGCGCCCACAGCTTGCAATGTATTTGATAAGCTTGTCGGAGTTGCCCATGTAAGAAGAAAGCACCGCAGCCATAAATTCGTTGGGATAGTGCGCTTTCAAATACGCCGTGCGCATGACCAATACGGCATAAGCAGCCGAATGCGACTTGTTAAACGCGTACTTGGCGAATTCTTCGGTGTCGTTCCAAATGCGTTTTGCCACGTCAAGGGAATAGCCGTTTTCTACAGCCCCGTTGTTCCAGTCCTCCTGGAGTTCGTGCATGATGTCGAGAATCTTCTTGCCCATCGCTTTGCGAAGTTTGTCTGCCTTGCCCGCTGAAAACCCGCACATCTCCATTGAAATCTGCAGGATTTGTTCTTGGTAGACCATCGTTCCGTAGGTCTCTTCAAGAATCGGGCGCAGTCTATCGTCGTAGTATTGGATGGTTCCCTGCCCTTTTGCGCGAGCAACAAACTTTTTCACCGTACCCGTTTCCAAAGGACCAGGGCGGTTGAGCGCAATAGCCGCCATGACATCGGAAAACTGACGGGGCTTGAGTTGTGCGAAAAGACTCACGTACAAAGGGCCTTCTACCTGAAAAAGACCGTCCATGTTCCCCCCGCACAAAAGGTCAAATGCCTTTTTATCGTCGAGAGGAATTTCATCAGGCACAATTTTGATACCAAAGCGCTCTTCCACGTTTTCGCAGGCATGCGCAAGAAGCGATAACGTGCGCAGCCCCAAGAAATCCATCTTGAGCATACCCAAATCAGGCGTGACGTGACCGTCATACTGGGTGATAATAGCGCCGCCCTTGGTGTCCCGCTTCAAAGGAATGTGTTCGGCAAGCGGGTCGCGGCAAATGATTACGGCGCAGGCATGAACGCCCTCACCGCGAATATTTCCCTCGATTGAAAGCGCAGCATCAAGCACTTCTTTGCTGTCTTCTTCCTTTTCGTAAGCTTTTTTCAAGTCGGGGTTTTTGACGAGAGCATCTTTGATGGTAATCCCTAATTCGTTGCCGACCATTTTGCACAGCCTATCACCGAGAGCATAGGGGAAGTCAAGCACGCGTGCCGCATCGCGAATAGCGTTTTTTGCTTGCAGCGAACCAAAAGTGATAACCGCCGCAACATGGTCTTCTCCATACACTTCTTTGACGTGCTCAATTACTTCATCGCGACGCTCGTCATCGAAATCGACATCAATATCAGGCATTTCGATGCGTTCAGTCGAAAGGAAGCGCTCGAAGAAAAGTCCGTGAACCAGCGGGTCAAGGTCGGTTATCCCTAACGCATAGGCAACGATGCTGCCAGCAGCACTTCCGCGCCCAGGCCCTACTCCGATACCATTGTCGCGTGCCCACTGAATATATTCTTGCACGATAAGGAAATACGCAGGAAAGCCCTGCTGAATAATAACGCCCGCTTCATATTCGTAGCGCGCCTGCACTTCTTCGGAAAGGGATTCCCCGTAGCGACGATGGAGCCCCTCAATACATTTTTTGCGGAAATAACTTTCCTCGGTTTCCCCAGCAGGTAAGGGGAAGCGTGGCAAAATAGAACTGCGGTCAAGAACGACGTTGCACTTCTCAGCAATTTCGACCGTATTGTCACACGCCTCATCGAAGTCTTTGAGCGCCTCTTTCATTTCGGCTTCGCTCTTCATGTAGAACTGATCGTTTTCGAACTTGAGGCGATCGGGGTCATTTAAGATAGAGCCTGTTCCCACGCACAAAAGAATGTCTTGCGCACGCGCATCTTCGCGATTTAAGTAGTGAATATCGTTGGTAGCAATGGTTTTTATTCCCAGCTCATTTGCCACTTTTGTCAATTCATGGTTAAGTTCGTTTTGACTGAGCCCCCCGTCACTGGTGAGCCCTTGGTCTTGCAGTTCGATATAAAAATCGCCTGGCTCATAAATGGCAGCAAGTTTTTTCGCCCACTCAAGCGCATCTTGGTGGCGACGCTCATCAATCATTTTCGGGACGATGCCCGCCAGACAAGCACTGGTCGCAATGATGCCTTCCGAATACTTTTGAAGCATCGCGAAGGTAGTGCGGGGTTTGTAGTAGAAATTTTCAACATGAGATTCGGAAACAAGCTTTACCAGATTGTGATAGCCCGTGTTGTTTTTTGCCAAGAGAAGCAGGTGGAAAAGTTTTGGCTTGGTGTCGCGGCGCAATTCATCATCGGTGGTGAAGTAAATCTCGCAACCAAAAATCGGCTTTACGCGCACGCCCATTTCTTTTTCAACTTCATCACAAACAAGACTGAGCTCAGGTATGCCGCTCATGATGCCATGGTCGGTTACGGCAACGGCAGACATGCCCAATTCGGCAGCCCTGCTCACCAGACCCTTGACGTGCGTTGCTCCGTCAAGCAGCGAATATTCCGTATGATTGTGTAGATGCACGAATGCCATATCTTGTGTCCCGACTCTCTTTCCCATGCGCTCTCTAGTAGGTATCTATGATAGCAGCATCAAGGAGTCCTCCATGCGAACACCTCATGGAGATTTAGCGAAAAGAAGCACCGCGAGCAACAACAGCTTACAACTCAATCCACATGGCAGGACGAATACCGTAGTTAGCACCCTCAACAGGATAGTAATACATGGAGTCGCCCTCAGCACCTATCACCAATACCGTCGCATTTTCCTTGCCAGCACTGCGAAGCACCCATTGGTGTTTTCCCTCGTTAAGGCGAAGATAGGTATGAATTTCGGGGTTGCGAAGCGTCGTTTTGCTAAAGTGGACGCCGCTTGCCCGCTTGTTTGTTTGTTGGAAGTAGCGTTTAGCTTCATCGCGCGTGAGCACAAACACTTTGTCCTCCACATATCCTATACCGCCTGTGATGGCGACATCTTCTTCGCTGTCGTTAGCAGAAAGGCTTACGGAAACGACACGTTCTTGCAACTCTGCGGGCAAGCCTGCGTAAAAATCGCCATTGAGCCATTGCCTGAGACTTGAAACTTCCCAGGTTGCTTCCCCAGCACCCTCGTGATACGGGCGACATTCGATGATGTCTTTGGCTATGATAAGCATGCGCCCCTCTTCAACAGCGAGGACTTGCCAACCGATATTGGCACCAAAAGTTCCGCCACGATAATCGGTAAAGTTCAGTTTTCCAAAATAGAGAACTTCGCCAAGCAGAATCTTATTATCGAAAACGCTGACCTTCGAAGGACGGGCAACCGCCCTGTCAAACTGATATTTGTTGAAGTGATATGCGTGCGCACTCATAAGCAACGCGAGTATTGCCACACCAGCTATTGCCGCGCCCACCAACGTTGCAACCAAAGGAATACGGTTGTTTTTGCTAGAATACTTCGCGGCATTTTGGCGAAGCGCCCTGTCGTAGTTATCGTGACTGTCGTGTTCGTCGATTGTCTTTTCTTGGCGCCCGACGTGCGCTCTGCCTGTTCCCTCATATGGCATTGTGGTGCTTGGTTTCGTCGTCCACCAGGTAAAAATCGTAAGCGCAAGCAGAGACACTAGGGTAATGCCTGCACCCATCAGCCAGCCGCCCTTGTCAAAAAGCACGCCGAAATCTCCCCCATCAGAAAACTGAGCAGAGACTAAGCCGACTACCGCCACTATCACAACAGCACCCACACCAGCCACAAGACGCCAAAGCCAATTCTTTGTACGGAAACTAACGTAGGCAACTACGCCCGTGCCCACCAACACCAAAACGCTCAGATAGAGCCACGTGCCAACACCCACTTCAGGCAGCGGGAAAAGCGGAATACAGGAAATAGTTAAAAGAATGATGCTCATGAAAGAACCGATGAGCAACAGCAAACGCGCCCGTTTGTTTTCCGAGACAAATTCTTGAACGTCTGCCGCACTCGTAATCGTAGAGGGCATAAGCCGCATGAGCCAAAAGATATTCCAGCCCACACCCAAAAGACCCACGAGTATCGGCACAGGGCTTCGCGTCACCACAGTAGGGATGATGAACAAAAGAGTCGCCGCAAGCCCAATAAACATGCCGCGCCACGAAAACAAAGCGCCGAGTCGCTCCAAAAGCGACACAGACGCGCTCTCTTGCTTGGTGGCTTGGGGTGAGCGCTTGAGCGCTTCAGCTTGAGAAGGCTTTTGCGCACTAGCCTGAGGTGCACGTTTCGCTGCAGCACTCTGAGGGACACGTTTCGGGGCTCCCGCCGCTTGAGAAGTACGCTTTGGTGCTCCTGCCTGAGAGGCGCGTCCTTGAGAAGCTTGAGGAGCAGTTCGAGACGAGCGTTCTTGTGAAGTTTGAGGAGCAGTTCGAGACGAACGTTCTTGTGAAACGGCCCGAGATGCATGAGATGCCCGTTTTTGCGCAACAGGTTGAGGAGTTCGCTTTTCAGGCGCTTCAGCTTGAGGTTGAGGTGCACGTTTTTGCGGAGCGGCCTGAGATGCGCGTTTTGGTGCACTCGCCTGCGACGCACGCCCTGCCGTGCGCTCTTGGGGAGCTCGTTTTTCTACCGCATCAGCCCGAGACGCCCGCTTTTGCGGTGCACCACCTTGAGAAGCGCGCTTTGGCGCACCCTCTGTTTTCATAGGATCAATCCCTTCGCCACCTCGCCGAGCCACCCTATCCTACCTTTCGTTATTGAGCAGCATCGCACGTCCGCGATAATAAAAAGCAGCTGCTCGCACACTTATAGTCGGTTACGCTGATTTATTCTCAATCAGCGTAACCAGGAATTGTTGCCATTCAATTTCTTGGCGGATAAACACCGCACGAGAATCGTCTGCGTCAAGTTCTGCAAGACGCTTTTCATTAGTAGCAATACGCTCTTGGGCAACCGCAACATCAACGTCTTTCACATCGAGGGCATGGCTTGCCAAAACCACGACTTTATATCCGTCGACTTCGACATAGCCCCCATCAACCGCAAAGACCTGCGCCGCTTCTGCTGCCATAACTTCTTTGATGCGCACCGTACCGCGCTTGAGCGTACTCATAAAGGGAGCGCACTTGTACAAAAAGCCAATCTCCCCCTCTGCGGCAGGAACCGCAACATATTCAGCTTCGCCCGAGAAAAGCATCCCAGACGGAGTCACTATGTCACATACCATGGGCTGTTCTGCCATTGCGTCCTAGCCTTTCATAGCCTCGGCGGCCTCGTAGACCTCTTCGATGGCGCCCTTGTAACGGAATGCCTGTTCAGGAATGTCGTCGCATTCGCCGTCAATAATTGCGGCAAATGAGCGTACCGTATCTTCCAACTTGACATACTTGCCGGGGTTGCCCGTAAAGACCTCAGCTACGTGGAACGGTTGTCCCAAGAACTGCTGGATTTTACGCGCACGGCTTACCGTCAGTTTTTGTTCTTCTGAAAGTTCATCCATACCAAGGATGGCAATGATGTCTTGTAAGTCAGAATAGCTTTGCAGTATCTCTTGCACGGTAACGGCAACACGATAGTGCTCTTCGCCCAAAATTTCGGCAGAAAGCGCGCGTGACGTTGAAGCCAGCGGGTCAACCGCAGGATAAATTCCCAGTTCAGCAATGGAACGGGAAAGAACCGTAGTCGCATCCAAGTGGATAAACGCCGTAGCGGGAGCAGGGTCAGTCAAGTCGTCGGCAGGAACGTAAATTGCCTGCACCGACGTGATAGAACCTGTGGTGGTAGAGGTAATGCGTTCTTGCAAATCGCCCATTTCAGTTGAAAGAGTGGGCTGATAACCTACCGCAGAAGGCATACGACCGAGCAGCGCGGATACTTCTGAACCTGCTTGAGTAAAACGGAAGATGTTGTCGATAAACAACAACACGTCTTGACCCTGATCACGGAAGTACTCAGCAGCGGTAAGTCCTGAAAGGCCCACGCGCAAACGTGCTCCAGGAGGCTCGTTCATCTGTCCGTACACCAGGCAAGTCTTTTTAATAACGCCCGATTCACTCATCTCGTTGTAGAGGTCGGTACCTTCACGAGTACGCTCGCCTACGCCAGTGAATACCGAAGTACCACCGTGCTCTTGAGCGAGGTTGTTGATAAGTTCCATGATGATAACGGTTTTACCAACGCCCGCACCACCAAAGAGTCCTGTTTTACCACCTTTGATGTAGGGCTCAAGCAGGTCAACCACCTTGATGCCAGTCTCAAAGATTTCGGTAGAGGTGGTCAAGTCCTCAAACGCGGGAGCGGGACGATGGATGGGGTAGTATTTTTCTACCGCAGGCATTTCGCCCCCATCAACCAGTTCCCCCGTTACGTTCCAAATACGCCCGAGTGTTGCATCACCCACTGGCACCATGATAGGTGCATCGGTATCGACAACTTCGACACCACGCTGCAAACCATCGGTCGATGACATAGCAACGGTGCGTACCAGATTGCCCGGCAAATGCGTCTCAACCTCAAGTACGATATCCAAAGAACCGATAGGTGTTTCGGTCTTTATCTTAAGCGCGTTATAAATGGCAGGGATTGACTCGGCGGGAAATTCTACATCCACAACCGGCCCAACCACGCGGACAACTCGTCCTACATTCATGGCAGTTTCCTTTGTCTCAATTGTCATTACTCTTCCTCCAATGCAGCCGCACCGCCGACGATCTCGGTGATTTCCGTAGTAATAGCGCCTTGACGTGCGCGGTTGAAGATTCTTGTTAAGGTCGAAACCATTTCGGTCGCGTTATCGGTCGCCGACTTCATAGCTTTGCGGCGAGCGCCTTGCTCACCTGCGGCAGAGTCGAGCAGGGCGTAAAAGATGCGCGTTTCCACATACGAGGGCAACAACGCATCGAGTACTTCATCGGCTCCAGGCTCGTAATCGAAGTCTCCTTGCGCTTCCCCAGCAGAAGTGACACCGCGCGAAGAACTCTTCGCTTCTGCCATCAACGCTGAAGTAGCGGCAGCGGCAGCTTTGGCACTTTCGTCCAAGTGAACAGTGGTGGCTTCTTCTTCGCCGATTTCGTGGTATTCGACCTTTTCCACGGGCAAGATAACATCGGAGGTGACCACTTGGTCAGCAACATTTTTAGCATGGTTGTAAAAAACAACTACTTGATCGACTTTTTCTTTAATGAACGAGTCGATTGCCATAGTCGCTATCTCGCGAGCTTGCGAGATTTGCGGATCGGCAGATTGGTCACGAAACGCCAGTGCTACTGGCAGCTTGCGATACTTAAAGTAACCGATGGCTTTCTTGCCACAAGCAACGATATCGCACTCAATTCCTTCAGCACGTTTGGCAGCGATGAACTTATCCGCTGCACGCAACACATTACTGTTGAAACCACCCGCAAGTCCGCGATCGGAGGTAACCACAATAAGCGCAATGCGCCTGATGGGGGTACGCACCTTAAGCAGCGGAGATGCAGGAGCCGCCGACCTGTTTGCAATGGCTTCCAAAACTTCAACCATTGCCATAGCATAGGGCGTCGACGCAACAATGCGCTCGGTGGCACGGCGAATCTTCGCAGTCGCAACCATTTCCATGGTACGCGTAATCTGCTTAGTGCTCTCTACCGAGTTAATCCGCTTCTTTATGTCGCGAAGGTTCGGCATGTATACATCCTACCCTTCAACTGAGAATTGATTCTTAAACGATGCGATGCCCGCCTTCAAGGCTTCAGCGCTTTCGTCAGAAATCTTCTTCTCTTCAATAATAGCTTTCAGAAGTTCCGGTTTCGTGGAACGAAGGTTTTGCAGCAATTCTTCGCGGAACCGCGTGATGCTTTCAACTGGCAGGTCATCTAAGAAGCCCTCATTACCAGAAAAGATGGAAACAACCTGTTCCTCAACGGGCATGGGCACGTAGCGCCCTTGCTTCAAGAGTTCTGTCATGCGTGCACCACGATTAAGCTGGTCTTGCGTCGCCTTGTCCAAATCGGAACCGAACTGGGCAAAAGCCTGAAGTTCGCGATAAGCCGCTAAGTCAAGACGCAACGAACCAGCAACCTGCTTCATCGCCTTGATTTGTGCGCTCGAACCAACGCGGGAAACCGAAATACCAACGTTGACCGCAGGACGCTGTCCTTGGAAGAACAAGTCGGACTGCAAGAATATCTGACCGTCAGTAATCGAGATAACGTTGGTGGGAATATAGGCAGAAACGTCGCCTGCCTGTGTTTCGATAACGGGCAGCGCGGTAAGCGAACCCGAACCGTTCTTGGCAGAAAGTTTAACTGCACGCTCTAACAGGCGTGAGTGCAAGTAGAAAACGTCGCCAGGATATGCTTCGCGGCCAGGAGGTCGGCGCAAAGTCAATGACATCTGGCGATAGGCAACAGCCTGCTTGGAAAGGTCGTCATAGATACACAGCACGTGGCGTCCTGGGTTGCTTTCGCTTGCGGGCTTGCCATCAACACCGTTGTACATGAAGTATTCACCGATTGCAACGCCTGCCATCGGGGCGATGTATTGAAGCGGCGCAGAATCAGAAGCGGTCGCGGAAACGACAATGGTGTAATCCATAGCGCCATAACGCTCAAGCGTTTCCACCACGGTTGCAACCGTCGAGGCTTTTTGCCCGATAGCTACATAAATGCAGATCAGGTCTTTGCCTTTTGAGTTGATGATGGTATCAACCGCGATAGCCGTCTTTCCCGTTTGGCGGTCGCCGATGATAAGTTCACGCTGACCACGTCCGATAGGAATCATCGCGTCGATAGCAAGAATACCCGTTTGTACTGGTTCATTCACGCCTTGGCGTTCAATTACGCCAGGTGCACGAAATTCAACAGGACGATAGCCGTCTGCGGTAATAGGTCCTTTGCCGTCGATTGGCTCACCGAGAGGGTTTACCACGCGACCCAAAAAGCCCATGCCTGAGGGCACTTCCACGATGCGCCCCGTGGTGCGCACCTGGTCGTTTTCTTTAATTGAGGTTACGTCACCCAACAATACGGCACCGACCTCATCTTCTTCAAGGTTTTGCGCAAGACCGAATACCGTTTTGCCTTCGCCCCCGATGAACTCAAGAAGTTCGCCTGCCATGGCGCCCTTGAGACCGTCGATGCGTGCAATACCGTCACCAACCTGGATGACCGTACCGACTTCGCGGGACTCGACAGTTGTCTTGATGGCATCAAGCTGTCGTTGCAGCACAGCATCAATCGTGCTGGCAGTAATTTCCGCCATCTATCTGTCACCTCCTGATAAAGATATACTTCTCATTTTCATACACTCCTATTTTGTTTGCGCAAGCGTCACGCGAGCGTTCTCGAGCTGAGACGCCACGCTTGCATCAATGGACACCCCTCGTGAGTTCAAAACAATGCCGCCCATGATAGACGGGTCAATGTGCTCGCGTAAGAGCACTTCGCAACCAAATTGGTCGGCATACTTTGTCTTGATTGAACTCCGCAAACCCTCGTCAAGGGGAACCACGGTTGTTACATCAATAAATACCGCGTTAAGAGCCGCTTCGGCAATTTCGGCAAAAGCATTCGTCACTTTCCCGAGTAAGCTCAAATCGTCGCGCTTGATCATGACACCGAGCGTTGCAAGCAAAGCTGGGTCAAAATTTCCGAATATCTCGTTGACGACACCCATGCGAGCGTCAGACGGAATGGTACGGTCAAACAGCGCAGTGCGCAGGTCTATGTTTGCATAAATAGCCTTGCTTATCTGCTCAAGCTGACTGGCAACTTCAAAAACACTACCCGTGTTTTGAGCAGCTTCAAGCAAAACTTGAGCATAGACAGCGGACTCTTTGCGAGCAATAGTGCGATCAGTTGGCATCGAAGGTTCCTGCTTCCGCCAAATAATGCCCGATAATCTTGCGATGATCAGCATCGTTGAGATCTTGGGCGATGAGACGTCCGGCAACTGAAACAGATAAATCGGCAACGGAACCTTGCAGTTCGGCTATCGCCACCTTCTTTTCAGCTTCAATGGCACTGCGAGCCTTGGCTATCATGGCTTCGGCTTCTTGCTGCGCTTTTGCGGTTATTGCAGCCTTGACGGCATCGGCAGCTTGCGTTGCTTCGGAAACAATTTGTGCCGCTTGCTTCTTCGCATCAGCAAGGGTCGCTTTGTTTTCTTCGAGCAAGCGCTCGCTTTCAACTTTTGCAATTTCTGCCTGTTCAAGCGAATCTTTGATGGTCGCCTGACGTTTGTCAATCATGCCGATAAACGCTGGCCACCCGAACTTCGCCAGCACAACCCACAAAACAATGAAACCGATGAGCATCGGTATCCACTCTGCCAAAGGCGGGAAGAGCAAACCGATACCGGCTGATGAACCCCCTTCTTCGCTTGCAAAAGCAAAAACAGGAAGGGCGAGCATAGTCGCCGTTGCAACGGCGCACAAAGCTATAAGTCTTTTAAGGGCAAATCTCACTTATTCACCTCCATCATGTACGTGTTCTTATACGATTAGAGGCGATTAAGAGGCGATAAATGCAAGGACGAAACCAAGCAGCGCCAACGCTTCTGACATAGCAGCAGACATGATGAAGAGCGTAAAGATGCGGCCATACAATTCGGGTTGACGAGCCACAGCACCCATGGCACCTGCACCAGCAAGACCTACACCTACACCACCACCGATTGCTGCCAGACCGAATCCGATAGCACCAAGACCAAGACCTGAAAGAACCACGATTCCTCCTTAACTTTGGGTCAGAACCTTCCTCTGACCTTACCTTTCATAGCGCGACCCTTTGCCACACCATGAACCATTACTAATATCAACAAGCTGACACGTTCCTCAATCAAACATAAGGAGCCACGTCAGCCTATTACCAAACCTAGTGCTCTTCAGTCGCCAAATACACATACACGCTGGAAAGCAGCGTGAATATGTAGGCCTGAATACAGGCAACGAAAACTTCGAGCGCATACATCACGATAAGCAGCAAAAGCCACAAAAGACTCAAGAATGAAAAACCGACGCTGGCAGCAGTAATGCCCGCAATAATCGGCTGGATGAACAAATACACCATGATGGCGAGCACACCTAACAAAAGATGTCCTGCCAACATATTGGCAAAAAGACGAACAGAGAGCGTCAAAAGACGCAGCAACATGGAGAAGAACTCCAAAAACCAAAAGACGAACGCAAGGGGTGCGGGCTTAAGCCCTGAAGGCGCAAATGATTTCAGATAATGCCATCCACCCTGCTTTTTAATGCCATGATAGGTAAAGTACACAAACGAAATAAGAGCAAGCGGAAGCGTGGTACCAATCGTGCCCGTTGCAGCCTTTGAACCAGGAATAATGCCGACAAGGTTTGAAACCAAGATAAAGATAAACAGCGTGAGCAAGAAGGGAATGTGTTGTTTGGCGGCATTGCCCATAACCCCGTATCCCGTGTTGTTCTGCGCAAAGTCAACAAAAAATTCAACCACACCCACAAAACGATTCTTCGGCACGAGGGCAAGTTGGCTTTTTGCAACAAACACAATGACCACCACGAGTATCAGAATAAGGAAAATGTAGGGCGTGTACGTGGTGATGCCGCCGATAAAGGGGCCTGATGCCACGTTAGAGATTAAGTGTTGGACCATCGTTTGCAGTTCGTCAAAAGGGTTCATGCAATATCTCCTGTTTTAACCTTACCGTTTCACCTGTTTAAAGGTGACTACTATCGTGCCTACGAGAAAAACAACCAGGCAGATGAGTACGCTTATCAAAAAGTACTGAGGAAGTACCAGCTGAAGCATCAGCAACATTGCCATCATAAGAATGAAGGAAATCAAAGGAACAAGGAACATGAGTCCTGCTTTTTTGGCGCCGTCTTCGATGAATTTCGTGCGGAGTTTCCCGCCCATTAAGAGGAATGGGAGAAAGCCCACCGTACCGGCTAACGCACCCAAAACACCCGCCAAAACCTCCAAAACTGCGCGTCCCTTCAACCTGTTGTCACAACAAACGTGAGCATAATATCAAACTTTTTTCTCAATGTGTTCAGCTTATCAGAAAAATCTCTAAAACTTGAGAGAGAATCCGTCAATGAGCATTATTAACCTTATTAACAGCAAACAAACGCAACCGCAAAACTGCCGAGGCGCAAAGGCTTCTAGACTTTGGCTGCCGTGTCGCCTTTGGTTTCCGTGTCACCCAAGTAGCGCATCTTGATACCAGCTTCGTCCAGCATCGAAAGCGACAGTTCATCATCGTAGGATTCAGCGTACACAATCTCGCCGATGCCTGCGTTGATAATCATCTTCGCACAGACGACACAGGGTTGTGTGGTGATGTAGATTGACGAGCCTGAAATATCAATGCCATAGCGTGCTGCTTGGATGATGGCATTTTGTTCCGCATGAAGTCCGCGGCATATTTCATGGCGCTGACCTGAGGGCACTCCCAACTGTTGGCGCAAGCAACCCACTTCGCTGCAATGAGAAATCCCCGTAGGCACGCCGTTGTAGCCCGTTGCCAAGATGCGGCGGTCTTTGACGATGATGGCTCCGACCCCGCGGCGCAAGCACGTGGTGCGGGTTGCCACTTCATGGGTAAGTCTCATGAAGTATTCGTCCCATGACGGACGTTCCTGTGTCATGTTGGTCTCACTTTCCTTCATCCGTTTCCCTGTTCCCTTAGCCCATTTCAGGATAGAGAGGATAACGCTCAATGATGGCGTTCACCCTACGGGCAATGTCTTTGAGCACGGTTTCATTTTCTGCGTTGAATACCGCAGCGGCAATCAATTCGCCCACCTGATAGAATTCATCAGCGTTTAAGCCCCTCGTTGTTGCCGCGGCAGAGCCCACCCGAATACCGCTTGTCACAAACGGCGAGCGTGGCTCATTGGGAATGGTGTTCTTGTTGACCGTCAGCCCAACTTCTTCCAAAACCCGCTCGGCATCTTTGCCCGTTACATCAGCAGGAGTCAAATCCACCAGACACAGATGATTGTCAGTACCACCTGATATCAAACGCAGTCCCCCATCAGCCATACCTTGTCCCAGGCGTGCGGCGTTTTCGACCACGTGGCTGATATAGGTTTTGTATTCAGGGAGCAGCGCTTCGCCAAAAGCAACCGCTTTACCAGCAATCGCATGCATGAGCGGACCGCCCTGAGCCCCAGGGAAAACTGCCTTATCTATCTTTTTCGCCAATTCTTCGTCGTTGGCAAGAATGAATCCGCCGCGCGGACCGCGCAGGGTTTTGTGGCTCGTTGAGGTAACCACATCGGCAAACGGCACGGGATTTTGGTGCGCCCCCGTGGCAACAAGTCCTGCAATGTGTGCCATGTCGACCATGAAGCTCGCATCAACCTCACGCGCGATGTTCGCCAGACGCTCAAAGTCGATGGCACGCGGATATGCCGAAGCACCCGCCACCAACAAACGAGGACGAACCTCTTTGGCAATGCGCAAAACTTCGTCGTAGTTGATGGTTTCTGTCACCGAATCAACCCCGTAGGCGGCAAAGCGATAGTACTTGCCTGAGAAATTAACGGGGGATCCGTGCGTAAGATGCCCACCTTGGTCAAGGCTCATGCCCAAAACCGTATCGCCCAATTCGATAAGGGCAGTGTAGGCACCAAAATTCGCCTGCGCACCAGAATGGGGCTGCACGTTGGCAAACGCACTCCCGTAAAGCTCACACGCACGATCGCGTGCTAAATCTTCTACGGCATCCACCTTTTCGCACCCACCGTAATAACGTTTCCCAGGATAGCCTTCGGCGTACTTGTTTGTGAGCACGCTACCAACGGCTTCCATGACTGCCCGCGAGGTGAAATTTTCCGAAGCAATCAATTCAATACTTGAACGCTGGCGGGCCAATTCCGCCGTAATCGCACCTGCAACGGCAGGGTCGGTTTGGGAAACGAATTGCAATGACATAGTGGTGTAACCCTTTCTCATGCGCCTTATTTAATCTTGTGTGATGAGGCGCTTCCTTGCGTTTTCATCAAAAAGCGCACCCTCCTTGGAAATTACCATGAACAGATGCGCTCTTAGAATGCTTTTTGCAGAAAGCTAAATTATTACAAAAATTACGACAAAACCTTTGCTGCTAGATACCTGCAAGGGCAGCGCCCAGAGCAGCGGTGGATTCGTTAGTTGGTTCCCAGGTATTACCTTTTTTCACGTATTGGAAATCAAGGCTCGTGGACGTTGGCTTGGTGTCGTTAAGGGCTTTCATCAGCATTTCGCCCGCTGTTAACATGAGCTCGTCTTGCGTTGCGCCTGCGGCTGCTTCAGCTTCAGCAACGGCCACAAAATCGGCTTGGAAAGCCTTATTTGCATCATTGAGCGATTTGCGCACCAAGGTTGCTTTCACGGTTGCAATGTCTCCTTCAACCGTAACATCTTCAATACTGTAATCAAAACCAGCAAGCCATGCCTGAACAAATTCTCTATCGTCAATTCCCATCAGCGCTAAATCGGAGCCTTTAGAAAACTCGGTGACCATATCGTCAACGGCTGCACCTTCGAAATTCTTGATTGAGTCAAATTCTTCAGTGATTGCTTGGCGAATAACTTCTTCTGCCAACGAAGAGCACGACGTAAGCGCCATAGACAGAGCCATCGCGATTGCGAGAACTCCTACCAGAGCTATTCTGCGTGCCGCTTTTACCTTTGTGATTCCCATCCTATTTCTCCTTGTCTTTTTGACCCATACCGTTTTCTTTGCTCTCCTACTTTGCGCATCTTCGGTATTTGTCTTAATAATCCTCTTATTTTTCACATTTCCCCTGGTAAAGCTTGTGCCTGTGCGCGCTTGTTCACCGACTTTGCTCAAGAGCACCGATTTTTTGAACGCGCGCCACATGGCGTCCCTCACCAAACTTCGTATGCAAGAATACACCAAGAATCGCTTTATTGGTAGCTAAATCGGTGAATCGCCCCGAGAGGCAAATGACATTGGCGTCGTTATGCTCGCGACTCAGCTCCGCGAAGTCGGGAGTTGTTACGTTGGCCGCCCGAATCCCGACAAGCTTATTGGCGCTTATTGCCATCCCGATACCCGTTCCACAAATAAGCACACCGACATCGGCAACTTTTTGGACAACATCGTGTGCCACCAAAGCGGCAAAATCGGGGTAATCGACCCGTTCATCGGTTGCGGGCCCACGGTCGATAACTTCATGACCCTCTTGGGAAAGGAATGTTTTTAAAGGTTCCTTTTGTTCGAATCCACCATGGTCTGATGCGATTGAGATTTTCATGAACGTCCTTTCTGCGGCGCCTGCTTGCGCGAAGCTTCGGTTGTGCGGACGCGATTAAGCGCCTCTTCCCATCCCACAAGCAAGCCCTTACGTTCTTCGCCCGTCATATCAGGAACAAATTCTCGACTTGAACTGCGCAAGCTACGCAATTCGTCTACATCTTTCCAAAAACCCGTGGAAAGTCCTGCGAGATACGCCGCACCGAGCGCAGTGGATTCAGTGCTTTCGGGACGCACGAGACGCAGAAGAGATATGTCGCTTTGGAACTGCATGAGGAAATCGTTTTTCGCCGCGCCTCCATCAACATTCAAAACGCTGATAGGTTGGGCGGCATCGGTTTGCATCGCATCAATGAGGTCATTTACCTGATAGGCAAGGGACTCAAGCGCTCCGCGAACGATGCGCGCACGCCCTGCTCCGCGCGTAAGCCCCACAATAGCACCGCGGGCAGCGGCGTCCCAATGAGGCGCGCCCAGCCCTGTGAAGGCAGGAACCACATACACGCCTGCCGTATCCTCTACGCTGCGGGCAAGGGTTTCGCTTTCAGCCGCAGAAGAGATAAGCCCCAATTCGTCGCGCAGCCACTGAATGAGCGCGCCTGCCATAAAAACGCTGCCTTCAAGAGCGTATTCGATATGCTTGGTGTTCGGCGCTGATGCTGCCACTGTCGTTACGAGGTTGTTCGTTGAGGTACAAGCAACGCTTCCTGTGTGCATCAATAAAAAGCAACCCGTGCCATAGGTGTTTTTCGCCTGCCCCGCTTCAAAACAGCACTGTCCGAAAAGCGCCGCCTGTTGATCTCCTGCCACCCCTTGTATGGGAATCCCCCCGACAACATTGGGATGAGCGGTCGTGCCGAAATAGCCCGACGAGGGCTTGACTTCGGGCAACATCGACATCGGTATGTTGAACAGTTCGCAAAGCCACGGATCCCAGCTACCGCTATGGATGTTGAAAAGCATGGTGCGGCTGGCATTCGTGATATCGGTCGCATGAACTTTTCCATGCGTAAGTACCCAGATAAGCCAGCTGTCGATAGTGCCGAACGCAAGTTTTCCCGCTTGGGCTAGTGCACGCGCATCGGGAATATTGTCCAGTATCCACGCTATCTTGCTTGCGGAAAAATAGGCGTCGGGCACCAAACCCGTTGTTTGCACTATGCGCTTTACCACCTGTTCATCTGCACAAAGTTTTTCGATAAGAGGGGCGCTTCGGCGACATTGCCACACAATAGCGTTGCAGAGAGGCTCGCCCGTTTCGCGGTTCCATACCACAGTTGTCTCGCGCTGGTTCGTAATCCCGATGCTTTCAATTTCGTCGGGTTCAACCGCGTGGGTTATAAGCAGGTTGGTGAGTGCTCCCAATTGAGAAGAAAGTATTCCGAGCGGGTCGTGTTCCACCCATCCTGGAGCAGGATAGTGTTGCTTGAAAGAAAGCTGTGCCGTACCCCGAATGGTTCCTGCTTTATCAATAAGCATTGCCCGTGAGGAAGATGTTCCCTGGTCAAGTGCAACAATGTATTTCTTCGCCATGTCTCGTTCCCGTTCTTAGCCTTCCTTATGATGCGGCTATTCTGCAAGGCATTCTGTAATGCATTTTGCAATGCAGCTATTTTATAACGCAGCGATTCTTGAATCAAACCACTCCACGAGGTCACCGTAGACTTTTTCTTTGTCGGGTTCATTGAATATTTCGTGACGCATCCCTTCATACAAGATGACGTCCACGTGTTTTATGCCCTCATTCTTCAAAAGATTGGCTACTTTTTTGACCCCTTTGCCCTCATCGCCCACGGGGTCAAGGGCACCGCCAATGAGAAGTATCGGAAGGTCTTGGGGAAGTTTTTTAGCGCTTGCTTTTGTTCCCACTTCCGCGGCGAGGTCGGTCAAGGTTATATAACCGCCCGCAGAAAAGGGGTTGCCCGACAAGGAATCGGCGATATAGGCGTCAACGACCGCGTCATCGGTACACAACCAGTCAAGTGCAGTGCGCGAATTTTCGATTTTTTTGGCATAGGCGCCGAGGCATAAATCTTCGAGCAAGGCACTTTTGTAATCTTCGCCTTTAAGCTTTGCAAGAAGCTTCGAGAAAAGATTGCTGACGCGCAAAAAGGGAACCGACTGATAGCCCGTGCCGCAAAAAACCGCTCCCGCAAGTCCCCCGCCATAACGCGTCACGTAGGCACGCATGAGGAAACTTCCCATCGAGTGCCCGAAAACGAAATAGGGAGTCTGGCGTGAAAAGCGTGCGGCAATGGTTTTTCGCAGTTCATGGACATCTTCGAGTAAGATTTCCTTACCGTTTTTTGCAGGTATGCAGCTCAGTTTTTCAGAGTCGGTGACGCTCAAGCCGTGTCCGAGCATGTCCGCGGCACACACCACGAAACCTTGACTTGCAAGATGATGGGCGAAATCAGTGTAGCGTCCGCTATGTTCTTCCATGCCATGAGCAAGGTGGATGATGGCCTTGGGGGTGACCCCTTTGCCGTTGGCGGGCGAAAACATGAGCGCCTTGATTTGAGTGGTTTTGTCTTGGGAGAGAAATCCCAGCTTAGTGACGGTTACTCTGGGAGTAGCGGGTGTAACCCTTTCGTCTGAACGCATAATCCCCCTTCGCACCTTCTGTTCGCAATCTTTTGCAGTGTCTCAGAGTATTTTACACGAGAACGTGCGCGATGTCGTTCATTGAAAGCGTGCCCGCGCGAATCATAGCGGGGGAAGTTCCCGTACAATCAATCACCGTGGAAGCGATGCCACTTTTTGTCAGAGAATCATTGAGGCAGGTGCCTTCGCACGCTTTGAGTCTTGCAAGCAATTCTTGGCTGATGTTCTCAAAAGCTTTGGGCGGTTCTTGCCCACTCACGTTTGCCGAAGAGGTGGCAAGAGGAGACCCCACGCGGCGAATGAGCTCAAGAGCAACTTCGTCATCAGGCATACGAAGAGCAATCGTGTGGTCGGGCGCGCAAAAAGCCTCAGGCACGCTTGATGCTGCCTTGACTACCAGCGTCAAAGGGCCGGGCCAAAAAGCTCGCGCCAAAGTGAGCGCAAACGGTGGCGGTGTTTGCCCGTAGCGCGTCAAATCATCGACGTTGCCAACCAGCCACGCAATCGGACTACCGTGATCGCGCCCTTTGATGTCATAGAGGATTTGCGGGGTTTTCGCCTTGCCCACCGCTACCCCGATTCCATACACCGTATCGGTAGGGAAAATGACGGGGCTGCCAGCAAGAAGGCTGTTCAGTGCAGAAGTGATATGTGTATCGGTTAAAGCGTTCATTGCTTGAAACGAAACCTCACGCCTTATTCGTCAAGCGCCGCTATGATTTCATCGGTCATGTCCATGGTGTGATAGACGTTTTGTAAATCTTCGAGTTCTTCCAACTTGTCGATAAGACGCATGACCTTTTTCGCGTCAACAACACTTACCTGTGTGGGCGTGGTGGGCATCATGACCAGTTCCGCGCCCTTGGTTTCGACACCAGCTGCGTCAAGAGCCTTTTTTACTGCCATAAGGTCGGCGTATGCGGTATAAACAATCCATTCCTCATCAGCATCTTCGTAATCATCCCCGCCTGCTTCCGCAACTGCCAACATGAGTTCGTCCTCGTCGGCACAAATCGCCTTTTCGATGATGATTTGACCCTTGCGTTCAAACTGGAAGGCGACCGAGCCCGAAGTGCCTAAGTTGCCTCCCGAATGGGAAAACGCCGCGCGCACATCGGCTGCCGTACGGTTGCGATTGTCGGTCAAGGCTTCGCAATACACTGCGACTCCCGCAGGCCCATAGCCCTCATAGATGACCGTTTCGTAGTTGGCAGCATCCTTGCCGCTTCCAAACGCTTTGTCGATTGCTGTTTTGATTTTGTCTTTCGGAAGCGAATAGCTTTTCGCCTTTTCAACAGCAGCAGCTAGCGAAGCGTTGTTTTCTGGATTCGGATCGCCGCCCTCTTTCGCCGCCACAGTAATATTGCGCGATAGTTTTGAAAAAAGCGCCGAACGCTTGGCGTCCTGAGCCGCTTTGCGATGTTTTGTTGTTGCCCATTTTGAGTGCCCTGACATACGCTGCCCTTTCGTCTTTTTATTTCGAGAGATATTGTAGCACGGTATTAGGTGCCCACAATCCTGCCCTTACACGCGTTGCCAACATATTCGTCATTGCGGGCTCGACCCGCAATCTTTCCCCTACACACGCTGCCAAAGGCCTGACTTTCCGCCAACCTTGCGGACAAGGCGCACGTCCATGATTTCCATGCCGCGATCCACCGCCTTACACATGTCATAGATAGTCAGACAGGCAACGCTTGCTGCAGTGAGCGCTTCCATTTCGATACCAGTTTTCCCCGTGACACCACAAGTGGCTCCAACATGGATACCGACCCGACCGTCCGCACGCTGACCTGCTTCAACAATCGCACAATCCACCTGCGCCTTGGTGATATTCAACGGGTGACACATCGGGATAAGCGAAGAGGTTTGTTTCGCCGCCATAATCCCCGCCACGCGGGCACACGCAAGAACGTCACCCTTGGCAGCCTTCCCTTCACTGATTAAAGCCAAGGTTGCTGGCGCCATGGCAATGAAGCCCTCGGCAATAGCCATACGTTCGGTGTCGGGTTTGGGCATGACGTCCACCATGCGAACTTCGCCTTTTTCATTGACGTGGGTCAGTTTTTCGTTGCTCATGACTGTTCTCTTTTCCCTTGTTCTTCCTACCCGCCGATTTGGCTCATGCCGCGCGCGGTGCCTACTTTATCATGATGCTCATCAGGCTTTGACATGAGTACTTGTTCAAGGATTTCTTGAACGGCTTCGTCACTGCCCCCTCGCAAGGCTTCGCGCACATCAAATTCTTCATCCGAGAATAAACAAGCGCGCAACTTGCCATCAGCAGTCAAGCGCAAGCGGTTGCATTCGGTACAGAAATGACGCGAAAGGGGCGATATGAATCCAACCGTGCCTTGTGCGCCCTCGAATGCAAAATAGCGCGCAGGTCCCCAGCCCTCAGGCTTTTGCTTGGCGGCAGGAATGAGGGCACCCATGCCTTCTGCTTGCGCACGGGTGTTGATGATTTCGATGACCTCTTCGCTGGCGATAACGTCTTTTTTGCCCCAGCCTGCACCGTCGATGCCTGAGCTTTCCCCCACTGGCATGTATTCGATGAAGCGGACATGAAGCGGACGGTCGATTGACAGCTTTGCGTATTCATAAAAGTCCTGGTTGAGGCTGCGTACCGTAACCGCATTGATTTTCACGGGCTTGAATCCCGTGCGGAGAGCCACATCAATTCCTTCTAACACATCTTCGAGGTTTCCGTTGCGGGTAACCTGTCTGAACTGGGCAGCGTCAAGCGTGTCGAGCGATATATTCACACGGGAAAGTCCCGCTTCTTTCAGTTCATGGGCGAATTGGGGCAACAAGATGCCGTTGGTGGTCATCGCAACGCTTTCGATGCCAGGGGTATTCACCAGATTGCGAACAAGGCTCGCAATGCCCTTGCGCACGAGTGGCTCTCCCCCAGTCAGACGTATACGCGTGATACCCATGCGCGCGGCGACGGCAACGATGCGCTCGATTTCTTCGATGCGCAAAATGTCGTCGTGCGACATTTGACCGACACCCTCTTCGGGCATGCAGTAGATGCAGCGCAGGTTGCAGCGGTCAGTCAGCGATATGCGCAGATAGTCGATTACGCGACCATGCTTGTCCTTCATGGAGCACCTTTCTTCTCAAGTGAGAATATTACACCATGTCCCCCGTGTTTTCCAGGTGGTGCACCCGAGCGGCACTGCGCGGCGGGTTCTTCAAGGATTACGCCCCCGCTCCATTGCAAACACCCTCGTCATTGTGGGCGTTTTCGTCATTGTGGGCTCAACCCGCAATCTTTCCCTACATTGCCCATCCAAACAAAACCGCTTTGAGACTGTCGCGTATCCAGCTTAAAAATTCAGCAGGCACTAAAGCAACGAGCGCATAGATAGCTACTGCCGCCACGCTTAAAGCTATCACCAGCACGAACAAGATAATGAATATCACCTTGAGGGGTTTCTTACTTATTTTGAGCGACTGCACCAGACCAAGAATCCCTAACGCCATCGCTGCAAGACTCAGCATACAGCCAGCAATAGTGAAGCCAATGCGTGCTTCTACCCAAAGGAATTCAAACATCAAGCCGAAACAGCACAGCGCAAAGAACAAGACCGACAAACAGGCAAATAACGCCAGTCTTTTAGCAAGATTGTCCTTGATGACCGCTGTGCCGACAAGCCCTCCTGCAGCAAGTGCGACCGACCCCGTGCCTGCAACAGCAAGCGCGATGAGCGCCGCAACAAAAAGGACAAGCGCCACCCACGAAAGAAGGACAAAAAGAAGGAGTACCAAGAAAACTATCATCATGGCTATTTTTCCTTTTCTTTGTCTAAAAAATGGAGTACTACTCCATTTTCTTAGTGTTTAGTCGTTTGAGAAGATGGGTCTCTTCCATCTGTGCAAACCACGACGTTTTCTCTATCGCTGCAGCCTCTTCTTCGCTGATAGGAAAAACATCTGCTTCGGGAATGTGCTTGTAAATAGCAAACTCTCCTACCCTTTTCTCGTCTAACCACCCGCTGTCTGCAAGGGCATCATAGGAGTGGCATTTGCCCAGCATTTCAAGACTGCCACCATAATCAACGGTCATGATAACGCCTGGTATATCGAGCGATTTGCCGTCCATCTTCCATCTAAATTTAATTTTTTCCCAGTGCTTGAATTTTGGTTTATCCATTTGAAGTACTCCTTATATTGCTCAACTATCAATTTTATAGCTTCGAGTTCACACGCAAATCCTCGGACGCTTACTTGTGTCACAAAGTTTCGGGCTCTTGTTCAAGCGTTATGCCGAACTTCTCGTAAACCGCAGCAATAATTTCTGCGGTGAATCTGTCCAAATCATCGCCTGTTTGAGCGCACAAGTTTGTTACTACAAGCGCGTTTTTCGGATAAACCTGCAACCCGTAAGCGCTGTACCCTTTAAGTCCCGCCTGATCAATTAGCCACCCAGCAGCAAACTTCGTTTTTCCTGTGGGCATATCCCAATGGGGTGCGTCAGGGAATCGCACAAGAACCTCTTCTGCTAACGCTTTGTCCACAAGGGGGTTTTTAAAAAACGAACCCGCATTGGCAATCTCTTTTTCATCAGGCAAAATGGTGCTGCGAATGGCAACGACAGCTTCGCGGATGATTGCTGCCGTCACGTCTACAAGCGCGCTATCCTCCAAATATTTCGCAAGAGACGGATAAAAGGGCGGCATCGGCAATTCCTTACTCAGCCGCAGAACAAGAGACAAGACAATATGATGGCGAGTTTCAGGATTCTTGAAAATACTGTTGCGGTAAGAAAAGCCGCAATCCTCAGCACGCAGGGTAACAAATTCATCGCAAGCAGTATCGTAGGCTTCCAACTCAATTAAGGTATCGGCAATTTCTTGCCCATAAGCACCGACGTTTTGAATGGGGGTTGACCCAGTGTATCCTGGAATCGCGCTCATTGCTTCGATGCCACTCAAACCAGCCTCTACCAAGCGTTCAACAACTGAGTCCCAAATCTCCCCTGCCCCAATACGGTAGGTTGCCGAAACATCATCTTCGGCGAGCTTTTCAAAACCACGCACCCGATTAAGAATAATCAAACCATCGTAATTACCCCGTGCCACCACATTAGAACCGCCGCCTAAAACAAACCAGGGCATAGCGTGCCCTCGGGCAAAGGTGATGGCTGCAACCAAATCATCGGCAGATACAGCCTCTACAACATACTTAGCAACGCCGCCCAAACGCATGGTGGTCAGCGTACTTAAGGGAACATTTTCCCGATATTGCATTCTTACCCCAGTTTCTTGGCAAGCAATTCGTTGATGATTTTTGGATTTCCCTGACCGCCCATAGCCTTCATACACTGGCCGACGAAAAATCCCATGAGGCCTGTTTTGCCATCGCGATATTGCGCAACCTTGTCGGGGTTTTGGGCAAGCACCGCTTCCACGATTGCCTCAATGGCACCTGTGTCAGAAACCTGTTCCATCCCTCGTTCGTTCACAATAACCTGGGGGTCTTTATCTTCCTCAAGAATTGCCGCAAACACTTCCTTTGCCTGCTTTGAAGAAATCGTCTCGTTCACAAGCAGCCTAACGAGTTCAACTGCCCGCGCAGGCGTGAGCGCCGTATCTGCCAAATCGATGCCGTCGTTGGCGTTCAAATACCCTGCAACATCGTTGATGATAAGGTTCGCAAGTGGTTTTGCAAGGGGCTTTGCGCTTGCCACGTTGCCCACGTCGCCCGTCCCCGCACCAGCACCACCCGCACCCGCACCAGCGGCTTCTATACATGCTTCAAAAAAGTTGGAGGTGCTGCGATGCTCAACCAAATGGCGCACATCATAGGCAGACAGCTCGAAATCAGTCCCGAAACGCTTCGCCTTTTCATCGGGCAATTCAGGAAGTCGCGTACGAATACCCTCAATAAACGCATCCGAAAGCACAAAGGGTGTTAGATTCGGTTCTGGGAAATAGCGATAATCATCTGCCGTTTCCTTCAGCCGCATCATGATGGTGTGACGCGCAGTCGGATCCCAGTGACGCGTCTCCTGATAAATGATGCCGCCCTCTTCCAACACTTCGGCTTGACGGCAAATCTCATACACCAACCCGTCGTGGAGGTTCTTAAAGCTGTTCATATTCTTCAGTTCAGTTTTCGTACCAAGGCGACTTTCACCGCGTCTGCGCAAAGAAATATTACCGTCGCAGCGCAAAGAGCCTTCTTCCATCGAACAATCAGATATGCCCAGCGAAAGATAAATCTGGCGAAGTTTTTGCATGAAAAGCCGCGCTTCTTCGGGGGTACGGAAATCAGGTTCAGTCACCAGTTCGATAAGCGGCGTAGAACAGCGGTTGTAGTCAACAAGCGAATGGGTTGCACCCGCAATGCGCCCGTCCGTGCTGCCCACATGATTCAGCTTTCCCGCATCTTCTTCCATATGAATGCGCGTGATGCCGATGCGCGTTGTGTAGCTTCCTTGCTCACGTGCTTCAGCTAAATCAACTCGCTCTTTTGCAGCAACGCCATCCACTTCCAAATCCATCCAGCCGCGCATACAAAAGGCAACGGGACCTTGCGTTATCTGGAAATTGCTCGAAATATCGGGGTAGGTATAGTTCTTGCGATAAAACATCGATTCCTTTTCGATTTCGCAGTTGGTCGCAAGCCCCGCAAGCACGATAGATTCAATCGCCGCTTTATTCGGAACGGGCAACGAACCAGGCAAACCAAGGCAAACTGGGCAAGTATGAGTATTGGGCGCGGCACCAAATTCAAGTTTGCACCCGCAAAACATCTTGGTGTTGAGGGTCGTCAGTTCGGTGTGAACCTCAAGACCGATAACCGCTTCCCAATCTTTCAAGACTTCATGAAGCGTTTTCATCTTAGGCACCCACCTTTCCCTCGGCGAACGGGGGCGCGATGCGCAAAACGTCATAGCACGATTCAAGCGCTGCTGCGACTTGCAGCATATTTTCATCCTTGAATTGCGCAGAAATAAGCTGCACACCAGTCGGCAAATTGGAATCTGCGCCCAGACCAACAGGCAGGCTCAAAGCGCCGTTTCCTGCTATATTGACCGACACCGTAAACATGTCAGAAAGATACATCTGCATAGGGTCACTTATCGCGCCGAAGCGAAACGCCGTTGTCGGGGTAACTGGCGCTAAAATACACGAAACTTTCTCAAACGCCTGCGCATAATCGCTGGTGATAAGCGTGCGCACCTGCTGCGCTGGGTAATAATAGGTGTCATAAACCCCCGCAGAAAGAAGATAGCTGCCCAGCATAATGCGGCGGCAAGTTTCCATGCCAAAGCCTTTTCCTCGGCTCGCTTCATACTGAGAACCAAGGTCACCGTGATTCGGATCACAATAGCCGTAACGAATCGCGTCAAAACGGGCAAGGTTGGAAAACGCTTCGCAAGGCCCTAACACATAATAAGCACTCATGGCAGCTTGGGCATGAGGCAGGTCAATCTCGACAAGCGTGGCGCCCAGCTTTTCCAGGTTTGATGCCGCTTCGAGAACTTTCGCCTTCATTTCGCGCTCCAAACCAGGCGCTTCCATAAACGCAGGTACTATGCCGATTTTCATGCCCGAAACGCCTGCGTCGAGGTTTTTCGTGAAGTCTGTTTGAATATCTTTGCTCATGCAGTCGCGCGCATCGAAACCCGAAATCGCGTTGAGGGCTAACGCTGCATCCTCGACCGTTTTTGTTAAGGGCCCTACCTGGTCAAGCGATGACCCAAATCCAACCACACCATAGCGAGAAACAACGCCATACGACGGCTTAAGCCCGACCACTCCGCAAAAACTGGCTGGCTGGCGAATCGAGCCGCCGGTATCGCTCCCGAGCGTCACGCACGCCTGCGCTGAAGCAACCGCTGCTGCGCTGCCGCCTGAAGAACCGCCTGGTACTCGACTGGTGTCCCAAGGATTTTTCGTTGGCCCGAAAAAGGAAGTTTCGGTTGATGACCCAAACGCGAATTCGTCCATATTGAGTTTCCCCAAAGGAATCGCGCCCGCGCCGAGCGCCTTTTCAACGCACGTTGCGCTATAAGCCGACTGATAATTCGCCAACATCTTGGAAGAACAAGTGGTTTTCGTTCCCACCTGGTTCATGTTGTCTTTGAATGCAAGGGGAACGCCTGCAAGAAAGCCGCATTCGGCAAACTTGCCTTCAGAAATTGCGGCGTCAATCTTTTCAGCCTGTTCATAAGCAAGGTTTTCGCTTACTTCCAAAAAAGCATGAATTTCTTTGTCGGTCTGCGCAATGTTTTCAAGGCTTGATGCGGCAATTTCTTTTGCGGAAAAATCTTTTGCGGCAAGTCCGTCTTGTATCGCACGAACGCTCCATGCTGCGAAGTTCGTCATGAAGCATCACCCCCACCAAGAATCGCTGGCACCACAAAAGAACCGTCTTGGTGCTTTGCTGCATTGGCCAGGGCTTCTTCTTGAGTGAAGCTTGTTCCTTCTGTATCCTCACGCATGACGTTTGAAAGCCCATCGATGGGATGATACGTCGGCTCAACACCATTCAAATTATAGGCAGTTATGGGTTCGAGACTTTCGATAATGTTGTTCAAATCAATGGTAAGTTGCCCGATTTCTTCTTCGGGCAAGCCAATGCGCACGTATTGGGCAATAGCGCGTACGTCCTTTTCGCTCAGTGGTTGTGTCATGAAAGTTCCTGTTCGTCTGTGCATATCGTAGCAATCGGGCGTGCTTTCTGTTCCCGACAAAACGCAAATTTATATGATAGCAAAGCTACCCTCTAAACAAAAAAACAATATGGGAAAACTTAGGAAAACACGAGAAATTACGACAAGAGTCGCAAAGCCTTCCTTGCCCTTGGTTCGCGAATGTTCCCCTTGACACCCCCCAGCTCTTCCTTAAATGAATGTTTGTACGAAGTGTTTGATGATTGCCGCAGAAGTGGGCGTGCACAGTTCCCCTTCAAGAAGTGTTTCGTGCGTCGGAATGCCCGTTGCAAGAATAGCCGCGGTCGCTGGCGCAGGGATAGCAAGCAAGCCGTGAGCGCATTGCACCGAACCGCTGCCAATTTGCACCGAAGTTGCACTAATTTGCTCGGGAGCAAGCGCTTCAACGGCGAGACAAATGCCCAGCGCACTCATAATCGAAGAAGCCCTGCCCACCTCATGAAAGTGAATCTTTTCAACTTCGCAACCATGCACCTGCGCTTCAGCTTCGGCAAGAATGCGATAAATGGCGCGCATATCGCTTTTAACTTGGTCGCTTACGTGAAGCAGGCTTATCGTTTCAAGAACTTCGTTTAAGTCATGGTGATGATTATCGGGAACGCCCGCCAAGGCAAGCTGTTCTTCAACGGACATGCGAGCTTGCTCGTCAAGACGCCCAAGCAAATCAGCGTGTATATACTGCCGTCTTGCATCGCGCGTCAAATCAAGGTGGATTTTAAGCATAGTGCTCCATTCCCTGTTCACACACTCCTAAATCTTTGAATGATTGATGAGTGATGCTTGATAGCCAGCACCAAACCCATTGTCGATGTTGACGACCGAAACCCCGCTTGCACAAGAATTCAGCATTGCTAAAAGTGCTGCAATCCCCTTAAACGAGGCACCGTAACCAACACTCGTAGGCACCGCAATAACAGGAACGCTTGCCATACCTGCAACGACGCTGGGCAAAGCGCCCTCCATTCCTGCAACCGCCACGATAACGCTTGCGTTCAAAATATCCTCAGTATGGGCTAACAAGCGATGAATACCTGCAACCCCCACATCGTAAAGGCGCACCACCTGATTGCCTAACACTTCGGCGGTCAGTGCGGCTTCTTCTGCTACCGGCAAATCGCTCGTGCCAGCTGCCGCTATCACCACCACACCATTGCCATTTGGCTCGGGGAAATTCCCCACAATTCCAACCCGACAAAGTTCATGGTAGGTAAACATCGCACCCTGCGCCGCATCCCGCGCACCATGCGTCGCATCCCGCGCACCTGCCGCATCCTGCGTTGCATCCTGCACACCTGTCGCATTCAATTCCTGCGCCACAACTTCGGCGACCTCTTTCGCCAGCCGCGTAATCAAGATGCGCTGTTGCCCTTCTTTCAACATCGATTGGCAAATGCCCACAATGTGCTCGGCTGTTTTGCCCTCCCCATAGATGACTTCAGCAACCCCTTGGCGAATACCTCGATGGTTGTCTATTTTTGCATAACCCAAGTCGGTAAACGGGGCGCTGCGCAAGCGGGACAAGGCTTCATCGGGCGCGACCGAGCCTTCTGCCACCGCGTTTATCAACACCTCTAATTCGAGGAGTTCCATTGTCTTACCTCGTCTTTCGTATCAATTTCTCGTTGTAATACCTCACCAAGAAGCCGCGCGTCAAGCAGTGTTCCTGTTTCAACTTTTGTTGCAAGACAAGAAAAGTTTGGTTTATCTGCCGTAAACAATCCGCGCTCCCGCGCAGCACTGCGCACTTCATCTTTGCTAAGCTCTGCAAGCCGCAAAGGAGAAAGCACACCCATCTCTTCCAAAGCCCGAAAACCAGGGCGTCGCGTGGGGTCATCGGTAGCATTCGTGCCGTCCACCAACACCTCAAAACCATCGCGCGCCATACGCTTTTTGATTTCCCCAAAAATGAAACGCTTACAAAGATAGCATCTCTCGGGCGGGTTCGCACAAATCGCTTCTTGGACAAGTATATCAAGTTCAATCACCTCGAAGGGAACGCCGCTTTCTTGCACCGCACGAAGAGCATCGCCCCGCTCAAAAGGGTACTGAAAGGCAGAACTCACGAAGTACGCCTTCACTCGTACTGCCCTGTCAATCAAGGCAAAAAGCAAATAGGTAGAATCGCAGCCACCTGAAAAAGCAAGGGCTACTTGAGAGTGCTTCTCGCAAAATTCATCAAGCGTCAACATGACCGCGCCCTACAATAGCTGCCAACAATCCCTTGCACCACCAATGCGCCGCACCCCTCACTTTTAAGAATTTTCGAGCAACTCCACGCTTCGTTTCAACTCATCAATAATGGCTATCTGCTGCGGACAAACACGCTCGCACGCACCACACTCGGTGCATGCCGAAGCCTTTACACGCATCGTGGCAAACCCATAACCTCTGCGCGCCCCTTCAAGATTTTCATACTTAAGATAGGTATTCAAGGTCGAAAGAATGCTGGGGATCTGAATGCCCTCGATGCATTCTTCAAGACAATACTTACACGCCGTACAGGCTATATTAGGAAGCGCCTCAAGCGCCTCTTGCGCTTTTGTTATCACCTGATGCTCTTCGGCAGTAAGCGGCTTGAAATCGCGCATGAGCGCAACATTTTCGTGAACTTGTTCAGGCGTTGACATCCCTGAAAGCGTCGTGATAATTCCTTCCTTGGAAGCAGCAAAGCGCAACGCCCAGGAAGGAAGCGAAGCAGCCGAGTCAGCCGCCTTGAAAACGTCAGCAACCGAAGTGGGCAAGGTCGCAAGGGACCCTCCGCGCACGGGCTCCATAATGATAATTGGCTTGTTGAAAGCACGTGCTACCTCATAGCATTTTCGCGCTTCAACAACGGGACTTTCCCAATCCGCATAATTGATTTGCAGCTGCACAAATTCAGCTTCAGGATGCGCCTTTAACAACGCTTCGAGCGGCTCTGCTTTATCGTGAAATGAAAATCCGAAGTGCTTGATAAGCCCTTTTTCTTTTTGCTCAGAAACAAAATCCCAAATGCCGTATTTCTCGAAAAGTGCTGTGCGCGTACCGCCCATATTGTGCATAAGATAGTAGTCGAAATACCCCGCACCACTGCGCTCAAGAGAGGTATAAAACATCGCATGAGCAGCTTCAGCACTACGGGCAGATGAAGCAGGCATCTTCGTTGCAAGCTGAAAACTTTCCCGCGGATAGCGCGCAACGATTGCCTCTTTTGCGGCAACTTCTGAAAAGCCACCATGATAGCCAAAGGCAGTGTCGAAGTAGGTAAATCCTGCATTCATAAAGATATCGACCATGTCTTTCACTTGTTCGATATCGATAGAAGTATCGTTATTTCTGTCAGTCTTGGGAAGTCTCATCAACCCAAAACCAAGTTTCGGAATATCCTCGCCAAGATACGTCATGCTATCGCCTCACTGCCATTTCTCTGCGTTTTCCGTAACTCTCTAAGCTCTCAAGCAAACCAGCACTACACGTTGAACTTGAAGTGCATGACATCACCATCTTGCACCACGTATTCCTTGCCCTCTTGGCGCAATTTGCCCGCAGCCCGACACCCCGCTTCGCCTTCAAAAGCAACGTAGTCTGCATAGCTTGCTGTTTCTGCCTTGATGAACCCTCGCTCGAAATCAGAATGGATAACACCTGCCGCAGCTGGTGCTTTTGCTCCAATAGGAATGGTCCAAGCCCGCGTTTCCGTTTCGCCACTGGTGAAATAGGATTGCAAACCCAACAAGCGATAAGCCTCACGCACCAACCGCGCCAACCCGCTTTCGGAAAGCCCTAAGCTTTCCAAATATTCAGCCGCTTCAGACGGGTCAAGCTCAGCTAAATCCGCCTCAATCTTTGCACACAGAGGAATAGGAGTCGTATTGTCCACCAAGGGAAGTTCTGCACCGAGTTGATCCTCGTCGACATTAGCAAGATAGAGCATCGGCTTCATGGTAAGCAAATGCAAATCATGCAAGCTTGCCTTTTCTTCTTCGCTCAAAGAAAGGCTGCGCGCCCGATGTCCATCGTTCAAGCCCTCAAGTACTTTTTGAGCTAGAGCAAACTTCTTTTCAAGATTCTTGTCGCGCCTTGCATCTTTTTCCAGACGCGGCAACGCCTTTTCGATAGTAGCCATGTCAGCAAGAATCAATTCGGTCTTGATGGTCTCAACATCACTTGCTGGGTCAACCTTACCCGCTACATGCACCACATCAGGGTCGCCAAAGAAGCGCACCACTTCACAAATCGCATCCGTTTCCCGAATATTGGCAAGGAACTGGTTCCCCAAACCTTCCCCAAGCGATGCGCCTGCCACCAAGCCAGCAATGTCCACGAACTCAACCGTAGCAGGAACAATTTTCGCAGGATTGTCGATGCGCGCCAGTGCATCAAGACGCGCATCGGGCACGGGCACGACCCCCGTATTGGGGTCGATGGTGGCAAAGGGATAGTTGGCGGCAAGCCCGCCTTTCTTGGTCAATGCGGTGAATAAAGTCGACTTCCCTACATTAGGAAGCCCGACAATACCGATAGAAAGTGACATGGGCAAAAATCCTAATACGTCGTGAATCTGCTTTTCGGAGTAAGGCAAATAGGACAAGCCTTGACACCCTCACCCTTATGAATATAGCCACAAATCGGGCATAGATAGTAATGCTCGTCGGTGGGGGTATCAATGGTGTTGTAAGCATCCATATAGCGCTCGGCATGATAGGCTTCTGCCAGTTTCGCGCGCGTAAACACTTCCACTGCCGCTTCGTTGCCCTCTTCTTGAGCCACCTTGATAAAGGAAGGATACATATCAGAAGTCTCATAGATTTCGCCCTGCGCGCCGAAAATAAGATTGATGTCACTTTCGTGCGTCTCAACCTGAGGTGCTGGCGGTCTTTCAGTAGTAGGGTCAATCTCTAACGCAAGCGCGTATTCGAGTTCAATGTGGATCTTTTCGGCATCAGCTGCACAGGCAAACAGCCGCGCAATCTGCGGAAATCCTTCTTTATCTGCCACTTTTGAATACGCGCTGTATTTCGTGGTTGCTCCCGTTTCGCCTGTCATTGCAGAAATAAGGTTTTCGTAGGTGGTTCCCACGACCGTCGTGGAATCAGGCATGATGTTAAAGTTATTTCCCGTTTCGGCACTTGGGGCGCTCGTCGGTGCCAAAACATTGTCCGAAGCCCCGCCTTCGCCGCTTTCGCCTTCGCCTGAATCGTCTGTACAAGCAGCTAAAATGCCTGTCAGCGAAAGCGCCGCCGCTCCAACAGCCGCCCGCTTAACAAAGCCACGCCGAGAAACTTGTTCTGACGCAGACCCTTTGCCGCCCATCGACGAAGCGATGTTTTCTACGCAGTCTTGGTTTTCATTAATGTTTTCCATAAAGTCCTCCGCTGTTCTTTCTTTATAATCACAAACGCTTATGTTTACCTCGCTTTTAGATTATACAGAAAAAGCCGAATGACACCTAAGAGCCTGTCGGAAAAGGTTGGAAAAGGTTGGAAATATGCCTTGCATTAAGCGGCATGCTGTGTGAGAATATTCAAGCTGCTTTTTTGACTGCATCAGCTGCATCGCTTGCATCGGCTACATCGACGCAGTTTTACAAAAAGCAGAAAGCCTGTCCCCATAGTCTAGAGGTTAGGATACGGCCCTTTCAAGGCTGAGACACGGGTTCGATTCCCGTTGGGGGCACCACAAAATTTAAAGACCCGCATCGCTTACAAGGTGTGGGTTTTTTATTGCACACCCTCTTCCTCGTTCTGCTGTGCAGCCTATCGTGCCGCCTATCGTACCGCCTATCGTACCGCCGTTTCCTCGTTCGCTTCCTCATCCACAAACAAGTCTACAAATTCAAAGCTGCGACAATCAACCAGCCCCCGATTCGTCAGTCGCAATTCAGGGAGACACGCAAGCGGGATTAAAGCCATCGTCATGAAAGGAGACGGCATCGTACAACCGATTTTTTCCCAAGCTTCTTCTTCGGCAGCCACCGCTGATGCAACTTCTTCTAAAGAATCGTTACTCATGAGCCCAGCAACAGGAAGTGCAATAAGACCGAGCACCTTGCCGTCCTTCACCACCACGCTTCCCCCACCCGATTCGATAAGGGTATTGGCAGCAAGCGCCATATCTTCATCGTTGGTGCCCAGCACTAACAAATTATGCGCATCGTGGGCAACAGTTGAAGCCATTGCGCCCGATTCAATACCGAAGCCTTTTGCGAATCCATAGGCGAAGGTACCCGTGTTGTGATGGCGTTCAAACACAAAAGTTTTCAAAACGTCGCTTTCCACATCTGACTCAACAAAGCCTGCCACAACTGGCAAATGAACGAAACATTCCACGGTTCCTACCCGCGCAGGAATAACTTCAATAGCCCGAACCAATACCTTATCTCCCGCCCCGACAGGTGCGGCTATTTTGAAAGAATCTGCACGTATCTCTTGCTTGATATGCATGGAATGTGTCGCCCATTCAGGATATTCAAAAGGACTCAGCTCAAAGAGTTCCTTGCCCTCTTGCGCAACAACCACACCATCAATCATCGTGAGCGCAACTTTGCACTGTTCCAAATCTTCAAGGAAAACAATGTCGGCACACTTGCCTGGTGTTATTGAGCCCATTTCGTGGTCAAGCTGGTAACACTGAGCCGTGTTTATCGTAGCCATCTGAATCGCCGTTATCGGCTCGATGCCTTCTTCGATTGCCCGCTTTACGATGTGGTCAAGATGCCCCACCGAATGAAGGGTGTTCGGGTGCGTATCGTCAGAAATAAGGCAAGCAAAGCGCGTATCAAAGCCTTCGCACGGAGGGTTCGTGATAACGCGCGCAAGCTCATGAAGGTCATGCCATGCCGACCCCTCACGAAACTGCGCATACATGCCCAGACGCATTTTTGCAAGCGCATCTTCGAAGCGCGTCGATTCATGACAACAGCGAATCCCCGCAGAAATATAGGCATTCAAGCCTTGGTCGGTTTCGGGCACCGAATAGTGTCCCGTTACAATTTTTCCCGCTTCAAGCGTTGCTGCTACTTCATCATGCGCATTCGTGTCACCAAAAAGTATCCCAGGGAAATTCATCATTTCTCCCAGCCCCACAACACCGTCAAGCTTCATTGCTTCGGCAACATCGTCTGCTAAAATCGCCGAACCTGTATCTTCGAAACCAGGGACAGCAGGAACGCATGAAGGCATAACAATCATGGCTTTCAGCGGCGTGCGCGCGGCATCTTTAGCCATGAGTTTAACGCCCTCAAACCCCAACACGTTGCACACTTCATGCGGATCCCAAAAAATAGCCACCGTCCCGTGGGGCACTACCGCACGAGCATATTGCGAAGCAGAAAGCATGGACGATTCCACGTGGATATGCCCGTCCAAAAACCCAGGAGCCACATAACGGTTGGCAGCATCAATAAGCTGCGTGTCCTCGCCAATGCAATGCGTCGCGTCTTCGCCCACATAGGCAATGCGCCCGCACACTATAGCAATCGAATAACTTTCTTGAATTTCTGCGGTACACACATTGATAAGTTTCGCGTTGAGAATCACCGTATCCGCCGCTTTTTGTCCCTGGGCAACGACGGCAAGTTCGCGCGTAACTTCGTGAAGAGGAGCCTTACAAAACGTATTGATCATAGCTTCTTCTTTCCTCGTTTTTTGGCTACCTTCAGCTTACTATGTATCTTCGCAGGGTGAAAGAGTATCAAGAAAGGTTTGAAAAACATTCAGTCCCCAAAAGCACCTGCTCTTAGGGACTGAAGCTAAAGAATTTCTAAAAGTACTTAAAATTGCTGGAAAAATTTACCCTCGCAAACTTATCCAAGGTTACGCAAGCCTACGCAAGCGCCTTTTTCGCAACATCAGACACGGCCGCAAAAGCCACGGGGTCGTTTACTGCCATATCAGCAAGCACCTTGCGGTCAAGCTGAACGCCTGCCTTCTTGAGTCCATTCATGAACACCGAATAGGACAAACCATTGATGCGGGCAGCCGCATTGATGCGCGTAATCCACAGACGGCGAATTTCACGCTTCTTGTTGCGACGGTCGCGATACATGTACTGAAGCGAATGTTGTACTTGTTCTTTCGCAGCACGATAAGAACGGGACTTCGCACCGTAGTACCCCTTCGCCCGACCGAGAACGACACGACGTTTCTTATGGGCAGATACTGCACGTTTTACACGAGGCATAACTCACCCCTCCTTGCTCTAGCGAAGCCCCAGATTGCGGGCGACAGTTTTCTGGTCTCCCGTTGCAACCTCGGTCTCATGACGGAAATTACGTTTGCGCTTGGGGCTTTTCTTGGTCAGAATGTGACTCTTGTACGCCTTTGCGCGCATGATTTTACCGGAACCGGTAACGCGGAATCGCTTTGCGGTGCCGCGATGGGTTTTCATCTTTGGCATTACTCTTCCTTCCCTTCTTCTACTTCTTGCGAGAAATCTTCCAAAAGATTTTCATCCTCTTCTTGTTTTTCGACAGTCTTTTTCTTTTTTGCCACCGTGGAGGGCAAAGGCGATATCAACATGTGCATGTTGCGCCCTTCCATCTTCGGTTGAACCTCAATAATTGCGGAATCCTTCAAGTCTTCCGCCAAACGCTCCAAAATACTTAATCCCTGTTCAGGATGTGCCATTTCGCGACCACGGAACATAATGGTTATTTTCACCTTGTTCCCTGCATCCAAAAAGCGCAGGATGTGCTTCTTTTTGGTCGTATAGTCGCCCACATCAATCTTGGGTCTGAATTTCATTTCCTTGGTTTCGATTTTGCTCTGATTCTTGCGCGCCTGTTTTGCCTTGATAGCCTGGTCGTATTTGAATTTCCCGTAATCCATGATACGGCATACAACGGGGTCGGCATTCGGCGCAATTTCCACCAAATCGTAACCTTCGTCATCGGCATAACGCTGGGCTTGCTCGATAGGAACAATCCCCATCTGCGTACCGTCGTAGCCAATTAAGCGACATTCCTTAACAGTAATCTCTTCGTTGAGCCGCGGCTCTTGAGCAGCTATCGCGCTCACCTCCTTCTTTGGCGCACGAGCGCCGCTGTCATAAAAAAACCCGTAGCGCATCAAAAACGCTTCGGGCTCACAGACTACCGCGCCGAAAATTCGGCAGTATTCGCATGACCCATCAGCAACTTTAAGCGCCGAACCAGGTGGAGGAATTTTCCTCTCTTGAAAACAGCCTACGTAGTGTACCATAACTTGCTCGCTGTTGCGGGAACAATTTTCCCCCGCCAAGCGGACAATTTTCCTTCCCCCTCTTGCTCGTCATTATGGGGAACGGACACCACCCCTCCCTTCATAAGCTCCCCCATAACGGGATCGGTTCTCCTTGTGTGGCACAAGAAGAACCGTCCCAGTTGTATAACGCAAATTAGTTATTGTCTTTTAAGGCGTCTTTTATAGCGACGAAGCAACCCAACCCCTCAAGCCACCAACCGTGACCTATTCACCAACCAGATAGGTTGCTTCGTCTGTATTATTCCCCACGCTAACAAGAGGTCGGTAAGCGAATATCCTTCGCCCCTACGTGATCGTCCTCCTGTCGGGGGGCTGGGTAACAAGGCGACGCGAACCTGTTACCCGCCGATCTTTCTACTACTCAATCTACTACTCATCGGCTTTCTTGCCGCCGTGCCCTGCGCAGGGCAAAGCCCAGCGCTGCTCCACTTACGACCATCACACATCCCCAAAGTAAAATCGGAGTTGCATCCCCTGTTTTGGGGACCACCGGTGGAGGAGGTGGATCTACCACCGGTGGCGATGGTGGCGGAGGTGGCGGTGGCTCCTCCGGCGGGGGTGGCGGCGGTGGGGGCGGATCATCAGGTACTTCTGCTGTCCATACCCACCCTATCAAGCCAAGAAGGTTTTGGTAATCGTTATCCATGGCAGGGTTGACCTGCATCTGAACATTGAGTCTCTTTATTTCAGAAGGTGCAAACATCCCTAAGCTAATGTCATAGCGCATCGAGTCAGGGTTGGGGGCTAAGCTGTAAGGCTCGCCCCAGATAGGTC
>Ga0082212_10000083_pt1 | contig 134691 bp, 130 predicted proteins | sample TergutNt197P3_FD_71548 | JGI IMG/M metagenome (GOLD analysis project Ga0082212, IMG submission 71548) | Neocapritermes taracua P3 segment gut microbial communities from Petit-Saut dam, French Guiana - Nt197 P3 | ecosystem: Host-associated > Arthropoda: Insects > Digestive system > Gut ... | reverse complement strand
ACTCGCAGGGGTCCAGATATCGCACTGACCATGATGGTGACCGTCGGTGATGTGTGATCACCCACTGACTCACTTTCGTGGCTGGTCGCTTGTCTGGATTCCTGCCAAGTCGGGCTGGCGCCCAGACAAGCGATCAACCATGACAGTGAGCCTGTTGGTGGCGAGTGAATTCGACAGACTCCCATGGGTAGTTAATGTGATTTCTGGACCCTGCGACTTCGCGCAGGGTGACGGAGGTGATGTTGCGCAGGGTGACGCGAGAATGGGAACACAAAAGTTACGTCTCTTGTGCTCTTCGCAAGAAGTCGGGGCAACAGGATTTGAACCTGCGACCTCATCGTCCCGAACGATGCGCGCTACCAAGCTGCGCCATGCCCCGCGTCAAGAGTCTTGACAAGTATCTTGACCGCCCAAAAGTCTAGCCCACCGATGGAAGGGTCACCAATTACACCAGACATCACCACTGGCATTGATGTTTGGAGTGTGGATTTTTGTTTCATCAGGGAACAAAAATCCACTCGAACGGCAGATATCACAGGAGGTGGTTGCAAGTGAAGCATCACGAGGAACTGGGAACAAGAAGGAACTCCTCGACATTTTCCCTGTGGACGACCGTGAGGCGACTTCCCGGGTAGGTTTCAAGGAACAGTTTGTGCTTCTTGGATTTCGCTGAAGGATTCCACTTGAACTCGTAGGCTGCGAGCTGCCCATCTACTTCCTCAATGAGGTCAATCTCGGCTTGCTGGGTTGTTCTCCAGAACCAGGTGTTAGCCCATATGTCATGGTAGTGCACAGCTTTTTTGCGCTCAGACATCAGAAAATTCTCCCATAACGCTCCGGTGTCCGCGCGCGACTCAAACGGGGCAAAATTCGCGATCAGTGAATTGCGGATACCGTTGTCGACGAAATAGATCTTCCTGCTCTTCTTCAGTTCGTTGCGCAGGTTCCTGCTAAAAGAACTCAAGCGGAAAACTATGTGCGCCTGTTCAAGCAAAGTGACATATTTTTCGACAGTTTTGTAGTCCAAACCACAGAGGTTCCCGATCTCAGGATAGGACACCTGCGCACCGACCTGGTAGGCAAGAGCTTGGAGGAGTTTGATCAAAGAGTCAGTTTTTTTCACTATCCCCCAATTGAGGAGATCCTTGAAGAGATAACTCTCAGAGAGTTCACGAAGAATGGTTTTCTCCGAACCAGGATTTGTCACCACATCTGGGTAGTATCCGAATACTAGCCGATGGCCAAGGAGCCTGTTTTCTTCGAGGAGGCTATGATGATTCACCATTTCTTCGTACGACAGGGGGAACATCTGATGGGTGTGTTTCCTCCCAGTCAGGGGCTCATTGACTTTGTTAGCCAACTCGAATGAGGAACTTCCCGTAGCAACAACCTGAATCTCGGGAATCTGGTCAGTCATTATCTTCAGTTTGATCCCAATATTTTCGATGCGTTGTGCTTCATCAACGACAAGGGTGTGATGTTGCCCAATGATCGTTCTTAATCGAGTCGAGGTGGCTTGGTCAAAGAGGCCACGGACATCCAGGTCATCACCACTAAGCCACAGAACTCCTGGGGTTCCCTCAAACAGTTTGTGCAGTACGGTGGTTTTACCCACTTGGCGTGCCCCCATCAGGATGACGGCCTTGCCTCGACCAAGATCATTTCTGAGCTTGGGCTCAATAAGTCGTTCAATCATCACTCGCCCTCCAATCAATACTGTGAATTACAGGATTCAATTCCTATAATATCTGTGAATCACAGGATTGCAATCCTGTGATTCACAGTAAATCGTGGATCATGACGGTTTGTTCGCGGCCAGGGCCGACCCCAATACCGGAGATGCGTACGCCCACCAATTCTTCAAGACGTTTAACATAAACCTGGGCAGCCTCCGGAAGATCAGTGAAACTGCGGGCCGTAGAGATATCCTCACTCCAACCCTCCATGTATTCATAGATCGGCCTCGCATGGTGAAAGTCCGACTGCGACACTGGCATCGTGTCGTGCCGTACCCCCAAAACATCGTAGGCGACCACGATCGGGATCTGCTCCCAACCGGTGAGTACGTCCAGCTTGGTCAAAAACAGATCGGTCAGCGCATTGACCCGCGCTGCCTGCTGAACCACCAAAGCATCAAACCATCCACACCTGCGCGGACGCCCTGTCGTCGTACCAAATTCTCCACCATCGCTGCGCAACTTCTCGCCCACCTCGTCGAGCAGTTCACCCGGGAAAGGCCCCTCACCCACACGAGTGGTGTACGCCTTGGCGATCCCGATGACACGATCAATACGAGTTGGCCCGACCCCTGACCCAATGCAAGCCCCAGCAGCAATCGGCGAGGATGAGGTCACATAGGGGTACGTACCGAAATCCACATCCAAGTGGTGGGCTTGAGCACCCTCAAAGAGGACGACCTTGCCCGCGTCGAGTCCGTCATTGAGAACCTTCGAGGTGTCCGCCATGAGTGGGCGCAGACGCTCGGCATAACTCAGCAACTCGTCGCTGACCTCCTCGGGTGAGATCGCTGGGCGGTTATACACCTTGTGAAGCAGGGCATTCTTCTGCTCCAAAGAAGCCTCCACCTTTTTGCGCAGGATCGACTCATCAAACAGATCCTGAACCCTGATCCCGACACGATTCACCTTGTCAGCGTACGCAGGTCCCACACCGCGACCTGTCGTACCAATCTTTCTCTTGCCCAAAAACTTCTCGGTCACCTTGTCGATGACCCGATGATAACCGGTGATGATGTGGGCATTACTCGACACAAGGACGCGATCTGCTGGGATCCCACGGGCAAGGAGACCATCAATTTCTTCATAGAGTACGCCGAGGTCGATCACCACACCGTTGCCAATCACGGGGATGACGTTCTTGTTGAGCACAGCCGAGGGAAGCAGATGCAAAGCATAAGTTTCCCCATTGACCACGATAGTGTGGCCAGCGTTATTCCCACCCGAATAGCGCACCACATAGTCAACTGATTCACCGAGTTGATCGGTTGCCTTGCCCTTACCTTCGTCTCCCCATTGAGTACCGATGATAACGATTCCTGCCATTGCTGACCCTTCTTCGGTGCCGGATTACCCAGGCAACCCCCTATTGTACAAGAGTCAGTGAGGTGGCGGGTGAAGCACCCGCAACCCACACGATCCTGAAAGAGTTTGTTCGAGAGATGGCAGTACGCCGGTAACATATGTTGTGGAACCGCATACGGCGGCATCTCTCATCCCGGTCAGGGGACCGACAAACTAGCAGAAGGGGGACCGTGAGTCAGTACAATCAGCACCCCCATCCTGGGCACTATTATCCTCCGGCTGGAGCTCCACAAGTTCATCAGCCTCCCCCGTCGCAGCAGATGTACCCTGTTCCACCACAACAGACGTGCCCGCACCCCCACCCCATGTACCAACAACAGTGGAACTATCGCCCTCAACAGGTCTATCTACAACATCCACAACCACTGCAGTACCACCATCCGCACTTGAATCCCTGGATGCAACATCCGTACTACCAGCAACAGGTGTATCCACAACACGTGGCGCACTGGACTCACGTTCCACCACCACAAAAGAAATCCCCCGTCGGGGCTATCGTGGGCTGGACTTTGTTTGTCATCATCGGGTTGCCACTCATTGCTGGAGTATTGAGTGCTTTAGCCGATCCAACACCCAGCTACCAGCCACCGTCCACCTATGAGCCGTCACTTCCGACACCAGAAACAACAACTGAAACGGGCAACAACAGGCCAAAGTATCCAGAAACCGATGATGATGCCCGAGCAATCACACAAGACAATTCTCTGTATAACCTGTCCATCTCATCGGCCAACTGCCAGATGCCTCGAATAGATCTCACCAACAGTTCAATGCAGACCGTCCAGCAGCAAGCTGACGAAGCCGTTGATTGTCTAATGCAGATCTGGGGCGGTTCGCTCGACTATGACGACTACATCTTTGAGCGTCCATCTATTGTTGTGTACAACAGTGACTTCACTGGCAAGTGCGGAGTAGCCTCAGTAGACCGTTCACACTATTGCTCGGCCGACAATACGATCTATTTCTCCATGCATGCTTTCGATTGGAATCCCCCAGACCTGCGAAAGTCACGCTTTGCTGCCGACGAGACAATCGCACACGAATTTGGCCACGTCATTCAAGCCCACGCCAGGATTTTGCGTGGCGAACACCATCTACGTACCAGTGCATCCAGCCCCAGCGAAGCGTTAGATTACCAGCGACGCCTAGAATTACAGTCAGAGTGCTTAGCAGGGCTTTCTCTCAACTCGCTAGGACTCAGCACCCAAGACCAAAAAAATCTTGAGAAACTCGTCAACACATACGAGGATCCCCGACCCTATGAGGGCACGCACGGTACCAGGGCTAATTACCTCTGGTGGTTGAAGCAGGGACTGAATTCCCGAACCCCTGAAGTATGCAACACTTTTGTCGTCAGCGCCGAGGAAGTGAGTTAATACGAGGAGAGGGTCGTACCTCACCTTTCTTTGGTACGGGATCGCCCAGGCAACCACCGAGCGTCTAAGAGTTAGTGAGGTGGCAGGTGATGGATCCTGCGAGTCGCACTTCCTGCGCTTCGCACTCGCAGTGCTCCGCAGGATGACGGTGTAGGCGTCGGTCAGCAGGATGACGCCACCACCGTCATTCTGCGCGAAGTCGCAGAATCCATGAGCAACCACCCGCAGAAAAAATAAGGAGTAGCAGATTATTGGCTTTGTGGTGAACAATGAGATATGTTGGCGGGCATTGCCCGCCAACACTGAATGGTCATGTATAAGAGAAAGATCTCTCAATGAGTAATTTTGTCGATGTTGGGCTGGATGTCCATACCCAATGACGCAGTGGAGGACATTCAAGTGCGGTCAATGTGTTTCAACGACCTGATTCCACGCTCCACATGCCAATCGAGGAAGGCCCGCACCAGACCAGAGCCCTCCGCGATCCGTGCTTCCGGAACCTGGGCTGTCGACTCCCAATCACCGGTCAACAGGGCAACAAGATAGGCCCGTACCTCCTCACTGAGTGCTGGCGCCCCCGGCGGACGACAACGACCGCACACCGTACCTCCAGGTGCAGGAGAGAAAAACCCGTGGGCACCCTCCGCTCCACAGGATGCACACGATTCTAGTTGTGGCGCGTACCCCGCCACCCCAGCAGCACGCAGAATATAGGAATCCAAAATTACAGAGGGCGGGCGTACCCCAGCAGTCGTCCCCTCCCCCAAAGCCCGCAGCGCCCCCACCAACAACAGATAGTGCTGAAGAGCCGGGGCACCCTCCTCGGGAACCAGCTTGTCGGCTATTTCGACCATGACCTCGGCTGCGGTGAACCGAGGGAAGTCATCCAAAAAAGGTCGCCCCAAAAGAGCCTTGGACACGACGGAAGAAAAAATATCGAGGGTGCGGCCCTCAGTGATCTGCAAGTCCACCTGTGCAAAAGGTTCGAGTCGTGCGCCAAATTTTGAGGAGGTACGCCGTACCCCTTTCGCAACCCCACGCAGTTTCCCGTGATGGCGGGTCAAGATGGTGATGATTCGATCAGCTTCCCCTAAGCGATGAGTACGAAGGACCACACCCTCGTCGTTAAAGGAACCCATCTGCTCTCTTTCGCGCGCGTGACCCTGGCGTCACGCTAGGATCGAAACTATGGTCCAAGGATATATCCACCCTGCAAAGCGGCAGCCGACCCCACACCCATCGGGGGCGAAACCACCTGTCGTGGCTACCGTGCCGAACCATGTGGCTGTTGTCATGGATGGGAACGGACGTTGGGCCAAGCAGCGTGGACTGCCTCGTACTGACGGCCACGAGCGCGGCGAAGGTGCCCTCTTCGATGTGATCGAGGGGGCCATCGAGATTGGGGTGAAAACCTTGAGCGTCTACGCGTTTTCGACCGAGAATTGGAAGCGCTCACCAGCAGAAGTGCGCTGGTTGATGGGATTCAACCGTGACACGATCCATCGGCGTCGCGAAGATTTGGACGCCTTGGACGTACGAATCCGTTGGGCTGGTCGGCGACCCAAACTGTGGGCTTCAGTCATTAAAGAACTCGAGATCGCCCAAGAGATCACGAAAAACAACACCACCCTAACGTTGCAATTCTGTGTGAACTATGGCGGACGCGCCGAAATCACCGATGCTGCCCGCCAGATCGCCCTCGATGCTCAGGCAGGAAAACTCGATCCGGGTCGCCTCACAGAATCCAAGTTCGCCGCGTACCTCTATTGTCCCGAGCTTGATGACGTTGACCTGTTTGTCCGCTCCTCTGGTGAGCAACGTACCTCCAATTTCCTGATTTGGCAGGCGGCGTACAGCGAAATGGTCTTCCTGGATGTTCTGTGGCCCGACTTCGACCGCCGTGACCTGTGGCGCGCCATCGAGTTATTCAACGACCGCGAACGTCGCTTTGGAACAGCATAATCCGCACTGTAAAACCACCATCCCTCGGGAAGACCTTCGGGGCAGACCACCCTCTTTGCTTTGATGGACAAGCACCTGATACTCCTGGCACTTATGATATTATCTTCTAGTCAGGCGGGAGCATCAGGATTTGTTGCTCCCGTATATTCGATCCACCTGGGGGAATCCATGAAGAAAATTCGTACCACCTTGTCCGCTATCGCCATAACAGGAATCCTGTTCGCTGTCGGGGCCTGCTCATCACCAGAAAGTACGCCCACCGACGACTTCGACGATCCCATTGAATCAACATCACCGTCCTACCCCACAGCCCCAGCCACCGACGGTGACGGGCGAGTCCTGGTCTATGACGACCACGGCCTATGGATCTATGCCAGCACCATGCTTAATTGGAGCGGAACAATCGATGCTGATGTGTGTTACTACTGGGTGGTAACGAACAATAGTGACCGCGACATGTATGTGAGTCTCCATTTCAACGAGGTGAATGGTGTGAGCGACCGTACACTCTCTGGTGGGAATCACATTGAACCAGGCGCCACCATCAAGATGGAAGCTCACCACTCCGGTTCGTACTACAACATTCCTGTGGACTGTGGTGGGAGCTGTTCTGCCGACCAGTCTTTTGGTTTCACTGTGGTAGGAGATTTCGAAATCTATACAGGTGACGACTTCGTCACTGGCACAGAAATCGCCCATGGGGATTTCGAGATCGTGGTTCCACAAAATTGGATCAGTGGCGATGACGCCAGCGCCTTCCGCACCGACCAGCCATGGGTGAAAGCTAACTGACTGAGTCGGCCAGTCACACCCAAGACAGAGCCAATTCGCGGCGGTGTGAGGCACAATCCGCAAGATACAGATTGATGAGACTCTGGTAGGGAATTCCTGTTTTGTCGGACATGGACTTGAAGTAGTCAACAGTATCCACGTCCAAGCGAATCGTCACCTGCTTTTTCATGCGTCGACTATATGGGTTTGGCTTGGCGCGAGTGAAGTCGTACTCACTTCTCATCTCATTAACCATTGCGCATCCCTGACAAGTATTTCTTCCGCTCTGATGGAACTGCCTTTCGATGAGATATCACTCTAATCACGCTGCCTTCCTTCCTCAAGCAATGAACAACGACCAGCACTCTCATCAACCCTAAGAGGCCCACAATGACGAACCGCTTCTCATGAAGCGAATGGTTCGGGTCATCGATGACGAGTGCATTTGAATCGAAAAACACGGTAGAAGCTTCTTCGAAACCGACCTTATGTTTGATCTGATTGTCCTCATTCTTGTTGGGATCCCATTCGAATCCCAACACACCTACATTGTAATTATATTGTGATGATGGGTCAACCGTCATACTCAAGACAATGACAGCGTCCCACCGCGAATTGTCCTCATCATGGGTTTCTGTGCAAATTTTCATGACGCATCCACAAGGAACCTTCCCCAGTGACAAACCCAGACTCCAACAGCGTGGTGGTCGCTTTTTCACTCCGGCTGACCACTCACACACACATCTGTCATTCCGCGCACCCAATCCAGTCACTCTGCGCACTGCGAGTCGCCCTAGCGGGCTCCGCAGCGCAGGCTCCGTCGCAGAAGGAATCCAGACTGTACAGCTGTTCAACTGTGATTTCTGGACCCCTGCGAGTCGCTGCGCTCCCCAAAGTGACGGGGTCTGAGATGATAGAACCATGACCCGATTCATTATCGACGTACGTACGCCTGAAGAGTACGCCATGCGCCACATTGAAGGTGCGATCAACATTGACTTCCACGATCCTGAATTCCTCACCCGTACCTCGTGCTACGCCCCAGACGATGAACTGGTCGTCTATTGCAATGGAGGAGGACGGGCAGGACGCGCCAAGACCCGCCTGGCTAATCACGGTTTCACCAATGTCACCAGTTACGGAATGATGGGTGCCTCAGTTGCCACTGGCGTACAGGTCCTCTATCAGGACGCCCAAGGAGACTAGTCATGGGTGAGCGGCCCAAGGTCGTGATGTACCAGGTCGCGACCGCCGACGGCAGGGTTGCCCTGTCACCAGAGATCCTCGTCATGAACGATGACCGGTGGCCCAGGTACACCGATGGTGGGTACGCTCTTGTGCAGCAATACCATCATCCGCAGGTTTTCCTCGAAGGATCAGGAACCTTCGTACTTCCCGATGCTGAACCCCTCGCCCCCAAGATCGCCCAAGACCTTGAACCCGTGACCAACCCCCACGAGCACTATCTTCCCCGCGATGTCCTCGACAGTACGACCAGGTGGTTGGCGATTATTGATTCGCGCGGACGAGTCGCATGGGAATACACCACCTTCCCCGGTGAACAATGGGAAGGGGTTCACCTGCTCGTCGTGGTCAGTCGGGCCACCCCGTCTCACTACCTGTCCTTCCTGCAGGCAAAGAACATCCCGTACCTCGTGGTTGGAGAAGAAAAAGTCGACCTGCGCCTCATGCTCCACACCATGGGTGAGGTATTCGGCGTGAGAACTGTTGCGGCCACGTGTGGAGCTCAACTTGGTGGGGCCCTTCTGCGAGCAGGCCTCGTGGATGAACTCGACATCGAAGTGATGCCGATCCTCGCTGGAGGTGGGGGCCGTACCTCCATGATGGTCTGCGACGGCCTCGGTAGTGATAAACCTCCGACCAGACTTTCTCTGCTGGAAGCCACCAACCGTGATGATGGGCGCGTACTCCTGCGCTATCAGGTGCTGGGCGACCATCCCTAACCTCCTGCTCCCTCACCTGTTTCGTACGCTATCGTGGACGACACATGACTAGTGGGTTGACTCTCACACTGTGTCACTGAAATCAACTACCCCGTCGCTTAGGACCCGAACCCACCTCCCATGAGACCCCACAGCAGTGAAACCCCGTTCGCGTGCACCGTTAACGCCCCTGATGGGCGTTTTCTGTGTACGCGAGCTAGGGTGACGAATGCTGAGCGATCAGTCCCAGCGAATCAGTGCACGGGAATACGCAAGCAGCACCACAGAGCCAACGGCGGGTCTCACTTAATAGGCCATGATGGAAATGATGTCACCAGATATGGAATGATGGGAGCAGAAGAAACTGGTGTACGAGTAATCTTCTACAGTTCAAGGAGACTGGGTCCCCTCAAAGTCGGAAAACCATCGACTCAGAGGTGGCCACTCGTACTGGAGGGAACATAACATGGGAAGCAAAACATCTGTACTGATCGTCGATCGACATGCCACTGTGGGCGAAGCTTTTGCCGAGGCACTCAAGGCGAATGATCATTTCACCGTCCTGAGCCCCGTGACATCACTGGTGGCGGCACTCGCGAGTGCTGCCCGACACAAACCATCCATCGCTCTGGTCGATATTCATCTTCCTGATGACCAAGAGTTTCAAATAATTGACCACTTGAGAACGATCGTACCCACGATTCGCACTCTGGTGATCAGTGACCAGAATCTTCCCGGGTATTGCCACCGCAGTATGCACAACAACGCTTGGGCCCACCTCCACAAAGGAATGCCATTGAAGGACATCATCTCTGCCATCGAGAAAGTGGACTCAGGTCAACGCCTCCTTACCCAGGACCTCCTTGCCACCGTGGAACCTTCCCCTCTCTCCCATCGGGAAACACAGATTTTGGAAACCATGGCCCGCAACGGGCCCACGTCTAAGGTTCATGAAGTTCTTGGACTGTCCAATGGCACTATCAATAATTACATCTCCTCGATTTTGACCAAGTTGGATTCCCCAGATCGCCTTCATGCCATCATCACTGCTACTGCGCACGGGTGGATCAGGCCCTATATTCCCTTGCCTCCCACCACTGGCATACAGGGTTAACGAGACGACCGTTTTCCCTGTACGCGTACGAGGTCTCAGCGCTGAATCCTAGTGATAGAAGTGGCGTACCCCCGTGAAGTACAACGCCACACCAGCAGCCTCACAGACATCAATGACCTCCTGGTCTCTGATGGAACCACCAGGTTGTACGATAGCGCGCACCCCGGCATCAATGAGCATTGTCGGCCCGTCAGCAAAAGGGAAGAAAGCATCAGAGGCCGCCACTGAACCTGAAGCCCGATCACCAGCGCGTTCAATAGCAAGCTTGCAGGAATCCACACGGTTCACCTGCCCCATACCCACACCGACTGAAGCACCATCGCAGGCGAGCAGGATCGCATTCGACTTCACTGCTCGTACTGCCCTCCATGCGAAAGCAAGATCCGCCAAAGTCGGGCCATCAACTGCCGTACCTGCCTTCAACTCCCACTGCGTAGGGTCGTCACCCTCGGCGTTAATATAGTCCGGTTCTTGGAGGAGCAGTCCCCCGGAAATTTCTCTCCCCTCTTGAGCAGTACGAGGATAAGGTTCGGCGCGCAAGATGCGCAGATTCTTTTTCTTTTTCAGTACGGCAAGTGCTTCGTCACTATAGCTTGGAGCAATGATTGCTTCGGTGAAGATCTCCGCCAGATTCGCTGCCAGTTCGCCGTCAACCTCACGATTGGCCGCCACCACACCACCGTACGCTGAGAGCGGATCGCATGCGTGCGCTTTCAGATGTGCCTCAGCGATGGTTGCCCCAACCGCTATCCCACACGGATTGGCGTGTTTGATGATCGCCACTGCTGGTTCGCTATGGTCATAACAGGCGCGATAGGCAGCCTCAGTATCCACATAGTTGTTGTAGCTCATCTCTTTTCCACCAAGTAACTCTGCTTGGGCTAATGCTGAACCAGTACCCGCATAGAGGGCTGCTTCCTGATGGGAGTTCTCGCCATAGCGTAGAAGCTTCGTTGCCGTGTACGTACGCCCCACCCAGCTTGGAGCAACTCCACCACTGAATGTTTGAACCATCCATGTGGCCACCCCCACGTCATAGGTCGCTGTGTGAATGAAAGCCTCTTTGGCTAATAACTGCCGCTCGGCTAGGGTGAATCCCCCCACCTTGAGTGCTTCATCAACCAACTCATACTGGGCAGGTGAGGTCACCACAGCTACGCTCGGGTGATTCTTTGCAGCGGCTCGCACCATCGAAGGTCCACCGATATCGATCTGTTCGATGCATTCGTCGGAGGTGGCTCCAGAGGCGACCGTCTCCGTAAACGGATAGAGGTTCACCACAACGAGATCAAAGGGTGAAACTCCTAAAGCCAGCAACTGTTGGTGATGGGAATCAAGGCGCAAGTCAGCGAGAATTCCGGCATGGATTTTTGGGTGAAGGGTTTTGACCCGGCCATCGAGACATTCAGGAAACCCGGTGACCTCTTCCACGGCAACCACGTCCACACCTGCCTCACGTAGGCAAGCAGCAGTGGAGCCCGTGGACACGATTTCTACCCCAGCAGCATCGAGACTGCGACCCAAGTCGACCAGCCCAGTCTTGTCGTACACACTCACGAGTGCCCGGTTAATCTCTTTACGCCCAGTCATTGTTCCTCCAGTTCTTCACGACTTCCACCAGGAGTCGTCTTTCCACAGTTTTGATCCGCTCGTGCAGGGTTTGTTCATCATCATTTGGCAGTACGCTCACTGCTTCTTGAGCAATAATCGCACCAGTATCGATCCCCTCATCCACTGCAAAAACCGTACAACCACTCACTTTAACTCCAGCAGCTAGTGCATCGCGTACACCATGTACACCAGGAAAACTCGGCAAGAGAGCCGGGTGGGTGTTGATGAATCGCCCACCAAAGTGTGCCAAGAATTCCTGCCCGACGAGTTTCATGAATCCCGCTGAGATAACCAAGTCAGGATGATAGGCCGCTACTGCCGCAGTCAGTTGTTGATCCCAGGTGGTTCGCGGGAGGTCTTTGGACAGTGGTACGACAAAGGTGTCAATTCCCGCTTGCCTAGCGCGACTGAGCCCTTCAGCGTCTCGGTCTGCCCCGACAGCAACCACGACAGCATCCAATTCACCACTCGCACAAGCATCGAGCAGGCTTTGCAGGAGGGTCCCCGTACCCGAAATGAGGACAACAAGGCGTTGGGGTTCAGGCATGGAAACTACTCTACCTCGCCATGGAAATCCAAGGGCAGTTGTTCACCAATAATCGGACCTTGAGGTGGCTGGGGGGGCGTGGTAGATGTGGGTTCTTCGGGCGTGGTGCGACGAGTTGATTTCTGAAACACTGGAGCAAGCCATCCTAAGCGAGCACGAAGAGACACTTCTCTGATCGTCTCAAGTATCGGGGTTTGCTTCACCTCAGCTTCCTCATGTTCCTCGGGTTCATCTTTGGTGGGGTTCTCAGACTTCTTGGGCGCAGGATCGATGGGTCGTTCGCTACTAGCGGGCCTTGATTCCACACCTGGAGTTTCACTTCGCCCAGTGGAGGTTTCCTGGTGGCGAATGTGGCCCTGCCCGTGCACAGCGGGAACGACCTCGAGTTCACTACCGCGCCTCGCCCACCAACGATAATCCGTTGCACCACGAGGATGGGAGAACAACCCAACGATCAACCCAGTGAACATCCCTGACAAACCCATCAAGGAGGGCGCAATCACCCACAGTGGTGTGAGTACTGGCCCCAGATCTGCGAGTCGCTCCACTCCGAGGCTTCCACGAGTCATGGTCGCTAGTACGACCAGGGCCAGCCCTGATAGAACACCACTGAGCCCGCCCACGAGTCCAGTTTCATCCATGCGCGCTTGGGGGCGCGCTTTGAGAATGACCGCTGCTGAGACTATTCCAGCGGCACAAGGAACGATCAGCCACGCCCAGGATCCGGGGGATGGATCGGTGGGTAGCGCGGCTGTGATCGGAAACCCGGGAAGCATCCCCACATGGGATCCTGCCAAGGAGACTATCGACTCATCACCAACCATGAATCCTGGGCCATAAGCCCATGACGTACCCCACACGGCGAAATTCAAGCAGTAACAGAATTGGATGATGGTCAACAGGACTACTCCCGACCATCCGGGATTGAGTTGATCACTGAGGAAAACGTACTGATCGCGATGGGACACCAGCGCTGACACCAAGACGACGATCCCACCCAGGACAGCCACGATCACCCCAGCACTCACCGCCCGAGGGATAGCTCTTACCCACACCGGCCAGCGGTCACTGCCGAAGGATCTCACGCTTCGCCGCCCACCAAGCCAAGCGCTGAATCCGGCCAGGAGCGCGGCATAAAAACCGGCACGAAGACCCGGCCCACCACCATCAATCATCAACACTGTGCCGACCACGATGACGGTGTACGTACCAGCGATCAGGGCCACCACTTTGGCTAAGATTGCTGTCGCCTGCGAAGCGGAGCCTACTGCAAAGCTCGCCTGTTTGGTGGCATAACTGCCCACCCCATGGATGAGGAAAGCGACCAGGGCTGTCAGCACGAGAGGTACGAGGGTGATCGTCAGTCCACCAAACTGGAAGATCCCCCCATGGGCGAGAAGCCAGAAACCTGTGGCGATAGGCACTGTCGCGCCCACATCGATTTCCCTGTACGGCAACACTGATCCCACCACGATCGCTGCAACAATAGCCCATCCCGCAACAGCACACAGGACACTCCCACCGATAGCGGCCAGCCACCAGGGCATAGTGGGACGCTGGGGGCGTACCTCATGGGGTTCAAAAGTTTCCACTCTCGTACGCGTACCAAGGGAGTTTTTTCCAGCCACCTGTTCATTCTCCCATGCGAGAGTTGCCCCTGACTCCTTGGTACAGGTGGTGGGCGATGAAAATCAGAATGTGGCCGACCTGACTGTGGTGGAAGTTCGAAGAGTGTTTAGAGTTTTTCGAGCGGCGAATGCTTGACCGACAACAGTTTCACACCATAGGACCCAAAGGAGACTGTTGCGCGAGGATCATCAAGGCTTCCGCTCACCTCCTCGACTGTCCCTAAACCAAAAGTGGAGTGCAGGACGCGATCCCCGACCTCCAGGATAGGAATGACCTTCTTTTTTGCGGTTGTTGATCGTGTTAGTGAGGAGTCCACTGGTTCCACGCGGGAACTCTTGGCGTCGAAGCTTCGAGACCTGGTGTTCCATGAGGCAACACGGTCTTCTCTCCTCCACGCGATCACCTGGGCAGGGATCTCTTTCAAGAATCGACTAGCGGGATTATACGATGGGTGACCCCACAGTGTACGTACCTCCGCGCGAGACACATAGAGCCGTTGGCGGGCTCTGGTTAACCCGACGTACGCTAGACGCCGCTCCTCCTCTAAACCGGTGAGTGATTCACTGGCTAATTCGTGGGGGAAGAGCCCCTCTTCAAAACCGGTGACGAACACTGTGTCGAATTCGAGCCCCTTGGCTGTGTGGAGGGTCATGAGAGTGACCATGCCTTGCCCGGAATCTGGGATCTCATCGGAATCCGCCACTAAAGCGATTCTTTCCAAGAAAGCAGGTAGGGAATCATCGACTTCAGCAGAACCCATGAGGGTCCCTGGAATCCCTGCGCCCTCGTTGTCCCCCAACCACTGACTTGGGTCGCCTGCCAGTGGGTCATCATCATGGGTCTCCACCTCGTTGAGATCTACTTCATGGGCGGCACCAACAAATTCGGTGGCGACCGCAATGAGCTCAGCCAAGTTTTCTAGGCGAGTTTCGTCTTGTGGATCAGGTGAGCTTTTCAACACATCGAGGTAACCGGAGGCTGACAGGATGGAACGCAGAATCTCATCGGCGGGAGTGCCGTCGGCCATCATCTCCCGGTGGGTACGCAGAAGTTCGGCGAACTCTTTGACCGTACCTGCTGCACGAGTCGACAAACCTGGAATCCTCTGAGCAGCTTCGAGAGCCTCAGTGATGGTGATGGAATATTGGCGCGCATGGGAGCGAAGAATCTCTTGGCTCGTATCACCGATCCCGCGGCGAGGGACGTTGATGATTCTCTCTATCGACACCTCATCGGCCGGGTTGGCGATAGCCCGAAGATAAGCGATCGCGTCGCGTACCTCCTTGCGCTCATAAAACTTCACTCCACCGACAACGCGGTACGGCACCGCTAATTGAATGAACACACTCTCCACGGCACGCGATTGAGCATTGGTGCGATAAAACACCGCTGCGTCACCATAGCGCGACTCTCCCCCAGCTGCCAGTGTTTTAATCTCGGTGGCAATGAATCGGGCTTCATCGTGTTCAGTATCTGCAACATATCCGCTCACGAGAGCCCCATCACCTGAGTCGGTCCACAGGTTCTTCTCTGGGCGGGATTTGTTGTGGCGGATCAGTGAATTGGCAGCCGACAAAATGTTTTGTGTTGAGCGATAGTTCTGTTCTAAAGCAATAGTGGTGGCGCCAGGGAAGTCTTGTTCAAAGTTGAGAATATTTTCGATGGATGCCCCCCGAAACCCATAGATCGACTGGTCTGAATCTCCGACCACCATCAGTTCTGGTGGGTCTATTTTGTCCACTCCCAGTTCGGGAGCACATAGGAGGTGAATCAACTCGTACTGCGCCCGATTGGTGTCTTGATACTCATCGACGAGAACATGGCGGAATCGTCGTCGATATTTTTCTCGAAGATCCCCATGATCGCGCAGCAGTACGACCACTTGGGTGAGCAGGTCATCAAAATCGAGGGCATCGGCTGCAGCGAGACGGGCGTTGTATTCGGTATACACCTCGGCGTACACCTTCTCGGGAAACCGCTCATGGAACTGTGTGACCTGGGCTGGGGTCACTAAGGCATTCTTCTGATCAGATATCCATGAGCGTACGAGGCGTGCTGGGAATTTCTTAGCATCAAGGTTCATCTGTTTGAGGATCAGTGACACGAGCCTCTTGGAGTCTGTGGCATCATAAATCGAAAACCCGGTGGATATCCCTAACCGTCCACTGTCTTTGCGGAGGATACGAACACACGCACTGTGGAAGGTGGCCACCCACATGAACCGTGATCTGTTTCCGACGAGTTCGCCCACACGCTCACGCATCTCTCCTGCAGCTTTGTTGGTGAAGGTGATGGCCAAGATGGCTCCAGGGTGTACAGAATCGTGGGCAATGAGGTGAGCAATTCTTCTGGTCAGTACGCGAGTTTTCCCTGAGCCTGCGCCAGCGACCACGAGGAGTGGGGACCCACGATGGAGTACGGCCTCACGCTGGGGAGGATTGAGCCCGTCGAGTAGTGCTTGGGGATCTGAACTGACGCGGCTAGCACCTGCTTCATCGCGGGTCCATCTCGGACCAGGGGCAGGTGGGCCTTCAGGTGGCGAGGAAGCAAACAGTGACTCCACGTCCATGGATTCATTGTCATTGAAAGGGTTCGTCATGAGGGGAACAACTCTACGACCTTGGGCAGACATTGCTGGAAATGCCGCGCAGTTTTCTTGCCAAGTTCCGCTGACTGGGATTTTTGGCACCTCGGGTTAGTGCACAAGATCGCAAAGACGTACACTGAGAACATGGGTATTATCGGTTATCTCGTTATTGGAGCTATTGTCGGCTCTATCGCTCGCGTTCTGCTTCCTGGTCGCATCAATGGTGGCTTCATCACATCGATGACTTTCGGTGTTGCTGGCGCTCTCGTCGGCGGTCTTTTGGCCGAGAAGTTTTTCAAAATTTCCATGGGAACCTTCTTTGACATACGATCCTGGCTGATCTCTTTAGGTGGGGCCGTCATCGTCATTGTCGTCTGGGGTTTCATCACCGGGCGAAACAAGAAGGCTTCATAACCACCAAGGCTGGCACCCAACCTCACACGAGCTTGCGATCTGTCGCCCACCGGGTGAGTTGATGCCTGTTCGATAATTGGAGTTTTCGCAAAACCGATGAGACGTGTGTCTCCACGGTCTTCACAGAGATGAACAATTCCCTGGCCACTTCGCGGTAGGAATAACCCCGAGCAATGAGTCGCATGACTTCCTGTTCTCTACTGGAGAGCCGATCCAAGTCTTCATCCACGCTGGTGACTTCTATAGAACCAGAGAAAGCATCCAAAACGAATCCCGCAAGTTTTGGAGAAAATACTGCATCACCTTCAGCAACCTGGATGATCGCATCGACAAGTTCTGGCCCAGAAATCGACTTCGTGACATATCCACGAGCACCAGCTCGGATCGTACCAATAACATCTTCAGCTGCATCCGACACCGACAGTGCTAAATATCGAACCTCTGGCATTCCAGCTAGTTTCATCACTTGGGCTCCCCCACCACCAGGAAGATGGACATCCAGCAGTACGACATCGGGGTTGAATTCGCGAATCGCTGCGACACCAGTGTCAACATCCTCACCTTCACCAACGACATCCACATCTGCTGAAATCTCGTGGCGTACCCCTGTTCGCAACATGGCATGATCATCAACAATCACCACTGTGTAGCGCTGATTTTTGGTTCTCTTTGGTCGAGACGATTCTTCGCTGCTGGGATTCTTCCGCGAGGTGTGTGACCCATCCTCAAGGTCAGCCACGACAGTCTTGTCCAGTTCAGTCATGATCGAGTCTCCTTCTTCCATGGCATAGACAAATGGATCTGTGTCCCTTCGCCGTGTGTTGAGCGGATATCCACCTCACCACCGTACCGGGTGATGCGATCAATAATAGACCCGCGTATCCCCCTGCGATCCTGGTCAACATCACCGGTGTCGAATCCTCGGCCGCGATCACGAACGAAAACCTCGCCATGATCCTCGGTGAACTCTGCATAGACATCGACCTTGTGGGCACCTGAATGCTTCGCAGCGTTGATGATTGCTTCTCGAGCTGCCCGAACCACGGCATCGACCTCAACGATCATGTCATGGTCTCCTACAGTGACAAGTTCGACAGCTACCGGGTACGTGGCCTCCACCTCAGCGATGACCTCTTTGAGGGCAGTCTTAGCTGATTCTCCTTCCACAGGGTCGGCATAGAGCCAGTCGCGTAATTCTTTTTCTTGGTGGCGAGCTAATTGGACAACGATCTGCGACTGGGTGGAGCGTTTCTGGATGACGGCAAGAGTTTGCAATACTGAGTCATGGAGGTATGCAGCAAATTCTGCACGAGTGATCTCCATGAGTTCTTGAAGTTTATCTTCTTGACCGCGAGCGGGGAGCATCAACCATGGCAGGAAAGCCACTGCTGCAACGAGGAAAACTCCTGCAGCAATAAACCCCACAAAGAGATATCCATCACTGGCATGGAAGGAATCCTTACTGAGATGGTGGAAAACCGTCCACGACTGTGGCCAACCCTGGGTCAAACGCGCACACCAGGGGAGGTTCCCACACTGGAACCACCGATGGGCGAGAAGAATACTTGCGCTCACCCATGTGAGGAAGACGCCCAGTGCGATCATGAATACTGCACCAATCTTGGGCCATTGATCATCCCAAGTGAGCCACACCAACGACAATCCCATGGCAAGGATGGCAATGATGATGGCGTCGCGACCGATCCAACTTGTGTCATAGAATCTCATGGCGAAAGCGATGGCGGTCATAGCCACCACCACAACACACCAGGAGACAAACCTGCGCCAACGCGGGCGGCGAACCAGTGGACGTTTGCCTTGAAGCTCTGCAGCGCGTAAACCAACAGGTTGGTTTTTCGGTTGGGGGGACAAGATAAACCACAGCAACCCGTAGGCGATGACCCCCGAGAATTTCCATCCACACCCCAGGAGGAAGACACTACGAAGAACCCACACAGGAAGGTGAAGGTGGGTACTGAGCCCAGCTGCCACACCAGCAACGAAACCCCGGCTAGGGAGACGGTACGCTCGTGGAGCTCTCACAGGTGGTTTTTCACTCACCCCTTCAGCATTCCATGAGTTGGCCTAAACCTCCAGCGATCACCCACCATGGGGGAATCCCCTCAGGGAGAAACCAGGGGAGAACCGGGTAGCGCTATCCGCCCATCCAGGGCATCCTAGATATATGAGAGCAACACAGCTTCGACGCAACATGAACGACCGGAGTATCGCCGGCGTAGCAGCCGGGTTGTCTGACTTCCTCGGAGTCGACATCGGGCTCATTCGCCTAGTCTTTATTCTTGGCACTATTTTCGGCGGCGGTGCTGGGTTTGTCATTTACGTTTTGTTGTGGGGGGTTGTTCCTCCCGATAATCCAACACCAATAAAGCGAACACGCAGCTGGCGTGGCCCTTCAGGGATCATTGTCCTGATTGCGCTCATCGTGACTATTGGCCTTTTCTCCAACGACCATTTCCGTTTGGGCATTAATGTCGGCCTCATCCCTCTGATCGCTGCGATCATTGCCTTCCTGATCCTCAGGACATCGCGTAAACAAAAGTCATGGAAGACTGGAAAAGAATTCGAGAAAGCTCGCCTCGCCTGGCAAAGAAGACTCGAGGAAAGAGCCGACCAGTTCGCTCCACCCACCACCCCAACTGACCTCGGTGGAAACCCTTTCCACATTGGTTCGTTCTATCCCGAGTACCCCACTGACGAGGACTCCGGTTCACCAAGAATCTAAAGTCACCCATCGAAAGGAAGAATCATGAATAATCGTCAACTCACCCGTTCCAAGTCCAATCGCGTTTTCGCTGGTGTTGCTGCAGGTATCGCAAACTACCTCCAAGCAGATCTCGCTACTGTGAGGCTCATCACCGCTGCAGTGGTTTTCGTTGTTCCTGGTTTCGGAATCATGGCCTACGTTTTGGCATGGATCATTCTTCCTGAGGAAGGATCATCCACCACTGGACTCGACACGATCATGACCAGCTTGCGCAACCATCAAGACCGTGGCGGCGACCCCCACCCTGGTGATCTTCGCTGAATCGACCACTATTCCACGGTCCTCCACCTCTCACCCGGCGTCCATGGGCGTCGGGTGAGTGCGCGCAGGGACTTTGCGTACGCGTATTCTTGCAGCCCTTCTCCCATCCATGTCGGTCACCGTCATCTCGATAGGGATCTCTTCAGAGTCACCACCAGCAAATCCTACTGTCGTTGAAACCATGTCGTCCTGTTGGGGCAACTCGCCACGGACACTCACCCAGAATCCAGCGACCGTATCATAGGGACCTTCAGGAAGGACCAGCCCAGTAAGATCCTGAAATTGCTCCAAAGTCGTCAGACCCTCCACTTCGATGTGGTCCTTCTCAGTGATGACTTGAGGGACAGCATCGTCGTACTCATCTTGGATCTCTCCGACCAATTCTTCAACGAGATCCTCCAAGGTAACAATCCCAGCTGTACCACCATATTCGTCTCGAACAATAGCCAAGTGGGCTCCATCTCTCCTCATGGTGGTGAGCGCATGAATAACCCGCACAGTGTCGGGGATCGACACGATCGGACGTACGAGCTGGCGAATCGGGGTGGAACGATTCTCAGAATCTAAATACATCAGGTCACGGATATGCAAGAAGCCGAGAATGTCATCAACCGAATCGCCGGTCACAGGAAACCGGGAATGTGTGGCTGTTTCGAGACTGCGCATGGCCTTGTACGCGGGCATGTCACCAGGGAGAAATTCTGTTTCAGTACGCGGAATCATCACCTCGCGCAAGTTGCGATCCCCGGCAGCAAACACTTCATCAACAATCTCGCGTTCCTCTTCAGACAGCGTCGTTGAGGCAGTGACCATCGTACGCAATTCTTCGTCAGTGACCTCCTGTTTCGCAGTTTGAGGATCACCACCCATAAGCCGAACGACACCATTCGTGGACACCCCGAGGAACCAGATCACAGGTTTGGCCAACCGAGCTACCACATCGACAAAGCCACCCAGTGCGAGAGCAACACTTTCGGCTCGTTGCATGGCGAACCTTTTCGAGGCAAGTTCAGAAAAGACAATAGCAAAGTAGGAGATGGCGATAGTGACCAGGATCAAGGCCAGGACGTTTGCTGCGCCAGTGGGCAAACCTAGATGTCGAAGACCTGGGCTCACGTACCGCGCCAACGAAGCGGCCCCCACTGATGCAGAAAGAAACCCAGAGAAGATGCTCCCCAATTGGACGACAGAGAGAAAACGATTAGGGTTGTTCGCCAAAGCCGCTACGGTTGCTCCCCTGGAACCTTTCGTAGCGAGTTGACGTATTTGCGATTCTCTTAGAGAGACCAAGGCCATCTCAGCGGCGCTGAAAACACCACTGATCACAATGAGCAGTACGATCAGACCAAGGCTGGCCCAGATATTCACAAGCAGTGATCCTTACCGGAGTGCTGAGGCGAGATTCTCGCCGAGCGCATCCATGAACGGTTCAGTTTCCAACCATTGTTGGTCAGGCCCAATGAGCAAGGCGAGATCCTTGGTCATCTTCCCCTGATTCACCGTGTCGATACATACCTGTTCAAGAGTTTCAGCAAACGAGACCACCTCAGGTGTGGCATCGAGTTTTCCCCGATGCTTGAGTCCGCCAGTCCACGCAAAAATCGAGGCAATAGGGTTAGTGGAGGTGGGTTTGCCCTGCTGGTGTTGGCGCCAGTGGCGCGTGACCGTACCGTGAGCGGCTTCCGCGAGCGCTGTCGAGCCATCTGGGGTCATCAGTACGGAAGTCATCAACCCGAGTGATCCAAAACCTTGAGCAACAACATCGGATTGCACATCCCCGTCATAGTTCTTGCACGCCCACAAGTATCCACCATTCCATTTGAGCGCAGCAGCAACCATGTCATCAATGAGGCGATGTTCGTACGTCAACCCTGCTTCATCAAATTGTGGTTGGAATTCTTCAGCGAGTATGCGGGCAAAGATGTCTTTGAAAGCGCCATCATACGCTTTGAGAATCGTGTTCTTCGTGGAGAGATAGACCGGGACTCCACGAGCCAACCCATAGGAGAAACACGCGCGAGCGAAATCCTCAATCGAGTCGGTCGTGTTAAACATCCCGAGTGCGACGCCACCAGTGTCACCATAGTCTGCGACCGTACGGCTGATCGGTTCGCCCCCATCACTCGGGGTATAGGTGAGGGTCACCGTACCTGCGCCAGGTACGACAATATCTTGGGCCTTGTATTGGTCGGCGTGTGCATGGCGAGCAATGATGATCGGTTCAGTCCAGGTAGGAACCAGCCGTGGAATCGATTCGATGACGATAGGCTCACGGAAAACCACCCCGCCCAGAGCATTACGGATCGTACCATTAGGTGACTTCCACATTTCTTTGAGAGAAAACTCTTCCACGCGGGCCTCATCAGGGGTGATCGTGGCACATTTGACCCCAACCCCGTGTTTCGCAATAGCTGCAGCGGCATCGAGAGTGACCTGATCATTGGTGTCGTCACGGTGTGTCACACTGAGGTCATAATAATCAAGGTTCATATCGAGATAGGGCAAGAGTAGCTTCGCCTTGATCATGGACCAGATCACACGGGTCATCTCATCCCCGTCGAGTTCAACAACCGTACCGATCACTTTGAGTGTCATGGTGTACCTTTCTTTGATACTCCCATGTTATTACAACATCGGACGCACTAAAGCCGCCAAATACAATGAGCCCGTCACGAGGAGCTTCTCCTGTGTATTCTTCAGCAAGGTTTCCACTGCTTGGGTGAGGTCAGGAATCACGGTGTAGGGGATGGCCAACGAGTCGGCGACCCTGGCCACCTGCAGGCTAGGTACGGACACTTTAGTCTTGTCACCCTGGCCAAGAATAAACTCGGGGATAATCAAGTGGGACACCATGGGTGCTAGAGCTTGCAGAGTGTCCCTGACTTTAGTGTCGGGCGCTCGGGACACGGTTGCCAATGTTGGAAAAGGCTGCTCACCGTGGGCCCTCAGAGCCTCCACCAAAGCAGTGACCTTCTGAGGGCTGTGAGCCCCGTCGAGCAGGATTCGGTGATCTTGCGATGTGATCCATTCGAATCGTGCAGGTGGACTCACCTGTCGAAGGCTGCTCATCTGTGACGTGGTGGGCGCAGTGAAACCATCACGGTTGGCCAAGTATTCCACCACTGTGGATGCCATCGCCCAATTGTTGTTTTGATAACTCGGAATACTCGCGTCCATGTGCTCGGGCGTAGCGACCACTGACACCTGTGCTCCACGGATTGTGGCGCTTTCCCGAATCACTGTCAAGGCCTGGTCGGATTGTTCCGCGACAAAAACCATGCCGCCGGTCGGGATGATCCCTGCTTTCTGTTCAGCGATCTCAGGAATAGTGGTGCCCAGCTTTTCGGTGTGATCCAACCCTATAGGTCCGATCACGCCCACCTTGTTGGTGTGCGGCAACACATTGGTTGCATCGCGAGTACCACCGATCCCGACTTCCACAATGGCGTAGTCAACCTTTTCGTGAGCAAAAGTCCATAAGGCCAAGCAGATCATCAGTTCAAAGTACGTCAGTTCACCTCGCATCGGGGTCAATGTGGTGAGCATCTGATCGGCGTACTGGCATAGTAGCTCAGCTTCCATCGGTACTCCCCCGATTTGGACTCGTTCGCCGAGCGTGTGAATATGCGGTGAGACTGTCAACCCCGTGTGCTGCCCTGAAGCTTCTAGTAGGGCCTGAAGGTAGTAACAGGTGGAGGTTTTACCCGAGGTCCCGGTGACATGGATAGAGCGAAGGCCCTCATGTGGGTGACCAAGAATGTCGAGAGCTTTAGTCATCGCTGCAATACTGGAGCGCCCCTTTTTTCGCTTGCCAGCAAAGGTAAACATCCGATCCAAAATGTGGTCAAGATCCATGGCAGAAATAATCCTATGATCGCGGCCCCCCACGGTGGGTGATGTGCACCACGTATTCTACCTCGGCAAAACAACCCATTTGTGTTCCCATTGAAACGGTCATTTGGAACACAAGGAGACGTACCTTTTGTCACCCTGCGGAATGACCGGGCAAGGAAAGTCGGCGAGAGGAAACACAAAAGGTCCCCATGTGTTCCGCTCATTTCACATGGAAACCCGGCTCAGTAACCCAGGGCCCACCTCTTCTTGGGTGAGGGCAAAAACCTCATGATCTCGCCAGCTTCCAGCAATATGAATGAAACGCGGGCGGGACCCTTCGTACCTAAATCCAAGTTTCTCGACCACCCTCAAAGAGGCCCTATTCTCGGGGCGTATACAGATCTCTATTCGGTGAAGCCCCATCGTTGTCATGGCATAGTCAGTGACCAGCGCCACAGCCACGGGGATGATGCCACGCCCTGCATAACTGTGATCAATCCAATATCCTAGCGAGCCGGTCATGGCAGACCCGTACATAATCGAGGTCAAGGTGATCTGCCCAATGATCGGTGCCGGGTCAGCTGGCATCCATCGAATCATCCAAGGAAGGGTTCGTCCTGCCCGCGCATTGCTCGCCAGTTTTCTTGCATGTCGACCATGAGAAACTGGTTTCAAGCTTGGCTGTGGAGGGGTGGCTTCCCAAGGGTTCAACCATGTCATATTACGAGTACGTACGATAGCCACTTCTTGGCGGTCTGAAACCCGAAAACTGGACAGGAGAAGAGGGTCGTACTTCAAAGCAACCGGCCAACGATGACGCGAAGGGAACGCGGGAGGATCAACAGTCCTCATCAAAACTCTTTCACGCTAACGGAAGATAGTAGGCTTGCGTATCAGCAGTGATCAACCCATCCTCGCTGACCAAGATCGCCAAAGCATTAGCTTGGTAGATCGTCGACAATCCAGCAAAACCATGCGGACGCCCAGTAATAGTCATCACGGAATCGCTCACTGTGGCAGGAACACACGTGAGAGTATTCGGGATGATACGCAACGGCTGTGCAAGGTTGGCAGCAAAAAGGATCGGCTCGACCTTGGCACCCATCAGTTTGGCGATCATAGGTTCAACAATGAGTTTAGTGATCACGAAGGTGGCATAGGCATCAGCTGGTAGGGCCATGAGCGGTACCTTTGATTCTGCCATGATAAAACCATGAAGAGCCCCTGGGCTGAGCGCCACGGTCGTAAAATCATTGGGCCCGATGCGATCAGCAATACTGCGAAGATCGACGGCTGTTTCTTCCAACCCGCCCACAGTCACCACCAAGTCAGAGCGGACGAGTTGCTCCTCGATCGAGTTCACTATGTCATCAGCAATATCGGAGAACACCTCAACACGATGGATCTGTGCCCCCGCTTGTTTCGCTTGAGCAGCAGCCAAGTACGATGCGGGAACAGCTTGTTCAGACAGTGCCATGATGAGTACGCGTGGACTGGGCCGGGCCATAACCTTGCGCAAACCCATGGCTGTCATCAACGACACCATGCGTGGTTCGATGCGTGAACCTTTCTCGATCATGACATCCCCGGCCTTGGCACTACCGGCATATCCTGCTTCTGCAATGATCGACTCGTTGAGGGTTAAACCCACCGAATCCAAGATGGGAACACCAAATTCTCCCAGTTCACCGATCATGGACAGCAGGTATCCCCAATGCTGCCAGAAATCTCGAACCCCATTGGTAGTCCCAGGTGCTTGAGCTGGAAGAGTCTCGACTATTCTCTCTTCCTGATCGTGATCAGTTTCCTCAACTTCACGGGTACGCTTGAACAAAGCCATGGGGGTTACGATACCAGTGGAAGGAGTGAGAAGGTGGCCGACCATCATTCCGCCGTGACACGCCGAGACCGAGACCTCAACTCGTACTCGAAAGAATCTCTCCGCCAACAAGTGAACCACCAACGTCACCATATTCCTGATGCCCTACGTGTTCGCAATGACAACGATCGTACGGCCAGACTCCTTACGCGCATCGATGCCTTCGCTCCCGAATTGGTTGCCTGTTATGTCAGTACACCGCCAGAACCTGGCACACTCGACCTTCTTGACGCACTGCACGAGCGCGGGATCCGTGTTGTTCTTCCCTGGCTCCCCAGCTCTGCTTCAGCTCAGGACCCCCAATGGGCGATCTGGGATGGTGAAGCTCTCAAGGCTGGTTTTGCACACATCCCCACTGTGAGCACGTCCCCAGACCCAAATCTTCTCCCTCAAGCGCAGATCATCATTCTTCCCGGATTAGCGGGAACCAGAACAGGGATTCGGCTAGGAACAGGTGGAGGATGGTACGATCGCGGACTTCTCGATGCGAACCCGACCACTCCACGGTGGCTTTTGTTGGGCGACGATGAAGTCTTCGAGAATCTGCCCCACGACCCATGGGATCAACCGGTGTCAGCCATAGTGACCCCAAGCCAGTGGATAGTTACCCGCAGCGCAACTTAGATGCGGGTATACAACCGCCCAATGACCGTAGTGATGAATGACTCCAGACTCGCAGGGAAATATTTTAGGTGCCAATCTGAGGGAGCATGGAACCACGACAACACATCAGAGTCTGGTTCTTGAGACTCGTCAGCATTGACCATGATGTCGAGCCACCGTTCTGAGCCACCCAGCACCAGTGAGTATGGTAAAACCAAAGACACCTGATCACACAGATCAGTGGGATCAATCTCATCTGGTGGGTACATCTTGAGTTGATCACCTAGAGGTTTCAACCCGGCTAGTACCCGGGCACCAGTGGAGGTGATCGGTTGAGCAAGTTGAGAGATCGCCCAGAACATGCACGCCAAAGCCACGAGAGCCAAACCCACCAACCCAAAGGTGGTGAAAGCAAGCAATACTCCTGCTGCCACCAGGGCGAGAGCCAGCATGATCCATGACACAGGAACCAACCGGGATTTCTGCCAGGGCAAACGTGAGAACCACCGGGAATCGAGCATCTCTTGATAGAGGGATGCTTGAACACTATCAATGGCGGGTCCTATAGTGGCTGACATTTCTGAAACCTTGTCTTGCTCAGGGTTCCCATGAGCACACAAAGCATTAAGCAGTTGCACTTCGTAGTCTTTGAGTGAGTCGGCACCTTCTAAGCGGGTAAAGGACCAATCGGGAGGAGAATAACGTGAGGTTTCCAGTTCTGTAATCCGAAGGTGACCACGGATAGCAAGATCAAGGATGGACGCCAAAACATCAATAGGGTCAACAGATGAATCAACCAGTGTGCCGATCATTCCAACCCGAGCTGACGGTTCAGTGGTGAATACGGTGTGTCCTGCAGAATTCTTGGCAAAGCGAGCAACCAGTGCAGGTTTGCCTCGATGGCTGCGGCCATGAACAACCCGAGCAAGGAGATAGAGTACGAGTCCACCAACAACCAGAAGGATTGCTGTCAACCCTAGTTGCTTGAACCCTGGGGTCATGGCTCGACCGAGAGTCCACATGGTGGTTGCCTGCTCGGTGACAGCCACCGTACCTTCAGGGTAGGTCAGTTCTGTTTGAACAATCTCCCCAGCTTTGGTGGGACTATTGGTGATCTCCAGAACCCCATATCCGGTCTGGTGGGTGCCCGATCCGCGCGTACTGCAATTCTGCAGAGCACCGGGAATCCCTGCTCGACAGTCAGAATTTTCAAAACCTGGGGGGATATTCACCCGGGCACTGACACGGGCAACATCAATGTTCATCCCTTGAATCAGTGGCCAAGTAAAGAAGACACTCCCATCAATATTAGCGATAGTCGTCCCCTCCACCGTGTAGAGGAAGGTCACCTCTGTTGCTGTGGGATCATTGAGCACTAAGCGCCAGTTGTCGGCGGTCTCCTCGGCATCATTGATCATCGCTGATCCTGGTGAACCATCATCCAAGTCACCAGGGAAATCAATCAGGTAGGTGTATCTCATGGAACCCCGGTCGATGCGTTTAGGAATATCAAAGGTAAGTTCCTGCTCACCGAGAGGCTCGGCTAAGAAAATGGTTGTGGTCACCTCAAGGAACCCTTGGTCAGTGAGTTCTGCCTCAATCTCGACCAGATTCTCTTCCGCCCCTTGGGCCGGAAGGGCTGTAGAGAGGCCAAACAGGATGGCACCCATGGTGACAAGGAGGATTCGACATGCTCGTTTCATGACCCTAACTTTCCCATTCAGGGGGCTGGTGCCCACGTCCCCCATGATACTCACAACCTTGTGGTGTTATATCCCAGTTGCATCCTAGTGAGAACCTGAATGTTTCACGGCTGTCCTAGCGCTAGGGTGGTGTCATGAGTCAGATGGCGGGACCATGGGGTCAACAAGTGACAAACCAGATAGCTGGGGCGCTCATTCAGCAAGTCTTGGGGCAAGGTCGGCGGAATACTCCTTCTACTACTGCACCAGGTCAGGGGACTCCCCCGAAAAAGAAGTCTTTCCTTCGTACGATCATTTTCTGGGCTATCGTCTTCTTTGTGGTCATCCCTGTGATCACGTCCTTGTTGAACTCGTTCAATGAGCAACTCGGCTCCACCGGGTACTCGATGCCTTCCGGCCCGCAAACCCCGTACACTCCCGCACCTCCAGGAGCCTATGTTCCTCGGCCCGCGGATCTTAATCCTGACGAACCACCCATGCCGCGCACCGACAATGATCTTCGTTTCGCTCTGCTGGAGAACCCACTGTACGCCCAGACCATCACCCCCATTGACTGCCACATGACCGATGTTGACCTGGTGAAAGGATCCCCTGCAGCGATCGAAGCCCACATGAACGAGTTCATGGAATGCCTGATGACCACCTGGCATGAACCAGTCACGGCAGCAAACTTCTCACTGCCACGTCCGTCAGTAACCGTTTATACCTATGAGATCAATACCAGGTGCGGGCAGGTACCGATGTACAACGCGGTGTATTGTTCCGCTGATCAACAGGTGTATTACGCTAAGAATCTCATTGAGGCTTTCCCACCACAATTGCGTCAATCCCGCTATGTGGCAGAATCAGTGATCGCCCACGAATTTGGTCACGCTATCCAATATCGTACGATGATCCTCATGTCCCAATCCGCGCTTGCGAACTCAGCATCCACGAATGCCGAAGCCATGGATACTTCACGGAGGTTGGAGATGCAGGCCGACTGTTTCGCTGGCCTCTATCTGCATTCCATCTCAGATTCCACGGGATTGACCGTGAAAGACCGGGAGAACATTGAAGCGATGTTCGCATCCCTCGGTGGGAACTCTCCCTATAAGGATGACCATGGCATGGGTACGAATCGGGCAGCCTGGGCCAAGAAGGGGTTAAATAATTGGAGTCCTGGGGTGTGCAATACATTTACAGCCTCAGAAGAATCTGTGGGTTAGGCTCCATCACAGAAGACCAGTGCACTGGCGATAGCTGCCACACCTTCACCGCGACCAGTGAATCCCAAGAGATCAGTAGAGGTTGCACTCACTGACACGGGTGCACCAACAATATCGCTCAACACTTCTTCAGCTTCCCTGCGCCTCGGGGCCATCTTGGGTTTGTTCCCCACGATTTGCACAGCCACATTACCGATCGAAAAACCTTGGGCATGTACGAGTCGTACCACTTCTGTGAGCAGAGTCCCCCCACTGGCACCCGCCCACGTGGGATCACTCGTACCAAAAATGTCACCAAGGTCCCCCAAACCAGCAGCTGACAGCAGAGCATCACACATCGCATGGCAGGCGACATCACCATCAGAGTGGCCTTCCAGCCCTTGGGATTGGTCACCAAAATGCAACCCGGCGAGGTGCATTTCTCGACCATCGGTGAGCTGATGCGCATCGACACCAATACCGGTGCGGATCATGACTCACCTCGGGCAATAACCTCAGCGAGGACAAGATCCATCGGTTCAGTGATCTTGAACGCTAAAGAATCACCAGGAACTGTGACGACTGGAATGTCTATAGCCTCACACATGGTGGCATCATCGGTGTATTCCTTGTCGCCAACATTTTCGTGAGCTTTGCGCAGAGTGTCCGCTTCAAAACCTTGTGGGGTTTGGACACGGAGGAACGTCGAACGATCCACTGCCACTGTCCAGCTGCGTCTGATCCGTCGCAAGGAATCTGCTTCTGCGACGACGGGGATGACTGCTGGGTCTCCATCGCGTACTGCTTCAATAACACGGTCCACAATGAAGGGCGGTACGAGTGGGCGAGCAGCATCATGAACCAGTACGATGCCAGCCTCCCCAATGTGCTCCAGTCCCAGGCGTACTGAATCTTGGCGTAGCAACCCTCCAGGGATCACGCTCACGCGCTCACCATAGGTGGGGAAGAACTGTTCAAAGCGCTCCACCCATGCTTCGGGGGCAACGACAATGACGCGAGTGGCACCACCAGAAAACATTGCTTGCACCGCACGGGTGACCATGGGTACGCCAGCAATTTCAATAGCAGCCTTCGGTAGTTCTCGCCCAAGCCTCACGCCAGACCCGGCCGCAACAACAATAGCGGCTACGTCTTCTGGTCCCAGAGAGTTCACTTCTTTGCGGAGGTCAAAACCTCATCGAGGATTTCCTCAGCGCGGGCCTCTTCAACTCGCTCAGCAAGAGCAAGTTCGGAGACGAGATTCTGGCGAGCTTTCGCCAGCATTCTCTTTTCACCAGCGGACAATCCACGATCACGTTCACGACGCCACAGGTCACGAACCACTTCAGCAACTTTGACGACATTGCCTGAGTGGATCTTTTCTAGGTTAGCTTTGAAGCGCCTCGACCAGTTGGTGGGTTCTTCCACATCTGTTGCTCGCAGAACATCAAAAACATGTTCAAGGTCTTCCCCAGCAACAACATCGCGTACTCCCACAAGATCCAGGTTGCAGGCGGGCACTCTCACCACGAGGTCTGATTGCCCCACAATGCGAAGGACTAAATAGAGTTTGTCCTCACCTTTGATCGTACGAGTTTCGATATCTTCAATGACAGCAGCCCCGTGATTGGGGTAGACAACTGTTTCACCGATAGTGAATGACATAAGCACAAAACCTTCCTGCCAGCGTCTTATTCTACCACGTTTTTGGATGACGAAAAACCCTGGTCAGCAGGACGGGGAAGAGTGAGGATTACTTCTTGCCCTGATTCTTCACTGCTTCGATGGCGGCTGCCGCAGCCGCAGGGTCAAGGTAGCGCCCACCTGGGGTGATCGGGCGCAGATCCTCATCCAATTCGTAGACCAGGGGGATGCCTGTGGGGATATTAAGCCCAGCAATGTCCTGGTCCGAGATCGAATCCAAGTGTTTGACGATGGCTCGCAAACTATTGCCATGAGCAGTGACCAGGACGTTTTTTCCCGCGTACAGATCAGGAACTATTGCGTCATACCAGTACGGCAAAGCGCGGATGAGAACATCCTTCAGACATTCCATACGCGGACGTGCCTCATTGGGCAACCGCGCGTACCGCGGATCGCTGACTTGGGAAAACTCAGAGCTGTCATCCAAGGCAGGTGGTGGAGTGTCATAGGAGCGCCGCCACTCCATGAACTGCTCTTCGCCATATTCGTCACGAATCTGGGTCTTATCTTTGCCTTGGAGTGCGCCGTAGTGGCGTTCGTTGAGCCTCCATGAGCGACGTACCTCAACCCAATGGCGATCACAACCATCGAGCACAAGCTGTGATGTATGGATCGCTCGGCGAAGCACTGATGTGTGGAGAACATCAGGAAGTACGCCTTGGCTGCGCAAGAGCTCTCCTCCACGCTTAGCTTCAGCGACACCCTTGTCATTGAGGTCAACATCGACCCAGCCGGTAAAAAGATTGAGAGCGTTCCATTCGGACTCGCCATGTCGAAGAAGAATCAGTGTGTACGTCATGGGATTACTCTACTCCGTGAAGTGCCAAGCAGGAATGGCCCCGGGTGTTTTCCTCACCCTTATGGATGGTGCTGAAACCATGCTTACGGCGGAGTGCGCTGCCAGGTGAATATGCAAGGATAGAATCACCCTCAAGACCAAAGGTGGCAGAAATGACCAGAGACCCACTCATGCCGTTCAACGGCCTCCAACCGACCAAGAGTAATGACCTCCAACCAGCACCTATTCTTCCCACCCCATCACCTCGTCACGGCCGCGGATTATGGGTAATCATCATTTCCCTCCTCGCGATAGCGCTCATGTGTGGCGGGGGCTTCCTGATCTACAGTGTTTTCTTCTCTGACAAATCGGAGCCATCAAGCCAATCCTCACCATCACGCAGTGAAAACAGAACCTTCAACCCGTCAGCTCCCTTCGATACTTCTATTGACTCGATCGAACTGGGGATGAGCGATAGTGCGGTCAGTGCCACACTGGATTCACTCGGTCGGGAGTACGAGAGGGCAATCATCTCCACCCCTGACGGCGTCTACTTCGAGAGTGAAGGTTTCAGCGTCTTCATTGCCTCTCACACCACAGGAGTCAGCCAGGTATACACAGGACTCGAGTCTCACTGCACGCTTCGCGGGATCTGCCTCGGCGACTCAATGTCACTCGTGGAGGAAATGTACGGAAAACCAACCCACTTCCAGGACTTGGAGACACTCAGTATCGCGGAGTATTTCGATGGCCATACATACATGAGATTTCAATTTGAACCAGTCCAACTCGACACTCAAGACAATGTTCTTGACGCGTGGCTGATCAGCACCAACTCAGACTACTGATCTCGGACGAACCACTCTTCACTAAGGATCAGCTGTCTGAGTACACAGGTTTGGTGAGTTTTTATCCGAAAACGTACGTTGTGCACAGTATGTTGATAGCCATAGCGGTCTCAGATGCCCTAAAACAGTGGGTTTTTACTGTGAATCGACCATTTCATACCCTGTTTGAAGGTAAAGAAGTGTGCACAACGTACGTTTTCGGATAAAAAGTCCACTCTGCGTGGTCAGCAACACAAAAGGTACGTCCCCGCGTGTTGAAGTCACCCTGTGTTGAGGTCCGCCCATTCCTGCCAACCTTCCGGTCGCAGTGTTGAGTTCAACGAATTGATGGCCTTCGTGAGTTGTTTGCGACACCGCCGGATCGTACTATTTCCTTCCGCGCGATGAAGTTCCAAACGCGCTGCAGTGACCTCATGGCTTGACCCACTGGATACCCCTGACATGACTTCAGCAGTACGCATCCACCCATAATCACGATTGATTCTCAACAGTGGCGCAGAAACCTCCATGGGGGTATGCACCTCGATGGTTGGTTCCACAACCAAAGCCCCTCGCTGAAGAGCGAACCCGACCTCGTCTCGACCCGTTTCATCGATGAGTATCGCAATAGATCTGGTGACAACAGAAACCATATCGACACTATCCGACGCGGTAGCTGCAAGTTCGTGAGGCGAACTAGAGATAACGTACGTACGGGCCGCGGACATGTGGTCGATGGCCATGGTGACCGGTATGTTATCCCGCACTCCGCCATCGACATATAACTCCCCATGGATACGTACAGGTTTGAAAACCCCAGGAATCGAACAGGAAGCCCAAATCCCAAGAGGAAGATCCACAGGAGTATCGGTCAATGGTTCGTCACACTCGTCAACGAGAATCCCATCCTCACGCATGAAACGAAGTGCCCCAGATTTCAAACCAACCATAGCCACGCGAAGTGCCATCCCTGATTCTCGTACTGCTTGCGAAGTGAACCCAGAATCAAAGAGAAGCTGATGAACGATAGGTCCCGGGCGATAGGCTGAGGCAGCCCTCTCAGCACCGCGAAAAGTCGACGCCAAACCGGCACCAACTTTTCCTATGCGAGGTAGGGCCCCCAAGAATTGCCAAGCCATAGAAATCTTAAAATCATCCGCCTCAACCGAGGGATCAAAATCGAGAGCCTCCTTGACTAACTCCTGGGTTGAGGAATCAGTTGCATCCATGTCCGCTCCAACCCCAGGATCAGATTCTGGCAACATGTGAGAAATCTGTTCCCACTGTTCCTGGACCTTCGTGAACCATGCCTGTTCTGCGAACATCTGGGAGGGGTGATCCATCGCTAACCAGGTTTCTTCTAGCGCTCGAAGCAATCGGGACTGCTCGTCGCGGTCAATAGATTGAGCCAAGGTAGCTCCGAGAATTGCGCCCGCTGAGGTTGCCACAATAGATGTCGGCGAAAACTCACTATGGTCGTAGAGATAACGCAAAGCCCCCAATTGGAAACTCATTCTTGATCCGCCACCAGATAAAACGAGCGAGTCCGTATCAACAAGGGCTCGGTTGGAGCGGTGAAACAATAACCGAAGAGGGTTCCAACGTTGTGGCTTTTTCACACCACTATGATAGCGCTACCAAACCTGGCCCTTTGCCAGGGTACGAGGTAAGGAACCGCGGGTGGCAACCTTAGAAACGTGCAGCCTTCTTGATGGCCTCACTAAGACGATCCAATTCGGCTGGACCGTGAGCTGCTGACAGGAACCAAGCCTCAAAAGCTGATGGTGGCAGGAGTACGTGCTGGTCAAGCATGGAATGGAAGAACTGGGTGAACAGCGCAGTATCCTGACGCTGAGCCTCACCATAGTTCGTGATAGGTGCAGCAGCGGGTTGCTCACCGAAGAACACACTCATCAAGGATCCTGCACGTTGGAGACGGTGAGGTACGCCAGCGGCATTCAATGCCCCAGTGGTGATCTCGGCAAGTTGATCAGCGAGGGAATCAATGTGGTAATACACTGCCCCATCAGCCAAACTCAGTGTTGCCTTACCAGCAGCAACCGCTAAGGGGTTGCCGGACAGCGTACCCGCCTGATAGACCGGGCCAAGTGGGGCAAGGTGATCCATGATCTCGGCGCGCCCACCCAAAGCTGCCAGGGGCATTCCACCACCAGCGACCTTACCGAAACAGTAGAGGTCAGGGGTCCATCCTTCGACTCGCCCTTCGAGCCCCCACCAGCCTGCATCTGAAACACGGAACCCTGTGAGTACCTCATCTTGAATCAGTAAGGCACCATGGCTGTGTGCGATCTCGGACAGTCCACGATTGAACCCAGCCCCAGGGGCAACCACACCCATGTTGGCCGCAGCAGCCTCGGTGATGATGGCTGCAATCTCGGGCCCGCGAGTCTCAAACACCTCGCGTACTTTCTCAAGATCGTTGTAAGGCAAAACGATCGTGTCACTGGCCGCACCAGCAGTCACACCGGCAGAACCGGGAAGTCCTGCTGTGGCGACCCCTGAACCAGCCTCGGCGAGCAGGGCATCACTGTGGCCGTGATAACACCCAGCGAACTTGATGATCACCTCCCGGGAAGTGAATCCTCGCGCTAAACGAATCGCTGTCATGGTTGCTTCTGTTCCGGTTGACGTGAAACGAACCTTCTCCACCCCACCTATCCGCGCAATGATGAGTTCGGCTAGTTCTGTTTCACCGACAGTTGGGGCTCCGAAAGATAATCCGCGCGAGGCTGCTTCACGCACCCGTTCAACAACCTCTAGGTGGGCGTGACCCAACAGTGCTGGACCCCATGATCCTACGAGGTCTAAATATTCCTGCCCATCAACATCTGTCACGTACGCTCCCGATGCGCTCTTGACGAACACTGGGGTTCCACCCACAGATCCATAGGCTCTCACTGGTGAGGAGACCCCACCGGGCATCACGGCTTTAGCTTGAGAAAAGTACGTACTCATCGGTCACTCCTTTCGCTTGAGGAGGGCTGAAGCAAGCTCCATAGCCCCATAGGTTAAAACCACATCAGCTCCTGCTCTCAGGATGCTCACGACTGTTTCATGCAAGACACGTGCCTGATCAATCCATCCGCGCTGGGCGGCCGCTTGAATCATGGCGTACTCCCCAGAGACTTGGTACGCCGCCACAGGAACATCACTGAGTGTGGCCACGTCCGAGATAATGTCCAAGTAGTATCCGGCTGGTTTCACCATCACCATGTCGGCACCTTCAGCAATATCCAGCGCTGTTTCATAGGAACCTTCACGGCGGTTGGCTGGATTCATTTGGTACGTACGCCGATCCCCTTCCAGCGAACAACTCACGGCTTCGCGGAAAGGACCATAGAACCCTGAGGCGTATTTTGCCGAGTATGCCAAAATCCCAACGTCGAAGAATCCAGCACTATCGAGTGCTTCACGAATCACACCGACCTGGCCATCCATCATTCCAGACGGGCTGACCATGTGAGCCCCAGCACTAGCCTGGGCCACTGCTTGCTCCGCGTATCGTTCCAAGGTTGCATCATTATCAACCCGGCCATCCTTATCTAGAACCCCGCAGTGCCCATGGGTGGTGAACTCGTCGAGACACGTATCTGCCATGATCACTGTGGCATCCCCCACCTCGGCGCGTACCCGCCTCAGTGCCTGATTGAGAATCCCATCGTCGGCGATCGCCTGATTCCCTGTGGCATTCTTGTTCTCTTCACTGGGCACGCCAAAGAGCATCATCCCACCCAGTCCAAGCTCGACGACCTCGGCGGCGGTCTTCGCTAGTGTCTCCATCGTGTGGCGGCGAACACCAGGCATGGAGGTGATCTCTGCTGGTTCAATGATTCCTTCTTGAACAAACACTGGCAGGACAAGCTGTGCAGGATCAACACGGGTTTCTGCCACCATTGCGCGCAGGGCTCCAGTGGCACGTAGTCGGCGAGGGCGATGGAGGGGAGGGCAAGTCATAGCATGATCCTATCCAATGTCAGTGATGGCGATACAAGCCGCCGCTAGGTCAGCGGGGTTTGTTGAAGAAGCCAACTCGACTCTTGGGAATCCGAGGTCTTGAGCCGCCGCATAGGAGGAGGGGCCGATAGCCACTACTGGCACACTCGGCCCGAGAAGATGGGCTGCTGCTCTCGCGGTTGAGGGGGATGTTGCAATGAACACCTCGTACTCGCCTTCATCCCAGCGAGTTGAAATGCTGGGATCTACTACAGCGGCTTGAGTTGTTTCGTACACCGGTAGGGAGATCACCGTCCAGCCTTTGGCTCGCAAACCCACTTCCACGGTTCCCACACTCTGGGTAGCACCGGGAATGAGTACGACACCCGTACCGTGAAGAAAAGCTTCCGCGAGGGCTGCTCCACTGGACTCCTGTGGTGGAATGAGGTCCACTGTGAGCCCATGTTCGCTGAGAACCTGCGCCGTGGAGGGCCCGACAGCGGCGAGCTGAACACCCATGGTGAGGATAGATTCCAGTCCGGTTTCTTCCAAGGCTTGCACTGTGTACGGCGAGGTCACGACGACCCACTCCACGTACCCCAGCTCTTCTAATGCTTGTGTCATGGTTTCGGCCGCAAGCGGCTCGCGATGAATGAGGTCAACCTCATCGAGCAATCCACCACGATCCATCACTGCATCGGCTAGGGAACAATCACGCTGGGTGTGAACAAGGGCTCTCCACGTACTCATGATAGGGCGATCCCTTTCACCACTGGTGTGGCCTTTCCCCTCGGGGCCTGACAACAGTTCCCAAAGCAATGCTCACCTAGGCCTGCGAGGTGAATATCACCTGTGAGATAGGTGGTCAACCACTGCGCCCAACTGTCGAGGAATACTGGATTCGTCCCCGGTGTTGGGACTCGAGTGAAATCCAACCCTAAGTCGTCGGCTGTCTCAGCTGCTTGGGTGTCGAGATCCCAGATGACCTCCATATGGTCAGTTAAGAAACTGATCGGTACACAGATCACATGGGTGATCCCGTCTTTGTGCGCCTCCAGGATGGCATCAGAGATGTCGGGCTCCAACCAGGGTACGTGTGGCGGGCCACTGCGTGACTGATAAACCAACTCCCAGGGTGGTTCCTCCTCCAACCCAGCATCGCGCCAAGCTCGATCCATGATGCGTTCAGCGAGAGCCTTCTGCTGATCCACATAGGCATCACCGTTCGGCCCTGCGCTTGATGCCATGGGGAGGGGAAGGGAATGGATAGCGAACATGACGCGTGTCGATTGATCACCAACCCCAGCTAGGGCAGGAGTGAGTGATTCAACGAAAGCGTCCTCCAACCCAGGTACGCTCCAACAGTTGGGAACCTTGACGATCTCAACATCCCTTGCACCACTGGATTCTAAAGCCAGTGCAAGATCTTCACGGTATTGGCGACATGACGAATAACAGGAAAAGGACGCCAAGGCTATGGCCATGATGTTCTTTGCTCCGTGGTCAATCAATCCTTGGACAACATCGGCTACAAACGGCGGCGAATTGCGATTAGCTCGAACCACCGGAATATCCAGACCCTGGTCGGAAATCCGGCGCGCCAACTCTTGGGTGAGAACCTTGTTTTGCCCATTGACTGGGCTTCTCCCTTCGAAAGCATAATAGTGTTCACCGACCTCGGCCAACCTCTCCGGTGGGATTCCACGTCCAGCGGTGACGCGTTCGAGGAAGGGGATCACCTCATCAACAGATTCTGGCCCCCCGAAACCGATGACCATCAGGGCATCGGCGTTGGCTAATCGATCTTTGTCTGTCATGACTGAAGTCCTTTCCATGACTGGACTATTCTTCGGGCCGACCCTATGCAGTCAGGTAGGCCTACTCCATGGATAGCCGAACCGGCTACACGCCATGGCGTGGATTCTAGTGCTTTCTCGATTGCTTCAACGCGGTTCAAGTGCCCCACGGTGTACGTGGGCATGACCTGAGCCCACCTCGTGATCCGTGTCATTGAAGGTTCACCGCGTACTCCCATCACATCACGCAGATGGTCTTGGATAGCTGCCAGTAATTCCTGATCAGGTACCTGAGCTATAGCCCCTAATCGAGCAGGGACAAAGGCACGGATCAACACCGTGCCCTCGGGTGCACGCTGGGCCCATTTCGCACTGGAGACAGTGATTCCGCTCACTGGAGCAGCTTGTGCTTCCAACCATCCATGGGAGGCCGCGCCCGTACCCACCTGTTCTTGGGTGTACGCCAATGTCACTACGGTTGAACTGCTCAGTGGAGTTTGGCCGAGAATCTGGGAAGCACGAGGACTGTGATCCTTGAGCAGGGTGGCTGAAGAACCAACCCCACCGGCAAGCAAGACGTGGTCGTATTCTGTGGACGAAAGTATGCCCGGTTCAACACTCTCACCGAGCACTATCTTGACCCCCGATTCTCGAGCGGCCTTGTGGGCGGCATCGATGAGGGTCCCCATTCCTCCTCGGAGTGAGCGGAAGGGACTGGCCCCTTTCTTCTGGGGACCACGAGGACGAGAGGCCCGCGCCGCCAAGAGGAGAGCTCGATGGGCTTCCTCATTTTGTCGCAAGGAGGGAAGGACAGCATCCAGGCTTAAATCATCGACACTAGCCCCATAGATTCCGCCAACGAGAGGGTCAGCGAACTTTCGTACCATGGCAGGGCCAAGACGATATTTCAGGAATTCACCAATCGACATGTCTTCACCTGGTACGAGCTTGCGAGGCAGGATCAGATCGAATCCAGCACGCAATTTGTCTGTGGGAGAAAGGATTCCCGTCGTGACGAAAGGCATCAGGCGCGCAGGGAGGATGATCCCCATGGAGGCAGGCAGTGGGCGAAGTTTGCCACCGGAACGCATATAGACCATCCGCGATGAGGCCACTTCTTCGATCCTGTCGGCTAAGCCCAACTCGCGGGCCATATGAAGAGCTTCTCCTCGATAGTTGATCACCGAGTCAGGGCCATGTTCGATGACGAACCCATCACTTGTTTCGGTCCACACCTTGCCACCAAGCCGGTCGCTGGCTTCAACGAGCGTGACATCCATCCCTGCGCGCGAGGCTTCGAGTGCGCCTGCGAGACCGGTGATGCCTCCCCCAACAACAAGTAGTTTCAACGCAACACCTGAGCTTGGGGGATGGCGTCCTGGGCGGGGACGTACGGGCAGAGCGGATCAGTGCCGAGAAGATCCTCGGTCCATGCCCATGCTCGCGCACGAGAACCTCCGCACCACAGCTGGAAATCACAGCGTCCGCAGCGCCCGGTGAACTGGAGTGGATCACGCAAGGCTTTCATGGTGGGATGGTTCTGGTAGATCACAGCTAGCCGATCGGTCTTCACATTGCCCAAAGGTACGGGAAGGAAACCAGAAGGAGTGATGTCACCATCATGGGAGATGAACACCACGCCGTTTCCATCGCGAATACCGAAAGACATTGCTATCGGGGAAGCCTCAATCTGCTCAGGTGTCATCCCCTGCCTGGCTAGGGCTTGGGCAGCGACACGGCGATAGCTCATTGCCTCAGTGGTGCGTACTTGGAAGGGAGCCTCCCGATTCAAAGCCATCAGGTCAATCATGAGCTTTTCGCCCGCCCCCGCGCTGACTTCGGTGAGTTCTGATCCTCGTCCCACTGAGATCAAGAAAAACAGTGACCAGCGCATGAGCGTCTTGCGTGTGAGCAATTCGTAGATGCCACGGATTTCGTCGAGATTGTTCTCGCACACCAAGGTATTGACTTGGACAGCTAACCCGACCTCTGCGGCAATATCGAGTGCCTCCATGGTTTGGGCGAAGGTACCTGGGACACCGCGCAACCCATCATGGGATTCGGCGTCGATTCCATCGAGTGACAAGGATATGGCTTGAACCCCATGGGCTTTGACTTCCGCCAGTTTCTCGGCTGTCAATAGTGGGGTGACCGCCGGGGCTAGCGAGACCCCGAGCTCACGTTCAGCTGCAGCATCGAGCAACTCTATTAAGTCTGGGCGCTTAAGAGGATCCCCCCCAGTCATGGTCACATGCGGAGTGGGTTCTCCAAACTCCAGGACCTGATCGAGTACGTCGATAGCTTGGGCAGTGGTCAATTCATTCGGCCCAGGATCTGGTTGAGCGGTGGCACGACAATGCCGACAAGCTAAAGCACAAGCATTGGTGAGTTCCCAATAAACAATCATTGGCGCACGGTCGTACACCCAATTGACGGGTTTCACCGAACCGATCGCACCAGGGTGCCCACCGGGATGCCCGCCTTGGTGGCCACCAGGATGGGTGACGTGATGAGAGGTCATGAATTCTTCCTTCGTGTGTATTCTACGCAGTCTCACCGAGCGGAGTATCTGGAATCGAGTGAATCAATTCTACGATCCGGGTCAGAACATCCGGATCTGTGGTGGGAGGTACGCCATGGCCCAAATTCACCACATGGCCTGGAGCTGATTGCCCACTAGTCAACACACTGCGCACATGGGCTTCCAGCTCCTCCCATGGTGCTGTGAGCATCGAGGGATCGATATTGCCTTGCAGCGGCACATTCCCCCCAAGCATCTCACTTGCCTCTTCCAAGGTGAGGTTAACATCCACCCCCATCACTGTTGCTCCAGCGGCGAGCATCGAGGTAAGAAGATGCGCTGTCCCCGTACCAAAGTGAACCCGTGGCACGTCGTATGAAGCTGCAATTCCTTCAAAGACCAGCGCAGAATAGGGTTGGGCTTGGGCGAGATATTCCTCCACTGTCAGTGCCCCCACCCATGAATCGAACAGCTGGATGGCTTGGGCACCAGCCTCGATTTGGGCTGCTAGGAACGCTTGGGTGGTACGAGCAACCCAGCGCGCCAATTTCTCCCAGGTGTCAGGGTCTTCAGCCATCAGGGCTTTCGTCTTGGGGAACGCTCGAGACGGCTCACCTTCCACCAGGTAAGAGGCGACCGTAAAAGGAGCTCCGGCAAAACCTATCAGTGGAGTATCCCCCAGCATGGCAATGGATGCTTGGACTCCTGCAACAATGGGGGCGAGTGCTTCGGGAGTCAGTTCCGGTAACCCGTCAACATCCTTGGCAGTACGAACAGGGGTATTCAATACTGGGCCTCGCCCGGGGACTATTTCCACATCCACACCAGCACACTTAGCCGGGATCATGATGTCAGAGAAGAAGATGGCAGCATCCACCCTATGGCGGCGTACTGGCTGAACAGTGATTGTGGCTGCCAATTCAGGTGTCAGGCATGCTTCGAGCATCTGTGTACCCTCGCGAGCAGCTCGATATTCCGGCAGGGATCTCCCTGCTTGGCGCATGAACCATACCGGGCGTGTGGTGGTTCGATTGCCTCGGTAGGCTTGGATCAATGCAGGTTGAGTCATTTCTTTCCTTCTTCTTGGCCGAGCAATTGTCTCGCCACGTGATTCCCCAGTGAGGCAGCTAACATCTCACTATCGCCGGGTACATCCGGGATCTCCAGCGCCTGGGTCACACGGGCATAACCAACATAGAGATGGTCGCTTAACTCCGCAGTCAACGTCAAGGTGCGTCCCTCCCAAGTGGCCAGCGCACCAATAGCTGTCGTACATGTTGCCTCAACTCCACACAGCACCATTCTCTCTGCAATAGTCTCGAGAAGAGTAGGTCCATGATCGAGAGTAGCCAGCGCAGATCGTAACTCTTGATCACCCATGCCACATTCAATAGCCAGAGCTCCCTGAGCTGGGGCTGGTAGCATCTGGTCAGGATCAAAAACCTGCCAGGATTCATCGAGTACGCCTAAACGTTCCAACCCTGCGTACGCCATGATGACAGCGTCCACCTCACCAGTTGCGACTTTGCGAAGGCGAGTGTCGACGTTTCCGCGGATGGGCACGATCTCCAGATCATTTCTCAACCGCTTGAGGGCAGATGCTCTCCGTGGTGAGGAGGTGCCAATCTTTGCCCCCTTGGCAAGCTCATCGAGGGTCAAAGAGGTGCCAGCGAGAACATCGCGAGGATTGACTCGCGGCGGAACAGCCACCAGGTCGGCACCATTCATCGGTGTAGAAGGGAGGTCTTTATAGGAGTGGACAATGTAATCGACTTCACCGGATACCAGAGCATCCCTCAACGCTGAAGCGAAAATCCCTGGACGCGAGGCACCATCCATCGCCATGGTGTGGTCATCACCCTCCACGCGTATAGGAATCAACTCAGATGTGAGCCCTGTTGCTGTTTCAAGATCTCGAGCAACATGGCCAGATTGAGCCATGGCCAGGGGGGAGCTTCGAGTACCCAGACGAATCAGGCGTGACGTGTCGCCGTGCGCCATTAAGCCTCCACTCGTATTCCGAACAATGTCTGAAGTGCTTGATTATAGTCGTCCATGCGCCCGATCTGTGCGAGTTCCACTGCTGCAACACTGGGATGATGCAACATGGCACCAGTTACACGGTGGAGGGATTTTTGTACGATCTCGACAATCTCTGGTGGGTACGCTTTGCGAGTACGCTCCACCTCAGCATCAATAATCGAGCTCACATAACCTCGTATGGCAGTAATAGCAGGGGCAGCACCTCGGCCCAGTTCTGAGTTCATGAGTTCGGCTACAGCATCAGAAAGGATCTGTTCAGCCTCATCCACTGATTCTTGGGTAGCGGGAGGTGCATGGTCACCGATCTCACCCAAACCGATCACGCGAACAGGAAGGTCATCATCCAAATCAACGCCACCACTGAGATCAACAATCACCTGAGTCTGTGCGCCACCGAGCAAAGCAGCATCGATTCGTGCGATTCCGTTTCCTGAAGCTGTCACCACCAAATCAGTAGCCTTCAAAGCAGCAACAAGATCAGCTGTGGGAACAACACAAGGATGTGTTTCAGCAAACGCTAGTGCATTACCAGAGGCAGAATAAACCATCATGTCTGTGCAACCTCGGCGTTGAAGATCAGCAACAACCGTACCGGCGTATTGGCCTGTCCCCAAGATGAGGACTCGTGTTTGTTCCCAAGAATTCAACAAGGTTTCTTCTGGGTTCTCTAAAGATCGCTCCGAAGCTGCCAGATCCAACCCCACAGAAGCCAGGGAGCGCCTGACTTTACCCAGACCAGTATGAGTAGTGATGGCTTTTGCTGTTGCGAGGGCCCCTTGAAATGCGCGGCGAAGTTTAGGGGACACCATTGTCCCTGCAGCTAGCGAGGAGCGTACTTGGCCAATGATCTCATTTTCTCCAACGACCATCGATTCGAGGCCTGCAGCAACTCTATAGAGGTGGTCAACTGCTCCTGCACCCACATGGGTATAGACGCTGTCAGTTAATTCTTTGCCTACCTCAGGAACATGATTATTGATGGCGTCCATGACCATACCCAGGGCACCGTGGAAGGTGATCGCATCGAGGTAGATTTCTACGCGATTGCAAGTGGTGAGAACAACGAAGCCATCGATCAGGCCTTCAGCATGTTGTTCGAGGTAGTCGCAGAGGTCATATTCAGCTTGACCCAACGCGGCTAACTGCTCGGGTGTCGCTTCACGGTGGCACACCCCGACTGCTAGCAATGGCATTGGCTCAGTTTATCAAGGGTTGAAACTAACCCCAAATCCCATGGTTTTGGTTTTTACCACAATTCTTCTCACTAACGCAGTGTGGATGAAACTCCCCAGCAAACAGGCCAAAGCACCCTTGAGACCAAGCAACCATGCTCTGGTCAGTTAGTGCCGACTGTGTCCTCAACTTCTTCCTTGGCCAAAGAATAATGGCCATGCGCTATCAGATCAGTGACAGCTTCGCGTACTTGGTTCGTCACGTCGTCCATCGGATCGCGGCCATTCACCACCAGATAGCGCCCAGGACCTGTCGAGGCCAACCCCAAGAAATAGTCGCGTACCCTCTCATGGAACTCCAGGTCAGTCTCATTAGTGTGAGTCAGCAAATTCTTACGTGTCAACCCCTGATCAACAGGAACATCCATCAACACTGTCAGATCAGGAACAAGATTATTGACCGTCCACCACGCAATATGTTCCACCTCTTCGTGGGTCAAGACGCGCCCGGAACCCTGATAAGCAATAGTGGAGTCGACGTAGCGATCGCAGACAACGATGTGGTCCTGGTCGAGTGCAGGTTTCACTACCTGATAGATATGCTGAGCTTTATCCACACAATAGAGCAGCACCTCAGCCCGAGGGCATATCTCGATGTCCGGATTGAGGACAACCTCACGGATTTTCGCACCAATCGCAGTGTCACCAGGCTCAAAAGTCGTACGGACCTGGTAGCCCTGTTCAGCAAACCAGGCAGCCAACCGAGCAGCCTGAGTGGACTTCCCTGCACCATCGCCTCCCTCGAAAACGATGAACATGCCCTTTTTCTTTGCACCCATAACTAGCCCTCACTTCCTTGACTTGGTCCGGCGAGTTTTCTTCGCGGTGGGAGGTTTCGCCCTCTTCTCCGCGAGCAGCTCGTACGCCCTTTCCTGAGTCATCTCCTCGACAGTATCACTCCTACGTAGTGTTGCATTAGTTTGACCATCAGTGACGTACGGACCAAAACGCCCATCCTTGATCACCACTGGTTTCCCTGAAGCTGGATCGGTCCCGAGTTCCTTCAGCGGACCAGAAGAACGCCCGCCGCGTACAGCCGGAGCATCAAATAGAGACTTCGCTTCCTTGAGGGTTGTCGTGAAAATGGCTTCTTCACTCGTCAACGATCGAGAAACAGTTCCCTTTTTCAAGTACGGCCCGTACCGACCATTCTGGGCAGTGACTTTCTCACCATCAATCTCCCCAATCACTCGAGGAAGACTCATGAGTTTCTCTGCTTCCTCTAATGTAATAGTCTCCAAGCTCATGGACTTGAACAAAGACCCAGTACGAGGTTTCGCACTCTTAGGGGCATCATCTTTCAGGACCTCAGTGACATAGGGCCCAAAGCGCCCATCTTTTGCTTGGACGTGGAGCCCTGTCGATGAGACTCCCAGATCCCTGACTTCCCCTTGGGGTGCTTGAATGAGTCCAAGGGCTAGTTCTTCGGTGAGTTCATCGGGGGGAAGCTCAGAGTCGATCGTCACCTTCTTGCCGAGAGGATCCTCGACGTACGGCCCATAGCGCCCCACCCGAAGGTTGAGACCCTCATCCCCGACAATGGGGAAGGTCGACAATGCTTTAGGATCAATGTCACCCAATTCGCTCACGAGCGTACTCAATCCTCTTGCAGCATCTGAGCCAAAATAGAAGCGGTTCAACACATCGAGTCTCTTCACACTACCGTTGGCGATCTCATCAAGATCATCTTCCATCGTGGCTGTGAAAGTGTAATCCACCAACTGGGTGAATTGCTCTTCAAGCAAACGGGTCACGGCGAAAGCCAACCATGTTGGGACCAGTTGTGTACCGCGCTTGAAAACATAGTCGCGGCTGGTGATGGTACGAATAATCGATGCGTACGTACTGGGGCGCCCGATCTCCAACTCTTCAAGTTTGGCCACGAGACTCGGTTCGGTATATCGGGGGGGAGGTTTGGTTTCATGGCCAGCAGGAGTGAGACTGCTGACACCCAGCGATTGGCCCTTGGTGAGCTGGGGAAGGCGAGCTTGAGCCTCACCATCTGGGTCAGTGGTTTCCACGTAGGCTTTGAGGAATCCCGGGAAGGTGATCGTACGCCCAGAAGCAGAAAACTGACACTCCTCAAAACTGAGATGATCGAGTGCTGTAGGTATATGGCGGGCTTGGATCTTCACCGACACTGATTCACCACTAGCATCTGCCATCTGGGAGGCGAGGGTCCTCTTCCAAATGAGATCATAGAGTTTGAATTTGTCCCCACTGAGTCTTGATTCTTCGGGAGTACGAAAATGGTCGCCTGCCGGACGAATAGCTTCGTGAGCTTCTTGAGCATTCTTCACCTTGGAGGTATAGATCCTCGGTTTGCTGGGAAGAAATTTCTCCCCATAGAGCTTGGTGATCTGCGACCGTGTTGCTTGAATGGCTTGATTCGACAAGGTGACCGAATCTGTTCTCATGTATGTAATCCACCCAGCTTCGTAGAGCTCTTGGGCTATGCTCATTGTTCTTTGAGCTGAAAAACCGAGTTTGTTGCCTGCTTCTTGCTGGAGGGTTGTGGTTCGTAGCGGTGCTGGAGGTTTACGGGTGTACGGGCGGGCTTCAACATTGGTGACTTTGTAGGTGGCATAGTCCAGCACACTGACCAGGGAGGCAGTTGCTTGTTCGGTGAGTGCAATGAGCCCAGTTTTGAGTTCGCCCGCAGAAGAAAAGTCTTTCCCTTGTGCGATCCGTGTTTGCCCCACGTGAGTCAACCGTGCAGGAAACTGGGGAGGATCCACAGTTTCACCACCATCCATGATAGCATCAATGTCCCAGTACGAGGCTCGGCGAAAAGCGATTCGTTCCTTTTCTCGATCAACAACTAGGCGGGTGGCCACTGATTGAACACGGCCAGCCGAGAGTTTGGGCATAACTTTTTTCCACAACACTGGGGACACTTCATAGCCATAGAGCCGGTCGAGGATTCTTCTGGTTTCTTGGGCATCGACCAAGTCATTGTCTATCTCGCGAGGATTGGCGACCGCACTTTTTATTGCAGATTCGGTAATCTCATGGAACACCATGCGCTTGACCGGTACTTTTGGTTTGAGCTCTTCGAAAAGGTGCCAAGCAATAGCCTCCCCTTCACGGTCCTCGTCAGTTGCCAGGAGGAGTTCATCACATGTTGCGAGTTTCTTTTTCAGATCTGCAATGACTTTCTTTTTGTCAGTATTCACCACATATAAGGGTCGGAATTGGTTGGCGACGTCAACGCCCGTACGCGCCCAGGACTCTTTCTTAAATTTCGCTGGAATCTCCGCAGCTGTATTGGGAAGATCACGAACATGCCCAACACTGGATTCGACCACATAGTTCGAGCCTAAAAATGAGGAAATCTTCGCTGCCTTCGTGGGCGACTCCACGATGACGAGACTCTTGGGGCCCATATTTCACCTTTTCGCATCTGACTAACGACACACAACCTTAGCGAGCTTGAGTGAAACTACGAAACCACTACCTGCGATTCACTGATTTCCTGCGTACGAGGTGGAGGTGATGTCTTCGAGCACTCCGGGGATCTTCCAACCCATGGCGACAGTGACCTCAACCTCCACAGCCACCTCGGAAGCGGCGCGTACGATCTCACATCGCTGGAGTTGTGCACCATTGGATTGGGCTATGGCCCGGGCAGCTGCACAACAGTGAGTATCGTCGAGAGACTCCATCGCTTCACTAGCTGCTGAAATAGCGGCCAAATCAGAGGCATTGTGGGCTTGGTGCTGAGCCCGGATAATACTCAACACACTCGCGGTGATGATCATGGCAACAGACAGGCACACTGCGATCACTGCTCCTGACAGAGCTGTCGAGCCAATCTGGGCTCGTGGCCCCGACATCGTTGTCATCGATTTCCCCCCTCTGAGGTCACTGATGCTTCACTGTGAACCACCAAACCAGGCAACCAGGTTCCCCAAGGTTGGACCTCCCAGGACACAGCAACCACCACCTGCGTACCATGGGAATCGATGGAAACCTGTGCGGTGTCGGGAAGTCGTTGCGTCACCTCTCTTACACCACCAAGATCACCTCTGGCAGCTTGGCGAGCAATCTGCCCAGCAGCATCCTGAGCGTGAATCTGTGAGAGCCCTGCACTGACCAATCCGGCACCGAAAACAACAGCCAAACCAAGCCCTAATGCCGCAAAAGCCATCTCGGCAGTCACCCAACCTCGCTGGTTCTGCTGGGTGACACCCCAGCGTGTATGTCGTTGGATACTCACGATTCCTCCTCGCCGAGGAGGCAAGTCAGAGACCACACTCTGACTTGCCCCCCAAGACTTTGGGTACTCTAAGCCCCCGGTGCGCCCGTAATGAGACCGAGAATCCACGACATCACTCCAAAGACGGTGTCTCGGAAGAATGGCTGCTGAATAATGCTGACGAGAACCCCTCCGAGGGAAATCGCAGCCACAGTACCCACGGCATATTCTGCTGTTGCCATACCTGCTTCGCGATGGCCCATGACCCTCGACATCACCTTGGCTAGCAATACTTTCATTTTCACTCCTTTTCTTGTGCGCTTTCGCGCTTGTCCGACCTGGACATAACAGACAATGGCCACGTGAACTGGCTTCTTGCGCCCAAGCAGGGAACCTGTGGATAGGTCATTGGCGAGAAGAAAAATCTGTGGATAGTGACTAAGAGAATTCACGAGAAGACACCGGAGACTCCCGCAGCAATCACTGGCACCACACCGAGCAGAATGAAGGCTGGGAGATAGCAGACACCGAGGGGTACAACACTACTGACCCCCACTTTCTTCACGGCTTTCAGTCTCTGCCTCGATCTTTGCTGGCGGCATTGACGACTGTGTTGACTCAAGACGTCCACCATGGTCGTACCCCACACAGCACTGCGGGCAATATCTCGCGCAACGGCCCCCATGACCGGATCATCTGCTAGGACGAGCCAAGCCTGCTCATCTGACATTCCCACTGAGATCCCATGCAAAACCCTGCGCAGTTGATCCTCCAGTGGCGCACCCAAGACGTTGGCAACTGTTGACACGGCAATTCGCAGTGGTTGACCAGCACGAATGCACGCCCCCAACAGATCTAGAGCCTCAGGCAGTACGTCGAGAGTCTGCTCACGAAGATGTCTTGTCTGGGCAGGTTCCAGCTTTCCCAAGAAGACGACAGCTGCTCCACCAGCGAAGATCCCCAGTGGTATCACCACCGGCCATAAATCCCACAAGAGTAACAGGACCGTCAAACCTATAGCTCCACCAGCAACTGCTCGGGTTTTGATGTTCATAGCTTGGGGGGCTGGCGTGACCCATGGTGGAAGTTGTACCGTGATCTTGGCTGCCAAGCGATGAAGACCCGCACCGGGAAGCAGCAACCACACAACTGCCCCAGCACTCAACGCCGCCACTGCTCCCCACGTACTCACGTCTTCACCTTTCCCCACAACCGGTGGGTGGTTGCAGCGTTGTGGGAGAATCCAGACACTTTGTTAGCCACATTCTCTGTCCAGATCAATCCTGCACAACCCAACCAGACACCCATGCTCAGACATATTCGCCCCACCACTGTGGCAGTAAAGAACTGTAAAGGATTAGCGCCCAGTCCAAAAGCCATGGCTAACCCGACGAGAGGCAGCAGTGAAAGCATCTGCCCCGTGGCCCTAGGCCCGGCAAGTTCTCCTGCCACTTCATCAGCTTCTTGAGAGGATTCTTCAAGGTGGCGACGAACCTCACCCAAAGCGTCATACATCGATGACCCAGTGAGTTGCGACACCCTCCACGAGTGGCCAATGAGCAACAAACCTTCTTGGCCTGGAACCTTCGAGAGTTGCTCCATGACCTCCCAGGGGTCCCCACCCATCTGGACCAAGTCGAGGGCCGGTGCGAGAACTGTGGATTCTTCTGCAGCGATCTTCAATGCCGTAGCCGGAATGTGTCCCAGACCAAGAAGGGATTCCACCACTTGTGCTGCCCGGGCTACCTGCTTAGTTCGTGCCAAAATCTTCTTCTGGCGAAGACGAGTCACCATCACCCAAGTAACAGTCAACCCCACACCAGCAGCGACACAGACCAGTGCCAAAGGGGCAAAAACCACACCTAGTAGTCCGCTGAGCGCGACCATCATTATTGGCAACATCCAAGGGTTCATGCTCTTGGGGGCACGCGATAGTGGGGGCACTAGTCTGTCCACGCCTAGGCTGCGACCTGGGATGAGCAGCCACACCACTGCCAAGGCCATCAACAGTGCAAGGATCATCATGCGAGCAAAGCTTTCAAATCATCCATAGCCTCACCTATGGCGATGTGGTCACCAGTTTTGCTCCATGCGAGAGCTGCCTCCACAACACCCAAAGAACCACGTGAGAGCACTCCAATTTGTGCCACCTCACGTACTGGCCCTCGACGAATCAGGTGGATAACAACACGAAAAGCCGAGGCCACCTGGGCATGGGTGGCTGTTGGCGATAATCCACCTAATGCTCCTAGTGCTTCCAAGCGGGCTGGAAGATCTGCCACGCAATTCGCATGAATAGTTCCACACCCGCCTTCATGCCCGGTGTTGAGCGCTTGGAGGAGATCGCACAATTCACCACCTCGCACTTCCCCAACAACGAGACGATCCGGACGCATCCTCAAAGCCTGCCTCACCAGGTCAGTCATCGTCACTAAGCCAGCATCTTCCCCATTGGCGGGGCGCGATTCCAGCCAGATGCAATGGGGATGATGTGGGTTGAGTTCGCGGGAATCCTCCACCACAACAAGGCGCTCCCCAGCAGGGACAAGACCAAGCAAACTCGACAATAGTGTCGTTTTCCCCGAACCTGTTCCACCAGAAACTAGAAAAGCTATCTTCTTATCTATCAACCTGTGAAGAATCTCGGCAACCGAAGGATCCACACCACCCCTACGGATCCAATCCTCGAAAGTGATGTGGGTCTTTGCCGGAATTCGAAAAGACAAGCAGGTTCCTGGGTGGGAGATCCCCGCCAGTATTCCATGGAAGCGCACACCACTCGCTAGGCGAGCATCCACAAAAGGGGACCCATCATCAAGACGGCGCCCCACTGATGCTGCCAGACGTACTGCTAATTGTCGTACCGCCTCGTCGTCGAGGAATTTCACCTCAGTCAGTTCAAGTCCATGGCCCTGATCGACATACACCTTGTGGGGACCGTTCACAACAATGTCGGTTATCCCTTCGAGAGCTAAGAGAGGGTCAAGGATACCCAGACCAACACAGTCCCGGGATATTCCTTGAAACACATCAAGGACATGCTCATCACAGACCACCTGCCCAGTTGCTCGTAGAGCATCGGCAATATCATGTGCTGTGGGAGAACGACCGATCAGTGCAAGGTGCTGGCGCACCAAACCCACAGTCTCTTCGCTCACCATCTCGACCCCTGATGGTGGGTTACTTTGCCGACACTCCATGTCAACACTCTGGTGCAGACCTTTTTCCATCGCCCACCCAACAGTGGTGGAATACCACGATCAGCGAGTCGGGGAAGGTCAGGGCAATGAGGCACCACTCCCAGCAAAGGCAGCCCCAGGGCACGCGCAGAATCTCTGGGGCTCACTGAGCCTGAACGATGACGCAGTACGAGGGTAGAATCAGCTAAACCTTGGTCTCCCATCATTGCCTTTGTTGCTGACATGGCCCGTACGCTCTGGAAAGACACCAGCACATGTCGCGTTGCTAGATCGACCCAGGGACCATGGCGGGGAGAATCAATGACGACCACATCGTGTGTTCTCGCCAAGGCATCCACGACAGCCTCGAAAGCTGCAGGTGGCACCTCCTGGGGATTCTGCCTCTCCATAGACACGAGCGACACCCCATCTATTCGCGGAAGCATAGAGGAGATGTCAGCGATCTGACCAACAGCATTGCGGAGTTTGTCCCAACGCCACCCTGGTGTGTTTTCTCCCCCCATGATCAAATCCAAACCTCCACCTTGGTGGTCACCATCAACGAGTGCAACTGACATGTGGGCGCTTGCTGCCCTCAAGGCTAGTCCGACACTCAACGTGGACGCTCCCACTCCACCAGCACCACCTCTGACTTCGACAACTGTCCCATTTCGGTGACTCCCCGGTGCCCCGGCCATGACTCGCGCCAACCATTTGGCCCCCTCGGGGAGGCGAATCACCGAAGCTCCCAAAGGAACCGACCAACGAAAGAGTGTCTGATCAGCAGTAGGGAATCCAACAAGAAAGACTGCGTCCCTTGGTGGCAGAGCCCAGGAACTCACTGCCTCGACCATATCCACACCAATAAGAACAGCTGCAGCTCTTCGCCACTGATCGCGAAGATCCTCACAGGTGGACACCACAACAACCTCGCACCCATTGGTCGCAGCCGCTGCTTGAGCCATGTGAATTAATTGGGTGTCCATACTCACGAGAGTCGCTGGTGTTGGTCGCATACCTCAATCAATGACTAGTTGTGGTCCAGAATTGTTCCCCACGCCAGGATCTGTGGATAACTTGAGTGAATTCACCACGATATGTGGACAAGTAGCAGATCTTCGCGTGGGAATACACGGTTAAGGCATGGTTTATTCAGTACAGTTCACACATGACCGTGACAATGATCCAGCCCGCGGCCCTTGAGTGGCTTGTTGGGCAGGAGCCGACGACGGTTCTCTTAGTCGGTGCATCAAGTGGATATGCGTCCATGCTCATCCGCGCGGGACACCAGGTGACAGTGATTGATCCTCGTCGAGAATCATTGATAGAACTCACTAACCAGGTGCCCGGCCTCCATGTCGTCGCAGGTAAGGCAGAGTCCCTCCCCTTCGATCCTGGATGCTTCTCAGTGGTGTTATCGATTCAGAACTTCCACACATTCGCCCCAGGTATGGCACTAGGGGAATGGGCAAGAGTTCTCAAACCGCAAGGCCGAGTGGCACTTGCGTACATGACCAGAGATGATTCCGTACCTTGGGTCAATAAGCTGAAGAGGATAGTTCAGTACTATCTTCCCCACGCGATGTCGAGTGACTACGGATCCTATTCCGTGGCTGCCTTTACCGCCGCAGCATATTTCCCCCACGTCGATAAAGTGTCCTTTCGTCACTGGATTCCCTCATCCAAGACAGAACTTCAAACAAATGCCTGCCAGAGCCCAGGGGCAGCAGAACTCGGTGAAGACCGCCGAGAATCAATGCTGAAAGAGATCGGTGAACTTTATGACCAGCATGCGCGTATCCCTAATCCACTGCTGCTGCCCTACACGATTCAATGTTGGAAGGCTGAAGTGGATCGATCAAGCCTCACAATGCCGCTGATTCCCCATGACGAAGGGTTATCCATAGCCCTGTGATCTGGGTCTGAGGTCAACACCCTAAAACACCACGTCGCCGAGTTGAGTGTCCAACTCATCGTACACATCATCAATGAGTTCCAGTTCTCGACGAGCCTTCTCGCGGCGTGTAGGTTTCTTTGCCTTGTGCCCCACTTCTGCTTGGACCAGACGGCCACCATCTTCCAACCCCTGGGCTAGGGCAGTGAAAGATTTGCCCACTGACTCTGGTGATTTTTGCGGGCCGCGAATCGAAGAAAAGTTCTTGACGCCAAAGATGACAAAGAGGATAGCAATGATGAGGATCAGTACGAACGCGGTGAGCGTACCAAAAAAGAGGGCTCCCCAATTGCTGGCTGGGGTATGGGCGGCATATAACCAGGTGAAACCTGCAGCCATGACAAACCAGAGAATGATCGTGGCAGAAATAACGAAATAGAGGGCTCCAGCGAACATTCCCGACCCAACACCGACCTTACGAACCGACGGTTTGATTTCTGCTTTGACTAGCGCGATCTCATCTGAGATGAGGGTACGCACATCGGCAGTAATCACATTCACTAGTTCAGAGATCTCAGTAGGACTGGCCATGTTTCCTCCTTGATTCCCCACAAGACTACCAGCGCACGAGAAACAAGGAATTATTTCTGGGGTATCTTCACCAACTCCGAAGCCAGAACAGGGTCGATTTCTCCTTCGCCAAAAGACGGGCACAACTGGCCAAGTGGGCAAGCTCCACATGCTGGTTTTCGCGCATGGCAACGAGTGCGACCGTGGCCGATCAAGGATCGAGACAAGGAGATCCATGACGTCTCATCAAATAGTTCACACAAGTCTGCTTCAACCTTGGCCGGGTCTGTTTTGTTGGACAAACCAAGACGTCGCGACAATCTCAACACATGGGTGTCGACTGTGATGCCAGGGACACCGAACCATTCCCCCAAGACAACATTGGCTGTCTTTCGGCCCACTCCACTCAACGTGAGTAGCTCATCCAAGGTTGAAGGAACCTGCCCGGCGTACTCGATAAGAAGCATCCTTGACATGGAAATAATCCTGTCCGCTTTGACCTGGTAAAACCCAGTGGAGTGAATGATTTTTTCTACATCTCCATGATCGGCTTGAGCAAGATCCTCGGCAGTAGGATAGGCCGCGAACAGCTTCGGCGTGACTTGGTTCACTCCACGATCTGTACATTGTGCAGACAGGATTGTTGCCGTCAACAGTTGAAAAGCAGAGTCGTGGACTAATCCACACTGCACTTTCGGATAGGTTTCCTCCAAGGTGGCGAGGATCTCAGCGGCACGTTCCCGTGACTCGGCTAGTCCTTCGGACATGGTGAATCCCCCACCGGGCGCTTGAAGAAAGCCACTGGGTTCCCACCATCTCCACTGCTCAAGACGCTCACCAACTCCCACCTATCATTACCCCACGTGTCCAGAATCTGTTTCATGGAGTGAATCAGCAAAGGTACGGTGGCGTATTCCCATTGAGTCATGCCCCCACTCTAGTAGGAGATGCTGGGAGAAAGGCAACACGAGCCTAGATCCGGTAAACTTGAGTGCTGAGATTCACACAATCGGGGAAACAGGAGGAATCCTGGCTACGCACTCTACGCCCTTGCCGGAGCGCACCACACAGCGCGCACCGCGCTCAGTTTCGCGCACCCACAAAGAGGAAACCCACACTCCAGCGCGTACTGGTCGACGTTCCTTAGGACTTCCCTTAGTTTTCCTTGGTTCCCTAGGCGTGTGTGTCATTATCTCTGTGGTTCTTGGTTTTGTGATGGATGCCATCTATGACAATCGGGCCCTGCCTGGATTCTCTGTGGGAGGATACGATATTTCGGGGATGCCTCTCAGTGATGTCCCGGTCTTCCTTGATGACACGGAATCATCGTTGGAGCTCACCATCCATGTGGGGGATCAAACACACAGCGGTACTGCTTCCCAGTTGGGGATCAGCATTGATCACTCATCGATCCTCACGAAGGTGTACGGAAAATCAACCCAGCGTTTCTGGATCTACCGATCCTTCCAACCGACATCCATCCCTCTTGATGTTGCCATCGACAGGAACCAATTCAATTCCTGGTTGGCTGACAACTTTCCTGAAAACTACGATCAACCGATCAATGCAGGCCTCACCTTCAATCCCACCACAGGTGTGTACGACATTACTGAACCGGCAGCAGGTACGGGAATTGCTGACTCGGAACTGGCTAGCATTCAACAAACCTTGGCAACTGCACCTCAAGATGCGTCCTTCTCTTTGAACCCCACACCGGTTGACCCGGATGTGGGTGCAGCCGAAGCTAGTGAAACACAGCAGTGGGTGAATGAACGCCTAGCTACTAAATGTTCCTTTACTGAAACTGCGGCCACCTCATCAACCAATGAACCTATCTATACTCTCACCCCCTTGGATATTGCTTCCATGGTGACGGTGACCACGTCAACTGCCGATGGTCTCCAAGCAACATTCACAGAATCTCAGGTGACAGAGTTTGTCAACCAAACCTTCCCTGACAAGGTCAATCGTATCCCTGAGGATAGTGTTGTCGTCCTCAATCACAAGGGCGAAGAGGTACGCACTATTCACCCAGGTGTCACGGGACGCACTCTCTCTCACGCTGAGAGGCTGCCGAACCAGATACTGGACTGTTTGATGAATGCTGAAGACACAGTGATGGCTCTCACTTTCACTGAGATCCCTTTTGCGTCCACACAAGCCCAACCCACTATTTCTCCAGCACCACCGGGAGCGCGACACTGGGCGGATGTTGATTTGTCGACACAGACGGTGACTCTCATGAACGGATCCACACCAGGAGCAACCTTCGTCTTGAGCTCTGGAAAACCGGGAATGGAAACACCCACGGGTACTTTTCCTGTCTATGCGAAAACCCGTATCCAGAGTGTGAGTGGCTATGGTGAAGGGGAATACTATTCCTACCCCGGTGTACGCTGGTTGGTGTGGTTCAAAGGAAATTATGGGTTCCACACTGCGTACTGGCATGATAATTTCGGTGAGCCTGTCTCTCATGGATGTTTGAATTTGCGCGAAGCGGATGCCAAGGAAGTCTTCGACTGGCTTGCCCGTGGAGACAAGGTCGTCATCCACGACTAAGGCCAGAAATTGATTGTGAGGAAAGCCACATGCATCCTGTGACTATCGTGGGAATAACCCTGGGAGTGTTCATCCTGGTTGTTGTCGGATGTCTGGGATACGCCATGGTGGTTGCGTCTCGTGGTTTTCGTCTTCGCCGAGTCGAGGTTCCCGTACTCGCCGAGGGCAGCGAACCTATCACCATCCTTCATTTCTCAGACCTGCATCTGCTGCCTTCTCAGGCTAAGAAGATCGAGTGGGTACGAGGGCTAGCTGCCCACACCCCAGATTTCATCATCAGCACTGGGGATAATCTTTCCTCCCCCGATGGCATACCAACTCTGGAACGAGCCCTGGAACCTTTGGGGGGAATTCCTGGAGTCTTTGTTTTCGGTTCTAATGATTTCTTTGGGCCACGCCCGATCAATCCTTTTAGCTACCTCAAAGGCCCATCCTCACCACACAAGATAGACAGCCAGAAAAGATTGCCCCGGATCCCGACTGAAGATATTGCCCAACTGTTCGAATCATTGGGGTGGAAAAATGGTGAAGATACTTCATTGAACTTCACACTGAGAGGTACGACGGTGGAAGTCCGTGGATGCAAGGATGCCCACATGGAAGAGGATCGTTATGAGGCAGTGATGGGTGAACGTGATGCGGATCTCCTGCTCGGTGTGACACATTCCCCCTATGTCCGGGTTCTCGATCTCATGGTTGCCGATGGCGCGGATCTCATGTTTGCTGGGCACACCCACGGTGGTCAGGTTTGTTTTCCGGGTGGTCATGCACTGGTCACCAACTGTGATCTTCCTCGCAGTCAAGCTCAAGGGTTGAGCCAATACTCCCGAGGTGATTCTTCCCCGTGGTTGCATGTCTCAGCAGGTTTGGGGACTTCCCCGAAAGCTCCGTACCGTTTCTTCTGTCGTCCCGAGGCGACACTGTTGACCTTAGTTCCCTGCGACAATCCCACCAGCTAGTCCACCTCCTCGTACTGGTGGTGTCTTTACGCCAACAAGGTACGATCGGAGAGCATCCCTTTTTCTTTGCTGAAGAACTCCAAGAGGTCGTTGACCGAGGTTCTTGCTTTCTCTCGTGCATTCAAGGAGCGCAAGATTTTGCCCTCATGCATCATGATCAAGCGGTTACCCAAGCGCAAGGCGTGATCCATATTGTGAGTGACCATGAGCGCAGTCAAACCCTGTTCAGCGATCTTTGTCCCGGTGAGCCGCAAAACGAGCTCGGCCCTTTCAGGGTCCAAAGCAGCAGTGTGTTCATCAAGGAGCAAAAGCTTCGGATGAGTGAAGGAGGCCATCAGCAAACTGAGTGCTTGGCGTTGCCCACCCGAGAGTAAACCCACACGGTGTTTCATTCGATCTTCGAGGCCCTGTTCGAGGGTAGCGAGTTGTGTGCGGAACTCTTCACGACGTTTTCTAGTGAGTGCACGCCTCAAGGTGTGCGGCTTTCCGCGATCAAGGGCAACAGCGAGGTTCTCTTCAATAGACAGATGTGGGGAGGTTCCTGCCGAGGGGTCTTGGAAGACTCGAGAGATGTCCCGAGCGCGGTGGTGTTCTTTCAACCATGTGACGTCTTCACCATTGACAACCACACCTCCATAATCGACTCGAAGAGACCCTCCAATGATATTGAGTAGTGTCGATTTCCCTGCCCCATTGGAACCGATAATGGTGACGAAGTCTCCTTCGTCAAGATTGAGGGAAACATTATCCAGGGCCACGCGCTCGTTGGCTGTGCCGGGATAGAAGGTCTTACTGACACCGATAATCTCTAGCATGGCGATTCCTCTTCGTTTGAGGATTGTTCTTGGTCATCACCAGGATCTATGTGACCACCCAGTGCAGTTCGCAAGACTCCTTGATGGGCAGAATCTACTTCAGCAAAGGGAGAGAATTGGTTGGGTACGCTCGCCATGGGTTCGGGAGTTGAATCTTTTGGCCCCCAGGGAGTGAGTCTCGAGACCAGTGCATGGGCACCCTTCCATTGAGTCGACACCAAAGCAATGACCACTAGAACAGCAGAAATCAGCTTCATGTCAGTGGTTTCGAGGAAATCCCAACTCATTGCCCCAAAAATGGCCACGCGATAGATAACTGACCCGACCACAACACCCAGTGTCATCAACCAGACATAACGAGTGCCAAAGATGGCATTACCCAAGATGACTGAGGCAAGGCCAACCAAGATGATTCCCCGCCCGTCTTCAATAGTGGCGCTGAATGTGAATTGAGCATTGATGGCCCCAGCCAAACCTGCGAGACCATTGGATACCATGAGTGTCACGATTTTTGTGGTGTCGTTATTAATGCCCATGGCCGATGCCATCGTCGGATTATCTCCGGTGGCCATGACGGCAAGACCGAATCTCGTTGACAGCCACCAATTGAGTAAAAGAACAACGATGATAACGATACCCACCAGCACAAGGATGGACACCCACGTTCCTCGAAATCCGAGCAGCCTCATCCATGTGAATAACGTCGTGAGGTCTCGTTTCTCTTCTCTGACCAATCCTAAAGTGACCCGAATAACTCCATTGTTGCCCGCCGACAAGATGCGAACATTAATCGAATACAGCGCCAGCATAACCAGAATGGAAGCAAGCAAAGGATCTATATGGGCTTTAGTGTGAAGCAGTCCAGTGAGTAACCCAGCAAGGGCACCGGCCGCCATTCCAGCTGCTAACGCAACCCAGGGAAGCCACCATTGACCATTCCCATTAACGATGACAACGGCTGTGGTGACTGCACCAGTTGCATAAGAGCCGTCTACTGTCAGGTCCGCAAAGTTCAAGATGCGGAAGGTGAGAAAGATCCCCAGGGCCAGCAAAGCCGTAATAAGCCCCTGATCAATAGCACCTAACATGACAGTAGACAGCTCCTCGCAATTATTCTGTTATCTTCTCAACAGCTTGGGCAACGAGGCCATCCGGAAGTGTGATTCCAAAACGCTCCGCTGCTTTCAGGTTGACGATAAGCGCTGTTTCGGTTGTGGCCTCTGGGGCTATCTCCGACACTGGCTTTCCATCACGAAGAATCTCGACGGCCATTTCACCAGTGCGACGACCGAGGTCATAATAGCTCAATCCACGGGTCGCAACAGTTCCCAGTTCGACTGTGGAATTGTCCGCACAAAATACAGGTATCTTCTTCTCTTCACCGAAGGCTACCACGGAAGCGATCGCCTCGACGATGGTATTGTCAGTTGGAATCAGGATGGCTTCTGTCCCGGCAAGAGCCTCAAGGCCAGTAACGATCTCATTGGGAGAGTTAATTCCGCGCACAGTGAGCTCCACTCCAAGAGCAGCAGCTTCTGCTTTGTAGGCTTCCACCTGGATAGCTGAGTTTGGTTCGGAGGTGGAATACAGCACGCCAATATTCTTAACCGCAGGCATGGCCTGGGTAACGAGCTCTACTGGTTTGGCTTCAGGGTTGAGGTCAGAAGTGCCAGTAATGTTCACACCAGCTTGCTCCCAGGAAGGAACGAGACCGACTTGTACAGGATCAGTAACAGCCGAGAACAGAATGGGGCGCTGAGTTTCTGCACCTTGGATGCCGAGCGCCATTGGTGTGGCAATGGCCAACATAAGATCCATGTCACTATTCGCTGCAAAAAGCGAAGCAATAGTCGCTACGTTGTTCGAATCAGCGGCCGCACTCTCTCGTACGACGGAGTAGTTAATTCCCTGCTCTTTGAGCACTTCTTCAAAACCGTCCTGAACAGCTTGAAGTGCTGGGTGTTCAACGTACATTGCAACACCAATGGTGAACAGAGGACCTGTTGGTTCTGGATAGGTCACGGTAGGGGTGGGAGTTTCCTCGTCAGTGTTCCCTCCACCACAAGCTGTCATGGCTAAGCTGAGTGCTCCCACCGTCAACAAGGTGGGAATCAAACGGCGTAATTTCATAGCGTCTCCTTGATTAGTTGCGGCGCGTCCATGGCGCCCAAGTTCTCCACAACCTTAGCGCAGTCTCATCATTCGAGAAAAACCCGCTCGCACACTGGCTGGGTCGCTGATTCTGTGAGGAACCAAATTCCGGTAAGCTTCTAGGGTTCACCCCTGGAAAGCGAGCCCATGCCCACACGCCCTGACCTGCGAAACCTTGCCATCATTGCCCACGTCGACCATGGGAAAACCACACTCGTGGATGCCATGCTCTGGCAGTCAGGTGCTTTTCGCGCCAACCAGGATGTCGATGTCCGAGTCATGGATTCCATGGACTTAGAACGCGAGAAGGGCATCACCATTCTTGCGAAGAACACTTCTGTCGCTTCCCATGACGCCCACGGTAACCCCATCACGATCAATATCATCGACACTCCTGGTCACGCGGATTTCGGTGGAGAAGTGGAACGCGGTCTCGCCATGGTCGATGGTGTCCTCCTGCTCGTCGATGCTAGTGAAGGGCCGCTACCACAAACACGATTCGTTCTCTCCAAGGCCCTCGCTCTTCACCTACCCATTATCGTGGTCATCAACAAAGTCGACCGCTCAGATGCCAGAATCGCTGAGGTAGTCGACGAGACGTACGCCCTGTTCATGGATCTTCTCGACGATGACGAAGCAGAAAAACTAGACTTCCCCATTCTCTACAGTTCAGCGAAAGCCGGTCGCGCCTCACTGACCAGACCTGATGACGGGGCCCTGCCTGATGGCGAAGACTTGCGTCCCCTGTTTGATACGATCTTCACCCACATCCCTGCCCCGACCTTCATCGAAGGTCATCCACTCCAAGCGCACGTCACCAACCTGGATGCCTCCCCTTACTTGGGCCGCCTCGCCCTGTGCCGGGTCATCAACGGCACACTCACCAAAGGACAGATGGTGTCCTGGTGTCGCCGTGATGGATCCATCACCCAAGTACGCCTCTCGGAGCTTTTGCGTACGGAAGCCCTCGAGCGTGTCCCAGCCCAGTCAGCTGGTCCTGGTGACATCGTGGCTATTGCAGGGATCCCAGATATCACCATCGGGGAGACCCTCTCAGACGTGGATGACCCACGACCCCTTCCGCTCATCCACGTGGACGAACCCTCCATCTCTGCCACCATCGGAATCAATACCTCCCCCATGGCTGGGAAATCAGGCAAGAACCTCACAGCTCGACTGGTGAAAGCTCGCCTCGACCAGGAACTAGTGGGGAACGTCTCGATTCGCGTCCTGCCCACCGATCGTCCAGATGCCTGGGAGGTCCAAGGCCGCGGTGAACTCCAGCTTGCGATCCTCGTGGAAATCATGAGACGAGAATCCTTCGAACTCACGGTAGGAAAACCCCAAGTCGTCACGAAAATGATTGATGGCAAACTCCACGAACCCACCGAAAGACTCACCATCGATGTTCCTGAAGACTATATCGGTGCTGTCACCAGCCTCCTAGGACTTCGCAAAGCAAACCTTGAACAGATGGTCAACCATGGGACCGGGTGGGTACGCATCGAGTACGTCGTCCCAGCTCGTGGACTCATCGGTTTTCGTACAGAATTCCTCACCGAAACCCGAGGAACAGGGATCATGCACCATGTTTTTGAAGGTTATGCCCCCTGGGTGGGCGACATGAAACTGCGCCCAACAGGATCACTCGTGGCCGACCGTAGTGGCTCAGTAACCTCGTATGCACTGTTCAATCTCCAAGAGCGGGGGACCATGTTCGTCTCCCCCACCGACGAGGTGTATGAAGGAATGGTGGTCGGCGAGAACTCTCGCCAAGACGATATGGATGTTAATCCCACCAAAGAGAAGAAACTCACCAACGTACGCTCGTCAACTGGTGAAGAACTCGAGCGGCTCATCCCGGCCAAGGTACTATCCCTGGAAGCCGCTTTGGAGTTTTGTCGTGAAGACGAATGTGTCGAAGTTACCCCCAGTGACGTCCGCATTCGCAAAGTGAACCTTGATGCCACCACGAGAGCTCGAAGCAGAGCGAAAGCCAAGAGTACTGGCTAAACCCTTCACCGGCTGGGAGCGGCCTGCCTCATCTGTGTTACGTACCTAGTGGTACGTCCACCTGAGTCGTCGGTAATGCTGGAGCGGAAATCACATCTGAAGGATATTTGACACCCAACTGGTGGCGTACCTCATCCATGATTTGAAGCACTTCAACAGTGTGGGTCCACGGCATGATCGGTGACATGGCATGTCCTGAGGTGATGCATCTCGCCACCTCAGCTACCTGATACTGGAATCCACCTTCCACCTGGGTGGCCAACTCCTGGCGTACACCATCACGAGAAGTGTGGATAATGTTTTGTGGAGTATAGAACCAATCCTCAACTTCTAAACTCGCCTGGGTGCCCACGATCTGCAAAGAACTCTTCCCAGCTGATTCCATATCTGCATAGGCTAAAGCGAGACGATCGCCGTACCACAAAGAAACAGACTCTCGAAGATCCACACCGGTGTCACTGAGGGTTCCAGTGGCTTTGATCCGTGTCGGCTTCCCCCACAACCAGTGAATAAGAGAAATGGGATAAACACCAAGGTCAAGCAAGGCACCCCCACCGAGAGCAGGATTCATCAGCCGCCCAGTTGGGGTCAAATCGAGGGCCTGGGAATGCATCCCAACAATAGAGGTGATCTCTCCGAGTTCGCCAGAATCGACCAGGGCTTTGATAGCCTGATAGTGAGGAAGGAAGCGGCTCCACATTGCTTCCATGACGAAGAGTTGCTTCTCAGAAGCGAGAGTGAAAATTTGGGTCGCTTGCTGGGCGTTGAGAGTGAAAGCTTTTTCCACCAGTACGGGTTTGCCCACCTGGAGTGCCAAGGTGGCATGGGCGAGATGCTCCGAATGGGGGCTCGCGATGTACACAGCTTGCACCCACTGATCGGTGATCATCTCAGCATAGGATCCGTATGCTCGTACTCCCGAACCTGGCAACTCTTCATCAATGAATCTGGTGGCTCTTTCCAGGTCGCGTGACCCCACCGCAACAATCTGTGACTGGGTGTATTGAGTGACTTCACGGGCAAAGCGATGAGCGATACCGCCCGGTGCAAGAATTCCCCAACGCAGAGGTGGGGCTGCCATAGGATCAGGTACGGACACTAGCCCTCCTTAACCGACAAAGCTTCCGCGTTGCTCACCAACTGCCCCCGCGCTTCCAGATCGGTAAGGATCTCCGCGTGGAAGGTTTCATCAATTCTATACTTCCACCGGTAAATCGCGTAGCCCACAAGGGTCAAAACAATCGGGACACTCACCATGATGATCTTGTAGGTCAATTGGTCTGATGGATCCAGTACATAACCTTCACGGCTTTCTTCGGGGATCTGATTAAGCCCAGTCGCTATTGCGGTCATGGCAACAACCATCGTGCCCAAAGCTGCCCCTACTTTCGAGATGAAAGGTTGCAGAGCAAAAGTGATCGCAGTGTTGCGTCGCCCTAGTTTCCAATGGCCATAGTCAATCGTGTCAGACACAAAGACGAGCATGAGTACGATGATCAAGGCGCTGCCGAAGAAGAGCAGGAACGCAGCTACACCGAGGATGATGATATTCGGTGGTGAGAAGAAGAAGATGACGTACCCCACGATAGCCAGACCGGTGGCGAGAGTGTAGAGGGAAGACCGGGCCATGGCTTTCCTCAGAATCGGGAAAATGACGTACCCTGCAATCATGGCAACACCCATGACCGCGCCAAAGGGAGAATACATCTCCTTATTCCCATAGACGTGCTCAAAATATTTCACCCCAAAACTGGAGAAGGTCAAGTACCCAGTCATGAAGGTGACCATGGCTGCACACGTCCACAGGAGTTGATCGTTTTTGAACACCACGGTCACGATGTCTTTGAGAGTGATCTTGTCCTGCTCCACGACGATATCTGGTTCTTTCGTCCATATCAGAGTAACCGACTGGAAGATCATCATGGCGACAACGATGATGACAGCGAAGAGGAGCCAAGATTTCTGCAGACCTATTCGCGGTTCAAAAATTTGCATGAAAGGAATGATTCCCACCACAACTGCGAAGGTACCAATAGTGGCGAAGATCTTTGCCCGGGAACTAATCCTCTCCCGCTCTTTTTGATCGAGGGTTAGTGCCGGCATGAGAGACCAGTACGGGATGTCGTTCATTGTCCAGCTGAGGCCCCACAGCAGATAGATACCAGCAAAGAGGATGACGAACCAGAAACCGCGAGCACCAAAGTCAGTGAAGAGCAGGATCGTTAACACACCGGCTGCAATCATGCCCACAAAAATCCATGGCTTGTAGTTCCCCCACCGCGTACGAGTATTGTCCACAATCGATCCCATGACGAAGTCGGTGACGGCATCGAAGAGCCGCGCCAGCAGTATCAGGGCTGACACCCACGCAAAAACCTTGGAGGACAGTTGAAGATCGATCAGGTAGTTAACCAAAAACATGGAGATCAGGATGTACACCATGTCGCGCCCGAGAGTCCCCACGGCGAAGGTCCACCTGTTTTGTCGATCAAGGTTCTTCATGGTCATACTCTAGCGCCCCGCAGGCAAAGCAAAGGACCCCGTACCTGATGGTACGAGGTCCTTTGACTAAGTACAGTTACTTGTTGATCTTGGTGACACGACCCGCGCCGACGGTACGACCGCCTTCACGGATAGCGAACTTGAGACCCTCTTCCATGGCGATCGGCTTGTTCAGCACGACAGACATGTCAGTGGTGTCCCCAGGCATCACCATTTCCGTACCCTCAGGAAGTTGGACCATACCGGTCACATCCGTCGTACGGAAATAGAACTGTGGAGAATAGTTGGTGAAGAATGGCTTGTGACGGCCACCCTCTTCCTTGGTGAGCACGTAGACGTTACCCTCAAACTCAGTGTGAGGAGTCACAGAACCAGGCTTGCACACGACCATGCCGCGCTCCACCTCGTCCTTCTTCGTACCACGGAGCAAGAGTCCAACGTTCTCGCCTGCGCGACCCTCATCGAGGATCTTGCGGAACATTTCCACACCAGTGATGGTGGTGGACTGCTTCTGCTCGCGGATACCAATGATGTCAACGGTTTCGCCAGTGTTGATGATTCCACGTTCGATACGACCAGTGACGACCGTACCACGACCAGTGATCGTGAAGACGTCTTCGATCGGCATGAGGAAGGGCTTCTCGGTATCGCGAGGAGGCTGTGGGATGTACTCGTCGACGGCCTGCATCAACTCGAGAACAGTTTCCTTCCACTTCGCGTCGCCTTCCATGGCGGGGTACGCAGCGGTACGAACAACTGGGCAGTTGTCGCCATCGAATTCCTGGGAGTTCAACAGCTCGCGTACTTCCATTTCAACGAGTTCAATCAGATCGTCATCATCGACCATGTCGCACTTGTTGAGTGCAACCACCATGGCGGGAACGCCCACCTGGCGGGCCAACAAAACGTGCTCGCGTGTCTGTGGCATCGGGCCATCAGTGGCGGCAACCACGAGGATAGCCCCATCCATCTGCGCGGCACCGGTGATCATGTTCTTGACATAGTCAGCGTGACCTGGGCAGTCAACGTGGGCATAGTGACGCGCTTCCGTCTGGTATTCGACGTGAGCGATCGAGATGGTAATACCCCTTTGACGCTCTTCTGGCGCCTTATCAATCTGATCAAACGCAGAAACAGCGTTCAATTCGGGATACTTATCATGAAGCGCCATGGTAATCGCCGCGGTGAGCGTGGTCTTGCCGTGGTCGATATGCCCGATGGTGCCGATATTGCAGTGCGGCTTAGTCCGCTCGAACTTGGCCTTTGCCACTTGGGCTCCTTTATTCGGTATTGCCACGCGTGTGCGGGGCTAACTGGACGCAGGTGAGGGTTCTCACACGCGGTTGTGGGGTATGTTCTCTCCTCAAAGAGCACATACCCCCCTAGTCTTTCCCACACTTGGTGGGTAAGTCAAATGAGAAGGGGTTTTGTCCCAGCCTCCTGGGTTAAACCTTGCTTACTCGCCACCTCGGGACTTGGCGATGACCTCTTCGGCCACCGACTTCGGTGCCTCATGGTAGGAATCGAATTCCATCGAGTACGAGGCTTGACCGGAGGTTTTCGAGCGAAGATCGCCCACGTACCCGAACATTTCGGATAGTGGTACGAGTGCAGAGATGACACGGTTGCCGTGCATTTCATCCATCGACATGATGTGACCACGACGCGAGTTCAGGTCGCCCACAACCGTACCCAAGAAATCCTCAGGGGTCGTGACCTCTACCTTCATCATGGGCTCCAGCAAAGCAGGATCGGCGCGACGAGCAGCCTCCTTGAACGCCATCGAACCGGCAATACGGAAGGCAAGCTCCGAGGAGTCAACATCGTGGGACTTACCATCGGTCAAAGTAACCTTCACATCTTCAACAGGATATCCAGCGAGAACACCGAACTGCAGAGCGTCCTGGATTCCCTGGTCGACCGCTGGAATGTATTCCCGAGGTACACGCCCACCAGTGACCGCGTTGACGAATTCGTATCCTGTGCCAGGTTCTTTGGGTTCCAGATCGATGAGCACGGAGGCGTACTGCCCTGAACCACCAGACTGCTTCTTGTGAGTGTATTCGACCTTCTCGACCTTCTTGCGCAAGGTTTCGTGGTACGCCACCTGTGGTTTGCCCACATTAGCCTCCACCTTGAATTCGCGCTTCATGCGGTCAATCAGAATCTCCAAGTGGAGCTCACCCATACCAGCGATAATCGTCTGGCCGGTCTCTTCGTCAGTGTGAACACGGAAAGTCGGGTCCTCTTCAGCAAGTTTCTGGATAGCTGTCATCAGCTTCTCTTGGTCAGCCTTGGTCTTAGGTTCAATAGCCTGCTCGATCACCGGAGAAGGGAAGTCCAAGGATTCGAGCTGAATCGGATGGGCTGGCTCGCACAAGGTTTCACCGGTCGTGGTGTCTTTGAGTCCCATGACCGCGCAGATCATACCCGTACCCATAGCTTCAACCTCTTCACGCTTATTGGCATGCATCTGATAAATCTTGCCGATGCGCTCCTTCTTGCCCTTGGTTGAGTTGAGAAGGGCTTGACCTGATTTGAGCACACCCGAATAAACACGGACGAAGGTGAGGCGACCCAAGTGAGGATCGGCAGCGATCTTGAATGCGAGTACGCTCAGTGGCTCATCGTTGCTGGGCTGGCGCTCCATCACCACTGACTCGTCACCTGGCTTGAAGCCTTTAATCGCAGGAACATCGAGTGGGGAAGGAAGATAGTCATTCACAGCATCAAGCAGAGGCTGGACACCCTTGTTCATCTTGGAGGTGCCACACACCACCACGTTCGCGCTATTCGACAGTACGGCTCGACGCAAACCAGCTTTGATTTCGTCCACCGTGAACTCTTCGCCAGTCTCTTCTCGTTCCAACCAGATTTCTGCAAACTCATCATCCACATCGGCCAGGGTGTGAATCAGCTCGCCACGAGCTTCCTTGGCCCGATCAATCATGTCGGCTGGAATCTCTTCAACCGTGTAATCTTCGCCGATCTTGGTTTCTCCACGCCAGGTCAAAGCACGCATCTCCAGCAAGTCAACCACCCCGAGGAAGCTCGCTTCAGCACCGATCGGGAGCTGAATGACCAACGGTGTGGCTTGGAGGCGTTCCTTGATCGTCTTCAAACAGAAGTCGAAGCTGGCACCCGTGCGGTCAAGTTTATTGATGTAGCAAATACGGGGAACCTCATAGCGTACTGCTTGACGCCACACGGTTTGTGATTGAGGTTCTACACCGGCAACACCGTCAAACACTGCGACGGCACCGTCGAGGATACGAAGTGAGCGTTCCACCTCCATGGTGAAGTCAACGTGACCAGGGGTATCGATGATGTTGATCTGGTGATCTTTCCAAAAGCACGTGGTCGCAGCTGAGGTGATCGTGATGCCACGCTCTTGTTCTTGTTCCATCCAGTCCATCGTGGCTGCACCATCGTGGACCTCACCAATCTTGTAGTTGATGCCAGTGTAGAACAAGATGCGTTCTGTGGTGGTTGTCTTGCCCGCATCAATGTGCGCCATGATGCCGATATTGCGAACCTTCGTTAGGTCCGTTGTCAGTCCAATAGCCACAATCTTCCTCTTCTTCGTGTCAAACGAGGCACTCGCCCCTAACCGCACAGATACCCCGGATGAAAGTCCATCCGAGGTATCGTCATTGATCCTGGCAGGGTGCGAACCCTCTACCAGCGATAATGGGCAAAGGCGCGGTTAGCCTCAGCCATCTTGTGAGTGTCTTCGCGACGTTTCACCGAAGCACCCAAGCCATTAGCGGCATCCAGGATCTCATTGCGGAGTCTTTCAGCCATTGTTTTTTCTCTGCGCGCCCGCGAAAAGGACACCAACCATCTCATGGCGAGAGTGTTTGCACGAGCAGGTTTCACTTCAACAGGCACCTGATAGGTTGCACCACCCACGCGACGAGATTTCACTTCGATGCCAGGGCGTACGTTATCGAGGGCACGTTTCAGGGTTTGTACAGGGTCAGCTCCACCAGTCTTCTCGCGGGTTCCCTCGAGTGCGGTGTAGACGATGTTTTGAGCAACAGTCTTCTTGCCTTTGATGAGGATCTTCGACACGAGTTGAGAAACTAGCGGAGACCCGTACACGGGATCAACAACCATGGGGCGCTTGGGCGCGGGACCTTTGCGAGGCATTACTTCTCCTTCTTCGCACCGTAGCGGCTACGAGCCTGCTTGCGATTCTTGACCGCTTGGGTATCGAGGGCACCGCGAATGATCTTGTAGCGCACACCAGGAAGATCCTTCACACGACCTCCGCGCACGAGCACCATGGAGTGCTCTTGGAGGTTGTGTCCCACACCAGGGATATAGGCGGTGACTTCTACACCTGAGGACAGACGCACGCGGGCAACCTTACGCAAAGCGGAGTTAGGTTTCTTCGGTGTCGTGGTGTACACACGGGTACACACACCGCGTCGCTGTGGTGAGCCCTTGAGGGCAGGGGTCTTCGTCTTGGAGACCTTGTCAGCCCGGCCTTTGCGGACCAACTGTTGAATAGTAGGCACCTACGATTCTCTTTTCTGTGCGATCAAGATTGGTCCCAAGCGGAACCTCAAGAAGTTGTGCGGGCCGCGACTGTTCACGGACGTGCGTCCACGGAGCTGGTCGCACCAAACCCAAGGGGTTACTTTAGCCGGTGAGGGAATCTCGGTCAACTTGAGTACGTGATAGCGGGACAAACGCCCACCCGGTTACTTCGTACGAGCTAATTGCTGGCGAATGTGCAAGGTCAACTCTTTGAAGGCGCTACGAGGATTGATCTCATCTAAAGTCTCGATGAGTCCTGCGATTTCCTGGGGGCTCAATGACTCTTTGCGACCCGACAAGTTAGTCGCACGCGAACCCACCACGTAGTCGACAATCTCTTTATCGCTGGCTCTCTCGCCAATCATTTGACCGACCACAGTTGAGCGGGAAGCAAACTGGATGAAATCCTTGTTCATCACCTGGTAGTTCAACTTACCTTCTTCGGAGAGGAACTCTTGGAGGATCGCATCGTACTCAGGGCTATGAACCATGTCGACCTTGTCGATTTCCTCCTCGGTGACATCCTCTTCTTCGAAGATGTCCTCAGCGTCAACTGGGTCTTTCTCTGCAGCCTTCGCTTTCGAGATCTTGACCCTGATCTTGCCCCGTGAGGTGTACGGCAGCCCCAAGGTGAGATCCTTGGCTTCCGTGACAGCTTCTGTAGGGAACAAAGACTCGTCGTACTTACCGTACGGTACGCCCTCTCCTGTTCGCCGATCGAGGGTGAACATCGCCATCGCATCGGTATCCATCCGTTGAAGCTTGAGGCCTGCCCCACCAGTGGAAAGTTTCTGCTTGTAGGCAACCGCTGGAATCGTCGTCAATTCAACGGCTGTGGTTCTGATGATGTTCATGTCTGTCCTCTCAGGGTCGTACCTGATCCTAGTAGACAATACCCGAAGGTTCATACCTCGTGTGCTTGCGGTACGATGAATGGCCACACTTTCGTCAGGAGGGGCCATGGCCAAGATCAAGGCAAAATGCCACATTTGCAACTCGGTATCTAAAGACGATCAACCCCCCACACGCTGCTCGTACTGTGATGCAGATCTGGTGAACCCCGGAGCAGAAACCTGTCTCAAAACCACACAGGCGCAGTACATGCCAACAGCAACAAGAGGTGCCTGGGATGGGCCCCTCATCATGACCAATCTGCGGTTGTTCTTCGTGAAAAATGCTCGGGCTGGTTCCAGTGGTGGCGGTCTGGTTGGTGCACTAGCTATGGAAGCGATCAATGCTGCAACACGCGGGGAGAGGATTGGTTTCACCATCACCCCCGGTACAGTCACTAGTGTAGAAATCGGAAAATACAGTGTTCTCGCTCAAGGGCTCATCATCCGTACCACTGATGGTCTAGAGCACAAGCTAGCCGTCAGAAAAAAGGAACAACTCGACTGGGTGGGTGCCATCCAACAGGCTTTCGGCACCCAGGGATACTCCACTCAAGGATGATCGCGCGTGGAGATGGCCCTCGTACATCACCAGCCAGGCCATCCGCCTGATCCGACAACGACCAGGGCCACATCCACCAATCATTGGCGCACTCCTTGGTGCCTCCCCCCGGAGCATCAAGAAAGCGGTCGGCAACCGTCCTCCCACCACGAGTACGAGGTCACATCTTGGTCATCAGCTGTCCGACCTCACCACTGTATACCCATGGCACACACGTGCATAGGGTCGGTTCTCACATGAGTTGCCGCTGTGTCATACCTGAGAAAGAACATAGAGTAGATACGACCAACCCCTGGGTGTGGCAAGCTTGTCGGTGTGCGTGCGTACATGAGAATCCTGAAGGTCCCAGGAGCTCTAGCCTTTTGTGGTGCTGCACTGATGGCGCGCTTTGGCGGATCCATGGTGGGCATCGGGATCATCATGATGGCTTCAGGAATCTATGGCGAGTACGGGATCGCTGGAGCTCTCACTGCAGCGAACACTATTGCCTGGGCGATAGGCACAGCCGTACTGTCGAACCTTGTCGACCGTTATGGCCAACGAAAGATCATGCTGCCTGGGGCGCTGATTTCAGCAGCCTCTCTTGCAATGGTGGTGGTCTTGGCCATCATCAAAGCCCCGTTGGTGTACTTGTTCATTTTTGCGATCCTGACCGGTCTTTTCCAAGGCTCACCAGGTGCGATGGTACGAGCGCGCTGGAACAATGTTCTCTCTTCTGCTCATGATCTCCACACCGCGTACTCCCTCGAATCTACTCTCGACGAAATTGGGTTCATTGTTGGGCCTGTGGCTGCCACCTGGTTAGCGGTCAGTTTTCACCCTGTGGCTGGGCTTGTTGGCCCTGTCATCTTTATTGCGGGTGGTGCGGGCCTGTTCTATTCGTTGCGCGCAACAGAACCTCCCGTTATTCGTCGGAAACTTGCCACCTCCGCTGAGAATCGCTTCATTGCTTTGTACGAGGGCTTGGCTCCCGTACTCATCGTAGCTTTCCTTTTCGGGAGTATTTTTGGATCACTTGATGTGAGTGTTGTCGCTGCAACTTCCCAGTGGGGCGTACGCGAAAATGCCGGGTTAATCTTGGCAGTGTTCTCTATCGGCTCAGCTCTGAGCGGTTTTCTGTACGGTTCGCGGGGATGGAAGAGCCCCCTATGGAAGAGGTATCTGTTTGCTGTCAGCCTCATGGCCGGGAGCATCTGGACATTGATGATTGCCTCCAACACCTGGACCCTTGCTGCCTTCGGGCTGATTGTTGGTGTTGCTGTGGCACCCACCTTTATCAATGCTAATTCGCTGATTAGTCATCTGGTTCCAGCCTCTCGGCTCACTGAAGGGTTAGCCTGGTTGGGAACCTCTATCGGAATAGGCGTATCAATCGGATCACTCAGTTCCGGGTTTCTCATCGACCATGCCTCCTATACTGCTGGATTCATGTGTTCCACCATCAGTGGATTACTTGCGCTCATCGTCGCCACAGCTTCAGCACCTCGGCTGACATTGCTCACAGCTTCGAACCAGCAAGGATGATCCTTGTCAGTACGGTCGCTACTTGGGTGGAGACTAACGCGACAGGCGTACGCCACTCCTTGCTCCCCTCGTCTACTTGGTCCTGGTGGTCGCGCCCGGTAGAATTGGCGATCGCCCAATCGAGCTCACTACTAGCGGAGGTTGCATGCCGATCTATGAATACCACTGCACCTCATGCGAGGTGGATCATGAGATCTTTCAACGCATGAGTGATGATGCCTTGACCGACTGCCCTGACTGTGGGGGCACTTTGAAAAAGATCTTCTCAGCAGTGGGCATCGTGTTCAAGGGATCGGGTTTCTATGCCACCGATTCTAAAAAATCATCGACAGCTAGTCGTACCTCTTCACCGCCGGCCAGTACGAAACCTGATGGCGGACAGAAGGACACACCAGCCAAGGATTCATCATCGTCAACCAGCGATACCAAACCTGCGGCCACCCAGTCGACCCCCACGTCACCATCTGGGGAAACTTCTGTGTCCACTCCAGCTTCATAAGCTGTGGACGAAGAACACGCAGCATCGGCCCAGATCGCACATGCAGGTCATCACTTGGGGATAACTTCCAGTGAACAAGCAAACCTGTGGATAGTACGCACTATCGCAACCTCGTCCCCCATAGTCTGGGTATGACACATCTTGCTTCTTATGTACGCAGAGCGCTGATCCATCGACGAGTGTTGGCCAGCCTCATGGCTGTCATCTGTGTGGGGTGCATCTGCTCTATTGCTGCTGGAAATGATGGCCCAACCACGGCTGTCTATCTGGCTCATTCCCGGATTCCTGCAGGCACTACCCTCACCGAGGCCGATGTGCGTCTGACTGAAGTGCCCACCAACCTCGTGCCCACAGGCGCTATCACCGATACTCTGGAACTGGCTAACCAAATGACTTCCGCACCTATTCCTGGTGGCGCTATTCTCACCAGCGATAACTTTGTAGCCACCTCCCAGGTCTCCCATGGGTATGTCATCATCCCCTTGCCTGTGTCCGCGCAGGTCTTGTCCCTTATTCAGCCTGGTGATCATGTCACAGTGTTCTTGTCTGACCACTCCACCACAGAGGTGAGCATTACCCGTGGAATACGGGTGGTCACGATCCCTGCCCAAGGGTCTTCGGGGATGTTTTCTTCAGATTCCTCACCCGTCATCTTGGTTGAGGTCCCCGAGTCTTTGGCAACACAGATCACCTCATCTGGGGGGATGGGAACCACGACGGTAGCGATCGAGTGATGACACACATTCAAGTGAGGGCGGCCCCGATAGGAGTCGAACCTACGACGCAAGGTTTAGGAAACCTTCGCTCTATCCACTGAGCTACGGGGCCAACGGCGTACCTACGATACCGGAGAAACGACTAAGGTAGAAACATGACTTCGAGGCTGTACACCTTGGTGGGGTTTGCGCTGACGGGGGAAAGACATACCCATGACTTGGCTAGTGATCTCCCAGGTCTACTCACGAGTCTTCACACAAGTGGATGGTCTCCTGAGAGGATTCGCGCCCATGCTCACCAGCGCTGGAGTCACGATTTGCCTTGGCCGTACCCGGTGGATCCCCACGACCTCAAAGATGTCGGCCCTGCACAGTGGTACGCCACGCTGGGTGCAGTACGAATATCACTTGGCCTTGATGGTGAACGGCAACACCCAAGTCGGAGAACCAGTTTGACCCCCGAGGAGCAGAGGTTAACCGACGACGTACCCCCGCATCATGGGCCAACTGGTTAACAACGTGTGACAAATAACTGGCCGCTCCAGCGGGAATCCACACTGCATTCATGGCTGTCAGTCAGAAAAGTCACGTCATCACTATCACTGGAAACCTGAACCACGGCACCAGGACGGATCCCTGCTTGAAACAAAACTCTGAGGGTTTCGGAATCCTGTTGAAGATACTCACCGATGCGTATCAGCTTGACTTCCACCTGCCCCCCCTTGGCCACGACCGATGAAAGAACCTCAACCCCGACAAGAAAACGTCCCAAAGATTCTTGAGCTGACTCCCCTAGGCGTGGAATAGGATTCCCGTACACCGACTCTTGGGGGTCTCCCAACAATGTCACCAAATGACTCTCCACTCGATCCCCGATCACATGCTCCCACTTGCATGCCTCATCGTGGGCTTGGGCCGGGTCCAAACCAATGACATCAACCAGTAGTCGCTCAGCTAAGCGATGGCGACGAATCACTCGTACTGCTCTGTCTTCACCAGCTTTGCTTAAGAGGATGTGCCGATCTGGTCGCAGGGTTAATAAGCCGTCACGGCCCATGCGCGAAATCGTCTGTGAGACGGTCGGGCCACTGTGATGCATGCGTTCAGTGATCCGGGCACGCAAAGGGGGGACACCCTCTTCGAGAAGCTCATAAATGGTTCGAAGATACATTTCAGTTGTATCAATCACCGCGGTCATTATTCCTCCTGCCCTTAAGGATAACGCCCCTGCGCAAGGAATCATCTGTTCCCACCAACACTTGTCTGCGATAACGTAGGTGCCATGGACGAACAACTCAGACTCTGGGCGATCAATATCGATCTGTTTCGGCAATGCTTCGCAGCGCCCCCGCCCCTTGCCGAAACCTTGCGCGAGGTCACAGCGAGCCTGTCTACCCGGGGAAAAACTCAACGTCTACCAGGGCTGCTGTCCAAGCTCGGCCCGATCACTCGCCGCCCTTTAGACGTTCCACTTATTCCACTAAGTGAACCCACGCTCGGCGATGGGGAGGCCATGATGACCTCACACTATATTGAGTCGATTCGTCGCAAAGCTTGCTGGGTTCTCGCTCGAGGATGGCTCGACAAACTCGCTACAGCAACGATCACCCTCGATCTTCCAACCAGTGACCTGGAAGAACTTGAGTTTGATTTGGTACGGGTCGGCATTCCCACACGGTTATCGATTCGTCACCTGTGGGTCAACACCCTCGATATTCCACTTCGCCCCACCAATGACATGACCATCGGTTATACCAATGCTGCGGTCGTGCCTGGGTACATCGAGACTTGGACGACAGCGCTACCGGAGATGGAAGACAAGACCAGGGCTCTAGCAACAGAGCTCCTTGGCTTCCTCACTGATCATTGGGGTGGCTACAGCCATGATCCTCTTCAGGCACAAGATGATCCAACTACGCCAGAAGATGAAACACCTGAGGTTGATGATGAATCCCCGCAAGCTTTCGCTGATCAAGGACCACTTGGGCTCATCGCTTGGTGGACATCGCGCTAACCAATAAGGCTCATGAAGATTCCCTGCATGAAGTAGATCAGGAACAGGAATCCTATGACCCACAATAGTGGGCTCACTTTTCCACCTTTGCCTCTGAAGAGTTTGATAACCAAGTAGGCAATGAACCCTAGACCCATACCGGTGGTGATAGACCACGTAAACGCCATCATGGTCACCATGAAGAAGGCGGGTATTCCAACCTCAAGATCGTCCCATGCGATGTCACTGACTTGCTGAAGCATGAGGAAGCCCACCATGACCAGTACGGGGGCAACAGCCTCTGAAGGAACCAGATTCACTAATGGAGTGATGAAGACAGCCACCAGGAAGGAAAGGCCGGTGACGACACTGGCCAACCCGGTGCGGGCACCTTCGGAAACACCAGCTGCGGACTCAATATAAGCAGTGTTGGATGATGTGGAGAATAACCCACCAGCAGCAGCAGCCAAGGAGTCGATGAGCAGGATTTGTTGGGTACGCGGAGGGTTACCATCTGCTTGGAGAAGGTCACCAGTCTTACCGACGGCAACAACGGTTCCAATAGTGTCAAAAAAGTCCGCAAGCAGCAGAGCCAAAATGGTGAGGATAATAAACAGCCAGGATTTCAGATCTGCAGAGAAGGCACCGATCAAATCAATATGGTTCCAAAACTTGAGTAGTTCCAGATCGGGAAGCCAGTGGAGGTCTTGAGAGAATCGGGGAATATTTCCTTGCCAACCGTACCCCTCTGGCGCGCGACTACCAATATGGAATGCCTGCTCAGCAATAATCGCCACAATCGTACCGCCGAGAATGGCAATGAGCATGGCTCCCTTGACCCGATGGACCCACATGACGATCAAGGCGAGAAGGACAATGACAAAAACCAACAAGGGCCACCCCATGATGGACCCATCCAACCCTAGGGTCCCCATCGGCTCATCTTCACCGGATTTCCGGACGAACCCAGCATTGACTAGGCCAATCAGTGCGATAAACAGCCCGATCCCTACAGAGATTGCCGTACGTAAAGACTTCGGCACAGCATTCATCACCGCTTGCCTAAATTTCGTGATCACCAAGATGGTGATGATGATGCCCTCCCAGACCACCAATCCCATTGCTTGGCCCCAGGTCATGCGTGATGCGATGTTGTAGGCGACCAGAGCATTGATACCGAGACCCGCAGCCAGTGCTACCGGGAATCGACCCACGACACCCATCACTAGGGTGGCCACACCAGCGATGACCGCTGTTGCAGCAGCAACCATAATCATGGTGATCGATTCAGTTCCTGGAAGAGTCGTCACACCATCGACGCCATATTTCGGCAACCCGGAGATGAGGTTGCCGTTAATATCGGCTTTATCCCCCAAAATCATGGGGTTGAGTGCGATGATGTACGCCATTGAAAAGAAGGTCACTAACCCACCACGTACTTCGCGGGACACCGTTGACCCACGCTGGGTGATTTTGAAGAAACGGTCCATTCCTGTGGCAGGAACAGGTAAAGGAGCCGTAGAAGCATGGGCTGAGCGCGGAGATTTCTGAACCATAGACACAGACTAGTAATAGTTAGACCCAAGAAGTGACCATCTCTCGCTATCTGAACACTTTCTTAGCCACCCACTGTATTCTTAGAGCCATGAACCCGAGTCCTTCGACGCCAGCAACTGAGCAGAAACCACTCCTCCAGCAAGCTCCAGTGGTTCCCCTCGATGCCTCGGGTTTGACTGCCTCCGTCATAGGGTTCACGCTTTTTTTCTTCGGTACTCTGCTGACCTATGCTCTCAATCCTCACGGGTCGTGGTTTCCCATCTTTGCCACGGGAACACTCATTGGGGCGGTCCTGATGATCATTACTGCCGGTCACCGTTTCAGACGTACACGCATGGAGAATCGCTCCCAAGAAAGCGTCACCACGCAATCATCCCTCTAGCTCACTCCCTGAAGCTGTGTACTCCCCCTGCGATCAGTCGGTCACCGAGTGCCGTGCTAATCAAAGAGAGACAGCTCATCAGATCCAATGTGGTCGGAGTCATCCCACACCAGTGGTGGGAGATGGATTCCACGGTGTTCCTCAACCACATCGGAGTGGGCTCCACACCCATAGTCGATACTGACAATCATCGCATCAGACCCAGCAAACGCATTCGTACAGGCTCCAAAAACAGCTCCCAGTTCGCCACGCAGACGCAGAAAATATCCACAGGTGGAACATGGTGCAGGGGCAAGTCGTGCTTCACTTGCGTCAGGGCCTCGGAGCGATAGCCATCGCTCGCACGTCGAGTCTCGGCCTTCTTTACTCAGTATGCGTGCACGCCCCAAACCGAGTTCACGCACCACAGTGCGAATCTCAAAAGACTCTTCCACAGTACGTGACTCTGCTCCTGCGGTGTATCCAGGAACAAGACGAGGATCTTCTGGTGGCGTGGCCATCCGCATACCTGGGCCAACATCCCCAGGTGCGATCCTCTCAGCCCACGGCACCCATCGGGGTGCAAGTAGGGCATCATCGCCGGGTAAGAGTACGACATCGTCAACAGTGACCGTACGCGCACGTGGAGCTCGGGACACAGTCACAGCCCAGTGCCATCCACGATAACCAGGGTGGAGGCATTCAAAGATGTGGGTGACTTGGCGCTCAGCTTCTGCATACACCCCAACATGGTCACCGACTTGCCCCTCGCCAGCCTCCGACAGGACAGCAATAAGTGCTTCGTCGACCCCGCCGGCCGCAACGGCATCCACCTTGATCGTCATATCTATAATTCTAGTTCTGCTGCGAACCATCTCAGCATCTGTGCTAGCTTTTCGGCTTTGCGCGGATCCGGATAACGTCCACGGCGATAGTCATTCGAGACAGTATCCATCGACCTAATGAGGTCTTCAGTGATGACAGTCATCTGCTCGGTGGACTTCCTCTGCGCTTGAGATAAAGACTCAGGGGCTTCTAAGACAGTCAGCGACAAGGCTTGTTCGCCACGTCGCCCATCAGCCACACCGAACTCGACACGCTGCCCTGCCTTGAGAGTGGGCACACCAGGGGGCAGCACGGATGCGCGGACATAGACGTCCCCGCCATCATCCTTAGCGATGAACCCAAAACCCTTATCGGGATCATAAAAGCGTACCTTGCCTGTTGGCATCAGCCCACCTCTTTCCTTGACTGCTATATCTTAGCGCGCCCAAGGCACAATTCCACCCTTGACATCGCGATAGACTAAGACTCGTGGCTACATGGAAAGACGGACCAAGGCATGCTCCACCGCAGCGCCCGGAGGGTTTTGCTGAGCCTGAACCCTCGGTCAGCCTCGAAGCTGAGCCTGAGACCCCTCGCGACATCTCTGCTCCTGTGGAGCAACCTCGCGACTATCAAGAGGACGATACACTCGTAACACTAGGAGATTTTGCTCCCATCACAGTTCAATCACGTGATCCGCAGGAGCCATTTACTACCCAGACCGCAGCATTGACCTCGCAGGACACACAACACTCCACTCTCCCCTCCTTGGAGCCCAGTCACGAGCGGTCCCCTGGAACTCCTTTTACTGTGGCCTCTTCCATGACCAAACGATCAGCTAGCGCTTGGGCTCCACCACCGGATTCTCTTCAACCAGTGGCAGTGATTTATCCGGTACGAGCATCCGATGCTGTCACTTCGGCGTACCCCCCTTTGCTCATCACCCTTGTTGTGTGTGGGGTCATTGCCTCAATGTCGAGTATCGCGGCCATGGTCGTTGCTGGTACGGCGATCGTTTTCATGTTGAGCAAGGTACGCTATCGCTTTCAGCAATTACGAAACCTCTCCATTGCTGTCGGAATCATACTGGTGACAGTACTCGTTGCAACATTCCTGATGAACACCACGAGGTACAACATGGACTTCGGTCTAGGTTGGTGGGTCTTCGGTGCCTGCTGGGGGATTGCAGCAATGATTTTGTTCTTTCAGTACATGGGGATACGCCAAGGTGAAACTCCCAGTACACATCGGCGATCACCAGGGAGCTAGATTACTCACAGACGGTGCAGGATGTGGATCCCCGGTGGGGTCGATACTGGGACCTCCAGTGACATCCTCACTCAGTCCACCACCGATTTCTTCATCCACTTCGTGAGTGAACACCAAACGTACTGGTTTTCCTTCAACCTCCTGCGCAGCACCCAACCAGGCACGGCATAGGTGTGTCTTCAGGAAAGGGTTCAGCTCCACAATACGCTGGGTTGATCGCAGCTCCTCGAGGGATCCATTCACCATACCCACATGGAGTCGACACACCACCTCGGGAGCTTCACGGGCTGATTCCATGAAGGGACAATTGTGTAGAAGAAGATGGGGACTGGGGGTGCGTACTGCCTCAGGAGCAAACCAGAGAGCATCAAGTTTGTCCATCACCCGTTGGTCAATATCTTCCTCATTGAGGGTCTCAAAGGGAGCTGGACGGCTCGTCAAATAACTTCCCCACTGGCGTCCAACATCGTACATTTCGTCGCCCACCTCTGGGAATCGAGTGGCGATAGTTCCTGTGAGAATTTGGGCAAGTAAGCGATAGCCCTGGGCCCGCTCGTGTGTCTGGTTGGGAAGTGTCCCAGTGTAGAGGATTCTGCGGCGCCCAGGTTGGCCTGAAGCCTCTGTTTCACGCAGAGCCATCCCAGCATCAACAAGCGACTCCAGGTGGAAGCGTGCAGTATTGGCATGAATCCCGACCATTTCCGAGATTTCGACCACGGATAAAGGATCTTTAGCATCACGGAGAATCTGGATAATGTGCGTACGGCGTCCACCGTGGGGAGACCCACCAGTTGTCCCATCATAAATTCGCGGTGTCGATCGAGCAGGCATGCCCATGGCCTTTCGTCGCTGAACATTGTTGTTCACCTCATTGATCATATTACCTAAGCAATCAATTGTCACAACCTTAGTGGGTTGCTACAAATTAATTCTCTTTGTCTTGGAGTACGAACATTCCTTCAACAATCAATACCATTGCTGACAATTGTTCTCATCTTCCCTTTCGACCCAGGAATATCTGGCACTTGACAAGGGAAAAGAATTATTACCACAGGCGTGAACATCGTAAAAACATCCCCACGATCAACGGTCAACACTCACCTCCGTGTGGGAGTTGATTCTTTTCAGAAAAGCACCAAGATCCTTCCCCTCACCATCGCTGCAACAAGCGACTTGCCTGCGAGGCAACTGCCGAGATAGCATCAGCCAGGCAGGTCCGGGACCACAGTCATGGCGACCAAAGAATCCGGCAACAATGAAGGACTTCGCCGTGAGTAGAAACCCACCCACACCTCCAGAACATGGACATGGTGAAAAGACTGATTTTGGCCTCATCATGCATAGTGGGGGTTGGATCGAAGGATGGGACCCAGAAAACACTGCTCAATGGGAGGGTATCGGGTCAAAGATCGCCAAGCGGAATCTCGGATTGTCGATCTATGCCGAATTCCTCGGTTTTGTCGTATGGCAACTATGGAGCATCGTCGTTGTCCTGCTCAACTCCAACTACTATTTCAACTTCACTGATTCACAGCAATTTTGGCTCATCTCTATTCCAGCACTCGTAGGAGCAACACTGCGCTTCCCGTACACCTTCATGGTCACAGCCATAGGTGGGCGCAACTGGACGATCGTGTCAGCTGCCCTGCTCCTTATTCCCACAACAGCTATGGGGTTTGCGATATCGAACCATCCGGTGGTGGATCCCACAACCGGAGCAATGACTGGAGGGACCCCGTACGCTGCCATGGTGGCCATTGCTGCCCTCGGTGGTTTCGGTGGAGGAAACTTCGCCAGCTCCATGGCGAACATCAACTTCTTCTATCCGCACAAAACCAAAGGGTGGGCCCTGGGGTTGAATGCTGCTGGGGGAAATATCGGGGCTGCCATTGCACAGTTCACTGTTCCCATTCTCGTGACCATCACCGCTGCCAGCCTCACCTTCACCCACCCAGAATCCTCCAACACCCAGTACTCCCAGCGCCAGATATGGAACCTGCCACTCGCTGGATGGTTCTGGATTCCTTTCATCATTGTCGCAATGATCGGTGCCTGGTGGGGGATGAATAATCTGTTGAGTGCGCGAGCAGACTCCACTGCCTACCGCGAAGCTCTCAAAGAACCCCACCTGTGGCTGCTGTCCTTCCTCTACATTGGCACTTTCGGCTCTTTCATCGGCCTAGCGAGTGCTTTCCCGAAACTCATCAATGATCAATTCCCGTCCTTTTCAACAGTCAATCTCCAGGTAGCCTTCGTTGGTCTAGCATTCCTTGGCCCACTGACCGGTTCGCTCGTACGCCCTGTTGGTGGAAAACTTGCCGACAAACTCGGTGGCGCCAGTGTCACCCTGGTCGCTTTCCTGGTCATGATAGTGGCCACGTTCGCTTCGATCAACGTGCTGCGCCTCGCCCATGAACAAGGAAACCATTCCCCTAGCTATTTCTGGCTCTTCCTCGGATGTTTCCTCACCCTCTTCGCTGCCACTGGTGTGGGCAACGGTTCGATGTACAAGATGATTACTACTGTCTTCGCTGAGAAGGCGCTGCGTGTCCACGCTCGTGATGCGACGCAGGCGATTTCTACCATACGCAAAACCTCTGCAGCACTTGGACTCGTGTCAGCTTTTGGAGCCTATGGTGGGTTCATGATTCCCCAAGTGTTTAACAAGGCCACCAGTCTGAAAAAGGCTGAGCTCACTAGTGAGGGCCCTTGGGTTGTCGAAGGTTACCAACTTGGACTGTCCTGGCTTCTAGGAGCGTACGCCGTGTTTGCTGCAGTCCTGGTGGTGTTCTATATTCTCCCCTATCGGCGGCGCGGTATGCGGGTTTAACCAGGAGGGAGACAAAGGAAAAAGGCGACCTCCCCCAAGGCCGCCTTTTTACAGGAAAACTACATCGGTAGTTCTGCTGGTCTACCTTATCAGTAGTCCATCCCCATACCATCTCCACCTGCAGGCATGGGAGGAGTCTTCTCTGGCTTATCTGCGACCACAGCTTCAGTAGTCAAGAACAGTGCTGCAATAGAGGCAGCATTCTGCAAAGCAGAACGGGTCACCTTCGCAGGATCGATGATCCCCGCCTTGATCATGTCCACGTACTCACCGGTGGCTGCATTGAGACCCTCACCTGGTTTCAGACCGGAGACCTTCTCAGCGATGACGCCACCTTCGTACCCAGCATTCACAGCAATCTGCTTCAGAGGGGCAGAACATGCCGCAATGACGATTTGTACGCCAGTAGCTTCGTCGCCTTCAAGTGTGGGGAACTTCGCATTCTGAGCTGCCTGAAGAAGGGCAACGCCACCACCGGCAACAATGCCTTCTTCGATGGCAGCCTTGGCATTGCGTACAGCATCTTCGACGCGGTGCTTGCGTTCCTTGAGCTCCACCTCAGTGGCGGCGCCAACCTTGATGACAGCCACACCACCAGCGAGTTTAGCGAGACGCTCTTGGAGCTTTTCACGATCATAGTCAGAGTCGGAGTTTTCGATCTCTTTACGAATCTGAGAGATGCGCCCATCGATTTGAGCCTTCTCACCCGCGCCATCAACAATGGTGCACTCGTCTTTGGTGACCCGTACTGCACGAGCCTTGCCCAAGAGATCAGTGGTGACAGCATCAAGCTTGAGACCAACCTCTTCAGAGATGACCTGACCACCGGTGAGGATAGCAATATCGGCGAGCATTGCTTTGCGGCGATCACCAAAACCGGGAGCCTTGACGGCCACGGACTTCAAGGTTCCACGAAGCTTGTTGACGATCATGCCAGCGAGAGCTTCGCCATCAACATCCTCGGCAATAATGAGCAACGACTTCGAGGACTGAACAACCTTCTCCAGGATGGGAAGCAGGTCTTTCAGCGACGAGATCTTGGAGTTCACAATGAGGATGTAGGGATCCTCCAAGACCGCTTCCATACGCTCAGTGTCTGTCGCGAAGTACGCCGAAATGTATCCCTTGTCGAAGCGCATTCCCTCAGTCAACTCAAGATCGAGACCAAAAGTATTGGACTCTTCGACAGTGATGACACCCTCTTTGCCGACCTTCTCCATGGCTTCAGCAATGATGTCACCCACAGAGGTGTCACCAGCAGAAATCGATGCTGTGGCAGCGATTTGCTCACGGGTTTCAATATCTGTTGCTTTCGAGGCAAGCTCGGCCACGATGGCTGCGACACCCTGCTCGATACCTTTCTTCAGTGACATGGGGTTAGCACCGGCAGTCACGTTGCGCAAGCCTTCGCGTACGAGTGCTTGAGCGAGTACGGTAGCTGTGGTCGTACCATCACCGGCGACATCGTCAGTCTTCTTGGCGACTTCTTTCACCAGTTCCGCACCGATTTTTTCGTACGGATCCTCAAGCTCGATCTCTTTAGCGATGGAGACGCCATCATTGGTGATCGTAGGTGAACCCCACTTCTTTTCTAGTACGACATTGCGCCCTTTGGGCCCTAGGGTGACCTTGACCGCATCGGCGAGGGTGTTCATTCCCGCCTCCAATGCGCGGCGTGCATCGGTATCAAATGAAATAAGCTTTGCCATGTTCTCTCCGGTTAAGCGGGACAACCCCGCGTTCGTCTATTTTCGACTAGTGTTTCCACCAGATGTAGCACTCTCATGCCAAGAGTGCTAAGTCATTTCTAGCACTCTCACCCCGAGAGTGCAAATGCAGACGCCCTGATCACGTCCCCCATCGAGCGCACCTAGTGACCTTCACACCCCACAAAACGTTGAGTAGTGACTACATCCAATGACCCAGTCACTATTGCGAAGCACACTCACCGCCCTCAGACCCAACACCCGTGGTGAACCACGTATCTGGATTCCGCGAGTCGGGCTGGCGCCCTCCGCGGAATGACGGAAATGAGTGACACTCCACGAACCACACCACCTCGGTCCGCGGACTACCCTACCTCAGTCATTCTGCGGAGCGAAGCGACTCGCAGAATCCAGAAATCACATCAAGAACCTAGTAGAGTCTGCCCCAAGGAGACTCCAATGGCCCACTATCGCAAAATGCTCAATGACATGGATGCGACGTACATCCGCTCGCTCATGGCTCTCATCGAGACCCAAAGTAAGCAAACCTTGGCGTACTGGTGCCTGGATTACACAACCGATCACATCCTGCCTATCTACGAGACTGCTTATCCCGGCGATCATCGCTGTCGCCATGCCTTAGAAGGCGCGCGCCAGTGGTTGGCCGGTCAGGTGACACTACCGTATGCAAAGGACATCATCTTGAACGAGTGCCATGCCGCAGCCCGCGAATGCGATGGGGAACCTGCTGTGCAAGCTGCTGCCCGCACCTGCGGACAAGCAGCATCCACTATTCACGCACCCACCCACGCCCTAGGTCTCGCCCTGTATGGCACTTTAGCTGTCGCGTACGACGAGTGCGGAGCCGACGCCCCTTGGGAAATCCTGGTGGACAGAGCCGGAATCGAATGCGCAAAAATGGAGGAAGCCCTGCGCTGTGTGGCCATCGACGACGAGCCCAACCCGGCAAAGATCAACTGGAAGTGCTAACAGTACATTTCGGGAACACAAGCGGAGGTGGTTTTACTACACACTCAGGGCATCGGGGATGACTGACTGCCACTTCGTGCGTACGTCCTCAATGTCGAGAGTGAACAAATCAGTGACCACTACCTGCGGCTCTGCTGTGATCCGACCAAGATCGCTCAGCGGCAGGGAGCACTTCTCGGCCAGGGCTTTGACAGCTGGCAGGTTGGAGTCATCACACGTGACCAGTACGCGACCAGTTGACTCGGAGAACAAGGCCACAAAAGGGTCACCGGTGAGGGTGATTTGCATACCCAAACCTGAAGCGAAACAGGATTCCAGCAGTGCTACCCCAAGTCCCCCATTGGCGAGATCATGGGAGGAACACACCAGATGAGTCTTCGATACCACCTGGAAGAACTCAACCAGTCTCTTGTGAAAATCAAAGTCAACCTTGGGGGGGACACCGCCGAGATGCCCGTGAATCACTTGCGCCCAGCTTGACCCAGAGAGTTCTTCTCTCGTGTCACCCAACACCAACACATGATCACCCACACAAGTAGTTCCATACCCAACACGATCAGCGATATTGTCGATCACCCCAAGCATCCCAATCGTGGGCGTGGGTAGGATCGCGGTTTCACCAGTTTTGTTGTAGAACGATACATTGCCACCCGTAACCGGCGTACCCAAAGCTTGACAGCCCTCCACCAGGCCCTTGATGGCCTCAACAAACTGCCACATAATCTCCGGGTCCTCGGGGGACCCAAAGTTCAGACAATCAGTGATAGCGACCGGTTCCGCACCACAAATCGCGACATTACGGTACGCCTCTGCCAGCGAGATCTGCGCTCCTAAGAAAGGATCCAGATAAGTGAATCGGGCATTGCAGTCTGTCGATAAAGCAACACCGAGCCCCGAGGTTTCATCGATCCGCACCATGCCCGCATTCTCTGGTTGAGCCATGGCAGAGTTTCCGCGTACGACATGGTCGTACTGCCTGGTCACCCAAGAAACATCCCCGTGGTTGGGTGACGTGATCACCGCGACAAGGTCACGGGCCAATTCTTCAGCTGTGGTAGGGCGAGGCAAATCCTCGGCGCGATCCTCATGGAGTGCATCCATCCACTGCGGGCGTTCGAAGGGGCGATCATAGGTTGGCCCCTCATGGGCAACCGTCTTCGGGTCAACATCGACCACGCGCTCACCATTCCAATCAATGAGCAGGCGATCACCGGTAATCACCTCACCCACAACAGTGGCTAACACATCCCACTTCGCACAGATCTCCATGAACCGATCCACATCCCCAGGAGTTACCACTGCCATCATGCGCTCCTGGGATTCACTCATGAGAATCTCTTCCGGAGCCAAGGAGGAGTCACGAAGAGGAACAGCATTCAAGTCAACATGCATCCCACCAGATCCAGCTGATGCCAACTCTGAAGTCGCACACGACAGGCCTGCAGCCCCGAAATCTTGGATACCCTGGATGACACCAGCAGCAAAAAGTTCCAAGGTGCACTCAATGAGCAGCTTCTCCATAAACGGATCACCGACTTGGACACTCGGCCTCTTCGTGGGCCCACCGGCTGTGAACGTCTCTGATGCAAGAATGGAGGCCCCACCAATCCCATCCCCACCAGTCGTGGCACCATAAAGAATAACCTTGTTACCCACACCTTCAGCAGCTGCCTTCTTCACATCCTCATGGCGCAATACACCCAAACACAAAGCATTAACCAGTGGGTTACCAGCGTACGTCGAATCGAAAACGACCTCACCACCAATCGTGGGAAGCCCCAGGCAATTCCCGTACCCTCCAATACCTGCGACAACTCCGGGCATCACACGGGCAGTATCGGGGGCCTCCAGGGGGCCAAACCGTAGAGGGTCCATGACAGCAATCGGACGGGCACCCATCGCGAGAATATCGCGTACGATACCTCCCACACCGGTAGCTGCCCCCTGATAGGGCTCCACATAACTCGGGTGATTATGGGACTCGATCTTGAAGGTCACTGCCCAACCGTCACCGATATCCACCACACCAGCTTGCTCCCCGATCCCAGCCAACAAAGGCCCACGAGGGGTCGTGGGTTCAAGCACACCAAACTTTTTCAGGTGAATCTTGGAGGATTTGTACGAGCAGTGCTCAGACCACATCACCGAGTACATCGCCAATTCACAGGAGGTGGGTCTTCGCCCAAGGATCTTCTTGATGAGATCGTACTCATCGGCCTTGAGACCAAGAGCCTCCCACGGCTGTGCAACATCAGGAGTGCGGACGGCTTGTGAAACAGTATCAACCACGCCCCTACTCTATCGCGCATGGCAGGGAACACGCGGGACTACACTAATGCCATGGATTATCGAGTCGCAGATATTGAACTGGCTGAATTTGGGCGCAAAGAGATCACCCTTGCCGAGGGAGAAATGCCTGGATTGATGGCGATGCGCAAGCGTTATGGCAAGACTAAACCACTCACTGGTGCACGGATCGCGGGCTCCCTACACATGACCATCCAAACTGCCGTACTGATCGAAACCCTCGTCGAACTGGGAGCAGAAGTACGCTGGGCCTCCTGCAATATCTTTTCCACCCAGGATCATGCCGCAGCAGCAGCCGTGGTCGGCCCAGGTGGCACATCGCAGTCCCCCCAAGGGGTTCCCGTCTTCGCCTGGAAGGGTGAAACCTTGGAGGAATACTGGTGGTGCACCTCGAAGATCTTCGATTTCTCGTCCACTGACCACCACACCTCACCGGGGATGTCTTCTCCCACGATGATCCTCGACGATGGTGGTGACGCTACCTTGTTCGTACATCAGGGTCTCGAATATCAGCGAGCCGGGAACGTACCCATACCCACACTAGAGGATTCCGAAGAATGGGTGGCCATCTGCACCACACTCAGGGCGGTCCTTGGGGAAGGATCCCTCGACTTTGAGGTTCTCGGCACCACCATTCGGGGAACCTCCGAGGAAACCACCACGGGCGTTCACCGCCTCTATGAGATGGCCGCAGCAGGAACCCTGCTGTTCCCTGGGATCAACGTTAACGACTCGGTGACCAAATCCAAGTTCGATAATAAGTACGGATGTCGCCACTCACTCATTGATGGGATCAACCGTGCCACCGATATCCTCATTGGCGGAAAGATTGCTGTGGTGTGTGGGTATGGCGACGTCGGCAAAGGATGTGCAGAATCTTTCCGGGGCCAAGGTGCACGAGTGATTGTCACTGAGATTGATCCGATCTGTGCCCTTCAAGCAGCCATGGATGGTTTTGAGGTACGTACACTCGATGAAGTGGTCAGCCAAGCCGATTTCGTCATCACTGCCACCGGTAATACTCAGGTGGTGAGTGCTGACCAGATGTCTCGCATGAAAGATCGCGCGGTCGTGGGCAACATTGGGCATTTCGATGATGAGATTGATATGGCTGGGCTGAAGAGTTGGCCGAAGATCGTACAAGAGAACATCAAACCCCAAGTGGACCTGTGGACCTTCCCCCATGGACCGTCGATTCTGGTCCTGTCCGAAGGCCGCTTGCTCAACTTGGGTAACGCCACTGGGCACCCTTCCTTTGTGATGAGCAACTCGTTCACTAACCAGGTGTTGGCGCAGATTGAACTCTTCACCAAAGATCTGGAGGTTGGGGTTCATGTCTTACCCAAGATCCTTGACGAGGAGGTCGCTCGACTCCACTTGGATTCTCTGCAAGTGAGCCTCACAACACTCACCCCCACCCAAGCTGCCTACATTGGTGTCGAGGTTGAAGGGCCATATAAGCCAGAGACTTACCGGTACTAAACCCCAGCTTAAGGGGTTGGTCCACGCAGAACAGCTAAGGCAAGAAGCGACAACCCTACAGCGAAATAGAAGACAAGATCGACCCAACGCTTGGTTCTCATTTCAATGATTCCTGCCTGCGGCAAGATCAGTCGCAAGACGCCAGCAGTGACCATGCCTAGGCCAATCACTCCAGCACCGATACGCCACAGTCCTACAGCGATCAAGATGAGGCCGACCGCAACGATGAGCAGTACGGTTGTCCACGGCCACTGACGCCGTACCCTCCCCCACAATCCCGGGTGATCAACGAGACGATCCCAGAGCGGGCGAGTGTCGTGAACCGGCTCACCCTCGACTTGTGTGGAGGCACCCGCAGGGGTGGCATCTTCGCCGGTGGTGTCGTGTGATGCAGGCTCTTTGGCGGAGGTTTTTTTCCGTGGGTTTTTCGAAGTAGCCGTACTCATACCTGGGCCTGACGTTCAGCTGCTTCAACAACATTGGTGAGCAGCATGGCTCGCGTCATGGGCCCCACCCCACCAGGATTCGGTGTGACCAGTGAGGCAACCTCCCACACATCATCTGCGAAGTCACCTTGAGGTTTTCCATCAACCCTTGTCACTCCCACATCCACAAGAACTGCGCCCGGTTTGATCATGTCTGCAGTAATCATCCCCGCTTGCCCTGCTGCCGCAACAACAATGTCGGCACGCGAAGTATGTGCACTGAGGTCTTTCGTACCGGTATGACACAGAGTTACTGTGGAATTTTCGCTACGGCGGGTCAGTAACAAACCTAAGGGGCGCCCAACAGTCGTACCCCTCCCCACGACGCACACTTCTGCACCAGACAGAGGTACGTCGTAGCGGCGCAACAATTCAACAATGCCACGCGGGGTACACGGCAGGGGCCCGTCAACACCCAAAACGAGGCGACCCAGACTCACCGGGTGCAATCCGTCAGCATCTTTCGCTGGATTAATCTGCGAGAGAGCCTCATTGTCATCGATATGTTTCGGCAGTGGAAGCTGGACAATAAAACCGGTACATCGAGGGTTCTCATTCAGTTCTGCAATAGCATCCATCACCGCTTGTGGGGCGGCTGAATCGGGGAGGTCAAGACGAATAGATTCGATCCCCACCTCAGCACAATCGCGGTGCTTCCCACCGACATAGAGGTGAGATGCCGGGTCATCTCCCACTAAAAGAGTGCCCAACCCAGCAGTGACACCCTGGGCTTTGAGAGCAGCTACCCGGCCTGACAAATCCTCTTTGATTGCCTGCGCTTCAGCTTTCCCATTCATTCGACGTGCTGTCATCCTCCCATTCTAGTGGCAAAGCTGACAGGGCCGAGTTGCCCATGGTGAGAATCCCTCATTGTTGCCTTTGCTGTGCGTGATATACTCCGAGCAGTACGGGTGGACACGGTCGGACAAGGCTCGGCGTTTTTGCGCGTACGATCATACAACTTCGGACACACAGCATTGGCTCCAACCAAGCAGGGAGAACCTCATGGGTGATTCTGACATGACAGGTCATGAAAACTCGGTCAACGACCCAAACGTTGTTGCCTTGAATCTTGAGATGGTCAAAGCCTCTGATGCTGAGCTCATCGACTACACCCGTCACGGGTCCCAAGAAGCCTACGAGGAGCTCTGGCATCGCCACAGTTCTCTCGGGTTGATCGCCTCCCATGCTGATGCGGGAATGCACGCTGACCAGGTCAATGAAGAAACCTGGCTGCGCATCCTGGAAGAGATTCGTACGAGTCGCGCACCCAAGGGCCCTTTCCGTCCCTATCTTTATGCCACAATTCGCAATGTTGCTCTCGGTGGGGCAAAACCCACCAAGACCCTCAACTCCAAGATGGCCAGAGCACTGTTCACCCTTCCTCCGCGGTGGCAAGAAGTCTTGTGGTACCGCGATGTGGAGCAGATGAATCCTGAAGAGATCGCTGTCATCACCGGGATGACACCAGTCCAAATCGACACGATTCAACCGAGAGCCCGTCGCCAACTCACTGCTGCCTGGGCCCGAGTGAATGCTATTGCCGCGCGGTCACCACAGTGTCGTTGGGTACGTGAACACAGTCGTGCTTTCATCAAAAAGTCTCTCCCCCATCGTGATTCTGAACGCATCGAGAACCACCTCCTCGGATGTGCTGAATGCCGCTCGGTACTCACCACCTCTCGCTCGATGGGTCGCCAAGCTTCCAAACTTCTGCTCGGATCTATAGCGGGAGTGGGGGCCAGTGAAGCGCTAGGAAAAACCTTCTCGACCCAGGGCCCTATCCTCATCAACGAAGACCCGCTTCCTTCGTCTATCGCCGACCAATTCGTTGGCCACACTTTCACTCCGCCCATGCCCGCTGCTCCCAGTGAGGTCACTGCGGTGACAACTGAGAGCGATGAGGTGGAAGCCAGCACTGGCGAGAGTGATGATGTTGAGATCACTGAAAATCTTTCACTGGACGGGATCGCTGCACCATCTGAGACTGTTGCAGAGGACGACTCTGGTGGTGTGGCTGCAGCTGCCATCGTTGCTGGGGCTGGTACTGCTGCGGCAGTTAGTGCTGCTGGGGCATCCGCCGCCTTGGGTACAACAGCCGATATCGCAGAAGCAGCACCTGTCGCGGTCGCGCTCGTGGAACCAGAAGCAGATGTCACCACTGATGTGGTCGACCGTGAGTCAGTGGGGGACATCGACGATGAGCCTGAGATCCTCGACGACGAAGATGAGTCGCGTGGATTACTGTGGTGGCTCATTCCGTTGTTGTTGTTGTGCGCACTCGTGATCGGAATGCTCATCCTCGCTTCAGGTATGGGCAAGGGTACCCAGGGTACGCCGATCGCCTCACAAACTCCCACCGCCACTCCCACACGTACTGTGTCAGAAACACCGTCGCTCTCCGACACGCCGTCACCAACGAGTGAAGTGACACCGAGTCCCAGTCCGACACCGACTCCGACCACCCCTTCCCCGTCACGAACTTTGACAGCTTCCACACCATCACAATCGCCAAGTACGGCCCGCCCCTCATCGACAACGCCGCGCCCAGTCTCTGGACAGGCTGCAAAGATTTCTTCTGTTGATACTGGAGGAGACCTGCTTTTCCCCATTATTCGTGGAACAGGGGAACCCGGGGACACGATCACTCTCACGATGGGTGGCTCGACGAAGACAGTGATTGCTGATGCTCGAGGATCGTGGATGGCTTCAGAACCGTTCCCAGGTTTGGGTCCAGGAAATCATAAGGTCACGGTTAAGGGGACCAAGAATCCAGCATCTTCTTCTGCCAGCTTCGTGCTCAAGAAAGCTCCCAACGTCAGCGTGTCGAATACTGCTTCAGGAGTAACAGTGACGCTCAGTGGTGGCGCCGCCAATCAGTGGGTGAACATCATTGTTAATAGTCGTACCTACCAAGTGAAACTCAGTGGTGCAGGGACAGCAACCGAGAATTTGGGCAAATTGAGCAGAGGTGATTACACCGTTTCAGCCAGGTATTTCGACAATACCCGCACTGGGCCGGTGTCCGGGGGCATTCACGTCCACGTTTCCTAGGGTCGCTTTCCTAGGGTCATTGGTCGATAGTTTGTCAATACGACAAGGTCAGCAATGGCTGTTGGTACGACTAGTTCTACTTGGGTTTGTTCTCAGATTCCCAAGCGGACAATTGCTGCTCTAGTGCCTTCATGAGCTCAAAGACTTGAGACGGTGGGACTCGTACTCGGGAAACAACCATAGACTGCTGCACAATGTCATCGGTTTCCTCGTCGTGCAGTGGTGGCTCGGTATAACCCGAAAAATCGAGGATAAAGCAATCCTTGGTGTGCCAAGCCCGTACGAAATCGGCAAAAACTCCAGCGGCCTTGTCGGGTGGGAGCCCAAGTTTGATCTGTGGCATGATTCCTCCTGCCCCTAAGCTTAGCTGACTAAACCTTGGAATGTGGGACGATCATAACGGGCTATCGTCGGCAAGTGGTACGGTTGGATACAGTCCACTAATGGGCCTATGCCAAAGGAGCCTTCCATGACGAAAACCCCTGTCAAAGTCGCCGTTACGGGCGCAGCCGGTCAAATCTGCTATAGCCTCTTGTTTCGCCTTGCGAGCGGATCCCTCTTGGGTGAGGACCAGCCTATTGAATTGCGCTTGCTCGAAATTACTCCCGCGCTGAAGGCACTCGAAGGTGTCGTCATGGAATTGGATGACTGCGCATTCCCCCAGCTTGCTGGCGTCGAGATCGGTGACGATCCGCTCAAAGTCTTTGATGGTGCTAATGTCGCCCTGCTCGTGGGGGCACGTCCACGTACAGCAGGAATGGAACGCAATGACCTACTGAGCGCTAACGGGGAAATCTTCACCAAGCAAGGTAAGGCCCTCAATGAGGTTGCCGCTTCAGATATTCGCGTCTGCGTGACCGGCAACCCTGCCAACACAAATGCGCTCATTGCGATGAATAATGCTCCCGATATTCCTGCGACACAGTTCTCTGCCTTGACTCGCCTCGACCACAACCGTGCCATTTCACAGCTCGCGGCCAAGTTGGGTGTGGCAGTCACCGACATCACAAAGATGACGATCTGGGGCAACCATTCAGCGACCCAATTCCCGGATCTTTACCACACTGAAGTGGGCGGGAAGAACGCTGCAGAGTTGATTGGTGACCAGGAATGGATCGCCTCGACATTTATTCCGACCGTTGCTCAACGTGGTGCTGCCATCATTGAGGCTCGTGGTTCTTCGTCGGCTGCTTCTGCAGCTAATGCCACCATCGAGCATGTCCGCGATTGGCTTCTGGGTACGCCCGCAGGCGACTGGACCTCCATGGCTGTGGTCTCCGATGGTTCCTACGGGGTGCCCGAGGGTCTGATGTCGTCCTTCCCTGTCACCACGTCCGGTGGGGACTACTCCATTGTTCAAGGCCTGGATTTGAATGAGTTCTCTCGTGAGAAAATCGATGCCTCAGTCGCCGAGCTCCAAGGCGAAAAGGACGCTGTCACAGGGTTGGGTCTCATTTAGTACGACACTTATGGACCCTGCGAGTCGCGCTGGCGCGCTCCGCAGGGTGACATGGGTGGGTTGTTGATTGTCCGCAACCGCCTGCCAGCATGCTCACAGGATCGTTGCGTTGTTGCTCATCGTGCAAACCTCACCGGATCAGTGCGCGGAGTAAAGCGACCAGTATGCGAGCAGTCACCACGCAACGTTTCGAGATGCTCACCATCAAGCAGTTGCGGTCACGGCTGAGGAGAGACCCGCAACATGCGCTAGGGTTACGTGAGTGATTTCTGCACTGACCTTGATGCTGCTCCCCTCCTGGCTGGACCCGACCTACATTATTAATGCGCTCGGAAACTGGTGGCTGTGGGGGGTTGCCTTCATCATCTTCATTGAGTGTGCCATCTTCCCTGTACTCCCAGGTGACTCACTACTCTTTGCTGTCGGGATGTTCACAGCCATGGGTACGATCGCCTTTGGTGGAACCGTGGCCACTCTCGGGATCATCTTCGTGGTGCTCATCATTGCAGCCATCTCAGGAAACATCACCGGCTATTGGGTCGGGCATCTGATCGGGCCACCACTGTTCAAAGAACGATCAGGATTCTGGGGCAAAATTTTTAACCCGAAGTACATCGATAAAACCCATGACTTTTTCGATAAGTACGGGGCGCGAGCCCTCATTCTTGCTCGATTTGTCCCACTCGTACGTACCTTTGTCACCCTCATTGCTGGCATGGCTAAGATGGGTTTCAGAACCTTCATCTCCTATACCGCGATTGGTGGGGTGCTCTGGGTTATCACGATCACAATGGCTGGGTACCTACTCGGCGAAGTGGACATCATCAAGAACAACATTGAACTCGCCTGCTTATTGATCGTAGCCATCTCGATGGTCCCCATGGTGGTGGAAGCCATCAAGGCTCGACGCAAGTCAACCAGTACGCCCTCGTCATCGCCGAACGATCACTAGCACCAGTTCGAGCTAACTCTCCAGGATGACCTGCAGGTTCTTCTTTTCGAGACTCGCGCGATGGACTGCACCGTCCACACCGATGGCCCCTCCACCCAATCCGGCAAAGAGTAGGCCCAGGACCACCAACAACACTTCTGTTTCTCCCAAGAAACCAGGATTGCCATCGACGAAGACAGGTTTCGCACCCCACACCAGGTAGAACAAGACAATGAGGAAGGTGACCATGAGCGCGATTCCAGCCCCGCGTACTGCTAAACCTAGGATCAGGAGTACGGCAATCAGGTACTGAGCGCCAATCGTGGCAATAGCCCACATCTCCCCTGCGGGAAGCAGTGAATTGTTCCAGATGGCAGTGGTGTGTTCGAAATCTAGAACCTGGCGGGTCGCGTGGATGATGAGAATAGCTGCAACAATCAACCGAATGAGGATCAGTACGAAACTTGGCCATGGACGATACGTCGATGGGGGAGCAAAACTTGGTGGGGCAATGACAACATCAGCACCACGATCAACCTCCCCCAAGGCACGTGCACGAGCTTGATGGCGATCCTCATCCTCAGTAATAATGACTGGCGAATGCGCGGGAGGAAAAACCTCATCATCAACGCTCTTGATCACGGTGTCCTCGACAATAGGGTCACTGGCAGGGGTGGGAGCAATAGGCTGAGCCTTGGCGGCATCCTCGGAAGCTGTTTCCTTCCACACAGGTTGTACGGCCGACTCCCCGGTAAGATCCACGATCCCTTCAGGTTCACTCACCACAGGCACCTCGGTGGGTGGCATCTCAGGGGGTACGAACGGTTCTATCACTGTTGGCTCGAAGGGCATTTCCCCCATGTCTGGAGGAGGAAGAGGTGCTCCCCCAGGGCCCATGATCGGCCCATCTTGAGGCGGAGCCACTGGAATGTGTGAAGGAGGCGTCGGAGCGACAGTATCCATGTCAGGCGGTGTCAGCGGTGTCACGCCGCCATAGTCTGGTACGAGATCCTCCCCGGCGTACTCGTTTGGCTTGGGAAGATCTTGACCATAGGGCACTTCTGGGATATCAGGTGCCATGTCACGCGGTGGAGTCACCTGAGGTGGTTCTTCGTCAAGTGGCACATGTGAGGCGAGAAAATCGTTGCCCAATGGTGCATAAGCACTCGTCGAGCCTGCTACTTCTGAGGCAGTCAACCATCGTGGCCGTTGCGGCCCAGCAGCTGCCTCACTTGGTGATTCTGCACCCGGAAGCGCTTCATCACTGGAGACTTGATAGTCCGCAGCCTCTGGTGTGGCATCCTGGGCCTCACTGCTGGACTCATCGCGCCGACGGCTAGGCCAACTTCCGAGAAGATCCTCGCTCATGGTTTTCCTCCATCCTTCATGGTCCGCAACCTCCATCGTGTCAGACATCGCGATAGTGATGACACGCGACACGCCCGTACAACGAGGACGCGTCGTTACATACCCAAGGTCACTGCCATGGCTTCACATGCTAGTTGGGGAGCAACATTTCCGGCTAAAGCCTGCCCACAATCTGCAATAGCATCGATTTTTCTAATGGTTGCCTCCGGTGTGGAATCATGGGCTGTTTTCTCGATAGCAGTACGAAAATCAGTATTCACCACTGTTGATGGGTTGCCTGTTTGAACCATGAGAACATCTCGGTAATAACTTGTCAGTGCAATGAGAACCGAATCGAGTTGATCGCGAGCATATCTCTTCGCTCGTAGCCCTTGTTGCTCTTCGAGGTCTTTCAGTGGTGTCGCCGCACCACGAGGAAGAGCCTTTCCTTTTTCTACACCGAGGGCGGTACGAAGTTGCAGATTTTCTTCAGCATCAATATCTTTGGTTGCGGCACTTGCCTGCTCTTGGGCGGTAGAAACTATCCATGCAGCCGCCTCCAAACAACCCCCGAGTGTACCTAACCGTGATGGAATGCTGAGTATCTCTTTGCGCCGCTTGGCCACCTCACTATCGGTAGCTATGGCACGTGCTCGCCCAATGTGGCCTTGGCATACATCGGCAGCAAAGTGGGCTTTCTTCGATGGTATTCCTTCTGCTTCGAGGATGGTGGTGATCGATGAGGGGCTCGGTGTGACGAGGCTCACCTGTCGGCATCTGGATCTGATTGTTGCTAAGACATCATTAGCCGTAGGTGTACACAGCATCCACACTGTACGCTTTGCTGGTTCTTCAATCCCTTTGAGCAGGGCATTCGCCCCCTGATCTGTGATACGGTCAGCATCTTCAACAATGATGATTTGCCATTGTCGCTGAGTGGGGCTCATCACTGCTTTGCGTACGAGGTCACGAACGACGTCAACCCCTATGCTGAGTTTTTCTGTACGAATAATGGTGACATCCGGGTGGGTACCAGCGAGGACTGTCGTACAACTGTGACAGGTGTTACATCCGCCCTGGTCACACTGCAATGCTGCAGCAAAAGCTCGTGCAGCAACTGACCTCCCTGATCCTGGTGGCCCAGTGAACAACCAGGCATGGGTCATCGACTGGGTATCAGTGGCAGCCTTACTCAGGGTTGCGACCACTTTCGGTTGTCCGACTAGACAATCCCATACACTCATGTCGCACCGTTTCTCGTCATTCTGCCTTCACGCCGCAGAATCCATGCAGTCCACCACGACGAAGAGTGCTCAACTAATCTCGAGAATCGGTGCTCCACCAGTCACATTCGTACCGTCATCAGCATGAATCGCTGTGACCTTGCCGGCCACACATGCCCTCAATTCGGTCTCCATCTTCATGGCCTCCAAGATGGCAACCACATCACCAGCTTCCACAGTATCGTCAACCGCGACAAGCATTCGCCTGACCGTACCTGATAGTGGGGCCTCAATGACGCAGCCTTTCTTGGCTTCTGGGGCAGCCGATGGTGGGGGCGGAGGAGCCACACCCATCTCAGCCATGTTAATGATCGGCAAAGTGGGGTAGCTATCCTCAGTGTCTACAGCTACCTCATACGGAACATCGTTCACAGTTACTTTAAGTTTCATCGGTTTTTCCTTCGTTAACGTACGGGTAGGTGGTTGAGTTGGGCGATGCGCGTACCATGAACCCACTTATCATTGGGTGCGAAACGTACCTGGTGACGTGTTTTCTTGCCTTGGGAAACATAGTCGGCAACACCAGCAGCGATAGCGTGCAAGGTCTCGTCGTCGGGAGTTTCCTGCCCAAGAACCGTCACTGATTTCAGACTCACACCACTATCAGCCTTAGCACCTTTCCGGGCACTCTTGGCTGGTGTCGCGTGAACTTTCACTTCTGTGCTCATTGTGACTCCTAGCTCGGGAAGACGCCGTGCTTCTTCGGTGGACGCTGTTTGCGCTTGCCAGCGAGCTGCTCGAGAGCGAAAGCCACCTTCCGGCGAGTATCAGCAGGATCAATGATGTCGTCAATCAACCCGCGTGATGCTGCCATGAACGGCGTGGAGAAAGTGTCGCGGTACGACTCAATCATCTCGGCCCTCTTCGCATCTGGATCATCAGCTTCCTTGATTTCGCGGGCGAACACCACGGCGGCGGCACCCTCGGCCCCCATGACTGCAATTTCAGCAGTCGGCCAGGCAAAGCACACATCAGCACCCAGGTCACGAGCAGCCATAGCGAGGTAGGCGCCACCATAGGCTTTGCGGATCACAACCGTGATCAGCGGTACGGTCGCTGCTGAATATGCGAACAGCATCTTCGCACCGTGGCGGATGATGCCACCATGCTCTTGGGCGACACCAGGCAGGAAGCCAGGGACATCCACGAGTGTGACGATCGGGATATTGAACGAGTTGCAGAATCGAATGAATCTCGATGCCTTATCGGAGGCATTAATATCCAAGACACCGGCCATGACCGAAGGCTGGTTGGCAACAATACCGACCGTACGCCCACACACACGAGCAAACCCAACCACGATATTCATCGAATACTGGGCTTGAACTTCGAGGAAATCACCACGGTCAACAATCTTGGCGATCACATCGCGCACATCGTATGCCTTGGTCGCTTCGAGAGGTACGATATCGCGGATCGACTCATCGGGGGACACATCCATATCAGGATCAACAATCGGCGGGTCTTCAGAGTTGTTCTGTGGAAGGAAACTCAACAGCTTCTGGGCTACGAGGATCGCCTCGTCATCATCGTTGGTGACAAAGTGAATGACACCCGACTTGACCATGTGAGCATCAGGACCGCCCAATTCTTCCTGGGTGACATCTTCACCTGTGACCTGCTTGATGACGCTGGGGCCCGTAATGAACATATTGGCCTTGCGGGTCTGGATGATGAAGTCGGTCAGTGCTGGTGCATACGCAGCACCACCAGCGCAGGGTCCGCAGATCAGTGAGAGCTGAGGTACCACGCCAGAGAGTTTCACGTTCGCATAGAACACCTGCCCGTACCCGGAGAGAGAATCGATGCCCTCCTGTACGCGGGCTCCACCCGAGTCGTTGATGAATACGAAGGGGTTGCCGCTCGTCAGCGCTGCCTCCATCATGGCCACGACCTTGACCGAGTGAACCTCACCTGCGGAACCGCCCATGACCGTGAAGTCTTGGCTGGCCACATTGACTGGACGCCCGTGAACCGTACCCGCACCAGTGACAACACCATCAGCGGGAGGATCAGCCTTATCCATGCCAAACGTTACTGTTCGGTTTTTGCGGAAGAGACCCACCTCTTGGAAGGATCCTTCATCAAGGAAAGTGTCGAGGCGCTCGCGGGCAGTTTTCTTCCCCTGTGCGCGTTGTTTGTCCAGGCGTACTTCACCGCCACCTGCTTCCATGGTCGACCGCTTTTCGGCAAGCTGATCGACAAGCTCAGACATATTTTTACCAGTCATAATCCCTAGGCCCTTTCGACCTTGACGGCGAGCCTGCGCCCGCCCATGATCACATTGTAGGTGATCGGAGCCACTGGTGTGAGGTCTCCCGATAATCGGGATTCTTTCTCGGCCACCAATTGTGCCTGTGTCTTGCCCACATTAATCGGCCCTTGGGTACGAGTGGTGAAAAACTTGGAGGCGATGTCAGGGAACATGGCATAGGTCAGGACGTCCTGAGTGGTTGCGTTGCTTCCCTCCAATTCCTTGGTTGTACGAACTAAATCCTCCCATTCAGGCGCAAGATGGTCAGCTGGGCGGCCACAGAGGGGTGTCTTCGATGTTTGTTCTTGAGCTTGTACGATGAGGTCTGGGTTGATATCTCCTGGGGTGCGACCGTAGTAGCCGAGGACAAGATCGGCAAACTCTGTGGTGAGTTTTTCGTATCGTCCCAAGAGCACATTAAAGATAGCTTGAGTGCCCACTATTTGGGACATGGGTGTGACAAGGGGAGGAAATCCAGCATCTGCTCTCACCGAAGCGACCTCAGCCATGACCTCATTGCGGCGGTGGGCAGCTCCTTGCTCTTTGAGCTGCAGTTCCATAGTGGAGAGCATCCCACCAGGGATTTGCGTACGAAAGATGTCCGATTCGACGAGGACCCGGGTTTCATACTGCGAGTATTTCGGCCGTACTCGGGCAAAGTGTTCCCGTACTCTCCCCAGACACTCCATATTGAGGTCGGTACGATAACCCGTTCCTTCCAGCATGTGAACCAGTGAACCGGTGGGGTTATGTCCCGGCCCGAGCGACATGGATGAGATAGCGGTGTCGACCACATCAGCCCCAGCACGGATCGCCGCATAGAGGGTGGCCATGGTCACGCCGGTCGTGGAGTGGCAGTGAACATTGATCTGGGTGTTGTTACCATAGGTTTCTTTGATCGCCCGAATGATGTCGTGAGCTGGTTGTGGGCGCAGCAGTGCGGCCATGTCTTTGATCGCAATTGAGTCCGCCCCCATGTCGAGCAGTTGACCGGCCAGATGGAGGTAACCCTCAACCGTGTGTACTGGGGAGATGGTGTAACAGATAGTACCTTGAGCATGCTTACCGACTTTCTTGACCGCCTTCATGGCCTGGTCAATGTTGCGCGGGTCATTGAGTCCGTCAAAGACTCGGAACACATCCATGCCGTTCTCGGCTGATTTCTCCACAAACTTGTCGACCACCATGTCGTCGTAGTGGCGGTACCCGAGCAGGTTCTGCCCACGAAGAAGCATCTGTAGTCGCGAATGGGGCATGAGTTTTCTGAAGGTACGAAGTCGCTCCCAGGGATCTTCGTTCAGGAAACGGATGCAGGCGTCAAAGGTGGCCCCGCCCCAGCATTCGACCGACCAGTACCCGGCCTTGTCAATGTCCTCGCAGGTATCAACCATGTCTTCGATCCCCATGCGCGCGGCGAGCAGACTCTGGTGCGCGTCCCGTAAAACGAGTTCGGTCACACCAATGATCCTGGGTTTCGCGGTGGTTGGATTCAAGCTTGGCAAGCTCACAGTTGCAGGGTTGTCGTCGCTCAGATTCACTGTTATCGAGGCATCAGGATCGAAAGGGTTATCATGAAAGGATGCAGGGGTGGTCCTCGGCTCAGTTTTCGTCGTACTCATGGGACAATTTTCTCACCGCTTTCTGGCTCTGATAAGCAAAAATAGGCTGTTTTGGCCTCACGTTTTCACTGTTTGCTCGGTGGTCTTGCACAAACGTTCACCTGGGGCAGAAGGGTCATTCCACAACACAAGAAGGTACGTCCCCTTGTGCTGCCGTCACGGTTCGGGGTTCTCGGCGTCGTACTGCCTGAACCCGGGGGTGATCTTTGACAAGACACCCACCGCGAGGACACACAGTCCACCACCGACGAGGGCTGCCAATCCGAGCGGTACGGGACTCACCCCAGCGAAGCCCTTAGCCATTCCCCCGCTGACAGTACGCCCAAGATTTGGCCCACCAGCCACAGTCACGGTGAAGATTCCTTGGAGGCGTCCGCGTAGCTCATCGGGGGTTGCCGCTTGAAGAATGACATTGCGGAACACCGAGGAGACTGCATCGAAACACCCAGCAGCAAACAGACAGAGTCCACTGGCTACAAAAGCCCACCAAATGACGGAGGTGGGGTTGGTCGTACCTGCCACCATGAGCACCACCCCAAACCCCGCAATCGACAATCCCCACCCAACGACCGTGATCGTCACGACGAGCCCTTGACGCCGCACTCTCGCCAGAGGCCCAGACAGCAAGAGGGTCACCACCATGCCCATCGCAGTGAAAGAGGTCAGCCATCCCACGGTCACTTTTCCACCTCCGAGAATATCGTCAGCGATCGCTGGGAAGAGTGCGATCGGGAAAGCGAACACCATGGCTGCCAGATCCAAGAAGAAAGTCATGCGCAGGTTTTTTCTCGTGGTAAGAAATCTAAAACCATCGAGTACGGATGCCCAACCACGCAGAGGTTGCCCAGGAGACACATCACTTCGCATCGGGAGGATCGACGGCAGGCGAAACAGGGCATAGAGGGCGGCTGTGAACGTGAGCGCATCCACGCTATAGGCAACCTTGTACCCAAAACTCGCCACAAGAACAGCCCCGATCAGGGGGCCGATCATGAGCGCTACCGTCCAAGTGGTTGAGTTGAGAGCGTTAGCCGCTGGAAGCTGAGCGCGTTTCACCAGGCGAGGGATGATGGCTGAACGGGCTGGAGCATTCACACCATTCGCGCCGTACTGGACAAAAACCATGGCATAGAGGAACCACACATTCTCGAAACCCAACCATGCAGCGAGAGCCAAACCGAGTGTCGCCGACCATTGAATCGTGGCTGCAACTAGTGCGACCTTTCGACGATCAAAGTTGTCGATCAGCGACCCGCCGTACAGACCCATGATCATCAGCGGTACGAGCGCAAAGACCCCCACGAGCCCGACCATGAACGGGTCCTTGGTGAGGTCGTGAATCTCCAGGGCGACAGCCATGGTCGTGAGTTGGGCCCCGATTGCTGCCAAGGACTGGCCCATCCATAGGCGGCGAAAGGGCGGGCATTCGCGCAGTGGAGTGGTATCAATCAGAATCCTGGACATTGAGATCAGTGTAGTACCAGCTCGCGATATCCTAGGCCGATGGACGAAACGATCTGGTTAACCGCTGAGGCGTACGCTGGCCTGCGCAAAGAATACGACTATATCTGTGGTGAGGGTCGCGAGATCATCACCGCGCGCATCGCTCAAGCACGTGAAGAGGGCGACCTCTCCGAGAATGCTGGGTACCATGCTGCTCGCGAAGAACAGGGACACAATGAGCTGCGTATCGCTCGGTTGAAAACCATCTTGGATAACGCTGAAGTGGGGGAAGCCGGTCAATCCAACGATGAGGTACGCCCAGGGGTGAAGGTCACGATTGCTTATGGAGGTGACCTGGATGACACTGACACGTTCTTGCTGGGTTCACGAGAGTTGCTGAGTTTGGATGATTCCTTGGATCTCTCGGTCTATTCCCCACAATCACCGGTCGGTTCTGCCGTACTCGGAGGTAAAGTGGGGGACGACATCTCCTATGAAGCCCCCAATGGCAAGCAGATTTCTATCACCATCGTCGCCATCGAAGGGTTCAGTGCTTAAGGTCTCGTGAGTTCCCACCCCACTGGCCGCCACTGCTGTGCTGCGAACCCGCATTGCCGTTGCGTTGTGACTCCCCCCAACTCCGTCCTTCCGCAGAGCGAAGCGACTTGGCAGGAATCCAGTCAGCACGCGACGTTTTCTTCCGTTCTCCACCAGGCAGTTGCGGTCGATACGTGACTTGAAAGTCCTTCCGCAGAGCGAAGCGACTCGCTCCCTGTCATTCCGCGGAGGGCGTTAGCCCGACTTGGCAGGAATCCAGTCGAGTGACCAACCACAAAGAAGAGTCTGGTGATGATCACCAACCACCGGCGGTCACCACCATGGTCAGTGTGAAATCTGGCCCCCGCGAGTCGCGCTGGCGCGCTCCGCGGGGTGACTAGGGTACAGTGTCGCGCGCAAACAGAGTCGCTGTTCTTCGCCGCACATCTCGCCGCGACCGAGAATAGCGTCGCGATCGAAGGGTTCAGTGCCTGAGGGTTAAACGACCTTAACGGCAACGTGGCCGATGACTACTCCAACATCGAGGTGGGCTGTCCCTTTGCCGAGAACAACGTCACCACTATCACCATCGCAGCCCTCCCAGCTGACCTTGCCTAGTTGAGCATCGGCCCGCAGGCGTACGTCAGAATCCTTGTCGACCTCGAGCACGACTTGACCAGATTCACACCTCACACGCGACCAACCTTCATTGAATCTGCCAGCGATCGTAGCTTGGCCTGCTTGAACAACCATGTCAGCGATCTCGCGCGCACCAGTGACTGTGGTGGCACCCGCAGCTACACGTACCTTCCCTAGTCGAGGAATGTCCGTAACGGTGAGTGTTCCACCGGTGAGGCGAATATCGACCTCGAGGGCTGGATTGACTCGTACGGTGAGTTCTTGACCTATCCCCAGTGATTTCACGTCATCAAGTCCGCGTACGGTTTTCACCCAAGCAAGCGCATCCATCACCCCGGTGAACTCTCGATCCCCATGGATGATGAGATTCGATCCTTTACGTTTAACCTGGTGTACGTCTTCAGCCGCAGCCCTTGACACACTCGGATCGGCAATGACTCTGACCTTGCGAGCTGTCGCTTTGATCACAACCTTGTCAACGTTGCCGTTCTTTTCAGTCTTCGGTGTTTCGCCGCGTGCAGCCTTGCTAGCGTGAGGCTCGCTGGGTTTCGGGTCTTGTGGGGCACCCGGTGGCTCTTGGTCTGGTTTCATTGGCCATTCGGTGGACATCTCTTGGTCGTCATCCCTGTGATCGGTGTCACGGCCAAGCCCCAGCTCGTCGATACGGCGCTTCGCCTCCCCAGCATCAATACGCCCTTGTGCCAAATCTTCCAAAATTGTCGTGATATCCATCTCGCTCATGTATCTATAGTGACACAGTTTCTGCGGCTCGGCCTCATTGTGGAGCGAGCCCAAGGGACTAATGGGGGTCAACCCTGGGGTTGACATGCATCCCAAGAGAATAATACGACCCCACCGAACCATTGATATCATGTCCCAACACGGGGGACATTTTGGAAACGGTCTTTGCTGATCGTTAGGGTGGGGTAAATGAGATTCAAACGAGTATTCACCTACACGCTCATCATTGTTATTGTCGCTCTGACAAATGGTTGCTCGCTGCTCAATGGTAGCCAATCAACCCAAGAGAATGATCGGCTATCGGGGCCATGGGCAGATGATTTTAATCATGCTTTCGAGAAAGCATCTACCGATTTGGGAAAAGCTATCCTTGCTGACGGGCAGATCACTGAGCAAGAATTCGCAGAAATCAAGGAAGCCTTACGCTCATGTCTAGTGTCATCAGGATTTGAAGTGTTTGCCATTGGAGACGACGGGAGTCTCGACACTTTCTTGCCCTTCGCTAGCAATGAGACAGCTGAACAGACTTCCCAGAGAGCAAAAGAATTGAGTGAATCCTGTCAGGAGACTACTGACTGGCTGTTAGTTTCAGATCTCTATTACCAGATGAATATCAACCCTGACAATGTGGATTTCTCTCAGCTGATGGCTGATTGTCTGATCAGAACAGGATTGCGCCCCTCAAGTTACACAGCAAGTAATTACATTAACGAATTCGAGTCTGGAGACATTTTTCTCGAATTTGAATCACCAGAATCCTCCCCCCAGGCAGCGAAATTCTGGGAATGCAACAGCAATCCATTAGGAACTCATTGAGGCTTTTACAAGCGCCGATTCACCTCGTGGAAGGAGGAAACCAGCTGCCATGGAATGCGAAAAGAACCCACTCGGACTTCTATGAACACAACCAAAGAAACGACGACTGCTGTCGGGCGAACAACCCGACAGCGTGTCGTGCCACTCCTTGTCCTCACACTAGTGGCGGCCATCGGATTAGGCTTCGCCGCTGGCATCATAGTTGCACCGCCACGAACACCCACACCACTCACCACACCGGGAGCGATTTCATCTTCACCGGTGGTAGTTCAGGAATATGGTGATGCTCGAACTGTCACACTCAATGTCATGAGCAATCCCAGCCCACCACTGATGGCCACAACTCCCGGACTTGTCACCGCATCAAGTTGTGCGCCAGGTATGACCGTCAAGTCCGGGCAATCCATGCTGAGTGTCGATGGGCAACCACTGTTAGCCTTGGCCACCAGTGTTCCTCTGTGGAGAGAACTCCCAGTGCAGTCCACTGGTAAGGATGCCGAGGCTGTCATCAATGCCCTGAAAGACTTGGGTGCAGATATTCAAGGAAAAACCATCACCACCAGTGTCATCACCGCCTATCACAGTCGCCTCAAAGCTATAGGTGCTTCCACCGCCTCGGTAACATCCATCGATCCAGACACAATACTGTGGCTACCCGCTAGAGAAGTCACCATTGCTTCCTGTGAAGTCAGTGTGGGAACAGAACTAGCCGGGCGCTCCACGATCGCTACCGTCCCAGCGCAAGCCAACTATGCCGACATTAAAGATCTCCCCCGCGATGGGGCTGATGGCGCTCGTCAAGTCATCATCGATGGTGTCACCCTGCCCATCGATGATGAGGGGCACATCACCGATGCCGAGACACTCGCAACACTCTCATCACTACCAGCCTTCGCTCAAGCAAGTATGGACAGCTCCCCCGCCACACTCACAGCCACCTGGGAACTGGTTGACACCGCCACCGTGTGGATGATCCCTCCCAGTAGTATCTCGGCAGGGTCACCTACTCTGGGTTGCGTCATCGGCGACGGAAACCCCATCAATATTCGCATCATAGGATCACAACTCGGGCAATCCTTCGTCGTACCTATTGAAGACACTGCCCCACCCGCAGAAGTATCCCTCGACCCAGCGAAGCTCTCGCAGTGTGGCTAGCATCATGCACGTGAACCTCGAGCACGTGGGGCATCAATTCCCTGGCCAACCGCATCTCTTCACCGATCTCCACCTCACCTTGCGCCCTGATCGTGTCTATGGACTTGTTGGGCCATCAGGGTCAGGGAAAAGCACCCTGCTGTCGATTCTCACCGGGTGGCTCCATCCCACTGATGGCAGTGTCACCTATCAGGGAATCACGCGGATCGGTTGGGTATTTCAAAACCCTCACGGTGTGGCCTATCGCAGTGCCCTCGATCATGTCATGCTCCCGCTTCTCATACGCGGGTTATTCCGCCAAGATGCCAAAGATCAGGCGATGACACTGCTCGAAGAATTCGGACTCGCGAGTGTCGCTGCCCGCGATTTCTGCGATCTATCAGGTGGAGAAGGCCAACGGCTCATGCTCGCTCGAGGAATAGCTGCCCGCCCCCATCTTCTCCTGGTGGATGAACCCACAGCACAATTAGACACCAACACAGCCCACTTGGTTGACGCTAGTCTCCATGCTCTAGCCCGCAGCAACACCATTGTGGTGGTCGCCACTCATTCAGCTCATACCCGCCAGGCCTGCACTGATGTGATCGACTTGGAGGAGTACGCATGAACTGGATCGTCAAAGAAGCTTTTCACAACGTACGCACCACAACGACAAAACCTGGCCTACTGGTGTCCACCTTTGTAGCGCTCGTTTTCATGGCCACCTTGTCTGATCTTCTCACCATTGCGAAACTCATGACAGATGCTCTGCACTACCGCAATTCAGGGGCCTCCACCTTCATTGTCAACAGCCCTGGGCAGATTAGAGGGGATGTGTGCGACCAACTCGCCGACCAGGATGGAGTGGAATCAGCGGGGGCACTCAAGCAACAAGTAGAATCCCTCACCAGTCAAACACTTCCTCGCGGACCCATTGCTTCCTATCAGGTCACTGAAGGAGCATTGAGACTCTTCGAGGTCGAAGACAGTGGCCATGCGGGTCTGGTTCTTTCCACAGAAGTCGCGAACACTCTTGGTGTGACTACCGGTGGGTCGCTACCGCTCACACAAGGTGGTACGTATGTTCGCGGGGTCTTCGAGTGGGCTGATGACGGTCGAAAGCCTGGATTCAGTTATTCTGCGCTCACCCCTGTTCCAGCCGATGACCTCTTTGATGAATGCTGGATAAAAACCTGGCCGATGGCTACGAACGCTCAACAATTACTCCGGCTCACTGTTGACCCGCGAGCTAATGACCTGCAGGTACGAACGGACTACTCCCAAATGAACACACGTTTAGGCAGTGAATTCACTGGGTTTGACCGATACCTGGACCGAATCACTAGATTCGCTCCCATACTTGCCCTCATCGTGGCTGGATTCCTGGGTTTCATATTCGTCTGGTTGAGACGTTTAGAACTGGCATCAGCTCAGCACGTTGGAGCATCGAAGCTCTCGCAAGTGGGCCAACTCCTGATCGAACACGGTTTCTGCCTGGTTGTGGGCGGAGCCATCGTCCTAGGACTCGATGGGCTCACCATGGCCCTCATTACCCCAGCTGATCCTGGGGCACTGTGGCAGGTCTCTTTCAGGGTGCTGATGGGCGGAATCTTTGGTGGGTTGCTCGGAACCACCCTTGGGGTCAACCAGATCAGCTCGAACCACCTCTTCCGGTACTTCAAAACCAGGTGACTGGCTCGCATGGTTCAAGAAAACACTTCAACACTGTGGACAGCCCAGGGTAGCGAATAAGGCCCCAGCTCACAGGGCTCAGCCACTAAGCTAAAGGGATGGCTCGGGCAAACAAGAAACAGGAATCTTCACGCCTGCCACGCCAAGTCTGGATACTCGCTGGGGTGAGCCTGCTCATTGCGATCGGTTTCGGAGTGATGAATCCTGTTCTGCCCCAGTACGCTCGTACCTTCGGTGTCTCCAGTTTCCTCATCGGTTTAGTCATCTCATCACTGTCAGTGATTCGCTTGATCACGATGCCAGCCAGCAGTTGGCTCACGCGCATGATCGGGCCGCGAGAGATGGCGATAGCTGGAAACATCCTGGTCGCCATCACGACATTCATGATGGGGATCACCAACTCCTATATGGGTTTGTTAACCTGGCGGGGACTCTCCGGTTTCGGATCGGCCCTGTACGGTGTGAGTTCCATGGCTCTGCTCTTTGCCTCCACCCCGCCACAGATGCGCGGAAGAGCGAGCTCCCTGCAAGGGGGAGGATTCGTACTCGGTGGGATGACAGGGCCCGCAATTGGTGGGTTGATCGCAGCGATCTCCCTACATGCGCCCTTCTTCTTCTATGCCGGTTCACTCGCAGTGGCCGCTGTTGTTCTCGCAGTCTCGTTGCCACGTACTGAAGCCAAACAGCGTGCAGAATTGCGCGACAACACTATCGGGCTGCGTGACCTCGTCAAAGACTCCCGGTTCCGCGCTGCCATCGCTGTGCACTTCGGTACAGGTTGGCAGTCGTTCGGGGTACGCAACATGCTCATCCCCTTATTCATCGTGGAAGCACTGCATTTGCCCCTGTGGTGGGTGGGTATTGCGTTCAGTGTGGCTGCTGTTTCCCAAGCAGTGAGTATGCACCTGGTTGGGGTGGGTACAGATCGCATCGGGCGGCGGTTCATGATTTTGTGTGGAGGGATCCTCACTGCCGGAATGTCGGTGGCTCTCGGATTCGCGGGTAACTATGTGGTGCTGGTCATCTTCATGTGCCTCTATTCGGTGGGGGTTTCTGCCACGATCTCTGCTTCCCAAGCCATGCTCGCTGACGCCGTACCTGTCTCAGCGAGCTCCGGTTTTGCCGCCTACCAAATGGCGGGTGACATCGGGTTGATTCTTGGTCCGCTGATCGCTGGAGCTGTCGTGGACGGGTTCTCTCTACGGTGGGCTTGGCTCGCAGGGGCTGGTGTCATTGGTGTGGGAATGGTGTTGACCTGGGCTACCGGTCGCCAAGACCACAACCATCATCTGGCACCGAGGTAGACTCGCGTCGTGGCCCCACTGACTGATCTCATTACCGGCGACTGGGCTGAAGCTCTGGCACCGGTCGAAGACACTATCCACGAGTTGGGTGATTTTCTGCGCAGAGAGATGGCTGCTGGTCGACATTATCTGCCCGCTGGGGCTCACGTACTGCGCGCTTTCACTCGCCCACTAGCCGAGGTACGCGTACTGATTCTCGGGCAGGACCCCTACCCCACACCAGGTCATCCAGTGGGATTATCGTTCAGTGTCGGGGAGGAAGTTCGCCCGCTGCCAGGGTCTTTGAGGAATATGTACGCCGAACTGGCGAGCGATCTGGGTGTGACCCCACCAGCTCACGGTGATCTGTCGAGATGGTTTGACCAAGGCGTACTCTTGCTCAATCGAGTGCTCACTGTCGAAGTGGGCAAACCAGGCAGCCATCGCGGATGTGGGTGGGAGCGTGTGACTGACTGCGCAATTGACGCTTTGGTGGCTCGTGGGGGGCCACTCGTGGCGATCTTGTGGGGCCGCGATGCCCAGCAGATCACACCTCGACTCGCCTCGACCCCTGTCATCGCTAGTGCCCATCCGTCTCCCCTGTCGGCTTCCCGAGGATTCATCGGGTCACGCCCGTACTCACGCGCCAACGAGTCCCTGGTCAGCCAAGGAGCCCAACCCATTCTGTGGTGAGAGCTGGTGGACGAGCAGTCACCACCATGGTTGATATGATATCTGGACCCTGCGAGTCGCTTCGCTCCGCAGGGTGACGGATGTGGGGGTACCTGGTGTCATCAACCCCGTCATTCTGCGGAGCGACGCCTCAACCCTGTCATTCTGCGGAGCACTGCGAGTCGCCCTGGCGGGCTCCGCAGCACCACGACGCAGGTTGAGCGGAGAGTGCGCTTGCGCACTATCCCAAAACCAAGGAAGTGGTTGACGAACGAAGTGAGGAGCACAGGCTCCGCGACTCGCAGAATCCACCGGTCACCATCAATTGGTGAGACGTGACTAGCGCCTCGAGGGCAACCGTGGCAGTCTTATCTGGTGAGGTTTTTCAAGGGAAGAAACACCCAGAAACTAGACAAGGACCCGTCCACTATCGCGGACATGTTCTCTGATGTCGCGCCCCGATATGACCTCATGAACGACCTCTCATCGCTTGGGCAGGATCGACGCTGGCGCCATCACGTGGTCGATGCCCTCGCACCTCAAGAAGGGGAACTCATCCTCGATCTTGCTGCTGGTACTGGTGCCTCCGGTGCCCCCATCACTCGTACTGGTGCGAAAGTGATCGCCGTTGATCTCACTGAAGCGATGGTACGAGTCGGCAAAGGGCGCCATCCGAACCAGGTGTTCGTGGTCGGTGATGGTTCGCATCTCCCCTTCAGTGAAGGATGTTTTGATGCTGCCACCATGAGTTTTGGCCTTCGCAACGTAAGCAACCCTGAGATGGTACTGCGAGAAATCTCTCGGGTCGTACGCCCTGGTGGCACACTGGTGATTTGCGAATTCTCCCACCCCGTTTCATGGGTGACGCGGGTGACCTACCAGGGATGGTTAAAGTTCGCTCTTCCACTGATGTCAAAAGCCGCATCGAGTCGTGCTTCGGCGTACAACTATCTGGGGGACTCCATTCTCGACTGGCATGATCAACGCGGGCTCGCAGTCATCATGGAAAAAGCAGGATGGACTGGTATCCAATGGCGCAATCTTTCTGGGGGTATCGTTGCACTGCACCGCGGCGTGAAACCCTAGAGCGGGGCTGCGATGAAAACCCCGAAAGCTTTCGCACTAGATCGTTCTGCAGTCACCTTTTGCCCAGTCAGCGTTCAAAGCTTTGCTCGCGTCTTTGCTCAAAGAGACGAACCTCTCGACATGTCTCTGCAACGCTTCGAATTGCCTGCCTCCACCCATCACGCCCACGTTGTTCGAACCCTCATTGCCCACCATGGTCGCGAAGCCGTAGACCTGTCAGGAATCAAAGATGGTGAGGCCCGTACCTCTGCCACTGTGCAAGCCATGGAGCAAGGTGCTTCTTTGATTATCGCACCACGACCCCCCACTGATTGGAGCAACCATCGCAGCGGAACCATTGATCTCCTCGTCCATGCGGGGGAGCCAACACAGTCCTATTATCCTGTGCTCGTCAAGGACTACCCCATCCTTGATCCTGGGCTGCGAAAAACTGGTGGGCAGCGAGCAAGCCGGCTCAGCCGCCCTTTCCTTGCCCATGCGGAACCCACCTCGCACACCCTGCGCGACCACGATATGGAGATCAATCTTCTCCATCTTGCCCATCTGTGGCACCTGCTTGATGACTGTGGATTCGCTCCAACCCACGCGTGGGCGGGACTGATAGGTACCGATCATGAAGACCAGGTTTGGCCCGACCAAGGTGGTGCACACAAAGGCCATGTCATCACCTGGATCAATCTCAAAGAAAAAGCATTGAGCACTATTTCTCGTACCTCCACTTCCGGATGGAAAACCTATTCCCCGCTGGAACGGTACGACCACGAGTTTCGGTTCCGCGTACGCGTGGCTGAACGGGCCCTCACCCAAGGTGCGTCCTGTGAACCACTCATCGACAAGCTTGGTGAGGGGCTCATGGTCTCCCCTATTCGCATCGACCAATGTGATCACTGCGACTGGTGGAAACTCTGCCAAGAATCTCTCGGAGATGACATCTCGATGAATATTGAGCGTCCCCACCTGGACCCTCGCGAGATCACGACCCTTCGATCTTTGGGAATCACGACCATTGATGACCTAGCAACAGCAGATATAGATGCCATCCTTGAAGATTATCTTCCCCAGGTGAGCTATCGAAGTGACGCCGAGCACAGGTTCCGCGTCGCTGCCCACCGTACTCGACTGATCCATCAAGGGATCCCGATGGAAAGAATCACTTCTACGGCCATCGATGTGCCGCGTGCAGATATTGAAATCGACTGGGATATCGAGACCTCCTCCCATCACCGAGCCTACCTGTGGGGATTCCTCATTCATGATCGCCGTACACCAACCCCTGGGCCTTCGTACCACTGCTTCTCGAAATTTTCTGCGCTGAACCAAACCCAGGAACTCCATCTGGGCCTAGAGGCTCTCAGCTGGTTGAAGTCCTATATTGCCGCCCAGGGCAAGACATCGGTCTTGATCTATCATTACTCTTCTTCCGAGTTGTTGACTGTACAGCGGCTGGCGCAGTTCCTTCCTCAGGATCGTGAAGCACGCGGTAGTGCAGCCCTCGATTGGTTCACTGCTTGGTCACAGGAGCACTGTGTGGATCTGCAGGAATACGTGACGAGACACTTCTTTAGTGTCGACGGGTGGGGCTTGAAAACTGTTGCCACCCATGGTGCCGGTTTTTCTTGGCGCGAGACTGACGCCAGTGGGCTGAACTCAATGCGGTGGTTCGATGAAGCAACTGATAGCTCGGCTTCCCCGGACCACAGGAATCTTGCCCGTGAGCGCATTGAGCGGTATAACGAGGATGACGTACGAGCCACCTGGGCTCTGCGACATTGGTTAAGCTCCCTGGATGAAACAGGGGGCACAGCGGCACTCGTACCTGGGAGCTAAACATCTGACGCACGGCTCACCCGACCAGTCGCAAGGGTGGAACCAATCCAACCTCAGCCATGATATCGAGTGCCTCTCGTTCCTGGGTGGTGAACCTCACTGGTTGCCCATAGTCAGGGTCACTCAGCATAGACATCAGACAATCAGAGCAGGAACTCGGATCTGCCAAGCATCTTTCACAATCAATCACATAAAACTTCATGGTTTCTAGTGTGACACTAGGGTCTGACATTTTTCGGTGTGCTTGGTGTGGATCATTCCATGTCTGTTTAACACAAAGGGACGTACCTTTTGTGTTGCGCTTCGTTCATTCGCGGCGAAGTGGGAATCTGTAAGGCCCATCACAATCCAGCCATATGGCCGTGGGGGTGATCTCGTAGGAGCAATCTTCGCTATGTGGCACCATGTCATATCTTTCGTCAGCGAGTGTCCTTGTGTGCATAATCCCCTGTTCAAGCCACCAGGTTCCGGTGGCATGAAAATTAACATCGCAATCACTGACCCAGCTCTCCATGCTCCCATCATCATGAAAGCGGAAGTAATCCAACGAGCCTGGACATCCAGAGTCAACCATCATGTAATCAGGGTCGATATACCAGATTCCGATGAAGTTGTCTTCGTCGCTCAGGGTTGGGGTACTCCTCGGGCTGGGAAGAGAATCGCGCACCTCGCCGCGACCCATTTTCTCTTCAAAGTACGTCTCCCGAGTCAAGAAAAAATCGGCGTATTCCCAATCACAGTTCCGGAATTCCACCGTCGACTCTGAAGCAGAATAACGACAGTGATAGGTTTCACGGTTCCCCGAAATGATGAGCAATCCATTGTCTATGCTCCACGTCCAAGTGGTACTGGGTTGTGAGTTTTCCCAGGTACGAACGGTACCATCGGTGGTAAATTCAATAATGTATGCATAATCCCACCGCTCCCAGTCTGCGGAAGAAAAGGACTCTCGATCCTCTATCATCCGCTGAATGCTTTCTTCACCCGCATCCGTTAAATGCCAACGTCCCACCAAGTCTGACCCTGGGTTACTACCACACCCCGAGAGGGTGAGCGCACCCACAGCTACTATGGCCCACGCCACGAGCATGCGGACCCAGGAAGCCTTTCGTTGTTGAAACATGTCACTACCTCCAGGAGCTGAACTGATGATGGTTACTTTGTGATCATACTATCTCTGCTCAGCGTTATACGTGTTCAAGGAAGTTCTTTCTAACCATAGTGTTCCAAAAAAAGCAATCTCCCGCCGCAGTATCAATGACCACCTGCCGACGGCCACCACCATGGTGAATGTGGATTCTGGACCCTGCGAGTCGCGCTGGCGCGCTCCGCAGGGTGACACTAACCCCGTCTTTCTGCGGAGCCCGCTAGGGCGACTCGCGGAAGGAATCCAGATTCAGCAATTAACCACAAAGAAGAGTCTGTTAGTGGTGAGTGAAATCGGCAGACTCCCACCAGTGGTCAGTGTGATATCTGGACCCTGCGACTTCGCGCAGGGAGACGGGGTCGGTGGACTTCGCGCAGAATGACGGGGTTGGGAAGGTTCTGTGGGCAGACAAGGTGAGTTACTACGCAACGATCACACGTGGTCGCCATGAGTAAGTAGCAGTCAACAAACGGGGAGCTGGGGTCCATGTCGTACCCATGCTCTACAGTGGTTTTCATGCTAGGGACTCCAGTGACATCGACGCAGCCGACACTCGATGACGTCGCTTTTCAGGCAGTCCCGCTGATAGATACCACGTTTTGCGTGATCGACTTGGAAACAACCGGAACCGGCCCTGACGCGCGGATCACCGAGATTGGTGCAGTGAAGGTACGCGGTGGCGAGAAACTCGGGGAATTCCAGACCCTGGTGAACCCTGGTGTGGAGATTTCTCCATTCATCACTGGGCTCACCGGCATCACCAACGAGAAGGTGAGACGCGCCCCACACCTGCGGGAAGTCTTCCCCTCACTGATCGAGTTCGCTCGAGGATGCCTCATGGTTGCCCATAATGCTGGTTTCGACATGGGGTTCATCCTGCGAGCCGCTGAAGGGCTCGACTACGAGTGGCCCTCACCGAACGTACTCGACACTGTCCGCCTTGCCCGACGAATCGTACCCAAATCGGAGGTCGGCAATTACCGCCTCCACACGCTCACCGACTATTTCTCCACCCCGGTGAGCCCCACCCACCGCGCACTCGATGATGCGCGAGCCACCGTTGATCTCTTGCACGCACTGCTCGAGAGGGTCGGCAATCGATCAGTCACCACAGTCGAAGACCTCCTGGACTATTCCCACATGATTACTGACAAACGTCGACGTCGTCGAGTGTGGGCGAAGGATCTCCCCGAAGGTCCAGGGGTTTATTTCTTTGTCCGTGATAGTGATCGTGGACGCCAACATCTTTATGTGGGTACGTCGAAACATATCCGCCGACGGGTAGCCACCTATTTCACTAGTTCCGAAACCCGGCGTCGCATGGAGGAGATGGTCAACCTTGCCACGGGGGTCGAAGCTGTCGAATGCCATACTGCACTGGAGGCAGCGGTCGTCGAACTTCGACTCATCACCGCCCACCAACCTCCGTACAACCGGCGCAGCAAGAACCCCTCCTTGACCTGGATCCGTACCACCACGGAACCTATTCCGCGGTTGTCGATCGTACGCAAACCCCCCCAGGATTCCCTCGCCTATCTCGGGCCTTTCACTTCTCGGGCGGACAGTGAGCTTGCCCTGATGGGTTTGTGGGAGTCTTTTGCCGTACGCAGGTGTGTGGATCGCCTCGCAAAATCCAAACCACGTGAACCATGCGCCCTCGCAGAGATTGCCTCATGCCCTGCGCCATGCACCCTCGAAGCCCTCGACGATTACCGCTTCATTGTTGATAACCTCAACACCTGCCTGGCCGGGGATATCCGACCAGTACGACAGGTGTTGAGCGCAACCATGACGTCCCTCTCCCAGGACCTGCGATTCGAGCAAGCCCAAGAGGTACGCGATCGCCTCCACCAGGTGGAGAAAGCCATGGTACGCAAAGCCCGGCTGAACGCACTCGCATCATGCCCTGAGATTGTTGCTGCGCGACGACTCGACCAACACTGGGAGATTCACGTGATACGGTACGGCCTTCTCGCTGGTGCCCAGGTTGCACTGCCCGGCGATGACCCGCAGCGTATCGCGCAGAGTTGTGTAGCGACAGCCCAGTCGGTGACCCCACCTCCGATAGGGATGCCTGCTGGTTCGATCCAGGAAGCTGAGTTGATCGCTTCCTGGATGGAATCTGATGGCGTGCGCTTGCTAGAGATTGATGGCACGTGGGGATGGCCGGCCCACACCCACTAGCAGCACAAGGGGACGTACCTTTTGTGTGGTTTCGGTCACCCCCACTGGGTTCTGCACAACATCACCTCCGTCACCCTGCGGAGCGAAGGAAAGCTGCAGAAATCTTCCAATAACTATTATTCGACCCACAAACCGTGCATGATGCAATGACCACTTAAAACCACCACATCCCCTTGCGCAGTTAGCTGATCTCGACGCTCTCCATCACGACAGGTTCTACCGGGCGATCATTCATGCTCGTACGTACTGCTGCAATAGCATCCACTACCTTCTTGGAATCCTCGTCAAGCACCTCACCAAAGATCGTGTGCTTGCGGTTCAAGTGGGGAGTGGGGCCAACCGTGATGAAGAACTGGGAACCGTTCGTACCAGGGCCAGCATTCGCCATCGCCAAGAGATAGGGGCGATCAAAAACGAGATCGGGATGGAATTCGTCACCGAAATCGTACCCAGGTCCACCGCGGCCTGTCCCCTCTGGACACCCTCCTTGGATCATGAATCCACTAATGACACGATGGAAACCCAATCCGTCATAGTAGCGCCCTGTGGTCTGAGCTCCAGTCGTGGAGTCTATGTATTCCTTGGTTCCGCTCGCTAATCCCACGAAGTTAGCCACTGTGATGGGTGCCTGATCCTCGAAGAGGTCGATCACAATATCGCCGAGATTAGTGTGGAGTGTCGCCTGAGTCATGTTGAACCCTTTCCGTTTTGAGTTGGACAACCCTCTCATTGTGCCATGGTGAGCAGTTATTGTGGCCCACAGCAGCCACTTGTCCGGAACTTGTCCGTACATGGATTTCAGGGGAATGTCAGGGTGATCAACATTGATAAACCAGTTAGACTAGACCCACTGACGAAAAGGAATGCTGATGAATACTCGTACAGAAGCCCTGCGGGACAATGTCACTGACCGCGCTAAGGCATTCGCTGACCACGGTTCAGCCACCTGGGATGATGTCGTTGAAAAAATCACACCACTCATCGAAGCCGCTATGAAAAGAGTCGGTCCCCTCGCTGATGACGCTTGGGAAACCGCGAAGGCCACCACTCGAAAAGCTGCCAGCTTCGCTGCGGACCGAGTCGAGCGCATCCAGCCCACAGTCACTACTGCCTGGGAAAAGGTTGCACCAGCCGTTGATCGCGCACAGAAAGCCGTCCACGATGAGGTGCTTCCCAAGATGATCAACGTCCTCCACCAAGCAGCGGCCACACCGGCAGGAACGGAGGCACGTGAAATCCTCGCCCGCCTCGACGAACGAACAGGAGCCTCCATGAAGACACTCAAAGCAGAATTGGGCACACCCAAGAAAGCCAGCAAAGCGAAAACTATTGCCACCTTGGCCACTCTGGGTGCCATCCTGGGTGCACTCGCTCTAGCCGTACGCACCTTCCTCGGCAGCAAGGAAGAATGGGCAGCATATGAAGCTGATGAGCCCTATGTTTATCCAGGTGATGACTATGAATTCGATGAAGTACTCGTCGACACGGATCTCACCCAGACGACAGGTTTTGCTGGCGAAGCCCCCAGTGTCACAACACCCACTGCATCACCTTACGGCGAAGGCTCCTATGTGGGAGACAACCCGCCTGCTGGTTTTGAAATCAAGGGCAACGAGCGCTCCATGAAATATCATGTACCCGAGGCTGCTGGGTACGGGCGTACGACAGCTGAAGTATGGTTCTCCTCACCCGAGGCTGCCGAAGCTGCAGGGTTCGTACGCTCGCAGCGCTAAATCCACGTACCCACCAAGGGCCATGAGCTTCGACCAGTGAAGGAGAATGTCGTGTCAGACCAAGCCGACAACCAGAGTGCAGATAACTCGAAGAAACCACCTGCCAAACCCAAGACCATGTGGATGACAGTTGCTGCCTTAGCAACAGCTCTCGTCGTACTAGGCGTACTCATCTGGGCTCCCGGTGTAAAAATCCCTCTCTCTGATCGTTCCCATGGTGTCACTGTGACCTCAGCAAGTGTCATCCCGAAGGGCAAACAGACCCTTGAACTGGCTCCACAAAATGAAACACAGCTCCTGACTGGCACGGACATTTTCACTGGGGAAGTGTTAAGGATTGAGTCGATCAAGGTGAAGTTCGCTGATTGGGACACCTACTATTCGATCCTCACAGTCCAGGTGGGTCAGGTGGTCCGCGGTAACCTCGCACCCGGTTCTGAGGTACGAGTAATGCTGACCACTGCTATTGGTATCGACTGTGACAATTGCGAAGCCCACTCGATGCTTCGCACAGGTTCGCACGTACTCTTCCTTGCGACTCCAGCCTCTCGGGGTTTCGCTCAAGCCACTGATGGGTCAGGTATCTTCCAATTTGCTGAAGTCGCTAACTACTATCTGACTGATCCTGTACGACCGCTGTTTGTGGACTTCCGTCGCAGTGATGGTGTTGGGTACGACCAGGAAACCTGGGTTTCTCTCTCAGATGAGACACTGACCAATGTTGACCAGGTGGCTAGCCTCATCGAATCGATGATCGCACAAGGATAGGACGTAGCTAGTGGGAGGGTCACAACTGTCATACCGCGGAACGAAGTGACTCGCGTCCAGAGATCACACTGGCCATGGTGGTGACTGTCGGTGATTAGTGATGATCCACAGACTCATCTTTGTGGTTATTCACCTGTCTGGATTCCTGCCAAGTCGTGCTGGCGCACTCCGCGGAATGACTGGGGCGAGTCGCGGAGCCTGTGTTCCTCACTTCGTTCGTCAACCACTTCCTTGGTTTCGGGATAGTGCGCAAGCACACTCTCCGCTCAACCCGCGTCGTGGTGTTCCTCACTTCGTTTGGTCAACCACTTCCTTGGTTTCGGGATAGTGCGCAAGCGCACTCTCCGCTCAACCTGCGTCGTGGTGCGAGTCACTTCGTTCCGCAGGGTGACATAGTTGGGATGATTTCGTTCCGCAGGATCGGGCTGGGGAGCCTGTCACCCGCTAGGCGATGACGTCACCAATGGTGGTCGTACCAGGAATCCCGACCACGGTCTGCCCAGGGGCCACATCTTTCACAACGAGAGCATTGGCACCAATTTTCACATCATCACCAATAGTGATCGGGCCAATGAGTTTCGCTCCAGCACCCAACAAGACACGGTTCCCAACCGTGGGGTGCCTCTTCGTACGTCCACGAGAACGCCCCCCCAAAGTGACCTGATGGTACATCAATACGTCATCACCCACCTCAGCGGTCTCACCAATGACTACACCCATGCCATGATCGATGAAGAATCGCCGCCCAATAGTGGCACCAGGATGGATTTCGATACCGGTGAAGAACCGTGCAATCTGGGAGATCACCCGTGCCCAAGGTTTGAGAAACCCTGAGCCTTTCCACATATGATGAGCCACACGGTACGCCCACACGGCATGGACACCAGGATAGGTCAACGCCACGAGAATCTTCGACGTGGCAGCTGGGTCCTCTTTCATGGCCGCATTCAAATCTTCGCGTACACGAAAAGCAATACTTTCAAGAACGGATGATGGATGCGCGGAAGCCCCACGTCCACGATTGTTGTCAGTCATCGTTCATCCATTCTTGCCCACCAACCCAGTGGACATATAGCGATCTCCCGAATCAGGGAGCATCACAACAATAGTCTTTCCTTCCAGTAAGTCAATACTGGCTAGCTGTGCAACTGCTGCAAGGGCAGCCCCTGAAGAGATCCCCACAAAGAGTCCTTCACTGTGCGCAGTACGGCGCGCCCAGTCAATCGAGTGAGCGGTATCAGCGGTCAAGATCTGATCGACGACCATGCGATCCAGGAGTTGTGGTACGAAGTTCGCCCCGATCCCTTGAATCCCATGGGGACCAGCCCAACCCTCACTCAGCAGTGGAGACTCTGCAGGTTCCACGGCGATAACATGAATATCAGGATTGCGTTCTTTGAGGAAACGGCCCACTCCCGTGATGGTTCCTCCCGTTCCCACACTCGCCACAAAGAGATCGATTTTCCCCTCGGTGTCTTCCCATATTTCTTCGGCAGTGGTCGCATAGTGTATCGCAGGGTTAGCTTCGTTCGTGAACTGCCGAGCTAAGAATGCCCCCGGAGTCTCAGTGGCAATTTGCTCAGCGCGGTTTAGTGCTCCGTCCATCCCTTCAGCTCCAGGGGTGAGGACCAATTCTGCGCCGTACACCCTCAACAAGGATTGCCGCTCCGCACTCATCGTCTCGGGCATCGTGAGTATCACCCGATATCCGCGCAGGGCCCCAATCCATGCGAGGGCGATCCCGGTGTTTCCCGAGGTGGCCTCGACGATCGTACCGCCAGGTTTCAGTTCACCAGTCTTCTCAGCGGCCTCAATCAGCGCAAGCCCGACACGGTCTTTGACTGACCCTCCTGGGTTCAGATGCTCCAATTTTGCCAGTACGGTCGTACCCATCCCGTGAAAGAGCCGATCGAGTCGAACTAGTGGCGTGTGTCCCACAAGCGCAGTTGCATCGCGTTCAATCACGGCCCCTCCTTCCTCGTCGCACTAACCGAGCTTAGCTAGGGCCTGATCGAGATCGGCAATGATGTCATCCACATGCTCGATACCTATCGACAACCGCACGGCCTCCGGCGGGACCCCTGCACCCACGAGTTCGTCATCCTCTAATTGGGAATGGGTTGTGGTCGCTGGGTGGACCGCTAAAGACTTCGTGTCCCCAATGTTGGCCAAATGGGAGAAGAGCTTCAGGGAGTCAATGAACTTGCCACCAGCTTCCCGCCCGGCTTTGAGCCCGAAACTCATGATGGAGGAATATCCCCCGCCGTTCAGCATCCGATCCGCTACCGCCTTATAGGGGGAAGATTCTAGCCCGATGTAGTTCACCCAGGAGACCTGTGGATGGCCTTCGAGGTATCTCGCAACAGCCATGGCGTTCGCACTGTGGCGTTCCATGCGCACAGCGAGTGTTTCCATCCCGACAGTTAACAGCCACGAGTTGAATGGTGCTGCGGTTGCGCCAGTATTTCTTAATAAGACAGTACGAGCGCGTACGATGTATGCCGCAACTCCGGCAGCATCAGTCCACACCGTGGAGTGATAGGCCGCATCCGGTTTGGTTAACCCAGGGTATCGATCACTGTGCTTGGACCAGTCGAAGTTTCCGGAGTCGACGATTGCTCCACCGAGAGTGGTGCCATGGCCACCAAGATACTTGGTGGCTGCGTGAACAGAAATGTCAGCACCGTGGTCAAAAACCTTGCAGAGTATAGGTGTGGGAACGGTGTTGTCGATAATCAGTGGCAGCCCGAACCCATGAGCGGCTTGTGCCCACGCATCAATATCGATAATGTTCGCTGCTGGATTGGGGATCGTTTCGCCGAACACGAGCTTGGTTTTGTCGTCCACGTACTTGGCTAGGTCTTCTGGTTTGTCGGGATCAACGAAACGGGTCTCTATCCCAAATTGGGGCATGGTGTGGGCAAGCAGGGCAAAGGTCCCCCCGTACAATGTCGACAAAGCAACAATATTGTCTCCTGCATAGCAGAGGTTCAAGATCGAGTACGTCACCGCACTCGCCCCTGATGCCGTACCCAGAGCACCCACTCCCCCTTCGAGGGCGTTGATTCTCGCTTCGAAAACATCAGTAGTCGGGTTCATGATGCGCGTATAAATATTGCCCGGGGTTTTCAAAGCAAACAGATCCGCAGCATGAGCAGTATCCTCGAAAACATACGAGGTCGTCTGATAGATCGGCACGGCACGCGAATGCGTAGCCGGATCAGGGGTCTCCTGCCCGGCATGAACCGCAAGTGTCTCTGGGCGATAGGTCATGGGTGTCTCCTTGATGCTCGTCTACCATCGTAGTGGGGATAGCTAGCCCAGGCGACCTGCGTACATCGAAAAACTCTGGTAGCCGCATCGCGTGAAGACTTAACCCTCATGTTGAAAGCTCAGTCATCACACGGACATCAATCCGGGCACCATTTCCATCAGGTCCTTGAGGTATCACCAGCTTCAACCTGTGATCTTCAAGAACCCAACCATACCTTGATAATCGAACATGGCTGCATATCCTTCCTGGAAGGATTGCGCGCCATAGTAGATAGGTTCGACCAATTCTTGACCGGCAGTATTGATGTAGCCGATCAAGATATCGCCCCCATCGCCGTCTCGCACGACCCTGGCAACACCCTCGCTAAATTCTGATCCGTCAATGTAGCGCTTCTCGCTGATGGCTTCCACTTCTTCATCACTAGCATTATCCGGAGGATCAGGATTCAAATACAGCACCGTAGCTCCAGTGGTATCAATCCAGCGGATCCTCTTCAGATATGCCAATTTCAGACCCTCATGGAATTGCGTGGAATCAGAACGAATGTCGAATATCGGGGGAACGACTTCTGTGCCTTTTGTGTCGATGATGCCCCAAGCGAAATACTCATCGCTCTTGACAAAAGAAAACCCTTCACTGAAATCGGAGATTTCGCTATAGGGATACTGCAGGGGGATGTCTTCTCCTGCAGTGTTAATCACGGAATAAGTAATGTGATACTCTTCATCTCGCGATCCGACGACGGCGAGACCATCATGGAATGGCCGCGCAACAGCAAATCGAGGTTCAATCACTAACGTGCCTGAAGTATCAACATAACCGCAAAAAACCCTCTGGCGTTCATAATCCGCAGTGCACACTTCACGGCGTCCCTCCGAAAAGGGTGGAAGCATGCTCAGTTGCCGACCGAGAAATTGCTCCTCGTCGAAAAAATCATTATTAGAAAACATCAGTGATTCATCCAAAACGATTTCCCCACCCGTGCTGGTAACGATGAGGGACTCGCGACGAGGTTTCTCCCCTCCGACTTTTCTCGTTGCAGCGGCAACCCCGCCATTAAAATCTGAGACTTCGTTCAAGGACCCACAGGGGAAAATCTCTTTTCCATCCTGGTCTATGACAGCCCACTCACCTTCATAGTAGGTAACTTTATCCCCAGTTTCTCCCCAGGTTGCTGGGTCAATCTCTACAGGGATCTCTCTACACAGTGCAGTTGCAAACCCCTCAGAAAAAGATCGAACACCAATGTACGTCGGTTCAACAATGATTTTCCCTGTATTGTCAACAAAACCCCACTTTCCTTGCACCGACACTCCCGCTCGGCCTTGGGAAAAATCCAAGACATCGTCATAGAGAAAGTCAATGACCTGGTTGAAGTCTTTGTCCACCGCGCCCCATTTTCCGTGCATCATCACCCACACCAGGCCCTCAGAAAAAGCATTGGCATCCTCATAGGTGGGGGGAAGGGCCACCTCAATAGAGGTGACGAGTTTCGGTTGTTGAGACCCTGGTTGGGGATTCGCGTCCTGCCCGTCCTTGGCTGATGTGCCACATCCAGCGACCAACACCAAGGCCAGTACGCTCATAGTAATCTTAGCTATCTGGTTACGCATCTTCGTCATGATTATCCCTTTCGTCCGCATTCTTCTACTACCTGCTTGTGCCCACCGTGATGTCGGTCACTTGCTTATAGACAGGAAACCAGCTTGCCCATCTTTGATCATCACGGCTCGCCCCTCATGGAATTCTGAAATCTCATCAAAGGAGGGGGCGAGGATTTCCTCCCCTTGGATATTCAGGCACCCTTTCAAACCTTGGCGAGTAACAATGGCAACCCCCTCATCAAACGCAGTAGCCTCCTCGTACTCATGGTGGGTAGTGGCCACCTCAGCCCCCGTTTCATCAATGATGAGGTAACGCCCATCTCGACTCACGAGTGCCCGACCGTTCTTAAAGCTGTGGGCGTCGTCATAGACAAATACAAGGATTTCTTTTCCTGTGCGATCAACGTATCCCCACAGGTCGCCCTTGGTGGCTGCTATCAATTCTGACTCATCGCCATCCCACCTCAGCCCTTGGTAGTCCAGAGGTACGACCAGGTCACCACCGGGATCAACCAGACCCAGGCCTGTGCGTTCCACGTTGACCACCCCAGCAAGGCCGCCATCATAGGCGTAGATCTTGCCATACTGAGGTCGTACGATCTCGCTACCTGAACTATCGACGAAACCCCACAACGTATCGTCACCGTCATCAATACCAACACCCAATCGGCCTTCATGGAATGCACTAATGTGAATACTTGAGTACGGAAGCTCTTTTACGATTTCACCTTGGGCATTAATCAAGACCCACGGCTTCGACTGAGAGTCGATATTTCCATCCCACAGTTGAACTGCGCCAACCCCACCTTCAAAACTAGCAGCCATCCTATATTTTTGAGGGATGACTTCCTCGCCGCCCAAGTCAATGAAGCCAAAGATCCCAATTTGACGGACTCCAGGGCCAAAAACGCTGGGCAGTTCATCGGCCTCAAGGATATCGGGGACACTAGCGAATCGATCCAGATCGATAACACCATTGTCAGGAAGTACGACCTCCCACTGAGCAACAGCAGCCAAACCTTCTGAATACGACTTCGCCGCCGAATAGATGATCTCAGTGGTGAGGTTGCCTTGCTGATCGACAAACCCCCACAAACCACCAACTTTCACTGCTGCGCGACCTTCAGAAAAGTCCAACACGTCGTCGTACACAAAATCGATGACCTGGTTGAAATCCAGATCCAAAGCCCCCCACTTGCCCTTGTTCTTCACCCAAGCTAAACCCTCAGAAAAATCGTGGGCTTCCTCATAGGTTGGAGGTAAGCCAACAGTGACTTCCGTGACCAATACTGGCTGGTTCGAGTCGGTGCCACATCCAGTCAAGCCCGTTAAAACAAGCGTGATCCCTGCGATGATGGTGATGGTTGTGCCGAGTGTGGATTTCATGAAGACCCCTCCTCATCCCTGTGAATGTACAGTGCCTGGGTTGATGAATGTTCCCCCAGGAACGACCGAGCACTTCTATCCAGGGTAGCAGAGGAACAAGCAAGTGGACTTTTTACAAGCATGTGGACTCTAACTGTGCTACATCGCAGGAGGGAATCACTGCCCAGCAACCTGAGGGTGGGAGAATCGCTAACATAGGGATTGTGACCAAGAAGCGTACCTGGCGATTTCGGAAACCAATACTGATCATCACTCTCGTGGTGTCGCTCATATGCCTAGGGGCAATCGGGCGTGTGGGGTGGATAGCGGGCTCATCGCCACGGAACCACGTCATGGGCCAGTTGCACTACCTGGATTCTGCCCTCGATAGAGGAGCTGCCCGCTCGATGCAGGGACTATTCCCTGAAGGAGAATTCTTCACTTGGGTCCTCACAGGCGTTGCTGCCGGGCGCGTCGCCAACGACCCCTCGTACTCACCAGAAGAACAAGCTTTTGCCCGCTACCTCGCTGAACGCACGCTCTTCGGGCTCGATGATCCTTCACTGATTCACCGTTTCGGTGACATCCCCGAACTTGACCATGGCATCTTTTATCGCGGATGGCGGCTAACCCTGCTCAATGAGATAGGTGCCTGGGATGAAAAGGTCCACACCCAAGCCCAACAAGAAGCCCGCGAGATTCTTAGGGCTGTTGATGACAGTACAAGTGGATGGGTGGACTCCTATCCGAATCAGGCATGGCCCTGCGATACGGTGGTTGGCCTTGGGGCGGCTAAAGTTGCAGCCCCTGAGGAAGCGGCACCAGTCATTTCACGGTGGCTAGATCGAATCGACCATGCTATCGATCCCGACACTGGTCTGCTTGCTCACAGTGTTGACCATAGTGGTGTGGCACGCGAACCAGCACGAGGATCCTCACAATCGATCATTGCCACGTTTTGGCCGCTGATCACTGATGACACTGGGTACTGGGCGACGTACTCAAAGAACTTTGTCACCACCAGGTTGGGAATAGTGGGAGTACGAGAGTATCCAGGTGGGCATGGTCGTGGTGACGTGGATTCTGGGCCACTCATTTTCGGGATGTCCCCTTCCGCTTCTGCTGTCACCCAAGCTGCGGCGCGGGCTCATGGCGACATTACCTTGGCCACCTCCCTCGATAAGGAGATCGAACTGCTAGGGATTCCTTGGGGGTCCGACAAGGAGAGAACCTATCTCTTTGGTGCGATGCCGGTTGCGGTGGGATTCTTCGTCTGGGCTGACACGACTCCCCTGGGTACCGAGATCCCCACCCAGGCACCTCGGCCTACGTGGTTCATCGTTAGCATCATTCTTGCGTTACCAGCTGCCCTCATGTGGGGAGTAGCTTTCCTCTTCCGACGCCGAGTGTGACCAATCAGAACATCCCGCTTTGCCACATGTGCTAACCTGTGTGATCTGCGCGCGTGGCGGAATGGCAGACGCGCTGGCTTCAGGTGCCAGTCCCGGTCTACGGGGTGGAGGTTCGACTCCTCTCGCGCGCACAATTGTCACGCATGATACCCTCGAACTTATGAGTATTCCCCTCTCATGGGTTGAGCTGCCAGCACCACAAGATCTCAAGAAAGTCTTGAACACTTTAGCCATCACTGATGTCATTATGCATAGTAGTGAAAAAGCTTGGCTCAGGCAGTATGTCATTGTTGATCGCGGTGAGTCACCGAATCAAGTATTCCACTACGACACCGGCTCTGGTGATTCCCTGTTTGTCATCTTCTTTGAGTACGGGTGTCTCATGAAAGGTTTTGATCATGAATCAGAGTTCTCACCCCATTCTCGACCAGATTTTAGTATCTGGCCAGGGATATACAACGAGGTTCCTCCGTCGATGCTCACAGAGCTGAAAGACCCCATGTACGAATTCGAGGAAGTCACTTTCTGTGTGTGGTGGGAGGATCTCACCCCTGGCTGGACCATTGGGGAGATCACTCATCCGAGCATCGACGAGGATGGACTGAGTTATTTGACCGGGTGCCTCTACGGTACTGCTGAAGAGTATGTTGATTGGGCACAGGACTACTTCGAGCGTGATATTCCCCGTGAAGTGGTTGAACATCTGTATTCAGGTGCGGCACCCACACCAGACCACATTGTTGGGTTAAATCCTGATCGGGACCCTCACCAAGCACTCACTGAGCTGAGTGAATTGTTGCTGTTGACCTAGATCCCTTGGGGTCACAAGGGGTCCAGACTGCCCAGATGCCTGACTATAGATTCTGGATTCCTGCCAAGTCGCGAAGCCTGTGCTCCTCACTTCGTTCGTCAACCACTTCCTTGGTTTCGGGATAGTGCGCAAGCGCACTCTCCGCTCAACCTGCGTCGTGGTGCTGCGGAGCCCGCTAGGGCGACTCGCAGTGCTCCGCGGAATGACATTTTCTCGTCACCCTGCGGAGCGAAGCGACTCGCAGGGTCCATAGTCTCAACGATTGTTGACTGGTCGGTGGACATGGAATAACCGGACTGGGAATGACCAAGTGAGTCCAGTTATATCGTCATGATCCCGGAGTTAATCTTGGCCCGCAATATTCGCTCAACACTGTCATCGATCCGTGATTCAGGAATATCACCGGACTTGACTGCTGCCTTGAGCGCAGAAATGGTCGCTGCAACATCGGAGGGAGCCAACAAGATATCCACCCCGGCATCGACGGAGGTGACAGCAATCTCGGACACGGTGAACTCCTTGGACACCGCACTCATCATGAGCGAATCGGTGATAACCACCCCATCGAAACCCAAATCGCCACGCAAAACATCGGTGACGATCACCGTCGACATGGATGCTGGAAGATCATCGAGTTCCGGTACGATCAGGTGACCCATCATCACCATGTCTGCACCAGCATTAATCCCTGCCACAAAAGGCTTGAATTCGTTGTTGACAAGTTCATCCAAGGTGCGATGGACGTAGGCAGGGGTATTGTGAGAGTCCTCTTTCGTACCACCATGGCCCGGAAAATGCTTGACCGAGCATGCGACCCCACTGTCATGGAACCCACGTACTGCCGCTGGAACCAGGATAGCCGCAGTCTCAAAATCAGTAGAGTACGCGCGGTCCCCAATCACCTTGTTAGTCGGATTAGTCAGTACGTCTGCAACGGGAGCAAAATCAGTGTTGAGCCCGTACTTTTTCAAAGCATTCGCCAAGGTCACGGCATTCGCGTAGGCAGCTTCTTCCCCTTGATCCTCGTAGCTCAACATGGGCCCGATCTCATGGATGTCCAGCTTCTTCAACCGTGTCACCTGACCACCCTCCTCATCGGCGGAGATGAACAGCGGGATCGATGAATACTCTTGGATCCCCGTCGTGAAATCGATCAACTGCTGCTCACTGACGACATTGGGGGCAAAGATGACAACTCCACCGACAGGATATTTCTCGAAAGCCGCCTGGGTGATGTCACCAGCATTGTAGGTGGGTTTCACTCCTGTCATGGACTCTGGAGTGGCAATGATCATCTGGGAGATTTTCTCATGCAAGGTCATGGATTCCATGTACCCCCTGATGGCCTGTGTCTGGATCTTGTACGGATTCTTTGCTCGTTCTTCAGCTGGTGGGCGCATCTTCATGAGCTCAGGAGTTTGGGCCGCCGAGTTGCCCAGTATCTTCGGCAAACCTAGTCCTATCACTAACCCCACCACGAGTGAGAAAATAACCAGGGTGACCACCGTGCCCACTGGAACACCTCGGCGTACCTTATTCGTCGCAGCCGGGCGGTGTGAGCGCTTCGGTGGGGAACTGGGATGGTGAGCCGCCTGGCGTACGACAGGTCGATCGATGTCTGGTGTGAAAGACCCTGCAACCTGAGGTGTTACTGGTTGAGTAACCTGTGAGACCACAGGTCGCTGTGGTGGTGCTGGTCGTGGTGGTACGGGCTGTGACGGGCGCGCTGCCAAAGGAGCATGAGACCCTGGACGCGGTTGTGCCGTGGCTGGCGGTGGTGTGCCTGGGCGCGGACGCGGTGAGGGTGGTGGCCCTGGTGGGACCGGCCGCACTGGTCGTACTGGTGGAAGCGAACCACCCGGAGTCATAACATCCGGTACGCCAGAATATGACGACGAGCGAGGCTCCTGCCACCTTTCTGTCACTGTACTGCCACACTCTCACATCGCCGGGGTGCAACCACTACTCGTACTCACACACATAAGAGACTTTGCCCCGCAGGCCAGGATAATCAGCAATAGGGTCATTGCGTTGATCATTCCAGGTCCAGCCTTTAGCCTTATCAACATTCCACAGTACGACGTACCACTCAGGGGTGCCGTCCTTGTCCACACGCGACGGTTCACCTGGCATCCAATTCTGGTAGGTGAATTCTTCACCGGTGATCCAGTGGCCAAAAACCTGGCCATAAGGATCATAGGAGGTGTACCCACCAAGCCATACGATCTTCGTACCCTTGGCTTCAGCGAGAGAAATAACAGCTTGTTCCTCTGTGGCGGAGGTGATGGTTACCAAGAATCCTCCACGTTCCAAGCACTTTTGGGAAGCCTGCTCCCACGAGACGTCATCGACGAATAATTCATAGTACGAATTGCCGTAATACATTCCACCACAGACGGGATCATTGCAGATTCCCGAGGCGTTGATGCCACCTGTACCTGTTCTACCTGAACCACCCGTACCCGTACCGCCAGTGCCACCCGTACCTCCAGTGCCGAGACCAAACTTATTACGCTCTGCCGTTACTGAAGGAGTAAAAGAAGTTGATTTCTGGCCGCTGCACCCACTGCCATCAATAGTGATACTCACATCGCGGGAAGCTAAAGGATCCAGTGAAGCATCGCTTTCATAGGTCACCACATACAGGTGCTGGAGCTCGCCATAGATCTGGGTATAGATAGCCTCCAAATCATAGAGATTATCAATGTGCCAATAGTAGCCGTTCGTGCGAGCCGCCATCTCTTTCATCGTGGATTGCTCAGCACTGAAAGCATCACCCACACCAATGATGTAGAGCGGGACCTGCTTGTCGTTGGCATAGTCAATGATACTGTACGCACTGTGGTAACTCATATTGTCATCTCCATCAGTGAAGGCGACCACAGCTCGCGGACCACCCTGCAAGGAAGCGTTGTGGATCCCCTGGTGGAGAGCATCATAGAAGGCAGTCATTCCATCAGTTTCAATATTGCGGATACCGTTGTGCAAACGGTCAGGGTCACTGGTGAACGTACACATCAGTTGCACCACATCATTGAAGGCAATAATCTCAGCGCGGTCCCCCTTATCGAAGGCAAGATTCGCGGTGAACTCAGTCATGACATTCTTAATCTTGGATAAATCCGCGGGAGAAATACTGCCAGACTTGTCAGCAACGAGCACCATGTTGATGCCGCTCTCCACTCCTTTTGCCATCAACGGTTGAGCAGATTTCACCTCACGTACGACACGGGCTCCGCCGTTGACACTCTCCTCTATCGTGAAAAACTTTTCTTTGATCTCTGCCACTGCTTCCCCAGTGTCGGCATACTCAACACGGAAATAGGAATGAACCAGAGGATATTCACTGACATCTGTTGACATGAGTGTGATGTCGACATCGCGAACCGGTCCAGGGTTGATGATGTCCTTGAGGAAAACGAAGTACCCACCCACGGCGAGGGCAACAGCCAAGATCACCGAACCGGCGATGATGAAAGGGGCCTTCTTGGTTTTCTGCGCTGGGGCCTGGGCGAGCCACGGCTGAGCGGGCCCCTGAGAGTATTGCATCGTGGGTACGGTGGTGGTCACTGGCGCTGGAGCTCCCGTTGATTGGAAGCCACAATGAATACAAAAGACGTTGTCAGCACCTTCTTGGGGTTGCCCGCACTGGGAGCAGTACGTCGGCAGGTCTGGGGCTTTCACCATGGTCGCATCCAAAGAATCCACAGATTCGAGAGGTTCGGTTGGTGCCGTCACTTCCATGGTTTCTTTTGCAGAAGTTGCCTCAGCATCCCTCACCTCAGGAGGTTGTCCGTCGGGCGTACCCTCAGATTCGGGTAATTCACTCTCAGATGTGGGTGACTCACTTGGCTCACTCGCGGCTGCGTCCTCCACAGATTCGTCAATATCTTTGATGACAGTTTCGTCCACCGTCTCATCCGCCAGGGCAGGTGCGCCACAAGCGCCACAAAAAGCATCACCAGGACTCAGAAAATCCTTGCCACAGTTCGTACAAACAATCATGGTTCTCCCTCCACAACTTAGCGCTCATCCTACACTGAGGCTATGCTCCCACCCACGTCACTCCATTTCTGTTCAATATCTTGACGAACCTCAGTATTGTTGCGTCCATTTTTCGCCAATGTTGAGGAAATTCTCAGAATTCCTAGCTAGCATCAATGCATACCTCAGTAGAACAACCAAAGGGGATGCCCATGAGCAAGAAGGTACGTAAACGTCGCGGTGATCGCTACGATGCCACGAGAGTGAAGATGCCCAACGATCTCGGTGCCCTCTTTCCGTACCTCATGAAAGGGCGCAACGACTCTATTGCGTACTTCCCTTTCACCATTGATGTGGAAAATCTGCTCGACTACATGGAGAAACACAAAGGAACAGACAAAGAGATCACCATCTTCCAGACTGTTCTGCTTGCCTTGCTCAAAGTTTTGCGCGAACGCCCCAACCTCAATCGCTATATCATCGGGCGGCGGATGTACCAGCGCAAGAATGTCGTGTTCTCTTTCATTGCTCGACGCAAGATGGAAGAAGACTCTGATGAGACCAATGTTCTGGTCACCATCAAACCCGAAGATGATCGTGCAACCGTTATGGCGAAACTTTCTGGAGAAATCAAGGTCGCCAAAAAGGGTGAGGTCAAAGACGACGAAAAACTGATGGCACTGTTCACGAAGCTTCCACGCTCACTGCTGCGCCTAGCGATTCGGATGTTAGAATGGTATGACTTCTACTTCGATACTCCAGGTTTTTTGCGGGCCGTTGATCCACTGCGATGCAGCATCTACTTCGCAAATTTGGGGAGCGTAGGTCTTGGTGCGCCGTACCATCATCTCTTCGAGTGGGGGACCTGTTCGCTCTTCGTGTGCATCGGCAAAATCCAGCCGAGTGTGGTCGTCGGCGAAGATGGTCAACCTGCGGTACGAAAGACCATGGAACTGCGCATCGCTTTAGATGAGCGAATCGCTGACGGGTACTATGATGCCCGAGCTTTGGAGTTGTTGGAGAAGTACATCGGTGATCCTTCGCTCCTCGAAGATCTCTGACTCAGTGAAGCTGAGACGCACCATCGCCACCACTAGCGGTGGCCCTGTGGGTGAGCAATCACCCAGAAAAGGATAGGAGTCCTATGCCGACCCAGAAGCCATGGCTCACCATGTACGACGGAATACCTTCCGAGTTTGAAACACCAGATTCAACGATGTACGAGATGCTGTCCAAGTCTGCAAAACAGTGGACAGACATCACAGCTTTCATCTATCTCGGTTCGCGCATGACGTACGGTGAACTCAAAGTCGAAGTCGACAAATGTGCAGCAGCTTTTAGTGCGAACGGTATCGCAGCTCGCGACTCTGTGGTGTTGTCGCTCCCCAATGTACCGAGTGCGATCATCGCGTTCTATGCACTCAACAAGCTGGGAGCGTACGCTGTGATGACCCATCCACTGTCATCAAGTGAAGAACTCAAGCACTACATCACCATCACTGGTTCAAAGTGGGCGGTGACCGTGGACATGTTCTATCCAGTGTTCCGCGATCTGGCGGCAGAAGTTGGGCTCGAACACATTGTCATCACGCGATTCTCTGACTATCTCTCGCGCCCGATGAAGATCGGTTTCGCGATCACGAAGGGGCGCAAGATCCCTGGCGTACCTGCCGATGATCCCATGGTGATCAGCTGGAAAGACTTCCAGGCCCAAGGTGCCTCCGCTTTGGAGACTCTTGGCCGTGAAGTTTATCGTCGCCCCCTAGAACCCGACGACGGATGTGTCATCTTGTTTAGTGGCGGTACGACAGACCTGCCGAAAGGGATCGAACTCACTTCAGCTAACTTCAACAATCTCGCAGTATCCATGCAACTCATCACAGGAATTGCTCCCCATGATTCAGTGCTAGCCATCCTGCCGGTCTTCCACGGTTTCGGACTTGGGTTGTGCATTCATACGGCGATGTGTTCCGGAGCCTACTTCGTACTCGTACCAGAATTTTCTGCCGACAACTACATCAACAATCTGATCAAATATCAGCCATCGTTTATTGCCGGTGTGCCCACCCTCTTCCAGGCACTCTTGGGCAACCCCAAGTTCAAGAAAGTGCCCTTCGAGACATTGAAAGGGGCGTACTCAGGTGGTGACATGCTGAGCCCTGACCTGAAACGCCGCTTTGATGAAGCCATCACTGCTCAAGGTAGCCGTGTGGAGCTCATGGAGGGTTATGGTTTGACCGAGTGTGTCACGGCTTGTGCGGTATCCCCGCGTGGAGCCTATCGCGACGAATCGATGGGCATCCCGATTCCGGGAATGTCGGTCAAGATCGTTGATTCGACCACTGGTGAAGAATTGGAGTACGGCGGTGAGGGTGAAATCTGTGTCACAGGCCCGACTCTCATGCTGGGGTACCTCAAGGATGAAGAGGCGACTGCTGCGACTTTGCGTCAACACTCGGATGGATTGACATGGTTGCACACTGGTGACATTGGTACCATGGATAGCGATGGGTTTATCTATTTCATGGGTCGCATGAAACGGCTGATCAAGGTTTCAGGGGTGTCAGTGTATCCCTTGCAAGTGGAGCAGGTTCTGGAGAGCCATCCGCTCGTGAATCGTGCATGTGTGATCGGGCTACCTGATGAGTACCAGATGTCGAGCTTGAAGGCGTTTGTTTTGTTAGCTGATGGTACGTCCGGTTCTGATGCAATTGCTGCAGAATTAGTTGATTATTGCAAGAAGAACCTCATCAAGTGGGCTGTACCTCGCCGTATTGACTTCCGCTCTGAGCTTCCCACGACTCGCGTCGGCAAGATTGCCTACACCGAGCTGGAGCACGAAGAACTCACTAAGTCTGACGAAGAGTTAGCCGCGTAGGCCCCTCCCCTTCCCCCGTCATTCCGCGGAGGGCTACGAGTCGCCCTGGCGGGCTCCGCAGCACCACGACGCAGGTTGAGCGGAGAGTGCGCTTGCGCACTATCCCGAAACCAAGGAAGTGGTTGACGAACGAAGTGAGGAGCACCACGACGCAGGTTGAGCGGAGAGTGC
>Ga0082212_10000082_pt1 | contig 134844 bp, 126 predicted proteins | sample TergutNt197P3_FD_71548 | JGI IMG/M metagenome (GOLD analysis project Ga0082212, IMG submission 71548) | Neocapritermes taracua P3 segment gut microbial communities from Petit-Saut dam, French Guiana - Nt197 P3 | ecosystem: Host-associated > Arthropoda: Insects > Digestive system > Gut ... | reverse complement strand
TCACCTTCGATCCACCCCCACAGTGAAACCCCCACCACCACACGTCAACCATTCCACACACCACCAGCTGTTCACCCACCGCAACTAACAATCCCACCACCTGCAACCAACGTAGCGTGCTCACCCATGCTTGCTCGTGGCTAGCCACACACGAGCCGAACGCAACGTCAACACACCCAACACACCCCACCAGTAGCGGCATCCCCCCACCCCATCAATTCCCCCACCAACCCAAACCGACTAGACTCACCCCAACAGTGGAAAATCCACCCCGTGTTGCAACGACCACTAGAAACCACCTTCTGCGAGTCGCTTCGCTCCGCAGAATGACCGGAACGAAATGTGCCTTCGTTGGGGTACTTACTCGCTTCGCGCACTCAACCCCTGCCTTGGCTTCGGTAAACCCGAGCAAGCTCGTGTTTACCCTCAGCCTTCGTTGGGGTACTTACTCGCTTCGCGCGCTCAACCCCTGCCTTGGCTTCGGTAAACCCGAGCAAGCTCGTGTTTACCCTCAGCCTTCGTTGGGGTACTAGGACTCGAACCTAGACTGACGGAACCAGAATCCGTAGGGCTGCCAGTTACCCCATACCCCAGAGCAATACTGACAAGGGATAACCCTATCCGAGAAGCCTGACTAACCCCAAATACTGGTGCATGAGAGTTGAGGGCCGACACCTCACCCTTTCATCAACGGGGAACACTATTGATGGGCGATGAATCCACCCACCCAGATGATGACAGGAATCACTTTGCTGAAGCACCCGCGCGGACACGAATCGGCACCCTCATCTTCACCGCGATAGCCCAACACAGGGCAGCACACACACCAAACATGACCAAATCGCTCACGGCCTGCGTCCAGGGGCTATCGGTAGCACCACGGACCTCCACCAGCGTGCCGTTACAGATCGACATGGCAAACACAATCAAGTTATTCACCACATGGATGGCAACCGCTGCTTCAAGTCCACCAGTCTTCCACACGAGAATCCCTGCGATGAGACCGAAAATGAACCGCGAGGCGAACATCCACGGGTTTTGCGATCCGTGAAAAATCGCAAAAATCAGTGCGGTCATGGCGATGGCAAACCATTCGTTACGAACAATCGAACCACACAATTGCATGAGATAACCCCTGAACAGGATTTCCTCCCCCAGAGCCTGGAGCGGAACAGTGATGGCAATAACCACCAAGTAGGTCCGATACCCAGGGATCGGATTCCACCCAGGCCCATTCATCCAGTAATACGAAGCAACTGCACCCACAACAATCAGCCCAACGAATAGACACAGTACGGCGTACCTCCATCGCACACCAGGTGAAACCGAGAAGATCCACGACAATCGTCGGCGATGAATGAAACGAACATAAAGCCACACCACCACAATCATTGAACCAAGCCCCAGATGGGAGCCAGCAATACCGAGAGCCGTGGAATGGGCACGTGCGTACTCAAAGAATTCAACCCACGGTTTCGTTGTTCCACTGAAGCGATAGCCAACCCACACCACACCGGTATTGACAACCGAAGTGAACAGGAATGCTGCGGCAAGAACCATGATCGCCATGGTGCCAGCCATGAAACGAACCGACCCTTGTGAAGGGTCCTCACCTTGATGGGTGAGCGACACTGGATAAGTCGAGTCCGAAATGGGGCGATTCCACGCGGGAACACTGGTGTTTCGCTGTGATTGTTGCTTCAACACAGGGGGGGACGTTTTCGGTCCCTTGGCTGAGGTACGTGGAGCTTGGCGAGTCGGCCCAGCCCCCGATGGTGTACGACTCATCAGGACTCCCCCATGACAGGGTTAGCCAAGGAGCCAATCTGCTCAATGGTCACACTCACCTGCTGGCCTGGTTCAATCAGATGATTCCCACCAGGGGCACCAGTAAGAATCACATCGCCAGGGAGCAAGGTCATGATCGACGAAACGAAGGTCACCAAGTCTGTGATCCCGTGCAGGAGATTCTTCACCGAACCGCTGGTCACCGACTCTTCACCAATCTCTGCAGACACTTTCAACATCGAAGCCTCCTCAATGCTCAAGTGTGTGGCGATCCATGGCCCTAAAGGAGTGAACGTATCCCAGCATTTGGCGACACCCCAAGCAATCGAATCCCCCATTAAATCCAAAGCAGTCACATCGTTGGCAGCAGTGTAACCAAAGATCACTTCGGGAACTCTCTCAGCTGGAACTGAGCGACAGATCCGCGAAATGACGATGGCCAGTTCAGCCTCAAGAACTGGCTTCTGGCTCATGTCAGGAAGGATGATCGCTTCGGTGGGGCCAATGACTGAAGTGTTCGGTTTGAGAAAAACCACGGGCAGTTCCCCAGGAGAACTGGCGGCAGAATTCTTCCCAATCCCGATCACTTTTGATCGTGGCAGTACGGGAGCGAGCAGGCGTACATCCTCCAAGAGGTGACGTACCCCCGATAGTGACACTGGCCCAGCGAAAGGATCACCCTTCAGCTCAGAGACCGTATCCGGGTTGCCTGTTCCATCTTCTTCCAGGTCGACAACTCCATAGTGGATCGTCTCATCGACACTGTAGCGAGCAATTCTCATGGACTTAGCCTAATACCCTTCGCTGCCTGAACCACACCGGGCATCATGACTGGTCAACGACCATCAAGCCGTAGGCGTACGCCTCGACGAGCGCCTCCCACGAGGCTTCGATCACGTTTTCACCCACACCTACCGTGGTCCATGTTGTTCCACCCATGCGCATATCGATCAGTACGCGAGTGATCGCGTCCGTACCGTGCCCACCGACGAGTAGGCGTACACGGTAATCACTGAGTTCTGTGCCCGCAACCTGGGGGAACCGTGGTTCTAATGCTGCACGCAACCCCTGATCGAGTGCATTAACCGGACCATTGCCTTCACCGACGTACGGTTTAGGGTCCTCTTCACCAAAACCGACACGAACAACCGCTTGGGAATCCTCATCCTGATCGGTGTAGACACGCCAGGCATGAATCGTGAACGGTGGTTTTTCACCTAAGAGTTCACTACGAATGAGCAGATCAAAGGAAGCATCGGCGGCTTCATAGGAGTAGCCAGCCAGTTCGCGGTCTTTGATCGTGTCGGCTAACTGTGAGGCAGTCTGCTTGTCGGAGAGATCGTGCCCGAGCTGCTCTGCTTTGATTTGGATCGATGCTCGCCCAGCCATATCGGAGATCAGCATGCGCATATTGTTGCCGACCAGGTCAGGATCAATGTGCTGATACATGTTTGCGTCGACTTTGATCGCTGAGGCGTGAAGCCCAGCCTTGTGGGCAAAACTCGACATGCCGACGTACGGCTGGCGCGCAGCTGGAGTTTGGTTGGCGATCTCCGCTATGGAATGGGAGATTCTGGTCAGGTCACGAAGCCGCTCATCGCTAACCACATCCCACCCGTATTTGATCTTGAGATTGGCAATCAACGTGGTCAGGTCAGCGTTTCCCGTACGCTCACCGTACCCATTCATGGTGCCCTGAATGTGCATGGCTCCTGCGTCGACCGCTGCCATGGTGTTCGCCACCGCGCAACCAGTGTCATTGTGGCAATGGATGCCGAGGGGTACCTCTAACTTCATCACATCAGCGACAATGGTATGTACGATCGCGGGAAGCATCCCTCCATTGGTGTCACACAACACTGCTGCCTCAGCCCCAGCTTCTGCCGCAGTGGCCACGACCAGTTTCGCATAGGTGGGATTGTCGAGATAACCGTTGAAGAAATGCTCACAGTCCACGAAGACACGCCGCCCTTGGGACCTGAGATAACTGACCGTGTCATGGACCATCTCCAGGTTTTCTTCGAGTGTCGTCTTGAGGGCGCCCGTGACATGCCAGTCGTGAGATTTTGCCACGACACAGATCGTGGACGTCTGCGCATCAAGAAGGGCCTGGGTGAGCGGATCACTATCAGCAGTCATCCCTACTCGACGGGTCGCGCCAAAAGCGACCAACGTAGAGTTCTTGAGCGTCAATTCTTGGGCGGCTGTCGCGAAAAACTCCGTATCGTTCGGGTTTGCTCCAGGCCATCCTCCCTCAATGAAGGTCACACCGAGTTCATCGAGCAAAGTCGCCACACGAATCTTGTCGTGAACGGTCATACGGATCCCCTCTTGCTGGGTGCCGTCACGAAGTGTTGTGTCGAAAATATGGAACGGCTCCGGAAGAGACAACCGGGTAAATTCTGCCATCACAACTCCTTGACTGGATGCATCCATCCATGGGTATCTTCTGCGCGCCCCCACTGAATATCCACCAAAGCTTGACGTAAAGTACGAGTGACCTCACCAACTTTTTGACCGAAATTGAGTTCCAACACCTGATCGCCTTGTCGATACTTGATGTTCCCGATTCCGCTGACGACCGCTGCTGTACCGCAAGCAAAAGCTTCCACCATCTCTCCAGCTTGCGTACGAGTCATGAGCTCCTCGACGCTGAGGGGGCGTACGTCCACACCATAGCCATGGTCGCTAGCCAACGCCAGGATTGAATCGCGTGTGATCCCTTCGAGGATCGTCCCTGAGGTGGGTGGAGTGATTAACGTACCCTGATCAGTGACAGCAAAAAAGTTCATGCCACCGAGTTCTTCAATCCACTCATGGGTGGCGGCGTCAGTGAAGAGAACCTGGGAACACCCGTGGATGGCACCATCTCGCTGGGCGAGCAGCGAAGAAGCATAATTGCCGCCACATTTTGCTGCACCTGTGCCTGCTTCACCAGTACGCGAGTAGTCGGTCGTCAACCAAATGTCGACTGCGGTGAGCGCGTCCGACAGATAGGGACCAGCTGCTCCACCTATCACCATGTACGATGCTGAGGTGGCCGAGCGTACCCCAATGAACTCTTCATCAGCGAAGACAAAGGGACGCAAATAATAACTCATCTCTTCTCCACTGGGCACCCAGGCTTCGTCGATGCGAACGAGTCGGTGCACGGAAGTGAGGAAGTCTTCCTCCGGGAGTTGGGGAAGGCTGAGACGCTCAGCCGAAGCTCTCAGGCGTCGAGCATTCATCTCTGGGCGGAACAACCACACATTGCCATCCTCGTGGCGGTAGGCCTTCAACCCTTCAAAGATCTCTTGGGCATAGTGGAGCACTGCGGCCCCTGGTGGCATCTGAAGCGTATGGTAGTTCTCGATCCTCGAATCATGCCAACCCTCCGCCTCAGTCCATGAAGCCACGGCCATATGATCGGAGAAATGCTTGACAAACCCGGGTTCTTCCAGAATTGTGGTGAGCTGTTCTGCTGGGGTACGTTTCGTCCCAGGAACGAGGTCAAAGGCTAGAGGCATGGAGATAGCGTACCCCACCTGCGCCTTGCCACGCTGATTCCCGCCTTCCTAACACTGCCCCACCGGGGAAATCCCAGATGCCATGCCTTTGATGGTGAGTTGGAGCAGGTGAGATATGCCATGCTGAAAAAGACGTCTGTTGCCAGTCTGGTCATTGCCCTAGCGATCACACTGGCAGGTTGTTCCAGTGGAAAAGCAGGAGAGAGCCAATCATCGACCCCTCCCAGCAATCATCCCAGAGTGGAACTTCCTTTCGCTCCTTATGGAGCTATTGTTGACTCCTTTCTTTCTGAACCAGATGAAACTGAACCATGGTTCGTGGAAAGACTGGAAGCAATGGATGCTTCCATGGCTCAGTGCATGATCCGCCATGGATATGACTTCACCACCGGGTACCATTGGGCACCAGTGCTATGGGGTGAACCTCAAACCCCTCCGACTCCCAATGCTGCTTGGATGTTGGCGTACCGTACGAAACCTGATGGCTCTGTGGGCTCTTCCTGGGCAGATCCCTCATCTGAAGACAAAACCCCCGAAGATGAGCGCTCACTGGTGGGCAGTGAACACGAAATTCGCATTGCCCTCGACGATTTTGATTGTCGGGCAGAAACCAACTACACCCAAACCTTCATTGATGTTCTCACCGCCCGAGAAAATGAATTCATTGAAGCTCATGGGGTCCGACTCCAAGAAATGGTGGCGTACGCAGAAGAGCACTGATCTCTCGACCAACGAAAACCCACCAATTACGTACCTTGCTGAAGTGCTGTGGCTGGCTCTAGGCGTGCAGCTCTCAGCGCGGGGATTAACCCAGACACTGCACCAACGATGACTCCCAGGATGATGGCGAGACCAACGAGGCGAAGATCCAACACTGGAGTCCACTGGTTGATGGCCGCAGTCGTCACCACTGCGAGCACCCCGGCAGCTGCCCCAGCCAACCCCCCGAGCAGACCGACTATTGCCGTCTCAGTAATGTATTGAACGGCCACTTGTTGGCGGGTGGCACCCAAGGCGCGACGCAAACCGATTTCTCCTCGTCTCTCCATGACGGACAGTGACGACACGACTGCGATGGTTACTCCCCCTAACAGCAGAGCCACCAACCCGAGGATTAAGAACAGTGAATTAACATCCACTGTGAGTTGTTCACGCATCTGTGACGGTGGTGGGGGCATAACAATGTCGTACCCTGTTGGGGAACTCGGACTGAGCGCGGTACCAATTTGGCGCTGAATCATGGGTCCAGCACCAATCTCCACCTGTACGTGCACAACCTCAATCTCACTCAGGCCCAGAGTGACTCGCGCGGTCGATTGGGGAATGATGACAGCATCGATCAGGTCAGCGGCTCTCTCAGTGTCTTGAACAATGCCAATGACTGTATAACTCGTCCCGTCGATGAATACTGCCGGCTGGTTATCAACACGGGTCACTCCCAACAGCGAAGCAGCTTTAGTTCCCAGCAGGGCGACACGTTCACCACGTGCATCATGGAAAGAGTTAATATCTGTCCCCGCTTCCAAAGTGGCGGACACCGCATCCAGCAATCCGGGGGATATAGCGATCACGCCAGGTTTTCGTGTGGGCGGTGCCATGGGGTCAAAGACTGGTGAGGCAGTGATCACCATGTCAGTATTATCGAGGACGGTCAGGGTTCCTGCCGCGATGACACCGTTAAGCCGTGAGGCTCGCTCCCCTGCATCCCACGGAATGGTATTCAGTTGGGCCAGTGTCATGGGATCTTCTGCCACCCGTACAGTTCCATGGGTGGCAGCAATATGATCGAAACGAGCCTGGAGTTGGCGTGCCCCTGTTTGCGCCAAACCAATGGTTGCCACCAATGCCCCAATACCCAGCACCACCACAAGAGCAGACAGTGTGAGACGACCAGGATGTCCAGCCAAACCCGTAATCGCTTCTACTACTAGGTCTTTAGACCGGAACCGATCTGCTTTAGGTACGACCGGTAGGGTCACCGTTTTCTTCGCAGTGTCCTTCGCGTGGGGGCGTTTTCTAAAAGGGAAAACCTTCACGATGTCACCTCGCTCAGTTTTCCTTCCGACATGACCACCTGCCGGTTGGCTCGTCCAGCCACGTCAGGATCATGGCTGACCAGGATGACGGTTAAACCTTGCTGGGACAATTCATCAAAGATATCCAACACTCCGCGTGATGTCCCCTCGTCCAGATTCCCAGTAGGTTCGTCTGCCAACAGGACTGCAGGATGTGTGGCAGTTGCTCGAGCGACGGCTACGCGTTGACGTTCCCCACCTGAGAGGGTGGTGGGATAGAAACCTGCCCGATGGGAGACTCCCACCTGTTCGAGGGCTTCCTCTGCGCGGTCTTGGCGCTCACCGCGTGGAATACCTGAGTACGCCATACCCAACAGGACATTATCGAGCACAGTTCGTTGGGGAAGGAGGTGAAAGGATTGGAAAACGAACCCCAAGTATTGCCCACGCAGTTGAGTACGTTCACCGTCCGCCATGCCGACTGTCTCTATCCCAGCCAAACGATAACTACCAATTGTGGGTGCATCGAGGAGCCCAAGAACGTTGAGAAGAGTAGATTTGCCTGAACCTGAGGGACCCATGATCGACACGTAGTCACCTGTGCGTACGATCAGATCCACTCCACGAAGCGCCAGAACCGGGGTCGGGCCAGGGAAAGAACGATGAATATCGGTTAATTCTACAACCGGTTTTCTGGTGTCTTTCTGGGCCTTCGACTTTGGTGATGTCGTCTTCTTCGGTGTCACCTTCGGGCGCGGTGGTTTCTTGGTCGGGGGCTTCTCCTCCACTATCGGCCACCTTCTGGCTCTCCAGTGGTCGCTGCCCGAGCTACGCCTTGTCCGATCACGACAAGATCACCAGGGTGAAGTTCCAGGTCCGAGTGTGTAATCTCCACCATGCCTTCGGCAGAAATTCCAACATCCACCATCACTGTGGTCGTTGCTTGATCTTTGGCACCAACTCCAGTGACTAATTCGCCTTCAACAACTGTGATCCGTGCTTTCCCAGCCGTATCTGCTGACACAGCCGCCACAGGAACCACGAGAGAATCTTGGGAACTTGTTCCGACAGTCATGGTGACTTGGAAATTTCCCACAAGATCAGCAGCACTGATGTGCCCAATATCATCCAGAGCAATATCGACACTGCAAAACTGGAGGTCACCAGAAGATTCCCCTGAGCGTTCTCCCCCACCTCCTGCTCCACAAATTGAGACAATCTTTCCCGTGATGTCACCTACTCCTGTGACCGACATCACTGCTGGGCCACCCACCTCGAGTAGTTCTGCTTCTGCAGAATTGACCCGGGCAACCACTTCTATTTCTGCTCCCGACAAGACGACAGGCGCTGGGGTTTCTTCATCGGTGTTAGCGTTAAGATCGTCGCCAATTTTGACACTCACCTGGTCGACTCGCCTGGGAAGATCGTGGACAAACACCACTTCACCAACAGGCATCGGTGTCCAAGCTGCTTTCTGTGTTTCTGCTAATGATTCTTGTGCCCTGGAGACGCCGCGAGAGGCAGAAGTGACTTGGGTTTCACAGCCGTCGACCATACCTTGGGCTGTTTTCACTGCCTCTTGGGCCATCGCACGTTCTGTCGCATCGCTGGCCTTGGACAACTGAGTTTTTGCAGACTTCAGATCGGCCTTAGCACTGGCGAGATCCTTTTTGGCTTGGTCAAGCTGCTCATTGGCTTCAGTGAGCGCGTCGCGAGCACCGCGTACTGCTGAAGATAGTGAACTGTCTTGGCTTCCTGGCGGTGCATATCCTGCCTTGGTGTAGAGGGACCGTACGGCGTCGGCAAGCGCAGCATCATATTCCTGATTACCTGGAGTGCCTGCGTTGAGTCCCAAACCATTCAAGGCGGCACGTAGCTGTGCCACATCAGGGCCATGGGAGTCTGGACCAAGACTGCGATAGGCCCCGAAATTTCCTGGCAAAACGAACACCGGACGTCCTGATACTTCAAGCACAACACTGCCGGCTTTCAGTTGGCTCCCCACTGCTGGCACGGCTCCAGTGACGATGGCACTCAAAGCGCCTTCTGGGGTGGAGGGTTCCACATAGACCAAATCAGCGAACGCGATCTCAGCTCGCCCAACAACAGTGGCAGTGATCTGGCGGGCTTCCACCTTGGCCGTGATGAGACCTTCAGCTGTGCCCTGACCTGTATTGACATCCGCTGGAGAGCGTACGAGGCCTGAGAGGGCGAAACCAGCCACTAACCCGATACTGGCAACAATAGCTAGAACCCACACTGGGCGCCCCGACTGCCATAATCCTGTACTAAAATTGTGAAATGCTTCAGATATCCGAGACCAGGCAGTACGCGGTAGTGTGCGCCATGCACTCCACCTGCTGGTCCTGCTCATGAGTACTCCCTGCTGCGATCAAGGACTCACCAGAGTATCACGGAATCCCTTATTTACTTCATTGTTAGCTCACTAACACTTTCCCACTGCGCGTTCTAGATCGGATGTTCCTCAGCAAAAGCCAGCATGTCTTGGAGTTGTTGGTAATGGTCTTGAATGAATTGATTCTCCAACTCAATCTGAACAGCGGCAAAGGTCTCCATGTAGTTGGTCTCAACGCGGCAATCAAAATCATCAACAGCAATCTTGATCTCAGCCTCGGTCCCCAACAGAGAACGCTCCTCCTCAGGGGTTGTGTTGTCTATATCATTTTTCTTCCACGAATCCCCAACCACACCATCAGCGCGAATTGCTAAGGCCATATAATGCGAAGCCCATGGCTGCACCGTCTCCTCGGTATACATAGACCCTGAAATAAGCTCGCGCCCGCGACCCTTCATGCATTGATTCCATTGAGAACTCACCTTGATAATCCTTGGATCGCCAAAAATTTCGTCTGAAACAAGCATGTGCATTCCGAAAGCAACATCACCAAACTGAGAATTGAAAGAAACAATCACCTCATCGTCTTCATATAAATGAGGTGGAACATTCTCTCTAGCCAGCACCCCACAACTCTTGGGCAAACTTGGATCTTCAGGTTCATAGGGATTCTGGCCATAGCGAGCAAGATCATATTTTCCCCTCGCCGATGGACTGAGAGTCAAGCGATAGTCCTCATTCTTATCGATGTGTTCTCCTGTCCATGAGAATTGTTCCGCAGGCTGAGTCCCATATCCGACTCTGACTGCCTCTTCCCGTGTTGTGGGCAATTCAGGTAGCCATAAAGAATCGCCCTGAGGGAAATACCCAGGATCGTCTTCATTGTCCGTCCACTCCTCAGGGAAATAGGAGAACCCTCTCTCCTGCATGCACTGGGCCGTATAGGCTTCTAACTGATCAAACCTCTTCTTGAAGACACCATTACTGACACTGTTATCTTCCTGGGTGAAGCGATTCACCACCGGGGCGTAAGGTGCAAACGGTAAATCCCAATTTGACTCAACAATCCCACCATTGATGACAGTTCCTCGGTTCGACCCATCCTCCGAGGCTGAACAACCCGCCAGCCCAGCTAGCAACACCAAGGCAGCAGATGCCATCGCCATTCTTCGTACAATTCTTTTCATGTTGTCTCCTTTGACTATGAATAGTCTTGGATATTCACCATGATTATTCAAGGTGACTTTGACATTACAGTCCTGCCCCCCTGTCAAATAATGATATTTTTTTGTCTCATATAATGAGATCGCCTTGAATGGGATTTCCCCTCCTATGCTGCTTACCCGCACTCGTGCCCACACTGAGCAGTCATCATGAGTGTTAACAATGGGCATAGGTTTTCTCACCCAGGAAATAATCCCATGCTTTCATCATGAGTGGGTTTCGAGTTGACCTAAATCGGATGTTCCTCAGCAAAAGCCAACATGTCCTGGTGGAACTTGCCTTTCTCTATATCGAGCACATCTCTTCCCAACAGGCGTTTCAACCGCCAATGTCCCTATTCTCAAGATTAATCAGCTCTAGCTTGTGCTGGGAGATGAATTCCTCATCTCGAGAAATGCGGATGTCAATTGCTCGTGCAATGTAGTCAGTCTTCGCTCTACAATCAAAATCAGCTGCGGCAATGATGAGCTCGGGTTCGGAGCCGATCAGCGACTTGGCCTCATCTGGGATTTCATGAGTCAATACTCCGAGTTGATTCCAATCAACAGAGCCATCTGGAAAAGTGCGAAATGCTTGATCGAGAGCATCGTTTGGGCCCTGATTAGGTGATTCTAGATGAAAACCAAACCCTTTAGTTGCCATGCACTCATACCATTCAGAGTTCAGAGTTGAAACACGCGGATCCATGAACCACTCTTCTCCAATACTCGCCTGAACCATGAAGATTAGATCACCAAAATTTTCATAGAATACCCAACGTTCCTGCGGCATTTCGGGTTCCTGCACAGAATCCATGGCAGCCCCAGCACATCCGCCTGTTATAGGAATACCTTCTACTTGTTTTCCGTAGAGTGCTTCTTCGTAAGCAGCCCGCGAAGTCAAAGGCAACGATTCCATATATTGTAAATTTCGATCATTTGCCTGGGCCTCAAGCAGCTCAGCATGCAATACTTCGGGAGTGGGGTACAAGCCGTACCCGTAACTCTCAGCAGAAGAGCGATCTTCTGGGAGCAAAGGAACTGGAAGAGAGCCTACGCTGAGGGTCCAGTTAGAGATATCATCTTCTGCCTCGTACTCTTGAGGATAGTAAAGAAACCCTTTACCCTTCATACACTGAGCAATCGAATCACCGACTTTCCCCGCCCACTCAGCACGCTTCTTCTCATGTTCTTCATCGAGCCGTGGAGCTTCAAGAAATGGTGCATAATGGGAAAGCGGGAATGATACTGGAACTTCTGTCAAGAACGAAGCTTGAGGCCACTCTCCCATCGCTGCTGAATCGAGTGATGAATCAGGCTGGTTTCCCTGGTCTTCCTTCGACGCTGAAGATGAACATGCAGTTAGAAACACCAAGGCAGCAGATGCCATCGCCATTCTTCGTACAATTCTTTTCATGGTGTCTCCTTCGACTATGAATAGTCTTGGATATTCACCATGATTATTCAAGGTGACTTTGACATTACAGTCCTGCCCCCCCTGTCAAATAATGATATTTTTTTGTCTCATACAATGAGATCGCGGAGAACATTGCGGGGGAAACCCACATCTCACCAGTATCTTTTCATGTGTTGCTGACACCGAAGAGACCTACCAAGCTGTTCCACCCGGTAGGTCTTCCGCCTATTTCATTCAATGGCCCGGCATCTCTTTGCGTAAACTATCCGCCCTGGGCAGCTAACTCTAATGCTTGGAGATCATCACGATGCTCAGCAATGAACCGCTCATCACGTGAAATTCGGATATCGATCGCACGAGCCAGACACGACGTTCTCTAGAACGGCGACCGGCGGCCTATCGCCCCCCATCTCGTCCAGGACGCGGATGTATTCCCAAAACGTGCCCGACTCTGCGCCGCGCAGCCCGGTCCGCGTACCAGCCAGCGACAGATCAGTGCAGGGTGACGATGCCCAGGCCAAGGCTGTGTCGAGCGGCATGTCAGAGCCACGCACGTCGCGGATGTCACCCAACGTGAAGTGGTGATGCGTGGAGGGGCCGAAGTTGCCCTCGTATATTGTTTGCTTGTCCGCTTCGAAGTCGTTCGATCAAACAACCTTGAACCCGGCGGCCTCCAGGCCCAGGCGTGCCAAGCCGATTTCGGCGAAGAACTCCAAAGCTCTGGGAGCCTCGACCTTCGTCTGAGAACCATCGACTTGACGCATGACGACCATTCTATCGGCGGCCACCGACGAAAGCAGAGACACCAGCGATCCCACAGGTCGCGCATGTCGAACAACCCATGGATGGCTGTGCCCGTACTGGTGCACGCACAAAGCGGTCATGATGACCGCCGTGTGTGGACCCGGGTTTTCCAAGTCGAGGAACAAGCCTACAGGCCGTACCGTCTCGGATAACAAGCCGTGGTAGCTCACCACGTGGACATTATCTAGGCTAGAGACATGAATGAGTTGATCGCTGTCATTGCTGGGGATGGAATCGGACCAGAAGTGGTGGAGCAAACCACACGCATCCTGGACGTGGTCCATCCGGGGTTCACCTATGAGCATCATGGCCTTGGTGCTGAGCACTGGCTGGCCACTGGTGAAGTTCTCAACGATGAGACCCTCGAACAACTCAAGCTAGCTGATGCGATCCTGCTTGGTGCAGTCGGTGCAGCACCAGGGTCCACTGCGATACCCTCTGGACTGCTCGAACGGGGACTCTTGCTCAAACTTAGGTTCGCTTTCGACCATGCAGTCAACCTGCGACCCTCAAAACTCTATCCAGGCATTCCGACTCCCCTCAGCGATAGCGTCGTGGCAGGCAAAGATATTGATTTTGTCGTTGTCCGTGAAGGAACCGAAGGGCTCTATTGTGGAAACGGTGGTTCAGTACGCACGAACACTCCACAAGAGATAGCCACAGAGGTGAGCATCAACACAGCTCACGGTGTGGAACGAGTCGTACGATATGCCTTCGAGCTGGCCCGTACGCGCAGAAAGCTACTCACCCTCGTACATAAACATAACGTACTCGTCAACGCTGGTGGGCTCTGGCGACGCATCGTTGCAGAAATCGGGGAACAGTACGACGACATCGAAACTAATTACCTCCACATTGATGCAGCTACCATCAAACTCGTGACCCAACCTGACCAATTCGATGTCATCGTGACTGACAATCTGTTCGGAGATATTTTGACTGATGAAGCTGCCGCTGTCACGGGAGGAATCGGTCTAGCTGCGAGTGCCAACCTCAATGTTGATGGCACCTTCCCCTCCATGTTTGAGCCAGTTCATGGGTCCGCCCCCGATATTGCTGGCCAAGGGAAAGCAGATCCGCGCGCCGCCATACTCTCGGGGGCCATGATGCTTGACCATCTCGGTTACGGACCTGACGCTGACAAAGTACGCAAAGCTGTGGAGGAAGATATTGCTTCAAGTTTGGGAGCGACACGGTCAACCAAAGAGATCGGCGATGCGATCCTTGGTGGCCTGGTTTGATTGTCCATTTTTCCTGAGGGTTAGTGGCTCTTGACAGACCCCATATTGTGGTTGATGTTATATCTGGATTCTGCGAGTCGCTTCGCTCCGCAGAATGACCAGGGTTGGGTTATCCGCGGAATGACCTTGGTTGGGTTGCCCGCAGAATGACCGGGGTTGGGTTGCCCGCAGAATGACCAGGGTTGGGTTGTCCGCGGAATGACCTTGGTTGGGTTATCCGCAGAATGACCAGGGTTGGGTTGTCCGCAGAATGACCTTGGTTGGGTTGTTTGCGGAATGACCAGGGTTGGGTTGTCCGCGGAATGACCAGGGTTGGGTTGTTTGCGGACTGACCAGGGTTGGGTTATCCGCGGAATGACCAGGGTTGGGTTGTTTGCGGACTGACCTTGGTTGGGTTATCCGCAGAATGACCGGGGTTGGGTTGTCCGCAGAATGACAGGAGTGGGTCTCAAGGTTTGCGCAGGAGGGCACAAAACATCGCATCAGTACCGTGGCGGTGAGGCCACAACTGCAAGAAGCGAGAATCCGTGCTGGCCCGAGCATGAGGTACATCTGGAATGAACCCCGGGGCGTCGATGATGTCCATGGCACCCGCCACAGTGTCGACCACCTCAGCTGTCTCTTCAACATGCGGGGAACAAGTGACGTACGCCACCACTCCCCCAGGAAGGGTAGAGCGGCAAGCCGACATCAATAACTCCTGCTGGAGAACTCTCAACCCGGCGAGATCCTCGCGGCGTTTGCGCCACCTCGCTTCTGGTCGACGTCGCAAAGCCCCCAATCCTGTACACGGTGCATCAACGAGAACCCGTGAAAAGGACTGCCCCCATGAGGGCTTACGCCCATCAGCCACAAGAACATGGACAGGCGGGTTCTCAGGGCCGCTCGGTAAGAATCCTCGAAGATTTTCCCTGACCAATACAGCCCGATGCTCGTGAACTTCGACCCCCACTACTGTTTCGCCGGGCTCACGAGCCAATCCGGCAAGCAAAGCAGTCTTCCCACCAGGACCGGCACACATATCCAGCCATGGGCCCGAAGGTGCATCCACCTGTGCCAACAAACCAGCAACCAGTTGGGAACCCTCATCTTGAACCCCAGCTCGCCCGGTACGTACTGCCAACAATTCACTAGGATCTCCTGGCCTCACCACTCCCCACGGGGAATACTGCGTCGGTTCACCACCGAAACCAAGAAGCTCCTCACGAGTCATGAGAGTCGGGCGAATAGCGAGGGTAGGAATAGGAACAGTGTTATTGGCTTCCAACCCAGGAAGAAGCTCCTCCCCAGGCAGTACGTCCGAGTACGCCTCAACAATCCACCGTGGATGGCATGTGCGTACTGCCAAAGCATCGTTGACACCCAGTTCACCTGAGATATCTTCAATCCACTGTTCCCAGGTCAAGACACTGATCTTGCGCAAAATCGCGTTCACTACCCCTGTGGCTCTCCTGCCCACCACATAGTGGGCGAGGTCAACAGAGGTGGACACCGCAGCATGGGTGGGGACACGCATTCTCAGCAACTGCTCACTCCCGAGACGAAGAATATCCACCACTGCTGGTTGCAGGGTCGACAATCGCCTTCCACTGGCCTGTTCGATGATGAGATCAAGAGTGCCCATGCTGCGGCAAACTCCGTACACAAGATCGGTAACAAACCTCGCATCCACCCCTGTGAGCCCACTAGTGGGGAGGACCTCTCTCAGCACAAGATTGGCATATCCACCATCTCGGATCTTCTTCAGCGCCGCCACAGCTGCCCTGCGTGCATGATCAGACAAGACGCGAACCTTTCGGCAATCCGCGGCCCCAATCAGCCCCAGACATAGGTTTCTTCCCCTGAGGATGAACCTCGACTAGTTCGACGAACCCTTGGCGGGTACGCCAATAGAGTTTCTTTTTCGTTGCCAACAGATCACCCACCTGCGATGGAACTGGGGAAGCAACCAAAGACGCTAAGAGTGGTTCGTCATCTGCGACCAACCGTGCGCGAATAACCTTGATTCGCTGATCGCCGAGCATAGCCCACGCCCCAGGATCAGGGCTCATGGCCCGAACACGGGCCACCAGGCGCGAGGATGAAACACCAGCGTCCAACCGAGTATCAGCACTAGTGATCTTGGGCGCTAGTGACACTCCTTGGCAGAGTTGCTGTGCGGGAGCGATGCCCTGCTCAGCCAACGCCACAGCCTCCATCATCGCTTCAGCCCCCACGACAGAGAGCCGTTCCAGGAGCTCACCAGCAGTTTCCTCAGGAAAGATTTCCACACTGTTTTGCACGAACACCGGCCCTGCATCGAGTGCGCAAACAATGCGAAACACACTCACCCCAGTATGTGTGCATCCGTCCAATAATGCTCGCTGTACAGGTGCTGCCCCACGATAAGCCGGAAGGAGAGAATAATGCAGATTGAGCCACCCCAACGGTGGGATATCCAACACTTCTTGGGGTAGTAAACCGCCATAGGCAACAACCGGACAAACCTCGGGAGAGATCTCACGCAGGCGATCAGCCACTGAAGGATGGTGAAGGTTGTCTGGGGTGAGAATCTCTAGGCCATGGTCACGACCCCACTGCTCAACTGGGGAAGGAACAAGTCGAGAACTGCGCCCTTGGGGTGCTGGTGGACGGGTCAGCACCCCCACAATGTCATGAGACGTGTTCAGCAGTTCCACCACTGGTAGTGCCGTGTCGGGGGTTCCAGCAAAGATCATTCTCACCTCATGCTCCTAACCACCTTGGATCCAACCTCCACGAGAGCTTACCTTTGTTTCGCGATTTTGACCGCCGTGAAGCGATCGAGGTAATGAGTATGGCAAAATCTTTGCCCCGCGACGAAGGAACCCGTGCAATCAGTTGCCACTGTTCCTCATCGGGTTCGATGACTGGCCCGATGCTCTGCACGTACTCAACCTCCTGAAGTTGGGAAGCCACCCACGCGACACCTTCCTCGTCGCCAGTGAAAATTGCCATTCGGCTCGCTGGGGGAAACCCGGCTTCTTGGCGGTCAGCAAGCTCGCGTCCAGCAAAACCACGAGGGTCGAGCCGCAATGTTGCTTGCACGGTCCGATCCTCCCCTGGCCCAATGATGAGCACGGTTCCACCATCTCGACCAGGTTTGACCATGGAGATGACTCTCAGCCATGCTCGCAGTGCATCTTCACTAGTACGAATATCAGGACGCGAGAGCACTGCCGCTCCATCCATGATGACTCCGGCGCAGTAGCCGCCATCGACGACCGGTTCACACCCAGGGGTAGCGATGACAATGCGAGGTTCATCATCAAGAAAATCTATCGGTGTGGTCGAGTCACTGCACACCACTTCCGTACCTTTGAAGGAAGCAGCCAGTTCTTCAGCAGTACGAGTCGAGCCAATCGTTGATGCCCACCACGTTGTCCCCCCACAGGAGCAACTCCATTGCTCCACACTACGAGCACAGATCTGACAGGCAATGCGACCTGCCTCAGATTCAACAAACCCACCCCCACAGGAACACACCAAACGCTGGCGACAGCTTCGACATGTGAGATTGCGCCGATACCCCACCCAGGGAACTGACACCACTACTGGGCCTGAGATCAATCCACCCCGAATCACCGTGAAAGCATCATGGGGAAGCCTTGCCTTCCCAGCGGCTTCATCGTTGGCTAGGACACGATCATCAAGGCCCGAGACTCGAACTTGAGCGCTGAGATAACTGACCTGATCACGAGTGTGGTGAACCTCTGCCAACCATTTCTTCTCCACCCACTGGTGAATGATCGCTGAGCGCGAAAAGGAACCAAATACGACCCCACAGCTTTGTTGGGTGACACGTAAGGCAACGATGTCTCTCAAAGCCGGGTACGGGAAGTGCTGTTCCTCGCAAGAAGGATCCGACTCATCCCACACAGCAATCAACCCAAGATTATCCATGGGTACGTAAGCAGCTGCTCGCGTACCTACCACAACTCGAGCCTGCCCACCTAAAGCACGCAAAAAACTCGAATACCTGCGCTGAGGGCCTTGTGCAGCAGACAGGGTCTCCACTGCAGAGGAGTCCACCCATGGTGAGAGTGCCTCCACCATCGTGACACAATCCTTGGCATCTGGAACAAGAATGAGTGCACTACGCCCACTAGCTAGGGTGTCTGAGGCGAGGCTAGCAAAACCTATTGCCCAATTGCCTTCGACGGATTGTGTTGGTGTCAATGTCCATGACACTCGTGGAGATTTCCCGTCACGAATAGCCTGGCGCAAACTAGTACCCTGTGGGTAGGAATCCAAGCATGACGTCCGATAGGGCTCAGTGGACTTCAACGAGTCACTCTGGTGCGGATGGGGTTCCCACGATTTCTCTGAGCGAGCAATTCGAGGTGGTATCGCCAAACGGGCAACATCCATGAAACCACCGGCCAGGTGGTCAGCAACACTACGAATGAGTGTGATGGAATCCTTCGGGGCAACAACCACCTCGGAGACTACTGCTTCGAGAGGGAGGAGCTGGTCTTGATTGGTTTCATCGCTGACCCCAACAACAATTCCTGCGAGCAAACGACGGGCAAACCGAACCCGTACCCGGATTCCTGGACGCACCTTGTCTTCCCACTGCTGGGGGATCTCATAGTCGAAAGGGTGATCCAAATGTGGAACACCAGTGTCGACATAGACCTGAGCAATCATGGAAGCGCAGCGAGAAGCTCCTCCACCCGGTTTGTTTTCTCCCAGGTCATTACCTCAAGTTCGCGCCCGAAATGCCCATAATTAACAGTCTGGGAATAGATGGGTCGCAGCAGATCTAAAGAATCAATGATGGCGCGAGGTCGAAGATCGAAAACCTTGCTGATCGCAGCCAAAATTGCTGCTTCATCAACCTTGTTCGTCCCAAAACAATTGATGTGAAGTCCTGTGGGATGAGCCCGCCCAATGGCGTACGCCACTTGGACCTCGCAGCGATCAGCAAGCTCACTAGCAACCACATTCTTAGCAACCCAGCGCATGGCGTACGAGGCTGAGCGGTCCACCTTGGAAGGGTCCTTGCCTGAAAAAGCTCCCCCACCGTGGCGTGCCATGCCACCATAGGTGTCAACGATGATCTTTCTTCCCGTGACACCAGCATCACCAAAAGGTCCACCAACAACAAATTTTCCTGTCGGGTTGACGAAAACATCGACACCAGCCATGGTGAAACCTTCCGCCTCCACGATCGGCGTGATGACCTGGTCGATGATGTCCGCGCGAATCTGCTCGTGGGCAACATCCTCATGGTGTTGCGCCGAGACCACAACAGAATCAACAGCAATCGGTATGTCTGCTTCGTAGCGGATCGCCACCTGTGTTTTTCCATCGGGACGAAGATAGTCAATGTCTCCCGCCTTGCGCGTGGCTGCCAGACGTTCAGCGAGTCGATGAGACAAATGGATAGGCAACGGCATCAGTGACTTTGTCTCGCGGCACGCATACCCAAACATGAAACCTTGGTCCCCTGCACCTTGGAGATCATAGGTGTCACTGGACCCTTCACGGGTTTCTTCTGCCCGATCTACTCCTTGAGAGATGTCTGGAGACTGCTCACCGATCGCCACCAACACTCCACAGGTGTGCCCATCGAATCCGAATTCTGAACTGGAATATCCGATATTGACAATGGTGTCGCGGACGATGCGAGGTACATCAGCAAAACCCTGGGTGGTGACCTCACCAGTGACCACAACCGTACCGGTGGTCACGAGTGTTTCGAGGGCTACTCGGGAATGAGGATCTTGAGCAAGCAGACTATCGAGCACGCCATCAGAGATAGCATCGGCTACTTTGTCGGGATGACCCTCTGTCACCGATTCAGAGGTGAACACCACACTGGTCATGTCAGATCAGAATCAGCGAAGGGATTCGTGAAATCAAAGGCAGATTCTTTGAGCGCCTCTTCGCGAGCTGATGCTTCAGCTTCAGGATCGATTTCCTGGCACTCCAATAGGTCGGTTTTTATCTCCCGCAAAGCAATAGATAGCGGTTTTTCTTGGGTGGTGGAGTCCACCAGTGGGCCGACATTTTCTAGCAAGCCCTCGCCGAGTTGGGAATAGTACGCATTGATCTGACGCGCACGACGTGCGGCAAACAAAACGAGACGATACTTAGAATCTACTTTGTCAAGTAGGTCATCGATGGGTGGACTTGTGATGCCTTCTTGCACATGTGTCATCATGGAGATCCCTTCAGGTTAACTCTGAGCTAGACCGAGCAAGTTTACCAACTCAGTGGTTGCTTGTGCTAGTTCATCATTGACCAACACGTGATCGAAGCGGTCAATGAGTTGGATCTCTCGTTTGGCAGTGGCCAAACGTGCAGCGATAGCCTCAGGTGTTTCCGTCCCTCGCCGCTGTAATCGTTGTTCAAGGATGTCCAAAGATGGCGGAACGACAAAGATGGTCCGCAGTGGGGAGATGCGCTCCATGACTTGAAGAGCCCCCTGAGTTTCGATCTCCATCACAACCGCTTCGCCAGCATCAATGTGTTTGACCACCTCCGCGCGCGGCGTCCCATAGCGCGACGTCTGATACTGGGCCCATTCCAGAAAACCATCGTGAGTTATGAGGGCATCGAAATGTTCATCGTCGAGAAAGAAATAGTGTTCACCATGGATTTCACCCGCGCGCGGAGGTCTCGTTGTCGCGGAAACCGAGATCCATACTTGTGGACAGAGTTCCCGAACACCGGCCAACAGTGTCCCCTTGCCCACACCACTAGGCCCGACGAGGACGGTGGGGGTATATCTCACCCCAGTTCTTTCTGGAGACCCTCAAGTTGGTGGACCCCGAGCCCACCTAATCTTCGACTTGGGGCAATCGAGTATTTATCCATGAGCACTTCTGCCTTTTTCTCCCCAATTCGGGGAACAGCCTTGAGGAAGTCCACAACCTTGATTAATTTCAATTGGGGGTCGGCAATCGCCTGAGACATAGCTTGAGTGGGTGTGAGAGCCCCCGTGCGTACTTTATCTTTCAAGGCAGTACGTGCCCGGCGCACCACGATCGCCTTTGCTCGTGCCGCAGCCAGTTCTCCAGCAGACAGCGTTGGAATGGGCATGTCTTCTCTCTCCTTTGCACTTGCCGTTATCGGCGGAGTACCTCCCCGGTTAGCCTTCCCCTGGTTGAAGACTTGGGTCTAACCCTCGTTTACCACCATGTTCTTCGGAACTACCGTAACGCCATTTGGCGATACGAAAAAGCCCCGCGCCCTATCGTGATCGTGGTTGACACCGATTTCTACCCGTGGCGCCACTCTCACATTCTTGTCTAGGATGGCCCGACGAATGACTGCTCCCTCTTGGATGTCGCATCCGGAAAAGAGAATAGATTCATCCACTCGGCTCCATTTGTGAATCATACAGTCTGAGCTCAGCACTGATCTATCCACATCACCACCTGAGATGATGCACCCGGCCGACACAATAGAATCCTCGGCAGTTCCTCGCAAAACAAACTTTGCTCCCGGAGCTTGGGTTTGATGGGTCCAGATGGGCCACTCGTGGTTGTAGAGGTTGAATTCTGGGTGAATACTGACCAGATCCATGTGGGCTTCATGGTACGCATCGATCGTACCAACATCCCTCCAGTAACTGTGATCTTTCTCCAGTGAACCAGGCATCTCGTTGAGTGTGAAATCGTATACTCCGGCTGCACCTTCCCCGACAAACCCAGGGATAATGTTTCCACCCATATCATGTTTAGAATTATCGTCCTTCGCATCTTCGTGGAGCCGCTCCACAAAATCTTTCGTCGTGAAAATATAGTTCCCCATGGAGGCGAAGCATTCATCGGGAGAATCAGGCAAACCGGGCGGATCAGCAGGTTTTTCTAGGAAATTCTGGATGACATTGGTCTTGGATGCATCAATGATTCCAAACTCCGTACCCTGATGTCGAGGTACGCGGATTCCAGCAACAGTCGCAGCCAAACCAGAATCGATGTGGGCAGTGAGCATCTGCTCAACATCCATTCGATAAATGTTGTCCGCCCCAAAAACAACAATGTAGTCAGGGCGATCGTCAGCAATCAGATTGAGTGATTGGAAGATGGCATCAGCACTGCCGAGGAACCATTGTTTCCCCGTACGCTGCTGGGCTGGCACAGTGGTGACGTACTGGTTGAGAAGGGTCGACAATCTCCATGTCAAGGAAATGTGTCGGTCCAAAGAATGGGATTTGTATTGGGTGAGCACTGCAATTTTCCGCAAACCAGAATTCACCAAATTACTGAGAACAAAATCAATGAGTCGATAGGTTCCCCCAAAAGGTACCGCTGGTTTGGCCCTATCTTCAGTCAGCGGCATCAACCGCTTCCCTTCGCCACCAGCAAGGACCATGGAAAGAACATTAGGTCGCACTGCCATGCCACTACGCTAAGACCAAAACTGCTCGATGACAACCCATTTCTCAACATTTTTCACAATTCGTACATCTCACGAAAACAAAGAGTTCCGAAAACTGCTCAGATATGGCACGATGCCTATATGCGCGTCTCAATTCTCACCCGCGAATATCCTCCGTTCATCTATGGCGGTGCCGGTGTTCATGTCGGTCAACTCGTTAGTCATCTTCAAGGAAAATGTGACCTAGTCGATGTTCAATGCATGGGTGAACAACGCCCCGGAGCGACAGCACACAGCGAAGACTTCCCCCAAGGTGCCAATGCGGCACTGCGAGTCTTGGGTACGGACGTATCGATTGCTGGGCGCGTACCAGCTGTCGATGTCGTCCACTCCCACACGTGGTATGCCAACATGGCAGGGTTGTTGACCTCTAAGATGCTCAACATCCCCCATGTGGTTACCTCCCATTCCTTGGAGCCCCATCGCCCGTGGAAAGCGGAACAACTCGGCGGTGGGTATCGAGTCTCTTCGTGGGCTGAAAAGACTGCTTTCGAAGATGCTACGGCCATCATTTCAGTGTCAGACGGCATGCGCAGCGATGTCCTAGCGTCCTATCCCAACCTTGACCCCGATCGGGTTTTCGTCGTACGCAATGGTATCGACGTGGAAGAATTCTTCCCCGACCCTGATACTTCGAAACTTGTGGAACTGGGAATCGATCTCGATGCCCCACTGGTTGTTTTTGTGGGGCGTATTACTCGTCAAAAAGGTCTAGTTCATTTGGTACGTGCTGCCGGGCAATTTGACCCAGATACTCAACTGTTGTTACTCGCTGGCGCCCCCGATACCCCAGAGATCGAACAAGAGTTCACGGAAGCTTTCACTGCCTTAAAGAACCAGCGCTCTGGTGTGACGTGGGTTGTTGACATGGTGCCACGAGTTGACCTGCGCAGGATACTCACCCATGCCACGGTCTTTGCTTGCCCATCGGTGTACGAACCTCTAGGCATCGTCAATTTGGAGGCAATGGCTTGTGAAACTGCTGTGGTGGCTTCCCGGGTCGGTGGGATCCCCGAGGTTGTCGTGGACGGTCACACAGGAATCCTGGTCGACTATGACCCCGACAAGGCTGATGACGCGCAAGCAGTTGCGCAGTTCGAGCAGAGATTTGCTGAAGCAGTGAACACACTCACCCGTGACCACAAGATGGCCACCTCATATGGGAAAGCTGGGCGTGAACGGTGCATCCAAGAATTCGGATGGGACAAGATCGCTGACCAAACAATCGAGGTCTACAACAAGGCTATCGACGCCTACAACAGCTAAGGTATCACTGAGCAAGGACAGGAACCTGGGCAGCAACCACAGGTTCGAGGGCCTCGTATAGCCCTGTTGCCTCAGCGGTGTTCATCTCAATCACCAAACGACCACCGCCGTCAACAGGAAAACGCAAGAGTATTCCACGGCCCTCCTTGGTGACTTCTATAGGTCCGTCACCTGTGCGAGGTTTCATCGCTGCCATCGTGATTCCTTCTGTTCACTTAACTCGTACCTCCCTATTATTCCAGACTCTGAGGCAAAACAGAGACTTTGTGTCGTGAAAATCTCACTGGGAGGGTTTCTGATCCTCGCTTGCGGGGCACGATAATTGGTGTTGAAGACGGGATAAAACCTCATCAACCTGATCCATGGCATATCCTCTGGGTACGACCGTAAACTGGATTTCGCCCAGCTGCTCACTTGTCCACGGACCCTCGGGCAGTTCCATAGATTGGCGATCACTGACCAAGGGGCCGAACTGTCCTAACCCACCTGAACCGACCACAGAAGCGAAACCGAGGACCACGACAGCTAGTGAAGCAATCAGCCAGGCCATCTCTTAGTCCTTCTCGGGTGTGAGGATATCGATCGCCTCGTCAATGTCATCAGTGAGAGGAATGCTGGCGATATCTTCGGGTTCAATAAAACCTTGGGCCACCATCGTGGTCGTGATCCAATCGATGAGCCCTGACCAATAGCTTGTCCCCACCATCACTATGGGGAACTTGGTGACCTTGCTGGTTTGCTCTAAGACGAGTGCTTCAAAGAGTTCATCGAGCGTGCCAAAACCACCAGGCAAAACCACGAAACCTTGAGAGTATTTCAAAAACATGGTTTTGCGAGCAAAGAAATACCGGAACATAATGCCCAAGGTCAGATATTGGTTCATAGCCTGCTCGAAGGGCAACTCGATACCAAGCCCTACAGAGACTCCACCGGCTTCGTACGCACCCCTGTTGGCTGCTTCCATCAACCCAGGTCCACCACCTGTGATGACAGCCAAGTCTTTCTCAGCTAGTCGGCGCCCGATCGCTCTCGCCAGATCATAATTGGGATGACTTGGCCCAGTACGCGCTGAGCCGAAGACCGAAATGGCAGGCCCTAGGGTGGCCAGATTCTCGAATCCTTCCACGAATTCTGACTGTATCCTCATCACTCTCCAGGGGTCTGAGCTTTTCCAATCCCCATTGGATTGGAGAAACTTCTCATCAGCGGTCATGTCAGGAATCTGAGGCCCACGTCTGATAACCCCGCTTTGCTCACGAACTCCATAGTCTTTTTGCATGGAATCATCCTACAAGCACCTGGTTGTCCACACTCATATGCGTCATGAATGTGGATTCTGGATTCCTGCCAAGTCGTGCTGGCGCACTCCGCAAAATGACCTGCCCACGTCACCCTGCGGAACGAAGTGAGGAGCACCACGACGCAGGTTGAGCGGAGAGTGCGCTTGCGCACTATCCCGAAACCAAGGAAGTGGTTGACCGAACGAAGTGAGTAACAGGGTCCAGATATCACACTAGCCATGGTGGTGACCACCGGTGGTTAATGATCGACAACAGACTCCTTGTTCATGATCGATCACTAGTCTGATGGTTTTCTTGTCAGGAGGTGAGCCAGCGTTGAAGAGTGTCTCGACACCCCATCACCTGATCGACGAACACATATTCTTCATCAGTGTGAGCCAGGTTGGGATCACCAGGACCATAATTGACCGCAGGAATGCCAAGTTCTGCGAAACGAGACACATCGGTCCATCCATACTTGGGGTGTACGCTGCCTACCGACTCCACAAATGAAGTCAGGATTGGATCATTCAAACCTGGTAATGCTCCGGGCGCCGAGTCAGTGACTTCAATTGGATACCCTGCGAATTGGTCACGAAGAAAATCCACCGCTTGGGCTTGCGTACGGTGCGGTGCAAAGCGGTAATTCACATGGAGAACACATCGATCAGGAATGACATTGCCAGCAATACCGCCAGAAATCTCGACAGCATTAAGGCCCTCCCGATAGGTCAAACCATCGATGTCAACCTCCTGGGGAATGCCACTGTTCAAAATTTCCAAGGCCCGAGACATGTCATGGATGGCATTATGTCCGGTCCATGACCGTGCCGAATGCGCAGCAACCCCCCGGGTGTGAACCTCCATACGAATAGTTCCCTGGCACCCGGCTTCAATGGCACCATCGGTCGGTTCCATGAGTATCGCCATATTCCCTGAAAGAAGCTCGGGACGTACTTCAGCCAAACGCCCCAACCCATTGCGTGAGGCTTCGATCTCTTCGCAGTCGTAGAAGATCCATGTCATATCGCGAGGGGCATGTGTGATCGAGGCAGCAAGATTGAGTTGAACAGCAATGCCGCCTTTCATATCAACTGCACCACGGCCCATGACCACCTCACGGCCTTGACGAGTTTCCACAACACTGGGGACATTGTCAGCGACAGGCACCGTGTCGAGATGTCCAGCGATGAGGATACGAGTGGGTGCTGAAAAATTCGTACGAGCAACAATAGTGTTGCCCAAACGTGTCACATCAAGATGTTCATAGTGTTCAAGGCCAGACTCAATGTGATCAGCCAGGACTCGCTCATGTCCACTGACTGACTCAATATCGACCAAGCCGGCCACCAGGTCTTTGAGGTCTCCTAAGATGTCTAACACCCTTCAAGCCTAGCCCCTTACTAGTGAATTCATCGTATGGTGATGGTCACGAATCTGCCCACACGAGAGGAAATCCATCACAACTGTGACAGGGCACCACTAGGCTAGTGGGCATGAATTCTCGACAAGCTTCCGGGATGGGTGTGGCCACTGTTCACAGGAGTGCTGGCATCCTCGACTGCTGGTTTCCTTCCCCCCAGTTAGGTGTCAGTGCCCAAGAACCCCCACCTGTGGGGCCAGTGAGTCCCCTCCAGAAACTGATCGGGGTACATCACGAGGTAGCGCAGGTCACCATTGATCTTGACCAACCACCGACATCGGTCGTGGATGCTTATCTGAGGCTTCACCTGCTCTCCCATCGATTGTGCCAACCACGTACCATCAATGTGGAGGGAATCTTTACCGTACTGCCGAACGTTGTGTGGACCTCCGCTGGACCCTGCGCTGTGCAAGGTTTTGAGGAGGTACGAGCTCACGTACGCGGTACTGGCCACCTGACAGTGTTCAGTGTGGACAAGTTCCCACGCATGGTCGACTATGTTGTCCCTAGCGGTGTGCGTATCGGTGACGCTGATCGAGTACGCCTGGGTGCCTATTTGGCTGAAGGAACAACCATCATGCATGAGGGTTTCGTCAATTTCAATGCTGGCACCTTGGGTACATCCATGATCGAAGGCCGTGTCTCTGCTGGTGTCATCGTCGGGGATGGCACCGATGTTGGTGGAGGAGCCTCCATCATGGGAACCCTGTCAGGTGGAGGATCCCAGATGGTGACCATTGGCGAGCGCTGCCTGTTGGGGGCACAATGTGGGCTTGGGATCTCCCTCGGTGATGACTGTATTGTCGAGGCTGGGCTCTATCTCACTGCAGGAACGAAGGTAAAACTTCCTGATGGCTCAATAACAAAAGCTCTGGACCTCAGTGGGCAATCGGGATGGCTCTATTTACGTGATTCTTTGACCGGCGAAGTGAAAGCACTCCCCCGAGGTGAGCGTACTGTTAGCCTCAACGAAGAACTGCATCGGAATTGACAATGAAAAATACTAACCTCCGCACTATTCTCATCGGGATCGGCATCGGTTTGAGTGTACTGGGTGTCATTGCCGGGTTCTGGTTGCTCTTCACCTGGGCATCAAACCTGTGGGCAGAACCAGATCCTCCCCCACCTGCTGCTCATTGTGAAACCACAATCGATGGTACGACGGCAGTTCTTGATCTGGAACAGTCCCGCAATGCCTCCATCATTGCTGGTGTGGCAGCCCAGCGTGGACTTGCTCCTCGAGCTGTATCCATTGGGCTGACGACTGCTTTCCAAGAATCTGGGATACGTAACCTCGACTATGGTGATCGAGATTCTCTCGGCATCTTCCAACAACGACCCTCCCAAGGATGGGGTAGCGTCGATCAAATCATGGATCCGTACTATTCTTCGGGCAAGTTCTTTGACGTCATGGTGAAGGTTCCTGGTTGGGAGAATTCGGACATTGGTGAGGTTGCTCAGGAAGTTCAACGAAGCGGATTCCCTGATGCCTACGATCAGCATGTTTCCACAGCCCGGATCCTTGCCTCCTCGCTGTCGGGGCAAACACCTGCGTCGTGGAGTTGTGTTATTTCGCAGTACGAAGGAAGCGATCCTGACAAACTTGTTTCTTCGCTAGCGCGTGCATATGGAGCCACCGCCATGGTGGTGTATACACCGGCCCAAGGTGATAAACCTGCCGAGGTGAAGGTCTCAGCATCCTCACCCGAAATCGCCTGGTCGGTCGGTGCCTTTGCCCAGAGTTGGGCTAGTGAAACAGGAGTGAGTGAAGTCATGGTGGGTTCCTATCAGTGGAAGGCATCAACCAAGACTTTGAGCGGATGGACCTCTCAGGCGAACAACACTGGGCTGCCTACTGAGGTTCTCATCACCTTTGTGGTGGTGTGAACGAAAAGAGCGAATGACGGGAATCGAACCCGCATGACCAGCTTGGAAGGCTGGGGCTCTACCATTGAGCTACATTCGCTGGGGGTTGTGGATGTCCACAACCTTTCCAGTCTATTGAACTGGTTGAACCACCGTCAACCGGCATGGTTGATGGCAGTCACGGACTCTAGTCGCTCACAGTGCCATAGGGCCAGCTGCTCATGCCACCCATGTTGTAGACCTGGGTGTACCCCTGGTCCACAAGGATCTGTGCAGCTTGGCTCGCTCTGATTCCTGAGACACAGTAGACAATGATCACTGCGTCCTTGTCGGGAAGTTCTGCTGCCGCTCGCTGGGCAATTTCATTGTGAGGAATCAGCACCGCTCCTTCAATTCTCTCGGTTGCATATTCCTCTGCGCTGCGAACATCCACCATGGTGTGGGAGGTGGAGTTTTCCATCAAGTCTTTGGCAACCTCAGGAGCGATGTAGATATAGGGCAGGTTGGGTGTTGGGCCATCACCGGTCGCTGGATCATCGTTACCGCCACCACAGGCTCCGAGAACACCAAGAATCAATACAGATACAAACGCAATAGATATTTTCTTCATGGTGGTATGTTTTCCTACTTAGCACCATTTGTCTAGTCCAAGCGAGTGGTGTCGCAAGGTGTTGATCGAAGAATTACACCAGTTCAACACTGGTGAGCAACCCATCGAGTGAGGAATCATCTGGCGGTACGATGGCCAATCGGGAATCCTTGACATAATAAAAACCGGCAATAATATCTTGGGGATCCACCTCACGTACTTGGGCTATTGCCCGCGAATAAATCGCCAATTGTCGCTCGTCGGCGCGTGCAGATCCAGTCTTCCAGTCGATGATGAGTATCTTCTTTCCGGGAGGGATGAGTTTCTCAGCGCACAGTTGGGGATTGTCCTCAAGATCAAAGACAGCATCGATTCTCCCCGAAATTGCATGCCCAGCAATGGTGGTGATGATAGCCTCTTCAAGTGCCTGAGGCCGCGCCTGGGCAAAAACGGAGCTACGGAACTTGCGGCACAAATCTTCAATGCTCGGTTCATCTGTGATCGTGGCTCCTCCCCCATGACCAGCTGCGCGATAATACTGCTCCACCCAGTCATGGAAGGTGGAACCAGTTCGAGTTTGCCGGGAAGGGGCTTGCGGCATGGGTCGTACTAGTTCGGCAAGGAACTGGTCAGGGTCTTGCTCCAACCTCACCAATTGTGATGCTGACAAGGGAGCAGGCAGGCGTACATCAATGCTGAGATCACACTGTGATTGGGTGATCATTCGATCGATCGCCTCATCCCACCTCGCTAATTCTTGGAGAGCTTCCCCAGGTAGTACACTCTCACCCCAGTTGGTATTAGTGTCTTGCTCATTGATCTGGATCTGATGGATCGCTCGAGCGGCTTCATGCCAATCAATGTGGCCCGGTACGCGCCAAGGATAGGCTTCCAGGTGTGCAGGATCACTTGGGGCGTCCTGCTCCCCCATCTGTGTGATCGCAATGGGGAGAGTCGCTTCAATGATGTCCATATACGGGGATCTCTGCCGAGGGTTGACCAGGCCCGGGTACCTGTGATGGCCACTCAAAACGACCTTCGTCCGAGCGCGAGTGATACCCACATAGGCGAGTCGATCTTCGCTGAGAAGTAGTGACTCTTTTAAGGCATCTCGATAGGTGACCAGCCCCGGTTTCGTCACCTCTGTCAGTTGAGGTACGGCGTTCGCATCGCAGCGCAGGATACTCGGTAATGCTGAAGCCGTGGTGAGGGGATTATCCCGAACGCGGTCATAGGGGAATACCCCACTCACCATGGCAGGGAGATAGACATGATTCCATTCCAGACCTTTGGCTTGATGGATTGTCATGACATGAACCGCCTCATGACCCTCCCCTGGAGAGGACAGTGTGGAGGTTGAATAGCGATCTTCACTGTGAAGATAGGCTAATAAGCCACCTAGTTTTGCCGAGGGATAGTTCACAGAGAAATCTGCGACCAGTGAAAGGAATTGCTGATAGTAGCCATAGGAGTCCTTGAAAGAGCTGCGCATCTCTTGATCGAGACCTATAGTCTCTATGATCCACAGGACATGATCGAGCACACCACCGCTGTGATGGGACAAAAGCTCAAGGTCCGCTCCCAGACGCTGATACGCATGTCTCCCATGGTCGCTATACCCAAGGCCTGGATCTTTGAGCACCTCAGTCACCGTACGCCCCTGTGAGCTGGTTGGGGAGGACCGAGTACGGTGATAGAGCAACTCGAGATCAACCTCATCCACCCCGAAGCGGGAACCAGCAAGAATCTCCACCGCACACCGATGATCGTCTTCGTCAACCAACAGTTCCATCATGGCAAGAACATGGGAAATGGGTTCAACGCCGACCAGTGTACTGACTCGCGGGGAACTGACCGGTATCCCTGCACGAGAACATGCCGCGACTATGGCCGGGATGTGTTTGCGCTGCCGCACCAAGACGGCGATCTGATCATAGTCCTGCTGGTCTTGGGTATGTGATTGATCGATGGCGCTCACTAGCCAATCCAACTCATCGTCCCAGGCGGGAAACTCGTAGAGTTCAACCTCAGCGCTCTTGTCACCACCATCGGTTCTCAACAGGGGGGGCGCTTGGGCAGCAAGGAGAGGATCTTCTCGCAGTTTCGTAGAGATCGCATTAGCCACGTGAAGAATCTCCTCACCGCTGCGACGATTAATGGTGAGAGTGTGGCACATCGGGGTTTCCCTGCGGAACACCTCCGGAAAGGAATAAATGGAATCTGCAGCAGCGGCTCGCCAGGTATAGATAGCTTGCAGGGGGTCACCCACAGCTGTGATGGGATAATTCTCTCGACCCGCACTAGCCCCGTACAGTCCAGACAACAAAGCAATTTGGGCGGGTGAAGTGTCTTGATATTCGTCCACAACAACCACCTGATAGCGATCACGCAATATCTCTCCAATGAGTGGAAATGATTCCACCACTTCCACTGCTTGAGCCATCTGGTCAGCAAACTCCATAACATGGCGTTCACGCTTCAATTGCCGAAATCGTTGACAGAGATGGAGAAGCTCGATTCGCTCTTGAGCAATCTCAATTGCTGCACGTATCTCGGGGAACACATTGCCTTGGCGATTGCGTGGTGCATGACTCAGGTCTGCCAGGAGTTGTTGCCCATGATCGAGAATCCTTTGGTCACTGACAAGATGGGCTTGGATATTTGCCTCACCATCAACAATGGCTTCTACGATATTCCCCCAGGAAGCCTGCGCTAGCCTGCTAGTGAGATGATCAGTGGTGACAAGAACCTCTTCAGCTAGCATGGCGGCCTCTGCCTTGGTGATGATCCTTGATGATGGACCAATCCCCAACCATGAACCAAACTCTGACATGACACTAGCTGCGAACGAGTCATAGGTGGCCACTGTTGGGCGCTGGCCTTCTCCACCGCTATCAAGGCGCTCCAAGGCTTTCGTTATTCGAAGACTCAATTCTCCTGCCGCCTTGTTGGTGAAGGTGAGTCCTACAATATGGTGCGGGTCAACCTGTGATGTTCCCACAAGCCATACGACACGTGCAGCCATGACGGTGGTTTTCCCTGTGCCAGCACCAGCAATAATGACTTGAGGCCCCAGGTCAGCAGTGATGGCTTCTAGTTGCTCGTCACTGAAAGGTATCCCCATCACATCGACCAACTGGGCAGGATCGGTGAACGCCGTCACGGCAAACCACCTCCGAGAGTTGTTGGGCATCCGTTCTTGACCGGGCAGAAGAGACAGTGGTGACCACCCAGTGCATGATATTGGCCTGAAGAAATGATGGATTGCACGATGGTGAGACGGTGATCAACCCACGTACGGTGCTGGTATTGATCACCAACATCGACAAGCCCCGCTTTCAATACACCCGGCGATATTTCTTCACTCAGGTGTGGTGTCGTTGATAAAGGAGCTTGACCCAGTATCTTCGGCATACTAGACGACGATGATTCATCACACCCGAGGCCAATGAGCTCTGCTCCTCCTCGTGTGTGCCCTGGTTGAACAAGTCCAGGAATTCCCCCAGCTTCGAGCGCCAACTGGTAGACCCCCAGTTGAATATTTGATGCAGCCTTCTTGGCAGTGTAGCGGGAAAACGTACTGCCTGTTTTATAGTCAATGACCCAGAGTTGACCTGCCTCATCAACGTCGACACGGTCAATTCTTCCCTTCACTACCAGTGGGCTCGACTCTTGGACCAACTCCACCGAAACCTCTGTAGCGAGGACTGTACGGGAATTTCTGGCCGCCCAAAGGTCATAGCGCTCAAGGATACGCTGGGCAGCCTCACGATGATGGGCATCCTGCCAGGGGGCGAGATGATCAAGTTCACCCCAGCGATCATGGAGTGCGTCCAAGCGCTGTTGATGTGTCCATGAGGTTTCCTGCAGGAGGTCGTGAATCAGGCTACCCATGGTGAGCGACACCACAGGACGACGAGCACCAAGGCGCTGGGTAACGTACCATCGACGCGGGCATTCAAAGAGAGTCTCCAAGGAGGAAGCTGACACCACCACGGGTGCCTGTTGAGGTGGTTCCCCGCTCACCAGGCTCACACCCTTCCACCACTGTGCCGGATCAGCGCCGTGGAATACGTCGTGATGGCTCATCTCAGCGAGTCGACGAGCAGCCATATGGCGTAGACCAGGGTGGGCACCGGAATCAACGAGAACATTGCGAAGAACCCCGATGAGTTCTCCCGGGGTGCCCAGCGTTTCAGGCATGGATGATAGGTGACGTACTGGTGCCAAGACCTGGTCAAAGAACACCGAAGGCCTGTGATGCTCACTGTTGATGCTGGTGAGAATCAGTTCCTTGGTGGATGCGCAGCACGCAGCATAGAAGAGTTTCCTCTCAGAATCGAGACGTTGGAGCTCACTGAGACTCCCTCCCACAGCGCTACGAATTCCGAGAATATCTCCACTATGTGTTCTGCTGGGCCACATGCCATCGAGGAGTGAGGCAACCACGACGAATGGCCATGACCTTCCCTTTGCCCTATGTGGAGTAGTGATACGTACCGCAGGGATATTCCCTGAGAAAGGTCGGGGAAGATTCTCTGGCACATCAGCGCTCATGACCGCGTCAATCAGTGATTCAACGGCTATCTCCACCGGTAGGTGTGCGTACATTGATGCCCACGAAAACAGTGCAAGGACAGAGTCGAGGATGCGATGGGCTTTCAAGGAGGCAGAATCTGCCAATTGGGACGCCTTTTCGAAGTGCTCTTTTTCTTCACTCGTTGACCAGAGAGTCCACAGAAGTTGCTCAATATCACTGGTGTCTGGTGATCCTTCACCCAGTCTCGTAGCGCCTAAGCGCAGGGAAGAAGAATGGACCTCCAAACGGCGATCAGATGGCTCACCTAACCGCGCTGCGATACTTAAAGCTCCCAAGAGTTCCAAGACGGACCCTTCAGTGTTCAATTGCATTTCTTCATCAGAAACCCGCACTGGAACCCCCACTAATTCGCAGCTTCGTGCCAGACGATGAACCTCATTTTTTGTCCGAGCAATCACTACCATGTCGTCATACCGAACATGGTTGACACTGTGTGCTTCACGTATCAACCCAGCGATGAACTCACCTTGAGCCCCCGCATCACGCAGGAGATATTTCGACACCTTTCCTGAGAGTTGGGCACCATTCAAGCGGTAGGTGGTTAAAGCGGGCGCGCCCAGAGGTGGTACGGCAATAAGATCCCGGATCGGCTGGCAGGCTTGCACCACTTCACGAACCTGGGTGAATCCCTGATGCAGGGCGACAACTTTTGTGGGTAAACCGGAGTCTTTCATCATTGACACAAGGTCAGCCACGCCACGCAAGCGTGCTCCACGGAAACCATTGACTTGGACATCCGGGTTCGTAGCGACAATCATAGGGTGGTGACCTGTGGTGAAACACCGAAGTATCTCTGGCGGAAAATCGAAGTCCTCGTAATCATCAACCATCACCATGAGTCCTGGTGGGCAGACTTGGGCCCGGATCTGCTCGTCGTGCAAGAGCTCAATAGTTCGGTTGACTAATTCCCCATAATCGAGTTTCCCTTGAGCGACAAGTGCGTCGTGGTACTTCTCAAAGAAACGGGCGAAACTCAGTAACCGGGGGTTGTCTTGTTCGTGAGCAAGGTCAGCGATGGACCCTGGAGTGAACCCCATGTTTTGGCATTCGAGAAGTGTTTCACGCAGTACGGTGAGAAAACCCCGAGTAGAAACAATCTCACGGAATTCTCCAGGCCAGTCCGCCAAGTCTTGACTGCGCACTACCCAAGAGATGAGTCCCTCTTGTTCTCCAACACTGAGAAGGTCAAGGTCTTCGGCCGCAGGCCCAAAAGTTTTCATCACCGATAGACACCAGCGATGGACGGTGTCAACTATGAACCTGGATGATAATTCAGGCCATGCACTGCCCACACGGGCTTGAAGGTTCATTCTCGTACGCCGAGATCCAACGAGAAACAACACCTGAGGAATCTGCTCGCGTAAACCAGAGATACCTGCTTCGATGAGTGCCACAGTTTTTCCCGTACGCGTACCGCCTAAGACGATCAACCCACCTTCACGATGTTCGGCGATCTGGCGTTGCCCTTCGACCAGCTCGTAGTCACGACTTTGGGTTTCGCGAACTAACCGATAGGAAATGGCCATGAGAACATCTCATCACATTCCACTGACATCCTCGTCCTCTCAAGGGAATTGTGGACCTTTTGTCTCGGTAAGGAAGAGTCAGCTACCCCTTGGCGTAAGAAATCCGCTAGATTTATCTCCTGCGATCTTTCATGGAGGTTTATATGTCCGACGCAACACCAACAATGCCCACACCCGAGGTATCCGATATCACAGCTGAAGCCGCCGGTGGCGCAGCCCTAGCAATGGAAGCTCCGCTTCTCTCTCTGGAAGCACCAGCCCCCATGGAGGTTGTTGTGGCTACCCAAGCCCCGGCAATGGCCCCCCAGGTGGAAGCTGAACAAATTCCGATTCTTGACGAGAAGGTCGCCGCTTTCATGGCCCAAATCGAAAAGGCTGAAACAAAGTCTCCTGAACTCTCTGCACAAGCAGATGCAGTACGGGCCATGGGTGACACGGATATTCGCAAAGCTGCCGAAACCTCTAACCGCTTGTTGACGACCCCGGTCAGGGCAATGAAAGAAGGTGGACTCTCCCAGGGTTCCACGGTGGGGCAAACTTTGATGGATCTCCGCCGTACTGTCGAAGACCTCGACCCACATAATGACAAGGGCTTCAAAAAGAAGCTTCTCGGTGTTATCCCTATGGGTAAAAAGATTGACAACTACTTCCGCAAATACCAGTCCTCAGAACAACATCTCAATGCCATACTCCATGCCTTGCGCTCTGGGCAAGATGAACTCACCCGTGACAATGTCTCCTTAGGCCTTGAGAAACAAAACCTCTGGCAGACCATGGGACGTCTCAACCAGTACGTCTATATTGCAGAACGTCTCGATGAGAAGGTTGAAACCCAAATCAATGAGTTGACTGCAACTGATCCGGATCGAGCTAAAGTCCTCAGTGAAGATGTCCTGTTCTATGTACGCCAAAAGCATCAGGATCTTCTCACCCAGTTAGCTGTGTCCATTCAGAACTACCTCAGTATTGACATCATCGTCAAGAACAACATTGAACTCATCAAGGGTGTTGACCGCGCGTCAACAACCACAGTGTCTGCCTTGCGTACTGCTGTCATTGTTTCCCAAGCCTTGTCGAACCAGAAGCTGGTCCTTGACCAAATCACGGCCCTCAACACCACCACGAGTTCGATGATCCAAAAGACTTCAGAAATGCTGAAAGATCAATCAGCGACCATCCAAGAACAGGCTGCTAGTTCATCAATCGGCCTGGTTCAGCTCCAAAAGGCTTTCGAGAACATCTATGCCACCATGGATTCCATTGACACCTTCAAGGCACAAGCGCTGAATAACATGTCGCAAACGATCAACGTGCTCGAGTCTGAAGTGGCCAAATCGCGAGTCTATTTGGACCGTGTCCAGCAACCTGCACAGCCTGCAAGCGAAGCTATGCTCGCAGTCGACTCTGGTGCATAGGCAGTAGCCAGTGGGTCTGTTTGATTGGTTTCGTGTCGATCAGGAGCCACCGGTTCCTGCGACTGCTGCTGCGCCCACTGAGGAGGAAATTTCGACTGCCCTTGACATGATGGACGACAAGGTAGCGTCGAGTGCGCTGAGTTCAGCTGTGGTATCACGAGTGAGCAGAATCACTACTCGGCTGCGCGAAACTCTTCCTCGGATGACCAACACTGGGCTCACCTCTCTCGAGCAGTATTCGCTCATCGCTACGGCGACTAGCTACCTGCCCCAGACCGTCGGTAGTTATGTCCGTTTGCCGAGGGATTGGGCAGATACTCGCCCTGTGGATGCTGGGCGATCGTCGTTGTTGGTGCTCATTGATCAACTCGATCTTCTCGGGGAGACCGTGGACAAAATCTATGATGCCGTTCTAGCCAAGGACGCCGAAGCTTTAGTCATTCATGGACGATTCTTGGCTGAAAAATTTGCACCTGGACGCGCTGCACTCCCCCAACCACAACCAACAGCGCCTACCCCCACCTCACCACTAGATTTAGGCTAACCATGGTCGATGATTCGCTCGAGAAAATGGAAGATTTCACCAAGAATGCTCCAGCACTACTCAATCAAGTGATGGAGAAATTGCGTGGAATCTCAGCTGAACAAGCGCAAGCCATTGAAGAGCTCCGCAGTACGCCCTTTGACCTCAGCGGCATTGATCCTCATGCCCCAGGAGCTTTCGGGGCTCTGGGAGGGATCACTCCCACCGGCGGAATCACCTCTAGTACCGCTGGGGAAGAAACAACTGCAGAACCCCCCCAGGTGGCCACACAAGCAGCTCCAGGGTCAGCTGAGGAAGATGAACCGCCACCGGAAAAGTCCTTGGAAGAATTGCTAGCAGAACTTGATGAGCTCATCGGTTTGACCACTGTTAAAGAAGAGATTCACCGCCAATCAGCAATACTAAGAATCCAAGGATTGCGCCAAGAAGCTGGACTCAAAGAATCGAGCGTCACTCGCCACTTGGTCTTCGTTGGCAATCCTGGTACGGGCAAGACAACTGTTGCACGACTGGTGGGGGGTATCTATCGTGCATTAGGCCTGCTCTCCAAGGGCCACCTAGTGGAGGTTGATCGCTCCGAACTGGTGGCAGGTTATCTCGGCCAAACCGCCATCAAGACAGCTGAAGTAGTGGAGAGTGCTGCTGGTGGTGTGCTGTTTATTGATGAAGCCTACTCGTTGGCAGGTGATCAATATGGTCAGGAATCTATTAATACTTTGGTGAAAGAGATGGAGGATCGCCGTAGCGATCTTGTCGTGATGGTCGCTGGGTACCCTCGCCCCATGGAAAAGTTCATTGCTGAAAATCCTGGATTAGAATCCCGGTTCAGAACGACGATCCTCTTCCCTGACTACACCGATGATGAGCTGGTCGAAATCTTCTTGTCAATGGCCACCAAGGGTGATTTCGATGTCCCTGAAGAATCCGTACGCGCTTTTCGGGGGCTACTCGCCCTTCACATGCGTGACGAAAGCTTCGGCAACGGTCGATTCGCACGCAATGTTTTCGAGGGAGCTATTGGAAAGATGGCCTGGCGGCTGAAGGATGTCGACAACCCCACTCTCGAACAACTACGTGTTATCCTCCCCCAAGATATTGCGGCCCAACCGGCACCACGGAACGTCGATCAAACCCGTGGCAATGAGGAAACCTGGGAGCAGGCTCTCGCGGACGTACTGGCTACAGAAACAGCCCCAAGCACGCACAGCGATACTGATAGTCTTGCCGAGACTCCTATCCCGGATGCTGGTGAACAGGAGAGCTGATGGCGTCGACACAACGTAGTAGCCAACCAACGGCTCTTGCTTCGCGCACATCAACCCAGCAAGCACCCACAACGTCCACGCCATCCACTGTGCTAGCCAAAAACTCCTCTTTGCCCACCTTCAAGACACCCGGGCCACGGCTGTATTCGTGGATGAGAATCGGTTTGGTCATCTGGACAATCCTTGCGACAGCACTCTGTATTGGTTCTGTGATAGAAACCAAGAATCAGCAAGAAATCTCTGCTTCGGTGAACACCCACGCCCAAGATCTCCACGATCTCTATGCCGGGGTGGTGGAACTGCACGCTGACCGCTTGGTTGCCCTCACCGATCTAGAGAACTCCACCCTCGCTACACAGGCTGAAACAGCTGCTGCATCCCTGGATAGCTCTTTGTTGGCTAGCGCATCCAGTGCTACCAGTGCGGATGACCTGAGCGCCCTAGGTGATGTCCTGTCGACATTACGGTCCTGGCAAGCTCGTTACACTCTGGCAACCCAAGGTGATCAACTCCCGGCAGCCTTCACTGTCCGAGAACTCGATCAAGGGGCGGACAAGCTCAAGGACTCCATCCGCCGCGCACATTCCTCACTTGATGTGGTGTCAACAACTGGTTTTATCGTCGTGGGTATTATCGCCAGTATTCTCGGTGCCGTGGGGTTCGTCCTCGTCTTAGTAAAAACTGCCCAACGCAGTCATCGAATCCTTAACATTGGACTGACAATAGGGTTGCTTGCCGTCATCGCGATTATTGCAACCGTGGGAGTGTACGCCAACAAATCCTCTGCGATTTATCGCGATCAGGGGCAGGAATCCACTTTGTTGGAAGCTCACACTGAGATCTGGGAGTCTCGAGCGGAGGCAGCAAGGAATGAACTTTCCGCGATTTCCGGCACTAGTGATTCCCCACAATCCCACCTGAACACCGCTCGACGACTTATTACGTCCCTGGATGTACCCGAAGGAAAACAACTCATAGAGTATCTTGCAGCGATGGAAAAAACATTCCCCGAACAGCAGTTTGGCAGCATAGAACCGTGGCGCAATGCCTCAACTCAGTTGCGTGACATCATGGAAGCCAACCGGCCTTTACCAGACCAACTCATCGTAGACATCACCGGATACATAGCTAACTTGTTCCTCATGGGTATCGTCGCTGTCATTGGGTTACTGGCGGGAATATCCACCCGTACAAAGGAATACCGATGACTGCACCTTGGCCGGAAGGTTCGGCAACACAACCACTCACCCATGAACAGATGTTGGCGTACTTAGAGGAACTTGGTTCGTGGATTACGCAGTCTCGGGCAGCTCTGGATCGCATTGACCCGCAGATCCAAGAAACTGGCCAAGGCTCCGTAGATATGGCCATGACACTCACTATCTGGCAATCAATCAAAGATCGGTACACTGACTTGCTGAACGTCTGGGATTCCGGACGCGTGATCGACACTGATTTGAAAAAGTTGGCGATCATGACCTGGGCAAATCTCAACGACATGCTGACACCAGGCACCTCCCTGTCCAATGCTGGTGGTCTATCAGTGTCACTTCCTGAGGCCTGCCGGATGCTTGACGCGCTCATCACACAATTAACCTCGCGCTATCAGCTGGCAGAGGTGGCGAGTGAAACCTCTACTCGTATCTCTGGGCTTCTTGCCCAAGTTGAACGCATCAGGGACCAAGTGAAGCTCGATCCTCCCGGGATCCGCGAACCCAACCAGGCAAAAGCCGAGACTCTGGCCGCGAACGTAGCCGAACTCGTGGACAAAATGAATCGCGGTGGAGATATTGGTGGAATGCTTGGCCCGATCGAGATCCAAGCAGCCCAATTCGAGAGGGACCTCATCGTCTCCCATGCGGAGCTCACCTGGGCTTCACAAAGATTCACCCAAGCTAGCGAGCATCGCGCAGCCTTGTTGGACCATGAAAAGAAGGTACGATCGCTCGCTGCACAAGCTAAAGCAAGTGTCGATCCTGCGCCGAAATATGCCGTACCACGAGTCGAGGCTCTCGGTCCAGTCCCAGCTGATGGTGAAGCGCTGGATGAATATATTGCCAAACTCCAAAAGATCGCGGAAGCCTTCGACACGGTCAGTCGAGCCAATAACCAGGCACTCAATGCGAAAGAAGCGCTCAAAACGAGATTCGAGTCAGCTCGATCCAGTGGAAAGCCCAGTGCACTCCAAGTCACTTTGGAGAAACAAATTGTTGAACTTCTTGCAGCAAATCCCACTGCTCTAGCTGTCGTAGAGCCATTGATTGAGTCCTATGAAGCTGCAGGTGAGAAACCATGACATGCCCTCAAAGCGGTTGCACTGGCACGATCGACGATGGATATTGTAATATCTGCGGTTTGGCACCAGCGAAGTCAACCAACCCTGCACAAGACGCCCCCTCGCCTGTGACAGGACGAGACAAAAAGACATCGACCAGTCGCGGTGTTCCAGGGACAGTTCCCAGCTTGGTTGCCACTGGCCCCTGCCAGATGCCCTCATGCTCCGGAAAAATTGTTGATGGCTACTGCAACACCTGCGGTTCCCCAGCCGGGTCGACCATAGGCATTACCCAGGGGTTGTCTGCGGTCACTGCTCACCTCGCAACAGCATCACTGGGTTCAGCAAGGATCAAAGGTTCCATAGCTGCCACAACCAGGGAAAGAAAAACCAGCAACCATGTGGGCAGTCTTGGGGCTGGTTTGACCTCGATTCCACCAGAACCTCTCATTGATCCCCTCTCTGCGATCATGAAAAATCCGGAGGTGAACGAAGACAAGCGGATCTGTCCACATTGTGCACAACCTGTGGGTCGCTCAGTGGAAGGTTGGGTTGGTGCCTTGGCCGGAGAATGCCTGGGTTGCCACAAACCGTACTCTTTCACCCCCAAACTGGCTCAAGGCGACATCATTGCTGGCCAGTACGAAGTTCAAGGATGCCTCGCTCATGGTGGCCAAGGCTGGATCTATCTTGCCCAGGATCGTAATGTCTCGAATCGCTGGGTAGTTCTTAAAGGTCTCCTTAATGAGGGTGACGAAGCAGCGATGGAAGCAACGATGGCTGAACAAAAGTTTTTGGCCAAAGTCCAGCATCCTCTCATTGTGGAAATTTATAACTTCGTTACCCATGAAGGCGGAGCCTATATCGTCATGGAGTACGTGGGGGGACGTTCAATCAAACAGATCCTCAAAGATCAGATGAAAACCAACAAAGGGACCTATGGATTAGATGTTGACCACGCTTTGGCCTACATCCTGGAGATACTTCCAGCACTGAGCTACCTCCATCACCACGGTTTGCTCTATTGCGATTTCAAACCTGACAATCTTCTCCATCTGCAAGACTCCGTCAAACTCATTGATTTGGGTGGGGTTCGCCATATTGACGACGATGAGTCAACCATTTTTGGTACGACTGGTTATCAAGCACCCGAAGTTCCCACCCAAGGATGCTCTGTTGCTTCCGATATCTACACGGTTGGACGCACCTTGCTTATCTGCTGCGCGGAGGTGAAAGGTTACCAAACCACGTACGAAACAAGTCTTCCACCCATCAGCGAACTTCCCTCCTTGAGTCGCTATGACTCGGTCTATCGCTTGATTGCCAAAGCCTGTGCTCCACACCCCTTGGATCGATTCTCCTCCATCGAAGAAATGCGTGAGCAAATGCTGGGTGTCCTGCGGGAAGTGGTCGGGCTTTCACGGGGCCAGGCTGCGACCACTTCATCACCGTCCGATCTGTTCGAACCACCCACGGTTGTGGCTGATGTGTTTAACTGGAAACATCTCCCCAAGCTCAAACTTGACCCTAGTGACCCTGGGGCGACCGTGGTGGCATCCCTCGACTCTTCTCTGCCGGCCAAAGAGCGCTACAGGGCTTTAGCTGATTCACCCACCCAGTCACCAGAGGTTCAACTAGCCTTATGCCTCGCTGCTTTAGAGACTGGCCAACGAGACACACTATTGAGCACAACGAACGCCATGCTTGAAGCTGATCCCTGGGAATGGAGAGCAATCTGGATGCAGGGGCTCGACGCATTGAACGCACAAGACTGGGAGCAAGCCCAAGGTTGTTTCAATGCTGTCTATTCTCAAGTTCCTGGGGAGCTGGCTCCCAAATTCGCTTTAGCTGTTGCCTGCGAAATGGGTGGAAAACTCGACATCGCCGAGCAGCTCTACCACGTTTGTACCGTGACTGGGGTCGGCTATGTTGCCGGTTCTGCCTTTGGTCTAGCCCGAGTTCGCACCCAGGCGCAGACCCGTACTCGCGACCACAGAGCCGTACTCGATGCCCTTGATCTTGTTCCTGCGACTTCAGGTGGGTTCACCCAATCACGTCAACTGGCTGCCACCTATCTGGCCCAAACAGCCTCCACCCTCACCGATCTCACCAAGGCCCACCAAGCTATGACTGCCTCACAGATATCTACCGAAGATCGCCTTGCACTCGAGATGGATATCTACACACGTGCACTCTCACTAACCCACGGGTCTGGTGCGTCAAAAACTGCATCAAAGGCCCTGGGAGGGGTCCCGCTCACCAAACCAGACATCCGTGCCAAGATCTCTTCGCTCATGCGCCGCAAAGCCACACTTGAACGAAATCCCGCTAAGAGAATACAACTCATCGACCAAGCTAATTCCTTGAGGAAGTGGACCATCATATGAGCATCTTCAATACACCAACTCCAGGAGTTGAATACAATTCACACGACCCTGAAACCACCCAACCGCAGGTTGGCTTAGGCCCCCTACCAGGCCCAGATCTCCACGCTGAATATCCTGAAGTCTGCCGAGCTTGCGAAGGCGAACTAGGGATCGATTCCTATTGTCGTAGTTGCGGGCAGAAATCAAAATCCCTGCGCGAATACTACAAGCTCACTCCTGCCCCCTGGGTGGCTGGTGTGTGTGACATCGGACTCGTCCATGTCCGCAATGAAGACGCCCTAGCCTGTCAAGCTGATGCTTGTCGTGGGGTACTTGTCGTTTGTGATGGAGTGACCACGTCAGAAGATTCTGATGTCGCTTCCTTGGGAGCTGCACGAGTAGCATGCCAATACCTCTGGGACCATGACCCACAAGGCACTGGAGAACTTGACTCCCGTACAGCTGCAGTGATGGAAAACCTCAAGCAGGGTGTTCTAGTAGCTAATCAGGAAGTGATCAACCTCACTGCCCCCACCTCACTGAATGCCGCCGCCTCAACCATTGCGATCGCAATCGTCGATCACGAGGCGATTTTCTGTGCAAACCTCGGTGATTCCCGAGTCTATTGGATCCCCGATGACGGTGAGCCAGTGCTGTTATCGAAAGACCACTCGCTAGCCCAGGATGGCATCGATTCTGGAGCTGACCGTGCTGAAGCCGAATCCTCAGCGCTTGCTCACACCATCACCAAGTGGTTGGGGCGAGACGGGGTTGACCTTGATCCCCATCTGGCCATGGCCCCTGCCACTGATCCTGGATGGGTGATCGTGTGCTCTGATGGGCTATGGAATTACGCTTCAGAACCAGCAGCGATCAAAGTCTTAGTGGACTTCCTTGACCACCCCACCCCTGAAGCACTGAGTGAATATCTTGTTGCTTGGGCGAACGAAAAAGGTGGCCACGATAACATCACAGTTGCTTGTGCCCGAGTAGAAATCGCTACTCCTACTGATTCCCCAGGAGCGATGGGGGAGATGAACCTTCCGATGGGCAGTGCACAGCCCTTAGGGGATCAGGGGAATTCCCCATCTGATCCCCAGATCGGGCTAGACTCGCAGAAGATGACCCCCCTAGAGCCTTCCAGCGACTAAACTCTCCCTATGGCTATCTTCACATCTGTCGTCTACCAAAACGAGCACCTTGCTGAGAGCAGTACTGATGTTAACGCGATCGTACGAGTGACGTGTGCTGAAGCTGGTGTGGCAGGGCAAACAGGTGTGGGTGATGTCGGGGAGATTGTCATTGTCGACACCTCCGCATCCATGGGGTTGGTCAATATGCAGGCAGCCAAAGATGCAGCCATGGTAGCTGTTGATACGATCGTTGATGGAACCTTCTTTGCCATCATTGCTGGAAACCACCGGGCGTACCTCGCTTATCCACGGGTGACCTCAGGACCTGGGATGGTTCGCATGACTCCCCAGACTCGCAGTGATGCCAAACAAGCCATTGCTGGTTTCCGCTCTGATGGTGGAACAGCCATGGGCTCATGGCTTCTCCTTGCTGACTCACTGTTCTCCTCCATTCCTTCCCTTGCTGGCAAACACGCCATCTTGCTCACTGATGGGGAGAATCATAATGAGTCTGTTCAACAACTAGATGCTGCTATTCGCCAGTGCCTGGGCAAATTCCAGGTTGACTGCCGTGGGATCGGGATTGAATGGCAGGTCTCAGAGATTCGCAAAATTGCTACTGCGCTCTTGGGGACAGTGGACATGATCCCCTCACCCAAGGACCTTCCTGGAGTATTTCGCGATCTCATTTCAAGGTCAATGGGTCGCGGGGTTCCTGATGCCCATTTGCGAGTCTGGGTGCCGCAAGGTGCGACCACTCTTTTCGTACGCCAAGTGTCGCCCACCGTGGAAGACCTCACCAGCCGTGGGCAACCTATTGATGCCCTGACAAAGGGATATCCCACAGGCGCATGGGGGGATGAGTCCCGGGATTTCCATGTCAGCGTACGCTTGGAAGCGAAAGCAGTAGGGACAGAACAGTTAGCTGCTCGGGTTCAACTGGCTACTGGCACAGCCATTTTGACCCAGGGTCTTGTGAAAGCAAAATGGTCCTCAGATCCATCTCTGTCGACACGCATCAATGAGGAGGTTGCTCACTACACTGGGCAAACAGAACTGGCTACTGCTATCCAAGAAGGTCTCGCTGCTCGTTCCCAAGGCGATGATCGGACAGCAACACAAAAACTCGGCCGTGCAGCACAACTAGCTGAGCAGACAGGCAATAAGGAAGCCAGCACACGGCTGTCCAAGGTTGTCGACATTACCGATGCTGCCACAGGCAAGGTGACCATGAAAAAGAGTATTAGTCGGGCTGATGAGATGGCCCTTGACACTGCTTCAACAAAAACGACACGAATTAAAGGATAATCATGGCGTACTGTCCCCATGGGCATGAGACAAAAGCAGAGGACTACTGCGATATCTGTGGAATGCCTGTAGCCCAAGAATCACCACCCGAGACTGAGGTGGAAGAAGCCACATGCCCACACTGTGGTCAGTCAGCAACTGCGACGGCTCTGTTTTGTGAATCTTGCGGGTACGATTTCATCACTGGGGCTCTTCCTGGACTCGATGAGGAGCTTGCTGACCCAACCGACCACATCGACGATCAGTCCACGCCACCCGAAGAAGCGTCCCCGCCCAGCGAAACCCATACCGCTGAGAAGGGCACCACCGAGGATACTGACAAGGAGACGCCGCCTACGGATGAATCAGATGATTCTCAGATCGCGGAAGAAGGGTTGGACGATGGCGATGAATATACTGGCCCGATAGGAGATGCGCCAACCAAGCAGTACACCGCCTCACCTATGGATGAAGTAGACGCTGACCTGGAGCAATATCCTCCCCCCACATCACCACCGCGAGGCTCTTCACAGTTGACACCCTGGGTTGCTGAAATCTGGGTGGATCCCACGTGGCATGCTTTCCAAGAATCCACCGATCCTCTTCCTCCTCTTGGCCCACCACGGATTGTCCCCCTGCATGAGCGCGCACTCATTGGTCGGCGCTCAGAGAATCGTGGGGTCTTCCCAGAAGTGGATTGTGAACCCGATCCAGGATGTTCAAGGCGACAGGCTTATCTCACCTGGGCAGATGGGCATTGGTATGTCAATGATCTTGAATCTGCCAATGGCACCTACGTGGGAAACTCTAGTGGAGAGATTCCACAAAACCCTATTGAGATTCGTACGATCCTCACCCCTGACACGAGGATTTACCTCGGTGCTTGGACAAGAATTGTCGTACGCCCGGGCCTGACCACTGATCAGGGCAACTGAGGAAGGAACCATGGAAATCAAGATTGGAATACAAAATGTCACTCGCGAAGTGACGATTAATGTTGATGGAAGTATCGCAGACATCGTGAAGGACTATTCCGATGCACGCAGTAAAGACTCTTGGATGACTCTCGCAGATTCCTCTGGCCGCCAAATCATGATTCCGGCCTCGACGATTGGCTACATCGAGTTTGGTCAGGAGCATGCGCGCCAGGTCGGCTTCAACACCTGACCCAGGCCGCACGCCTCACACTCCAAGACTGGATCGCCGCAGCCTTTCTTCGTTGGTTTGATCAGTGGAGGGGGTATGGCCCGACAGCGGAACCATGAGGGTATGGATAGCATCGAGAATGGTCGTTGCTGTTGGGGAGGTCAGGTCACCTAGTTCAACATTGGCACGGACATGGTTGCGTGCACCCAAGACCACAACAGGGGCATCAAGATCATCAAAGACATGATTAGTCACCTGTGTGGCAATAGTGTGGAGGAAGGATCCCCTCTCCACTGCTTCAGACACGAGAATCAGCCGTCCTGTCTTCTTCACTGACTCTAACAACTTGTCATATTTCAACGGCACTGCGAAGCGAAGATCTATCACCTCTGCTCCAAGCTGATAGGTATTGTGAAGGGTCGCTGCCGCTTGCATGGCGGTATAGAGGCTGGGCCCTAGGGTGGCAATAGTGAGGTCATTGCCTTCCAGGCGTACAGCCACCTCCCCTTCTTCAATATCGTAAAGCCCTGATGGCACACCACCGGGAGTGAAAAACTCCCCCATGTCATAGAGTTTCTCTGATTCAAAAAAGATGACAGGGTCCACTCCTGCGAGGGCAGTATTCAACATGCCTTTCGCATCATGGGGTGTCGCCGGGTAGTAGATTTTCAGTCCAGGAATCTGGGCCAGCATCGATGACAGATCCTGAGAAACTTGAGCGGAATCGTGACCTACACATACCCGAACCACTAAAGGCATCCTCAATAGCCCTGCCGAGAGTGCCTGCCACTTAGCGACCTGGTTGATCAGTTCATCACCAGCTCGGCCAAGGAAATCGGCGTACATGACCTCAACAACAACATGCCCACCGCACATGGCATACCCCGCACCAGCACCAACCGCAGCCGCTTCACTGACTGGAGTGGTGAAATAGCGGTGGTACGGCAAAAGCTCAGTCATACCCTGATAGACCCCACACACCCCGTCCCAGTCGCGGTGAGCCTGCCCCCAGGCCACTATGGTGGGATCAACAGAGAATCGGTGAACGAGTGCTTCAAAGAGCCCATCACGATAGGAAAAAACCTCCAGTGGATTGTTCTGGGCACCCTCCAAGTCTTGGGCGGACCGATGCTTACGTGCAATGGCTTGAACCCGAGAATTGTCGCCAAGGTTCTGCAGAAGCTCTACCGGTTGGGAGGCGATCACTGGAGGTTGGGAATTCGAAAACATTGCTGACTCAACGAAGGTGGCATCAACCCGGGGACACATATGATCATCTGCAGCAATCCGAAGAACCTGCGTGAGTTTATCGATGATACGTGAATAGATTTCTTCCACCTGCGTACTGGAAATAATCCCAGCATTAATGAGTGTGGCAGCAAAGGTAGCAATAGGATCAACCTGCTCCCAAGCTTCCATCTCTTCAGAAGATCGATAGCTGGACGTATCTTGAGAAGTGTGGCCAGCGTAGCGATAAGTGAGAACATCGAGCAAGACGGGACCCTGGCCACCGACGAGAAGTTCTTTCTTTCTGCGTACTGCGTTCGCTACAGCGAGCGGATTAAACCCATCGACTCTTTCAGCATGCATAGCTTGCGGATTAACTCCAGCCCCTACACGTGCAAGCACATCATAGGCCATGGTTTCCCCTGAAGTCTGGCCGCCCATCGAATAGAAATTGTTCCAGACATTGAACAAGATTGGTGGATGTCCACCTAAGGATTCATCCCACAAACCTCGATACTGGTCCATAGCTGAAAAAACCAGGGATTCCCACACTGGGCCAGCACTGATAGCCCCATCACCAATGTTGGCGACCACGATCCCTGGAGTGTTACTAATGCGCTTAAATAAAGCTGCCCCAACAGCTAGCGGTGCTGAACCACCAACAATGCCATTGTTAGGCATCGACCCGAACGGTGGGAAAAAGCCATGCATGGAACCACCCATACCACGGTTGAAACCAGCGCGACGCCCAAAAATCTCCGCCAATGTCCCAAACAAGATAAAGTTCGCCTGCACTTCAGCTTCAGTCGAATGGGGAATATGCTCAGCGTACTTCAATGTTTCACCACCCAGAAAAGACTCCATAACGGCACGTACGTCCTGATCATCCATCGTACGAGTGGCAGAGAAACTCTTCGCCAAAACTTCGCCATGCGAGCGATGGGAACCAAAGATGAGATCTTCAGGATCCAGTTCGAGGCTTTGGCCAACAACAGCTGCTTCCTGGCCCATAGACAGGTGAACCATGCCCCGGTGATTGTACGAGATACCTTGCCACCCTCCCACAGTTTTCACTGATTGAAGCATCGACTCGAATTCGCGAATGATGATCATGTCATGAAGAACATTGATCAGGGCATCATCCCCGTACCTGCTCACTTCGGCAGGAAGATCCAAACGATAGGCGTTAACCGGAATCTCCGGAGGACGTACTGAACTCTGGGCACGAACCTCGTGGGGATCCACGTTTTGCTCTTTAGGCATTATTCCTCCTGATGAACATCACTGAGAGAACCAAGGCGTCGACAAACTCAGCCATAGGGTGATCCTTCGGCAAGGATAGCGAGGTCAATATTTTCAATATAGGCAACGAGGGCTTGAAGGTAGCGTGCTGCTGTGCCTCCATCAATCACAGCGTGGTCTACAGTGAGCGAGAAAGTGATTCGCTGCTCGAGATTCATCGCGGAATCTTTCCCCATGACTGGTTTGACCATGATCGCATTAATGCCCAAGATGGCTACTTGCGGAGTATTGAGAATGGGGGTGAAAGACTCTATTCCATAGGCTCCCAAATTAGTGACCGTGAATGTTGCATCACCAGCAGAGTGAAGATCGAGACTGCCATCGCGGGCTTGATCGCTGAGAGCCTTTGCTTGGGCCGAGAAGGTTCGCAAACCAAGGGAGGACGCCCATTTCAGAGTCGGAACAACGAGTCCTTGGGGGGTATCGACGGTGTACCCCAAGTGGACTGCGTCAAAGGTTCTGACCACATTATTATTCACCGTCGAATTTAATATTTGGAAACCACTCAAGGTTTTAACAGCCGCGAAGCTGACGAGATCACCAATGGTGACCCCATTCATCCCCAAGGATTCGTCCCCGTTTTTTAACCGTTCTCTCAACGACAGGAGTGCTTGGGCAGAGGCCGACATGTCCATCGTGAATTGCGGTTGGGTGGCTTGGGAAGTTTTCAAATGCTGCGACAGCTGAAGTCTATGTGGACTGAGCAAGGTTTCAGTGAACACTCCAGGGAAGCCATCGGAGGAGGTTGTGCTCTCTGCGATAGGTTCACTGTCGGCGTCTTCGTATGGTCCATCTTCTGTTGACTGGTCCATGTCAGTGATCTCTACACCTGCTGGCTCCTCACTGGTTTCTTGCTCCAGGTCGTCAGAATTCTCCACAAGGTCATCGACATTCTCGCCCGACTGCATGGATTCGTCCTGGTTGGATTCATCGATGGGCTCTGTTGAATCACCCTGATTTGCTGAATCACCCTGGTCCCCTGAATCCTGGTCGCTTGGATCGTCTGGATCGGTGAGGTCGATGTGTTCTTCTTCATGACCGTGATCGATGTCATTGCCTGGGTCAATTGGCTCACCGTCATCAAGTGGATCTTCCAGGCCATCGTGGGCCAATTGGTCACCTTGTTCGACCTGGCCTTCCTGATCAGCGTGGTCGGGCAGGTTGGTGTATTCGGTTGCCTCTCCTTGTTCAGTGAAGTCAACTGCGTGGGTATCTGTGGCGGTATCTCCCACGCCATGGTCAGTGACTTCATGATGGTCGGTGAGATCTGGGTCGTACGTACCTTCCACCAGAGGACCACCGCTACTTTGATCACTGATGGCTTGTGTTGTCACCTGAACTGCTGCTTCGACATCTGGTACGAGGATTCGCCCTTGAGGACCTGTACCAACAACTCTCGACAGATCCACACCCAATTGCTCAGCCATCCTTCGCGCTCTCGGGGATACCGAAGCAAGAGTGGCGACTGGAAATTTCTCAGCCACTTGTTGGGGTTCTGCCACTTGAGGAACCACGATCACCTGGTCATCGTCGTTGAACTCAGGAGGTTGCTCCACCATGTGTTCCTCCTCTACCTGTGCTGGGTCAAGCCCGAGAGCCAGTGGAGGGTGGTCGATGGGTTCGGGTGAAGCCTGCACGTGGTCGTCGATGTCTTCCCAATGCCCGGTGCTCTCCACCTGTTCACTATCGCCAAAGAGAATGTCTCCACGACCCAGTGAAGGATCCATGTCAGTATCCCCTTGTTCTTCGAGTGAAGAATCATCAGACACGACAAAGAATGGTCCACCAACAGGAATCTCATCCCCCTCTTGGGCCAAGAGTGCAACAACGGTTCCCTCCACTCCAGAAGGCACCTCCATGGATGACTTGTCTGTCTCAATGACAGCAACAATTGTGGTGGGAGTTACCCGGTCGCCAGGCCGTACCCTCCACGACGTTACTAGGCATGGCCCAGTGGGATTTCCCAACTGTGGCATCGCGACAACATTCGCCATGCTTCCTCCTGTTCACCGTGCTAGGTTCAGGCTATCGAATCTGGGGAGTTTTCGCCCACAAATCCCATGAAAACCCACAGTTCCTCGACACGTAAGTTTTCTCCTTGTGACTGTGAAGAAGGCAGCGCTAGGTCTGTGTATCTCCACCGATCACTGTGGTGGAAAAACACTTCGCTGCTCGATAATCCCTTTCAGCTGATCGACACCCTGATCACACATCACCGTGTGCTGAGCAGTATCCATCACTGAAGCAAATCTTGAAGGAACCTCTGGCACCGTGCCGATAGCTTCCTTAGTGATGGACCCAAATTTCACCGGAAGAGCAGTTTCCATGGCGACCATGGGTTCCTCGCCAGCATGTTCCCGCCCCACCATCACACCATCTGCGGTATGAGGGTCCATGAGATAACCTGGGCGTCGATAGAAATCCGCGATCGTTGCCACGCGGTCCTGATGTGTGGAGACCCCCGTCTTGAATCCGTACACCTGGGAAACATCACCCGCATAAGGCTTCTTTCTAATATCGATCACACCTTTGGTGGCGAGCTGTTGGCCAAACAGTTCAACGATTTCGCCGGAATCACGTCCAGCAAGATCGAAAAAGAAGCGTTCAAAGTTGCTTGCCTTAGAAATATCCATCGATGGCGAAGAAGTTTTGAAGGTTTCAGTTGAGGTGCGAATGCGATAAACCCCAGTACGGAAGAATTCCGCAAGGACATTGTTCTCATTCGTGGCACAGACGAGATCCTTCACAGGCAAACCCATCATTTTGGCCACATGCCCAGCACAAATATTGCCAAAGTTCCCCGAGGGTACACAGAACGACACCTCACCTTCGCCTTCAGTGACCCGGAACCAACTCGACACGTAGTAGACCACTTGAGAAACCAGCCGTGCCCAGTTAATCGAGTTCACCGCTCCAATAGAGAACCGAGCCTTAAACTCAGAGTCCGAATTCACTTCCTTGACCAGATCCTGGCAGTCATCAAAAGAGCCAGGAACAGTGATGTTGATGATACGCGGGGAATCTATCCCGTACATCTGCCCACGCTGGAAGGGTGTCATACGATCAAGGGGTGACAACATGAAAACTTGTACTCGAGAAGTATCGAGGAGAGCAAACTCTGCTGCTGAACCTGTATCACCTGAGGTTGCACCCACAATAGTCATCGTCTGACTGCGGCGGCGAAGTTCGTAGTCAAACAGTTGGCCCAGCACCTGCATCGCCATGTCTTTGAAGGCAGCAGTTGGGCCCTGCGAGAGATGAGCAAGCCACAGGTTGGGTTCCAACTTGGTGACAGGAGCAATGAGGTCTGTACCAAACTTTTCTTTGGAGTACGCCTGGCGGGTGATCTTCTCCAAGTCCCACATGGGAATATCGTCAATGAATAGGCTCAGAATGTGAGCAGCCAACCGCGGGTATCCATCGTGGACCAGGATCTCACCAAGGATCTGGTAATCATCGAGTGAGAGCTGTGGGTATTCCTGAGGCATGTAGAGCCCCCCATCGGGAGCTAGACCTTCGAGCAGGATGTCGGTGAAGGACATGGGGCCGTACCCCCTGGTGGATACATACTTCACTTCGAACCCCTACCTTGACATCCATATAACTCGGGATGATGAGTTGCGCCCTGGGCGAGAGCGTGCAGGTTGCGCACCATGGCATCGGGATCGTCTGATTTGTATACCGCAGCACCCGCGACGAAGGTGTCAGCACCGGCTTCCACGCAGCGCTCAATAGTCTCCACTGTTATTCCCCCATCCATTTGCACCCAAATGTCCACATGTGCTTTCGAGATCATTGATCGTATCTGCGCCACCTTGGGTAAGACAAGATCCAGAAAAGGCTGTCCACCAAATCCTGGTTCAACACTCATGACCGTCACCATGTCTATCTCCCCCAGGAGCGCGCTTAAGGTGCTCACTGATGTGGCTGGGTTGAGGGCTACCCCCACCCGTGAACCAAGCCGATGTAGTTCCCTGGCAAGACGCACTGGACCATGGGCGGCTTCAATGTGAAAGGTCACCGATTCTGCTCCCACTTCAGCGTACGGCGGTGCCCAGCGATCTGGGTCTTCAATCATCAGATGGATGTCCAGCATCTGGTCAGTTGCCTGGCGTACGGCTTCAACCACTGGTAATCCAAATGTCAGATTGGGTACGAAGTGGTTATCCATTACATCAAGATGGATCCCATCAGCCGAGGGAACACGCGCAATTTCTTCACCCACACGGGCAAAGTTGGCATTCAGGATACTCGGGGTGATTCGCACTGCTCTAGTCTACTAGTGATCGCGAATATCTCTGGTCACCCCTGGATTGGAGGACACTCGTGGAGGACACTCGTGGAAGGGTTTCCTCCCGAGCAGGAGAAGCATCGTAGGTGTCCTACTGCTTGCTTAGAACTCTTCCGCTCGCCGGGCTAGGCAGTCTTCACACTGCTTCCACGTTTGGTCTCATGAGTTAAGACCCAAGCAAACCATCGACAAAGAGTTCGGCTTCAAACTCTGCTAGATCATCTGCGCCCTCACCGAGTCCAATGTACTTCACCGGAACCCCCAACTCCTGTTGAACGGCAACGACAATGCCACCCTTGGCGGAACCATCCAACTTGGTTAAGACGATGCCAGTGATGTCCACCACTTCAGCAAAAACTCTCGCCTGGGCAAGACCATTTTGACCCGTTGTCGCGTCTAAGACTAGGAGAACCTCAGCCACTGGAACCACTTTTTCAATCACCCTCTTGACCTTGCCCAGTTCGTCCATCAAATTGGACTTATTATGAAGACGCCCGGCAGTATCCACCACCACAACATCAATTCCTTGGTCCTTTCCTTGACGTACGGCATCAAAAGCCACCGATGCTGAGTCTGCGCCCTCGGGGCCCCGTACTGTTTGTGCACCAATACGCTCACCCCAGGTGGTCAACTGATCAGCTGCAGCAGCACGGAAAGTGTCCGCGGCACCCAAGAGAACACTCTTTCCCGCCTCCTGGAATGACGCAGCAAGTTTTCCAGCTGTCGTTGTTTTTCCTGTCCCGTTCACCCCCACCATCAAAATCACTGACGGTGAGGCGCCAGCGAAGTTCAACGTACGATCCAAAGAAGGATCAACCAGGGCAATCATTTCTTCGCGCAAAATCCCCAACGCTTGATCACCTTGGGTCACAGATTCACTGGTTAAGCGGATTTTGAGTTTCTCGATCAATGCAGTGGTTGGCCCCACACCCAAATCCGAGGAAATCAGTGTTGCTTCGAATTCATCCCACGTCTGTTGAGAAATCGTACTAGCCTTCAATAAGGAACCAAGCCCGCGTGCTAGAGCATTGTTACTGGAGGCGAGTTTCGACTTTAAACGAGCCAGTCGAGACACAGGCGGTATCTCCTGTGGAATGGATGTGATGTCACCAACATCAGGGGCCTCACCACCGTCAGCATCTTCCGCGGTGGCTTCCAATTCCCCATGACTCATATGTTGATCGAGTTGCAGGTTTCGTCGTGCTTTGCGATTCGAGACTATAACAATGACTGTGGCTGCTAGAAAAGCCGCCACAATAGCACCGAGAATCCACCAAAAAATTCCATCCATGTCAGTAGCCTACGCGATTATTCTTCCCGAAGGCGTTGAGAAACCACCGTTGAGGTACCATCGGAGCCCATGGACACTCCATAGAGCGTGTCAGCAATTTCCATGGTTCTCTTTTGATGAGTGATGATGACCAACTGTGAGGTTGCCCGTAATTCTTCGTAGATCCCCAACAGACGCCCAACATTCGTATCATCGAGAGCAGCCTCCACCTCGTCAAGAACATAAAACGGACTCGGGCGCGCCTTAAACAGGGAAATCAAGAAGCAAACAGCAACCAAGGCACGTTCTCCACCAGAGAGCAGCGACAACCTCTTCACCTTTTTCCCCGCAGGGCGAGCCTCCACCTCTATTCCCGTCGTCAACCACTCATCAGGCTCAGTGAGTAAGAGCCTTCCTTCACCCCCAGGGAAGAGCCGGGAGAAAGTGGACGCAAACTCGCGCTCAACATCCTTGTAGGCTTGCGAAAACACCTCTTGGACACGGGCATCGACTTCATCGATGATGGACAACAAATCCACTCGGGTCTTTTTCAAATCCTCCAACTGGGAGGATAGGAACCGGTGACGCTCCTGCATTGCATCAAATTCTTCGAGAGCCAAAGGATTGATCCGCCCCAGCAGCTGAAGATCGCGTTCAGCAGTTCTCAATCTCTTCATCTGATCTTCACGGACGAACGGTATCGATTCAGTTTCGCCAGTTTCAGGATCTGCCTCACCAACAGGAATCAGGCACTGGGGCCCGTACGTCGCCATGAGAGCCTCAACATCAAGACCAACCTCATCCATGACCCGTTGAGACAAAGCATCGATACGCATCTTTTGTTGGGCCAACGCCAGTTCATCATGGTGAGCGGAATCGACAATTGTTTGGAGTTCTTCCGACAAATCTCGTACGCGGCGCCGAGCAGACTCCGCAGAAGTCTCAGCCAGGGTACGTGCCTGATTCAGTTCGCTCCTGTGTTCCTCGGCTATCGCGAGAGACGATGCTATACGCTCATCGAGCCATAAGGCTGCCTCTTCAGCCTTGCTCGCCACCTCTGCACGGTGTTGAATATGTTCTCTTCTTCGTTCAGCGTCTTGGCGGGCAGCCCTCTCGGTCTCTGCAGTCTTCGTCAAGTTCTCGACTTGTCCAGCAAGCGACCTGACTCGCTCCTCCAAAGTGGTTAGCCCTAGACGTGCTTCCACCTCATGGCTTCGAGCTTGTTTAGCCTGTTCAGCTAGTTCATCTCTATGAGAAGAATCGGGAAGATCAACGTCCAAACCAGGTTCAGCCAAGGAGATTCTTTGTTCAAGTTGCTCAGCAAGTCTGCGAATATCATCCAATTCCTGCGAGGAAGTTTCGATCTGCTGGGAGTAGCGTTCAACGTCTGTTTCCGCTAGTACGCTCGCCTGTCGCAGTGCGGCAAGTTGGGTGGAGGTTGCACTATAGGCAGCCTCGGCCTCTTTGTATTCGGTAGCTGCCTGAAAAGACAGATCTTGGGCTTTGGTGAATTCCATCTCGCAGGAATCTACCTCTGCTTCAACCTGGCGAAGTTCACTATCTACCATTGAGAGTTCCTTCTGAGCTGCTACCAATGTTGATGCGAGTTGAATCGCTGAAGGCTGAGACTGCGACCCTCCACTGATATGGCCAGCTGTGAGAGTTTCACCATTGATGGTGACAAAGCGCAATTCGGGGTTCTTCTCCACCAAAGTTCTACCTTCGGAAAGAGAGTCAACAACCACGGTTGAACCGAGCAATCCTGCCACAGCTGAGAGTACGGGTTTCTCAGCGCTGATCACCGATAGTAATCCTCTGCTGCCAGTGGGTGGGTGTGGGCGAGAAGGCACAGACGATGGTGCGTAGACCACTTCGGCTCGCCCGTGATCCTTAGCGTGTACGACATCCATGGCCTTCATCGAGCAGTCAAGATCTTTCATTACCACTGCCTCGCCAGCTGTTCCCAACCCTGCTGCGACTGCTTTTTCGTACCCGGATTCCACACGGATCAAGGAAGCCAAAGACCCAAGAATCCCCGAGATCTTGGATTCTTTGACCAACCATGTGGAGCCATCACGATTTGATTGTAGAGCCAACTCGAGTGCCTCAATTCGAGCAACAAGGCCAGCTCGTCGCTCAACACAGGCGCTCACTCGTGCCTTAGCTTCGTCCCGGGTGGTACGTGCCTGATCGAGTCCTTGTTCAGCTTGGTCGCGCTTCGAAGCTAAATTCGACAGATCCACGTTGGGAAGTTCTGCTTCCTGGTCAGCCAGCTCTTCAGCTGCACGGTCAGCACGTTGTTGAGCCTCACTATGTGCTTGGACTAATTCATGTAAGCGAACAGCTTGGTTTTCACTGCGATGTTTCGTCGATGATAGTTCACCCACTAAGCGAGCATGGTCCTCACGGCTGGTTGATCTGGCTCGTACTAAGGTTTCAAACTCTTGGGCTGCAGCTTGATGAGCCGCCTCAGCATCCTGTCTCGTTGTGGTTGTCTTCGTTAATTTCTCAGCTCTCTTCGAGATTTCATCACGAAGGGCTGCTTCCTCTTCTCTCATCGAAACCGCTTGAGCAAGTAGGGTGTCAGGATCACGAGCCGGGTTCGTTGAAACTATAGGCATGGCTTCAGCGCTGCGTACTCTTTCTTGGGCGAGTGAGATCACTGAATGAACTCGCTCAGCAATAGCTGTCAGTGAGAACCACGTTTCTTGGGTACGGCGATAGGCAGATTCCTTGTCGATGGCACCAAGGCGTCCTTCATCTTCTTCAAGTCGAGCTTGAACAAGATCAGCTTCTACTTTGATTCTGCGGGCTTGAATACTGTGCTCATCAGCCATCTCTGCAGCGAGAACCTCGTGAGCTTGGGTGAGATCGTCCGCTAACAGTCGAGCTTTGGCATCACGCAGATCAGCTTGAACTGCTGAAGCCCTCTTAGCTACCTCTGCTTGGCGGCCCAAAGGTTTCAACTGGCGACGGATCTCAGAGATGAGGTCAGTGAGGCGGTGAAGATTTGCTTGGGTTGCGTCAAGTTTTCTCAGAGCTTTCTCTTTGCGTTCGCGATGTTTGAGAACCCCAGCGGCTTCCTCGACGAAACCACGCCTAGTCTCGGGGGTGGCTTGAAGAATCTGATCGAGTTCACCTTGCCCAACCACCACATGCATCTCACGCCCAATGCCAGAATCTGAGAGTAATTCTCGAACATCAAGCAGGCGGCACACTGTTCCATTGATGGCGTATTCTGAGTTTCCGTTACGAAATTTCGTACGAGAAATCGTCACCTCGGAATAGTCGATAGGCAAAGCACCATCCGAATTGTCGATAGTGAGCTGAATCTCTGCCCGCCCCAGTGGAGCTCGCGCAGAAGTGCCAGCAAAGATAACATCCTCCATGGACCCTCCACGCAAGGATTTGGCCCCCTGTTCCCCCATCACCCAGGTCAGGGCATCCACAACATTGGATTTGCCTGATCCATTGGGTCCCACAACGCAAGTGATTCCTGGTTCAAGAACCAAGGATGTGGTGGAGGCAAACGACTTGAACCCACGAAGGGTGAGCTTCTTGAGATACATCACCCCTCCTTGGTTGGGTCGACATCGACATCTGGTGTTCTGATCGCGCGAAAAGTCCAGAACTTATTCAACAGGAAACTGACTGGAACAGTCACACAGACCATAATCATATGTGCCCAGTACCATTTTGTGCGAAATCCTGTGGTGTTATCAAAGATGGCTTCGGAAAGCCCGATCGGTGAACCAGGATGCATGAGGGCTAATTCCAGAATCATTCCCAGCCCTTGAGCTATCAGCCCCACAGTGAAGAAGGGAAGGAATTCTTTCCACCAGCTGGCATGGCTGTTCGAGCGAAAAGACCACAATCGATTGAACTGGTAATTCCACACATTAGCCACAACAAAAGCGATCATAGAGAAAACCATGAACCACCGAAGAGCGAAACTCGTCCCAGGAATGGTGATCCAGACATTCTCAACTTCAGCACCAGAAATCACTAGTGGGGCTACTTTCTTCACGCAATAGGCTGTGAACAGATTCACGAGGACCCCAGATGAGCCAACAACACAGAACTTGGCAAGCTGGCTCAAACTGGCTGTGTGACGAGTGAGGAATTGCTGGATCATCTCACCTATTCTCCGGTGAGCCCCATGAGGTATCCGTACGCTACTTCTGCCGCATTCTGTTCTGCAGCGCGCTTAGATGATGCACTGCCTTGCCCTCGTTGTTCACCTTGAATACACAGGCTTGCTTGGTAGGTACGTTCATGGTCGGGCCCGAAAGCTTCACAGAAATAATCTGGGGTGCCTAAACCTTGTGAAGCCATCAACTCTTGGAGTGAGGACTTCCAATCGAGAGCTGCACCCAGTTCCCCAACATGGGTAATCTCCGAATCGAGCAGTTCATGGATTAACCCAGCAGAAGCGTCCAGCCCCCCCGCCAAATGGACAGCACCAATCACGGCTTCCATCGTGTCAGCGAGGATGGAATCCTTGGATTCACCTTTTGTCGCGATCTCTCCTTTGCCCAATTTCACCTGGGCCCCCAGGTCGAGTTCTTTTGCCTTGCGTGCCAACGTCGCACCACTGACGACTGCTGCTCTCACTTTGGCTAGTTGGCCTTCGGTACGATCGGGGTAGGTGTGGTAGATGTGTTCGGTGACCACGAGTCCCAGGACCGAATCACCAAGGAATTCCAAGCGTTCATTTGTTGGACCTCGACCGTTTTCATAGGCCCAGGAGCGGTGAGTGAAAGCGAGATCAATAAGTTGGGGGTCAACCTCGATCCCCAACTTTTCAAAAATGACCGATAGTCGGCTCACCAGTGTTTAGGCTTCGAGAACCTGACGCCTGGTTCCTCGTGGGCCGTACTGCCCACAGGACGGGCAGGCGGTATGGGGCAGATGCTTCTCTGCACAGGCAGGATTGGCGCAGGTCACCAAGCATGGCACCTTCGCTTTCCACTGGGACCGACGGGCATGGGTGTTTGCTCGCGACATCCGCCTCTTCGGAACAGCCACTGGTCTTCTCCTTCATCCATGCCCTCACTAGTGGGCAACTAGGACATCTTACCCCACTGTGACAGGCTAAGCCAACGTGAGTCGATATCATCATCGTGGTGATGATCTGGTTCCGCATTGAGATCTATTCCGCACTGCAAACACAATCCACGACAATCATCACTGCACACTGGGGACAGTGGTTGGTCGAGGATCAGTGCATCGCGAATCGGTTGGTCTAAATCAATGGAACCGTTCTCGATGACCAACACGTCTTCTGTTTGGTCATCATAGGGGGTGTCTTCGTAGACGAATAACTGCACAATCGGTGCCTCAAACTCATGCGAGGTGAGGCGAAGACAGCGCGAACACTCGGCATCAATGGTGGCATGGACATTGCCCGTGACTAGTACGCCTTCACCAACAGATTGAAGTTCTCCACCCACCGCGATCACATGGTCAGGTGGAATAACACTGAGCCCCACAGCAAGGGCTTCATTCAAGGTCTCTTCGACACGGAACTCAGCAACTGCACCCTTGGTTCTCTTCAGCGGGGTCAGTGAAACAGTAAAAGGGCTTTTCTTCACTTACACCGACCACCGCGGCATGATCGTCGTGTGTGGCTCTTCCGAGTCATCAATCTTGGCTCGGCTCATGAGGCGTTCACGCATGACACCGACACGTGAGAGGGTCACCTGCAGTTCAGCTTCAAAAGCAGCCAGGCGGGTTTCTACGTATCGATCTGCCTCAGCGAGTAGTTCCTCTTGTTCCGCTTTGGCTTTTGCTTCGATGCGGGCTGCGCGTACCTTAGCTTCCTGGACGATTTCGTGCTGATCAACAATATCCCAAGCCCGTCGAGACGACTCGGGGGCCATCTCTGCACTTTGTGCTTCAAAGTCTTCTTCAAGACCGGCAATGATGGCATCCAGGAAGGCAAGAGTCTCAGCACGGTTCATCATGCATGAAGCCGACATCGGCACTGCCCGCGCTTCGACAACATTTCTTTTGAGGTCTCTGAGGCGACGTTCTGTTTGGGAGCTTTCCAGCATGACTACTCCTTCTCCAAGGCATGCACGACACTTGGTGGTACGTACCGGGTAATATCCCCACCTGCCCGAGCAACTGACCGTACCAGGGTTGAGGAAATGAATCCAATTTCTACTGCACTGGGCAAGATAACAGTATCGATATTCCCCAATGATGAGTTCATGGCAGCCATTGCCCATTCTGCTTCAAAATCTGCTCCACCTCGGGCACCTCGTACAATCACTGAGACCGAGTGATCAGCGCAGAAATCAACGAGGAGCCCCTCCATGGGTTCAACACTCACGGTGGGCAGATGCCTGAGTGCTTCGGTTGCCATCTGTACACGAGCATCCATATCGCAGAAGTAGTTCTTTGAATTGTTGACACCGACGGCCACAATCACCTCGTCAAAGAGTTCACTGGCCCTGGTCACCACATCAAGATGGCCTAGGGTGAGCGGATCATAGGAACCAGGGACGACTGCTTTCACCGCTACCTCATTTCTGCTGTGTAGATCACTGACTCTCCATAGTGTCGCGTACAGACATTAAGGAAACTCTCAGGAAACTCTACCGCAGAACTGCGTCGAGAGCGTTCCACCAGAACTATTCCATGAGATTTGACCAATCCTCGATCATTGATATGAGAAATCAACTGGTCGACGTCTGCCGTGGGCAACTCATAGGGCGGATCCATCCAGACAATATCAAAGGTGGTGGATTCTCGGGAAACAAATGGCCCAACATTACGGGACACAATGGTTCCTCGTACACCAAGAGTTTCACAATTGGCCCGAATCACACCAGCGCTGAGGTGATCAACCCAGGTGGCCTCTGCCCCCCGGCTGACTGCTTCCAACCCCATCGCGCCAGATCCAGCAAACAAATCCAAGAATCTCAGTGAGGCCAATTGCTCGGCTGGATCTCGATCTGCAACACCCAAAGTTGAGGCTAGATACGAGAAAACTGACTCCCTGACACGATCAGTTGTCGGCCTCGTCGTGGTACCTTTCGGCGTGGCAAACCGCCGAGAAGCCAAAGAACCTGCAATAATCCTGCTCACAGCACCAGATTACGTGAAAGAATCCTCTTATGACAGAAAACGACTCTCCCGTCACCTTTCTCGATACTGACAAGGCATGGGATCTTCTGGCAGGCGAGCGCCTCGGTCGCCTCGCAGTCCTCACCGATTCTGGGGTGGACATCTTTCCTATCAACTATGTTGTCCAAGGGGAATCCTTGGTCTTTCGTACAGCAGAAGGGACCAAACTCTCAGCGGTGACCGCGCATGCAGAGGTCACCTTTGAGATCGACCAATGGAATCAGGACGCCGGATATTCTGTTGTCGCTCGAGGACGCGCTATAGCTATCAGCGATCCTGCAGAAATCTCCCAAGTTGAAGCACTCGGGCTTCGCCCCTGGGTACCCACCTTTAAGACAATCTTCGTACGCATCATCATCCATGAGTTAACAGCCCGCAAGTTCTCCTTCGGACTGGATCCCATCGACAAATACCGCTAAAACCTGCGGACACTAGGTGGAGTCTTCAAGGTCGCCCTGGGCCCGGGTTTCAATATCCATGATGTAGTCAGCGATTCCTGGATCTAGCCCCTGAGGATCCTTGGTGACCACCTCGGCAGCAATACTTCTCGCCAACTCAATGATCTGACTATGTTCAAGGACCTTAAGTAGTCGCAGAGAGCTACGTTTTCCCGACTGGCTCATCCCCAAAACATCGCCCTCTTTGCGAAACTCAATGTCTTTCTCCGCCAACAGAAAACCATCAGTTGTCGAAGCGACTGCAGCAAGTCGATGACGAGCCTGGGAGCCCTCTTCAGCCTTGGTCATCAACAGGCACACCCCCGGGTAGGCTCCCCGACCGATGCGACCACGTAGTTGGTGCAACTGAGAGATCCCAAACATGTCAGCGTCGACAATGACCATCATGGTGGCATTAGGCTGATCAAGGCCCACCTCAATCATGGAAGTTGCAACCAAGACATCGAGTTCGTGGGCAGCGAAACGTTGCATGGTTGCTGTTTTCTCTGAACCAGGCATCCGCCCATGGAGGATATCCACTCGAAGATTCTTCAATACTCCACTTGACAGTTGTTCGGCAAGCTCGACCACAGAGGCTCCATCTTTCCCATCGCTTGGATCTATTCGCGGAGCAACAATGTAGACCTGATGTCCTTGTTCCACTTCTTCGCGTACTCGTTGCCAAGCTCTGTCAACCCATGTGGGATGTGTGGTGACATCGATCACCGTTGTTGCCACCTCAGCACGTCCAGCAGGGATCTCTTGAAGAGTTGACATGTCCAGGTCAGCGAAAACTGTCATAGCCACTGAGCGAGGGATCGGTGTAGCTGTCATCACCAAGACATGCGGGCGTGAGTCTTCTTGGGATGCTAAAGCATGACGCTGCTCAACTCCGAATCGATGCTGCTCATCGACAACAACCAAACCAAGGTCGTGGAATTTGACAGCACGGCTGAGAAGCGCATGGGTGCCAACGATGATACCTGCCTGACCGTTCCAGATTTCCTCCAGAGCAGCAGATCGAGCCGACGGAGTCATCGAACCAGTCAACAACGCGACATTGGTTCCCACTCCCCCGCTCAGGAGACTTCCGCACCCCAGGTCCCCAAGCAGGGTGGTGATGGTTTCATAGTGCTGGTGGGCCAGCACCTCGGTGGGGGCTAGGAGCACACCTTGACCTCCACTATCCACCACAGAGAGCATTGCTCGCAGCGCAAGGACAGTCTTGCCTGAACCAACCTCACCTTGGAGCAGTCTCTGCATGGGAGAATCCTTAGCCAAGTCTTCAGCAATTTCTTCCCCTACACGAATCTGCTCATTGGTGAGAGTAAAGTGAAGAGAAGAATCAAAGGATTTCAGGAGCTTTCCACCCACACGTGGGATGGCTGACATTGTTGAGGTGCCATGGCGGCGGTAGGCCATCGCCACCTGTGCAGCGAAAGCTTCATCAAACAGAAGCCGCTTCACACCTTGCCCATAGGCTTGCTTACTTGTGGGAGTGTGAACATCTCGTAGGGCATCACCCAACGCTGGCACCTCAGCACGTTTGCGTATCCAATCAGGCAAAGGGTCATCGAGGCCAACCATCATGTTCAGAACCAAAGAAATGGATTCACTAACCGTCCAGGTTGGCAACTTGGAGGTTTGCGGATATAGCCCCACAAAAGAACTGGCTGTTGCTATCTTCGCCATCTTTGCATTTTGTTTGGACCCCACAAATCCATCATCGGTGATCATGACAAAGGCGGGGTGGGCAAGCTGAGGTGCATCGTGAAACCAACTCAGCTTCCCTGCGAAAATTCCACGAGTGGATTGGGAGAGTATCTTCTGCCAGTACGAAATCAGGGAACTTCGCCCAAAGAATGTTGCTGTCAGGGTGGCGCGACCATCACTGAGCCGCACTTCTAGTCTCTGGCGCGGAGACTGCCCTTTAACTTCCACGCTCGCGACATTCGCAATGACAGCCAAGTATTCTTCACTGCCGCGATGATGGTCGATGATCGTGCGAAGATCAGTGAGATCGGTGCCAGACATGAGATGGCGTGGCAGAAGGTGGAGAAGGTCACCAACTGTGACACAGTTGAGCCCCAGAAAAGCCTTAGCTGTGTCAGCTCCGAGAGCTTTGGTCAACGGCATCGCTAATTGTGCGAATGTCGTAGTCTTCCAAGGTGGGGTCACAGCTCACAGCCTACCAAGCTAGTGGTTTCTACTCCCTCCGTACGGATATCTCTTCTGGGAATAGAAAAACCCGCCGAGGCGGGTTATCGATTTTGAGGTGGTTTCACTCAACGAGCAACCTTGCCAGCTTTCAGGCAACTGGTGCAGACATTGATCCTCTTAGGGGTACCACCAATCACAGTGCGTACTTTCTGGATATTTGGATTCCAGCGACGCAGAGTCTTTTTCTTGGACCAGGGCACATTGTGTCCAAACCCAGGGCGCTTCGCGCAGATCTGACAGACGGCAGCCATACTTTCTCCTTGATTACCGCTCGGCGATGCCAAGCTAACTGAGACATTCTACATCGAAGACCAAGGAATACCCAAATACAACTGTTTAGGACTGAACCACAATGGGGAGGATCATGGGGCGAGTTTTCAGGGTCGAAGAAACCCAACGCCCTAGGGTACGACGGATATTTTGCTGATGGAGATATGTGTCACTGACCCCATTGAGAATCTCTTTCTTCAGATTTGACTCAATCAGGGCAGTCACCTCATCGAACACAGCATTGTCATCACTGACTCCTCGGGCATGGACATCAACTGACACCACTTCATGATCATTGACATTGATCACAGCAATGATAGTGATGAATCCTGCGGCCCCCAAGATGCGCCGGTCCTTGAGTGATTCTTCACTAATGGTGCCCACGGTTGCCCCATCAACCAAGATATATGAGGTATCAACCTGCCCCACCACCTTGGCTTGATGATTGGCAAGATCGATAACAACCCCATCTTCACCGATCAACACGTTCTCAACACCACTAGATCGGGCAATGTTCCCATTTGCAATGAGATGGCGGGGCTCCCCATGGATGGGGAGGACATTGTGAGGTTGAACGATGTTGTAGCAATACAGCAATTCTCCAGCGCTCGCATGCCCAGAGACGTGGACCAAAGCATTCGCCTTATGAACCACTGTGGCTCCCAAACGAGACAGGCCGTTGATCACCCGCGACACCGAGTTCTCATTGCCCGGAATCAACGAGGAAGCCAACAAGATAGTGTCCTGTGGGCCAATCTCAATGTTTGGATGAGTCCCCTGCGCCATGCGTGCCAACGCCGCCATGGGTTCCCCTTGAGAACCAGTACACATGATCGCCAGACGATCCTCACCAATACTCTCCATCTCAGATTGGTCGATCACTGTGCCCGAGGGACACTCCAGATAACCCAGCTCCTGGGCAATACCCATATTGCGGACCATAGAACGGCCCACAAACACCACAACACGGCCATGTTCATGGGCTTGGTTGATCACCTGCTGTACACGGTGAACATGCGAAGCGAAACTAGCGACAACAATTTTGCCCGGAGCTTGGTCAAAGACTCGGTGCAGAGCTGGTTCAACCTTCAATTCACCATCAACAAATCCCGGAATCTCAGCATTGGTGGAATCGACCATCATCAGGTCCACTCCCTCTTCCCCGAAACGTGCGAAAGCTCGCAAGTCCGTGAGACGTTTGTCTAAAGGAAGTTGATCCATTTTGAAGTCACCTGTGTGAAGAACCGTTCCCCCAGCAGTACGCAGAAAAATCGCCACCGCATCAGGTATCGAATGGCTGACCGCAACGTACTCCACATCAAATTGGTTGCCAATCTTCATTCGTTGCCCATCACTGACCTCAATCAGTCGCGGTGATGACACGTTATGCTCTTGGAGTTTGGAGCTCAAAAAAGCCAAGGTCAGCTTGGACCCATAGATGTCGATCTTCTCCGATTCTTTGAGAAGGTACGGCACTGCACCAATGTGATCCTCGTGCCCATGGGTAAGAACCAGCCCCACTACATCATCAAGACGCTCAGCAATAGCGTCATAGCCGGGCAGGATCAGATCGACTCCAGGGTGGTCATCTTCAGGGAAGAGTACGCCAGCATCAATGAGCAGGATTTCCCCATTGATCTCGAAGGCAGTCATATTGCGACCGACATCACCCAAACCACCCAGTGGAATAACCCGCAGAGTATCTGGGGCAAGCTCGGGTGGAGCCAGGAGAGGACTATTCATTCAAGACTCCCGCCAAACCAAGAACTGGTTCAAGCCCCACAGTCAGCCCCCGGTGTTCGCTGACCCAGCGGATACCTTGGAGAACACCCGGCATATAACTTGAACGCGCCCGAGCATCATTGACCACACTCAAAGTCTCACCAGCGCTGGTGAAACGTACCTCTTGAGCTGCAATGACACCAGGAAGGCGAAGTGAGTGAACACGAATACCATCCACACTTGCTCCACGAGCACCGCTAAACTCATGGGTGGTCGAATCCACCATGGGCGCGCAATCGGCCTGGTGGCGAGCTTGGGCAATACGTTGGGCTGTGGAGGCGGCCGTACCCGAAGGAGCATCAGCTTTACCCGTGTGATGGGTTTCAATGATCTCCACCGATTCGAAGTACGGCGCTGCCACCTGCGAAAAATGCATCATCAGCACTGCGCCAATCGAAAAATTGGGTGCAATCAGTACCCCGACTGATGGATCCTCACCAAGTTGTTGGCGGACCTGCTCCAGACGCTCTGGGGTAAAACCGGATGTACCAACGACGATAGAAATCCCTTGCTCAACACACCAGGTGATGTTGTCCATGACCGAATCAGGGTGAGTGAAATCCACCACCACATCCCCACCGCTTGCCTTGTCGCGTGAATCAGCAATATCGATGCCAGCAATCAACTCCAGCTCAGGATCGAGGCTGATGGCCCGACAGGTTTCACCACCCATACGACCATCAGCACCAAAGACTGCAATTTTCATGACTTAACTCGCAGGTGTCGGTTCATCATCTTCCCCGATGACAGGGGTCAAGGACAGCTTTCCACGATCATCAATGTCAAGTACTTCCACTTGGAGCTTCTGGCCAACAGTGACAACATCGTCGACACTCTCGACACGGTTACCACCAGCTAGTGCTCTCATCTTTGAAATGTGAAGCAGCCCATCCTTACCAGGGACCAGGGAGATGAAGGCACCAAAGGCAGTGGTCTTAACGACCGTACCCAAGAAGCGTTCACCCTTTTCAGGTAAATGAGGATTAGCAATAGAGTTCACCATTTGGCGCGCTGCTTCAGCAGCATCACCATTGTCTGCACCGATGTACACTGTGCCGTCATCTTCGATAGCGATATTGGCGCCAGTGTCATCCTGAATCTGATTGATGACCTTACCCTTAGGCCCGATCACTTCACCGATCTTGTCAACAGGAATAGTGACTGTCAAAATGCGCGGAGCATACTGACTCATTTCACCAGGGGCACCAATCGTTGCATTCATGATTTCCAAGATGGCATGGCGTGCTTCGCGAGCCTGCAACAATGCACCGGCTAACACATCAGCGGGGATCCCATCGAGTTTGGTGTCCAGCTGAAGGGCAGTCACGAAGTCCTTGGTTCCAGCGACCTTAAAGTCCATGTCCCCCAGGGCATCTTCTGCCCCAAGGATGTCGGTCAAGGCCAGATATTCTGTCTTGCCATCGACATCTTCACTCATGAGCCCCATGGCAATACCAGCGATGGGCGCCTTGAGCGGCACACCGGCATGGAGCAGCGCCAAGGTTGAGGCACACACTGACCCCATGGAGGTAGATCCATTCGATCCGAGTGCCTCAGAGACTTGGCGAATTGCGTACGGGAACTCGCTTCGGTTCGGGATCACCGGCACTAGGGCCCTCTCAGCGAGAGCTCCATGTCCGATCTCTCGACGCTTCGGCGAACCTACACGACCAGTTTCACCAGTGGAATACGGGGGGAAATTGTAGTTATGCATGTAGCGCTTGGTGGTTTCAGGAGCCAGTGTGTCAAGCTTCTGCTCCATATCCAACATATTGAGGGTGGACACACCCAAGATTTGGGTTTCACCACGCATGAACAGTGCCGAACCATGGACCCTCGGGATGACCCCAATCTGGCAAGAGATCGGGCGAATATCTTTCGGCCCACGTCCATCTAGGCGTACCTTGTCACTCAAGGTCCGAGCCCGGACAATCTTCTTCGTCAAAGAACGATAAGCCCCAGTGATTTCCTTCTCACGCTCAACGAATTGTTCATCAAGTTCCTCGTGCAGTGCCGCTAAGAGGTCTTCTGTTGCTGTTTCACGCTCCTGCTTGGCGACGATAGTGTTCACTTCGCGAACCCGCTTCTCACCAGCTGCTTCCACAGCCTCCATCACATCATCTTCATAGTCTTTGAAGACAGGGAAGGCGGCGGTTGCTTTCGGGAATTGGGCAGCCAACTCAGCTTGGGCATCACACAACGCTTTGATGAAAGGCTTTGAAGCCTCCAAGCCTTGTGCCACGACTTCTTCCGTGGGAGCAGTACGACCTGAGCGTACCAATTCCCAGGTCTCAGCAGTGGACTCTGCCTCCACCATCATGATGGCAACATCCCCATCGGGAAGTACGCGACCAGCCACAGCCATATCAAAGACGGCTTCTTTCGTCTGGTCAATCGTGGGGAAGGCCACCCATTGGTCTTTGATCAACGCGATTCGCAGACCACCCACAGGGCCAATAAACGGCAAACCGGCCAGCGTAGTAGACATCGAACCAGCATTAATAGCTAACGTGTCATACACCACGGATGGATTGAGTGCCATGACAGTAATGACCACCTGGACTTCATTGCGAAGTCCCTTGGTGAAACCAGGACGAAGCGGACGATCAACGAGCCGTGCAGCAAGAATAGCTGACTCGGGTGGGCGTCCTTCGCGACGGAAAAAAGAGCCCGGAATCTTGCCCGCAGCGTACATCCTTTCCTCAACGTCGACAGTCAGGGGGAAGAAATCGATCGCATCACGCGGGTTTTTGGCCGCTGTGGTTGCCGATGTCAACATGGTGTCGCCGTCAAGATAGACAGCGGCAGACCCAGCAGCTTGCTGGGCGAGGAGGCCTGTTTCGAACCTGACAACATGCTTCCCATAGGAGCCGTTGTCAATAATGGCCTCGGTATATCGAAGGTTGGGACCTTCCATGATCTTTCCTTTTCCGGTACGCGCACGCGTACCATTGCGTGATGAACATGTCCGTGAGGCCTTCATGGTCAGATGCGGTCTTCGATCGTCGCTAGCGGGAAACCCCGACAGCCACCACCAAAGACCGTACGCGATCTGATGGCTCACAACATGTCGTTATGTAATTGTTATTTCTTAGACTACACGCCTTGAGGGGTCCAGACCCCACCCCAAGCTCATTGCCTTGGAGGGGTGTACAGCGCACTTATCGGCGCAGGCCAAGCTTGCTAATGAGCTCACGATAATGTTCAATGTCTTGCTTTGCGACATAGTTGAGCAGTCGACGACGCTGGCCAACCATAAGCATCAAACCACGGTGAGAGTGATGATCACCCTTGTGGACTTTCAAATGCTCAGTGAGATGGGCAATGCGCTTCGATAGGAGGGCAATTTGCACATCAGCGGAACCAGTGTCCCCTGGTGTGATGGCGTATTCTTCGATGATTTTCTTCTTTTCAGCAGCATCCATGTGCCACTCCATTCAACTCGTTGCGCGATGCAAACCCCTGATGGGCAAGCTCTCTTTATTCGCGGCCGAAATACGGCGAATCAACATTACCACAGCCACTGAGCCTCGTCATTCTAGATGCCAGTACGACCGTAGACACCGACACCTAAATCAACCTACCTTCGTGTATGAGCAAAACGGTCATCATCACCGTTAACTGCGTCCGGGAGTGCTGGTCAGGGCCTTGCGTGTGGCTTCGACATCGTGATTCATCTGGGAGATGAGGTCCTGTGGTGAAGAAAACCGCATCTGGGACCGCAAACGGGCCACAAAATCCACACCCACCTTGTCACCATAGAGATGAAGGTCACACTGATCGAGTGCATACGCTTCGACGCGACGAGTATCACCATCGAAAGTCGGGTTCGTCCCTACCGAAATAGCTGCAGGCCACGTTTCGGATTCCCAGTGGAGATACCCCGCGTACACGCCATCTGCTGGGCAAGCGTACCTGTCAGGAACCGTCAAGTTAGCTGTGGGGAATCCGAGTTCACGACCACGCTGATCGCCGAGTACGACGATTCCTTGGTAGCGGAAGAATCGACCCAACATTCCAGCGGCCTGCTCAACGTCCCCAGCCACAAGTGCTGTACGAATACGCGACGATGAGATCCGGCCCTGATGGGCAAGAAGCGGCATCACTGTGACCTGGAATCTGCCTTGGGCATAGTCACTCATCTGTTGACCACCAGCTTGTGCTCCGACTCCGAAACGGAAATTCTCTCCAACAACAACATCACTCGGGTGAAGGGAACAGAGAACTCTCTCGACGAAGTCCTGAGGTGGGGTGGAAGCAAGAGTGTGAGTGAACTCCACAATAGAGACCTCGTCAGCTCCCCCTGCTTTCAGCAGCCTCACCCGGTCAGAAAGACGACACAGTAACGCTGGAGTCTCACTCGGCCTCACAATCGATGTTGGATGAGGCCAAAAGGTGACGGCAATGACCGTACCGTCAGGGCCTGCAAGCTTCCTCGCTTCGCTGAGTATTGCTTGATGGCCGAGGTGTACCCCATCAAAGTTACCGATCGCCAGTACCCTACCCATCATGGGCCTCCCCTCGGCTGCGCACATCGCCAGAGGCCCCAATCCCGTCACCCTGCGGCTGGGTGACGAGCGAAGCGAGGAACACCTGCTCGCAGGGTCCAGACTCCACAGTTGTGGGACTGTCCAGTCTGGATTCTGCGAGTCGCGCTGGCGCGCTCCGCAGAATGACAGAGGGCTGAGAATGCGTAGACTCCTTTTCCTCGTCACCTTGCAAGGACAGGGACGGTGGTGAGTCGATAAACACAGCGACAGGTCGAGCGCAACCACTGACTGTCTCATCAGGCTCGTATAGAGCTACAAGATCGTGGTCGTACATCATTGAGGCCAGTTTAGTCGCCAGGGTGATGGGTAACCTGCGTCCCACGGAAATGTCGCGTACTTGGTCATCGTCCACCTCAACTACTGGTGCGATGTGTGGAGCCATCTCGCCCATGGAGATCAGTGACCTACTACTGATCCCTTCTATGGTACGAGCTTGATCCACACTGAGATCCCCGATGCGAGTACGCCTCAAAGCAGTCAGGTGCCCTCCCACACCCAGGTCACGACCCAAGTCACGAGCCAAAGCACGAATATAGGTGCCCGAAGAGCAATCAACCACCACATCAATATCTACCCACGGTGAACCGTCCACCCGGTGTGTCAGAGAGAACTGATCAATAGTAACCTCACGTGGACTCAGTTCGACACTCTCCCCAGCACGTACCCTCGCATAGGATCTCTTCCCATCGACTTTGATCGCCGACACTGCACTAGGAACCTGCTGGATTTTTCCCAGGTACGAAGACACGACTTCCGAAATCTCATCCGTGGACAATGAGGTGGACAGTACCCACTTCCCCAGCAACTCACCTTCGGCATCATCAGTGGTCGTCCCAGCTCCCAGGCGAATCGTCGCCACATATTGCTTCGTGTGGCCTGCAATGTACCCCAATAAGCGAGTCGCACGACCAACCCCAATGATGAGCAGTCCTGTTGCCATGGGATCAAGGGTGCCCCCATGGCCGACACGTCGAGTTCCTAGAGCCTTCCTCACCTGTGCCACAACTGTGTGCGAAGTGACCCCGGAAGGTTTGTCGATGAGGAGAAACCCTGATACCGACGGTTCAGTCACCATCATCCTCATCGTCGTGGCGATAGGGATCAGATTCCCCTGCAAAACCAGCATCAACAGCTTTGGCAGCAATCTCGGCATCAGACTTCCTGACCGCATCAAGCAGTGCCTCAAACTCATCGGAGGATTCCGGCAGAGAGTCCGCTACGAACGTGATCGATGGGGTGAACTTCATTTTCACTCCCCGAGCAACAGCCGAACGGACTTGCCCCTTGGCTGCTTCCAAGGCTAGAGCAGAATCCTCGTGAGCTGATTGATCTCCTAGAACCGTGTAGAAGATTTCTGCTGCCTGCCAATCCTTGCTCAAGCGAACATCAGTGATCGTGACAAAACCCAAACGAGGGTCCTGAATGCGTCGTGACAGCATCTCAGCAGCAATGAACTTAATCTGCTCAGCAACCTTTTGAGCGCCTGGTCCAGTCATGAACTCTCCTTAGTTAACAATGGTTTGCGTGTGGCCCGACTACAGTCACCACAAAAGGTACGTCCCCATGTGTTCTGTCAGGGAATACCACCTCAGTCTCGTGGCTTCTCCACCATCTCATAGGTCTCAATCTGGTCCCCGATACGAATATCAGAGAAACCAGTCAACGTCATGCCACATTCGTAACCTTCACGAACCTCCACGACATCGTCTTTTTCACGTCGAAGAGTATTAATCGAGGTCTCCGCAACAACAATTCCATCACGAACAACACGCGCCTGTGCGTGGCGACGAATCGTACCGGACAAAATCATGCATCCAGCGATCATGCCTGCCTTCGAATACTTGAAGGTTTCACGAATTTCGGCTGTACCGCGAGCCTGCTCCTCAAATATTGGCTTGAGCATACCCTTGAGTGCTGATTCCACATCATCAATAGCCTGATAGATGATTGAGTAGTAGCGGATATCGACACCCTCCTGGTTCGCTACCTGCGTGGCATGCCCTTGAGCACGGACATGGAAACCAATAATGATGGCGTTGGAAGCTGCAGCGAGTGCCACATTCGTCTCAGTGATAGCACCCACGCCACGGTCGATGATGCGTAAGGTCACCTCATCGCCGACATCGATATTGAGCAGGGCATCCTCCAAGGCTTCCACTGATCCAGCAGAATCACCTTTGAGAATGAGGTTGAGCTCTTCGCCTTTCTCCATTTCTTTGAAGAGGTCCTCTAAGGTACGGCGCTTGGTCGCCTTAGCTAGGGCGGCAGCACGCATGCGCGCTTCACGCTTCTCTGCGATCTGACGCGCAGTGCGTTCGTCATCAACCACGAGGACGTTATCACCAGCTCCAGGAACTGCAGTGAGTCCAAGAATCTGAACAGGGGTGGACGGATCAGCTTCCTCCACCATGGCGCCATGATCGTTGATCAGTGCACGCACACGCCCATAGGAGTTCCCCACAACGATCGAGTCACCAATATTCAACGTACCGCGCTGAACAATGGTCGTGGCAACCGGGCCACGTCCACGATCCAAATGGGCTTCGATCGCCACACCTTGAGCTGGCATGTGTGGGTCAACACGAAGATCCAAAGATGCATCAGCGGTGAGCACAATAGCTGTGAGCAATTCATCGAGCCCGTCACCAGTCACGGCAGAAACATCAATGAACATGGTATCGCCGCCATAGGTGTCGGGCACGAGCCCATACTCACTGAGTTGTCCACGTACCTTGGAAGGATCAGCACCCTCCTTGTCGATCTTGTTCACTGCGACCACCACAGGCACATCTGCAGCTGTGGCATGGTTGAGTGCTTCAACAGTTTGCGGCATCACTCCATCATCAGCCGCCACCACCAACACGGCAATGTCAGTGACCTGGGCGCCACGCACACGCATAGCGGTGAAGGCCTCGTGTCCAGGGGTATCAATGAAGGTCACACTGCGATCCTCACCATCAACCTTGGTAGCGACTTGGTAGGCCCCAATAGCTTGGGTGATGCCACCGGCTTCACCTTCGACAATATTCGTACGACGGAAAGCATCCAACAACTTCGTCTTACCATGATCCACGTGGCCCATGATGGTGACAATAGGTGAACGTACGACAAGGTCAGCTTCATCAGCTAAGTTTTCACCGAAACCCAAATCAAAGGTCTGAAGTAGTTCACGATCCTCGTCTTCAGGGGAAACCACCTGGATGTCGTAATTCAATTCTGACCCGAGAATTTCTAAAGTGTCATCGCTGACCGATTGGGTTGCTGTGAGCATCTCTCCCATGTTGAAGAGCAATTGCACTAGTTGTGCGGGATCAACGCCAATTTTTTCAGCAAAATCGGTGAGGGAAGATCCGCGAGGCAAGCGAACAGTTTCACCGTCACCTGGGCGAATCCGAACACCAGAAATGGTGGGTGCTTCCATTTCATCAAACTCTTGGCGGCGGAGTTTCTTTGACTTCTTGTTCTTTCGTGCAGGTGCACCTTGACGCCCGAAGGCTCCCTGAGTTCCTGAACCAGTACGGCCCCCTCGCCCTCCACGACCCATCGGCATCCCAGGACCCTGGGTGGGTCCACCAAAGGGGCTGGAGCCACGCCCTCGCGCTGGGCGCCCTGCTCCCGTTGGGGCTGATGAACCTGGGCCAGCTCCACGCGTGGGCGCACCTGTGGAACCACTCCTGGAGAATCCGGGAGGTCCACCGGCTCCAGGGCGTTGACGCGAGCCCTCACCTGGTCCTCTGGAGGATTCTTCACGTGGTGGGCGGCGTACTCCCATCCCCTGAGAGGGGGCATAAGGATTATTCCCTGGTCGTGGAGCTCCCGGGCGGCGGGCTTGACCCGGAGCCGGTCGAGGCATCGGGCGAGGAATCATGGACGACGGTTTCGGAATAGAAGGTTTACCATCTGCTTCGTCAGGTTTGTCAGTTACTGGTGGATCAACAATCTCTGGCTCACTGTCAGCAACTGGTTCACTCACTTCAGGCTGCGGCGACTCACTCTCGGTCGGTGCTGCCGGAGGCATGGGTGCTTCTTGACTCAGCGGTGGAGGTGGGGTTTCTACCACTGGCGGTGCAGGTGGAGCAACGGAAGCAAACTTTTCTCGTAAACGTCTTTCCACTGGTGCTTCGACAGTCGAGGAGGCAGACCGAACGTACTCCCCCATTTCTTTCAGGGTAGCGAGAACAGTCTTGCTATCGAGTCCGAGCTCTTTCGCAAGCTCGTGGACGCGGGTCTTGGCCACAAATCTCCTTCGTGCCCGAAACGCGTCCGGGCAGGGCTAAGTAGTGAGGGTGCTCATCGTATGCAACTCATCGTAAGTTCATGAGCAAAAGCCCACCTTCATGATTCCACCTTCCTGTCTGACAGGCCGGTGAGCCCACCACAGTGGTAGGCCATCGGATAGTTTAGGGCATAACGAGCGTGAAACCCAACATCCGCTCAGGCAAAGAGCCAACTGAGGTCAATCTCAGGCATGAGGGTGATGACATGGCATGATGGTAGTCATGGACTGGCCAATCGTGGTGACCTTGGGGGTTTGCGCCCTAGCAGCAGTCATCCTTGCTTTTATAGCGGACAACAATGACGCCCAACGCCGAAAAGACATACTGGCTAGTGCTCCCGATCGCCATGGCTTGGAAGGTCTCGACATGACGTACCTCCAGGAAGAAGAAATCCGCACTCGCGGGTTCACCGGTGATGACGTTGAAGATATCTCCTCTGAGAAGTTGTCCCAGGCAGTTCAGCTATCAGGGGGATGGGCGTCACAGGATTTCATCAACACCGCTCACACCAAGCAAGCCATTCACCACGCACCCTTTGTCCTGGTCATCGATCAGGTCAGCAGTCTTCGCTTGCTTCATCCAGTCCTCGAACACATTCATACCCACCAGGTTCCACTGGTCGTGGTCGCTCGCGAGATTGATCACGAGACCCTGACCACGTTGGGCCTCAATGCCCTGAGCGGACGGCTGCGCTGTCTATGCGTACAAACTCTGGAGCTTCAACCCTTTGCAGAAGCCGCTGGTTGTGAGATTGCGTCACACCACGATTTGATGGCGGGATATCTTGCGCCATCCATCAAAGGATCGTGCCAGTTCTGGGTCTGCGATGCCCAACATTCGTGGGTGGGACGCAACTAAATATGTGGCCAGGGTCGGGATCGAACCGACGACCTCATCCTTTTCAGGGATGCGCTACTACCGACTGAGCTACCGGGCCAAAGAGTCATTTCTGGGTGAATCAATGACTCTCCGCGACCCCGATGGGACTTGAACCCACGACCTCTTGCGTGACAGGCAAGCGCGCTAACCAACTGCGCCACGGGGCCAGAACCAGCATGACTGGCCTGAAGAACTATAGCTTACGGGCTAACCCACAGGCAATGTGGCACCCAAGAATGCTACGCATCCCCAACGGGGTTCGAACCCGTGTTACCGCCGTGAAAGGGCGGCGTCCTAGACCACTAGACGATGGGGACTTGTTCAGCGCCTACCAGTGTAGGGGATGAACGAAGATTCGTCACATGCCCGAGTTTGACAATGGGGCAAGACGTGATACTTAGATCAAATCACATCTCACATTTCGGCATTGTTTACATCTGTGGCATGGCGCTCCACCGAAGAACGGAGACAATCATGTCACAGTGAGAGGAGCAATGAGGCAGCGCATCGGAAAACTCCGCGTCCGTGATCTGATCGCCAGCAAGCAGAGCCTCAACATAAGGGCTGTTATTGTAGGCTCTCGCCAATTCAAAATCGCTCTCGTAAGGATTACCCTCTACCGCAGATGGTGATGCTGTTGAAGCGTGGACAGTGGAAAAGAAGACCGCGAGCATCGCTATAGCAACCGATGTTCTTATTTTTATCATGAATAATCTCCCCTGCAATAAGAAACGGGACTATGTCACGCCACGTAGCATCAACAATGTATTCCCACAGTAATACCATGAATCTTCTCATGTCAACTAACTGCTAGCCGACTTTGATGGGGCCTGTGGGTGGCCTTCGAGGAATACAGCCGTACAACTTAAGTATCGCGGGAAAAATAAGTGAGGCACCGGTCTGAAGATTCCCTCAATCATGAAAGATAATAGTTGGCGGACCTGACAACTATTCATCCACGAGGTGTCCGCAAAACTCCCTTGCACACGAGTCTCGATCACCAGATGATAAAGTTGCCAGGTGCATATCCATAACTTTTCTGCAGGTCCGGCTATGTTGCCGACCGATGTTCTTTCCACCGCCCAACAAGAACTCACCAGTTGGCAGGGTTCCGGCATGTCTGTCATGGAAGTCAGCCACCGAGGAAAACCCTTTGTGGCCTGTGCTGCTTCTGCCGAAGCGCGCTTGAGAGACCTGTTGTCTATTCCCGACAACTACAAGGTCCTGTTTCTCCAAGGTGGGGCAACTGGACAATTCTCGATCGTCCCGATGAACCTCACCTCCCCAGGTGAGCATGTTGCGTACCTCAACACCGGGCAGTGGTCAAGCAAGGCCATCAAAGCAGCTCGCAGCCAGGATCTAGTGGTCGAGGTTCTCGCTGATGAGAAAGAATCGAACTATTCCACTATCCCTGCACCAGGGTCGTACACTGTGGCTAACAGCTCCCGCTACCTCCACTACACCCCTAACGAAACCATTGGTGGGGTCGCCTTCGACTATGTTCCCGACACTGGCGATGTTCCTCTGGTCGCTGACTGTTCATCAACCATCCTCTCCCAACCGATGGACGTCGAGAAATTCGGACTCATTTATGCAGGCGCACAGAAAAACCTGGGCCCTGCAGGACTCACCGTTGTGATCGTACGCGAGGATCTCACTGGCCACACCCGGGCAATGACTCCCGACATCTTTGACTATGCCGCCATGGCAGAAGCCGATTCCATGCTCAATACCCCGCCAACTTTCGCCATCTACCTGCTCGAACTCGTTCTGGAATGGGTCCAGAATATGGGTGGACTCTCCGCCATGGAAACACGCAACAAAGCCAAAGCAGACAGCTTGTATACCGCCATTGACACCCATGATTTCTATGCCAATCCTGTGGCTGTCCATGCACGAAGCCGGATGAATGTTCCCTTCACCTTGGCTAACCCAGACCTCGACAAGGTGTTCTTGTCTGAAGCTGAAAACGCGGGATTGACCAATTTAGCCGGGCACCGCTCAGTGGGAGGGATGCGCGCTAGCATCTATAACGCTATGGGCCAAGACGGCGTCGATGCTCTCATCTCCTTCATGAACGATTTCGCCGACCGGTACGCCTGAGAGGAAACCATGACCTTCCGCATTCAAACACTCAACGCAATCAGCCCACTTGGGCTCAAACATTTTCCCGAGTCTGCCTATGAGGTCGGCAACGATGTGGAGGCCCCCCATGCCTTGCTCTTACGTTCGGCCAATCTCCACGATGTAGGGATTCCGGACACTGTGGAGGCTGTTGCTCGTGCAGGAGCTGGCACCAACAATATCCCCATCGCTGACTATTCAGCGCAAGGCATTCCTGTGTTCAACACCCCAGGAGCTAATGCCAATGCAGTCAAGGAGCTCACATTAGCTGGAATCTTCCTCGCTGCTAGAAATATCATCGATGGTGCGGCTTTCGCCCATCGCCTCACTGGCACCGCCGCTGAGATGAATGAGGCAGTTGAAAAAGGCAAGAAACAATTCGTTGGCTTCGAGTTGCCTGGGCGTACTTTAGCTGTGATCGGTTTGGGCGCTATTGGCGTCGAGGTCGCTAACTCTGCTTGTGCATTGGGTATGAAAGTCATGGGGTACGATCCTCAAGTCACGGTCGACAACGCTTGGAAGCTTTCAAGTCACGTTGAGCGAGTGACCAGCCCTGAGCAGATGTACCGTCAAGCTGACATCGTCACCGTTCACGTACCGCTCATCGATGAGACTCGCGGAATGGTGGGGGCCGATCAGATTGCACTCATGAAACCCAGTGCGGTGATCCTCAACTTTTCACGTGCGCCCATTGTGGATGAAGAAGCATTAGTCGCAGCCCTCGAAGCTGACAAGTTGGGAGGATATGTGTGCGACTTCCCCTCCCCGAATCTTAATACGCGCAGTAAATGTGTCACCCTTCCACACTTGGGGGCTTCCACCTACGAGGCAGAAGAGAATTGCGCATTGATGGCCGTCGACCAACTGCGCGACTACCTTGAAAATGGGATTATCCGCAACTCAGTGAATTTCCCCACTATTGATCTTCCTCGAAGTGCTGGTTCGACGCGTCTGGGGATCGCCCACTCGAACGTCCCTAATATGGTTGGCCAAATCTCAGCGTTACTGGCTGAGGCAGGTCTCAATATTGCTGATCTGCTCAACCGGTCCAAAAATGAATTGGCCTATACTCTGGTCGATGTTGAGGGCTCTATTCCACAAGCGGTCATCGACGAGATTCGTACCATAGCTGAAGTGCTCTCAGTACGGGTCATCGCAAGCTAGTCCATTCAAGGAGATATGATGGCAAAAAAGAAAAAGAACACTCCACATACCCCAGATACCCAGGCGACCACCAATGCTACCCCTGGCGAGGATCCCACACTCGATGAGACTGTATCCGACAACACCGCACAGGTGCCTGAAGTAGCGGAAGAACCCAAGCCGGTTGAACCAAACGTGGAACCCACACCTGTATCACCGGAGACTACTGTGGAACCCGCCTCCGGACCACTAACCTCACACACTGGTGTTCAGCTGGTAGAAACACCACACACTACACGACTTGATGACCCGAGGGATTCCATCATTCGCACCCTGGCAGTGTCTCTCGGTTTTGTGAGTTTCCTTGCCCTCGGTTTGGGGATCGGCCTCATTTTCCTGGCACGAAGTATCAGCCAGACCAACGTCGCCACTCCCGCCGCAACAAGTAGTGACACCCCAGCAGAAAACCCGGATCCCATCTTTTCTGCCTCTGCGATTCGGGTGAATCCCAAGGCAAGCAAGGACGCCATCATTGTTGAACTCCATGTGGACTACCATTGCGGTTGGTGCCAGCGTGCTGACACTATCTATGGGCAGGCCCTTCACGAGTTAAGTGCTGAAGGAAAGATTGATCTGAGAGTCCACATCCACACCTTTGTGAAAGAAGACTCCTCCAACCGAGCTGGTGTTGCTTCTGCCTGTGCACATCAAGTGGGGAAATTCCTGGACTACCATGAAGTGATTTTCGCCAATCAGCAACTCGGTTCTCAAGGTGGTTACTCCGATAATCTCTTGCGTACTGATTTCGCTAACATGGCTGGAATTACTGGGACGGACCTGATGAAGTTCCAGAAATGCTATGACGACCGAGCGACCCAATCCACGATCGATGCCATGAACGCTGAGTCACCAGAAATGGGAATCACAGGCACCCCTGCTTTCCTGATCAATGGAGTCAAAGCATCCTTCGATCTTCAACCAGACGATGAATACCCTCAGCCCATCAGCGCCTCAGATCTCTATGAGGGCTTGGTCAACGTCATTGGAGGATGATCTCCTGAGGTGTCGGTAGCACTCTGAGCGTGGGTCACATAGGTGTCCACCCATTGACGTATTTCCCGGAAGAAGGCCGTACGTACCTCTAGGCGTGATAAACCCACGTCATGGAGCCCGCCTTCAAAGCGAACCAAGGTAGTATGACGCCCCAGGTAGGGTGCGCGTGCTGAGATGCGGTCCGCATCCAGGGCAAGATCCGTGGAATGGGCATCCTCACACCATTGTTTCGGGGTGGAAGAGCGCATCGAGGTAGCAACAAAAACCGGACAATCAATCCCCAGACCTTGTGCCACGCGATCATGCCCATCCACGACAGCTTTCACCCATCCTGGTCGGATCGGTTGAGATTCCACCCTCTTGAGGCTCAAGTCATATTCCCATTCCCCGTAGAAATCTTGGTGGAGAGACTGGCCATAGAGAGGATTCTCCAAGGCCGGCATAGTCATGGTGGGCGAAGTGATCGATAATCCTCGAACCAAGATCGGTGTCACCGCTCTCATTAATTCCGAGCCCTGCATATCCAGCCATGGGGAATTGAGGATGACCCCAGAGAAAGCACCTGGGCGCTCGGCAGTGTAGAGACTCGCAATGAGACCGCCAGTGGAATGACCCGACAACATGACCGAATCATGGTCGGTTGAAATGAAATCCACACAGGCATCAAGTTCTTCACCATAGTCTTGAACAGATTCCATATATCCTGGCAGTTCTCCTGGTTGAAGGCTGCGCCCGTACCGGTGAAGATCAACAGCATAGAAGTCGTACCCGAGGTCTTCAAAGAATTCTGCGAGGTGCGGTTGGAAGAAGTACTCATTCCACCCGTGAATATGTAAAACAGCCCGACGCGATGTGGGGGTCTTTCGACCAATCAGGGTCGAAATGAGATGCCCCGGAGGCTCTTCATTGAGATGCGAGCGCCACACCATGGAATAGGTACGAGTGTGAAAACCAGTGAGATATTGGTCCTCCATCCACGATTCACTCCATCCTCCAGCGAGCAGATCAGTGTTTTCTATCGTGGGATTGTCAGATGGAAGTTGATCACCGCTGCGAGAAAGAACCGATCTCCACTTGGAAATCATTGAGGCAAGGGGCCGACGCGTTGACGGTTGTTCCATGATTCCTCCAAGGTGTGGTTGGGTAGAACCCGGTCTTGTGAGGGAAACTCTACGCGAATTTAGTGGCGGAATCACCCACCGGACAAGGAATTATTCACCATCGGTTTCTCGGTAGGCAGAGTATTCATCGTCATCGCCTAACTCGTCATCGAGATCCTCATCGGTATCGAAAGTATCCTCGTGGTCGTATCTCTGGGCAAGATCTGCGTATGCGGCAGGGATCTCGGTACCAGAACTCGATCTCAGCTCTTGTTCAAGGGAAGCGAAATCAGTCGATACTGGTCGATACTTCAATTCGCGAGCGACTTTTGTCTGCTTTGCCTTTTGACGGCCGCGCCCCATAGGGTCAGCCTCCTTCACTCGCGGCAACCCCGCGTAATCTCAAGTGTTTCATCTGTTCGTGGTTCCTAGGTTACTCTGTTTGGGCACATTGATCCAAGCCGACACTCACCGGGTGGGATGCACCCCGACAAGTTCCACCTGATCTTGGGTGGATTCACGAAGACTCACCACACCTGCGTCCCACGCTTCAATCCCCTGGGAATCAAGGAGACTGATCGTCTCATCAACCGATGATTCTGGGCAGATCATCACCATTCCGACCCCCATATTGAGAGTCTCTTCGATGTCTGGTTGGCTGATGTTTCCCACCGATTGTACGAGAGAAAAAATGCTCTGCGGGGTCCACGTTGATCGCTCGATGTGGGCGTGGAGATGCTCAGGGAGGACCCGTGCCAGATTATTTGCCAATCCTCCACCAGTAATGTGACTCATGGCATGGATTTCTGTTGCTCGAATGACCTCAAGGCAACTCTTGGCATAGATCCTCGTGGGATGAAGCAGTTCCTCCCCAAGTGTGCATCCGAAGTCTTCAACATAGGTGTCCAGGCTCATGTGGGCTTCGGTGAGCAGTACGTGCCGTACGAGAGAATAACCATTGGAGTGGAGCCCTGATGACCTCAAACACACCACACGATCACCTAGATCCACCAAGTGGGAACCCAGGATATGGTCATATTCCACCACTCCAGTCGTTGCTCCTGCGACATCGTACTCGTCAGGATCCATCAGGCCCGGATGCTCAGCAGTTTCTCCCCCAATCAGGGCTGCTCCCGCTTGCACACATGCCTGGGATATCCCTTTGACAATGTCAGCAATCTTGTCAGGCACCACTGAACCGCAAGCAATGTAATCGGTGACAAACAGTGGTTCTGCCCCCACCACAACGAGATCATCAACAAGCATTCCGACCAGGTCGAAACCGATCGTGTCGTGAATATCCATGGCCCTGGCAATGTGAACCTTCGTCCCCACCCCATCTGTCGATGTTGCCAACACGGGGTGACGGTAACGTGCAAGACCAGAGGCATCAAAGAGGCCAGCGAACCCACCAAGCCCAGTGAGAACCTCACTTCGCTTGGTTGAAGCAATATGGGTTTTCATCAGTTCAACAGCCTCTTCCCCAGCGGCAATGTCGACTCCCGATTGTGCATAGGCAGACTTGTCACTCATGAAGCCTCCTGCTTATGGACGACCAGTTTCTCATCACTCGCCTGACCGATACCCTCATCACTCAGGCTCAATGCAGAGATTTCCTCTCGGGGCACACAGACGTCATAACACCCATCGAAACAGGCTCGACACAAATCACCAGCAGGGACGTGGGTCGCTGCCACCAGCGACTCGAGCGAAATGAAACCAAGAGAATCAGCACCAAGATGATCCCTCATCTGTTCAATGTCCATATGGCGAGCTGCCAGTTCATTTGGGTCAGCAAAATCAATCCCAAAGAAGCATGGCCACAACACTGGTGGTGAAGAGATACGAACATGGACTTCAGCAGCTCCGGCTTGTTTCAACATGGCAACCACCTGTTGCTGGGTGTTTCCCCGAACAATCGAGTCATCGACCACCACGAGACGTTTTCCTTCCACCACATGGCGCAAAGGATTGAGTTTGAGGCGAATACCGAGTTGGCGAAGACTCTGAGAAGGCCGAATGAAGGTACGCCCAACGTACGCGTTCTTGACCAGCCCCAAACCGTACTCTATTCCCGACCCAATGGAATAACCAATAGCCGCTGGTGTACCAGAGTCTGGGGTGGGGATCACCAAATCCGCTTGAGCAGGATGTTCACGGGCAAGAAGTTTGCCGATTTTCACGCGAATATTGTGGATTAATCGGTTATTCAAGATAGTGTCTGGGCGGGAAAGATAGACGTACTCAAACAGGCATTCACGTCTGTTAGCTTCGGCAAAGGTTTGGGAATAGAGCCCACTAGCAGAGATCCTGACCATCTCTCCTGGTGCTATTTCTCTCAAGTACGTCGCGCCGACAATATCGAGTGCTGCTGATTCTGAGGCGATAACCCATCCTGACCCGAGACGACCAATACACAGTGGCCGCATCCCATGGCGATCTCGGGCTGCAAATAAATGATCATTCGTCATAAAAACCAACGAGAAGGCACCCTCTAATCGTGGAAGTATCTCTAAGGCAGCCTTTTCACAAGGACCTGGGCTGCTGGCAAGAAGTCCAGCGAGCAGCATGGTGTCAGAACTTGAATCCATGCACTCTTTGTCTTCAACGACCACATCAGGATCACGGTCAGCCATCCATGATGCTAGTTCACTGGTATTCGTGAGGTTTCCATTGAGCGCGATAGCGATGTCGCCGTAACTCGTCGTCATGAACGTGGGTTGGGCATTCTCCCATTGACAAGAATTAGCTGTGGAATAGCGAGTGTGCCCGACAGCAATATGCCCACTGAGAGTTCCCAGGGTGGTTTCGTCAAAAACTTGGGAAACCAGACCCATGTCCTTGAAAACAACCATTCGCTGTCCGTCGCTGACGGCCATTCCAGCTGATTCTTGGCCACGATGCTGCAAAGCAAAAAGCCCAAAGTACGTCAGCTTGCTCACTTCTTCTTGGGGGGCCCACACGCCAAAGACCCCGCATTCATCTTTGGGTGTGTCGTCTGTTTCCTGCCACGAGTCATCCATCACAGTCCTACTTTACTGATCAGCGAGTCATCGTGAAAACTTATCCACTTTTGACCACGCAGTATTCTTCCATGAGCGCAACCTGAGCACTGACCGTACGGCATAAATCCATGAAACTCACCGATTCGTTCGGCCCGTGCATATGCGACCCAGGATCAGCGATAGCGGTAATGAGAAACTCTGCCTGGGGAAAGGCCTTCATCAATTCATTGACCAGCGGAATAGCTCCACCTTGCCCAATGAAAACCGGATCAACACCGAAGGCGTGCTTGTAGGCCTTCATCCCTGCTTGCACCAAGGGGCCCCCCGTGTCCACCATGGCAGGGTTCGCTTCGGCTCCACGGATGACCTGGACTTCAGCTCCCCAAGGGACGTGTGTCTGGCAATGATTCTCTAAGGAATCAAGAATCTTGGTCGGGGTTGTCCCTGGGGGGATGCGAATCGACACTTTGGCTCGCGCCGAGGGAATCAAAGTATTCGAGGCTTCCTCAATAGACACAGTGTCCATCCCAATGACGCTCACAGACACTCCAGCCCATAGTCGGTCGGCAAGAGTACCAGATCCGATTTCCGTCAACGAGTCAACTACGGTTGCAGATTTTCTCAGATCATCACGGTCAATCTCAACATTGAAAGAGGTTGCTGGACCACTACCATCAAGAGTTACCTCCCCTGCTTCATTGTGCAAGGTTGCCACGAGACGGCACAAGGTGGTCAAGGCATCGGGATAGACTCCCCCAAATTGACCAGAATGGACGCCTTGGCGCAGAGTCCGTACCTCAATAATGGCGTCACAGACCCCTCGCAATGTGGTGGTGAATGCTGGTTGCCCCACCTGCCAGTTTCCTGAATCGAGGATGACAAACCCATCAGCCTTGACCAGGTCGGCGTACTGATCCAGGAATTGGCCCATTGAGGGGGACCCGATTTCTTCTTCACCTTCAATCAGTACGACTACCCCGATCGGTGGTTGGCCCTCCCAGGCTCTCAGCGTAGCCAGATGTGCAGCGATAGCACCCTTGTCATCGGCAGATCCTCTCCCATAAAGGCGGTCGGAGTCACGAACCAGGGTGAAGGGTGGATGATCCCAGTCGTCGCCAGCACCAGCTGGCTGAACATCATGGTGCGCATAGAAACACAGGGTCGGAGCTCCAACAGGCGCGGGAAAGCGGGCCACTATCGCCGGGGCACCCAGCGAGTCGATCACCTGCACGTCTTTGCACCCGACATCCGTCCACATCTGTGCAATAACCGAAGCCGAGGTCGCGAGGTCATGGTCGTGATTTTTCTGAGATCCCACCGTGGGAAGTGCAACAAGGTGAGTCAGATCTGCGACGAGTTGATCCCCAGCAGCTGTAGAGAAAACCATGTCCCCACTGTAACCCACCTCACGGGGAATAATCGCGTACCAGGGAAAAAAGTGATGGTGGCGGGGAATAGTAACCCGCCACCATCGTCGGATTCGTCTGCCGATATGGTTTGGAAGGGGGTCCTAACGTGGCGACGAATCTCGTCTGTGGGTGTCTAGAAAATCGAATCTAGCAGTCCGCCAAGTCCGCCGGAGGAACTCTTGGAATTCTTCTTCGCCTGTGTTGCTTGGTCATTACCCAGCGCACCACCGAGCATTCCACCGAGCATTCCTCCGAGGCCGCCACCAGCGCTTTGCCCGCCGCCACCGCCACCGAGGAGCCCGCCAATCAGTGATCCTGCAGCAGAGCTTTGTCCGCCGCCACCACCGCCGAGCACAGAACCAATAACGTTGCCCATCATATTGTTGTTGGACGCACCGCCCCCACCAAGCAATCCGCCAACAACAGCACCGAGGGGATCACCGGAACTCTGAGCTGGTGCTGGAGCAGCCTTGGGTGTGAAAGCTTGCTTGGCGATGTATGCCATCACCACAGGAGCGAGCAAGGGAAGAAGTTTTTGTAACAAGGACTTATCTGTCCCAGTCTTAGCAGCCAGAGCAGTTGCTGATTTTGCCGGAGAGGCACCGAGAGTATGTTGAACGATCTTCGATCCGTCTTTCACATCAATCCCCGAAAAGTCCACACCGTTGGTGGCATAAGTCTCCCCCACATCACGATGCTTGAGAAGAGCTGCGGCAAGCGATTCTTCCTCTTGAGGGTCTTGAGCATTCGCTGTCAAACCGCCCAACAGTGAGGTGATGACCTGTGTCGAGGCGTTCTTGGTGTCTTTCTTGCCTGCTCCCACCTGCTGGGAGAGCATGTCCATGGAAAGTTGTGCAAGGATGTCATTAACTGCACTCATTTTTATCCTTTCTGCCCGACACGGGAGGTGCCGAGGTGGTATTTCCCACTATGAACTACCATGGCAGGGTCACGCAAATGATTTCCCACTGAGATAATCGTCGCGTTGTACACTCTACATCATGCGAATACTTCTCACTGGTGGCGCTGGATACATCGGTAGCCATGTTGCACTTGATTTATGCTCTACCGGGCATGAGGTGATCATCGTTGACAACCTAAGTAATTCTTCGCGTACAGCAATTGAGCGAGTCGAAGAAATCACTGGAAAAACGATTGACTTCCACCAACTCGACTGTAGGGATACCGTTGGGTTACGCCACGTCTTCCACCAAAGAGCACCAGAAGGTGTCATCCACCTCGCTGGGCTTAAATCTGTGGGTGAATCTGTTGCTCAACCCTTGACCTACTATGACACGAATATCAACGCTGCGCTGTCGGTCATTGAGGTTATGGACGAATTCGATGTACGGAAACTCATTTTCAGCTCATCTGCCACCGTCTATGGCGACCCTGAGTTCCTTCCCCTCACTGAACAGGCTCGCACGGGAGTTGGGATCTCCAATCCTTACGGATGGACGAAGTTCTTCATCGAGCAAATCCTCATGGATCTCGCCGCGAGCAACAACCTGTGGGAAATCTCATTGCTCAGGTATTTCAATCCCGTTGGTGCTCACGAATCTGGCCTCATTGGGGAGGACCCCACGGGGATCCCTAATAATCTCATGCCTTTCGTTGCCCAAGTCGCCGCTGGTCGCCATGACCAGATCAAGGTCTTTGGTGACGACTATGACACCCCCGATGGTACGGGAGTGCGCGACTACATCCATGTCATGGATCTTGGGGCAGCGCATCGTGCGGCCTTGGAGCATCTTCGTCCTGGGGTAGACATATATAACGTGGGGACAGGAACTCCAGTATCAGTTCTTGAGATCATTAGTGGCTTTGAACAAGCTTGTGGGCGAGCCTTGCCGTACACCATCAAGGAGCGCCGCGCGGGTGACTTAGCATCGACGTACTGTTGCCCAGATAAGGCTGAGAGCGAACTCAACTGGAAGGCACACCGTACGATTGCCGAAGCCTGCCAAGATTCCTGGAGATGGCAGTCCATGAACCCTGATGGCTACGGGACTCCTCAAGGGAATTAACAATCAGATTCGCGTTGGACAACCACAGGTTTTCCCTTGGCCGTCGAGGGGGGAGGCTGCGAGTAGTCTGGCCCAGTTTCGGTGTTGGCTGTTTGCTGACCAGAAGGCTGCCCAGAAGGCTCGAGCTCCGCTTCAGGCAGGGGTTTGTCCTTGCGGATGGCTTCCCATATGGGTTCTGCCGCATATTCATCCATGACCACATTTGTGCCATTTCCAGCACTGTTAACGGGAAGCATAATCATCGTGACATTGTCAGTATTGAGATCACGCAGAGAATAAGCGAACCCAGCAAGTTGGGTCAGGTTCTCACCTAAGTTGGTATCAATGGAACCAAGAACATCCCTAGCGAGCCCGTAAAGTTTCGTAAAATCCTTGACGTAGTTCATGTCATAGATCTTGTTGAGCACCGCTCCAAAGACAGCATGTTGGCGATGAATACGGTGGAGGTCAGATCCGTCCCCTAAGCCTTGCCCAGTACGCGCACGCGCCAAACCGAGAGCTTCCTTGCCATTGAGATGACTCACCCCAGCAGGGAGATCCAGACCATCAGCTTTGGGAGCGTAGATGGGACATAAGAGTTCGACGTCTATTCCACCAATAGTATTGACAACATTCCTGAAACCGGAAAACTTAATGACAATATAAGCATCGATTTCTATTCCACCCAGCTCCCTGACTGCCTGAGCTGCACAGGAAGCACCAGCATTAATGCTCCCTCCATAGGCAACACCATAGGCAAAAGCAGCATTAAAGCCACTGCGTGGCCACCCTGCCGCCGCAATGATGTCACCGTCTTCACCTTCACAATCGGGAATAGTGATCCATGTGTCGCGGGGAATGGAAACAATATCAATGCGGGATCGGTCAGCGGAGACATGAACAACCAAAGACGTGTCAGATCGTGCCCCTTGGATTCTGCTGTTCCCGTCTTCACGTTCATCTGATCCTAAGACGAGGATATTGACAGCCCGCCCCGCATAGGGGTCCACTCCAGATCGTGATCTGTCTTCACGTCCCCCTCCCTGGGCATCCCAGCCCATACGGCCTCTTTCATGGAAATTGGCCTGACTATTCAGATCAAAATACATATACGCTAAGCCACCACCAACGACTAACAACAGCGATAGGAAGCTCGCTAGTGCGATTTTGGCGAATTTTGGCATTTTCCGCCGACGACCGGTTTCGGAATCCTCGTCAGTTTCACCACTGGCATCGATGTCTTTCTCCAGGGAAGTGGAATCTTCAGAACTGAGAGGCCCACGTAAGGAGTTGAGATCCTTCGAATCTTTCGTCGGGGAGGAAAAATCATGTGGAGAGGTGGTTTCCCGATCGATCGGCCCACGGTTGTCAGCCCGCTGCGTGCTCACTGTGCCTTGCCCAGCAGTGGAACCCATACCAGCTGACTGAGTCGCACGGGCGGCCATTTCCTCCCATGCAGAGGTTCCCAGCACGGGAATAGCCGTCCCAACAATGGTTGAATCTGAAACAATCGCCCACGTGGACTGCTGTTCAGGGGTACGAGGCTTCGATGATGGTGGCGGAGTCGTTGGCGGTTGCACCGATCCCGGAGCTGGCAGGGTCGGTTCAACCTGCTTTGTTGGTGGAGCACTGGCGGGCCTGGGGCTCACCACAGGTTGACTCACTGGGGACTGGCTCACTGGAGGTTGACTCACAGGAGCAACTGGGGTGTGGCTCTCGCCTGGATGATCCCCGACAGGCCTATGCCCAGGCACCATCGGTCGTACGGTACTAGGTTCAGCTGTAGCGGGAGGCAGTGGTGTCGACGCAGCAGGAGGAACCCAAGCTTTGACCTGAGTGACGTCAGGTGGTGTGGAGCCAAGGTCTACCGACTGGGACCCCTGGCCGCTTCGAGTTGGCTCATGACTGATAACAGTCTCGTGACTGGCTGGGCGTCGGGTTTCTTGAACAGTACTGTCAAACCACCCGGTCGTGGGGTAGTGGTCAGACTTGTCATAGGACCATCGAGCCGCAGAGGATTCCGACCGTGAGGTTGTCGCACTCCAGTCATCATCAAGGAGTCGCCCCCAAGGATCGTCATCCGCAGGAGGAATTGCACTAGGTGGAGGGGAGGTTTCTTGAAAGACCGAACGACTACTCACCCGTGGTGGTGGCGAGGGCCGTTGTGATGGGCCAGGATGCGGAGTTTGGGATGGTCTCGGAGTTCCATCACTGCCGGTGGGTGGGCGTGGTCGCAGTGTTTCATGGGACTGCACACGGCGATCACTACCCATGGTCTCGCGAGCCTGGGTGGGCCGAGGTGAACGAGGTCCATCTGGTGAATATCGTGGGCTCGGGTAAGGATCCTCATGGGGACGCGTTGGTGGCACACTGCGAGGTGTCTCACGCGGCCGTGGAGGAGGTGAGCTCGTGGTGTCAAAGAGTCGGGAAGGCTCCCGAGGGGAAACTACTGGTTCCTCTCGAGCGAAGAAACCCCCAGGGGGAGGGGTTGAACCGCTTGCGGATGTGGTGGAGCGAACACCGGGAGTATCACTGAAATAACGAGACGAAGACCGGGGGGCTTCTGGCGAGCGAGGAGCCTGCTTTCTGGGGCCAGATATCTCAGTATCTGCGTCCCTCGATTCAGGGGTTAGCTCAGCCCACCATGGGCCTCTGTTTTCAGGCATATGGGCTATTTTACCTCGTTTGACGCTCACACACCAAGACTCGGCTGCGCAAAGAGGTCTCGATAAGGCCCCCTGCAAGGTTAGTGAAATCCTTTTAAAGGACCCGGTGGACGCCCCGAAATCATCTCCCGCACAACCACCGAGTTGTCTACTAGACTAATACCTCTCATTGCCCGCGGGTACGATGAGTTGACAGCGAAGAAAGGTCAATATGCTGCAGTTGCAAGGAAAAATTCGGGACTATGCTTGGGGTTCCCTCACCGCTATTCCCGAGTTGATGGGAAGTGACCCCACCGGTGATCCGCAAGCTGAATACTGGCTCGGTGGGCATCCGCTTGCACCAGCAACCCTTGATGGTGTCGGCCTGGATACAGTTTTTAAATCGACACCACAGTGGTTTGGTGTACGAGACGATCGCTATCCGGTCCTGATGAAGATCCTAGCCGCCGATCACCCTCTGTCCCTCCAAGCCCATCCTGATCGCGACCAAGCTCAAGTCGGCTTTGATCAAGAAAACCTTGAAGGTATACCTCTGGATGCGCCGAATCGGATCTACCGTGATCCCTGGGCAAAACCTGAAATTATCGTTGCACTCACTGATTTCGATGTGCTGTGTGGTTTCAGGGACCCGGCTACAACTGTTGACCTCTTCAAGCGTCTGGGTGTCGGCGAAAGTTTCGCCAGGGTTATTGCACCGCTGTCCATGCGGAAAGGATCCCCGGGGTTCGCCGAAGTCTTCCTCAACATTTTGAGCCACGATCACCCCAACTATGTTGAAGAAGTCCTGCACCTGGCCCATCAATACACAGAAGATGACACTGATCTTGGGGAATTTGCTCGTACTGCCACAGAATTGAATCATTTTTTCCCACAACATCGCTCCATCTTGGCAGCATTATTGCTCAATCGTATCCATCTCGAACCTGGACAGGGCCTGTTTATCCCCACGCGCACCCTTCACTCCTACCTTGGTGGTGTCGGTGTTGAAGTAATGGGGTGCTCAGACAATGTTTTACGAGGCGGTCTTACCAAGAAGCACATCAGTGTGGATGAACTGATTCGTGTGGTGGATTTTTCCCCCTGCGAGATGACCTGTGTCGACACAACCGACGAAGCGGGTTTCACTCGTTACCTCACCGAATCTCACGAATTCATCCTCTGGCGTGGCGACCTTGCTAGTGAACCAATCCAGATCCCTGGTACGGACACCTGCCGTATCGTACTGGTCGTTGAAGGTGAAGCTGAACTGAGCCAGGATGACACGACCTTGGAGCTCATCGCCGGGCAAGCAGTGCTCCTCCCAGTTGGTGAGAAGGTCACAGCATGCGGATCTGCCACGATATTCATTGGTGCTCCTGGAGTGACGCCATAGCTCTCACACACATTGAATACGTGAGCCCTCTTCTACAGCTGCGACCATCCCCCGGAAAAAAGGATACTTGGGTCGAAGACCGCAATCTTCCCCACTAGTGGCTAGGAGCCAAACGCGATCCTATCGCGACCACCGATTCATGGATCGGAATGCCCCCCAAGTGGCACAACAACCCCTGCCACGCATCCAAGTGAGTCGCTAACCCATCTTCATGGGGAAGAAGCGGGGTCCATGAGGCACGTACCTCAATTTGTGAGAAAGGCTCCTCATCCTTCTTCGTTCCAAAAGGAGTCGAAGCAGTTGTCGTGATCGTTCCTGATTCACGGGTATAACTAGCCCCAGCCTGATCCAGTGCATCCATCAACCACGACCACCCGACCTCAGCTAGCAGTGGATCATAGACCAGGTCTGTTGCCAATTCTGCTTGAGCGAAAGTCACACACCGAAAATCTCCCTGCCACACTTCACTACCGGCAGGATCATGGAGCAAGATGAGACGCCCCGACGCCAGTTGTGCACCTTGGGAAAAAATCTCAGCACTCAAACCAGCGACATGCGGAGCTAGTGAAGCCGCAGGGTCAAGCGAGCCAACTGATATCCGTGAATCCCAGTCAAAGCGGTGCAAAGTGCGCACTGCCGCTGAGAATCGGGGCGGAACTCCAATATGGGTCGGTGTCATCACTTCTCCAGGCTAGCTAGAGGGTCTGTCATGGTGGCGGCACCACGCCGACACACTGCCTAGTCACCTGATGAACGAAGGAACAGTGGCACAATGGCACCATGACAACAACCATCACCACTTCCCCTTCTTGTGTCCGTGCTGCCTTAGCCGTACCCCCCAACGTCCGGCTCAGCGATCTTGATCCCAGCGCGACCCCCTGTTTCCCTGGTACGGGGCCCCAGGATGCGGCCCAACTAACAACGCAACTCAGCAAAGAACTGGGCACGTGGCAAGAGAAACTCTATGCCGGGTCAAAAGCGAAACCTACCCCACCACAGAGAATGCTCGTGGTCTTGCAAGGCATGGACACTGCTGGAAAGTCGGGAGTGGTTCGCCATGTCTTTGGACTTGTTGATCCACAAGGGGTCAAGATTCATGCATTCAAGCAGCCGACCGAAGAGGAACTTGCCCACGATTTCTTGTGGAGAATAGAAAAACAGGTTCCTCCCGCAGGTTACATTGGAATTTTTGATCGCAGCCAGTACGAAGATGTACTCGTGGTGAGAGTGGACGAGCTGGTTCCACCCAGCCAGTGGGAACCACGTTTCGAGCAGATCAATCAGTTTGAGGCTTCCTTGGTAGATTCTGGGGTGACCATCATCAAGTTCTTCTTGCATATCAGCCCCGATGAACAAAAAGCCCGGCTACTGGGTAGGCTCAACAACCCCAATAAATATTGGAAATATTCCCCAGGGGATATTCCCGTACGCTCCAAGTGGGCTGAGTACATGGCTGCCTATGAAGATGTGCTCAATCGATGCAATCAGGACATCGCGCCGTGGTACGCGATCCCGTCAAATAACAAGTGGTACAGAAATTGGGCCATTGCGAATATTCTTCTTGACCATCTTCGCCAGATGAACCCCGCTTATCCTGGGCCAAGCTTTGATGTGGACGAGCAGATCACTGCTGTAGAAAATTCACTGTGAATTGAAAGTGCGTACACGCCTATGAGGTAGGCAAAAGACACCGGGTCACCGGCGACGATCTAACCGACCGAGGAAACCTGTGGTTCATGGTCAAGTTGGAATTGTTCATCGTCACCGAGAAGATCCATCGCAGCGAAAGCATACCTGGCCAAAATCAGATCCAGAACAGTATCGTCGACCCCAATGGGGGAACTGACAGCGATAGCACCATGTTTGAGAGCTAAGCGTGCTTGGGCATCGAATCCAAGATCCGGAGCAAGGAAGAAAGACCCCACACCAACATGGCGACGCCCTTGTGAATTGAGACTCTCAATAGCTGCAGCAACATTAGGTGAAGAACCATCACCCATGGCTAACTGGCAGGGAAGCCGATGGTGGGCTCCCCACTGGCGTGCTCGCCGAGCAAGCATACCCAAACCACGGACATCACATGGCCCCTCTGCAGAAAGTACCAGCCCATCAATTTCTGTCGCGTGGGAGGTTCCCAAAGCCGAACGAAGGCGCTCATCCAAAGGTCGAAGGAGACAAGCCTCAGGCCCTAGCGGGCGTGCCACTGCGAATTTGATGGAGGGATGGGATTCTCGTACCTTATTGACCACTGCATCAACTGAAGGATCATGATCGGTTACTGTCGCGAGCTGAAGTGGAACAAAGACTATTTCAGTGATTCCGCGGCCAGCAAGATGGCTGACAACTTGGAGGGCGCTTGGAGGGCAGTGGTCAATGAATGCGGCATTAACTTCCAATGTGGGGCGGATTGTTTGGAGGCCATAACGGAGGTGGTGACTGACTTCTCCCACGTGGGGATCAGTGCTGCCATGAGTCAGCATCACTAGTGCCGGCGCCGCCATGGATATCCTCTCTCGATGGTAGCTCTCGCCTCAGCTGGTGGCGGGTGAAGGATTTGAACCTCCGAAGGCATTCGCCGACAGATTTACAGTCTGCTCCCATTGGCCGCTCGGGCAACCCGCCTTGATCATCGTTGATGATACGACGCATAACCATAGCACCATCTCCGCAGGTGAACCAAAAACCGCGATTCGTGGCAACTCGCGAGTTTGAGTACGTTCGAGTTCTGATGTATCGTTGTTCCGCTTGCCCCTATAGCTCAGTCGGTAGAGCGTTTCCATGGTAAGGAAAAGGTCTGCAGTTCGATTCTGCATGGGGGCTCGTTATCTGAGCGGTAGCACTGCACCAGATGGCGGGGTAGCTCAGGTGGTCAGAGCGAACGACTCATAATCGTTAGGTCGCGGGTTCAAGTCCCGCCCTCGCTACATTGTTCAGAAATAAAGGAGAGTAATATGGCGAAGAAAACAGGCGATGTACGCCCGAAGATCACTATGGCATGCACAGAATGTAAAGAACGTAACTACATTACAAAGAAGAACCGCCGCAATGACCCTGACCGTTTGGACTTAAACAAGTTCTGCCCCAGGTGTCGTAAGCACCAGGTTCACCGCGAAACCCGATGACGTCTCACTACTGATAAAGCACGCACCTCCTCAATGTGCGTGCTTTCTTTTTCCCCACACCTTTGACGACTATGAACCGACAGCTCACTAAGATGGAGACTCCTGAGGTCACCGACTTGCCCCTTTACATCCCTGAGCTTGTCGACCTCATTTCTACCGACGAGGAACTGGAGCCTCACCTGGCAATTCTCGAGAAGTTCGACACCCCTATCGCAGTAGATACCGAACGAGCCTCAGGTTTCCTCTACAACCAGCGCCCGTACCTCATTCAACTCGCTAGTGAAGAAACTGGGGTCCTTCTCATTGACCCCACGACCTTGAGTTCACGAGCTATCGAACAATTGGGGCGGGCCTTGGCCAGACATACGTGGGTTCTCCACTCGGCTAGCGGCGACCTCGCCTCAGTCAAACTCATTGGGCTAACACCAACCAGAATATTTGACACCGAGCTGTCCGCCAGACTTCTTGGGTACGAGAGGGTCTCTTTGGGAGCCTTAGTCGAGGACGTCCTTGATGTGCGACTAGCGAAGGATCATGGACACTCTGACTGGTCTACTCGCCCTCTTCCAGCTTCATGGCTTTCCTATGCTGCCGGTGATGTTGAATTTCTTGTTCGCTTAAGCGAAAAATTACGCAGTGAGCTCATCCAGAGCGGTCGAGATTCGTGGGCAGAACAAGAGTTCACCTGGCTCCTGAACGCCCCTGCTCCCCTACCCAAACCTGACCCGTGGCGGGGGACAAAGAATATCCATATGGTGTCCTCCCCCCGCGGCCTGGCCGTGGTCCAACACCTGTGGGGTCAAAGAGAAAACCTCGGAAAAGAACTCGATCTTTCTCCGCACCGAATTCTGAGGGACCAAGAAATATCTGCGATCGCATCACTTGCTGGACAAGATCATCTCAAGAAGAGTCGAAACCTGTTGAAGCGAAAAAAGTGGGGAAAGTTCCTGAGCCAGGCACATATTGCCAGCTTCTACGACGCGCTGGATCGAGTCGAGGAATTGTCTACCGATGAACTGCCCTCTCGCCGCCGCCTATCAACAGATATCCCCCCACCCAGCACATGGATGCGAAAGAAACCTCAAGCAGCGAAGTTGTGGGGAGAACTTCGCCCGACAATCAAAACCCGCAGCGAAGAGCTGGGCGTGGCGATGGAGATTCTCATAACATCAGCAATACTGAAAACTTTCCTGTGGAATCTCACCACCACTGATGAGGAGTCGGTGAGAAGTCAACTGATGCACTTACATGTACGCCCATGGCAGTGCGATATTGTCGTACCGATACTTGTCGATCACCTCAACAAGTCCGATCTGGTTACGGAAGATTCTCCACCACACGATCCACTATTGCCGACGTTGTGAACCCAAGATCAGCGAGGATTTTCTCTCGTGAACCCTGGGCAATGAAGGCAGTCGGAACAGCGTAACTGATGACGTGAGCAGCAGACCCATGATTGTGGAGTCCAACATGGACTTTTTGCCCGATCCCACCTTGATCGATGCCATCTTCCAAAGTCACAACGATGTGAGAATCACCGCTGAGTTCAAGGAGATCATCGCTGATCGGTAAAGCCCACACAGGATCTACAACGCGGTTAGGTATTGACCTCTTGGTCAGTTCCTGACCAATCTCGCATCCAAGACCCACCAGAGGACCATAGGCAATAATGCTCACTGTTGGATTGTCTTCCTCTGCCATGACATCAATTGAGCCGACTTGTCGCACAGGTGCTCGCCTCTTGGGAGCTTCGCCACGAGGGAATCGCAGTGCCGTAGGGTGTTGATCATCGCTGATGGCCTCGTTCAGTGTTGCAACCAAGGTTTCCCCATCCCTGGGTATGGCCACTCTCATCTGCGGAATACTCCCCAAGATAGCTAGATCCCAGATTCCATGGTGGCTCGCCCCATCAGGGCCAGTAATACCAGCCCTATCCAAAACAAAGGTCACTGGTAGTTGATGGAGAGCCACATCCATGAGCATTTGATCGAATCCTCGATTGAGGAAGGTGGAATAGATCGCTACCACAGGTTTGAGTCCGGCCATTGCCATACCTGCTGCACTGGCGATGGCATGTTGTTCAGCAATGCCAACATCAAAGACTCTCCCTGGGAAGGCTTGTGCCATGGGCCCTAACCCCACGGGATTCACCATCGCCGCACTCAGAGCAACAATTCGAGAATCGTCACGGGCAAGGTCGAGCATCGCAGTTGAAAAGACCGAGGTCCATGAGGGGTGTGAGGGTGCCGCCTCGTCGACAGTTGACATGGCATCAACAGCATGGTGGCGGTCTTCCTCATTTTGCTCGGCTTCGGAATATCCATGACCCTTTTTCGTGATGCAGTGAACGATGACTGGCCCGTCGTACTGTTTGGCTTGAGTGAGTGCGATCTCTATTGAATTCAAGTGGTGGCCATTTACTGGGCCAATATATTTCAGATCCAAATCAGAGAAGAGCCCTTGAGGAGTGAGAATATCTTTCAGCCCCACTTTCAACCCATGGAGAAGCTCATAGGTGGGCTTACCGACTACTGGGGTTTTTTGTACGACAGTTTTCACCACGTCCAAGGTGGGGTCATATCGGCGGTCAGTACGAATACCGGCAAGTCGCTTGGCCAATCCACCCACAGTCGGGGTGTACGAACGCCCGTTATCGTTAACGACGACGACGATACGTAAATCCTTGTGAACTGCGATGTTGTTGAGTGCCTCCCAAGCCATTCCCCCAGTGAGAGCCCCATCACCGACAACGACAACGACTGTATGGGGATCACCACGAAGATGGAAGGCTTCAGCCATGCCTGCGCCCCAGGACAAAGCTGCTGAGGCATGCGAGCTTTCTAACCAATCATGGGGGGATTCGTCGCGTGAGGGGTATCCGGAGAGTCCTCCGGCTTGACGCAAGGTATCAAACTGGGCATGTCGGCCGGTGAGAATCTTGTGTACGTAGGAAATGTGGCCAGTATCAAAGAGAATAGGATCTTGGGGGGAATCAAATACTCTATGGATGGCCATCGTCAGTTCCACTACACCAAGATTTGGCCCCAGGTGCCCACCAGTGGCAGACACCTTCTCAATGAGGAATTGCCGAATCTGGTGACAGAGATGATCGAGTTCCTTGTCTGTAAGATTCGCAAGATCCTCAGGAGCACTGAGATCCGACAGTAGTGGCATCCCGCTAGTCTAGTAGTCGCATGCCGAATCCACTATCCCACAAGCCCTCGTTCCCTTAGTTCTTACCTGTGAGTAATATCGCTAACCACACGATGAATTGGGTAAAAATCACACCGAGCCCAACCAGCCTCCCTATGGCCAATGGTCGTGGCGCTGGAGCATCTGACAGCCCGTAGGTCGCAAGAGCGCCGAGTAGCGGAATCACGACAAGGAACCATCCCCAAGAAGGCGCAGACAGATCGATGATGAGTTGGGCAACAACCAGTGTCAGACCAATCATCCACAAAGCCCACTGCCACCCGAGGCGAAGAAGATGCGCAGTCAGGAAAAGAAAACCCACGATCGCACCTAGACCAACGTACATTGTCAAAATGTGACTGCAGTACCCTCCGGGGTCGTTCTTGCACACTGGGAGTGCAGCCGTGATGGGCCACACGACGACCAAGGTCATCATGGTCATCAAACCAGCGAGGATCGCACCGAGATAGGAGTACGCCACTCTAGCCATTCCCCAAGGTGACCGAGATATTCGCAGACTCATAGTCTACCTGCCAGTAACCTTGCCTGGTATCCCAATATTCCACCATGGTGGATATAGCGTTCCTCTGTGGGAGTATCGACACGCAAACGAGCAGTGAACTTTTTCGCGCCAACCTTGACGCTCACCATACGTGGAAGAGGATCAATACCAGTAAGTCCTTCAATGGTGATCACCTCGGAGCCTGTCACCCCCCAGGTTTCAGCGGATTCACCCTCCAAGAATTGCAGTGGAAGGATACCCATTCCCACCAAGTTGGATCGGTGGATTCTCTCAAAGCTCTGAGCAATAACGGCTCGTACTCCCAACAGAGCAGTCCCCTTAGCGGCCCAATCGCGACTAGATCCTGAACCATATTCTTGTCCCGCAAAGATAACCAGAGGGATTCCATGGCTTTGATAACTTTCTGCAGCATCGAACACCGAGACCACAGGGGTGTCACTGTGAGTAAAGTCGAGGGTGTATCCCCCCACTGTGCCAGGAACCATGTGGTTTTGTAGTCGGATATTGGCGAAAGTACCGCGCACCATGACTTCGTGATTTCCACGCCTCGATCCATAGGAATTGAAGTCGCTCACCTCCACACCTTGGGAGAGGAGATAACGCCCAGCAGGACTCTCGGGTTTGATTGTTCCAGCAGGAGAAATATGGTCCGTGGTCACTGAATCCCCCAGCATCAGCAAGATACGCCCCTGGTTGATGTCCCCCACACCTTGTGCAGTGGAACCTAGCTGATCAAAATAGGGTGCGCGGCGAATATATGTCGATTCACCCCAGGTGTACTTCGATGATGACTCCCCACTAAGACTTTGCCAACGCTGTGATCCGGAAAATACCTGGGCATAACGTGAGGAGAACATGGAGGAATCTACGTGGTTGTTCACTGCCGAGGTGATTTCTTCCACAGCGGGCCATATATCCTTGAGGAAGACTTCCTGGCCTTCGGAATTTAGACCTATGGGTTCGTTAGCAAAATCAATATCCATCGTTCCTGCCAGTGCGTAAGCAACCACGAGAGCCGGACTTGCAAGATAATTCATCTGGATATCGGGTGAGATGCGCCCCTCAAAATTTCTGTTGCCACTCAAGACTGCGCTCACTACAACCCCCTGATCGACAGCTGACTTCACTTCAGGTTTGATCGGACCTGAGTTACCAATACAGGTGACACATCCGTACCCCACCAGATAGAAACCCAAAGCTTCAAGAGCTGGAGTCAGTCCTGCTCGATCCAAGTAGTCTGTGACCACCTGAGAGCCTGGAGCTAATGTTGTCTTCACCCAGGTTTTAGTCTCAAGCCCCATCTCAACAGCCCTCTTCGCCAGGAGCCCAGCGGTCACCATGGCTGAAGGGTTGGAGGTATTCGTACAGCTAGTGATAGAAGCCAGGGCCACCAAACCCGTGGTGAGTTCCCCCAGATCGGACGGCACGCTCAATGTTGGATAACCACCCTGAGCGAGAGCCTGTTGAAAACTCGACTTGGCATTGTCCAACAAGATTCGATCTTGGGGTCGCTTAGGCCCCGCAATGCTGGGGGTGACCTCACCCAAATCAATACGGAGAGTCTCCGAATAGGTGGCTTGCCGGGGCCCGAAAAATCCTTGTGCTTTGGCATAAGCCTCCACTAACTCCACCTGGTGAGCATCTCTGCCAGTCATACGCAGGTAGTCGATAGTTCGAGCATCAATGGGAAAGAGACATGCAGTCGAGCCATATTCTGGGCTCATATTAGCAATGGTTGCCCGTGTTTCCACACCAATGCCTTCAACTGCTTCGCCAAAGAACTCAACAAACTTTCCCACGACCTTGTGTTGTCGAAGCCTCTGGGTGATCATCAAGACGAGATCGGTTGATGTCACTCCTGCAGCGAGGGTTCCAACGAGTTCAACACCGACCACGTGGGGCACAGTCATCGTAACGGGTTGACCCAACATGGCAGCCTCAGCTTCGATGCCTCCCACTCCCCAACCAAGTACTCCCAGCCCATTAACCATAGTGGTGTGGGAATCCGTACCCACACAGGTGTCGGGGTATGCCAGGTCACCATCAACCATGACCACTCGAGCGAGGTGCTCGACATTGACTTGGTGAACGATCCCTGTTCCTGGAGGTACGACATGGAAATTGGTGAAAGCTTGCTGCCCCCACTTGAGAAATTCGTATCGTTCTTGATTCCGGGAAAACTCCAGGTCAACATTGTCTGCGAAAGCCTCCGGTGACCCGTGGTGGTCCGCTACAACCGAGTGATCGATGACCAGTTCTGTGGGGACCTGGGGATTGACCTGAAGAGGATCACCTCCCAATTCATCAACAGCTTCACGCAAGGTGGCCAAATCAACCACACAAGGAACACCGGTAAAGTCTTGCATCACCACTCGCGCTGGCAAGAATTCTATTTCCTGGTCAGTCCCACTTGCAGGTGACCAGGAGCGTAAGGCCTCAATTTGAGCTGGGTCAACGTCCCGACGAAGCAGATTCTCGGCAACAATGGCCACGGTTAGCGGCAGTTTCGCCGAAAAGTCCGCTACTGGAAAGTAGCGGTAGGTCGTTGATCCCACGCTTAACGTCTGTGTGGTGCTCATCATGGTTCCTTCCTGGAATATCAGTCCATCCTACCGGCGCTTACCCGGTAGTGTTCGCCAGTACGGCAACACACTCCACATGGTGTGTCATCGGGAAAAGGTCAAAGGCTCGAAGCCGCGTCAATTCATAACCATGACTGTGGAAGAACCCCACATCCCGAGCCAGTGAAGCAGGATCGCAGGCAACATAGACCACTAATTCTGGCCGCAGGCCTGCGATTTGGTTCACTGACTCACGTTTGAGACCAGCTCGTGGAGGATCGCAGACCACAACCTCATACTGGCCCGGGGCCATGGCTGTCATTGCTATTCGAGCATCCCCCGTTCTGACCTCGACATCTGAGGTACGGGCATTGCGACTCAGCAATTGACTTGCTCGGGTCTCGATCTCTACAGCCGTAACCCGGGCGCCTGTGACCTCCGCTAAGGGAATAGCCAACAACCCCACTCCACTGTAGAGATCCAGGAGGGAATCCCAAGACTCCCCCACTGCGTCAATGACTGCTTCAAGCAAGACTTTCGGTGCCTCACGGTGAACTTGAAAGAATCCCCATCCATCCACCTCAAAGGACCATGTCCCCAAGCTCGTCGCAACTTTTTCGCGTACGATCGCTGGTGAGGTTTCTTGAGTGACGAGCAACCCAGAGTCACTGGCATAAACATAACGCCGGGTTCCTTGTGGGTGCCGCCTGGTGATATCGTGGTGTAGCTCTGAGATGATGTCCTCATGTGCGAGTGGCATCCCATCAATGGCCACCACATCATGACTGTGGGCACAGTTCATCGCGAGGCGTCCTTGGGCATTGACGCTGAGATCTAGTCGAGTACGCCACCTGAGACCTCGTCGGTCCTGATCACCGGGAGCTGGTTCTACCTCAACGCGTGTGTCGAGCTGGGCTAGGCGCCTCATCTGGGTATTGATCACCGATGCTTTCCACTGGTGTTGGGCACTCAAGGAAACATGTCCGAGGTTCACACCGCCAACACTGGTGGCCTCAGCAAGGGGCCAGATGTGCGGGACCCGATCCGGGGAGGATTCTTGAATGGCCACAGTACGCCCGTACCACATCTTTGAGCGCTGAGAAGTGATCTCTACATCGACTGTTTCATGGGGAAGGGCACCCGACACGAAGACAACTCTGTCCTCATGGCGTCCAACACACCACCCACCATGGGCAACATCTGTCGTCGTGAGTCTGATGATCATCGTCCACTGACTGTACTACAGTTCCCTCACGTACCCTGGGTGACCATTGGTGGGTGGACCTGCTCCCCACTGCCATGGAAGGTGTTCGATTCTTGAGTCCAGATGCCCTACCATATTTATTATGACTGAATCTCCCTACACGCCCTATCCGCCTTCTGATTCAATGAGCACCGATAGTGGAAGCCCTACTAGCCCAGCTACTGTAGCTGATGCAGCTATCGCACCTTATCCATCGATGAATTCGCCCTATGATCCGATGGCCTATCCAGAACCACCCAAGAAATCCTCAACCCTGGGAATCATTGGTTTGGCTTTGGTCATCGTGCTCGGCATTTTGCTGTTCATTGCCGTTCTGTCTATGTACAAGGCCGCCTTCACCTCGGGTCTCATGGCTATTGACCCTTACACCTACGAAGTAATCAGCGACATGAACTCTGCAACAGATGCACAGATGTCGGCCATCATGGGGCCCGCGATGTTGATTTTGCTGATCGGGATCGCTGGACTGAGCGGATTCATTATCTCCATCGTGGCAACAGCAACAGGGCGAGGACGGGCTTTCGGCATCGTAGGAATAGTCCTGGGTGTGATCGCTCCCATTGTTGCCTTCATAGCAGCAGCTACAGTGGCGGTTACCCAATATCTCCCGATCTAGTCACCGGGAGTCCCACCCACAGCGAGCGGTATGACGGCCCCGGGCATCATAGCTTCGCCGCCTCGGCGTACCACCATATTGCGCACAAATTCGATCAGATCTGCTGCTGCGCCCACACCGCCGATATCAACAGCGGCTTCACCCAAAAATCGAACATTGACTACCCACCGGGGTCCGGCAATAAGCCAGTCGCGAACCGGAGCAAAATCCTGTTTGCCTTGAGGATTCGCCACAGCCATGATGCGTCGAATCTCCGTACCGAAAGGTCCTTTGCCCAACTCGATCCTGTGAGCATCTTGAGAGTTGGAGATGATCTCATCTCGCATAGTCGTGCAGTATTCACCTGAACTCGGAGCAGCACAGACGCTCACTTGGAGTGACGATTGCCTGTGGTCAACCACGAGCCCCACCTCTTGGGAGGAGTGAGGGGCGGCGACGAGTTTGAGTGTGAACTCCGGCTCTGGTGTGACGATCAGTGCGCCCAAGTCAAGACGATTCACCTCGTCATGTTCCAGATCCACTTCAGAAATATCAAAGGGGCCGTCCTCACGCCAATCCTTGCTCAGATCATAGTCTTTCCACACGGTAGAACTGTTGTTGGTTTCCACCCATGAGGAGTAATCCCAGTGAATATTCACAGTGTGATCGGTGGTTGGCTTCATACTCATTTTTCTTTCCGTCTTCATTCCAGGTGGCATCACGAAATATCTGGACCGTGGTCGCCCATGTTCTCCCAGGCAACCACCCCGCCAGTGGAACCGAACCCTTCCTCGCCGCGATCAGAGGGCAGCAATGTGGTCTCAACAGTGAAGACTGCCTGGGTGACGGGTTGAATGACCAGTTGAGCAATGTGATCACCGGCATGGAGTTGAATATCACAGGTGGAATCCAAGTTGATCAAGCACACCATAATTTCTCCACGATATCCCGCATCGATAACTCCAGGACTGTTGACAATTGATAATCCTTGACGCGAGGCCAACCCCGAGCGTGGATGGATAAATCCTGCAAATCCTTGGGGTAGGGCAATACGAACCCCCGTACCCACAAGTTGGCGTTCAAAAGGGGCTAAGACGAGGTCTTGGGTGAGGCAGAGATCTGCTCCAGCATCGCCGCTATGTGCATAGGACGGAAGATGGCCATCCTCACTGAGAGTGGTGGGAACGTCAACTTGATTCATGGTCGCCCTTCGTGGGGTGTTGTCAACTTATTGATGCCGCCCACTAGACTAGCTGGTGTTGGACTACGAATGCGAGGAGTACCACGATGGACAGGGTCATTCTCAACAAGATCTATGCGGGATTGATTTCTGCAGCAGTCACCTTGGTGGCAGGTTTTGGAGTGAAGAAAATGTGGGGTCTGCTGACTGGTGGGGAACCACCTAATCCTGAGGACCCTGATGTCCCTGTACGCCACGCAGTGGGCTGGTTTATGATATCAGGTGTGGGGATAGGGCTTGCTCAGCTTCTCTTCCAACGTTCCATCTCTCGGAGAGTGAAGGCTCATTCTTACAGTGATCGGCGCATCGACTGACGAGACTCTTCCGCAGGAAAATTCTTACCTAGACACAATCAACGCAATACTCTTTGCCGCGCCGAGTTTCAGCAATTTGTGACCTATTTTTCACCAGGAAACACCCTGCGCATGAGAATTCATCTGTTTGCCTCGGGACCACCCGTACTGTCAGCTCTTCGTTGGACAGATCCGCACCTGGTAACTCAAAGCTCTCAGCCGCCTCCGCTTCATCTTCATCGACCGAACCAGAATTCTTGTCGTTTCTTCTCGTCTTCAACTCCTCAATGGAGTCCTCAGATATTTCTTCGTCTGATTTCCGCGGTGCATCGTAGTCGGTTGCCATGGTACTCCCTCTTTTCGTCACATTGTTCCCGCACATATATAGCATCAACTGGCTCAGATTTCCACCCCAGGCGGAAATATCCCAGTACTTGGCTTCCTGCATGTGGTCAATAGTGCCTAGATTCTTCATGATGGCGGTTCGTGGGGGATAATGAGCGTGAGGAATTCCATACACCATTAAAGCAAGGAGTGAGGATCATGCAGCCCCCATTGACTCCGCGCGACATCCAGATGAGGATTCGCAGCGGTGAGTCCTTGGCTGACGTCATCGCTGAGGCGGGGATGTCCGCTGATCGGGTTGAAGGTTTTGCCGCCCCCATATTGGCTGAACGCTCTCACATAATTGACACTGCCTTGTCCTGTGCAGTACGCCGCCAAGGTGAGACAGTCTCTGGGCGCCGCCTACGCCAAACTGTCGCGGAATCGCTGCTGGACACCGGCCATGACATCGAGGACATTACCTGGGATTCCTGGAGGCGCTCCGATGGCCGCTGGATCATCCAAGGAGTATCCTCGGGGGATTCTCCGCAGCTGCGTGCCCGTTTTCTCTACGATCCTCGTGGACGTTTCAGTGTTGCTGAAAATGACCCAGCACGTTTACTCATCGGTGATGCACCGCTTCGATCCCCAACAGATCTGTCGAATGAGACCACTGATCAGGTCGAACAACACCTCGGTTTCGACCACAGCGATCTTGATGAAGAACCCACCGTGGGTCTATCTCCACATGAGGATGAGGAATCGACTTTTTCTGGGTATCCGGAGGACTCACTTCGCAATGATATTGATTCGCTGTATGACATGATTTCCACCATTGATGAGGATTCTGTGCGAATATTCCGCGGGCTTCGAGAATCGCCAACATTGTCCGATTCGCCCTCCCCCGACCAGCCTTCACTGTTGGGTGAGGTCACCGCCGAACCAGTGCGGCAACTCCGTGGCGGAGATCTGCCTCCCCCACCTGTCGAGGTGTTTGATTCCATTCCTGCAGGAGAGGGAGAATTTCCTCCAACGAAGGAATCCAAGAAAACCCGTTCATCACGCAAACGAGCTTCAGTGCCTGCTTGGGACGACATCATTTTCGGCGGAAAGTCGTAAAGGATTGGACTTCTTCTCCAACCCTATGCAGGCAGTTAGACTGGAACCATGATGGAAGCCACCTCCATCCATCTGATCACCTAAAACGAGAAAGGGACTTGTGCGGAAACGACCGTTCTTCGCAGCTCGCATTGAGAAGTACATCAATCGCCAAATCGGAGTCGGACTGAGACGACTCGGATGGCGCGATACTGTCGTGGCGTACACCGGATATGGCAGCCAAGATAGGCTTCGGATTCTCGGTCGGGTCATTCTCGCACCACACAAGAGTTCCCTCATCGCCACCACCCGTGAAGAGGCTTGGGGAGCCAGGCGAGGATGGAGAAATTTCATCTCGATCCCTGGCGTCAACCGCAGTGTCCAAGTCAGCGTTGGTGGACACGTGACGAGAGCAATCACTGATCGAAACGGTTACATTGATATTGCTGTCGCTCGCCATGGGCTACCACCAGGATGGCATCAGGTCTCCATCTCTGCAGGGGATTCCGCACCGACCGAAGCTCCCGTCCTTGTCATCGGTGATGACGTACGCTTTGGGATCATCTCTGACATCGACGACACCATTATTACTAGTTACCTCCCCAGGCTTTTTATCGCGTTCTACAACACTTTCGTCCTTCAAGAATCAGCCAGAATTCCCATCAGCGGAATGTCCACCATGTATTCCACATTGTTGAAGATGCATCCGGGTTCTCCCTTGATTTATCTGTCGACCGGTGCCTGGGGAACCAAACCCTTCCTCGAACGGTTCATTGGACGTCACGGGTATCCCCCAGGCCCGATGCTACTGACTGATTGGGGGCCAACCAATACTGGATGGTTCCGTTCAGGGCCTGACCATAAACGTGCTTCCCTAGCTGGCTTGGCCCGTGATTTTCCCCAGATCCAGTGGCTTCTCGTCGGCGATGACGGACAACATGATCCGGGAATCTATGCAGAGTTTGCTCGCAAACGTCCTGCGAATGTTGCAGGGATCGCTATTCGACAACTTCCATCAGTCGAACAGGTACTGGCCCACGGAACTCCAGTAGAGCTCACCGATTTCCCTGCGCAGACACCCACGATGATTCGTGAAGTACGTGGACCTGATGGCCACCACCTGCTTCCTGCAGTACTCGAGGTGCTGAACCAACGCCGAGAAAGTCAGACCCCATGATTAGGGTGTGTCTCACAGCCTATTCGCCACCCCAGCGCGGTAGCATGGCGCGGTTAGAGGAGAACTTGTGGCAGCCATAGACATTGATGAAGACACTGGTGAAAAGATTGAGGACATTGAAGTCGAAGAGGAGATGGCTTCTTCCTTCCTCGAGTACGCCTATTCTGTCATCTACTCTCGCGCTTTACCTGATGCTCGCGACGGACTGAAACCGGTACAACGCAGAATCCTTTTTTCCATGAATGATATGGGAATTCGCCCCGATCGTCCGCACGTAAAATCAGCTCGGGTTGTCGGGCAAGTGATGGGCGTACTCCACCCCCATGGTGACGGAGCAATCTACGATGCCTTGGTTCGTATGGCCCAGCATTGGTCGCTCAGGTTGCCCCTCATTGATGGGCATGGGAATTTTGGCTCTTTAGACGCTGGTCCAGCAGCAATGAGATACACCGAATGCCGGATGGCTCCCGCTGCTCTGGCTATGACGCAGGGTCTTGACGAGGATATGGTTGATTTTCGCCCCAACTATGATGGGAAAGAGTCAGAACCTGTTGTCCTCCCAGCTGCTTTCCCGAATCTTCTCGTCAACGGAGCAACAGGGATCGCCGTGGGTATGGCCACCAATATGGCCCCCCATAATCTCATTGAAGTTGTCCATGGTTTGAAACATCTCCTTGAGAATCCTGATGCTTCCATTCAAGACTTGATGAAGTTTATCCCTGGCCCTGATCTCCCTACTGGTGGGAAGATCATGAGCCTGACCGGGGTAAGTGAGGCGTACGCCACTGGGCGAGGATCCTTCAAGATTCGAGCTTCGGCCCGCATTGAGCAAGTCACACCACGGCGCAAAGGGATCGTTGTCACCGAACTGCCCTATCAAATTGGTCCCGAAAAGATCATGGAGCAGATTAAGGCACTCGTCGACAAGAAAACCGTCGTCGGAGTATCAGACATCAAGGATCTCACTGATCTCACCCATGGTTTACGTCTCGTCATTGAAGTGAAAAACGGGATCAATCCTGAGGCTTTACTTGAACAACTCTACAAGCACACCAAACTGGAAGACTCCTTCTCCATCAATGCGGTTGCCCTCGTCGATGGCCAACCACGTACTCTCACCCTCAAAGAACTTCTGCAGGTTTACCTCGACCATCGCCGTGAAGTGACCTTGCGCCGTACGCGGTTCCAACTGAACAAAGCTCAAGATCGACTTCATCTGGTGGAAGGCCTCTTAGTAGCTATCCTCGACATTGATGATGTCATTGCTATTATTCGATCCAGTGATGATGCCGCAGTAGCAAAAGCTCGACTCATTGACGCCTTCGAGCTTTCTGAGATCCAAGCTACCTACATCCTTGATATGCAGTTGCGCCGCCTGACCAAGCTGTCAAGGATAGAACTCGAATCTGAACGTGATGACTTGGTGAAGAGGATGAAAGACCTCGAAGCCATCGTCAACCAGCCTGAGCTGCTGACGAAGGTCATCGCAGATGAACTTGACCAGGTGGCTCGCGACTTCGGAACTCCGAGGCGTACTGTTCTTCTCTCTGATTCAGCCACCCCCACCAGTGCAGCACAATCCTCCAGCCCCATGGAAGTTCCCGATGTGCCCTGTTGGGTTGTCCTGTCCACCACTGGGCTCATTGCTCGAATAGATACCGAGGACACTCCAGGAGACACCGGAGCTCGCAGCGCCCACGATTGCCTTGCATCAGTTATTCGCTCGCGTACGCGCTCACAGATGGGCGTCCTCACCTCCCAGGGCCGTTGTGTGCGATTAGGGGTCATTGAATTACCAGCTATACCTTTAACATCTTCTCCAGTTAATCTCCAAGGTGGAGTCCCTTTGAAAGAACTGCTGAGTTTCCATCCCCAAGAACGCCCTGTGGGGTTGACCACCCTAGATGAGTCCACCTCGACGTGGGCTTTGGGAACAAGAAACGGAGTAGTGAAGAGGACGAACCCAGAAATCCTGGGTAAGGATTTCTGGGAGATCATTCGCCTTGATGACGGTGATGAAGTCGTGGGTGGAGTCGAATTACGCGATGAGTCCATGGATCTCGTCTTCCTGTCGAGTGACTCGTCACTGTTGAGATTCCCTGCCACCAAAGTACGACCCCAAGGCCGAACCGGTGGTGGGATGGCTGGAATCTCCCTTGCACCAGGATGTTCCTGCGTATTCTTTGGGGCGGTCATAGCGGAAGAAAGCCAGGTGGTGACCGTCGCAGGATCATCGAGAGCTCTGCCAGGGACGGATGCTGGTTCAGTGAAGGTGACCGCCTGTGATCTTTACCCCAGAAAGGGTCGAGCAACCTCCGGGGTTCGTTCACATCGATTCCTCAAAGGGGAAGACATTCTCCATGTGGGGTGGGTTGGCCCCGCACCCAGTGCAGCTGCAGCATCGTCTGGTACCCCCATTGACCTGCCCAGTGAAGATCCCCGGCGTGACGGTTCAGGAAAACCGGCCCCGCAGCCTATCGCTGGTGTGGGTACGCGACGGGTGTCCTAGAGTTTGGTGGACGAACCTTTAGCTCCACTCCAGGACCCAGCCAAGATGTTCGAGTCGAAGGAGAAGGTCAGATCCTCCTGGAGGCGCTGACGGGTCAGGGCTATGGAAATGAGCTGGTCCAAGAGCTCTGAATAACTCATTCCCACTGCTTCCCAGAGATAGTAGGACAAGGATCCAGGAATAGTGTTGACCTCGTTGATCCATATTTCTTCAGTGACACCGTCCATGAGAAAGTCGAATCGGCAGACCCCGGCCAAATCAAGAAAAGTGAACGCATTCATGGCGAGGGTTCGAACGTTTTCTCGTTGGGAATCAGTGAGATCAGCGGGTATCTTTCGCTTGAGTGACGCCATTCCTTTCGATGGCCCCTTGGACTTTCCAGTGGAGGCATATTTGTCCTCATAGCTCAAGATGGCATCATTCATCACCGGTTCTTCACATTCAGATGCTTGAACCATAGAGCCATGGCCGAGAACCGCACAATTGATTTCTCGCAGATTCGCCACAGCTGGTTCGACCAAGATGAAAGGTGCATAGCGGAAGGCATCATCGAGTGATTCACGAAGTTCATCACCATGACTCGCTTTGCTGATCCCTACCGAAGATCCGAGGTTCACTGGTTTGACGATCACCGGATAGGACAAGCTCTCCTCCACCTGTGGGATGATGCGGTCATCATGGAACTGATCCAGAGAGAACCTTTTCCCTTCGACAACCGGGAACCCACCATGGGCAAGCATCACTTTGGCTGTGTATTTATCCATGCCCACTGCAGAACCTAAGACGTTTGGCCCCACATAGGGAAGATTCATCATCTCCAAGAAACCTTGGAGTGCACCGTCTTCAACATTGGTCCCATGGACGATAGGAAACCCCACATCAATGAGCTGTGAACGCCGTGAGCCGAAACGTGGTTGATCCACATCTTCCAGATAGGTGCGTCCCTGGCGTACGGTAAACCCTACTCGCCTCGACTTCTTAAGCAGTGAGTCAATATCTTGATAGTTCTCAATGTCTCGAAGGTGATCACCAGCATAGAACTCTCCAGTTTTGGTGAGATACACAGCCCAAACGTCGTACTTGGACTCATCCAAGCTCGCTACAGCTTGGAGTGCGGAAATAATGGAGACCTCGTGTTCAACCGAACGACCACCAAAGACAACAGCGACAGAGATTTTCACTCGGCTAAGTCTAGACCAGACTCAGTAGTTGTCTGGCAGATCATTTTCTAACAAGATGACCTTGTCGCCTGAGACTGTTAACCCTTGAGCTTGGGCGAGCGCTTCACGGACATCTTCAACAATCGTTAGTTTGGACGGGTCATATCCTGTGGACAGTAAGCCGTTCGCGATGGGTTTAGTTTGTTTCGCCCCAACCAAGAAGACATGATCGCAGATAGCCGCCTGTACCCCGAATTCTTCGTTCAATGCTTCTTGGCGACTTCCCAGTTCCACCATGCCTGGAGTAATGAGGATCTTCGCCGCTGGAAACATCGCTAAGGTATCAAGAGCCGCTTTGGCGCCTGCAGGATTGGAATTATAGGCATCATCGATGATGGTGAGAGGTCCTTGGCGAGACATGGCGAGACGATGCGGTGCGGGTTGAAGTTTTCTCATGCTTGCTCGTAGCTCAGGAAGGCTCACCCCCAAATCGAGGGCAACAGCCATAGCCCCGGCAAGGTTTTGTATCGTGTGTTCCCCGATCAGGGTGGTACGAAAACCTGTGTATTCTTGGCCTCGATGGGTCAGTGAAAAACTTGTCCCAGTCAAAGATACCTGTACGTCATGGGCATAGGTTCCATTGGTGGATTCCAGCCCATAGAACCATCTTTCTTGATCACTTTCCTTCTCCCGGAGTTTGGCATCATCCCCGTTGAGATAGAGCATTCCCTTACCGGCGACACTATCAGCCAGCTCCCACTTGGTAGCCATGATCACCTCTGGGGACCCAAAGGTTTCCAGATGCTGTTCCCCAATAGCGGTAATGATCCCCATCGTGGGTTGAACCAGATCGCAATCTTCCTTGATTTCTCCTTGGCGGCGCGCCCCCATTTCACAGACAAAAACCTCGTGGGTTGCTCGAAGGTCACTGCGAATAGTCTTGGTGATTCCCATGGGGGTGTTGTACGACTCGGGAGTCATCAACACATTGAAATGGGCTTTGAGTAGGGTGGCCAAGTAATACTTCACCGAGGTTTTTCCATAGGATCCCGTGATTCCGATAATGATGAGATTTGTGTGTGCGCTCAGGATACGTTTCGCATCACGAAGATAGTGCTGTCGTACGCCAAACTCCACTGGTGCATTGATCCAGTTGACACAGATCACTACAAGAGGACTCACGATCGCAGGGAGAGCGACCACCAGAATTGCCCAGGGTAATGGAACGACCAATGCCACGACGAATGTTGCGATAGCGAACAGGGCGATAGTGATGAACATGCGATTCACCCGAGAGGTGAACACCAGTGGTTTCTTGGTGTCTCGCCGTGGACGGGCCACAACAACCACAAGCGCACAAACAATGAGGAAGATAATAACCCCAGCTATGGGTGCGACCAGGGCTAAGAGTGCAGCCGCAAGAGCCATCACTTGAAGGATCCACGAACTGAGGTGAGCACCCAACCAGGTGAATTGTTCACGCCACTGGTAGGAACCCAATTGGAACATGTGCATATGGTGGACAGCAACAAACCCTGTGGTTACGAGACTTCCCACCCCAGCCATCACGATCAACCACATCATTGCCCCCTATCAATGTTGAGAAAGGACTCCATGACTTTCGTAAAGCCATACTGGTTATCTATGAAGCTATAGTGCCCAGCTCCTGGCAACACAACCAATCCTGATCCCGGGATGGCCTTTTCCATGACACGCCCATTATCGACAGGAGTATCTTGGTCGTTCTCACCCCAGATAAGCAGAGTCTCAGCCTTAATCTGTGGTAGGAGTGGTTCCATATCGGTGTTGACCACTTTCACTAATGACTCTCTCATCACAGGTGAAGCTGCGGAATAGTCAGTGGAGCCAAGTTTGCCTTGGAAAGCATCCAGGGCCCCTGGAAACATCGCTTTGACAGGTTTGAGACCTAACAGGGCTTTTCCCATTTTGTAGGTACGTACGCGCAGATGATACTTCCAGGATCGATGGGGGATGATCCCTGCCGAATCAACAAGAATGAGCTTTGACATGGTGAAAGGAAGATCATCTCGTGCAGCTAAACCGATGGCGACCCGTCCACCATGAGAGTGCCCGAGAAGAATGATCTCCTGTGGTGAAAACGAGGCAATAAAAGACTCGGTGAACCTCAGATATTCATCCATCCCCCACGATTGAGCAGGTTCTTGGGTTTGTCCACATCCAGGAAAATCGACGCTGACCACGAGGAAGTGTGTGCTCAGAACCTCAGCAAGGTGATCGAAGAGCCCAAGATGTGCACCCCATCCATGTAGAAGAAAAAGATAAGGACCACTTCCGCGTACCTCATAATGGACATCGATACCGTCCACAATTATTGTCAAGACAAAGCCTCCTGAATGAACGCCGGTAGCCTACCATAGGGGGTATGAAAATTACCTCGACTCTGGCCTTTGAGGCCACACCTGATCGCGTACGAAATATGCTGATCAATCCAGACTTTTCTGCCTATATAGCCGAAGAGATCCATGCAGACAGTGTCCAGTCAACTCAAAGCGACCAAGGTCTACGAACTGAATTTGTTGTCGCCTCCCCCGATCAAGCTAAACGATTCCTCGGAAAGACGATGACTATTGCTGAAACGCTCACCTGGAAGGCCACCGATGGCGACACCCATACTGGCACACTCGATCTCGGTGTCAAAGGGGTTCCTGGCGGTGCCCAGGGTGTGATATCTTTAAGCCCTACACCACAAGGGTCAACACTGGTGTACGACGCGGATTTCTCTGTACGAATTCCGCTGGTCGGCAAACAGGTAGAGAAGCTAGCTCGCACCCACCTCACAGACATCATCCATGCAGCCGAAAAGGTGGGCAACACATGGTTGAAAGACAACCCAAGTGAATAGGTCCTAGTTATCCACAGATTCACCACTTCCCTCTTGCCGACACAGGAGGACAGCGGTGATAGTGGTTCTATGCCACAGGAATTAGTCCATGCCATCCCAGGTGCCCACCTGCGTCCACTGCCGATACCACCCCAGCAACACTCATGGACCTGGACCCAACACTTGTCGACTGATCCCAATGTTGGTACGTCTGGAGGGGTGGTGAGTCGTCAAAGAATCGACACCACAGGCACCTGGGAGATCCAGCCACCACTACCCTGGAGTGATCCAAGTAGACAAACAGCCCTTCAGCTTTCACGAGAAGGTGAAGGGAACTCAGGTCCCCACACTCCTCGCGGAATACAAGCCATTTCCACCCAATTTGCCCATTTGATCCTGGAAACCATCAATGGGCGCCGACGTATAACTATGCTGAAAGGACATTTTGCTTGCAGGTCCTATGGCGTCCTGGCAAACAGATGCCGATCACAGCAAGTATCGCAGGTGGGATTGGGATCCATTCGAGTCCAAACTCCAAACCCACATGTTGCTGAAATAGCTATGCGTTTGACGTCACGCGCCCACGACCAAGCAGCTGCTTTCCGCTTGATCCTCCACAAGAATCGATGGATCTGCACAGATCTAGAATTGGGTTAATCCCTTGATAGCCGCAGAGCCTATCTCTTCTTCTTATTCCGGCGCCCTGATGCTCCTGGACGTGACTCTCGCAAGGTTGAGGTCGTTGCACTCTGCACAGACTTGGCAGCTTTCTTCACGACCTGACTGCGTTGCACGGTGGGTGCCAGTATTCCGTCAGCTGTGATGTGAATCTCGGATCGCGCAGCTGCTTCTTCTGCTGCGAGAGCCTGACGAGCTGCTTTGCGTACGTCCTTGCGAGACATGACTTGCTCAACCTTGGGTGCAGCTGGGGCCTGCTTGACTTCGATGTGGAACAGGAAGGACACTACTTCTTCCATGACTGAATCCATCATCTCGAGGAACATCCCCGCACCTTCGCGTTGATATTCGATCAAAGGATCGCGCTGAGCCATGGATCGCAGCCCGATACCTTCACGAAGGTAGTCCATTTCATAGAGGTGTTCACGCCATTTTCGGTCCAAGACACTCAAGAGTACCTGGCGCTCGATGCGGCGCATGTTCTCTTCTCCCAGTTCAGCTTCGCGAGCATCGTATGCTTTTTGAGCGTCCTTGGTGAAAGCCTCCACGAGGGATTCCTGGGTGAGATCATCATCAGTATCGAAAGACTCCAAGGTTAGCCGTACTGGATACAAAGTGGTCATCTGCTTCCACAAGGCTGGAAGATCCCAGTCCTCCTCAAACCCTTCGGTCGCACCTTGAACGTACTGTGTCACTACCTCATTGACTGTCCTGCGCAATTGATCCTCGATGTCTGCCCCTTCGAGGACGCGGCGGCGATCCTGGTAGACCACGTGACGTTGACGGTTCATCACATCGTCATATTTGAGAACATTCTTTCGGGAATCAAAATGCTGAGCTTCAACTTGCTCTTGAGCATTCTGGATCATCTTGGTGATTCTCTTGTCTTCTATAGGCACGTCATCGGGAACCTTGAGCGCTCTCATAAACCAGTCCATGGCGTCACCTTTAAACAAGCGCATGAGATCATCTTGTAGAGAGAGATAGAACCGAGATTCACCCGGATCACCTTGACGCCCTGATCGACCACGAAGCTGATTGTCGATGCGCCTAGCTTCGTGGCGCTCAGAACCAACCACGTAGAGGCCTCCGGCTTTGACCACTTCCTCATGTTCGGCTTCCACCTGTGCAGTGATTTCTTCCACAGCTTTGGGCCACTGGGCTTCATAGTCGTCAGGAGTTTCAACCGGATCAAGCCCGCGCTCACGCAAGAGTGCATCAGCGAGGAATTCAGGGTTACCACCCAAGATGATGTCGGTTCCACGGCCTGCCATGTTGGTGGCCACAGTGACTGCACCACGGCGACCTGCCAGGGCAATGATGGCTGCTTCTCGAGCATGTTGCTTCGCGTTGAGCACCTGGTGGGGCACACCGGCAACCTTGAGCCTCTTAGCAAGTTCCTCAGACTTTGCCACGGATGCGGTACCGATGAGGACAGGTTGGCCCTTGTCGCTTCGCTCCACAACATCGCGGACAATTGCATCGAATTTTGCATCCTCGGTGCGATAAATAAAGTCCTTTTTGTCTTCGCGGACCATAGGCAAGTGGGTACGAATCGGGAGAACCCTCAGGCCATAAATCTTCTGGAATTCTGATTCTTCTGTCTTCGCTGTCCCTGTCATTCCAGCGAGTTTGTCGTACATGCGGAAATAGTTCTGCAAGGTGATCGTTGCCAAGGTTTGGAACTCTGCCTTGATCTCAACCTTCTCCTTGGCTTCCAAGGCCTGATGGAGACCTTCAGAATAGCGACGACCTTCCAGGGTGCGCCCGGTGAACTCGTCAACAATGAGCACTTCCCCATCGGTCACGACATAGTCCTTGTCACGCAGGAAGAGTTCTTTCGCTTTGATGGCATTGTTCATGAACGAGATCAATGGCGTATTGGCTGATTCATAGAGATTTTCGATACCCAAACGCTGCTCGACCACAGTGATCCCATCCTCCAGGACAGAGATCGTACGCTTTTTCTCATCCACTTCGTAATGAGAGTCGCGTTTGAGAACCTCAGCAATGCGAGCAAATTCTGGGTACCACTGGTTGTTTTCGTCTGAAGGCCCAGAAATGATCAAAGGAGTACGGGCCTCATCGACAAGGATCGAGTCAACTTCATCTACGATAGCGTAATGATGACCTCGCTGGACACACCCTTCGAGCGAGAGTGACATGTTGTCACGAAGATAGTCAAAGCCGAATTCGTTGTTGGTTCCATAGGTGATGTCTGCACCATAGGCGGCGCGACGCTCATCGGGAGTCATCTGGGCAATAATAACGGCGGTTTCCATACCTAAGAAATGATGGATTCGACCCATTTGTTCAGATTGAAACTTGGCCAAGTAGTCGTTGACGGTGACCACATGGACACCCTTGCCACCAATAGCATTGAGGTACGACGGAAGAACAGCAACCAGTGTCTTTCCTTCACCAGTTTTCATCTCAGCAATTGTGCCTTGATGCAGGGCAGCTCCACCCATGATCTGCTCATCAAAGTGGCGCTTACCGAGGACGCGGCGAGATGCTTCACGGACGGTAGCGAAAGCCTCTGGCATCAATGAATCGAGGGATTCCCCATTGTTGTGACGCTCTTTGAAATTCGCTGTTTGCGATTTCAGCTCCTCGTCGGTCATCTCGAGGAAGTCTTTTTCAATCATGGACACCTGATCGGCGACGACTTCGAGTTGTTTGACGAGTTTTCCCTCACCAACATGGAGGATCTTGTCCAAAAGGTTCATTGCTGCTCGGTCTTCCTCCCCGCTCGTTAGCGAGGTCACAGTTTCTCATTCTACTTTGCAGCAGGGCTGAGGAACCACTTCACTCACCTGACAGGCAGTTCACCGCACAATAAGGCCTCCACCAAACAGCACAAAGGGACGTAACTTTTGTGTTGTTTCGGTTATGAGAGCGCCCATGACTGTCGTTCCGCGGAGGGCGCCAGGGCGACTTGGCAGGAATCCAGACTAGCGACCAGCCACGAAAGTGAGTCAGTGGGTGATCACACATCACCGACGGTCACCATCATGGTCAGTGTGATATCTGGACCCTGCGAGTCGCGGAGCCTGCGCTGCGGAGCCCGCTAGGGCGACTCGCAGTGCTCCACAGGGTGACACCCACCCCGTCATTCTGCAGAGCACTGCGAGTCGGACTGGCACCCTCCGCAGAATGACTGGGCGAGGAAAACCGCAGAAATCTTTAAACAGCCATGATGAGACCCACAAGCCGTTCATGATGAAATGACCACTTGAAACCACCAGTTGCGATCAGAACCTGGGCTCCCCGGGTTCACTCACGTGGGATATCGACTTCTCTGAGCCAGTGCTCGCGGATGGGAGGTACGGTAGACCTCCCTCAAGTGATCAACTGTGATCAAGGTATAGATCTGGGTTGTGGCCACTGAGGAATGACCCAAAAGCTCTTGAACGACTCGCACATCTGCTCCCCCATCGATGAGATGGGTGGCATAGGAATGTCGCAAAGTATGCGGAGACACTTCTGAGGTGATCTGTGCTTTTTCTCCCAGAGCAGCAAGGCGGTTATACGCTAAAGTACGGCTGAGGCGGGCTCCACGCGAATTGAGGAATAACGCCGGGGTTGCGCGGGTAGCTTGACGAGCCAGGTCAGGGCGGCCCCGAACAAGGTACGCATCGAGTGCCTGACGAGCAAAACTGCCGACAGGGATGATCCTCTCCTTGTTCCCTTTACCGAGATAACGCAATCCGAGGCTCTGGTCGGCAAGCATGCGAGTGGCATCATCCACATCGAGGGCAAGAACCTCTGAGATTCGAGCACCGGTTCCATAGAGAAGTTCCACCAGCGCCCGGTCACACAATTGCCCAGAAGTAACCTGGGGCTGGTCACCCCCACAGGCCGCAATGAGTTTTTCGATGTCCTCAACACTGAGAGCTTTGGGAAGGCGGCGCCCTGGTGTTGGTGGAGTAATCTCGGCAGCAGGATTGGTTGGTGTGGTGAGTTCATCAGCCCAGAAGCGATGCAAACCTCGTACGGCCACGGTCATTCGTCCCACAGACGACGCCGACAAGCCCTGCGTGGACAAATACACCGGAAAACCTGCCACGGCAGGCGAATCGATATCCCAAGCAGTGGTGATCCCACGATCACTGAGATAGGCCGCATAACGTTTCAGATCCCTGGTGTATGCTGCCACAGTGTTCGCCGAAAGCCCTCTTTCCGATTTGAGATGATCCAGGAAGGAGGTCATATCACGCTCAAGTGACGTGGGGGTCTCCATAGGTTCCCTCAACCACTTTCTTGACCGTCGCGAAGGTTATCCAATCGATGAGTTTCCATCGCTGTCTTCAGTGCCAAAACACCCATAGCCAGGGTGGGATTGCGCAGTTTTCCATGAAAGATCGCATCCAGAAGATCATCGAGGTCAGCCCATCCGATCTCCATCTCAGCTTCTTCACCTTCCAACAGGAAGCCTTCTGGACGGGACACTTCCTCCAAACCTCGGGCAAGAAAGATCCGAGCTAACTGTGTCGAGCATCCAGGAGTCGCATAAGCATCAACAAGGATCGACCAGTGTTGAGCTGCCAGGCCGAGCTCTTCGGCAAGTTCGCGGCGAGCAGTCACCAAGAGATCCTTATCTTCGGCGTCACAAAGCCCCGCTGGAGCCTCGACAAGGACAGATCGTACGGGGTGTCGATATTGCTTCTCAACAGCTATGCGCCCCCGGTCATCCATGGCAATGATCCCCACCGAATTGGGATGCTCCAAGTAATTACGTACGACCGTACTCTTCGACGGAGTCTCCACTTCATCCACGACAAAGTCCATGAGGACCCCTTGGGTGAGGTGTTGACGCCTACTTGGCCACGAGACCTCTTGGTCACTGAGATCCTTCCACAGGTCACTCATGAGGAGGTTGTCCTCGCCACAGCAGCTTCGATCAGTCCAACAAAGAGTGGATGAGGATTGGTGGGGCGAGACTTCATTTCAGGATGAGCCTGAGTTGCCACAAAGTAAGGATGCATCCTGCGAGGTAGCTCAATGAACTCAACCAACTGTGAATCAGGTGAGGTGCCAGAGATCACCAAACCGGCTGCTTCCAAAGGTGCACGGTATTCATTGTTGACTTCATAACGGTGGCGATGGCGCTCTAAGACTTTCGTACTGCCATATAAAGTGGCCACGAGAGAGCCCTTGACCAGTTCTGCCGGATAGGACCCCAGCCTCATGGTGCCACCAAGGTCTCCAAGTCCAGAAACAATAGACACTTGGTCTTCCATCGTGGCAATGACCGGGTGTTTGGTCTCAGGGTCAAACTCTGTAGAGTTTGCTCCCTCCAACCCAGCAAGCGATCGTGCCACTTCCACGACCATGCACTGCAAGCCAAGACACATGCCCAGTATCGGAATCCTGTGGTCACGTGCGAAGGTAATGGCGCCAATTTTTCCTTCCACTCCGCGAATTCCAAACCCCCCAGGAATCACGACCCCATCAACACCACCGAGAGCTTCCTCAGCTCCCTGATTCGTTTCGCATCTATCTGATTCCACCCATTGGATATTGACCTTGGCCCAATTGGCAAAACCCCCAGCTCGCAGTGCCTCTGACACCGAGAGGTATGCATCGGGGAGATCAATGTATTTCCCAACCAGAGCAATAGTTACCTCATGTTTGGGCTCATGGACCCGGGCAAGAAGATCATCCCATTTCTTCCATTTCACATCCCGGAAAGCAAGACTGAGACGACGTACGACGTACGCGTCAAGACCCTCATCGTGGAGCACTTTCGGGATATCATAGATCGATGGGGCATCAGGACAAGAAATGACAGCCTCTTCATCGACATCACACATCAAAGCAATCTTGCGTTTAATCGAGTCACCGATGGGTCGATCAGAGCGACAAATGAGCGCATCGGGTTGTATACCGACCTGCCTCAACGCAGCGACTGAGTGCTGGGTGGGTTTGGTTTTCATTTCTTGGCTCGGGCCAATATAGGGAATCAGTGCGACGTGGAGAAAGAAGACATTGGCTCGTCCCAATTCGCGACGTACCTGCCTAGCTGCTTCGAGGAAAGGTAAGGATTCAATGTCCCCCACCGTGCCCCCCACCTCGTGAATGACCACATCAATTCCTGGGGTGGCCATCTTGAGCATCTCTTCTTTGATGGCATTGGTGATGTGTGGAATCACCTGGACAGTGTCCCCTTGATAGTCCCCTCGACGCTCTTTAGCGATGACGTGGGAATAGATCTTTCCCGTGGTGAGGTTGGCTGTCGATTCCAGATCACGATCAAGGAAGCGTTCATAGTGACCAATGTCCAGATCAGTTTCTGCACCATCCTCGGTCACGAAGACTTCGCCATGCTGAAAGGGATCCATGGTTCCTGGATCAACATTAATATAGGGATCCATCTTTTGCATCGTGACCTTGAGTCCACGCGCAACAAGAAGGGAACCAAGAGAGGAAGCCGTGAGGCCTTTACCCAGTGAGGAAACAACCCCACCAGTAACGAAAATATGTCGGGTTATTTGTCTGTCTGCCACGGAACTTCAGCCTATCGAAGAATCCTCGTCCCCGAGTTGCGCCACGCACACGTGAGACAAGGATTTAGTGAATAATCTCCGAAGAAAACCGGGCCCCACTCTTGGATAGATCCCAGGTGAGTGTCGCTGGAGTCAGTCACTGGTCAAGCACAGTCATTGCCTCGGCTTGGGCAACGAGTTCCCCAGCATGAGCAATCGAATGTGAACTATCATCCAATCCACCCATCATTCGGGCAAGTTCACGCAGACGTTCCTCTCCTTGCACTTCGACGATTCCCGAGGCAGTGACCTCACCGTCATCAGTTTTGGACACCACAGCGTGGGTGTCAGCAAAGGCAGCAACTTGGGCGAGATGGGTGACAACAATCACTTGGCCTTGGGCTGCCAATCTCTTAAGCCTCTGGCCGACTTGCAGACCAACAGCTCCCCCAATTCCTGCATCAACTTCGTCGAAGACAAAGGTCTGTTTGCACGAATCATCGGCTAGCACTACTTCGATGGCGAGCCTCACTCGGGAAAGTTCGCCACCAGAAGCGACCTTGGCTAGTGGTGCGGGATCACTTCCCGGGTTGGCAGTGAACACCATGGTGACGGAGTCACCACCATGGGGACCTAACTCTGGCAGGGTAGCGATCCGAAATTCAACCCTGGCATGCGGCATCGCTAGTGCGGCGAGCTCCTGGCTTATCTGATCAGCGAAACGCTGAGCAGCTCGACGCCGTAGGTCGCTGAGTTGTGAGGCGAGCTCGGTCACTTCGGCGTTCCGGGCCGCGATCTTATCTCTCAGGTCAGCGATTAACTGATCAGAATCCTGCAGGGTCCCCAGTTTTTCTTCCGCCTGGTGTGCCCATTCCAGGACGGAGCTAGCATCTGGGCCGTATTTCCTCGTGAGAGACTTGATCTCGGCAAGTCGAGTTCCGATCCACTCCAGACGTACCGGATCGGCATTCAGATCACTCACATACGAGGCCACCGATGAAGCAAGGTCACCGGTGAGTGTCGACAGCTCTTGGGCCTGGGTGACCAGCGCTTCTACCCTTGGGTCCTTGGATGCTGCCTTCGTGAGAGCCTTCATCGCGGATGATATTCCAGCGATCATTCCAGATTGGTCACTGGTCTCATCCCCGCTGAGATCAACCATGGCGCGATAAGCTAATTCGCGCAATTCATCGGCATCTTGCAACCGAAGTGCCTCACTGCGAAGTGCGTCATCTTCGCCTTGTTGAAGATTAACCTTCTCAATTTCTGCCAACCCAAAAGTGAGCATGTCCATCTCTCTAGCAGACTCCTGGGCTGCTCTGGTGAGTTCAGCTAGTTGGGTTTCGAGGAGACGCAATTGGGAATACTTATCCTTGTATTTCTCCAAGGTTGCAGCCATTGCCGGCCCAGCACTACGATCGAGAACCTCACGTTGCCTCTCGGGAGTCGACAATCGTATTTGCTCAGATTGGCCGTGGATCGTCACAAGTTCTGCACCAATGTCTTGAGCGATTCCCTGGTTGACACTCGATCCTCCCACCCACGAACGGGATCGCCCAGTGGAGGATACTTGACGCTGTACGATGAGTTCACCGTGGTCGAGATATCCTCCCACATCGTCGACAACCTCAATCACCTCATCACTGAGATCCTGAAAACGAGCGACCACTTGGGCTATGCCGATCCTGTTTCGCACTACCGTCGAGTCCGCTCGATCACCTAAAACCAGCCCCAATCCCATGATCAGCATCGTCTTCCCAGCACCTGTTTCACCACTGACCACTGTGAGTCCAGGCCCAGGATTGAAGGTCGCTTCCTCGATGACACCCACTTGCCTGATCACCAGTTCACCCAGCATAGTCACCTCGCGACCGCCACCCCTCAATGGGTAGCGCAAATTTCTTCACCAAGCGAGAAGTGAAAGGTTGCTCAGATAGCCGAGCAACACGCAGATCATGAGGGAAGCGTTTGATGTCGAGGCGTGAACCTGGAGGAACATCGCACGTGCGGAAACCGTCACAACACACAACGGCATCTACTGGAGAATCCAACTCTAAGCGTACGAGAGAATCTGGTGCCAACACCATGGGCCGAGCAAACAGTGCGTGAGCAGATAGGGGAACCACTTGGTAGGCCTCCAATTGGGGCCACATCACTGGCCCACCAGCTGAAAAGGCATAAGCGGTTGATCCCGTGGGTGTGGACACCAGGATTCCATCACAACCCCACCTGGACACCGGCAACCCATCAATGGACACCAGCACATCGATCATTTTCATTCGTTGGGCTTTTTCGAGTGACACCTCATTGACAGCGATCGATGTCCATGACGGTGTCGTACGGCCTTCTTCGAAGAGCTCGACTTCGATGGTCATTCTCTTTTCCAGCACAAAATCACCAGTGACCACATGGTTCACCAGCTCAGGGATTTGAGCCATTTCGAGCTCTGCAAGGAATCCCACGTGACCGAGGTTGACACCCAAAACGGGAATATCGAACTCAAGGGCCTTCTCAGCAGCTCGAAGGATCGTACCGTCTCCACCAAAAACCACGATCACTTCTGCTTGGGTGAGTGTCTCATCGTCAATATCGACAAGATGCGCATCAGGAACCCGGCGTTGAATCTGATCACGGGACTCGGTGAGTACCAAACATTCCACCTGCGTTGGCAATTCTTCGATGAACTGACAGGCGGCGTCCAGGGCAGGAATCCTCGCTGTGTGTATCCACACCGCGATCCTTCGGCTCGACGAACTGTTCATAAACCTAACTGTACTGCGATGATCTGACATCACGTGAATCCATCCACAGTTCTCCCCATATGGGTGGGTACGTGTGAGACAATGGATGGGTTAATCTCAAGGAGAAAACCTATGGCTAAAGCGTTGATCATTGTTGATGTACAAAACGACTTCTGTGAAGGTGGATCCCTCGGGGTAGCTGGTGGGGCTGCCACTGCCTCACGCATCACCGACTATGCCCGCGATCACGCCTACGATCTGGTCGTTGCCACGAGGGACTCCCATATTGACCCAGGAGATCATTTCTCTGAAACACCCGACTATGTCGATTCCTGGCCACCGCATTGCCGAGTCGGATCCCCAGGGCAGAACCTCCATGACAACCTCGTAGCCAGTATCGATGCCATCGTGGACAAGGGGTTCTATGCAGCCTGTTACTCCGGATTCGAGGGCGTTGATTCTTGGGGACGTACTCTCGATGAGTTGCTCACCCATCATCAGATCGTGGACATAGATGTGGTGGGAATCGCTACCGACTATTGCGTGAAGCAAACCGCACTTGATTCAGCTCGCTTAGGGTACGACACCACCGTATTGGTCGATCTGACAGCAGCGGTCAACCCCGACAATCTGGATGTGGTCACGACAGAATTGAGTTCTGCTTCGGTACGAGTGAAAGAGTCGACACTCCCCTAGGGTTTCAAGGTGCTCATCAACACTGGAAGAGGCAGAAGGTCTCTTGGTTGCCAAACTCACCCACGACAACTGATTCTTCACTCCACACCAGCATGCAACCTATATCCTGAGCAGAGTTGATCACTTCTGAAATGGCCGTGTCGCGGTGGTGAGCATCCATCACGATTCCACGAGAATCAAGTGCTGACCGCCCCACCTCAAACTGAGGTTTGACCAAGACAAGGATGTGGCCACCAGGGCGTACCACGCCACGGACCGGGGCGATAACCATCTTGACCGAGATGAATGACACATCAATGACCACTAGATCGACTTGTTCATCCTCGACATCATCCACTACCAGGTTGCGTACGTTCAAACCCTCGCGGACCACCACACGGGGATCATGACGAATCTCTTCCACCAACTGCCCATGACCCACATCAATGGCATAGACTCGCTGAGCTCCGCGTTCTAAGAGCACCTGAGTGAATCCTCCAGTGGAAGCACCCACATCAAGAACACGTGATGGAACAGTTAGTTGTGACCTATCAAGAGCATGGATCAACTTATGGGCAGCACGTGACACATAGTGATCTGTGTCTACTGTAATGATTGACTCAGCGCTCACTTGAGTGGATGGCTTGAGCTCCGGGTTCCCAGCAAGATGGACCCTTCCACTGTCGATGAGTTGACGCCCGTGGCTTCGTGATCTCGCAAGTCCACGATGGGCTAGTTCGCTATCAAGGCGCATCTGTTGTGTGATTGAGGAACCCCAACAATGCATGGTGAGCTTCTTTGAGGACATCCGGGTGTTCAACAAGGGGAACATCACTCAAAGCCGCAACCTTAGCCAGGACTTCATCAACGCCACTATCACCAGTGATCGGGGGTTCGGGAACAGAACTCATGGAATAAGTATAGATTGAGCTCATGGACATCGAATAGTCTTGCAAGAGACAGGCATCGCGTGATGGGCTTGGTCTGGCAAGGTTTCTTGAGAAAGGTGTTGCGCCGATCCTTCACGGGGACTTAAAATCGTTCGACGGATACTACTCCAATGATGGCCTCGAGGAAGGGATTAGGGAATCTGGTTTCACTCTCTATACCTATACCCCCGAGGAGTATTTCAGTGACCCGCTGCCAGTTTTCCCACACATCAGCGTCGACCAAGACGGTGAGTGGACATACTGGAACGGCAACAACCATGGCCTATTTAAACTCGATCCCTCGAAGTCGCCACGGTACATCGATGGATATTTCGAAGTGTTCTTCATTGGCGCGAACATGCGAGCAATTGAAGGCCAGGAGATTTCTATGCTGCTCGTTCCTCCTGGGGTGAAAGCACCTGATGGCAGTCTCAGCCATGAGCGCAGACTCTTTTACAGGATCGACTATTGGGCAAGTGTGCGGGAATACCACGACCAGTGGTGGGAACAGTAGTACGTTTCTTCGAACTCTTCCTGAAAGCCTCAGCAAAACCGAGCGCTAACCAAACAGTGAAGGCGGGGGTGTTGAACACTGTTCAGTGACTCGGTTATGCTGAACAGGTGAGCATCACCCACGATGACATCGTTACTACGGGACTCGATCTGCTCGACTCCTATGGGTTCGGCGATCTCACCATGCGTCGAATCGCTTCGACACTTGGGGTTCAACCCAGTGCCCTCTATTGGCATGTCGCCTCCAAGCAAGACTTACTGCGCGCCATGGCTGATGTCATCATCACCGATCTCCCCCCCTTCCCGGGTGGTGATCTTTCACGGATTCCACCTTGGGCGGCACGGTTCCATTCCCTACTGACCCGCTATCGCCACGGCAGTGAACTCGTCTGGTCTGTCCTGACCACCCATACCTGGGCTGATGGTCTTGGGTCACAGATAGAAACAGGACTCATCGACGCTGGGATTCCCCCCCACCAAGCACTTGCTGCTAGCCGCGGGCTGCTCCATGTGATCCTAGGCCACGGTTTTGATGACGATAACCGCCAAGAGTCGAAGCGATTGGGTCTCGCCTCCAGCACCTGGCCCAACTCTTCTGCCACCTTCGATGAAATCATTGCCATTTTCTTGAAGGGTTTAACTTCATAGCCATGCTCACCTTGTATTACGACGGCCATTCCTTCCTTCATCGCATGAATCCTGTGGTGAAATTCGTGGTGTTTTTCCTTGTCGCTATCGGGGTGTTCTTCCTGAAATCCCCAGTGGTCTTGGGTGTTTTCCTGCTGGGGTTTCTCTGCCTATACATACTGGCCAGGGTCCCTGGAGTCGTGGTGTGGAGGCTGTCAAGAAGCATTGTGATCATCGTTGGGATCATCGTGGTCTTTCAGTGGTTCTTTTCGTCCTGGCAGGTGGCTGTCGTCGTCGGGTTGCGAATACTCATTCTCATTGCTGGAGCTAATCTGCTCACCCTCACCACATCCACGTCGAAACTACTGGCCATCGTCGAACGTGGTGCTCGACCACTAGCTCTTTTCGGGTTGCACCCAGAAAACATCGCCATCGCTGTATCGCTCACCTTGAGGTTCATCCCGCTTGTGCTGGAACAAAGCGCCCGTATACGCGAAGCCCAATCAGCGCGAGGAGTGAAGGCACCCTGGACCTTTCTCGTTCCCCTCACCATTCGGTGTCTGCGGATGGCCGATGGGGTTGGTGAGGCTTTAGAGGTACGATCGGGTCTCGGCACCACTCTTGGCGATGGACCAATGAGGATTGACTCAACGATTGCTACCAGCTAGGGTGTTTCCTGAACACTGTTCAATAACGAAATGAGGGAGACATGCGGCATCTCGGTTTGATCGCGATGTTCGCCGCTATCACCTGTGCACTTGGTTTGACCCCGATGATTCTCCTGCCTGTTCTCGGGATCACCATCTCTCTTCAAACACTGGGTATGCTGCTCGCGGGAGGAATCATTGGATCAAAACGTGGGGCCCTTGCCATGTGTGTGGTGATTCTTCTTGTCGCCATAAACATGCCCGTCCTCACTGGAGGCCAAGGTGGGTTCCATAAGCTGATTGGTCCCACCGCCGGATTCATTTGGTCCTGGCCCCTGGGGGCCTTTCTCGTTGGCAAACTCATCGAGAAATGGTGGAAGAAACTCACCTATCTCAAAGCCTTAGTAGCTTGCTCACTAGGTTCGGTGAGTATCTATCTTCTCGGGCACACCTGGTTTGTCTATCTCATCGGTATCCCCTGGCGTACTGCACTCTGGAGCTGGACGCTATATCTTCCTGGGGACATCATCAAATCACTCGTCGCTGCCTTCCTCATTATCACAATCAAGAAAGCCTATCCCCTGATCACAGTGAGGTTGTCGTGATCGAATTCGACCATGTGTGGCATCAGTATGGCGAACGTACTGTTCTCGAAGACATCACGGCAAAGCTCACAGAACAGCGCATCGGGATCATCGGAGGTAACGGATCAGGAAAGTCCACTCTTGCGCGGCTCATCAATGGGCTCATTGGGCCCAGCCAGGGCACGGTTCGGATAGATGGGTATGACACCGTCAAGGAACGAAAACATGTGAGATCCAAGGTTGGTTTCGTCTTCCAAGATCCTGACCAACAAATCGTCATGCCGACGGTCAGTGAGGATCTCGAGTTCTCTCTGCGAGGGTCGAAGCTCACCAAAGAAGATCGTGGGCGTCGAGTCGAGCGTTCCCTTCATCAGTACGGGCTTGAGTCGCACCACGACCACCCTGCACACCTTCTCTCGGGTGGGCAGAAACAACTGCTCGCCATCATGGCTATTCTCATCACTGAACCAGAGATTGTGGTATTCGACGAGCCCACAACGTTGCTGGACTTGAAAAACGCTGTGGCCATTGAAGAGATCATCTATCGCCTTGACCAACAGGTGGTCGTCCTCACCCATGATCTGGAGATGCTACAGAACTTCGATCGTGTCATTGTCCTCGATGATGGGCGTGTTGTTGCAGACGATGTACCCAACATAGCTGTGAAAACTTACCGCGGGTTAGTTCTCAGCTGAATCCTCATCTTCTTCAGTGTCGAGTTCGTCCAAGGAATCGGGCCTTTCATCATCCTCGAGGGCCCCATCAGGCAATGAGTCATCGAGGTACTCATCAACCTCAGACTCATCAGACTCAGGTTCATCACCATCAGGTTTTTCACCCTCCTGGTCGCCGTCTGCTTCTTCTTCATGGAACTCGGCCTCATCCAACTCCAGAGTCATACCGTCATACTCATCCATGCGATCAATCGCCGAGGTTGCCTCGGGATCCAAACTCGCTGACAAGGAAAACCAATGATAGGCCTCCCCAGATTTGTCTTGCCCTGCCAACATGTCACCATAGGCGTAGAGCAGTCGGGCCTGGGCCTGGCGCGGATGGCGTACGCTGGGGTGTTCAATCTCTTGGCGTAATATCCGAAGAGCTTCGTCAACTTGGCCCATGTCACGGCGTACCCCGGCCACAACGATCACCAATTCGATGACCATGGAGGGGTTCGTGATCTGAGATCTGTCCTGGGTAGCCATCTCCAAGGCTTCACGATGCTTACCTAACGCACGCAAACAATCAACAATCACCGGTATGAGATCACTGTTGCCGGTCATTCTTTTGAGAGTTCTATATTGTGCTAATGCTTGGTCATAGAAACCTGCCGCATAGGCAGTCTCAGCTGTTGCCTCCCTGGTGAGCGGCAATCGAGGTGCTCGCCGCCGGGCCGCCTCAGCATGGCGGTACGCCAGTTCTGGATCTTCATCGATGAGTTCGGCTGCCTTCATCATATGTGCACCCACGATGTCAGCAATCTCTGCAGACACTCCTTTGAGTTCTGCCCGCATCCCTGCAGGCATGCGCACATCTTCGTCGAGAATGGGTACATCGGGTTCGTCACTGCGAGGTTCTAGTCCTGGGCGAAGATTTCTATCTTCGTCTCTCAGATCATTGCGCGCCGGAGTATTGCGGCGGAATTGTCCTCGGTGGGGCTGTTGCCAGGAACGGTACCCCCCTGATTCTTTGCGACTGCCATCGCGATTTTCCCGGCTATCATCACGGAAGTTTCGACGACCTCCGCGAGACCTGTCACCCTGATAGCTGCGACCCCCTTCAGAGCGTCCTTCTCGGCGTTCAGCGAATCCTCGATCTGATCTGGGTCGCTGCTCGTGAGTGGAGAATCCTTCACTATCCCTGGTTCGATCATCTCTTCGTTCAGAATATCCTCGGTCCTCCCGAGACCCGAAATTCCTGCGCTCACCACGATCGCCATGATCAGAGGAGTATCGTGACCTTGCGCTTGCAGAATCCTCTGAGCCCCGACCACCACGACGATGGTCCTCACGTCGTGGCGACCAGCTTCCATATCCACGACTCTGACCACCGGAGCGACCACCACGCAGTGAATCCCCGTCTCGTGACGAGCCGGTATGGCGGGAATACCCACTATGGTCTTGTCGAGAATAACCCCCACTTCCATCATCACGATCTCGGCGTGGTCGATCCTCTCGACGCGGGTATCTTTCACCACGATCTTGACGATCACGTGGTGGACGATCCTCTCGATCTCGTCGAGGGTATCTCTCCTCCCGTTCCCTACGATCACCACTGGGACGATCATTGCTGCGATACGACGAAGAACTCCGAGCAGGACGACCACTACCAGAGCGTCCACCACCACGTGAGCCGTACTCTCGCCCACCATCCGAGCGATCAAATTCGCGCGGAGAAGACCTTCGATCGCGAGTATTGTCGCGCGAGTCACGTCGAGGTGAGTCGTCTTCTTGTCGATCATCACTGCGGCGATAGGATCCGCCTGAATAACGACCCCCCGATTTTTGTGAGCGTGACCCCTGGGAATAGGAACGTGGAGACCCGGGAGAACCACCACCCCGCCTGGGGGGTCGAGAAGACCCTGATCTTTCCTCAGCCACGCTATTATCCTTTCGCATGGTCACCCATAGTGACCTCCCTCACGGAGAGGGGCATAGACATCATACCGGGGTTACCGGCCATTCCCAAGGCGAGTCAGTCAGTGGGGACGGTACTCACTGGCCCACGATGAGGTCGTGGTCCTCGAGCACGCTAGACCCTTCATAGGATGATTGTGGTTTCTGGATCCCGCGAGTCGCTTCGCTCCGCGGAATGACGGGGTGGATGCATACAACGTACGTGTGACAGACGACTTGTCCCCTTCGTGACGAAGAGTCTGTTCTTGATGAGGAAAGCACAAAACCCCTGGGGCTAAGCCCGAGGGGTTTTGTAAAAATGTTCGGCAACGACCTACTCTCCCACACAGTCTCCCGTGCAGTACCATCGGCGCTGAAAGGCTTAACTTCCGGGTTCGGAATGGAGCCGGGTGTTTCCCTTTCGCCATGATCACCGAAACTCTATTGAAATGTGGCGGATTCCCGACCATATTTCGGGAACAACACAGTGGACGCATACAACTTTGTAGAAACAAGCCCTCGGCCTATTAGTATCGGTCAGCTTCATGAATTACTCCACTTCCACGTCCGACCTATCAACCCGGTGGTCTACCGGGGGCCTTACCAGCTTAACGCTGTGGGAACCCTTATCTCGAAGCGTGCTTCCCGCTTAGATGCTTTCAGCGGTTATCACTTCCCAACGTAGCAAACCAGCCGTGCTCTTGGCAGAACAACTGGCACACCAGAGGTTAGTCCGTCCCGGTCCTCTCGTACTAAGGACAGCCCTTCTCAAGATTCCTACGAGCGCAGCGGATAGGGACCGAACTGTCTCACGACGTTCTGAACCCAGCTCGCGTACCGCTTTAATGGGCGAACAGCCCAACCCTTGGGACCGACTCCAGCCCCAGGATGCGATGAGCCGACATCGAGGTGCCAAACCATGCCGTCGCTATGGACGCTCGGGCAAGATCAGCCTGTTATCCCCGGGGTACCTTTTATCCGTTGAGTTACGGCGCTTCCACATGCCACCGTAAGATCACTAATCCCTACTTTCGTACCTGTTCGAGCTGTCACTCTCACAGTCAAGCTCCCTTGTGCATTTACACTCAACACCTGATTGCCAACCAGGCTGAGGGAACCTTTGGGCGCCTCCGTTACTTTTTGGGAGGCGACCGCCCCAGTCAAACTACCCATCAGGCACTGTCCCTGATCCGGATAACGGATCTAGGTTAGATAACCAGAACGACCAGAGTGGTATTTCAACGATGACTCCACTAGAACTGGCGTCCTAGCTTCAAAGTCTCCCACCTATCCTACACAAGTCGCACCGATCACCAATACCAAACTATAGTAAAGGTCCCGGGGTCTTTCCGTCCTGCTGCGCTTAACGAGCATCTTTACTCGTACTGCAATTTCGCCGAGTTCATGGTGGAGACAGTGCCCAAATCGTTACTCCATTCGTGCAGGTCGGAACTTACCCGACAAGGAATTTCGCTACCTTAGGATGGTTATAGTTACCACCGCCGTTTACTGGGGCTTAAGTTCAGTGCTTCGCTTGCGCTAACACGTCCCCTTAACCTTCCAGCACCGGGCAGGAGTCAGTCCATATACATCGTCTTACAACTTGGCATGGACCTGTGTTTTTGATAAACAGTCGCTTGGGCCTGGTCTCTGCGACCCTCAGTGCTCCAGATGTACATCCTTCACACGTCAGGTCCCCCTTCTCCCGAAGTTACGGGGGTATTTTGCCGAGTTCCTTCACCATGATTCTCTCGATCGCCTTAGTATTCTCTACCTATCCACCTGTGTCGGTTTGGGGTACGGGCGGCCAGATAACTCGCTAACGAAGATTTTCTAGGCAGTATAGGATCACCTACTGGGGGGTTCGTAAACCCACCAGGCGTCATGTCTCAGGCTTCATGAGGTGTTTTCGCCACCTCGCCCTACACACTTACCCCGGGACAACCATCGCCCGGGTTAGGCTACCTTTCTGCGTCCCTCCGTAGCTTGCCTACTACGAGTGTGGGTCGAAGACTTATCAGGCCACAAGACCACGAATGGTCTCGAATCCTGACTCGCATTCTTAGCATTACTCGTCTCGGCAGGGGCGTTATCAAGCCGGTACGGGAATATCAACCCGTTGTCCATCGACTACGCCTGTCGGCCTCGCCTTAGGTCCCGACTTACCCAGGGCAGATTAGCTTGACCCTGGAAACCTTGGATATTCGGCGGACGGGTTTCTCACCCGTCATTCGCTACTCATGCCTGCATTCTCACTCGTATGCTCTCCACGGCTAGGTCACCCTGCCGCTTCACAGCACATACGACGCTCCCCTACCCATCCGCACACCTGGACCGAAGTCAGGTACACATGCGAATGCCATAGCTTCGGCGGATAACTTGAGCCCCGCTAAATTGTCGGCGCAGAATCACTTGACCAGTGAGCTGTTACGCACTCTTTCAAGGGTGGCTGCTTCCAAGCCAACCTCCTGGTTGTCTCCGCAACTCCACATCCTTTTCCACTTAGTTATCGCTTAGGGGCCTTAGCTGATGATCTGGGCTGTTTCCCTTTCGACTACGAACCTTATCGCCCGCAGTCTCACTGCCGCGCTCTGACTTACCGGCATTCGGAGTTTGGCTGATGTTGGTAAGCTTGTAGGCCCCCTCGACCATCCAGTGCTCTACCTCCGGTAAGAAACGCGCGACGCTGCACCTAAATGCATTTCGGGGAGAACCAGCTATCACGTAGTTTGATTGGCCTTTCACCCCTATCCACAGCTCATCCCCTCGGTTTTCAACCCAAGTGGGTTCGGGCCTCCACGACGTCTTACCGTCGCTTCACCCTGGCCATGGATAGATCACTACGCTTCGGGTCTAGAGCATGCGACTCAAACGCCCTATTAGGACTCGCTTTCGCTACGGCTTCCCCACACGGGTTAACCTTGCCACATACCACTAACTCGCAGGCTCATTCTTCAAAAGGCACGCTGTCACCCAGCACAAGGCTAGGCTCCAACGGTTTGTAGGCAAACGGTTTCAGGTACTATTTCACTCCCCTCCCGGGGTACTTTTCACCTTTCCCTCACGGTACTGTTCCGCTATCGGTCACCAAGGAGTATTTAGGCTTAGCGGGTGGTCCCGCCGGATTCGCACGGAATTTCATGGGTTCCGTACTACTTGGGATGACACTCGAGAGTGAAAGTCTTACGTCTACAGGAGTATTACCTTCTGTGCTATGTCTTTCCATACATTTCGACTTCAACAATCATTTCTTACTCTCTGACTGGTTAACAGCCCAGTCTGAATGGTCCCACTACCCTATCAACACAACGCCTGTTAGCTCTCACATGCTGATAGTTTGGCCTGGTCCGCGTTCGTTCACACTACTGACGGAATCACTGTTGTTTTCTCTTCCTGTGGGTACTGAGATTTTTCACTTCCCCACGTTCCCTCCAACTGCCCTATATATTCAGGCAGAGGTTGCCGGACATTACTCCGGTTTCTTTCAAGGTTTCCCTATTCGGACATCCACGGATCAAAGCTCGTTTACCAGCTCCCCGTGGCTTATCGCAGGTTACAACGTCCTTCATCGGCTCTTGGTGCCAAGGCATCCACCGATTGCCCTTAGTAGCTTGTTTTCTACAAAGATGCTCGCGTCCACTGTGAAGTTCTCAAAATACGGGCGGGTCTAGCGTACTTGTCCCGCGAGGGGGTTCGTACGAAAGTCCGCGTCGAGGTGTTGCATAAAACAACTGAACCCTCAGGACCCAATAGCGTGCTTGGGCTTCTCCATCCATCGTCATGTTCCACTCCTCAAAGAGGTTGTACTAGTGATGATGAGTGTTGAAGCTTTAGGTCAATGTTCCACATTCCGTAGCCTGTTCACCCTCGAACGAACGTCGAGGAAGTGAACGCTGGACATCGCAAGCGATGCCATAGGCTCCTTAGAAAGGAGGTGATCCAGCCGCACCTTCCGGTACGGCTACCTTGTTACGACTTAGTCCTAATTACCGGTCCCACCTTCGACAGCTCCCTCCCACAAGGGGTTAGGCCACTGGCTTCGGGTGTTACCGACTTTCATGACTTGACGGGCGGTGTGTACAAGCCCCGGGAACGTATTCACCGCAGCGTTGCTGATCTGCGATTACTAGCGACTCCGACTTCATGGGGTCGAGTTGCAGACCCCAATCCGAACTGAGACCGGCTTT